>Ga0302347_1000066_pt1 | contig 218508 bp, 211 predicted proteins | sample PhyWR1_FD_202178 | JGI IMG/M metagenome (GOLD analysis project Ga0302347, IMG submission 202178) | Leaf surface microbial communities from wheat plants in UC Gill Tract Community Farm, Albany, California, United States - DLSL W.R1 (v2)... | ecosystem: Host-associated > Plants > Phyllosphere >... | reverse complement strand
TGACTTACTCAGCCTGAGTTTGGCAGCCTGCTTGTCGCCCGCGTGACGTCCATTAGCTCTTCACTGGCCAACTGTTTCCGCATCGGTGTACAAGCCAGCTCAAGACCGGAGGGCGAGGTATAGATAGTTTGATTATCTCCGTGATAGCCACACCGACGGTAGAACGCGGTTGCGTTAGGGGTAGCATCTAAATGGATGTCGACGATTCCGGCTTTAAAGGCCAGTCGCTCAAGGTATAGGAGCATTGCCTTGCCAATCCCCTGTCCCATGAATGCAGGCAAAACGAAAATAGCGCCTATCTCTCCAGACTGGAAATCAATCAGACCTGTTGCGACCGGTGTCTCGCCCAACCAGGCAACGTGGTACTCCTTTTCCACCCAAGCCCGATATCGGTCTGTGAGCGGCACATCAGTCCACGCCATTACTTGCTCAGCGGTATAGACGGTAATGCATTGATGCCGGATCGCCTGGAGGCGTATATCAAACGCGGCCTCGGCATCAGTACGTTTGGCTGGGCGAATCAACAGCATCTTCACTCTCCTTGTCATCAATGAGTTGGAAGGGGAATGAAAAAGCCCCATCCATTTCTGGCGGGGCTTCTGGTCAATGCTTCTGTTCTAAGCGCGCATCGCCCTATGGCCCGCCAAAGGCAGTCATCAAAGGGCGCATCATGCTAACGAGATTTGTAGGGGTCATTGATTGATAATCTGAAGATTTGAGCACTGTGTCAATAACCGAAAATGCAAACTGGCGAGTCGCTCTTTTGTGAAATCTGATCGTATTTAGACCATTTGCTTTGTCCAGACGACTTCACCAGACGCTTACCGAAAACCAACTCGCCCTTGAGGCTGCCATCATGGAGCTTTCTCTTTGGGTCGCAGAACAGGGCGGTACGCAAGCGGACGAAAATGTACGCGGCTCACTTGAGACAATCGGTGAGAACGCTGGTTATATCAAGCAGGGCCTGGCACGACTTAAGGCACTGGGATCAAATTGAAGCCCCTACCTCTTCGACCTAAGACCTCCTCCCCGCGTATGGTGGCCGCACGCAACTAGTGGTAAGGTCCAGCCCTGATTTAAAAAGGTGGCATGTGGTGATGGAAAGATAGTGGTCGGCTTGTCGTGGACCACACTTTTCACATCTTTCACGCTTATTACATTAGCAGCCACATGCCAACCTTCCACCCCTCTAAGTCAGTACCTAATAATGCACAGCTGGAAGAAAATCGCCCTTACTGAAAGCCTTGAGCAAAGCCTTCCAGGACACCTCGTAGATTGCGTTTTGATCAATGGATGGACAGCGACCGTTTTCGTCAGGCACCCCGAGCATGGCTCGTTGTTTTGTACGACTGGCATCGACTTGGCCAAACTTCCAGACAGCTCAAGCGTTCATAAGCTTGCCGAGGAACTAGTTTATGAAGTCTATGCTTCTCGGAGAGAGATGGTTGGCTAACGAGTCGATCCTTTTTTGTATCCACATTGCAATCCGTCTCATCTCGCCTAAGCTGAAAACACCAAGATTGAACCTCCACTCGCTTGGTAGAAGCCCGCACGCTCTTCCCAGCATGCGGGCTTTTTTTGTGTAAGCGTGAGGCTAACTCACCTTGAGTAAGCAAGGCCGATACCTGCCGGCAATGATGTTGCTGCAACTACTCCCTCTCGCTGGCCGATTGCGTTGGCAACCGCGTCAGCAAACCTTTGAGACAGTGAGCATGTAGATCATACCCAGAGATATGAGCCAAATGAATCAGACTATCGATCCCGCGGTCCAACTGGGTTGTTCAGTTACAACTCCAGCGCATTGTGAGCTCGTGCTGCCCCGTAACTGGATCATACGACTCAGCAACAGTTGAAAAACCACCAGCCCGATAAAAGGCTATTGCTCGCTCATTGGCACGATAGACATTCAGCTCAAGAGCAGTATGTAAGCGCTTGGCTTCTTGCAGTAGTTTTCGCCCCAACCCACGCCCTTGAGCGTGAGAACTGACAAACAACGCAGCTAGACGATTCTCATGCAACGACATAAAACCAAGTACCCGACCTTCGTCTTCAAGTACAAAATTTTCGGCTTGCGGTAGGTAATGGTCGCGCATGGCTCCTAATTGCTCCCGCCAGAACGCTTCAGGAATAAAATCATGCGCCTTGATCGAAGCGTCCAGCCACAGATCGAGGATATGGTCAACATCGCAAGGTTTATAACGCCGAATCATACTGAATTCCTATTCAATATTGTGTGATTGTCTGAATAACATACATTGCGCAGCTAACAGGGCGACCACTCGTAGGGCAGCAACTGTTCTATCTCGCTCGCCCGCATTTCACCAGCTGTGTAAGTGCATCTTTCAGATAGGAATATGGATTATATCCCTTCATACGCTCAGATTGGTTAAGACTAGTGACGCTCCACACTGGCTGGACCATCCGCATCTCCTGTCGGCTAGGTATGGAATTTGATGCTACCCAGAAAATTTTCAGCGATGAAGGACTGCCCTACGCCGACCCCGACGGCGCGGTTGTGGTGATCGGGCCCTACGAAGAAAAGACAGAAGCCGTCGAAGTGCTGAAGCAGATCAGGGTTAGCCATTCCATTTTTGGCGAACTGTCCTACAAAGACTGACCCGTCCAAAGCGCAGAACTCAAATGCAGCCCGCTCAACGCGGGCTTTTTTGTGCCCGCAAGAAAAATATGTACTTTTGGTTCTTGATTATTGTGAACCGTTAGTACATATTTAATCTCAAGCCAAGCAACACCGGCTCGCAATACCAGCAACACCGCTCTTTAACAGTCTGGAATCTTCGCGGATCGATCCTCGGAAACGAGAAGCCCTTGCGGCATCGCTGTAAATAGCGAACAGCGCGAAACATAAATTTCGATCTCCATGCCAGCTCTGGAACTGGATATCGCGGGAGAACCCGCCGACTCGAAGCCGAGCGAACGTCAGCTGAGCAGGAATACAGGTTCAGCCACGCAAGCAAAGCCAAGAGGCGCACCAAGGTCGCCACCTACCAGATCCAAGATGAGGGTTTTCACTGGCAAGGCGCGGACGGGTGAGACGGAAATTTTCACTGATGCACCTGGTTACCCGGGTGCATTGGGAAAACAGCCGGGAGAAGTGCAAATGCCAACAAAGCGCGGAAGTGAAATAGAGATAGGCGACGTGATTTATCTCGGGCTTGGCGATCGATCGGGGAAAGTCGTCGATTTCAAAGCGCACCCTCGCCTCGCAGATTTCAACCCAGGCCTGACGGCTCGGATAGCAGTCACAGACCGAGGTTCGATAACGATTATCGACCAACAACCAATCAGGGTTCCTGAATGACGTTTCACTGGCAGGCCTTCTCAAGAGGGCCTGACGGGAAACCACCCAACAAGGAGAAGGACCATGTTGATACTCACCCGCCGCGTAGGCGAAATCATCCGCATCAACGACAACATCAGCGTGCAGGTGCTGAGCGTAAGCGGCCAGCAAGTGAAGCTTGGCGTTGTCGCCCCGGAAACTGTCGCGGTGCACCGGGAAGAGATTTACCAGCGTATTCAGGCAGAGCGTGTGACAGATAGCGCTGCTTGATTGGAAAGCATCACTGGGGCCCGTTCACTGAGCGGGCTTTGGAGGGACATCCCACTTAGCCAGCGAGCAGGAAATTTGAATTTCAACGCAAATAAGAACTTGGGGCCGAAGAAAAAACGTTTCACTCGCAAAAAAATTAGCATGAGTGTTCGATAACCGAACATTTCCTTCAAAAGCTCCTAGAAAAGTCCTTAGTAAGAAAATGTAAATTTTATTAATTGATTTATGGCGTTTCTCATGAAAAATTAGCCCCTCTGCCAAAGATTATGACTCTCATATAATGCATAAGCTCTTAGGGGAAAATCATGTTGACGCTGACACGCTACATAGGTGAATCAATCAAAATCGGTGATGATATCAGTATTAAAGTTAAAGGCATCTCTGGTGAAAATGTTAGTCTAGTTATTGATGCACCAAAATCAGTAATTGTTCATCGGTACGAATTGTTCAGCAGATTTAGGTCCGCAACCATGACCAAAAACCATGTGCCACATCTGTCCGAAATGTTCACTCCTGCCAAATAGAATCAATTTTTCAACGCTCAGTTACAGAAATAACGCACAATTACATTCCTTATAAACTATTGAAATTTATAAATAAAATAACAATTCGGTCCGGAGCTCTCTGGGCTGAATTGCTTATATATACCTGCGGGCGCCCCCAAGCCAAGGCCATCGCAATAGATCCCCAAGTCTAGTGAGCCACAAGCTACCAATACCCACCTTGTAGCAAGCCAGAAGGCTGCGCTCATCACCCTGGCAGGAGCGGAAAGCAGGGTCGACGATGTGACCGCACATCAGCCAGGTGCTTGTAGACCCAACCAAAGCAAAGACGATGTACTGCAGGCGAGTCCTAGGGCATTGCTGGCCAGACTCGACGCATTCCGGGAAGCGCCGGACGCCTACTACCTCCCCATTTCTATTACGCCAACACTCAACCCTGCGCCCACCGGCAACCAGCGGGAGGAATGAGTGTTGCCGTAATGCAGGTGAACAAACGAATGGAGTCTTCGAAATGCCAAAGATCCTCGACGTGATCAAAACCCAGCAGGGGCAAGTATTCCTGCTGCTGGATGAAATGCCGCGCCGCGTGTACGAGCGCGCCGGGAACATGCTGGTTTCCAGTCATGAAGGTTTCTTCGACTTCATGAAGATCGTGCCCGGCTCCCGGGATGCTTTTGCAGGCCGATCATTCACGATTCAGCTCACTGACGGCTCAACTCTGGAATGCAAAGGCCAAGTCTGGGATTGCGGCGGCGACACCGGCGTACCGACCTTGCAGGTTGGAGTTGGCACTCGCGAATCACTTGAAAGCTGCTACGTGTTTTGTAGCGCCACTGTCGAGAAAGCGCTGGTAGACACCTGGCTGGCCAGTAACAAGCCAAGCTCTCGCTACTACAAGTACGACAAGCGGGAAACAGTCGAGTACTGGGAGTCGCTTTACCGGAAAGAAAAATGGGGAAATCGAGTCTCTCCTGCCCGGGCCCGGAAGCTGCGCAAGCGCGGCGCAACCATATGGCGAGTCGACGGCAAGCCAACGTGGAGCGCTCGCTTTGAGGAGCGCAAAGCTCAAATCCTTGCTGATATCGCCGCTGACGCCTAACCCAAACACTGGAGGCGATCATGAACGTCACGACTGAGGATGCCACGGTATTCCGTGGCGGTGGGCGCCGGTGGTTTACGCTGCGCGCCGCATGCAAAGCAGAAGCCCGCGCGCTGCTGAACAAGCACTGCGACTGCGATTACTGCGACCACGAAGGCTGGGGGCGCGAGGATTTGCCCTGCCGCCTGCACCACCCCGACCGATACCCCCGAATCATAAAGCATCTCACTGACGGCTTTGTGCGCCGCTACCGAGCATCCCAAAAATCTGGAGGCGATCATGTCAGCACTACTCAAGGCTCAGTTTGAGCATGACGAACAACTGCCGCCTCCGGTGAGCGAGACAGCTCAAGAGGTGGCGCGGGAAGAATGGCTGCACAACGCCGTCGAGCAACTGCTGCTGGGCTGCGATGTGAAGTTTCAGCGCCGTATGCGCAAAGCTCAGGGCGTTACCGTGGCCGAGCTGGAAGCGGCTGTAGATGAGCATGCAAACGGCCGCTTGGCCGACGGCGAGGTTGTGACGCCTTCCCTTGGGCGCCTTCTGATCGAAAACAGCGGTGGCCGGGCCGACAAGGCAGCCACGGCCGAGTTGCTGGGCTCCAGTGACCACCCTCGGGGAAAGCTTGGTGAAATCGCTGAGTGTCTGCTCCGGCCTTTGGTCAACGACGCACTGATCGCCCAGGCCGAGGACAGCGAATAATGAGCGCCCACATCAAAATCGACGAAGCGCTTGAGGGGCTGGAGCATGCCGCCAGCACGTCCGAACAAGCCCTGACCGTTCAACGAATGATCGCCGACTTTCTTGTCGCCCAGTCAATCACCCTTCTTGAATTCGACCACTACTGCGCACGACTGAACAAGGTTATGCGCGAGGAGGCAGCGTGAGTACGGCACCGGTTAAATCACTGATCGACGAGCAGCTCGAAGACATCAGCGCTCACAATCTGCGCGAGGCGTACAGCCTGGCCGAGCGTCGCGGTTTCTTTGGCGCTCCTATCGAGCAATACGCCGAACCTAGTTACGGCGGTCGCGTTCTCCAGGTCCTGCGTTACCGAGTAAAACCGCAGAGTTGATCAACCTTTGCCTTTGTTCTTGTTCTTCGCACTGCCCTGCCGCGCCTTGAATTTCGGATTGGATTTACAAATCACATAAATCCGACCTCGGCGCATAACGATTTGGCAGTCGCGGTGACGGTTTTTCGCTTCTTTCAGTGAGGACAGCACTTTCATAGGTGAGGCTCCATGCATTGAGTTGATACGTTATTACATATCATAGATACGAATAAGAATATTTATCAACTCTTATTTACCCTACCCCTATACCGCTGCGAGCATCGCAACAGGGATTACTCATGACCGTACAAAACGAACTGGCAGTTGTGCCAGCGCAAGAAACCGCTCTCGCCGTGTACAGCACACCAAAAGGCCTTGAGCCTTGGCTGCAAAAAGTCCGCGCCGAAGTGGATGCGTTCAATCAGTGCCTGCCTGACCTGACAACCGTTAAAGGTCGCAAGCAATACGCTTCAATGGCTTACAAAATCGCCCAAACGAAAACCGCTCTGGATGATATGGGGAAAAAGGTATCGGCTGAGCAAAAGGAAATCCCAAAGAAGATCGACGCCGAACGCAAGCGAGTCTGGGACACGCTGGAGCTGTGGCAGAAAGAAGTCCGCAAGCCACTGGATGATTGGCAGAAAGCTGAAGACGCCCGGGTTGATAAGCACAACGACGGCATCCAGCAAATCAAGGACATGGCGCTATTCGACGCCACGCCGCAAGCCGTCACCGTTGCCCAGGTAATCGCTGATCTGGAAGCGATCGCAATCGACGATAGCTGGCAAGAGTTCCTGCCTGAGGCTGCACAGGCAAAAGACCGGGCCCTGGCTAAGCTCCGCGCTTTACTGGCCGAGCGCACCCAGTACGAAGCCGAACAGGCAGAACTGGCACGACTGCGCGCTGAGGCAGAAGCCCAGGCCCAGCGCGACCGCGAGGCAGAGATCGCCCGCGCTGCCGCAGAACGTGCGCGCGTGGAAGCCGAGCAGCGCGCCCAGGCCGAACATGATGCAGCCGCACGTCGCGAGCAAGAGCTGCTTGAAGAGGCTGCAGCCGCGCAACGCGCCTCGGAGCAAGCAGCTCGTGATGCCGAGGCAGCGGCAGAACGTCAGCGCCTTCAGCTTCAACTGCAGGCAGAGCAAGCAGAGCGCCTGGCAGCACAGGCCGAAGCCAATCGCATTGCCGCCGAGCAACGGGCCGAACAAGAGCGCCTCGATGCTGTGCGCCGCCAAGAAGAAGCGGTGGAGCGTGCACGGCAGGATGAGCTGGCTCGCCAAAAAGCCGAGGCTGATGAGGCCTTGCGACAACAAAAGCTTCGCGAGGCTGATCAAGCCCACAAAGTGAAAGTAATGGGCGCCGCTAAAGAGGCGCTGATGACCATGAACATCACCGAAGAGCTGGCCAAGGCCATCGTCCTGAAGATTGCTCGCCGCGAAATTCCGAATATCACAATCAACTTTTGAGGTAGCCAGCATGAGCGGCCAAATCATCGTTCCCGAACAGCGGCGCCAGACTGTGGCGCCGATCTCCACGGACAACAGCATCCTGGCCGTCATCAGCCGTGCTGCTGCCGATCCAACCTGCGACATCGAGAAGATGGAGCGCCTGCTGGCCATGCATGAGCGTATGCAGGCCAAAACTGCCGAAGCCGCTTTCAACGCCGCCATGGCTGAAATGCAATGCGAGATACCAACCGTAGGCCAGGGTGCACTCAACACTCACACGGATAAGACCTACGCAACGCTTGACGACATCAACGTTACGCTCAAACCCATCATGCAGACCCATGGCTTCGCAATCAGCTTCAAAGTTGAGAACACAGCCGCAGGAGTGAGCGTGACCGGCATCCTCATGCATCGGGATGGCCATCGGGAAGAAACAACCATGCTACTGCCCGTGGATATTGGTAAAGGTCGAAACGCAGTGCAGGCGGTTGGCTCTTCCACCACTTACGGCAAGCGATACGTTATGTGCGCCTTGCTGAACATCACGACCGGCGAAATGCAGGACGATGATGGTCATGGCGCTGGCGACACGGGCGACGACCTGCGAGTGCAAGTTGTTACTGACATTTTGGAGCGAGTCGACCAAACCAAAGACGCCGAAGAGCTGAAAGCCGTGTGGCAAGCAGCGCTTAAGGTGCTACAGGCTGCAGGTGACAAAGTTGGCTATGAAGTAGTTAAAGCCGCCGTTCTCGCCAAGCAGCAAAATCAGGAGACACCTCAATGATTATCGTGAACTGTACCCAGGGCTCGCCTGAGTGGCTGCAGGCCCGCGCCGGAGTAATCACCGCCAGCATGTTCAGTACCGCTCGCTCGAAGGTGAACGGGTTGAATGCTCAGCAGCGCAAATATGTCGACGCCATGCTTGCCGGCAAGGGCGAGACTACAGCCATGGCGCTGGCCGGCTACAAGGCTGGCCCAAAGGCCGAGGTCGTCCAGCGCGCTCTGGACGGCGAAACAGTTGGTGAGCCATCAAACGCAGCCCTTACCTACGCCTTTGAACTGGCCGTCGAGCGTATCGGCGGTGCACCACTTGATGGCGGGTTTGAAACTTGGCAAATGCGCCGAGGGCACGAACTGGAGCCGGAAGCGCGCATGGAGCACGAAATCCAGACCGGGCTAATCGTCACCCAGGTTGGCTTGGTGAAAACGGATGACGGCGTGTTTGGCGCCAGCGCTGACGGCTTCATCGGTGAAGACGGCGGCTCGGAATACAAGTGCTTCCTCGCTCCCGACAAGCTTCGCGCCTTCCACATCGATAACGACGCCAGCGACGTAATCGACCAGGTGCAGGGCTGCATGTGGATCACTGGCCGCAAGTGGTGGCACATCGGGATGTATTGCCCGCTACTCAAGCCCGTAGGCCGCCAGCTCTGGTGGAAAGAGTTCAAGCGCGACGACGACTACATTGAAAAGCTTGAAGAGGATCTGTGGGAGTTCAAGCTTTTGGTCGATGGGTATGAAAAAGCCCTCAGGAGCAAGGCCGCATGATCAGCAACCACCTCAATCTGGTTGAACAGCAGCGGCAGCGAGCCGAGGCGTTATCAGACCAGGTAGCCCAGTTTATTGCGGCGGGCGGGCAGATCGCCCAACTCAAAAGCCCGCCGCGCAACCCTCTCCCGCCTCCCCGCTCAAACAGAATCGACCCTGAAACGGTGCTCAAGCGAAAGCCCAAAGGGCTGTCACTGGCTGAGCGCCGGACGCTTCGCAGAATGGCGGACTCGCTATGAGCAAACGTAAGCCTCACAACTTCAAGGCGCGAATCGAGCGATCGTGCCGCGCCCTGCTCTCCACGAATCACGTCGCGGTGGTGAACATCGACCCCAGCGGTCGCCAGGGCATGATCAATTACAAGTCGCTCAAGATCATCGCGCCCGGAAAAATCGGCCAAGCCGTTTGCGGCATCCCGCACCGCTGGACGATCTACCTCAGCGTGCTTTGCCTTGACGCCCGCGGCGTTCGCTACAGCAAGTCGATTGAGGTAGCACCAAACGGCAACTACCTCTCTGACCACCTGGAGGAAGTAATCGAGCATTGCTACAAGCAACTGCGTGAATCGGCCAACAAAAGCCAGATGGTGGCTTCTGGATGGATCGCCATACCGGAAGTGATATCGCTGGATGAGGCGCACGCGGCGCGGATCTTTGAGGCGGTCGGCGCCTGGAGTCAGCAGAAGGTCGATTCATGCGCCGCATAACCCGCATCCAACAACGCAAACGACAGACCTGGCTGGACTTGCCGGCCAGTGGAATTGAAGAGGTAGGCCATGGCAGCAACACAGAAAGAGCGCTCGGCCAAGTCTGCCAAGAAGCGCACAGCGGTGGGCGAGGAAGAGCTAAGGTTGCGAGTTCGACCGGGCACTCGCCAAGCACTGGCCGAATTGATGGAGTGGTCAGGCATAACTGAGCAAGGCGAGGCGATGACCTTGATGATTCATCACCTGCATGCGCTTGGCTATGCCCACTGCCAGCCTCTGCTAAATCCTCCGCGCCACGTTTTCGAGCCTTCTGAAAAGGTGGCGCGGGAATTTCGCAATAAAAGCCTTCTCGCAATTCAGCACGACCCGGGCGACGAGATCATAGAACCCATTTACCCCCCCTACTCGCTGTAACCGGTAATGGGGGGCGACAACTGTAAGAAGCTGGCACGTTGGGATGTAGCTAGACCTTTACTGCGCTTTTGATAATCCAAACACCAACCAGAACAAATACTGCTGATTTAGCCACGGCAAACAGAGAATCTCTTCCAGCAAACAACTCGAAAGCCGAAAATAGTAGTGAGATCGTTCCTACTACCACCAAACCATAGCCAACCGGGCGCACGTACTTGGGGAACATCTCTTCTTCTCCATGATTAAACAGAAATTGTAAATTTCCCCGCCCAGTAACGCTATCAATCATTCCGCCTCCATCCGATATCACGGAGGGCGGCGCCTGACTGGAGATAATCCATGGACGATCAGTTCTACCTGCAAGACAGCCGCAGTCACGCTTACGTCGGCGACGGGTTATCGTTCTGGGGCTTTGGCGGATCTGGGTATGTCACCGATCTGGCCAAGGCCCAGTTGTTCACCCGGGACGGCGCTTGCGATCACCGCGACACTGACATCCCCTGGCCCAAGGCCTATGTCGACGCCAGGGCACGAGTCGGCGTCGATTGCCAGAATGTCACCTTGAGCGAAGCCCTGGACCAGCACCCCGACGCAGCCGAGTTTTACATCCAGAAACCGCAGTGCTGGAACGGCAACAACCTGATTTGGCTTTGTGAGGACGGAGTATTCACCAGTGATCTGTCGAAGGCTGTCGTGGTGCCGAGGGCCCACACCGTCACCTGGATCGGAAAGCTCGGTCAATCAGGTGCAGTGGTCTGGCCCAGGCCCTACATCGACGCGCATAGCCGCCGGTTGGTCGAACGCGATGACGTGAACATCAAGGAAGCCCTGCGCGGCACCGGCATCAAGCTGGCCAAGCCGAAGAAGCCAAAAATGATGATGTTCAATTGTGATGGCTGCGGCCGGTTCATCAGTGACGCTCAACGCTATCGCGAAGACTGCCGGAACTGCGGGGCAAGCAACACGCCTTGATCCGGCTCCATGCCGGTCACCCGTAATACGCCAGCTAAAACCAAATTGCTACCACAGGTCACGAGGGGCTAGACCAACCGATTAACTTTGCGAACTCAGCAAAACTGGCGGCCGCCGTAAACATGCTCCCTCTCGGATCCACCCCGTCGAAGGTAACAATCGGCCATGTGGCAGCCCCTCGCAGATCGAACGCAAACAGCTGCCCACCGCCATCTCCGCCGAAAACAAATAAGCCAGATGTTATTTCTTCAAACAGGGCTATCTGTGAGGCGTCGGAGGCTGTTTCAGCTGGGTCAAGGCAAAAATTGTAAAGAGGGTCTGGAAGCGGTCCCTCACCCCCATTGCTGTATCTGAGCAATTGGTAGTACTCGAAGGGGAGATCTCGAGGCGCTGCGGCACGCAGAGCGTTCAAAGCTTCAACAGAGGCGCCCGCATTACCGATCCAGTTTGAGTTGAGTATCACAGATAGGCCTCTTTAATCCGGCTCCATGCCGGTCACCCGTAATACCTCAACCAAAACCAAAAAGCCACAACACCCCGCCCGGTCATGGAGGGCGGCGCCATCCCGAGGTAACCACATGCCTATTCGCCACAGCATCATCCACCAGATCGACAAGAAGCCAGACGGCTCCTCTGCTGTGCTGCACATCAGCAGCGCGGAACTGGTCGAATCCCAGGCCACTGAAAACCTGCTGAACGACTTCAACGAGGCTTACAACGCCAAAACTGGTAAGGGCTGGGGGTTCTTCCACCCTGAGTCAGGCGCCTACCCGTTCAGCGGCTGGCTGAGGTTTTTTTACGACGGCGGCGACTTCATCGAATTCAGCCAAACCGCTGTCGAACACCTGACCAAGCTGATGGAAGAATCGAACCTTTCCGTTGGTGGTCACGTACTGTTCGCGCACTACCAGCAAGGCATGACTGATTACCTGGTTGTCGGCCTGCTCCAGCACAGAGAGAGCATCACGGTAAATGCTGACCTGACCGTCGCGACCTCCAAGCATGTGGACTTCGGCAGCATCACCTTAGCTGCCCGGATCAACCTCTCGGAATGGCGCAACAACCCAAAATCACGGCAGTACGTGTCCTACATCAAGGGCTCTAAGGGCCGCAAAGCGACCGACTACTTCCGCGACTTCATTGGTTGCCAGGAAGGCGTAGACGGCCCCGGCGAAACCCGGACGCTGCTCAAGGCATTCAGTGACTTTGTTGAGAGCGAGGACGTGCCGGAGGAATCGGCCCGCGAGAAGACCCAGGCGCTGGTCAGCTACTCAGTGGCCCAGGCTAAGCGCGGCGAACCGATCACCCTCGACGGATTGTCAGAGCTGATCGACGAAGACCGCCCGAAAGCCTTCTATGACTTCATCCGCAACAAGGACTACGGCCTGTCGCCGGAGATACCGGCGGATAAGCGCACGCTGAACCAGTTCCGGCGCTTCACCGGGCGTACGGAGGGGCTGTCGATCAGCTTTGAGGCTCACCTCCTGGGCTCAAAGATTGAGTTCGACAAAGAAGCCGGAACGCTGACGATGCGCGATCTGCCAACGCAGCTTACAGACCAGCTCAAGCGTGCTTCCGACTGACGCCAACGAAGGCGCCGCGGCTTGATACAAGCGCGGCGCATGCATGGAGAAAGCCATGGCGAAGTTTTACTACCAGATCAAAGGCCTCCGGCCAGCCGGGCCGCACCGCGAAGCTGAATGGGCGTGGCCACCAGTGTTCAGCGGGATGGTCGAGGCAGAAAACCGCAAGGTAGCCAAGGCTCAGGTCGAAGAAGAATACGGCCGCAAGTTCCCGTCACGCGTGCTGCGCAAAGATATCGAACAGCACGCCTACCTCCTGCATATCCAAGAGCTGCACGAGCACGATACCTACCTGCTGCGCCGGTTCGAGAATACCGCCTGCAAAGAGTGCGGCGCGGTGTTCAAGCTGATCGACAAGTACAACGATCCGAACACCGAAACGACCAGTCACGACTACTGCACAGAGGCCTGTAAGCAGGCCGCTCGGTTCCGCGACGTGCAGGAGTTCAGATTGGTGAACGAAGGCCGGTCACCCGCCGTAATCTACCAGGTGCGGCAAAAGTCCTCTGGCCGGGTGTATGTCGGCCAAACCACCCAGCCCTTCACGCTGCGGTGGTGGCAGCACCTGAGCAACCCCACAAGCTGCAAGTTCCACTCTGCGCTGGGTGGCTCAGAAATCACCGACTGGGAATTCTCAGTGCTTGAGGTGATCGCCTACCCGGAGGGCTGCACCAATCGAGCGGCCTACATCACCCAGCGGGAAAGCCACTGGGTTGACGCCCTGGCAGCGGTTGAAACAGGGTTCAACACCGTTCGCCCTACCGGAACCGATCAAGCTCAGGTGTCACTGCCTCTCGCGGATATTGCCTAACACCTAATAAGCGCCGCTGACTGATCTTGGTCTGGCACCAAACAGGAACTCGACCATGGAATACGAACTGCACCTGGGCGACTGCCTGGAGGTGATGCGCGGCCTGCCTGACAACTCGGTCGACAGTGTTGTTACAGATCCTCCATATGGAATCCGATTTATGGGCAAAAGCTGGGATGGCCAGGATATTGAAGACCGCGCCGCATACCGTGCCAGCATGCCGTCACACGCCGGGGCATGCGGGCCAAACGGCGGACACCGCTCAATAGCTGCAGAAGCGGGTAAATACGACCTGACCCCCCACGGCATGCGCGCCTTCCAGGCTTTCACGCTGGAATGGGCAACAGAAGCACTGAGGGTGCTCAAGCCTGGCGGGCACCTACTGTCATTCGCCGCTGCTCGTACTTATCACCATATGGCGGTGGGCATTGAAATGGCTGGCTTTGAGATTCGCGACCAGATCATGTGGGTGTTTGGGTCTGGATTTCCCAAGTCGCACAATCTTAAAGGCAAGCACGAAGGCTGGGGTACCGCGCTGAAGCCCGCGCATGAACCCATCTGCATGGCGCGCAAGCCATTCCCCGGCACCGTAGCCAGCAACATGGGCCAGCATGGTACCGGCGCTATCAATATCGATGCTTGCCGAGTACATGCCGAAGATGCCCTGGGCGGCGAGTACTCCCAGAAACGAATGGCTCCCGGCAATGTGGTTAATGCAACTGGCAGCTACAAGCAAGACGTTCGGTTTGTTGGCGTCATGAAGCCCGGGCGATGGCCAGCAAACCTAATCCACGACGGCAGCGATGTTGTTGTGTCCATGTTCCCGGTCGAGGCTGGAGCCGTTGCGCCAGTCAAAGGATCGGAACGCAGCTCACCGGACAAGCACACTTACGGGGAGTACGCTCGAGTTGAGGGTGCATTCCACGGTGATACCGGCAGCGCCGCCCGCTTCTACTACTGCGCCAAAACCAGTCGGAAAGACCGCCATGAGGGCCTGATCGATCCCGGCACCCAGTTCAAGCAGGGCACCACGCTGCGAAAGGTGCAGACCACAGACACCAAAGGCAACAACCACCCAACAGTGAAGCCAACTGAGCTGATGGCCTATCTTCTGCGCTTGGTAACTCCACCAGGTGGGAAAGCGCTCGATCCGTTCATGGGGTCCGGCAGCACCGGCAAGGCGGCAATGCTCGAAGGCTTCAACTTTATCGGGATCGAGCAGGACGCAGCCTACATGGCGATCGCAAAAGCGCGAATAGCCCACGCAACGACCAAGAATCAGCTCCAGCAGAAAGAAGAACAGCTTCGAGAACGGCAACTCAGTCTGTTCAGCGCTTAAACCCCACCTTTTTCAAAGAATCACGCCACTGGCGAGGTATCCGCATGTCCGCACAACAGAAGAAACACACCTTCGATTTCAAAACCCAATACGGCCTTGGCTTTAACCCGCAAGACGATGAGATCGTTGTCGACTTCTTCTGCGGCGGTGGCGGCGCCGGTACCGGGCTGGAAATGGGTCTTGGCCGCGCGGTGTCTGTTGCCAAAAACCACAGCCCCGCAGCAATCAGCATGCACACCATCAACCACCCGCATGCAAAGCACTTCACCACTGACGTGTTTGAGGGCGACCCTGATACTGAATGCGGTGGCCGAGCCGTGGGCTGGTTCCATATGTCGCCGGATTGCACGCACCACAGCCAGGCGGCTGGCGGCCAGCCGCGCAAGCGCGAGATTCGCAACCTGTCGTGGATCGGACTCAAGTGGGCAGGCATGAAGCGGCCCCGGGTAATTAGCTTGGAGAACGTGAAGCAGATCCTGCAATGGGGTCGTCTGGTCGCAAAACGCGACAAAGCCACCGGCCGAGTGATCAAGCTGGGCGGCGAAGTGGCTGCACCTGATGAAGTCGTGCCGGTGGGCCAGCAGTTCCTGGTACCTGATCCGAAACAGCGCGGGCGCACATGGCGCCGGTTCGTTGCCCTGCTGGAAGGGATGGGTTACGTGGTTGAGTGGCGCGTGATCAAAGCTTGCGACTTCGGGGCCCCGACCAGCCGCGAACGTCTGTTCATGATTGCCCGATGCGATGGTCAGCCGATCGTGTGGCCTGAGCCAACTCACGCCAATAACCCCGGCAAAGGCCAGCAGAAATGGCGCACCGCCGCCGAGTGCATCGACTGGACGGTGCCGAGCAAAAGCATTTTTGACCGTCCAAAGCCTCTGGCTGAAGCAACGCTACGCCGAATCGCCAAAGGCATGATGAAGTTCGTCATCAACAGTCCGGCGCCGTTCATTGTGCCAATCGCGAATTGGTCCGGGGAAACGGTGCAGTCGGCAGACGAGCCACTGCGCACCATCACCTCTTACCCGAAAGGTGGCGCGTTCTCGGTCGTGAGCCCGGTCTTGGTTGGCGCAGGTGGACCGGTGTACTCAGGACGCCCGGCGCATGTGGATCGACCTGTTGGCACGCTCATGACGGCAAATCACCGCGCTCTCGCTTCCGCACACCTAGTGAAGTTCAGGTTCGCCGATGAGGGTAAAGCCTTGGATGAGCCACTACCCACCATCACCAGTGGCGGCAACTACAAGCGCCCTGCCGGTGCTGCTCACGCCATGGGCATATCCACGGTGTTCATGGCCCAAATGAATGGCGGTTTCAACACGACCGCAGCCAAAAGCGTCGAAGACCCCATGACAACAGTCACCAACACCGGCAGCCAACAGCAACTGGTCACCGCCAACCTGGTGCACCTGCGCGGCAACTGCGATGCCCGTGACCTGAATGACCCGCTCCACACCATCAGCGCAGGCGGCACACACCACGGCTTAATGACGGCATTTCTTGAGCGGCAGTTTGGCGCCAGTGTTGGCCAAGGCCTGGACGAACCGGCCCCAACCATCACGGCGGGCGGTGGCGGCAAGAGTTCACTGGTTTCGCTGACCTTGTCGCCAGAGCACGAAGCTGGTGCACTGCGTGTTGCGGCCTTCCTGATTAGCTACTACGGCACCAGTGACGCGGGCGATATTGCAGCACCTGCCGCAACCATCACCACCCGCGACCGCCTAGCACTGGTCACCGTGACCATCAAAGGCACGCCGTATGTGATCGTCGATATTTGCCTGCGAATGCTGCAACCCGCCGAGCTGTACAACGCACAGGGCTTCCCGGCCGATTACATAATCAGCCACGGTGCCGACGGCAAGCCCTTCACCAAGACTCAGCAGGTGCACATGTGCGGGAACAGCGTCAGCCCACCGCCGATGGCGGCACTGGCCAGAGCCAACGATCCATGGCGTACGGTCGAAAGCCAAGTAGAAGCCGCATAAACAATACGCCCAATTTTATCGGATGGAGGTAGAACGGCTCATACCAGCTTCAGCTGCAATCTAATTGGCTGTCAATATACCTATCGGCAGTTGTTACTGTTTCGACCAGCGCGCTTAGAAAGTCAGCCCAAGGGCCAGTTAGCCGCACCGCATAGTCATCGGAACTTTTGATTTTTCCGTCCTCAACAATATGCACATATGAAGGCGCTATATCGCTGGTCTTAGCCCAATAAAAAACCATGTGGACTACGTAACCTCGGTACAGATGGATCAGCGAGATCTTTTTTAGGAGCGACATACCCAATAACCTCTGTCTGATCAAAGATCAGTAGACCTTACCTTCTAATCCATCTTTGTAAGCACGTCCACTTAAGCTTAAGACTCTCCCACCCAATTCAAAGCCTGCCGCTATAGCGGCCAAGGATTAGTCATGTCTGAAGAAATCAAATTGATCGAACCGGCCCCTGTCGTGCGCGACGAATACGGCATGTTCGCTCACCCCGATATGCCCGACTTCGACGAGGGCGACGGAGACAAGGTGAAAGCCTGGGTTTCTGAGCAGAAGTTAGAAGTAGCCATGGCCAGCATCGAATACGCGGATCAAGCAATTGCTGATCGTTATTTTGAAGCCGGCGACCCGGACTGTAGCTACTGGGAGCCGGATCGTCCTAATGGCGAAGGCTGGTTCTGCTTGGCCATCCACGACACTGACGACGGCCCGGTTTGCTGGTGGGCTCGCCGGGAGGTGACGCCGTGAGCACAATCACAGATCGCCCGATTTTGTTCAACGGCCCAATGGTTCGCGCCATCCTGGAAGGCCGGAAGACGGTAACGCGCCGCCCAGTCAAGGCGACCAAGACTCACGCCGATGGCTTCATGATGCTTGACCACGGCAAAGGCTGGCGACCATACAACGCTTTTGGTGACTTTGCCTCAGATCATGAAGGCATGGAATATCCAATCGCTTGCCCATACGGAAAGCTCGGCGACCGGCTATGGGTTCGCGAGACCTGCTTCATCAACGACTACCGCGAAGCCAGTGTGCCGGAGCAGGAGCGCGCAGATTGCGAAATTCATTACCGAGCCGACGGTATACCTGACTTTGAGGGTGAAGAAGAACTGATCCGTTGGCGACCCAGTATCCACATGCCCCGCTGGGCCAGTCGCATCCTGCTGGAGGTCACCGACGTGCGGGTCGAGCGATTGCAGGACATCACCGAAGAACAGGCTCTGGCCGAAGGCATCAAAAAGCATTCGGACGGCGGCTATCACGTCGAAGACGGCAAGCACTACTCGGATAGCCCGGTTGAGTCTTTTGCATGCCTGTGGAGTTCTGTCGGCGGCAACTGGGATGCTAACCCCTGGGTTTGGTGCGTTAGCTTCAAGCGGATAACCTGACGGAGCCTTGCCCATGAAAACAATGAGCAAGGTAAAAACCGAAGAGCTGGCCGGAGCCGCCCTGCTATGGGCCATTGATTCAATCGAAGGCACTCCCCCGCCTTTGCCCGGCCAGATGCAACTCCCCTTTGATCTACAGATTGAGCCCGCCGCGGTCGACAGGCTGATCGCCAAGTACAACGTCTGGGTTGAGCCTGGCTGGAGCTACAAGTGGTTGGCCAATGCGCGCGAGGATCGTGACCCGTGCGAGCGAATGCCCGGTGAAACGCGGGAGGACGCAGTACTGCGCGCCATCATCGCCGTGCAAATCGGCAAGGTCGTAAGCATTCCCGTGGATCTTATTTGAACGGAGTAAGGGTCATGAGTGACGCCCCAATCGAACCGCAAGAATATGTGTACGGCGTTAAGGTCGTGCAGATCGAAGACCTCCGAGTCGCCCGCGGCTTAACCCGCCGCCCGGGATCTTCCTGCAAGCATAAGCAGTTGGTTAACGACGACAAGGAAAGGCGCGTCTGGTGTAGCGATTGCGAGTCCGAAATAGAGCCCTTCGACGCGTTCGTTGGTGTTGTTGCAGTTTTCAGTGCAGGCATGAATTCGCTGAAACAAAGACTAAGCAAGCTTGATGAGGCTGAAAAATTTCAGATCAGAAGCCGCGCAGCAAAGGTGATGGATGATGCCTGGCGTAGCACTAAGATGGTTCCGCTCTGCCCTCATTGCATGACAGCAATTCTCCCCGATGACGTTGTCGGCGGCGTGTCCAGAACGTCCAAAGCCTTGGCGATCGCAGCCAGAAAGCGCAAATCCTAGAACAGTCAGCTCTAAACCCAAACTTTACAACTCAATCAGCCTGCCGGTGACCGGCGGACCAAGTGCGCGCGCATGAGCAAACAAGCCGTGAAAAAAGACATCCTCGATGAAATGACCAAGGAAGAGTTGGCAGCCTGGATCAGGCAGCGGCACCTCTTCTCAATGCCAAAGCGAAGCGAGCTGCTGTATCTGCGCTGGGATAGGCAGTCAGCGGACGTTCTTGAAGCAATGGAAAAGGAGAATCGAGCGCTCGACGGATACGACTTCAAAGAACGCGATCGTTTAGCCGTCAAGTTCAACGAGTCGACCGACGCAAAAGAGCAGTTGCGACTTCTGGGGCTGATTCAGCCGTACGACGCGGCAATGTTGGCCCACATCAAGCGATCGCAAGCCCTCCAAAAGAAAAGTGAAAAGGTCGACGCGCTGTATGCGCAGATCAATATCGAGCGCGAGAAGGAAAACCAGCGCCAATCAGCATAACCCACCCAATCCGCAGCCCACCCTCTGCCACTCAACGCGGCGGCACGGAGACATGTCAATGAATACTGAATTTCTGCTCCTGGCACAGTACGGCGGCCAAGCCATCATCCCGCTTGAGCGGGTATGCGCCGATTACTTTAGCCATTTGACGCCTGAAAAAATGAAGATGAAAGTCGCGGCTGGCCAAATCGACCTGCCGCTCGTCCCGATGGAACGCAGCCAAAAGTCTGCAAGAGGAGTTCACCTCAAAGACCTTGCGGCTTATATAGATGCACAGCATTCACGCGCCCGCACAGAGCACGACAAACTGATGCGTGGCTCTAGCTTTCGTCGCGTTTCTTAATTCGCTTCTGGGCCTCGATAATGGGGCCCGCAATTATCCTCTCCAGCCAAGGCCAATCTTTATACGGGTCGCCATCCCCTTTTAAATGCGTGTATCGACGCATTGAGTTCCAATCCCGGTGCCCGGACACAGAGGCTACTTTCGGGATATCCCAGCCCACCTCAAAAAGCCGACTCACCCCGTCGTGACGCAGGTCATGAAAGTGTAAGTCTTCAATTTCAAGAAAGCGGCAGGCACGCGTGAATGCGGCAGATACTGAGCGCGAGTTGTAAGGGAAAACATCATCTGCGACTTTGGGCATTGACTTCATGATGCGCCACGCCTCATCAGGCACAAGGCACCAAATGTCATTTCCGTATTTCTGGCCCGGGTTTTTCATGTCCGTAATGAGGACCATCTTTCGATCCTCATCAATGTCGGCCCATTTGATGCGGGTTATCTCTTCCTGTCGTCGCGTAGAGAAAAGGGCAAACGCGATGACACGCACCATATCTATTTCTTGTCTGCGCCTGTCGCGCATTTGGCTGAAATACTCAAACAGCTTGTCCAACTCCTCTAGGGTTGGCCGACGATTCCTTTCCTTGCTGCGGGTGACCGCACCCATCTTTCGCAAGACTTTGCGTGCGTCGGGCATGGCCATCGGGTCAATGTCATATCCCCAGGCTGGCCGGGCTACCGAAAGGACCGCACCAAAGTGAGCCAAGTCATTGCCAACAGTCTGAGCCTGGATTCCATCATCCTTCATTCGACCGTTCGCGTACTCAACCAGCTTTTGGCTGGTTATCTCTTTGTCTTCCAGCTTGCCAAGCCAGGTTTCACCAATCGCCTTCAGCGTGGCCCGCTTCGTTTTACCCAGGGGCCTGAGCTTCTCGTATTCAAGAAGGTAACGGTCAATCATTTCCTTGACCGTCACTCCTGAGCGATTAGCTTTGGTTATTGCCCCAGGAGCAGCCATTTCTGTTTCGACACGTTTGATCCAAGCGAGCGCGGACGCCTTCCGATCGAAGGTCTGGCTTTCCTGATAAACTGTGACGCCCTTTTGCATGATCCGGACCTGCGCGTTGTAAGCGACAGACCCGTCCTTGCGCTTGCGAACGGTTATAGAGCCCATTTTTTGCTGAACGCCTGAATGATTTTGCTGAATTTCAGCAACACCATATCAAAAATAAGCAAAAACGGTGGTAAACAGTAGTGAATGAGAGTTACCCGAATGCACACAGAACCCACAGAAAACCTAGCCCGCCCAGTAGATCCGGTAGTTAGGAGGTTTTCTGTTGCGCCCATGATGGATTGGATCACCAAAGCCCTAATTCATTTGGGTTTGCTGTGATCGTGTACATCCTGTGTGCAGACATCGATACCGCCCTCCTACCCTGACAGCGAAAATATTGGACAGACCGATTGGACTCCACGCTGAGCGCCAGTGCCTCCAGCCATAGCACTACCGACTGGCACTACCTACTTTTCCCCTCTCCTGCACAGTGAATAGCTGCCACTTTCATGCTATGAGTAGTGGCACATTGATCTATGCCAGCCTCATGGAGACACAATGCTGACCATCCGCTATCCACATCTGATGCAGCACGTGAGAGACCTACATCACGGGATAAGTACGATTGCAAACGACAAGGAAGGTACGCTCCTCCTCATAATCAAAGTGCCCAAGGAGGCCGTACTAGCCGCAAAAGCCAAGCAGCGCATCGGGTTCTATCTAGCCCCATGTCGGATGAACGGAGAGACTTACCACGGTCTGGTCACTACATATGAAGATGATGAGCTCAACCCACTGATGGTTGTTACTCCCCTGCTAGACGATGAAATGGGACACTCCATATTTGACCTGCTTTCATCGGAAAGCTTCGACATTCATTTCTTTGACGACAACAATCGCGAACTTCTTGGCTACAGGTCGCAGAACACAAAGTTCGCAGAGTTCGACAAAAGCCAATACAAGCTTGCCCCATCAAGCCTTGAGGCTGCTTATGAAATTCGTGACTTAACTAATCACTGGTTCATGCGCAGATCGCTTCAGGATGATAAGAACTCGATTAAGGTTAATTTCCTTGAACCACTAATGATCGAGGATTTATTCATTCTAGACGCAGTACCCATGAACAATCTGTTTCAAAAAGGCCCACCTGTGAGCCACTCGACCCTTGAGAGGCTAGAGCCAGGTAGCTTTCAAGAGATGGATATTGTTAAGCTACTTCAGAAAGTATTTCATGAAGACTCAATATTCCTGAACCCACTTCGCACAGATAACAATGAAGAGTTCGTCGACGTTTTAGTTGCCTCCGATGAATATCTGCTGCTGATTCAGGCCAAGGACAGCCCAAACACGGAAAAGTCCTTAGATCGAACTCTAAAAAGAAAGATCTCGACAGTTTCAAAGGCTCTTGATAAAGCTATTGATCAAACGAGAGGAGCGATTAAGTACCTCAGACGTGGTGAGAACCTGCAGTTTCACTTTGGCGAAGATATCTTTGAGATTGAAACGCACGACAAAGTGATCCGAAACCTTATAGTCGTCCAGGAAACTTTCATCAATGAATGGGAGAGCTACTCGGAACGAGTTCTTGGGCTGGGTAAAGAAATGAATTCTTCATGTTACGTAATGGGATATCCAGAGCTTGTGACATGGACAGCAAAGCTCAATACACCAGAGAAGTTCTTTGATCCATTTGACAGTATCGTTGAAGAAGGTAAAGAGACTGGTATATTCCCAAGTATAACCTTCTACAACTGATATACCTTCCATATTGCTTACTGTCAAAGCGAAGTCGCAAGACCATACTGCGATTTCGCACTCATCCCTTGCGAGCCCCGCACCTACCTAAAGTAAAACCGCACTCGACCAGAGTGATTTCGCACTCCAATACTACGATTTCGCATTCACACCTTGCGAAAGTTTCGGTATACAAGCAAATAAATCAAAATAATTAGCAAAACCACTAGACCCACCTAAAACTCCTTTTGCACAATAGATCTAGAGCTTCTTTTTAGCCAGTTGTGTCTGTGTCAGACAAGCAGGACTAGATACTCACATCCCTCCGGGTGTTGCGTGATTGCCTCGACAAATAAAAAAATAAAGTGAGTCAAGATGAAGAACACTGAGAAGCAGAATAAAGAGACTAGGATCACTTTCAGGCTTAACAAGTCTGAGTTAGATATCCTGAATGCAAAGATGGCTGAAGCAGGCTATAAGTCCGCTGGAGCGTTTATCCGTGACTACGTTGCCAATGGGCAGTTGAAGCCCAAAGTCACCCAGGACATTGTTCAGATCGCCCGTGAGCTCATGAACCTCGCCTCGATGATCAACGCAGACCGTCCAGGCTCCGCACTGCTTGAGAAAGTGAAGTACATCGCCCAAGTCAACTTTGGGGGTGTTGCATGATCGGCAAGATTTTTCCTAAGTCAGTAGGCTCGTTTAAGAACCGGATTCGGTACATTTTTGGCTGCACCAAGCATGATCACGAAATCAGCGGAATCCGGACGATCAGCCACAACACTATGAGCAAAGATCCGCTGCCAGGCGTCGTTCAGGGTAACGAAGCAGACCTCGCGGAGATGATCAAGGAGTTCGACCAGATTGAGACCCTTCGCCGCTTCTCAATCGACTCTGATAAAGCCATCAAGCCAGTCTTCCACGCAATACTGTCCCTTCGGCCCGGAGAGTCCCTGACGACCGCACAGTGGCGCACAGCCGTCCAGACCTACATGACAGACCTGGGCTTCAACGAGACCAACCAGTACGTCGCTGTAATGCACCAAGACAAAGAACACCAACACGTCCACATCGTCGCCAACAGGATCAGGCTCAACGATGACTTCTCCATGGTCAAAGACAGCAACGAGCGAAGCATCAGCCTCGACTCAGTGTCGGGCATAGAAGATCGCTTCGGCCTCACCAAAGCACCGAAGCCCGAGGACACATGGGGCGCCTCGATCACTCACGCAGAGCTCCAAGCCTCGATCCGCGACGGCGACCTGCCGTTGAAGCACAAGATGATCGCGAAGATCGCAGGCGCTATCGAAGCCACCAACGCCGTCGATGGCGATATGTTCACGTTCACCCGGCTACTCAGGAAGCAAAAGGTCTATATCAACCTGACCCTCAACGAGGACGGCCAACCAAAAGGAATATCGTTTGAGTTTGACGGCAAATATATAAGTGGCAGACAGCTCAAGCGCTCAAGACTCACATGGCACAAACTAACTACGCAGGAAGGAATACATTATGACCCCAAAACCATTCGTGAACTTCAGGATGACATTGCGAGAAGAGATAGCGAAGAACAAGAAAGAGCTCGAATCTATTACTTTGAATTTGTTTCAACTTCAGGAAAGAGAAGAAGCCCGATCTACGTCAGGTTTACAGCCAGGGACTATGAAGTCCAGAAAATGATTCAGGAGGTTCTTGAGCTGCTGGATGCTATTTTTGATGAGCTATTTAAGCCAAGGGAGTGCAGGTTGATGCGCAGTTACATAGAGTACATACCAGGCCAGCCGCTGGAGCTAGAAGAGGAACAGGCGCCAGCGCTATAAGATCTCGTTAGTCAGTTAGTACGCTGGAGGGCTGAGTCAGCCTTCCTTTACTGCGCCTTCTATCTTGGACTCTATGGCTTAGAAGATATTGGCGCTTAAAGGGTAGCTGGACGTGTATTCGGTGGCTCACCAGATGTCTGCAACGAGCTCAATAAACGGGACTGGAATAGGGTGTTTGAGTAATGCTGACTGCATGCAAAATTCAGTCAGACGGCTTATTCCTGCAGACCGGCGTTTGGCACGCCCTTCGGGCCAGCTGTCGTGAATCAAGCCAGCCATTTTCAATGGCTATCTTGCCCCTCCGGGCTTCCATCTTTGTGCCTGCGCGCTCCGCTTGCCTGGCGTGACAGTCCAGTAACACATCAGTCCCAGCTGCAGCATTTGGACAAACATGTATTTCTTCAAAAAACATCGCTTCAGGCTCAAGGTTTTCCGAAACTAACCGTTTGTGATGGATAAGTACCTTTTTTGAGCGATGGCTTTGACCCTCTCTACACATGACTTCGCACAGCGCCTGAGCGGTGCCTTGTCGCTCCCCTTCACGATTCTCGGCAACCGACAACGGCGCACATGGGAACGGCTGATCAGCTACATCGAATCGTCAACCTGCACATCCGAATTCGACAACGCAGCGGCCTATGCCGAGGGCTACGCACATGCTTTGGCCGACAGCGGCCAGATCGATATCTCCACAGATCGGGATCTGCTGATCATTGCAACGGTGGATGCATGGCGATGCGCCCGTACTTACCCGAATACTTCGACCAACCTGAGCTACCCAGGAAAACCATGACTTCTTTTTTTAAACGCTACGCCGACGGCGGAACATCAGACCGGCACATCCATATGCCGCAGCGTCTTATGCCCACGACCGTCAGTCATTGTCCCCTCGAGGTCTTAGTGGGCCATTTGGAAAAGTATCTCTTAGACCCCTCCTCCGCTCGTGAACATTTTCCATGGGCTTCGCGGTTCGTTATGGGCATGCCGGTTCCAACCTGGGCGCGTGGTTTGGAGTGGAACCTCGGTCAGAAGTCTCGTTTCATCTCAGTAGTATGGTCGGGCGGGGATCTGGGGAGCTACCTCACGAATGACTGGTACGAGCCAGAAAGCGGTAGCAGGGCATTGGCCGAAAATAGTGAAATTTTGATTGATGGCCAACAACGTCTGCACAGCCTGGAAGAGTATCTCCTCGACCGCCTTGCAGTCCCAGATGCGCAAGGACAGCCGAGGATTTGGTCTGAGCTCGGCAACGGCGAAAGGAAACGCTTTCTGTCGACGATCTTTACCCATATGAGGGTTTCTTCTGGCGACGAGGCCGCATTGCGCAGGACATACGATCTTTGCGCGCAGGGCGTAGTGCCTCGGTCATTTGATCAACGAGCTGTTCGGTAACCTTTTAATCAAGGCGGTCGGGCGTATCCCTTCGGGAGCGGCTGTCGTAAACCGAGCCCAGCTACGCTGGGTCTCGGCCCTTCGGGCTTCCATCCTTACGCTCTTCGGCCATCATGGCCTGCGCGCTCCGCTTGCAGAGCGATCCGGCTCACCTTCTTGCTTGGACATTGGCTACCGCTCCCACATACTGCTGAGCATCCGATCAAAGATGAGGCCGGGCAAATGGGTTGGCTATTTTGGAAAGACAAGCGGCCCGCATGGGTTCAGGCAGAGGAACGGGAATTCATCAAGGCTGCGAACCGCCTAAAGACGCTTCAGGTAACGGCTCGCGGTGGCATGCGCATTGATCCCGAAGAGCTCAGGGATCAGATCCTTGAGGCCAGAGAGTTATACAAACACCTGGTTCAAAAATAACGGTAGTGAGTAGGCAACCTGCTTGCAGCCACAGCCCATTCGCACGGGTTCAGAAATTCAAAAATGGTGCTCAATGGAGGTCTATTCACTGACGCCATGGCCCCCAGTTCGGTGGGTTCTCAATGATATCGATTGAGGTGCTGAGCTCATTCTGCATGCGCTCAAAGACTCCATCTAGGGGTCGGGTAGGCATTCGACTCCCTGAGTGTGCTCACCAACTGCAGAAGCTCTCTGCCCTGCGCCAAGGGCATTTGAATGTCGCAATAGACAGAGTCTTCATCGTCCGTCATGCCCATCTGATTTCTCCACTCAATCTAGTCGGCTCTGCGCTCCGCTACTGCGATAGTTGTGCGTGCCCTAAAGGGAAAAGGCTCTCGTAATCCCTGGCTCCGGTGAAGCACGCCCGTTGATGCCGAATGCCAGCTGCCGGACGATGATGCGACGCCCTTAACCTGAGCCGTGACTCGGCAAGCTCAGTGACATATACCCTGCCAATCTTCCGCGAGGACAAGAAACTTTTTCATATCATCTCGCATCATGTACTGCCAAATAAGCGCTTCATCCTCAACATTCTCATCAATCTCCGGCTTACCCACTAGATTGATCAGATCTACCATTTTTCCGAGTAGCTGCGTTCGATCAGCGCGCTCACCGTGGTCTTTAATCCTAGCTACACAATCCGTTAAATCCATCCAAACTCGAGCATGATCAACACCGAGTGAAACGGCCAACTGCAATGAGTTTGAAAATTTTGGATATCCCCACTTGGCGATGAAGGCTAAAGATAGAAACTGTCTCAAATCGGGCTTGCCATTTAGCAGAGTCCTGGACTGGGCGACTTCTTCGACATCTAACGCATGAAATTTACCGAGTGGCTCTGCGTGAGCAGTCACTCGGTCGTGAAGGAAGGTTTCAACTAAAGATGACACCAACGTGCTGAGTATTGCCTGAGTTTTTTTCTCGGCTCTTCGTCTCGGTATTAACTCAATAATCAGGTAAAAGAAATACGCTGATATCACCCCCGTCAGCAAATCGCCCGCGATATCTTCGAAGGCATCAGACTGAAGCGCCGTAATCAGTCGGGGCCATTCATTCATGCCAGCCGGCACATCGAGTTTTATCTTCACGATTAGCAGTAGGCCGAACGCAACCCAAGCACCGCAAAACAGCCAGAATTCCCTGCGATCCTTCAAGAAACTAAACATCCATATCTCCGCGATAACTGGCCACGTATAGCCCAGGCAGACATGCGAGCGGTTAGCTTACTTTGGTAAGCCAGCGCCAGCTGCCTCATTTCTGTTGATGTGTTCTAGCACGCGCTCTAGGAATCGGCGCTCTTCACCATAGAAGAATGCGGAGGGTTCATGAACTGCCAAGTGCTTAATGTCCTCCTCCCACTCGCCGTACCAAGCGTCTGGTGTGTCGACATAGATACTAGGTCGGTCAGGGAATTGATCTCCGGTGATATCGACGATCAGTCCATCGACTTCAAGCCAGGCATGTGAAGCACCCTCCTTCATCCCACAAACGTAGAAGAATTCGCCGACTTCCAAGGTGTTGAAATAATCGCCCATGAGCTCAGAAATGATTCCGCAGCATCCGCCTGGGAAACCTTGGATGTGCATAGGAACGTTGCCAATCTCTATGACTATCTCGACTGCCAACCTGAAGCTCGCTGCCAACTCAAGCGCTGCTGAACGAAGCATTTCCTATCCCCATAAAGAAGGGCCCCGCAGGGCCCTCAATTTGTACTCAAACGATTTTACTGAGCCAGCCAGCACTCGACGGTGTCGGAACCGTATTCAGCTTTCCACTCCTTCAGAACCTTGTGGTTGCCGCCCTTAGTCTCGACGACTTCGCCCGAGTGAGGATTCTTGTAAACCTTTACAGCCCGAGCCTTACGGGAGCCTTTGATTTCGGCAGCTGCTGGAGCACGGCGGTTTGAAGAGTGCGGATCGAGAATCGCGACAATGTTGCGCAAGCTGTAACCATACTCACCTAGCAGGTCACGAAGTTTGGTTTCGAATTCAATCTCACGCTTCAGACCATCATCGTTTTTCAGTGTTTCAAGCTCTGCCAATTGGGCAGCAAGCTGTTGTTCAAGCGCGCGGAATTCAGCGAGACGGGACATGTAACACCTCAGATATTTAGTGTTGGCAGTATAGTCAGCACTATGCAAAGTAGACAATCGAAGGTGTCCTCCGACGCTTAACGCTGACGCTCACGCCTTGCAGACATGTGAGCATTTAAGTGCTTCATCTCCGCCTGCCATTGAGCCAGGAATTTTTCCCAATCATGGGCGTATAGGCCATCGATCAGGCGCGTCGAGCCGGTGCTCGCTTGTAGAAAACGCTCACGCCACGGCTGTGGAATACTGGCCTCGTCAACAATGTTGATACCGGAACTGTGGCGCTCAATCAGGACTGCTTTGCGGACAGCATCAATATCGGGGTGTGGATGACTCTGGTTTAAGTCGACGCGCTCTTGGTCTTGAATGTCGTCAAGCACATTCAAAATAGCGGCAGCTTGTGGGTCGCCCGGCACCAGGTGCGAAAGTGTCCAGAGGGCTTTGCGCCTGACATACTCACGCGTACGAAGATCATCAGCCATGCTCAATGCCTCGATTGGAACCCGCAGTCAGTCGACAATAAAGGTCGGCTAAGAGGCGAGCATCTAACAGCGCGTGGTGTGGAAGTTCTGGCAGCATTACGTCGCCGATATCATCCGCTTCGAGATGCCTGAATAGCAGGATCAGGTTGGTTGGACTATTGGCAACGTTAGCAGGCCAACGATGATTTACGTATGCCAATTGGCAGAAGAGATCCCAGTCCCAATCTGGAGCGTCCGAGCAAATCTCGAGCGGGCCTTCAAGGCTGCTCAGGAAAGCAAGCAGTGATGCTTGAGCTTCGACCAGGGTCTGTCCATGAGACGCGACGTCAAGCTGTGGCAGGACGTTTTGAATCACGAAGTCGCTGCAGTCCTCCACTCGGTAGGTGTCCGTGAGCTCGACGTAGAATTCGTGGCCGGCCTCGGACACGAGTGCAAGCGAAATCAACTTCGTGTCGCGGTTAAGCTGAGTGAATTCGCAGTCCAAAAATGCCTTCATCCCCTCCTCTCCTGTGAGTATCTGGTTCATGCGTGCCAGTGTACCCTTGGTAAAACGATCAAAGCCGGCTGGTTTCTTTTATGACTTTAACCGATTGCCCTGACGAACCTACGCCTGCGCTCACAGCAAGAGAGGGTTGCCAGGTACTGCGCGATTCGATCTTTGGGCGACGCACGATGATCAGAGCATGTGCTCAGACTTGGGATGAGCTCTATGCCGGGATGTTCATGGTTGACGTCGAGGGATGGAGCATGACGATCTTCAACGACTGTGAAGAGCTCGATTATTGCGAAGGATGCGTGAGCCTAGATGGGAGGAGATGGTAGTTCGATTCAGGTGATAGATTCGGAACGGATCCCATTGCCATGTTATCGACATGGGAGCATCAAGATCTTTACCGAACGGTGAAGGCCCTCTAAGTCGGGCAGCATGTTATTGGGCGTGCCCCAGCGGGGCGGCTGTCGTGCACCGAGCCACGTCGTGTCTCGGCCCTGCCGGGCGTCCATCCTTCACGCCTGCGCGCTCCGCTTGCTCCAAGGCCTAGCGCCTCTGACCCGTGCCTTAGCCATGCCTGTGCCTCGTATAGTCCTGCCCTCAAAGCTTAACGAAACAAATCGGCCTAAGCCTTAGGTGATCTCCAGGGCATTGCAGCATTACGAGTGCAGTTTCGGCGCTCGAGGTTACTTATCCAACTTTCCATCCTGCCAGCCATCGTGGATGCCCCGTCTATGTGCGATCAAGCTCTCCACGGCCTCGCAGACCGACAATCCTTTGTGCTTACGTGAGAGTATAAATTTCTGGTCAAGCATTGCTTGGCTGTCAGCGACCAACTCTTGGAATTCAGATACGGTATCCGGATGCCGGGGCCCATCGGTTGCACACTGGCTAGTAGAATCGACCAGAGACATATCTGCATTTGCCCACTCTAGAAGAGTTAACCAAAGCCCATAGGGGACGGTCGTACGGTTCTCGTGTCGACAACGATATGAAAGTACCCGCAGCAGTTCGGGCATTCGGCCAATGACGACCTCACACACGACGCATAGCGCCTCAAATAGCGCCTCACTCGCGCCTATGACGGAGCTTTGATGCATTCTCCGTATAGACAGATAGGGCTCGTCGGTTTTGACTGGATATTCGTACGCTAACTGCAAAGCCAGAGCACCAAAGCGGGCGGCACCAAGAAAAGCGGCGAGTCGCTCGATGGATTCGAGCTCATGCAGGTTGTCCCGTGTTAATGCTATCAGATTCCCCACGCTTCCTCCGGTGGCTGGAAACGACTATTCACTGAGTTGTGCCCGTGACATGTCGCTTTCTATTTTGAACACTACGCAAGATGCAGCCCTAGCGATTGTGCTCACGAACGTTAACGGACACAGACCTAAGCACTTTCTTCCTCGGCCTGGAAGACCTCGATCAGTTTTTGATTGTAGTCGTCCAGGTAGCTCTGAAGCCCATCCCGGTCGATTAGACGCACGCCTGCCGTGCTGGCCAACTCCTTCGCTGATTTCGTGTAGTAGGAGTTCGTGACGACCATTGCCTCGTCACACCCGTAGAAGGCTTTAGCAGAGATGGCCTGCTGCACAGCCGCGTTGCCTACGGAGCCCGAATAGTTCTTAGCCTGGATGACCATGTTTTTACCGAACCGGGTAACGAAAAGATCGGCGCCCTGATCAGCAGTTTTCTTGGTTTCCTTAACGTCGTAGCCAATGGTCTGGAAGATCTCAACCAGGAAAGCTTCAAACTGAAATCCGTCCATAGCATCCACCAGATACATGGTGATGAACTGATTCGGATTGAAATGCTCCAGCTGAGATCCCATACGCTCGACGAGAATATCGAAATAAATCTCCTCGCAGAGGCTCAGACCATTCCGGAAAACCTGTATCGGGAGGAGCGGCACACCAGATGTCGACGCCGCCTGGGGATTGAATTGAACATTGGGGAAAGCTACGTCATTTTCCCAAAGGTAGTAATAGAACAGAGCCAAGTCAGACCTGAATGTCGTTCCTGCCTCTTCAATCCAAGAACGTAATGTGTCGGCAAGGTCAGTCCGAATGTGGCGGGTCAGTTCTCTGGCGAAGCCTAGATAGGCAGAGTTGAAGGCTGTGGTCTGCAGCAGCTTGTCCAATAGAGATGGAAGACCTTCAAGTTCGTCAAAGCCTTTGCGAATCAAAACTTCCCTGAACAGCTCCCTCTCACTGTACACACCATCCAACCGTGGGCCGGGCACGCCTGCTTCATCGCTACTACCTGCGCTTTCACGAGTCGTGTGAATGAAGTTCGTGAAGTATGGCTGCTTCAGCTCCGCGTACTTTCCCAAGACATTGTTCAAAAGATCGTTGAGCTGGGCTTGCTCCCTCTTCTTCCCGAAGAAGTCCTGAATCAAGCCTTTGGATCTGTATTGAAAGTCGGGATAAAACGAAGGATCCAATGGCGTGAGGTGTCGCAACGTGAGCTCTGATGACGGTGAAACTTGAGAGCCCATGCACCAGGGGCATGCGATCTCGAAGGTAGTCCTGTTGCATCCATTGCATTGATAGATCATCGCGCTGATTCCTTTCCTGAGTCGTCGCGCGGTTCCGCGCTTAATCGTAGACGAACATAGCTCAGCGCTATCACCACGTCCATTTAGCTAGACTCTAGGAAGCATGGATTACAGGGGAGTACAGATGTACTCCGCCCCACAAAATCCAACGACAGCAGACTCGATTCGGTCTATCAGTGCAACGGGGCGCCTCAGGCCGCAAACTCCCATCTGGCAGTCCCGCCTGAAATCCTCCAAAAAAACCAAGCGCTAATTAGATGCGCTTAGCCCGTACAGATTGGATATCTAGGCTCCCGGTCGGCTTACACATGGAACCAAAGGGTGCAGCCAAATTCAGCGGATACCTCCCGTGGCCCAATGAATCAGAGTGTGTATTCAGTCTCGACCTCTAAGGAACCAATATATCCTGGGTAAGCTCGCTTGCCATGATCCTCAAGATAATCGCGCTCGTACTCTTCGTTCGTTACATAGATATCAACCATGTTATCTACGCAATCCATCGTAATATGGCCTGCTTTGTTTTGGGTAATAACGTTATAGCCGGTGTAGTAGTGAAGATGCCGCGATGGAGCTTCACCGATTACAATGATTTGAGGATCAAGCTTCTCGAGCCAAGAGTCTGGAATCTTACCGGATGCTCTACCGTGATGAGAGGCGAATACGACGGTTGTTTTTTCCAGTTCGATGTCATCTACAATGCTCTCCATGAAGTCAGTCTCGAGATCACCTAACCAAAGAAAGCTTGCCCCTCCTTTTACAGAGTACCTCAATACACAGGACACGTTATTGAAGCTTTCACCAGCATCGCATTTACGCAAAGCTTCCTTAAAGTCTGCGTTAGAGGTATCCGGCCAAAGAACATGAACCCCGGAAGATCCACGGTCGTCATCGCCTTGATTAAGCCACTTACGCTTTGAACCTTTCTCAAGGAAAAAAGCCTTCCCGCTATCCCTCAAGGCACAATAATGAAGAAACGAATCCGTTAGATCCGTTTTCTGAGCCTTGTTTTTTACGCAATAGAAATTCGCTATAGGAAATTTTTTATCGAGTTTCTCGATGCCTTTGAAGTGATCCTCATCCGGATGAGTGCAGATGAAGCGTCGCATACTTTTGGTTTTTGATACCTCCTTGAGCTCGGCGATAATCTCATCGGAATTCCCAGCATTCAGATTACAATCAATCATGGTGAAGTTGTCACCACCATGAAGAATATAGAACATATCGCCATTACCAACGGACAAGCTTTTTATCGTAGGCATTTTGCCTCCCTGCATGATTATAATTGACTACTTGTATTAAAGTTAAATCCGTATGAGTCTAGGGCTCCACCGGCGCTTGGGCTGGTTTCTTTCTTGACCTCGGATTGGGTAGGGAACCAAGGCACTCGAACAGGCGTTCCGCATAGACAAAACCCATCCGCCTTACAGCATCCTTGTCGAAATAAAATAACCAAGCCATCAAAAGTGACCCAGAAATAAGAATTGTGAGCCCTGCTGCAAGCCCTGGATCTGCCAAATGAATCGGCTCAAAATGAGGCGGCTTGACTCGAATTACTCCCGCAATCAGTCCGCCATACCCTAATCCGCAAAGGCAAGACAGAATTCCTACAGCCTTCATCGCGAGCATATTGCGATGAAAGCCATAGGCGATATTTTCTTTCAGTAGGAGATTTTTATTGCCACGAGTTAATTCCCTGAGGCGCTTAGTCGCGCCAATATAGATATCATCAGCTTTAGCAGGATCCGATTTTTCATCCTTTTCACTAGGCATATCAATTCCCAGCTTTGACGATATCTGTTGGTGATATCTCTGCTTACTGACGCTATCCAGGAATTTATCACTGTGCCGCAAGGCTAAAGTCGTAGGCATTCCTCCCCATCTCTTTAGCAGCTTTTCTTCTAGCTTTTTTCCTCGACCACGAGCAACACTGGCCAACGCGTAGATCGCGCCACACCCGCCCAGCAGTCCAATGACACTGGTAAGTACGGGATGTTTAGCACCATAAACGCACAGTAAGGGCACAAGCAGCGGCAGCGAAACCAGAAGCCCTGGTATCACTCTAGCCTTTCGCTCGTAGGGATCTTTCACCAACTCTAATATCGCAACCATGTTTAATCCATCAGTAGATTTGCAAATATCGGCCTGAATCACTGTGCACGAGCTAGATTACTCACCTAACCATTGTTGGCACTCTGGCTGATTGAGAAGTACCAGTTGCTGTGCTTTAGCATCAGGATTGTGGTTCCTGAGACCAAGCTTTTGTAGAAGATACCAAAGCTGAGATTGACGGGTGGTCAACGTACTTTGGCCATCCTGCATACCGTAATCCAACTCAATGGCACGACGACGCCCTTCGTCCAACTCAGGGTTAGCTCCAATTACCACCTGTACATAGGTATGCCATAACTTATCGTAAGGTGGTGTAGACGGCAGGTCTTTCGGAACCAACGAAAGTATTCTTGCGAGAACAAAATCTATGTGTTGGTTACGTCTAAAACAATAGGCCCGCACATGCCATCTGTAGCCATCGAACCCTAAAGCATGTGGCGCGACAGTCCTGATGGTTGGATCTGGCCCACTCATCGATTGGTAATTAATCTCAAGCGCTTCCTGCCGCTGAATAGCTCGAAGAATTTTTATAAGCGCCGGCTTATCGACTAGACGGATAGGATTGGGCACCGAATCCATCGGAGGCGCCCAACCGATGAAGCTTTCTGCTTCATCAATCACGCCCATCTCCCGTGCGAGAAGCTCGTCCAAATAGCGCAAACCGTCGTCAGGAGCAAATTTCGGGGTGAACGTGTCCGTGGCCACATAGGCCTTTACGGTCTTGTCATAGACTGCATTTCCTGGCGCCTGCTCCAAGTAACTAGCGAAGTCTAAAGAAGCCTGCGGAGCAGAAATTCCGAAGAAATCGAGCAGATCAGCCCGATTTACCCGTCCTTCCCACAAAAGCCTGAAGTCAATGAACTCCAAACGGCGCATCTGGCCCCAGCGGCCTGCCTTTTTTGGTGGGTGGTCAGTCATCTGTTGAGCCTAGTGCAATGAATGGTGCGATGGTAACACTACTAAAAACTAGACTCATCTAATTTTTATGAGTACCGTATTGCCATCACGACGATTCGCGTCTTCTTTTGGGGGTGTGCACCATGGCTGGACAGATTGCGTTTTTCCCGGTGGGTAACGGCGACATGACCATGGTGCGACTGGCTAACGCCGATGCCACTACCATCATCATTGACGTCCGGATTCGCCAAGCGGCAGATGATCCTGAGGATGAGACGCCGGATGTTGCGGGGGAGCTGAGGAAGCAGTTGCTGACAGATGCTGACCAACGCCCCTACGTGGATGCGTTTCTTCTCAGCCATCCTGACGAAGATCACTGCCTCGGCGTGCGCAAGCATTTTTGGCTTGGGCCGATTGAGGACTACCCGGACGATAAAAAGCCGCAAGCTGAAAAGCGAATCGTGATTCGTGAGATGTGGTCTTCTCCTATGATTTTTCGGCGACGTAACTCGCTCGGCCTAACACTGTGTGACGACGCCCACGCCTTTCACGTTGAAGCAAGGCGGCGAGTCCTTCGCTGGAAGGAGCTCGGCTACGCAGTGGTTGGTAATGGGGTTCGAGTTTTCGGTGAGGATAAAGGAGGTAAAACCGACAACATCCAACCCATCCTAGTCAAGACAGGGGAGACGTTCTCGACCATTGGCGGGCATACCTACGGTGACTTCTTCAGCGCAAAACTCTTGGCACCGATGCCCAAGCAGGATGACGAGACAGAAGAGACTCTTTCGAAAAATCACTCAAGTGTGATTTTGAGTATCGAGTTGGCTCCGTCGTCATTCAGCCGGAATAAAACTCGCTTTCTGACTGGTGGCGATGCCCATACCTCTATCTGGGAGCGAATCTGGGAACGTTACAAAGAAACTCCTGAAGTGCTGGAATACGATCTGCTCCAGGCTCCGCACCACTGTTCGTGGCACGCACTTTCGCACCACAGCTGGTCGACTTATGGGGAAGATGCAGAGGTATCCGAGGGTGCAAGATCTGCGTTGGGTCAAGCTCGTCAGGGCGCGATCATTGTCGCCAGCAGCAAAAAGGTGGTCGATGACAAAAACGACCCACCTTGCATTCGAGCTAAGCGGGAGTACGAGTCCATCCTGGATGACGTCAACGGGATTTTTCTGTGTGTCGGCGACAAGGCCAAACCAGAGACGATCCGGTTTGAGGTCACATCATCGGGATTGGTGAGAGCAGCTGTAGGGATCGCGGCAGCGAGTAGCGCTGTGGCAGCGGCGGCACCTCGGGCAGGAGTCAAGAAGTGAGCCTCAGTCTCATCGAGTGGGGTAACCCACTCGAAGATGGAGCGCAGGCACTGACACTTCCCTTGTCGGTTGAGATCTATCGAGCATGCGAAAGGCATGAATACTTCCAGATCCAGGAAGTCCGGTCGCTATCAGACGGCACAGGCCTGACCGAGATAATTGTGGTGAAGGCCGGAGACGGGTCGGTTGGCGCCCACAACCCAAACGGTATCTTGCGTAAGGAGTGGTTAGCACTCACTGTGAACGCGGAGGAAGACCCACCTGTTGGGGTGAGGGCTTTAAGAAGTGAGTTCCCTGTTCTAGGCCATCAAAATTACACCCGTACCGGCGAGCCACTTTCCTTATGCTTGTACAACAGCACATGGTCAGAGATTCAGCGCTCCTGGACTCCTCAAAAGTTTCTTGCGAGGGTGCTCTGGTGGTTGCGGGAATCAGCCGAAAATTCGCTTCATCTCGGCGATCAGCCTTTGGAGCAATTATTTTTCAACACATCGTTCCAAATTATCTTGCCCGCCAAACACGCCCAGGAATCTTTAAACCCTGCTCGCCGCTTGGTTCTTGTTGAAGCCGAGTCAGGTAGCACTGAGGTCACAACTTACCTTGGCTATTATGTAGATGCGAATGCAGCAACGGCGTGTGGAATGAAGGGTATCCCTACCCTTCGCGTTAATTTGCCGCCTGTTGAAAGCTCGCGCGTCGAGCGCTTCCCAGCGACCTTGGGAGACCTTGACCAATGGGTGGCTATTCGTGGCGGTTCCTTTTTTGACGAGCTTACCAAAGCAATCAAGCAGTTGATTTCGGTCACTGATCTCTCATTCAATGAACAGCGTCCAAAATGCGTTCTTATTTTGCTATCGGTTCCGAGACTCCGGAACGGGACAGTGGACAAGGTTGACGACCTCGCCTATTGGGTTACCAGTTCCCTGCTCCATCTGGGTGAAGCCTGCGGGTTGCTTTTTTATGATGAATACCGAGGAAGCTGGAGCCCCGTTGAGCTCATAGGCCAAACGCTAGAGGAGCGATGGAAAGCTATTTCAATTTTGCCAACCCAGCTTCGATATAAGCTCGACAAGCCACTCATCCGGTCATTGTCTTGCCTGGAATCTGCAGATTCGGATTTCGAAGGAGTGATCGCTGGGGTAGGTGCTCTCGGCAGCTCCATGGTGGAAACGTGGACGAGAGAGTCTTGGGGTCAGTGGACTTTGATAGATCCTGACCAAGCTATGCCTCACAACCTGGCACGGCACATCATTTCGGATTCTGCTATCGGATCCCCGAAAGTCAGAGCCGTTAAAAGCATTCTGGATCAAATATTCCCCGAACAACCACCGCATATGGCGATTGACGCGAGCGTTGTCGACGAAGATGTGAATGTGTCGGCGGCACTAAGCAACGCAAGCTTAGTAGTGGACGCCACGACGACGTTGCATGTACCGAGGGAATTAGGTGAGCGTGATGGAACACCTCGTACTGCAAGCGTATTCCTCACACCTTCAGGTAGAGGCTCAGTATTGCTTCTCGAAGACCGCGACAGGGGCGTTCGGATATCTAGCATCGAAGCCCAATACTACCGTGCAATCCTTGAGTCGCCGTGGGGAGAACTTCATCTTGATGGACACAGCAAAGGTGAATGGGTCGGGAACGGGTGCAGAGATATTTCCCTCAGGCTTTCCGTCGAAATGATTCGCCTCCACGCATCACTCCTCAGCCGGCAGGTAAGGCTGAGCCAAGCCAAATCGGGCGCGCGAGCGTGTGTATGGGATGTAAACGATGAAACCGGCGGCGTCGCAGCGCATGAAATAGCCATTTCTGAATCAAAGGAAGCACGGTCAGACGGTTGGACAGTCCGGTGGGATCAAGGATTTATTGAACAAATTCGCAGCCTGAGAAGCCAGGCCCTACCTAATGAAACAGGTGGAATATTGCTTGGATACACTGACCAACAGTTGAAAACTATCACTATAGTCAAAGGAATGCCTGCCCCTCCAGATAGCGTCTCTACACCCACCTCCTTCATTCGAGGGTACGAGGGCCAGGAAGAAGTGCTTCTTGATACGCGTCGGAGAACCGCCGGGATCGTCGACTACATCGGTGACTGGCATTCGCATCCGCCCAAGCACTCGTCACGCCCGAGCTCCGACGACATGAATCTACTAGCTTCCTTAGCCCTGACCATGGCCAACGATGGCTTGCCAGTTGTCATGTTCATCATGGGCGAAACTGATTGCACAGTAACTATTGGAACGTACTCCGACCAATTGAAGGACTATTAAGTGCTGCTTCTGATCGTAGGCTACCTTGTGCTGTTGCTGTTCATCGCGACCTACTCGATAGGCGCAATGGCGCTAGGTTGGCTTGCACAACCTTATGAGGTGCTACGGATTCCGTTGATGTGTGGTGCAATTGGTTGCGTGGGGGGCTGCCTTTACTGCCTCAGGGCTGTGTACTTGAACAAATGCGTCCACAAAAGGTGGGATACGGACTGGTATGCGTGGTACTTCATTCGCCCCATTACGAGCGTGATTGCTGGTGCCGTTAGTTATCTTTTCCTCAAAGCGGGCTTGCTGGTATTGGAATCCAGCTCTAAATCTGACGCGAGTGAAATTGGTTTCTTCGCGCTAGCTTTCATCGCAGGGCTCAACGTCGATAAATTTGTCGCGAAAATTGAAGAGGTAGCTAAAGCAGTGTGGGGGATAGATAAGAGCCGCGCCTCCGAGACTCGCTCCCCGCCCGACAATAGATGAACAATGGCGTTTTACAGCCCAGTACAGAATTTCAGGAGCAACAGTGCGCATACGCATTAAGTACCAGGATGGCGCAGGTAATATCACAGAAAGGGATATATCGGATCCCTGCAAGGAAACTGATAAAACCATTGATGCCTTTTGCCACATGCGCAGTGAGCGTAGAAGCTTCCACCTTGACCGTATAATGCATTCCGTGGCAACAGATACCGGCGAGTTGCTCAATCCCTATCAGCTAGTCCCGCTGATGCGAGAGCCAGACTCACTTGACTCGCTCACCTGGAGAGTCAGACCAGCTATAAAGGCTTTGAAGTTTTTTAGCCTAACCACCCGAGGCTTTTCCAAGAGGGAGCGTCAGCACCTGAACAAATTCGTCAAAGAGTTGGTTGCCCTTCCGCATAGCGACGAGGAAATCAGTGACTGGGTCTACGATCTTTGGTGCGCTGATTTGTACCAGTACCGTGACGGGGACGACAAAGAATACAAAGGGATACTGGAATACATCCCGCCCTCGCTTTTGGAGGTTTGCCGCGCATACGCTATTAGAATAGTAGGAGGGGCCGCCAACAAACCTGAAAACTCAGGATGGGTTAATAGAATTTATGAAGAATTCGGCCCACACCCGCTGTTCTGAACCCTCGATAGCGGCGCCATGGCTGTTGACGCAAAGAAACATCCAGCCATGGTACAGTTATGAGCGATCTTAATCGCTGATCTACAGCGAGGTGACGCTAACTAGCCAACCAATTGAAACATAGCTAGTTAATTTTCTCCTAGGTAGCCGCAGACCACTGCGTACACTGCAGGTTCTTGGATATAAATAACGGCTAAACTTAGGAGTATCATCCCGAAAATCGCGGACACCACTCCCCTTACGATACCGAAGTCATTGACGCCTCGCTGAAGTTTTACCGAGCAGACGGTAAACGCAAGGTAAAATACGCCGATTAAAAAGTTCGACGTCCTCGAAACAGAACTTGCGGATATCGCTGCAATGACATTCGCTCCAAACTCCCCAAGCTCACAGCTATGCGCTAAAGCGGTCATTCTCGAACCTAGCGCTGGCATCTCGGCGATCTTCATGAAGACTAGGCAAATCGAGATATAAAAAAATGAGTTAATAGTAGAAAACAGCGACCCCTTTCCAAACATGAAACGTGCGCCTAACCAGAAGCAAGCTCCATAGAGGATCAGGAGCATGCAATTCAGGACGACCATGACGGATACAAAGTCTTTACTCAGCTCTATCCCAATCCCTTTCAGCGATGGAAAGCTTAGTAGTGATAACGCAACGGCCATTACGAGCCCGATCAAGCTGGCTTGCGCACACCAGTAATTGCGCAGCTTCATATCTTTGAAAAAATCGGTCGGAGTAATTATAGAACGCTGTAGATCTTTAGCTCCAGCCACGAAAGTGGGAAAAACACTCTTGATCACAGAAAATATACCGTCAGACACGCACAGACCCTTAGCTAATTAGTGAACATATATCATCGGCGGCACTGACTATTTCATTAGCGAAACTACAATATTTTTTCACTGGTATTTTTCGAGCGTTACCTGTTCGTTCGAAGCATTCTTCTCAATGCGTAGAGATATGCCACGCGCTTTAATACGGTTATGATTTACATCAACTAGAACAACGCGATCCTCCACGCTTCGATGGGGCGCTATACCACGAACTGGGGTGTGCTCCACTTAACCGAATCGGTGCTCAAAAATTCAGGAAAGCTCTCATGGCCCAGCCGCTTTTCGACTTTGACCTCAAACGCGTCTCGCACAAGCACTACATAACAGGGAAAGCCGCCATCAATTTTCCGCATCCAGGAAGCACCACGGGTGGGTGGCATTTCCTTTCGTATTTTGACCGGGACTTCGGGGTGGCTAAGGTGTCATTGGCAGGCATTCATTATCCTGACACCTCCGACTATTTTGGCGACCTTGGCATCACAGACGTGACTGATCAGTTAGCTGACCTTGGCTGGTCTGTGGAGGGCGAACGTCTGTTCATGGCCGATCACTACCGAGCCGCTGCGGACATGATCGTTAGATGGGCATTGAGTGAGTCCAGCCACTGCAGCGTCGAGGTTAATGATTGGTTCTCCTCTAGAGCTGAAAGACAGCGACTACTTAAGATTTTAGATACAGGAAAGTCACAGCTTTCGGAGGTTGGCCGATGGCAAAAAGTGGAAGCGTGGCTACGTGCGCAAACCTGCAGATAGGGTAGTCGCTAGCCTGGATGGAGCGTGGTACCAGTGCTAATTGGTGCGTCGGCCCCAAGGGCCCCAGGTCGGTGGATTTTCGACGATATCAATAGATGTGCTGAGCTCGTCTTGCATACATTCGAAGACTTTATCGAGACAGGGATGAGCATTCGATTCTCGCAGTGCAATCACTAACTCCAGAAGCTCTCGCCCTTGGGCTAGCGGCATCTGGATATCGCAGTACACCGTGTCATCGTCTTGTCCCATGCCCGTCATCCGCTCATTCTGTCCCAGGTTTGTATCTGGCAGCCCTATGTTGATCCAGGTAAAGCATCTCTGCTTCCCAGCCATCCAGGAATTTGTCCCGCTTGCAGGTGTAAAACCCATGCCCGTACAACACTCTCGTTTGTCTGGGCTTAACTATAAAAAACGCCTTATTTTCAACTTAAGTCGAACAACGTCTATTGCAGACCTGGAACAGTTCGCTCTTCGGCCACAGCTTCCAGGATGAGGTATTAGACATTGCCATATTGGAGGAGGCAGCGTCACCGTCGATGCCGAATCCAATCAACAGCGACGATGATTTCTTAGAAATGCAATCGACTGCAGGACAGCTCGCCTACTCCCACTTTTGTTCAGCATTGACTCCTACATACGCATCCCGCCATCCATCTCCAGAATCCGACCGGTGTAGTAGTCGTTCTCGAAGATGTAAGCCGCCGAATGAGCTATTTCATCCGGCTTGCCCATTCGCTTCAGTGGGATTGCCGACGTCATTTTCTCTAAAGCTTCCGGCTTCATGCCTAGGGTCATCTCGGTTTCGATAAAGCCCGGAGCAATACCCGCCACTCGAATGCCGAAGCGCGCCAATTCCTTGGCCCAGGTTACGGTTGCTGCGGCGACACCGGCCTTGGCGGCGGAGTAGTTGGTCTGGCCGACGTTGCCAGCACGGGAAATCGACGAGATATTGATGATTGCACCGCTGCTTTTCAGCTCGATCATTTTTGCCGCGACTTCCCGTGTGCACAGGAACACTCCGGTCAGGTTGACATCGATAACCGCCTGCCACTGGGCCAGACTCATCTTGGTCATCTCGCCATCCTTTACCTTGAGCAGCAATCCATCGCGCAGGATGCCGGCATTGTTGATCAAGCCATGGATCGCGCCGAAGTCTTCGGCCACCTGAGTGACCATGTGCGTCACTTGATCTTCATTGGCGACATTGCACAGATAAGCTCGAGCCTCGACACCTTTTGCCGCGCATGCAACTACAGCGTCGTCGAGCTTTTCTTTGTTGAGATCGACAAGCGCCAGTTTCGCCCCCTTGTCGGCCAGATACTCGGCCATTGAGCGGCCCAATCCTTGGCAACCCCCGGTGATAATGATTACTTTGTCGTTCAGTTGCATTGGCATGCCCCGATAGCAGGTCAAAGTGAAGGATTTTTAGAGAATCTTTATATGCACCCGGCTGCACGGGAGAACTACCACATGGAAAAGCGGATACTTTTCACGCACGCTGATCCGTCTTTCGACAGTTTTTGTTCACAGAGCCATACATTGGATTCAAAAATGGTCTACAACGACCGAGTGCGTCGCCAGGGGATCCTTGGAGTGCTGGAAAAACACTCCAAGGCGATGCCTTTTTTCCGTCTGGCTGATCACTCGGTTATTACGGTGGCTCAGAGTTCGGCGTTAGAAATCGCAACGCTTGCTATACATTGACTGCCGTAATATTCGCCGCAGACTCTTCCAAGATCAGCTTGTCCAACGCACGGCGAGCGCGAACTGCTGCCGCATCTCCGGGCAACAGGACTGGCTTCAGCGACCAGAAATCGGATTCGCCCATGCTGATTTGCTGCGCCTCGAGCATCGGCAGATCTTCTTTACTAAACGGTTCGGTTAGCCCGTCGAGTTGTGCTTGTGCGAATATTTGCCCTTCTTCACCCATTTCCACAGGAGCTTGTGTGGAATACCAATAGTGCGTAGTGGTATCAGTCTCAGGCGTGAAAAACTGCGGAAAATAAGACTCCCGTCCCTCTGATCGCGGTTGACCCGTCGGCGTTGCGCCGACAAAGATAAGCATGTTTGCCGGTGCATTCCAACGCACATCGATCCAGCGGTCAACGACAGTGCCGTGTTCAACACCTAAAGCTGTGTAGACAAAGTCGGGCAATATTTCCGCAGATGTCTGGCGATAAGACCAGATTGTATTGCCTTCCTCTTCGACACTGGTAGCCGCCTTACTTACGCTTTCACTACCGAGCGAGCCTGGATGTAGAAACTCGATATGCGAGAGATCCAGAATATTATCTGACTCCAGAACATAGTTTGCTTGGGCGTATAAATAGCCCTTGGCAACGGCAAAGCGAGACGGATCCTGACAGCTAAAATCAGGAATCAAGGCCTCGTCAGCTTTCGCCACATCGCCCATCCAAATCCAGATCATGCTGTATTTTTCGACTACCGGATATCGTTTAACAACGGCAGCTCGAGGGATTTTACCGTCCCCGTGCGGATTATGAGTACACCCACCAGTGCCATCGAATTTGAGTCCATGGTAAGAGCACTGCACTTCAGATCCGCTTAACTTACCCTTGGATAGTGGAACGAATCGGTGCGGGCAGCGATCATAAATCGCCTGAATTTGACCGTTCTCGTCACGAAAAAAAAGAACTGGTTCATTCAAGAGCGTCCTGGTAAATAGTGCTCCTGGATTGATTTCAGTATTCCACGCTGCGACGTACCATGTATTTCTCAAATAATTCATATCCACTGTCCTTTTATATTTGTTAGTAGGAGCAGGCCATATCATGTGCTCAAGATATTTTCCAAGCCAGCACGGGAGGCCTTATGACGCATGCAGCAGTGAAGCTCACAAGCTACAACCTGTTAAATCTTAAAGATCTAAAACCAAAACAGGGCTTTTCGACCTAGAACAACAAGGCGTGAACTGATTGTTCTTCACACGCTCTTCTTTCGTCAAAAACATATCCCTATGATCGGGCTCGCCTTCAAGTACGCGGGTTAAGCACGTCCCGCAGACCCCCTGTTCGCACGAAAGAGGGATGTCGATCCCTGCCTCAAGAAGCACCTCAGCCACTGTACTTTCGGCAGGTATTACAAAAGATTGACCGCTGCTGGCGAGGCGTATTTCGAATGTATTAGCTTGCGAAGGTTTTTGAATGGGAGCCGCAAAGTATTCACGATGAAGACTCTCCTCTGGCCACCCGAGCGCCCTTGCCTCACTTAACACAAACTCTAGAAACCCCGTCGGCCCGCAGACATATAAATGATCTCCCGCAACATAACGGCCTAATACTGACTTGGAGTTAAGTTTTTCACCTTCGTCGTCGTAATAGCACGTAACCACTTCTGCAAAACCAGACGCCTGGATCCGATCTACGAATGCAGCTCGGGATCGCGAACGACTGCAATAGTGCATCTCAAATGATGATCCCAGCTTATTTAGCCGTTGCGCCATGCACAGAATAGGAGTGACACCAATTCCTCCTGCAAACAGCAAGGAGCGTTTAGCGTCAGGTGTGAGAGGAAATAAATTTCGGGGCTCGCTTATGACTACGCGCGTGCCCTCATGAAGGAGCTCGTGCATCGCGCGCGAACCACCTCGAGAAGATGGATCCAGCAAGACAGCAATCTCGTATCGAAGCGTGTCCTCTGGACTACTGTGTATCGAATACTGCCTAACCAGGCCGTTAGGTAGCTGCACATCTATGTGCGCCCCAGCAGAAAATTCAGGTAGAGATGCTCCATCCGCTCGCACTAGGTGGAAGGAGAATATGTCATCAGCTGCAAGAATTTTTTTTGTGACGATAGCTTCAATCATGATCCTACAACCTCGTAACATTTCTTGTTTTTTTAGCCTACAAACATGCATCGGTGAGCCGCCCCATACGTTCGCTTGGCTCTCGAACGGGCGTACCTCACTGAGCTGCCAGTGGGTCGGAAGCAGTGGGATGTGCGACACGCGACGTCGACCCCAGCACGAACTCCTACGCGACCACTCTGCCCGCTGCCCATGCTCCGCACGAGTTCATCTCATGAACCATAGGCGTCTGCTGAACAAACTTTTCATTTCCCACCTCTCCTCCATCATTGGTTTCACAAGAACGCCCCACCTCGATGAGGGCTAATAAAAGTTGGAGGATTCCATGTCTACTCATTCATTCCGTACGTTCCGTCTCGTCTGCCCTCCCACCCCAGTGGACGTCACGTCCCAAATTCGGCTTACCGGCGACTTTCCCTCGCTTTAGTGTTCACCCTTTTTCGACTCCGAAAAGGGTAGTGCCCTGCTCACTAAACTTATGCTGAGGATTAATCATGGCGATTGTAGGAATTGAATCTCTTGTTTACGGCGTTGATGACGTCGCTCTATGCACGCAGTATTTGAAAGATTTTGGGCTTTCGCTTAAGCAAAGCGATGCAACAGAATCGGTATTTGAGCTCAAAGAAGGCTCAAAGGTTGTAGTTAGATCAATCGATGACTATCGGATGCCCAATACGAGCCAAGCCGGCCTCGGAGTTCGCGAAGTTATCTGGGGAGTTGATTCTGAATTAGCCCTCGACTTGCTGATCCAGAACCTGAAGCAGGATCGGGAAGTGCTCATCGGTGAAGATGGTGTAGCTCGTTTCCTAACAGATGGCGGACTCGCATTTGGCCTTCGGCTCTTTACGAAAAAACCTGTAGTGAGCGCCCCACCTCTTACCAACTCACCAGGGTATGTTCAGCGCCTCAACACGCCCCGCCCTTGGCGCACGCATGCAGCTCCCAAAACTATTAATCATGTAGTTTTTGCGATGCCTAACTTTCTCCAAGAGACCGCCTTCTTTCAAGAACGTCTTGGATTCAAGTTATCTGATTATCAGCACAACGTAGGCGTCTACCTGCGCGCAGACGGAACCAACAACCATCATTCATTGCTCGCAATAAATGCCTCTGGGCCTCTGCCTGGCATGGATGGAAAACTGCGCTTCCATCACGCTAATTTTGGGGTGTCTGACATAGATGAGTTGATGGTGGGAGTTAATAACATGGAGCGCGCCGGGTGGCCTAAGTCGCATTTTGGACTTGGACGGCATCGGGTCGACTCTGCATTGTTCTATTACTTGCCATGCCCAGCAGGCGGGGAAATCGAGTACGGGACAGACTCCGACTATGTTGACGACACTTGGGTACCCCGAGAATGGCCAGTTCCTCTTTTCGCTTACTCCCACTGGGTACAAGAAATCCCACCGTTTCTGGCGCAAGCACCAGAGTGGGATGTTCGTTACCTCACCGATGGGAAGATTCCGACGGCTAAGTAATTAACTTCAGCGAACAATATTGGTTTCAGCAAACAATAATTCCAAAATATTGCAGGTGGCTAAAGTGGCAATTCGCAAGGTCTTGATTATTGGAGGTGGCATCGGAGGTCTAACCGCCGCTATCGCACTTCATCGAAAAGGGATTGAAGCCGATGTAATCGAGCGCGATCCAAGTTGGTCTGTTTACGGTGTCGGCATAATTCAACCTTCGAATGTTTTGCGTGCTCTATGCGATATCGGATTGGGCGATGCGTGCGTGCGAGATGGCCGTGGCTTTCAGGGATGGCGTTTCTGCGACGCCCAGGGCAACCAACTAGGTGAAGGTTGTGGGCATAATGTGCTCGGTTCCGATTACCCTCCAATCAACGGAATCCGCAGGCCGGCCCTCCATAAGATTTTGACTGAGACCACCCTCGGGCAAGGAACCTCGGTTCGTTTGGGTGTCACGCTTTCCTCCTGGAAAGAAGACGCTGATGGTATCGATGCCGTATTCAGCGACGGCACTGAAGGACGATACGACCTCATCGTTGGTGCGGATGGCGCCTTTTCGCAGCTGCGCCATCAGCTGTTCGGCGATGCTGTAAAGCCACACTTCACAGGCCAGGGCGTGTGGCGCCACAACTTTGAGCGTCCTCGTGATCTGGACTGGGGAATGATTTTCTTTGGTGCTAAGAGCAAAGCCGGCCTTGTGCCGCTTTCAGAAACGCTCATGTACCTATTCGTCGCCACGCCAGAACCAGGTAACCCAAGGCATCCAACAGATCAGCTGCATACCCTTCTTAAGGAAAGGCTCTCTGAATACGGCGGAATTGTGAAGCAGCTGAGCGAGCAGATTTTGGACGCGAAGGATGTGGTCTATCGGCCAATGGAAGTGGTCATGCTTCCAGAACCTTGGCACAAGGGTCGAGTCGTCCTGATTGGTGATTCGGCTCACTCGAGTACCCCGCACCTTGCGGAGGGTGCAGGGATGGCCATAGAGGATTCAGTCCTACTCGCTGAGATGCTAGCCGCTAACACTGGCAACCTAGGATCAGCATTAACTTCGTTCGAACAGCGCCGGATGCCCAGAGCAAAGCTCGTTTACGACGTAAGTGTACGGTTGGGTGAATGGGAAATGGCTCAGTGGGAAGGAAAGCCCCACGGTGATGCCGGTGCGTTAATGAACAGTACCTATACCACGTTGATGCAACCCATCTAACTGCACAAATTAGTTAACACTTATATTGGATAACGACAATGAGCAAGGTCATTATTACGTGTGCGATCACCGGTTCGGCTCACGTGCCGAGTATGTCTCGCTATCTACCTCTAACTCCTGACGACATTGCTGCTCAAGCGATTGAGGCTGCTGAAGCGGGTGCAGCAATCCTGCATCTGCACGCTCGTGACCCTCGAGATGGCCGGCCCACCTCAGCCCCTGAAGTATTTGACCAGTTTGTGCCTCGCATAGCGCAGGCAACTGATGCAGTGATAAACATAACTACAGGTGGAAGTGTACACATGTCGCTTGAAGAGCGACTTGCCTATGCTCTGCAGATCAAGCCGGAATTATGTTCCCTGAACATGGGTTCAATGAACTTCTCGCTTCATCCACTTGCGCGAAAGATCACGGACTATCGATTCGAGTGGGAAAAACCATATTTAGAGGCTTTCGAAGATACGATTTTCCGGAACACGTTCAAAGATATAAAACACATTATGTTGAAGTTGGGTGAGGAATGCGGCACTCGGTTTGAATTCGAATGCTACGACATTGGCCACCTGTACAGTCTCGCGTTTTTCGTGGAGGAAGGTCTCGTTAAACCTCCGCTATTCATCCAGTCAATTTATGGCGTACTCGGCGGCATGGGCCCTGACCCGGAAAATCTTTCGCTGATGCGCACTACAGCTGACAGGTTATTCGGGCGCGCCAATTATCAATTTTCTGTCCTTGGGGCAGGACGTCACCAAATGCCTCTTGCTGCCGTGTCAGCCGTCATGGGCGGTAATGTTCGCGTAGGTCTCGAAGACAGCGTGTATTTGGGCAAAGGCGAACTTGCGGTCAGCAATGCAGACCAGGTGCGCAAAGTACGCCGCATCCTTGATGAACTGTCTCTGGAGGTAGCAACACCCGACGAAGCACGCAAGATTCTCAACCTGAAAGGCCGCGCCGCAGTCAATTTGTGAGGAACAAAAAATGATCGAATATTTCCCAACCAATTATGTATGGAACCTGTCCGTTAACCTTGCGTTAGCTACAGGTGGAAATTACGGCGAAATAGACGACGTTTGTCGTCCTTTGGTTGAGCCATCCCGACGTACGGACGATAGCGGCGCAGAGGCTTTCTTCCACGCCTGGAGCAGCCTCGGTGATCGCCTGTACTCACTAGCAGAGGCCGACCTCGCTGCTGGGCGAAAACTTAGCGCCGGTACGAAATTGGAGCGTGCTGCAGTTTATTACATGACTGCCGAGCGAGTGACACACCCGACTTTCGAGCCGCGCAAGCCTGTCTACAAAAAGGGGCTCGCATGCTTTGTACAGCACACGGAGCTGTCTGAGGCCAACTGCCGGCGCGTAGATATTCCCTATGACGGTACCACGCTTGCCGGGCTGTTTGTGGCGGCAAAGGGTGGCAACCCAAAGGCACCCTGTATTGTTCTAGCCAACGGCCTAGATAGTTTCAAAGAGATGATCTACGGCAGTGGTATTCAAAGCGCACTTGCTGATCGCGGCATTTCAAGCATTTCTCTGGATCAACCGGGTACCGGAGAGGCCTTGCGCTTGAACGGCTTGACTGCCCTGATTGAGTCCGAAGTTTGGGCCGGTGCAGTTATCGACTACCTAGAACAGCGAGACGACGTGGACGGCGACAACATAGGCATGTGCGCCTGGTCGCTGGGCGGATACTACGCACCGCGTGCGGTGGCAATGGAGAAGCGATTCAAACTGTGTGTCGCTTGGGGCGCGAACTTCAATTGGGGTGAATTGCAGAAACGTCGCCTTGCTCGTGAGGGTGACATTCCTGTTCCCCATTACTGGGATCATGTCCAGTGGGTATGGGGTACAAATGATGTAAGCGAGTTCATCTCCTTTGCTGAGGGCATAACCTTGGCCCCAGTCATCGATAAGATTACGGTGCCCTTCCTGATCACTCATGGTGATGCTGATCGTCAGATTCCCCGCGAATATGCTCATCAGCAATATGATGGAGCGGTTAACAGCCCCAAGCGTGAGCTTAAATTTTTCACCTGTAATGAAGGGGGAATTGAACATGTAAGCGCAGATAACATGACGAATGTCCGCGACTTCATTGCCGACTGGATTGCTGAAACCTTCGCAGAGCTGGGTGTAAGCGGAGTTAGGACGTGAGCGCGCTCAAGAACCCACTGCAGGGTTGGGTACTCGACAGATCGGACATCAGTTACGTTGGACACGATCTATGTCGCCCCGAATGCATTCTCGCTGAACGGGACGGCACACTGTGGAGTGCAGATGCCCGTGGAGGTGTGATGCGCATCGGGCCCGACAGCGTCCAGCGCTTGATCGTTCAGCACCAGAGTGCTCACTTCGACCTGGCCGCTGACGCTCGTTCGAGTCTTCTTACTGGAACGCTCCCCAACGGACTTGCTTTCGCCAGGAACGGGGATTTTTTAATCGCCAATTTCGGGACTGATGCTTTAGAGATCATGACTAGGGATGGGCGTTCGCGAGTGTTGCACGACAACATCGATGGACACCCGATTGGAAAAGTCAACTACGTGCTTAGAGACTCCAAAGATCGGATTTGGCTGACGATCTCCACCCGTACCAACCCGTGGAGCGACGCGATTCGTAATGATCTTGCAGATGGTTTTATCGCGTTAATAGATGACCGTGGACTGCGGATCGTTGCTGAAGGTTTTGCCTTCACCAATGAAATTCGCTTTGATGCGAATGAAGAGTATCTCTACGTCGCCGAGACCACCGCAAATCATGTCACCCGTTTGAGAGTTGGAGCTGATGGAGAACTTTCGGGTCGGGAGGTTTTCGGCCCGAGTAATTTGGGACAGGGTGTCATTGACGGTATTACTTTCGACTCTTACGGGAATCTATGGGGAGCGATGTGCTTCTCCGACAGGATAATTGCAATTACTCCTGAAGGTGATCTCTCGACAATTTTCGACGACGGCAAAGGGCCTGCGCTCGATAAATTTGAGCGCGAGTTTCACTCGGGAAAAGCTGTTTCCTTTGAAACTTTGGCAGCGTGCGGCGGAACCGTTTCTCCTTGGATGGCAAGTATCACATTCGGGGGCCCCGATCTAAAAACCGTTTATGTCGGCAGTCTGAAAGGTACGACCATACCTACTTTTCAATCACCCGTAGCAGGTTTGCCAATGATTCATTGGCGCTGATATTAACTAACACACTGGATAGGTGTGGAATGCTGCGGCAGTAGATGGAGCATTTAATTAAGTGCTCCATCTGCGGCAATCTTGACATGCACCCGCTCACAGGCGTCAGCCGGCCCTAAGTTCGCTCAATTGCTTGTGAACACAAATACAACCTTACACAAACATCAAAAATAAGAATAAAGGTGATTCCGATGGTTAAGCCCATTTTACCGTTTTGCTTTCCTGTAGCTTGTACGCTCCTGATGCTTAGTCAAAATTTCGCATCCGCAACCGAAAATGGCCAGCAGCGATATCCAATAGGAATTAACACTGTCTTAAACGGGATTATGCCAGAGCCTGGAAATACACAGTTCTATAACTATAGCCTTTACTACTCCGCTGATAAATTGGCGGACAAAAATGGCAACGAGGCACTCCCAAAATTTAGTGCAGACGTAGTCGTTGACGCCATGCGAGTGGTGCATACGTGGGATGTTGATGCCGGGCCATTTCAGTTGGCATCCGGATTAGTGGTTCCGCTGATCTACAATAAAGTCGAGCTCCCCTTTGGTAGAGATTCAACCAGCGGCGTCGGCGACATAGTCCTCCATGGCTTATACTTGGGTTACCGTAATATAGATGCCAATTTTTACTCATTCTTAGCGCTGGACTTTACTCTTCCAACTGGTAGATATTCCGATGAGCGCATCGCTAATGTTGGAGCGAATACATATGGATTTGCTCCGAGTTTGAATGCGACTTGGTTTCCGAATCCCAAAACGGAACTTTCTGCTACTGTAGGTTACGAAATCAACTCTCCAAACCATGATACAAATTACCATTCAGGAAATATTGCTTTTGCAGAATGGATTGTAGGTTACTCAGTTTTACCAAACCTTCAGCTTGGCGTGCAAGGCTACGCCTTGCAGCAGGTCACTGATGACACATCTAGTTCAGTAGATATTGATGACGGCTACCGTGGGAAGGCTTTCGCGATTGGCCCACAGGTTCGATACAATTTCACTCCCAATTCAGGGATCGCAGTCAAATGGCAACATGAGTTCGGTGTACGCAATCGGCCTGAGGGCGATAGGCTTTGGGTTCAATTTTCCTTTCCTTTATAGGAATTCAGGGCCAATAAAGCACGTTACAGGCGAGCTGAATTGGCCCTGGCTGCCCTCCCTTAAGATCGCCTACACCGTCATATTTTTGACAGGCGCGCTTTGAAGATCTCTTGCATTACGTCCCGGTTGAAGTAAATTTAGGGAATAAACTGTCCTAAGGTCTGCTCTGTCAAATGCGCCTGAATAAATTCGATTTGAACAATATCGTCTGCCTTGACGCGTTGTTGGCTGAGAAAAGCATTACGCGTGCAGCTGATCGACTATTTTTAAGCCGCCCTGCAATGAGCAACGCTTTAGCGCGTCTTCGTGAATATTTCAATGACGAGATTCTGACGCAGGTTGGGAAAACGATGGTTTTGACACCGTTTGCTCAATCGTTACAAGTCCCTGTACGGGATCTGCTTTTACGGATGCAGGCTATAACATCTGCGTCGCCCTCCAACATTGACCTTGCCACCGTTGATCGCCGTCTTTCAGTCACCTGCTCTGACTACGTTGCGTCGATATTCATCCCGCTGGTTCTCGCGCATATATACAAGCGTGCACCAGGTATCGCGTTCGATATCCGTCCATTTTCGGGTCGGTTTTTAGAGGAGATCGAAAGCGGAGAGGTTGATTTTCTGATCACATCCGACACTGTGATCAGCGAGGAGCATCCCTCAGAGAGACTCTTCACTGACACCTTCTCTTGCGTCATCTGGGATGAAAATAAGAAATTTAGTGACTCTATTACATTGGAGGAATATCTAGGCTTGGGCCATGTGGTGGCACAATGGGGATTGGGACGTGTGAAGGCTTTAGATGAGCAGTTCCTGAGAGAACATAACCTGAACCGACGCATCGAGACTTGGGTTTCAACCTTCACACAAATACCTCAATGTGTTGTTGGCACAGACCGGGTTGGCACATTGCCTACCCGATTAGCACGTTGGGCAGCCCAACGCTGGCCGCTTCGTATCTTCGAATGTCCTGTTCCTATCCCTCCCCTTGTCGAAATGATGCAGTGGCACGCATATCAGCAGTCGGATCCAGTTCAAACTTGGGTTCGAGAGCAATTCAGACATATAGGTAGCGTGCTCACCATTCAGAATGGTAATTGATCTCGTTATTTTGAATTGGGATCAAGATAGGCTATCGGGTGTGGCAGATCGTGGAATTTCGGGACAGACGCATTGGGCAGCCGAACAGCTCGTTAGATTCAGAAAGCGGAAGGGTGGATCCTAGGCGTTAGTGCTCAAAGGGATTCTCCCTCCGGTAAAAGCCGAACCAAAAAAAGGGGTCATAATAGGCCCCCTTTTGCGCTAAACCCAAGATTACTTGGTAAGCCAGGACTCGACCGTGCCAGCGCCGTGCTCAGCTTTCCATTCTTTCAATCCTTTGTGATTGCCGCCCTTTGTTTCGATGATCTCGCCGGTGTGCGGGTTCTTATAGACTTTAACCTGGCGGGCTTTGCGCGTGCCCGCTTTAGGCGCGGCGTCAGGAGCGCGTCGACCGGCTTGCGGATCAAGCAAGTTGATCACGTCTTTCAGGCTGTAGCCGTATTTTGCGGGCAAATCGCGCAGCTTCGTTTCGAATTCGATTTCTTCTTAAGGCCAGATTGACCGGACTTCACCTCAAGGAAAAGTCGGGTTGAAGTCCAAACCCGCTTCGCCATCGCCTCCAAGAACAGTCTGGCGAAAGTTGATGCTGGAGCAATAACCATCGCACCTGCACTTTGCTAAAGCCGAAAGCGACTCACGGACGCAGTCAACTCAGAGCCCAATTCCGCTAAATTTCGAATCGATTTTGTGTTTCGCTCTGCCGTTGTCGCAGATGCGTCTGCCAATGACCTGACGTGTTGAATATTTTGATTTATCTCCCCTACAGCTGCACCTTGCTGTTCCGCAGCCGCAGCAATTTGCTGATTCATCTCCTGGATTCCGGCAATAGACTGGCCGAACTCTAACAAGAGAGACCTAACGTCCTTCGCCTTGGTAACGATTTCACGAGTACGGTCGTTCCCTCGTAGAACCAGTGAGGAGGCCGCTGAGCTACCTTGCTGGAGTGCATCTACCAGACCTTCAATTTCTGTGGTCGATTGCTGCGTTCGCATCGCCAAAGCCCTGACTTCATCCGCAACCACGGCGAATCCCCTCCCTTGCTCTCCCGCTCGTGCCGCTTCAATCGCCGCGTTAAGCGCCAATAGGTTCGTCTGTGTTGCGATGGAGTTGATGACGTCTACGATCTGACCGATCTTGGCTCCATCCTGGCGAAGCCTTTCCATTGCTGAGCCAAGCTCATCCATTTCCTCCCCAAGATGTTCAATCTGGGCTACGGTATCGCGAACAAGGGCCTCCCCGTTTCTCGCTTTCGCATCGGAGTTCGCGGCTGAAACTGCTGCGATTTCTGTATTCCGGGCGATCTCTTGCACGGTGAACACCAACTGATTAATAGCGACTGCGACCTGCTCAACCTGTCCTCGTTGTTGATCTATATTGATCTGAGATTCACTGCCATCCTCGAGCAGCTCTTTGGAGGCGCTGCTTAGTTGTGTTGCGCTTTCACCTATGCGACCGACCAAATCTCGAAGGCCCGAGCACATGGAATGAGTAGCACGCTGTAGTTGGCCGATTTCGTCACGTCGATCTGAACGGGTTGTTTCCCGTAAATCTCCTGCTGCAATGCTTTCCGCGACGGATGCTGTAGTTTTAATTTGAGGGACAAGCTGTCGTGATATGACGATCACTGCGAAAGCGCTACCTACCATTGCCAGGACGGAGGCGGATATTAGGAACCAGTAGATGATATGAATTGTTCTTTGCTGTTCCGCGCTGATCTTTGCTGACACCCCGGAGAGCGTTAATCCAGCACTTTTTATGGCGCTCGCTAAAGCCTCGCCAGCAGTTAGACGACTACTTGGGCTCACTGATGAGTCCGGCCTCGTGGATTCGAGAGTTTTTTCGATATCAACGAGCTCAGATTCAGCTTTTAATAATGCCTCCTCAGTTGATGTGGCGATATCTTCGTGCTCAGTCGGATAAGAATATTGCTCACGAAGCAATATTTCCGCCGCATTGATATTAGCTTGAGGAAATTGTTCGTGAAATCTGAGATTTTGAGATAGGAGCTTCCGCTCTAGCGCTACAACCTCCCAGTTCTCGTGAATCAGTGCAGACAATTTGTAGGTTCCTAAGAAGCCAGAAACGGTTACCCCAAGCCCAATCACTATGGCAATAGAGAAGCCTAACGCCAGCTTATACTGAACCCTCATATCTTCTATAAGTCTACGTAGACCAAGCACGGCAGAACCCTCTATGGACGACAGAAAACAACCAACATAGAATATTTAATCTCAGGATTTAATAGTCGTCACATGCAACCAATGACGACTGTCGCCATTGAGACAGAAATTAACTATGCGCGTTCATTAAACACTGTCGACATAAAGCTCCCTTCATAGAGTGGCCCCAGATTTTCTAGTAACGACGCCGATCTCACAAAAGCATCAACACCGACTGTTTCGATATAGCTGAGCGGCCCTCCTCGAAATCTTGGAAACCCTAGGCCCATTATGGCTGCAAGATTTCCATCTTCAGCGCTGTGAATAGTATTATCTGCAAGGCAACGGGCAGCCTCTAGACACATCGGGATCATCAACCGATCTACAATTTCTTGATCGGAAATTTCGTCCTCTGCAATCGAACCAGTAGCGTAGACCTCTGCTCTTATTGATGGTTTTTTTCGACTGGCATCAAGAAGCACAGAGTAATCATAAAATCCTGACCCATTTTTTTTGCCAAGAAAGCCTTCACCTAGTAACTTTTCGGCAATAACCGGAACTTGATGGAGCATCCGGTCTGGGAAAGCTTGCTGCAAAACGCCGTCAGCGTGTACCAGAATATCCAATCCGATAACGTCAGCTAATGCTGCTGGCCCCATGGGCCAACCGAAGCGCTGCATAACCGCATCTATGCGGAGGAAACCAACACCCGCATTTAACAAAAGATTGAACGCGTTAAAATAAGGAAACAAAATACGATTTACGTAGAATCCAGCCCCATCATTCACAACAATGGGTGTTTTCCCAATCGCAACGGAAAATGCGACAGCTCGGGTGATTGTTTCGTCCGAGGTCTTCTCGCCTCGCACGACCTCCACAAGAGACATGGCGGGGACAGGGTTGAAAAAATGTATTCCACAGAAATTTTCAGGACGTGACAGAGTCTGAGCCAGCTCGCTTATGGAGATTGTGGAGGTGTTAGAGGACAGGATGGCACTGGCGGGAAGCCTTTTTTCAAGCGCTGACAAGACGGAACTTTTTATATCGACCCTCTCCGCTACGGCTTCAATCAGAACCTGGCAATCCGAAACTCGTTCGTCATCCAGTGTCGTGTTTACGTTAGCGCAAGCGATTTCAGCCTCAGACGGCGTAAGCTTTCCACGCTTAACTTGCTTCGATAAATAGGTATTAATAGTATGAATACCCAGATCCAGCGCTGGTTGCGTGATATCTTTCAATATGACTTTCATACCGCTTATTGCCATCTGATATGCGATACCTCCGCCCATCACACCTGCGCCTACCACGCCCCCCACGTCCGCTTTGGGCAGTGCAGCTAAGCTACTAGAATTTCGCTTCTTCAGCGCTTGCTCTGCGATGAACAAGCCCACAAGATTTCGAGCTTCAGCTCTCTTCGCTAGCCTTGCAAAAAGCTCTCGTTCAGCCTGTAGGGCCCTGTCAAAAGGTTCAAAAGCGCTGGTAGAAACCAGGCGATGGATTTCCGCTGGTGCTCGATAAGCGTTATCGTGGGTAGCTGCTTCTACATCCTTTTGTTTGACTGAGTGCGCCTGGATGGGCGCCCGCTTGAGATCCCTCCTGCCCTGCCAAAGTTGACGTGATCGAGTCTTGGATTTCAACAGCGCCATGGACTCACTAAGAAGATCCTCAGGATTCACTGCCAAGTCGACTAAACAGCGGGATACTGCAGTATCTGAATCGATAGCCTTGCCCTCGACGATATAGGTAATCGCCGCATCAAGGCCCATCAGGCGGGAAAGACGTACCGAACCTCCCCATCCGGGACAGAGGCCAAGTGTTACTTCAGGCAATGCCAAACGCGAGCCATGTGAAATGACTCTATAATCCGCACTGAGCGCAAACTCTAATCCACCACCCAGCGCAAAACGCTCTATAGCGGCCACGGAAGGAAAAGGTAACGTCTCGATCCTATTGCACAGATCCTGACAATGGGCAGCCCATTGCTCAATGCTATTTTCGCTTCCGGAAAAAATGGATGGAAAACGTTTGATATCAGCACCAGCAATGAAGCTGTTTTTCCCGCTGGTTATGACCAACCCTCTGATTCCGGACGTTTGTTCGAGTATATTAAGCGCCTCTCCCCACTCGCGTTTGGCTTGCTCGTTCAGGATATTAACCGGCCCAGGCATATCCAAGCGCCACTCAATAAACTCCTCGGGCAGCCGAAAGAGGCTCATGGTAATTCCAGAGTACATTCAATATTCCTCAAACTAAAGGCGATCATTATTACTGTAAAATTTCAGAGTTCAGCTCAAAACTTCCAGCCGTAGCCGACAGTTACGAAACCCATATTGGTACGAATCTTAGTGCCTTCGCTCGCACCGGTACCTTTTGAGCTTGTACTTAGATCGTACTCATACCCCAGTGTCAACTCGCCATTTTCTTTGAAGTCTCGAGTCACGCCGAAAGTCGCAGCTTTGGGATTTATACCAACTAACAAAGTGTTTTGTAACGTATAGTCCGTGGGGAATTGTTTACGAGTAGTGCTGTAACCTGCTCGAATTGTCCAATCCGGAGAAAGCTCATACGATGCACCAAGCCTGAAGATATCTTGTGAACGCCAACCAAATGTTTCATGGTATGTGTCGCTGTTCTGCCAAGAGATGTGCTGCCAGTCAAGCGCAACCGTCAAGTTATCAATTGGCTTGACCGCCACCCCCAGAGCATACTGTTCCGGTATATCAATCGAACCACCGGTTGTTGAGAGCAAGTCATCTTCATAAGAGTTGTAGTTGCTCATCTTGATTTTACTTGCGTACATAGCCCCTACAGACAGCCACGGCTTGGCCTTCCAGAGCGCTCCGGCTCTCCAACTCGCCCCGTAAGAATATTCAGCGCCGTGAGCTGGATTACTTGCACTACCATCCGGCAAAGGAATTCCCTGTATTTCAAGTCGTTGTGCCGCCAACGCAAGTGAAAACCCAAGGGAAAGCTGGTCTGTTACCTTATAAGCAATAGTTGGAAGGCCAATCACTTGCATGAATGCGCCTTTGGCCCTGTCAACGTTTGGATTAGGGATAAGTTCGTCATCATAACGGAACAACACCCCGCTGGCCGCCGTAGAGAATCCTAGTGAAAGCCTATCATTGACCTGATAGTTCACGCCGAACTCCGGGATCGGTGCATAACGCTTCCCGCTATGCTTGTTCTCACTGTTAAGAAACTCAGTTTCAGTGTCGACGTACAGGATCTGGAAATCCCCATCCACTCGACTACCTACTTCAGCCATGCCAGCAGGGTTGTTAGCTGCAGCAATAGCATCTTGAGGAAACGCGACGCTAGCACCTGCCATTCCCGCTGCTTTGGCCCCATAGCCGGTCAGCTGGGTTCCGTTCGCCGCGAAGCAAATACTAGGAATTTGAAACGAGAGCACTACACCTGCAAGGACGAGGGATTTTTTCACGACTTATTCTCATTATTTTTATTGATAGAAGCGCGTAGATCGGTGTGCGAGTTAATCGGCAAAAAAACCTTTGGCCAGCGAAGGTCTGCTGCAGATCGGTTCTTGAGGCATCGAGCACCACTGATCTGAGGTCAGACTGCCAGACTGCAAGAAGTCACGCGCGCACCGAGGTGACCTTGGAATAGGATCTCAGGGACATGGACACCCCAATAACGCGGGGTGTTGTCCGCCATGCAGTCCTGAGATAGAGTGAATTTATACATATGCCTGCCAGAGCATTTGGCATCACTTTTCGGTCATCCCTAGGTGCTGCCACCAGGCTAAACCTATAAGAACAAAGCGACTCCTGAAACGCAAAGAAACCGCTTGGATTGAGCAGTTTCCAAGCATACGCAGCGAGGGAGGCCAATCATGGTTATCACCCCTAGTGAAGCTCGAGATAGACGCTGGTCTACCTCCGATGTGGAAAACTCGGCGCCTTTGAATGCCTTCAAGGCAGTGGTCTCTGCGGAAATAGCTGAGATGTCGGTGGAAAGCACTGTGCCGGACACATTTCGAGCGTCCTGGACACGATATGGCCTCGGCCCCATAGATCTTAATTTTCTAGAGTGCGATTCCCAAAAGACCTCTCGCTCGATAGAAATGGCGAAGCGGGATCAAAGGCCTTTTTTTGAGCTGCTCTATGCTAGAAAAGGCCGCATCCAGGTCTCTCATTGCGGTGAGACCTCCGAGGTTCCTGCCGGCGCGTTCGTACTGCTGTCGGATCAGAAACCCTACTCTCTAGACTTTCCTGACGGCAGCATTTGCTTGACCGCCCACATGCCAGAGGACTGGTTGAGGAAGTGGGTACCGGATCCGAACGCTCTGGTGGGGAAACCGCTCGGGGTCGGTGGTGCTTGGTCACTTCCGCTCCAGGGGTTGCTAACAGCCTTCGCTGATGCCGGTTTGGAAACAGCTCCGCTGCCTCGATTCGTGCTCGCAGACCAATTTGGCGCGATGTGTGCCTTAGTCGCAAACGTAAAATCATCTGAAAAACATAACTCTGAATTAGCTACTCGCATCCGTCGGTTCATTCTTGAATACTATCCAAACCCCACCCTATCCCCGACCACCATTGCGGGACATCTGGGAATAAGCACCCGCCATCTGCACAGGGTGCTTGCCACTTTTAATCAAACCTACAGCGGCTTGCTGCTTGAGACACGCCTGAACAAAGCAGCTCAACTGCTAGCGACACCGTCACAAGCGATAGTGTCCATCAGCGATATTGCTTGGGCAGTCGGTTTCGTCGACCAAAGCCATTTTGCTCGTCTGTTCAAATCAGCGTTTAACACCACTCCTTCTCAGTACCGTAGTACATCGCTCCGGCAGATATAAAGGCCGCGATGGCGGCACGGCCTGCTTTTCCGGACATGCAATGCACGCGGCTGGCGCGCACTACCCGCGAGCCAAAAGGTGTAGATCTCACACGATGCCATCAAGACGTCATCGATCAGAGAAGTGCATCTGACCGAGACTGTCCCTATTGAACGATCTCCATTAACGAATCAAGCACAGGGGTCGTAGGTCGTTCAATCAAAGCACTCAACATCCCACTGCCATCGTATAGCGCGCCTTGTGCTGCCGCAGCATCCGAGTCAGCAAGCAGCGCTGCCAAGCCAGATGGCAAGCCAATGCTACTCAATACAGCTTCGAACTCAGACTGTGGCAAGTCCTGATAAATCACAGGCTTCTCAGTGTTTTGGCTAATCATCGAAGCCAGGTCGGATAACGTGTAGCTGGTATCTCCCGCCAGTTCGTAGATCTTGCCATCCTGCCCCTCTGAAGTTAGAACCACCGCAGCTGCCTCGGCATAGTCGGCGCGCGGCGCAGAACTGATCTGACCGTTGGCCGCACTGCCCAACAGGACGCCGTGCTCCAAAGCCGTGGGTACACTTCCCAAGTAGTTCTCGCTGTACCAGCCATTGCGAAGCAGTACGTGCGGTACGCCAGATGCTTTCAAGGCTTCTTCAGTGTCGCGGTGGTCAACAGCCAAGCCCAAGACAGATACATCAGCGTGCAGAACACTGGTGTAAGCAAGGAGAGTGACCCCTGCGGCCTTAGCGGATTCAATCACCGCACGATGCTGCGTAGTTCGGACTCCTGCCTCATTTGAGGAAATCAAAAGCAGTTTGTCGACGCCTTTCAGAGCGTCAGTAAACGTCTCTGGTTCGTTGTAATCAGCTCTGCGTAGAGTCACGCCTAATTCGACCAGGTCTTGAGCCTTGCCTGGGTTTCTGACCAGGGCAACGACTTGGTCGGCTGGAATGCGCTCAAGCAGGTATCGGATGACAAGGCGGCCCAGTTGGCCTGATGCTCCGGTGATCGCGATCATTTACAAATACCTTGATAGGAAGAGGGAGAGTAGTCACCCTAACCGCCGAGCTAACTTTTCGTAAGTACGCACAAAAAGGTAAGTGTCATGGGCCCCAACGCTCCAGTTTCTGAAGCATTCTCGACCGCCGTTCGACGCGGGGATTTACTTAGCGCTGATTGCCCATCTCGTGACGTACTCAAGCACATGACGAGTCGATGGGGCGTGCTGGTTCTTGTGATGCTGTTGGGCGGGATGCACCGCTTCAATGAGCTGCGACGCAGGATAGGGGGAGTGAGCGAAAAGATGCTGTCTCAAACACTCCAAGCACTCGAGCTTGACGGACTGATCGCTCGAAAGTCGCTACCGGTTGTTCCGCCTCATGTGGAATACAGCCTGACCCCGCTGGGTCAAGAGGCTGCACAGCACCTAGAAGTGATGGTTGACTGGATAGAGAATAACCTTCCGGAAATCATGTCTCGACGTCGTGAGGCTCAAGCCTCTTCTCCGGAAAATCCTGCCTGATACCCGTATGGAAGAGTGACATTTCTCATTTCCCCACGTGTCGATGGCAGTGCAGAACGTGCTTCGCATAACCAATAGTCTTGTCTCGCAGTTGGCCCTCATAGAGATGGGCCATTTCTGCTCCCTCCCCTAGCGACCTGCCGATTCGACCACGACCTCCTTTGGTCTCTTGGCTCCTAATCGGATGTCCTCTATAGGCGCGCATCTCTTGTGGCTATGAGTCAACCTGAACTCATAACGACGGACACCCTTCGGTTGAAGTCTCTACAAGAATAAGCAGAGGGCCAAGGCTCTTACTGCGTTAGCCGTTTCAGAGGCCAACATGATCTCTCATGAGATTTATCTCTTTTCGCTTCAACTCAACCAAGCCTACTGGGCATGCGCGGATGGAACTGCAGATAAGACCGCCCACCAACTGTTTGTTCCTAACGGTCGGCTGCAGCTGGGTTCGCTAGAACTTGCCGGGCGAGATCAAATCGAGCGTTTTTTCATAGAGCGCTCTCTCGCAAATCATGATTCAGGCCGGGTCACTCGACACTTTTCCAGTGGTTTCATTCCAGTGGCAGAGAGCAGCGAGCGCTTGCGGGTGAAATCTCTTGCGATGGTTTTCGCTGGCACCGGCGCCCTACCCCTTTCGTCCGACCTTCCTTCCACAATTGCCGATGTCGAGGATGTCTTGGTGCTGGCGTCCACTGGTGACTGGCTCTTTGAGAGTCGTGTAATCAAGCCCGTATTCGTGGGCGCGGCGGCAGCCAAGTTCGCTCAACGATCCTAATCTCCTGGAAAATTTCATCATGTCTAATAACAACAATGTAACTCGGAACAATACTTCGTCTGGTTTTCTCGCATGTGTCCCTCACGTGCCGCTCACCAAAATTCAAGAGTCTCTGGGGGTCAAGGCAAACGAAGAGTTCTGGTCGAGCTACGAGAAGCGCGTCGAAGAATTCAAAGCCTTTGATCCAGAATTGGTAATCATTTTTGGTGGCAACCACATGGACGGCATCCACCTAAAACTAATGCCCCAGTTCGTGGTGATACATGCTGCCGAGGCTCTGGACGACTGCGGTGGTTGGCCTGGCCCGCTTGATGTTCCCATGGACGTCGCAACAGCCTTGACAGAACACCTTAACGAACGTGAATTTGACATCACGACCTCATACGCCATGGAGGTCGATCACGGTTTTTCTAATCCACTGCATTATTTCATGGGGGAGCTGAACGCCCGTCCTGTTCTTCCTATCAATATCAATACCATCGCAGATCCTCGTCCTACTCTGCGCCGCTGTCGTTTATTGGGCGAGGAAATTGGTCGCTTCGCAAAAACACTCAACAAACGTATCGCCTTCCTGGGTACCGGTGGGCTTTCGCATCAGACCGACTTTGTGTTTCCCCAGTACCACACGGCCCCTAACTTAGAGGTTCGGGACTACCTAGTACATGGCGGAGATAAAGGCCCAATTACCCGCGAAAAATGGCGCAATGATGTTGTCGTGGGGATGGACAAGCTTAGTCGCGATCTCGTGGAGGGTACTTTCCAAGCCCCTTGGATCAACGAAGAGTGGGACAAAAAGTTTCTGTCTACTTTGGCTAGTGGCAACCTTGCCGAATTCGACACCTGGACAGATACCGAAGTATTAGATGCCGCAGGTTATGGCGGTTCAGAAGTACGCCTTTGGATTGCCGCTGCTGCCGCCGCACAAGCGTGCGATGAGCGCTCTGATTTTAAAGTTGACTTTTACTCAAGCGAAACGACCTTTGCTGTCGGCGCCGGAATTGTTCACAGCGATCCAACATCTATTTAAACCTGATTCTGCTTGGCAGATCCAAGACGCGAAATTCAGGACTATGTGTTTGACCTCAGCTTGGTTGCAACCAAGTTAAACTAGGGCATTAGCATGAAAAACAAAATTATTATCACATGTGCTGTAACGGGTTCGATCCATACTCCGTCAATGTCCCCATATCTTCCAGTTACATCGGATGAAATCGCGACTGCCGCCTTGGAAGCAGCTGACGCTGGTGCTGCAATCGTTCATCTACATGCTCGTGACCCATCAGATGGACGGCCTTCGCAGGATGTAGGTTTGTTTCGCCAGTTCGTGCCGGAAATCAAAGAAAAGTCTGATGTGATTATCAACATCACAACTGGCGGCTCACCCACGATGACAGTTGAAGAGCGCCTGCAACCTGCGTTACAGCTAAAGCCTGAAATCGCATCCCTCAACATGGGCTCTATGAATTTTGGGCTCTATGAAATGCTAGGCCGCTTCAAAGATTTCAAGCATGACTGGGAACAGCCTTACCTTGCGGGAAGCGATGATCGAGTATTCAAAAATACATTCAAAGACATTGCTTACATTCTACAGTCCTGCAGCGAGAACCAAACCCGGTTTGAAATCGAATGCTATGACATTGGACACCTGTATACCGCTGCGCACTTTTTGGAGCGCGGACTGCTGAAGCCTCCGTTGTTCATCCAGTCAGTATTCGGGCTTCGTGGTGGTATTGGTGGCCACGCGGAAGATATCTTGCAGATGCGCCGCACGGCTGATCGCTTATTTGGAAAAGACTATGTTTGGTCAGTTCTAGGCGCAGGCCGGGGCCAGATGCCGATTGCCGCAATATCTGCATCCATTGGAGGAAACGTCCGTGTCGGCCTAGAAGACTCTCTCTGGGAGTCTCCTGGTCAACTAGCCACATCCAGTGCTGCCCAAGTGAAACGAGTTCGCACCATCATCGAAGCCTTATCGCTCGAAGTTGCAACTCCTGAGGAAGCGCGACAAATGCTTCAACTGAAAGGTCGAAATTCAGTCGCGTTCTAGTTATTGAAAACCCTATTAAAATAAGATTAACCGGAGTAACCGATCATGGCTAAAGCCTCTGACTATCGCGCCTTCACTTCTGTCGTTCCTCATTACGCCTCCACCACAACAGGAAATACTCCTGAGTACACCGGGTGGATGGACGAACAAATGTCTTGGAAGACCACTTGCTACATGGGTGACTGGTCATTCGTTCCTCAGATCCGGATCAAGGGCCCAGACGCATTAAAGCTGTTCACCGATTTGTCGACTAATAGCTTCGACAACATGCCTCTTAACCGAGCTAAACATTGCATTCAATGCAATGAGGACGGAAAGGTCATTTCAGAAGGCGTGCTGTTCCGGCACGCTGAAGACGATTTTGAGTATCAGTGCGGTACCCCACAATGGGTGTATTACCACCTCAAGTCGAAAGGCTACAACGCGGAAGCTAGCTTTCCTGTCAGCTATAAAATGCAGATCTCCGGGCCAAACGCATTGGGGCTTTGCGAAAAGCTTGCTGGTGAAAGCTTGAGAGATGTCAAATTCATGTACACAAAGAAAGGAAAGGTTAAAAACCTGGATGTCACCTTTCTGCGTCAAGGCATGGCTGGTGAAATTGGGTTTGAATTGCAGGGGCCTATCACCGAACGAGAACAACTGGTTGCTGCTGTCATGGAACTTGCACCGGAGTTCGGCATGCGCCGCTTGGGTGCTAGAAACCTGATGATCAACCATCTCGAGGCTTGCTATCCAACTGGAAGCATGCATTTCTACAACGCGCTCTCCGACAAAAGCCAACAAGCTTATTTAGACTTCATGGCGGACGATAAAAACCTGCCAGACGCCTGGCGAGGCACTCCCTTTGAAACAGTGTTGCGATTCAACTTTTCGGGTGCATTCACCGGAAGTTGGGACGGTGAAGAACTGACTGATTTGTACCGCAGTCCGGTTGAAATGGGCTGGGGCAAAAACATCTCGTTTGATCACGATTTCATTGGCCGGCAAGCGCTTGAGATTGAACTGGAAACTCCTCGTCGCAAGGTCGTGACGCTTGAGTTTAACAGTGACGATGTAAAAGCTGTCCATGCGTCCCTTTTCAGCGATGGTGAAGTCTATCGTCAGTTTGAATACCCAGATATTCCGCATCAGATGGCTTGGACTGATCTCATCCTTAAAGATGGGAAAACTGTGGGCCACGCCACACACCCAGGCTATAGCCTTTACTTCCGCAAAGTGCTCGCGCTTAGCTTCATCGATGTTGCGTTCGCCGAGCCCGGAACCGAAGTAGAGGTGTTGTGGGGCGATCCAGGCACGCCACAGATCAAACTCCGAGCTACCGTCGCACGTGCTCCTTACAAGCAAGACACTCGTCGGGCCGACCTGACCAAGCTGTGAATTACGTATTGTTAACTACACCTTGCATTATGCATCAATGATTATGCGTGCGGAGAATTATCATGGCTGCGCCAGATAAGCCAAAAAGTGAAAAGACGTACATTTTGAATGCAACCTGCAAAGCCACTAAAGGCATTGTTGCCGCTGTTACTTCATTTCTTGCGGAAAATGACTGCTATATCTGCTCCCTTGAGCAGTTCGATGATGAATCGACTGAACGTTTCTTCATGCGTGCGGTGTTTAAGCCTGAGGCTTCGGCGCCTAAACTTGACGAACTCAAAGATGGTTTCGTAGATATTGCCGAGCGACTGGGCATGTCTTGGAACTTCTTCGATCCTAGCCTTCCAGTTAAAACGGTAATAATGGTATCGAAGTTTGACCACTGCTTGGATGACCTGCTATACCGCCGCCGAAAAGGAGATCTCAACATGGAGATCACGGCTGTAGTGTCGAACCATCAGGAACTGCGACCTATGGCTGAGCGAGAAGGCATTCGCTTTGTTCATCTTCCGGTGAATTCTGACAATAAAACGCAACAAGAGGCTCGCCTGATTGAGATTGTCGAAGAGACGAAATCTGAACTGGTCATCTTGGCGCGGTACATGCAAATTCTTTCCAATGAGTTGACAGCTGAACTAGCTGGAAAATGCATCAACATCCATCACTCTTTCTTGCCTGGTTTCAAGGGGGCAATGCCCTACCACCAAGCTTTCGAGCGGGGGGTGAAGCAAATCGGCGCCACGGCGCACTATGTTACGTCCGACCTCGACGAAGGGCCGATTATCGATCAGGTAGTCACAAGGGTTGATCACAGCTTCAAGCCCCAAGAACTTGTTCGGGTTGGACGAGACAATGAGTGTATGGCTCTAGCAGCAGCGGTGAAATACCACATCGAGCGCCGGGTGTTTGTCGATGGTAACAAGACAATAGTATTTCAAGGCAGCTGACTTATAAGCGGCTACTGCGCCTGCCCCTAATTTTCACGAGTGGAGGCAGGTCGCGGTAGATTATTTGAGGATTTGTTGCTTGCCTGCTTGCTGTTTGTTGGAGAACAAAATGACTGCCAAGATTATCGATGGCAAAGCGTTATCATTGAAGCTGCGAGTAGCGTTCCGGGCTCGGGTTTCCAAGTTGATCGATCAGGGTATCCGTCCTGGTCTAGCTGTTATTCTTTTAGGGGATAATGCAGCGTCTCGGGTCTATGTTAGAAACAAGATTAACGCCTGCGATGATTGTGGCCTGAAGTCATTTCCTCACCTGCTGTCTCCAGATACTACGCAAGACCAGTTGCTCGAGCTGATCGAAGGGCTCAATGAGGATGAAGAAGTCCATGGCATCCTCGTTCAACTGCCTTTACCGCCTCACATTGACATGCGCAAGATCTTAGAAGCAATTGCCGTTGACAAGGATGTTGATGGTTTCCATCTTTACAATGTCGGCAGTCTGGTTGTCGGCAACAGCATTTTCCCACCCTGCACACCCTATGGCGTTCAGCTGCTATTGGATACCACTGGGATTGATGTGGCTGGTAAAAACGTTGTCGTTGTAGGGGCTTCAAACATCGTTGGAAAACCCATGGCACTTATGCTTCTTCAAAAAGAAGCCACGGTTACGGTGTGTCATGCCAAAACCCGCGACCTAGCCCAGCACACTATCTTGGCAGACATCCTTATCGTCGCCGCAGGCGTGCCAGGGCTCATCACCGGGCAGTTGGTCAAGCGCGATGCAATAGTTATTGACGTAGGCATTAACAAGTTGCCTGACGGGAGCATCGTAGGCGACGTCGATTTTGCTTCAGTGAAAGAACGCGCTTCCTGGTTAACGCCAGTGCCAGGTGGAGTAGGCCCGATGACTGTCACGATGCTGATCGAAAACACATTGCGATCAGCTGAGCGCCGCTTGGGAATAGGTCGCGGCATCGGCTCTGAAGGATGGGACGCAGCGTCACTCTAACTTCAGAGGAACTGCCTGCGGTCTCCTCGTGATTTGCGACGTTGCCCATTGATCACGTGAAGGACACCTTACATGTCTAAATTGATTGATCGTAAATCTGTTGTCCTCATCCACGGTTGGGGCGGATCTACACACTCCGTTTGGAACTCAAACGGCTGGCTTGATCTGCTTCGTAACGCTGGATTCGATCCAGTCGGTATCGACCTGCTTGGACATGGGGATGCCCTCCGCTCCCATGATCCTGCACGATATGCAGATCTAGCGAGTGAGGTCATAGCCCAACTACCCGACGACCAGGTTTTATTAGGAATCGGATACTCCTTGGGCTGCAAAGTGTTACTCGAGATTGAAACGAGGCAGCCAGGACGGTTTGCGGCGCTTGTCCTCGGCGGACTGGGCGGGAACGTGTACGCACCAGAAGCTCTCGGTGCAGTCGTTGCCCAATGCCTGGAAGATGGAATTCCAGACGAGGCACCGCCCGTGGCAAAACTGCTCGCTCGGTACGGTGTTTCTGCAGGCAATGATCCACTCGCGATTGCCGCATGTTTGAGACGAGAGCCTAACCCTTCATTGACTCCGGAACGACTCCGGGCGGTGAAGTGCCCTGTACTTCTCGTATCAGGCGATGCAGACACGGTCGCTTTCCCCGTTGACCTACTCGCTGACTCCATCACGCAATCATCGGTACAAATACTGCCTGGCGTTGACCACCTGCATCTGCCAGAAAACAAGGATTTTAAGGCCGCTGCACTTCGGTTTTTGGCTGCAAGCTAGTTCAGCTCTACATGGCAGCAAACGTGTTCCCTTTAACGCTGGGTTCAAGTAATGAGGACACAAGGCCGAAGCTAGGCGACGGTTCCGACACTTATCAAGGCGACCTACTTATGAACTCCATCTCCGCAAGTTTTAGGCAACGACTGAGGGCTCCAGGTCGCGCATTGCTTGGCACTTTCGTTAAATCTCCCTCCCCCCAGGCAATTGAGATCTTCGGGGATCTAGGCTTTGATTTTGTGATTATCGATGCCGAGCATGCACCGCTTGATAGAGGAACAATTGATCATCTGCTGCTGGCAGCGAAAGCCAGTGGAATCGCGGCATTGGTTAGGGTTGCCGAGACATCCGCAAGCCACATTCTGTCTCCGCTTGATTCCGGTGCCGCCGGCGTCATAGCCCCGCACATAGATTCGGTGGAAAAAGCGCGAGCTTTGGTGGCAGAAAGCCACTACAGCAAGGGCCGTGGCTTTTCGAACTCGCCTCGTGCAGGCGGTTATGGACAGAAAACAGTATGGCAGCACGTTGATCAGGCTGATGACGAAGTCATCGTAATTGGCATGATTGAAGACCCGAAAGCCGTAACCAACATCGAAGAAATTCTCAGTGTGGATGGACTAGACGCTGTGTTCATCGGGCGTGGAGATATGGCGGTTGCTCTCAATGATCGGCAACCAGGTGCACCAGTCGTTCAGGAGGCTACTTCCAAGGTAATCAGTGCCGCCAAAAAAGCCGGAAAAACAGTGTTCCTTTTGGCCGCAACACCGCAGGAGGCAGCGGAATTTTACGCTCAAGGCGTCGGAGCCTTCGTCATTTCGTCTGACCAAGGGTTTCTTCGGACGGCTGCCGCTAACGCTCTTAGCGCGTTCACCGACTCTGACTCTGCCAGAACCTAACTTAGATACTAGGAGCCACCATGGGCCAGTCCATTGATCCCAGAGCAAGCCTCGCCGCATACGGTCAAGCACAAGCGGTTGAGTCGTACCCAGCTCAATATGCTCGATTCTATGCTACCCCCCCTTCTGTCGCCCAAGAGCACGTGGAGGTTTGGTACGCACGCGGTCAAAACTTCGTAGTGGGCCAGGTCAATGCAAAACCGGGTGGTGAGATCCAGCGACTAAATCAAGTGGACGAATACGCCGTTCTGTCCCTAGATACCAACGTGCCTTTCGAAATCACCTGGGGAGGCGTCCAGACCCACGTGAAAGGCGGTTCTATAGCATTCGTACCGGCTGGCGCAAGTTCGATCCGCTTGCAAGACGGAGGTCGTCTCACTCTAATGATTACGACCCAAAACAACGATGTTTGCGATCTTTGCGCGAACTCCGAAGCTTACAAAACTCAGCATGCGAACATCCCTCCTTTTGAGAAGTGGCCGGAACCGCCAACTGGGCCCAAGGTAAGACAGTACAGCCTTGATGTAGCTGATGAGCCTGGAAGATTTGGTCGTATCTGGCGCTGCTCGACGTTCATGATCAACGTGCTTCCCGTTCAGATAGGGCCACGGGACACCACCAAGCTGTCGCCACATCATCACGACGACTTTGAGCAAGGCTCACTTGCCTTGGAGGGTTCGTTTACTCACCACGTGCGTTGGCCTTGGAACTCAGATCTGAACACATGGCGTGCCGACGACCACGAGTTCTGCGCCTCCCCATCCCTCGCGGTTATTCCACCGCCAGCGATTCACACATCGCGCGGTATGGACGACGGGAAAAATCAACTGATCGATATTTTCTCCCCCCCTCGGGTCGACTTTTCCTTGAAGGAAGGCTGGGTACTTAACGCCGACGAATACCCACTGCCGGAGTCGATATCCCTACTGTAGAGACCTACTAGGGTTAGACATAGCCGGACTAGCTGGAAGTGCTCCGCCCGGAGGGTCGATCCAATACCAACAAGTCTCGGTAGCAGCTACAAAAAAGGCCCTTGTTGGGCCTTTTGGACTCAAACCAAACTCACTTCCTCAGCCAAGACTCGACGGTTTAGACGCCATTCAACCTTCCGCCCCTTAAAACTGCGAGAGCTACCGTCCTGTTTCGATGACATCTCGGGGGTCGTATCGGTCAGCCACTCATGCGCTACTTTTTTTACTCGATGGTAATGACGTCATTATCTCAGCACGACAAGTCTCAAGTATTTCATCAGCGAGGGATGAGTCATCCGGACAAGCACGCGACAGCATGACCGCGCCAATAGCATGGGCCAGCAGGTCGATCATTTTCGCTCGAGCCTCTCGCTTCGTCACATCCAGTCCCGCTGTGTACTTTTCCTCGAGTGCTGCAAGCGTATTTTCAACTCCACTGGCAAAGGTCGCCTTCAAATCATCTGACTGACGGGCGGCGTCACCACACAGGGCTGCCATGGTGCAACCCACTCCCCTGCCGTCTCGGTGATCCCTAGACACGTACAGATTTACAAATCCAGGAACGTCGAGATTGCAGGTACTCAAGAGCGATTTTGAAAGGCTATTTTCAGCTGCCTCGGCCATCAAATCCGCCTTGGAACCGAAGTGCTTGTAAAAGCCTCCTTGGGTAAAACCGGCAGTGGCCATCAGCTCCGCCACACCCACACCATCGTAGCCACGCTCACGAAATAGCTCTGAAGCCGTCTCCACAATGTGAGCTCGGTTGGCGATTGATTGCGTCTTGGTGATCTTCATTTCTCGCCTTATGCCTCTTAAACAATGGCCTGACTATACTCTGATGTCGATCATAATCAAAACCGTTGACAGCTTTGATTATGACCGACATCATAAATCAGCTCCCGCACGCCTTTGCCAACACGGCGCAGATCGCCGTCACTGATCAACGAGTATGGAATCGATATGAACGACAAGACCTTGTTTGAGCCCTACACCCTTGGCTCGCTGACGCTTTCCAACAGAATCGTAATGGCGCCACTGACGCGAAACCGAGCTGGGGAAGGCTTTATTCCGAGCGAATTCGCTGCCACTTATTACAGTCAGAGGGCGTCTGCAGGCCTGCTGATTTCCGAGGCTACTCAGATCTCACAGCAAGGTCAGGGCTATCAAGACACGCCAGGGATTTATACGCAGGCGCAGATAGAGGGATGGCGTACCGTCACCGAGGCCGTTCATGCCAAAGGGGGACGCATTTTCTTGCAACTGTGGCATGTCGGGCGCGTATCTCACGTCGACCTTCAGGAAAACGGCGCCGCTCCGGTAGCACCTTCTGCCCTGCAAGCCGCGACGAAGGTATTCGTCAACAACAGCTTCGCAGATGTCTCAGCCCCACGGGCTCTTGATACCGAAGAGTTGCCTGGGATTGTAAATGACTTTCGCCGAGCGGCGACAAACGCCATCGCTGCGGGATTTGACGGCGTAGAGATCCACGGCGCAAACGGCTATTTGTTGGATCAGTTCCTCAAGGACGGCTCCAACATTCGCACTGATGCCTACGGTGGCTCGGTTGAAAACCGTGCTCGCTTACTGCTCGAGGTCACTGCTGCAGTGGTGGACGAGATCGGTGCTGATCGAACGGGAATTCGTATTTCCCCAGTATCACCTGCCAATGGTGTTTCAAGCAGTGATCCGCAGCAGCAGTTTGATTACGTTGTCGATCAGCTTGATGCCTTTGACCTGGTTTATCTGCACGTGGTTGAAGGTGCAACGGGTGGCCCTCGCGACGTCGCCCCTTTCGATTTTGGCTCCCTGCGCCATCGCTTCAAAAATACCTACATCGCCAACAACGGCTATGACCTGAACCTTGCGGCCTCCCGACTCAACGACGATAAGGCTGATTTGATCGCCTTCGGTCGTCCGTTTATTGGCAACCCTGATTTGGTGGAACGACTCAAGTCCGATGCTTCGTTAGCCGCATTTGATCCGACCACTCTGTATGGCGGCGGTGCAGCGGGCTACATCGACTACCCGACGCTTGCCGAATCCAGCTCCGCGCAGGGCTGAACAGTTGCAAAACCAAATCGCTGATCGCCAACCATTCAAGAGCATCTATTTATGAACATCCCTGAAACCGTCCTGATTACCGGCGCCTCGACAGGCATTGGCTCGACTTACGCCGAGCGCTTTGCCCAACGTGGGCACAACCTGGTGTTGGTCGCCCGTGACAAAGGCCGGTTAGAAGCACTTTCTTCCCGTCTGCGTGAGAAACACGGCGTTGCCATTGATGTGATCCAGGCTGATCTGACTCAAACCACCGATTTGACGACCGTCGAAGCTCGCCTGCGTGATGACGCCAGTATCGGCATCCTGGTAAATAATGCGGGCGCCGCCCAATCCGGCAGCTTCATCGAGCAACCCACAGACAGCGTTGCCAACCTGGTCGCGCTCAACACCACCGCACTGGTACGACTCGCCAGCGCAATCGCTCCACGACTTGCACACGCTGGTAATGGCGCGATTATCAACATTGGCTCAGTAGTGGGGCTGGCACCGGAATTTGGCATGAGCGTCTACGGTGCAACCAAGGCGTTTGTGCTGTTTCTATCCCAAGGGCTGAGCCTCGAACTCTCGCCCAAAGGCGTCTACGTGCAAGCTGTCCTTCCTGCGGCCACCCGCACGGAAATCTGGGAACGCGCAGGCATCGACATCAACACCTTGAGCGAAGTAATGGGCGTGGACGATCTGGTCGATGCTGCACTGGTTGGTTTTGATCGTCGCGAGCCTGTGACCATTCCACCGTTACAAGACGCCGCCCGTTGGGATGCGTTGCAGGCTGCCCGCCAAGGTTTGCTTTCAGAGATTCGCCAATCTGTAGTCGCCGAGCGCTATCAAGCCGAGGCGTGATGGTCACGCTGCAGGCGCTGATACCCGTCCTTGATGTAAAGGCGCTTGCTGCAGATTGTCTTAAATTCACTCATCCGCCCTCATCCGGGAACGGTGTGCACATGATCGTTGAAGCCACAAATCGTGACCTTGGATCGCCGGCGCAGTTCGTCTGCGCGGCAAACCTGCGGGTGACTGTCGAAGGAACAGCATTTGCCTACCGTGACTTGGGGCCAAGAGACGGGGTGCCGCTCGTTCTGTTGAATCATTGGGGCGCAGTCTTGGATAACTTTGACCCACGTATCGTAGATGGACTGGCCAGCACTCGGCGGATCATTGCCACTGACTACCGGGGAATCGGCGCATCGGGTGGAAACGCCCCTCTGACCGTTGGTGAAATGGCGAACGATGCAATCGCCGTGATCCGCGCGCTTGGATTCAAAAAAGTCGACCTGCTGGGTTTTTCATTGGGTGGATTTGTGGCACAGGACATCGCGATGAAAGCGCCTGAGCTAGTGCGCAAACTTATTCTGACTGGTACCGGGCCGGCGAGCGGCCAAGGTATCGACAAGGTGTGGTCTGTGTCGTGGCCGTTGATGCTTAAGGGGCTTGTGACATTGCGCGACCCGAAGTTTTACCTTTTCTTCACCGCTACGGCCAATGGGCGAAAAGCGGCCAAGGATTTTATATATCGCCTGAAGGAGCGTGATAAAGACCGAGACAAAAATCCAACGCCAGTTTCCTTCATGCGGCAGTTGAAGGCGATTCGCTCATGGGGTCGGCAGCAACCACAGGATCTCAGCCGCATCCAGATACCCACGCTGATCGTTAACGGTGATAACGACATCATGGTTCCGACTGTGAACTCTGCCGAGTTGGCAAACCGCATTTCAAATTCACAACTGATCATTTACCCCGACGCGGGTCACGGCGGCATCTTCCAATACCACTCTGATTTTGTGACGAGAGCGACGGCTTTTTTGAATGCCTGAACACGTTCGGATCGCCTTTAAGTAGCCTCTGAATTGCGCAGGCTGCCATCCCACTGAATCCATGAGAACTGAATCATGAAAGCTTTCCTGATCGACCGTTACGGCAAGAGTCATGGACGTATTGGCGAGGTGCCTGAACCGGAACCAGGAAACAACGACGTCCTGGTTAAGGTGCATGCCAGCAGCGTCAACGTGCTGGATTCGAAGATCAGCAAAGGTGAATTCAAACTGATCCTGCCGTACAAATTCCCGCTGATTATGGGAAACGACTTAGCAGGCGTCGTCGTTCGCGTAGGGCCGGGCGTGAGCAAATTCAAACCCGGTGATGAGGTCTATACCCGCCCTCCCCAGGCGCATATCGGAAGCTTTGCTGAGCTCATCGCGATTGAGGAAAGCGCCCTCGCGCTGAAACCCAAAAATACCAGCATGGAAGAAGCGGCTGCCCTTCCCTTGGTTGCGCTGACTGCCTGGCAGGTGCTGGTTGAAACAGCCCGGCTGAAGAAGGGGCAAAAAGTCTTTATCCAGGCAGGTTCCGGTGGCGTCGGCACAATTGCCATCCAGCTTGCAAAACATCTGGGCGCTTTCGTCGCGACCACGACCAGCACAAGTAACGTGGATTGGGTTAAAGCGTTAGGTGCGGACGTTGTCATCGACTACAAGCAGCAGAACTTCGAAGAAGTCCTGCGCGACTACGACGTCGTATTGAACAGCCTCGGCCCTGTCGAGCTGGAAAAATCACTCAGCATTCTAAAGCCTGGTGGTCAGCTGATCTCTATCTCAGGGCCACCTACAGCTGAATTCGCACAAGAGCAAAAGCTGTTCTGGGGCCTAGGTTGGGTAATGCGTCTGTTAAGTAGCGGCATCCGCAGAAAAGCGCGCAAAAAGGACGTCAGATATAGGTTCGTATTCATGCGTGCGAGCGGCGCTCAATTGAAGAAAATCACTGCGCTTGTCGAGTCCGGGGTTATTAAACCAGTGATCGACCGAACCTTCCCGTTTGAGTCATCGGCTGAGGCATTGAGCTATGTCGAACGGGGCAGAGCCAAGGGTAAGGTCGTCATCAAGCTCAGGTGACTAAGCGGCACTCAATAACTGGAGCTCAGGACGAGGGTTCATATTCTTCGCGGTTAGATGTATGCGAGCAGGTTAGGAAAATAAGCTGATGGGTGTCGATAATTTGAAGACACGAAGATCCGTGCCGCCCCTTGAATCAGGTAAAGGTCAAGTAAGCAGCGCTGACTTACTGATCTGTAATTCGACCAGCCTACCGGACGAGACTCCTGGCTCAGCTATAAGGGAAGATCACTTATCAGAAGTGTCCTGTAGTAATCCGGCTTCATCGCTAGGAAAAGATGAGCTGCTGTCCAAACTCGCTCCCCCGACGCCCCCAACAATAGTCTGGCGCAAGTTAATGCTGGAGCAATAACGCCGAACCAGCACCTTGCTATAGCCGAAAGCGACTTATGGAGACACTGGAGTATCAAATGAAAACATCTTCCGAAAGAACCGCCATAGTAACCGGTGCATCGTCCGGTATAGGTCAAGCGACAGCAGAGGCCCTGGTGCGTGCAGGATATAGGGTATTTGGTACGAGTCGGAAGGCGGGTGCCAGCCCAACGCAGGTGGCCATGCTCACCTGCGACGTAACAGATGACGAGTCTGTCAGTGCTCTCATCTCTACCGTACTCGCGCAGACCGGGCGGATTGATCTGTTGGTCAATAACGCTGGCATCGGTCTGCTAGGCGGCGCTGAAGAGTTCTCGATCCCACAAGTGCAGGCCTTGTTCGATGTCAATCTATTCGGCGTCATACGCATGACCAATGCAGTGTTACCTTCGATGCGGCAAGGTGGCCAGGGGCGCATCATCAATATCGGATCAATTTTGGGATTGGTACCCGCACCCTATTCCGCTCATTATTCGGCAGTCAAACACGCTTTAGAGGGCTACTCTGAGTCCCTCGATCATGAGATAAGAGCTTTCAATATTCGAGTCTCGGTCATCGAGCCGGCATTCGTGCGTACCGTCTTCGATCAGAACGGTATTGAGCCGGATTCGCAAATCAGAGAGTACGATCAGGCCCGAGCTGGGTTCCGGTCACTGCTAGGAGAGGTGATGCCGAAAGCCGACCTTCCAGAAGTCGTGGCGGCAGTAGTAGTGAAAGCTGCGACCGATATCCGCCCTCAGCATCGCTACACTGCCGGCAAGACAGCAAGGCAAATTAGTCTGCTACGCCGTTTTGCGCCCGCAGGAATCTTTGACAAAGCCCTGCGTAAGGAATTCCGCCTGCCGGTTTGAACCAAAAGGCGTGCGTTCGCCAGGGCAAGGCTTAGGCCAGAAGCTCAAATTCTACATCGGCGGTGTCGCAGTGTTGCAAGCTGCTTTAGAGAGTAAACCAGCCGCGAGTAATCTGTTGTAGCACTGCTGAACTGGAAAACAGCGATAAATTTCCACATCTTGGAAGCACTACTGGCGGGTGGCATTTTCTGTCGTATTTCGACCGGGAGGCGGGCATGGTCAATGCGGCGTTTAGATATTTAGCCATAGCAACTGCCCCCCGTATCTCTTCACTTTACGCGTCAAGCGCTTGCCTGGACAACCCATCAAGGATCCCCAGAATCTGAGCATCATTGAGAGCAAATTTGGGCACAAACTCCATGCCGACCGGCAAGCTATTATGAGGACACATCAGCGCTCCTTTACCCTCACCGAACTGCTGGCTGATGAAGGTTTTGAGTTTGCTTGGCGTTTTAGTGGCGTAGGCGCTTCGGAAGATCGACAGGTCGCAGAGGACACCTGCGAGCATTACCCAGGCGTGACCGTCCCACTTGGCTTCCACGAACTCTCCCTCATAGGTTGCTCCTGGGATATTCCCTCGGCATTCAAAAGCATACTGGCCGTTAATCAGCAGGTCTCCGAGGACGACAACGGCGGGTATCCCTTTAGATTTGAGAATGGCAGTAAAGCCAGCACTGACCATGACGCAAGAACCAAATGATGGAGGGATCGAATCGAGCGTTTGCCTAGCGGCACTAACGATTACATCAGGATCGATAATTTGAAACTCTGCGTAATCGGTATAGGCCTCCGCGCCACAGTCGCGGGTAATAATGTCTATTAAAGTTGACGGCACAAAGGTTCCTTGGGCATTTATTCGACCTTGTCGGTCATTTGCGTTCGTTCTGACCAACCATTGCTTAAAACTCAATCGGAAAATGCATCTGGTTGGGGCCAGATAGGAGTGGAGCCAGCGTCGATCTCACGTTGGCGCTTTCGCTCAAGATAACGCTTATGCAAGATGGTCTCCCCTTGATCCTCTAGCCACTTCACGAATGCAGAGACCTGTGAAACAGCGTGCCGAAATTTCTCGGTAGTGATGTGAATGTGGGGGCGATATAGCCATTGCCGACTCTCACCATCTGCCTCCTCAATCAAGTTTTTCTCTCGATCACTCACGAAAAATGGGTTTGGCATCTTCTGAAGCGCGTCGTCAGAATATCGAGATATTTCGAAGATCAGGGAGTCGGGATGTTGGATGCTATTCCTCGCCAGCACGAGTTCTTCAATCAAAGCGAAATCGAATGGGCCATCATCAAACCGGTCTGAACCATGGGCCAGGTAGAATGCCCTGTAGCCATTTGGCCATCCGCCATTTTTGAATTCTGATTTCAGTGAAGGCCCTGGAGCAGGCCCAAGCTGACGCTCCCATTCGTTGAAGTATAAGTGTAGCGAAGCAGCAATCATTGATAAGCATGCGCTACCCAGTACCTGCACTGACGAATCAGCTTCCAGCCATTCATTCAAATATGCCGGCTCCTCATCTTCGCTATAGGGCGGGATGAAGGGTTCTTCCTCGTTCTCAATTTTCCTTTTGCGATCTTCAAACGGGCTGGCCCCATTTAGATAGAGCTGCTTGATAAAAGCCAGCCGCTGTTCAAGGAAGTACCGAATGTCCATTTCGCTTTCCTGGTAGATAATTGTCACTCCCGGCCTACACTCGGTCACGGGTTTGGAGGACGGTATCACGACTACGCTGAGCAAAGAGGTGCAAGTGTCTGCAGCCGGCCTCAATTCATCGAGACCTCAGTAGAGCCACAGGCCTTGTGGGCTCTCTGTCGGGTTCCTGTCGTGTTGTGTCATCAGCAGCTTCTTCATCATGAGCCGTACCGACAATCTCATGGAGCTTGAAAATGAATACAAACACCTCGTCTAGCCAGCCTCGCGTGTTAAGCCTCGAAGAATTTTCCACACTCATCCGCAAAATGCGGGAGGTTTTTCAATGGTCACAGGAGACGCTGGCCGAGCTTGCAGGCTTGAACGTACGGACTGTACAGCGCGTTGAGAATGCCAAGTCGGCAAGCACTGATACTCGACGTGCGCTCGCAGTTGCTTTCGAGATCGAAGACATCGATGTCTTTAACAAGCCCTTCGACATACCCTCAGAAGAGGAGTTGAGAGCAGAGAAAGCCCGTATTGAGCGCGACTACATCACACTACCGGCGCTGCCCCTGTCGACTGGACACCAGCTCGCTCAGCTTGCAGAAAGCTCCACAGTAGATATTTCCCAACCCGGCTTTGAAATGCAGCGTGATGCCCAAGAGGTGTTTGCGTCACTCGTGGACTATTTTCGCGACTACAGGGACTGCGCCAGCGATTATTCAGAAATCGCCAAATTTGCCGTATACGACGAGATGCAGGAGCTGATCAACGAGCTGCAAGCGCTCGAGGTTTCAATTCAATATGCGACTCGCAAAGTACATCTGAAGGTTGCTGGCGAGCAGTCAGACGCGAAGCCCTTGACCGTCCAGATGTCGTATTTGATTGCTTTCGAACGAGGTAAAGCACCAGGCGAATTTGCGGTGCAGAAAAAACTGGATTTTCCATTCTGATCAGAACTGCGACGAGCATGGACGCTTATCTGGCTCGCAGTTGCAACGCGTTTAGCGACTCGAGCGTGTGTACCACCAATTCAACTACACCAACGTCGAAGTCCTCGCGATTTGCCTCCTCGTGGGTGCCCTTGTTCAGATACACCCAAACCAAAGATTGCTCTGGTATGCCTAGGATGTGATTCAAAGCTTGGATAATTGGCGCCTTGTCAGCATGCTCGAAATTCGGCGCCCCCCTCAGCTTCGCTCTGATTCCTTCGCATAGATGACGGAGCGCAGGTTCAGCTCCAGAGCCTGCGATCTTCAAAGTCAGCAGACCTTGATCACAGCGCCCTAGCCATCCCCAAATTTTCCCGCTCAACATCTCAAGTGCTTGGCGTGAAGCACCCAGGGCAGCTCTGTCATCCCCCCGCTCGACGGCAGCACGAGCGTTGAGCAAATAGGATTGAGTCGTCGCATTTCCCAAAACGCGAGGATGGTAGTTCCCGCTGTGATGCCTGAATGCATATGCAGCCCAGTGCTCTGACGCGACATGGTTCTGAATATCTTTGATAAATTCGTTGCTATGGCACGTCACGATGATCTGAGCCGCCGCGAAACGGTTGCTTTCAAATATCGCCTCTCTTATGCCTTGGCGGTGCTCGTGATCGATAGCGTTAATCGCATCGTCGAACACGATCACAGGGGCTCTGATGCTCAGACTTTTTGCTAACAAAATTGAAAGCCCCAAGCATCTGACGTGACCCTCACTAAGAATCTGAAGCGCGTCAACGCGAGCACCAGGCGTGCCACGAAAGCTCAACTCAATACGCCCTTCCCCTGTCACTGGAAGGTACAGGGCCGACAATTTGTCTGCGTCCAGGTCGCGCACATTGAACTCGTTGTAAAGCTCCAGAGTCAGGGCATTTAGGCCGGCCATTAAAGTACCTGGCAGTTCGGTACGGTAACGGCGCAAGAGACTTAAAAACTGGTCGTAGGCGTTGCGTATACGTGTATCGCGAGCAATCGCTACCACCTCCTCAGCAACCTGCTGGATAAGCGGAGCGTTTTCAGCAGCGAACGCCGCGATTCGACTTCTGGCACCAGCAATAGCCTGCAAGGTTTGCTGACGATTGGAAGCTAATATAGTTACACCGATGCGAGCCTGATTGAGCCTATCGCGCTCGTCGATTAGACCTTGGCGATCATCAAGGATCACTCGAGATGCGACGTCGCGCGCTTCGAGTTCAGTTGCCCAATCAACTGCTCTCTGCGCCAACGATTTCCCTGTTTCATCAGGTTGGAAACTACCCACCCACCATGCGTGCTGGACATCGAAACCTGGATCAGCAAGATAGCGCTGCACGGGTAAAGGACTGTGAATCGTTGCTCCTACACGTTGCGCGAATGTAGCCAAAAACATCCGCAATGCTTCCGACGCGGCGTTTCGTGCAGCAATAGCAGTACGCTGACGCGCCTGCAGCTCAGCCAGCTCCCTCAAACCTGCCAAGCCATCGCTGGCCTTTTGATACGGGTTACGGAGGGCGCGATAGTCACCGGCAAGCGGGGTATCACAGGCAGGACAATGGTCACCAACGACCTGTTGAAGACCTAGTACCGCTGTATATAAATCCTGAAATGAAATGTCGTTACTGCGCTGTGCCAACTGACCTTCTAGATCATTCAGTGTCCTTTGCGCCGTTTCCGCTGCGGTGTAGGCATTGATGAGAGCGGCAGCACTCACGCCGAAAATTGCAGGCGCTGGCTGGTTGATCGACTGCTCGAGTTGCTGCAATCGCCCTGGATACTCTGCGCTCCCTATGGCAGCCAAAAGCTGCGCATAGCTCATTCCTTGACTGTAGGCATTGGCGTGGTTCTGCTCTGCCTGAGCATGTCGGATCAAGGCAGCACCCTCGTCCGCAACGGTCGCATTGTCTTGATTCAACGTCGCTTGCTTGGCCACGAGCTCTTGGTTTCTCACATCCACCAACGTTAGTTGGCCTTCCATGGAATCATTGAAGTGCCCAACGAAATCATTGAACTGATCCATACCGAAGAGAGCAGCTATCAGCTCGGTTTTCTGACCTGCAGGCTTCGCAGCTATGCGAGAGAATGCGTCTATTCGATTCTTCTCGACGAAGCAGAAGCGGTAGGCGTCTGCGTCCGCCATCACAGGTACTTGCCGGCCTTCAAAATCAGTTGCGAGTAATACTGGCCGTTCAAAACGGCCCTCGTGCGAGTTGGAAAGATAACGGTCAACTGCAATCCGTTTGATGTCTCCCTCATCCACAGCACCGAGCAAGGCAAACTCCAGCGCTTCACACAGGCTGGTTTTCCCGCTGCCATTTGGGCCGTAGAACATGACAATCCGCTTGTGCAATTCGAATGGCTCAGGTTGTCTAAACCCTCGAAATGGCCCCACTGTAAGATGATGCAGCTTACGAAAAGCCCATCCCGCTCTGGCCTCTGCAGCCTGGGGCACTGGCTCTGCCGGGGACGTAGCAGGCAGGGATAAGCGTGCTAATTCGCTCAGCACAGAAGATCGTTGGCTGCGCTGCCTGGAGCTCGCTGCGACGTCTGGAAAATTCTCCGACACCAAATTGGCGAATCGACGAGCGTCTTCGGAGGCTCCGCTGTCTGGGCGGTGAAGCCAATGAACGAATTGCTGGAAATCCTGCAATGCCGACGTCATCCATTTCTCCCGGCGCTGCACATGAGCGCGATGGCTCACATTACATCGGGCAGCAAAAGAAACCTACATCGACCCCGTCAAAAGCGAGTCCAACCTAGGAATCAAAGCCTAGGCATGTGAATCTAGATGCAATATCATTATGCAATCACTAAATCGCTATCTGCCACCGACATAAAACGTTTCGGAGTTGGATATGTTAAGGATCAGACAAAGCCGCATGGAAGACCAACGCCTCTTAGCATCCGTGGCACTTTTTCGAAAACTTTATGACAATCAAAAAGACTCCTATGATGTCTTGGCAGATTTTATTAGAGCGGCAATTAATATAACAAGCCTCTGGAGCTTTACGGTTGACGACTGCTCAAAAGCCCTAAAAGATAATTTCGGATTCAAGATCCCGACTGCCGTCCTAAAATCTTGTTTAAAACGAAGACTAAAAGATGAAGTGGAGCTATCCTACGGAACTTATGGAATCACATCGAAATTTGAAAAATCAGAAAAACTAGAAGACGAAATTCTTCTCGCACAAGAAGAACAAGAAAATATCATATTAGAGCTAATCGATTTCGTATCCGACTCTAAGGAAAAACCATTAAGCCTTGACAATGAAAATACGCTTCGCGATGACTTTCGTCAATTTTTTCTGGGCGGCGCCAAACCTGGCGCATATCATGTAGATATCGGGAAATTCATACTGAGCAAGTCACGCGACTTGATATTTACGAGGAAGCTTAATCATCTCGAAGAAGGGCTCATACTCTACCAAGGAATTGAATACTCGCCCGATATAGGAGCCATAAACTCATGGCGATCCGACTACTCCATATATTTAGACACCGAGATTCTATTTTGGGCAAACGGTTATGATGGAGTCCTATTTGAATCTCTCTTCAAAGAATTCATCGAGCTTGTAAAAGAAATTAATCTGAAAGCCTCCAACGAGGCCAAGATTCACATCAAATACTTCCCTGAAACCAAACAGGAAGTTGACTCGATATTCAATGCAGCGGAACACCTGTTCAAAGAACGGCGCTTTGCAGACCCAAGCCGAACAGCGATGCAGCACTTACTATCAGACTGCAAATCAAGATCTGACATCATAGCCAAAAGAGCGATGTTTTATTCACTACTTGATAGAAACAACATCACTCAAGAAGCCGATCTCGATTACTACAACCCTCCAGAGTTTAACTGCGAAAGCCGTGAAACCCTTGAAGTCCTAACAAGTGAATTTTCCGAAGTAGCTGGCGACAAGATTGCAAACGCTCTAAAGTTTTTCACTAAGATTAATTATCTTAGAAGAGGAATTAGCAATAGAGGCCTTGAGCATTCTAAAGCGATTCTTGTCAGCGGAAAAAATCTTTCTCGGAATCTGGCATGGCATTCTCAGGTTATGCCAATTGAAGGCGCGATTCCATTTTCTACTGACCTAGATTATCTAACGGAACGATTTTGGTTCAAGCTAGGCAAGGGATTTGGAGGAAACACAAAATCGTTGGTTTCTTTCGACGTAGTTGCACGAGCGCAAATAATTCTTTCAACTCAAGTATCAAGCAAGGTATCTGTCGAATTTAAGGAACTCATAAGAAGAGTTGAAACTGGACAAATGCAGACCAATGATGCCAATTTCATTATCGCAGACCTTAAAACCAAAACAACTAAACCAGAAGATTTGAACGCCGACAGCCTTGAAAAGCTATCTGAATTTTTAGATGTAGATTCCATCGAAGCAGGTATCAGAACGAGACGGCTACTCGAAGAAAAGGCGGCGGAAATCCCCGAACACATCACAAATCTTGAAAAATCCAGAGCAGAACTTCAGGCTTTCAAAACTGCCGTCTTTGAAAGAGACACAGTAGTTTGGCGCGAGGGCATCACCGCGTTCAAAAAAAATGCTCGAAAGCGCTACCAAGCAATGGTGGGAATTTTAATTACCCTTCCTATCATATTGCTATTTTCCATTGCGATAATCTTGAGCAAGGGTGACTCTCTCTTATCTCAAGTAGGTTTTGTACTCACAGCTGCAGCTTTCTTTTGGCCATTTGTGTCAATAAAGCTCGCACACAAATCGATAATGCGAAAAGTTAGCAACTGGTACAAACAGGATATCAGCAGCTACAAACCAAGGCCTAAACTTGAACTCTAAAAACTAGGCTGTCTCGAAGCAACTAAACATCCCCATGATGCCGTCCCTGGTGAACACCACATCGTCCTTAGCTTCGAGGCTGAGTAGCTAAAGTGGAAAATCTGTAGGGCTGAACATGTTGGCAATGATTCCAGCATCCAGCAGGGCATGATGGGGAAGCGGCGCGCCGTCGTTGAATGCCTCGAGAATGGTTGCGTCAGTAGGGTGATTGCGCACATTCCGAGGCCACTTACCCTCTTCGTAGACGAGCTCGCAAAAGAACCCCCAGTCGTACTGAGGGGCATCTGTGACAATTACTAGCCCATCATCAAAGGATGCGAGGAAATCGAGCAGGCATGTTGTTGGATGGGCTCTTGGTTATCAGAAACTAAGACGCGCTGTGATTGGACTGATCTTTTAAGCGAAGACTCATACCTCATGAGGCAGACTAGGAGTGTGTGATCGCCAGCCCTTCGACTTTGGCCTGAGCGGAACCAATCCATCGACCCCTTCGACAATCAGCACGCCTCCAACCTGGAGGTTCAACGAGTCTACTATCTCTGGTCGAAGGTCGATGATGATGTCGCCGCGACTGCTTTCGGCTTTCTGCCAGTGCCCTAGGATGCGTATACCCTCGCTCATGACAATCTGCTCACCGGCTAGATGATTCTGGGGAAGCATTCGAAGTTGGTACAGCGAACGAGCAACGTCAGATATCGTCTTTTTCCTCGCGGATGTCGAACTCCCCCCAAGCTCCTAGGTAAACCATCCTGCAAGGCACTTTGGTTATGAAACCGTTTTCCAGGAGCACTCCAGGGAGGCTTCTCATCAAATTTTCCACTTCCCAAGGCTCCGGAGCAGACGGTGTAATCGTTTCAATAAACGCATCGAGATCGAAATCTCGTAGGGCCATAAAAGGGCCCGCCTTGTCGTAGCCTTCAAAAACGCCCGACGCAATGCAAATGACTTCCCTGGCTTTCAAGATCATGAAGACACCTCAAGGTTTTTCAGGAGGCTTCGCTAACCGCAAAAATGAACAAGACCATCACTGAAGTAACCGTGGCGTGGGATGGTGCTGTCTTTGTGAAAGGCGCAGAAATTCCCGCAGGCTCGAGCGACCATTGCCTCGCTGAAACGTGGCAAGCACGTAGCGGGAATTCTCGGTAGTCATCACCCAAAACCTGCCTTCACGCTCGACTTTCAACACGTCAGATGTCCTGATTAGGTGGCCATCACCAAACCGCCCATACTGGTCTTTACGTTTGTGGCCAAATACCACACCGATACCTGCTCGTGACCTGATGGAAACACCGCATAGATAGGCGGTCACTGGCACATCGAAGCCTTGCTCTTGGACTCTGATGATTCGCTTGAGATCAAAATCTGTATGGCGTTTGCCGTGAAAATTCACATCTAGTGTGTCTAGCATCTTTGCGCTCCAATGGGCAGTCCATATGACGTTATCAGGAATTTCCCACGCAACCAGAGGTGCTGGTATCGTGCGGAATTCTTGGTAAATTTCACGCAGATCGAATCATGGTTGAGAGAAAGACGGGCCTCAGGTTGGCCAGCGCTTCAATCTGGAAGTCTCGCTGGTGTGAGGTGTGATACACCGCCCCCTGAGCCACTTCCAGCAAGCAAACCTCAGTACCCGACCTGTCCTCACCTACGGTTACTCTGGTTAACCGCTCCATCTGCCAGCCTCTGGACTTATTCATCCAAGATGGCGTCACAGCCATAATCTCGGTGATAGCTAAATCCGCACCTTGGCTTACCAACATTTTTTGAAGCTGGTGGGTGTCGTCAATCATCATCACGCACTCGCTGAACCGACCCTCGTTTTCGACGCTAAGGGTTAAGTGATACCAAGGCGTTCGGAGCAGCCTTGAGACTCCACGCCAATGGGACACGCCCTCCCCGAACATTCCTGGGACGCCTATTAGGTCGTTGTCTAAGGTTCTGAACATGTGTCGCCTCAAACTGCTGGAGCACGTCAGTTGCCCAGCAGAACCGGTGGGTAATCAGAAAAGGGAAAATATCGCTTCGATAGAAGCAGACTTACGATGGCCTGGCCCGAGCAATACGTAGACCGTGTTGCGTGTTTCGAATAGGTAGCCTTCCTTGAAAGCGGTGCCCATGCTTGAGCGCACCCAATGGCCTGGCTCGAAACGCCTCTGCTCGTCGTCCACAACTTTGTGGGCAAACATAAACATTGGTTGGCAGCCTGCGGCGGCTACTTTGGCTCGCTCGGCGTCGGTGACGATGGCGTCTAGGATGATCCATTCCTCGACGGCGCATAGGGGCATCCATTTGTAGCGTTTTCTGGCCACTGCGACGGCTTCATCAAGGGAAAGTGCGGAGCCCATTAATCGGATACCAAGATCACCTAGCAGACCGTCTTCGATGATCCCATCCATCGCCCAAGCCCTCTCTGTCAATATCCAATAATTAGTAACTGAGGCACAATACCGCCACATCCACCAATATATCTGTTTGTGTGGCGGCAGGCAAATGCGACATACCGTCTCCTTTTATCGGGATAGTGAAATGTCGCTGCGCAAATCTTATGCAGCAGTAGTTCAACTGCTTCGCACTCAGAAAGGTCTATCTCAGGCAGGTCTTTCGGGCTTCGTCACGCAAGCGCACGTCAGCGAGCTAGAGCAAGGAAGGAGCTCAGCGACCGTCGATATGAGTGCACGTCTCGCCTTAGCGCTGAACGTAGAGCCGATCACACTGCTGGCACTAACTGTTGCATCCCATGAAAAACGCTCAATGCGCGAAGTTCTTCTGGCGTCGCTAGCTGAGGCTGAGGCGCTAGGGCTGGCAGATAGACCGCTTCCAACCGAACCGAAAGCCATCAATCCGCCTCGAGAGTTGGAGGCTCAGAGGAAATGGTTGGCCGTGCAGGAGCTTAAGACGAAAGGGCTTAGCCAGAGTGAGGCAGCGAGACAGCTAGGGCTGCCGGAATCGACGTTGCGCCGGTTGTGGCACCAACCACCAAAGGAATGAATATCAGTCCTGATAGCGGAAATAGCCTTCCATTTGTCAACACTGATCAACTCCGCGATTCGCCTCGACGTGCGTGCGTTGCATTTCGTAACTTGCTCCGCTCGACAGGCCAATCCAGATTGCTGATCAATTCATCTGATTAGGATAATCCGCTGCCTCCGCACACTGGCGCGAACATGCCTGCGATAATCCTGGCGTCGAGCAACGCATGGTGGGGCAGCTCTTCACCCTCGCTAGTCTGAGAAAGCATTGTTGCGTCAGTAGGAAAATTACGAACGATTCTGGGCCAGTGCCCATCGTCGTAGGCGAGATCACAGAAGAGCTCCCAGTCGTATTGGGGAGCGTCTGTAACAATTTCTACTGCCTGATCAAAGGATATGCTCAAAGATCTCGCGATTGATTTCAAAGCCGTTACAAGAGTGCCCAGGAGGATCGCAAAACTTCTCCTTAGGAAAGCGGCATTCAGTCCTTCCCGGCAGACAGAATTGCACTTCAGCGACTGAGGTCGCGATAGGGCTGACGCAGGTTGATACCCGAGAGCGGGGCGAGCCTTGGTAGCTGATAGATAGCAGTAGGAAGGGAGTCCGGAAGTGATGTGGGTTGAGGCACTTAGCACTGATGACCAATCAAATACCTCCCCTGCTGTGCCAGCTCGTAACGGATGTTAGACCTCCTAAGATTCTCAGACGGAGCTATCCCTCACAATTTCTGGCTTTTTTGCTTCTTTTTGAAATCAAAAAATAGCAGCGCCTTACGGCGCAAAGAGGCGACATCTCACTGCCCTACGGGCCTATATCCAACACCGCAGGTTAAGCTGTGCAACAGCCATCATTTAAAAGTAGACAGGGAAAACAGCCTAAAAACCAAAGCAACAGCAAAGCAATCGAGTCGATTGCCTTAAAAGCTCGTGGAAAAACCAAAAAAGCGAGGCTGTCGGGATCGCTGCTTTTCTTTTGTCCTCAAATATAACATCTCCGGTTTTGAAAAATGATTTCAAGGGGGGTAGCGAAAATATTTTTTTGATCACCCGATCTCGCTCTATATTGCACAGGCAAAACCCAGCCTTAGTAAGCATCCAGAAGACATCCTGGGCGCAGCGTCCCGCCCTTTTGGTCAAGCAGCTGGATCACCCAATCGAGTAATCCATGTCATCGGAGCCATGCAGATGCCCCGGTCGGCATACTCTGAAGAGAGCTTAGTGGAAGCCCGGATAATCCTCAGATTGAAGAGGTCGCACCGGGGGCGCGTGAGCACATCATCAAGCATTGTCGCGACGGAGTTAAAAGTGCCTAGATGGTATGTGCAGGTCACACCGGATTCCACGCCCTATTCGCCCTGGTAACTTATTGGCTACGGACTGCGCCCGTGGCGGAGACGGCCCGCTGGCAATTATTGCGCGCAGGAGGGCGTCACATTAGTTGATGATCGCTCCGCTTCCCCCCAAGGCATGGACTTGTAACAGAGCAGTCGCAAAAGCTCGAACACGCTTTTCCAACCTGAGCACGGCCTCTCAAGGGACAAGTTCATTGAGTTATGGCAATCGCTCAACAGCAATAAAAATCACCGAACCTGCTCAAGATAATATTGCAAAAGCCACAAAAGCCCACATGCGACAGCTTAGGGAATTAGTTGAAATTGAAGTCCATATAGTCCTAGCAAGAATCAAACAAATCTCCGGAACTAATGGATCCCATGCACAGAACGAAATCTCTTGTTTAGTATTTTGACAACAAGCCATACACACATTAAAGAATACAACATAAGAAGTAGCGTCTCGAAGTTTACTTTCCGTTTCTTCTGGGCATACCCCTAGTCTGTACGGCCAATCTCCGGCGTCTTTTTATACAAGTGGCCTTTTGGTTAAGACTACCAAAGTATATTTTTAGCATACTCTAGCTAACGGTATGCCCTACGTAGACTGTTTAAAAAAATTGCCCTGCGCCTTGACGGCATCTGGAAAAACATATTCCATATATTGACAAAGCAACGGTACGACACCGTTTTTTTTGAGAGCTCAGGGAGCACTGACGGTCATGATGGCGGGTGCTTTCGGGACAGAAAAATGCAAAAAGGAATCGCGCAGGAAGTGGGTTTTCTGACTGAAGATGACGTAGCCCACCTATATAACGTGAGCAAGTCTACACTCGACTACTGGAGAGGAAATAGCCATGGCCCGGCTTACGCATATGTAGGGAATAGCTTCTTTTATCCTGCGGACGGAGTAAGCACGCTCCCGATGTTGAGGCTCAAGGGCTTCGTTTTCACTCACGGCGGAGCGATCTGACATGAGCGACATCAGAAGTAAGATTGCTCACGAGATCAACTGCTACACCGCCGAAGATATCAGTGAACTCGCTAAGGTCAACCTTGATACTTTGGCGTACTGGAGAAAGCACGGCAAGGGGCCGAAACCTATCCGCTTTGGCTCTGCTTACTTGTATCCAAAAAACGCTGTGATGGAATTCATCGGCAGTCTGATGGAATCCGATTCGGACGAGTTCATTAGACGCTGCATTTAAAATGAAGGGGCCAACTGGCCCCTTTTTTCATGCCTAGGCGCTTTTGAGTTCACCAAGTTGCTGCAAAATCAGGGCGAGTTGTCCGTCGATATTTTTAGCGTCCTGTTGCTTGATGTTCAGCGCGTTGTAAGCAGTGTGGACATCAGTCGCTTTGACGTGTGTGTATCGTTTCAAAGTCTGCCAATCACGGTGGCCGCTCATCAGCGCGACTTGGGGAACGTTCAGGCCAATGCCGAAAAAGTCAGTGATCGCTTTGTGCCGAAGATCGTGAAAGCGAACTGGTCTAGACACTCCAGCTTCCGCCCGTGCGCGTGTGAACGCAGTACAAACGGACTTCGGATTGTAGGGAAAAATGCAGCCGGATTTCCGCCCCCCGATAAAGCTCTCTACAAGTTCCCAGGCTGAAGGCAGCAGTGGAACAGTCTCATCGTTACCTTCCTTTAAGTCAGGATGCTTTCGGTCACGAATAATGACTGTCTTATTCTCCCTGTCCAAGTCTTCAATTCTGATTCTGCAGATCTCTGCTTGTCGCATAGATGTGTAGAGACTGAATCGGATCACCTGCGGCATGTCGATCTGCTGACGGGTTTTTGTAGCAAAGACAGCAGTGATAGCGTCGATTTCCTGCTGTGTTGGTACACACTCCACTTCGCGACTTTTGATTCTCATTTTGTGACTTGTCTTCAGCCCCTTACGCGCCTTGTCGGCCAGATCTGGGTCAATATCAAGGTGCTTGGTGTCATAGCAATAGCGAAGCACAGATGACAGCAATGAGAGATCACCAGCAATTGTTTGACCCTGAACGCCCTCTTTTTTCCTGGCATCAATGAACGACTCCAGGTGACTCTTCGAAAGCCGTTCGATCCCGATATTGCCCAGGCGTTTCTTCAGAGCTTTGTAGATGAACAGTGCGCTCCGCTGAAGGGTACGGCCCTGCTGTATGTAATCGAGGTAGTCATCGATATAATGCGCGACAGTTGAACCCTTGGGAGCAGCGGCCCTGCCGGTGGCTTTGATCTCTTCAAGCTGACGTGCTTTTTCCTTTGCAAACGCCTTTGCAAGCTTCTCTGTCGTGAACGTTTCACTGATCGCCTTGTGACCCTTTGATCGAATCAGCACACGCCAGTTGCCGCTTGGAAGCTTTTGGATTGAAGCCATGGTCGTGTTCACTCAGTGTTCATTTATCCATACCCGATGCATACCTTTGATGCACACGGCGTGTACTCCAGGTGTACCAAAACCGTGATTTTGGCCCCTGAAATGTACACGAACGATAGCACAAAAACCTGCTGAAGGCCTTTAAATACAAGGCTTTATGAATCGTAAATTTTCTGTAGCACCCATGATGGACTGGACTGACCGCCATTGCCGCTTCTTCCTGCGGCTGATGTCCAAACATGCACTGTTGTACACCGAGATGGTCACCACCGGTGCTTTGCTGCACGGGGATGCCGAGCGGTTTTTGCGGCATGACGATACTGAGCATCCGTTGGCATTGCAGTTGGGCGGCAGTACGCCTGCGGATTTGGCGGCGTGTGCGCGTTTGGCGCAGGCGGCGGGTTATGACGAGGTGAATCTGAATGTCGGCTGCCCGAGTGATCGGGTGCAGAACAATATGATTGGCGCGTGTTTGATGGCTCATCCGGTGCTGGTCGCCGACTGTGTGAAGGCGATGCGCGATGCGGTGTCGATTCCGGTGACGGTCAAGCACCGGATCGGGATCAATGGCCGTGATAGCTACGCGCAGTTGTGCGAATTTGTCGGCACGGTGCGTGATGCCGGTTGCGAAAGCTTTACGGTGCATGCGCGTATCGCGATTCTGGAAGGGCTTTCACCGAAAGAAAACCGTGATATCCCGCCGCTGCGCTATGACGTTGTAGCTCAGTTGAAGGCTGATTTCCCGGAGCTGGAGATTGTCCTTAACGGCGGTATCAAGACGCTGGAGGAATGCCACGCACATTTGCAGGTATTTGATGGTGTGATGCTGGGCCGTGAGGCGTATCACAACTCGTATCTGCTGGCGGAGGTCGATCAGCAACTGTTTGGCAGCGCAGAGCCGGTTATCACCCGTGCGCAGGTGCTGGAGCAGCTAAGGCCGTATATCGCTGCGCATATCGCCTCGGGCGGTTCGATGCATCACATCACGCGGCATATTCTGGGCTTGGGTCAGGGCTTCCCTGGCGCGCGACGCTTCCGTCAGTTGCTGTCGGCGGATATCCATAAAGCCAAGGATCCGCTGGCGCTGCTGGATCAAGCCGCCGAGTTGCTGGAAGGTCGCTAAAAAACGGGCAAGCAAAAGGGGCCGTTCCTGTACAGGACGGCCCCTTTTTGCTGTGCGTGTCATCTATGACTCAATGGCGCTCGAGCGCGTTCACCAGGTCATGAAAGGCTTCACGGTTGGAATCATTGAGGCCCATCAGGATTTTGTGCGCTTCAAGCACCTTGACCCGCACCACGTCTTCAGTCTCGTCTTGCGACGGCAAGTCTGTGAGGCACTCAGGGCAAGGTATTGGTCTGTTGATGATGTTGAAGACCTGATCGAAGCCCATCGACTGCAACAGTCGGGTGATGTCTTCGTGGGTGGTCACGACCGTCGGCAACAGGCCTATTTTTTGGCGCGACAAAATCGACAGTTTCGCCAGCAAGCCCAATGTGGTGCTGTCGATACTGCGAGTCTCTGTCAGGTCAATCACGATGGCCGTAAAGTTGCGCGCCGTGAAGATCCTTTCGATTGTCGCATCCAGTGCTGAACACAGTGTCAGACGCACTTCACCGACAAACTTCAGGACGAAGGTGCCGTCCTGTTCGGCGAACTGAATTCTACCGGTACTCATGTAAGATTCCTGCTTAACACCATCAGGGCGATATCATCCGGCATCTCCCCTAGCGTAGCTAATCCAAAAACCTGGCGCAGACCATCCAGGCTGCCACCCGCTGCTTTTACCAATTGAGGTAGAGCAGCTTCTTTCTCTTTGAGTGTAGGCTCGGCCAAAAGGTCCAAAATTCCGTCAGACATCAACGTCAGGCTGAATGTCTCGGGCAATTTAAGCACTTGATCTTCGTAAGTGGCCTCGTTGAACAGGCCGACCGGCAACCCTCGCCCTTCCAGATAAGTCACGCTGTCCGGGGTATAAAGTACCGGTAATGGCAGGTGCCCACCGATGCTGTAGGTCAGCAGGCCGGTCTCTTGGTCGATCACTCCGCCGACCATGGTCACATGTTTGCCCAGCTTGCAGTTGATCAAGCCACGGTTGATGTGCGCGAGCACTTCAGACGGTTTGAACTCAGGCAAAGTGCCATTGCGCTTGGATTCAAATAGCAGACGCGTGGTCATGAACTTGAGCAACACGGTCACGAACGCTGAAGACGCGCCATGGCCAGAAACATCCGCCAGGTAAAACGCTACCCGACGCTCATCGACCTTGAAATAGTCGACGAAATCGCCCGACAAATACAACGACGGAATAATCTGGTGCGCGAAGTCGAATCCGTCGAGCGACCAGGGGCTGGTAGGCAGCATGTTCATCTGCACCTGCCGCCCGGCGTTCTGGTCTTCCTGCAGCAAGTGCAGGCTGGCTTCAAGCTCGCGGTTGGCAGATTCCAGCTTCTCGCGGTAGCGCTGGTTCTCGTGCAATAACCGGGCGCGGTCCAGCGCTCGATGCACGGAGTGCTCCAGCACCGCCAAGTCTTCAAGCGGTTTGATCAGGTAGTCGGCGGCACCCAGACGCAGAGCTTCGACCACATCGCTCATCACACCGGCGCCCGAAATCACGATCACCGGGGTCTGTGCCGAGCGCTGGGCGACCTGGCGAATCAACTCCAGGCCGCTCATTTGCGGCATGCGCAGATCGCAGATCACTAAGTCCGGTTGCTCTTGCTCGAACACCTTGAGACCTTGCACGCCATTACTGGCCTGCAGGACGCTGAAGCCGCTGTCTTCCAAATAGGCTGCCAAACTGGCACGGACTACTTCGTCGTCATCAATGATCAGCAGCGTGGCACTGGTTTTTTGCATGTGGGCAAACGGCGCCAGAATTAGGTTTGCGTCAGGGCTCGAACACATCGGGCCCAACGACTGAATAGGCTTTTGAACATCCCTCGTCAGAACGATTGTTTTAATCATTCCTGCAAAGGTGCTCGTGTAAGGCGCAGACGGTACTCCCATCTGCGGGGGGTTTCAAGCTCAGGCCGATAGCGGCTTGACGTGTTCACCCGGTTAAATTCCCTCGGGTTATAAGAACATCGTAAACAGCAACTAAAACCTTGGTTTAAACGCCCTTAAAGATGCATTTTTTTCATGAACTTGCATGCAAAAAACGGCCATAAAGGCCGTTTTTTGTGGGCAGGGTGAATGACTTAAAAGTCGTCTTCAACCTCGCCGTCTTTGATTCTGAACTCACGGTTTTGCAGGTACGCGTTACGAATAAAGACGTACTTGTCGCCGGTGATCAGTTTTTCTGCCGACAACAGGCTGGCACGCGCATCGATCACATCCATGCCGATCGCCATGTTGCGCGCCGGAATATCGTTCATGTAGCGGTATGGCTTGGTGAAGGAGTCCGGGTAGATACCGGCTGCGTCACGCACGGTGCTTGGGCCCAGCAGCGGCAAGACCAGATAAGGACCGCTTGGCAGGCCCCAACGGCCCAGCGTCTGGCCGAAGTCTTCGTCGTTGCGTTGCAGGCCCATTTTGGTGCCCACATCAAAGAAGCCACCAATACCGAAGATGGTGTTCATCAACATACGCGAGGTGTCGACAGCTGCGGCGTGAGGCTTGCCTTGCAACACGTCGTTGGCCAGGTTGCGCACATCGCCGATGTTTCGGTACATGTTGTGAATGCCGTCTTGCAGAAACTGCGGCGTGATGAACTGGTAACCCTGAGCAATCGGCTTCAAGGCATAGGTATCAAGCGTGTCGTTAAACGTGAATATGGCACGGTTGAAACCTTCCCACGGGTCAGCCTCGGTGGCCGCATTGGCAGCAAACGGTGCCATTGACACAGTGGCACACAGGCCAATTTGAGCAAGACGCTTGGTCCAGCGCATAGCAAAACTCCTTGAGAATACGTATCACTTGGGCGCTACGCCCTGGGGTCAGGCGATGAGTATAACGGCAATTGCATTTTTGACAGCCCCCTAAGCAGAGTTGGAGTGATGCTGGCCGATTTGATAGAGATCATGCACTCTAAGCGCGACTGGATTAATCTAGACGCCCGCTTGTTGATCTTTTGCGCTCCTCGAAGGTCTACAACAGTGCCTATCAATAAAGGATGAATGCTATGCCTGCCCGCGAACTGCAAGAACAACTCAATACCTTGCGCGAGCAACTGGACCAGAATCCGCCGCTCAATGAAGAACAACGCGAGCATCTAAACGATCTGGCCAAGCAGATTGAAGCCGAGATTGCTCTGGAAAAAGCCACTAACGACAGCAGCCTGGCTGACAACGTCAATCTCGCCGTTGAGCGTTTTGAAGTTGAACATCCATCGCTGGCGGTCACTCTGCGCAATATCGTGCAGACCTTGGGCAGCATGGGCATCTAACGCTCGCGCAGCTACCAGAAACAAAAAAGCCCCGGCTCAGTTCAACTGAGCCGGGGCTTTGTTTTACTGCTCAGGCTGTCAGAGCCCTGTTTGACCGCTCAATGCCAGATCCAGCAGTTCACGGTTGGCCACGGCATACATCGCGTAATCGTTGCCGGTAGCCGCACGCAGGTCGACCAGCATCGAACGCCAGCGCTCAACCATCGACTGGTTCTGCTCAAGCCACAAAGCTACACGTGCTTCAATTTCGACCGGGGCATCAGCCATCTGCAACACCGATACGGTGATTGCGCGCTGCTGCCAGTCGATGTCGTCACGGAAGGCCTCGCGGGCAAGCGCCTGCCAGTTGTTCTCCACCGGTAAGTTGCTGATCTGCTGCAAGTACCAGGTCAGGTCCAGTGCGCTGCCCACGGCAAAGTACGCCTTGGCCACATCCGCGGCGTTCTGACCGGTAACGTCAGACGCTTCGATGATCGGCAACAAGGTGTACAGGTGCGTGGTGCCTGCCACCATGCGTGACAGCAACTCCGGCACGCCCGCATCAACGTACGCTTGATAACGGGTCTCCCAGCCTTCGCGGGTCGGGCCTTCCAGCAGTTCGTTGAGCTTGAGGCCCAGCGCGGCCAGATGCGGACCAAAGTGCGCAACATCGCGCGCGGCGTCCAGCTCGTTACGACGGCTGCGCAAGAACCAGCGGGTGGCACGACGGCCAAGGCGCATCAGTTCGTCCATCAATGCCAGCTGAATTTCGGCCGGCACTTGATAGTCCAGCGCTTCTATCTGACGGAACCAGTGCGGGAGGTGGAAAATGTCTCGCACGATGACATAAGCCCCGGCCACGTTGGCCGCGCTCATGCCAGTCGACTCTTTCAGGCGCTCCACAAAGGTGATGCCCATGTGGTTGACCAGGTCGTTGGCGATCTGCGTGCTGACGATCTCGCGCTTCAAGCGGTGACGGCGCATGGCTGCGGCAAACTTGTTGACCAGCATCGGCGGGAAGGCCGTTTCCATGTCGCGGGTCAGGTAGTCGTCATCCGGCACCTGGGAGTTAAGCAACGCTTCCTTGAGGTCGATCTTGCTGTACGAGATCAAGACCGACAGTTCAGGGCGCGTCAGCCCATGACCTGCAGCCACGCGCTCGTTGAGCTGCTCTTCAGACGGCAGGAACTCAATGGCGCGGTCCAGCTTGCCACGGGCTTCGAGGTCGTTCATCAGGCGCTTGTATTCAGCAATGCGCTCATAGGCACGACGCGCTGCCAGAGAAATGGCCTGCGTCTGCTTATAGTTGTTGCCCAAGACCAGCGCACTCACTTCGTCAGTCATACTGCCGAGCAGTTGGTTGCGCTGCTTCTCGGTCATATCGCCTGCCTGCACCACTTCATTGAGCAGGATCTTGATATTCACTTCGTGGTCAGAGCAATCCACACCGCCGGCGTTGTCGATAAAGTCTGTATTCGAGCCGCCGCCGTTCAGGCCAAACTCCACACGGCCCAGTTGGGTCATGCCGAGGTTACCGCCCTCGCCCACCACCTTGCAGCGCAACTCGTTGCCATTGACGCGCAACGCATCGTTGGCCTTGTCACCCACATCGGCATGGCTTTCCGTGCTGGCCTTGACGTAAGTACCGATACCGCCGTTCCACAACAGGTCTACCGGGGCCTTGAGCAAGGCATTGAGCAGCTCGGTCGGGGTCAGTTTGTCGGCAGTGATCGCAAAGCGTTCTTTCATCTCAGGCGAGATGGCGATGCTTTTCGCACTACGGGAGAAGATCCCGCCGCCCGCTGACATGATGCTGGTGTCGTAGTCTGACCAGGCTGAACGTGGCAGGTCGAACAAGCGCTGACGCTCGGCAAAGCTGTTGGCTGGCTCAGGATTAGGGTCGATAAAGATGTGCAGGTGGTTAAAGGCCGCGACCAGCTGCAATTTGTCAGACATCAACAAGCCATTGCCGAACACGTCACCGGCCATATCGCCGACGCCCACTACGCTGATGCTGTCTTGCTGGACGTTGATCCCGCGTTCTCTGAAGTGACGCTGCACGCCCACCCAGGCACCACGGGCGGTAATGCCCATTTTCTTGTGGTCATAACCGGCCGAACCGCCCGATGCGAAGGCGTCACCCAGCCAGAAGCCGTAGTCAATGGCAATGCCATTGGCAATGTCCGAGAAAGTAGCCGTGCCTTTGTCCGCCGCGACCACCAGGTACGGGTCATCGTCGTCATGACGCACCACGTTCAACGGCGGCACCAGCGCGCCATCCTTAAGGTTGTCAGTGATGTCCAGCAGGCCGGAAATGAAGATGCGGTAGCAAGCGATGGCTTCAGCCTGTACTTCATCACGGCTACCGCCCAGTGGCAGGCGACGCGGAACAAAACCGCCCTTGGCCCCTACCGGCACGATCACCGAGTTCTTCACTTGTTGGGCTTTTACCAGGCCCAGCACTTCAGTACGGAAGTCTTCTTCACGGTCCGACCAGCGCAAGCCACCACGGGCAACGTTGCCGAAACGCAAGTGAACGCCTTCAACTCGAGGCGAATAGACAAAAATTTCAAACTTCGGCACCGGCTTGGGCAGCTCTGGAATCAGGTGCGGATTGAACTTGAAGCTGAAATACGAACGGTTCTGGCCGTTGGCATCCGGCTGGTAGAAGTTAGTTCGCAGGGTGGCTTTGATCAGGTCCAGATAACGTCGCAGGATGCGGTCTTCGTTGAGCACCTGAACGTCGTCCAGTGCGGTCAGAATCGCCTGCTCCAGACGCTGTTGCTTGTCTTCCAGGTCTTCGGCGGTCAGCTTGCGCGCCAGATAGAAGCGGGTCTTGAACAACCGGGTCAATTCGCGGGCGATGTCGGTGTGGTTGTTCAGGGTGCTGGCGATGTAGCCCAGATCGAAGCCCAGGCGGATCTGCTTCAAGTAACGCGCATAAGCCCGCAGCAACGCCACATCACGCCACGGCAAACCGGCCGTCAGCACCAGGCGGTTGAACGCATCGTTCTCGGCATCGCCCTGGACGATATGCACGAAGGCATCCTGCAGTGTGTCGTTGAGCTGCTGGATATCCAGGTTCAAGCCTTCGCCAGCGGTAAAGGCAAAGTCATGGATCCAGAACTCACGGCCATTGGCGTGACGCAGGCGGTACGGGAACTCGCCCAATACGCGCAAGCCAAGGTTTTCCAGAATCGGCAATACGTCAGACAACGCCAACGGCGTATCGGCGTGGTACAGCTTGCAATGCAGTTCCTGCCCGGCACTTTGGCCCAGCGGCTGGTAGAAACTCATCACCAGCGGTTTCTTTTCGCTGAGGTTGGACAAGTGCTGCATGTCCACCACCGCCGAGTGCGCGGCAAAGCGCTCGCGGTAACCTGCCGGGAAGCCTTTCGGGAAGTCTGCCAGCACCTTGGTGCCATTGGCTTCACCGAAGCTTTCAACCACCAGGCTGGCGTAGTCGTCGTTCCAGCTGCGGCACGCCTGAACTACTTCTTTTTCCAGCAACAGCGGGTCAATGTCGATGCGGTTTTTCGGGTCAACCCGCAGAATCAACTGAACCCGCGCCAGCACGGACTCCGAGAAGAAGGTCCAAAACTCGCAGTCCGACGCTTGCAGACGGTCCATCAGCACTTGCTGAATCTTCTGTCGGACTTCGGTGGAGTACACGTCACGCGGCACGTAGGCCAGGCAGTAGCAGAAACGCCCATACGGGTCTTTGCGCAGGAACACGCGGATCTTGTTGCGCTCCTGGATTTGCACAATCGACATCACGGTGCTGAACAGCTCATCCACCGGGGTCTGGAACAAGTCATCACGGGGCAGGACTTCCAGCACCTGCGCCAGCTCTTTGCCCAAGTGAGCTTTGGCCTGGAAGCCAGAACGGCGCTCGATCTCGCCCACTTTGCGACGGATATAAGGAATCACTCGCACGCTTTCGCCATACACCGACGAGGTGTACAAGCCCATAAAGCGGCATTCCTTGATCACTTTGCCATCTGCGTCGATCTGGCGGATCGACACGTAATCCGGGTATGCCGGGCGGTGCACGCGGCTCGGGTGGGCAGCCTTGGTGAACGACAGCAGGGTCGGCTCACGCAAGTAGCTCACCGCATAATCTTCGATACGCAGGTCTTCAGCGGTCAAGCCGACGCGCAGCAGCTTGGTCAGGCCGAGGAACGACTGCGGGTCATATTCGATATGACCGCCGTCTGCCTCGTCACGTACCACAAACTCTTCATAGCCCAGGAAGGTGAAGTGGTTGCCCAGCAACCACTCCAAAAAGCTCTTGATCTCGGCTTTTTCACCTGCATCCACGGCATATGGGCAGTTATCGACACTGGCCAGCAGCTCCCTGACCTTTGCCTTCATCGGCTCAAAGTCAGCCACGGCAATGCGCACTTCACCCAGAACCTGCTCCAGCTCCTTGCTCAGTACATTCAATTCAGCGGCGTTCGAGCAGCGGTCAATCTCCAGGTACATCAACGACTCTTGCGCGATGCCTTCACCGGTAGTGCCTTTGGGCAGAATTTCCAGCAGCTCGCCCTTGCTGCCACGACGCACGCTCAATACGGTGGTTTGCAGGGTGTGGATGCTGTAACCACGGCGGTTCAGCTCGGTACGCACCGAGTCCACCAGAAACGGCAAATCGTGATGCAACACTTCAACCGCGGTGTGGGTTGATTGCCAGCCATGACGCTCGTAATCGGGGTTGAACACCCGCACTTGCGGCTGGTCCGGGTCAAAGCGCTCCAGCAACCGCCAGGCCGACAGGGTGCAGCCGGCGAGATCGGACATGCGCCGTTGGGTGAGTTCGTCCAGTGAAATGATGCCGAAGAATTGCTCAGCAAACAGGGCTACTTGTGGCAGAGCCTGCTCACTGACGTGCTGGGCCAGTGCAGATTGCAGTTGATGCTGGAAGTCGGCTTTGCTGGCTGCGGTGAAGAACGCCATCTGTGGTACTCCGCTTGGGCTTGTTATTGAGAGAAGCGTCGCGTGCTATTCCCGCTTGGGGGACCTGTCACTACTGTGCTCAACCTTCAAGAACACAGCGTGACAGGGAGGTGAAGCTGGCTGAAACCCTGAGGTCACAACATTATTCCGGGATGCTTATCGGTAAAAACGACTGCCAGGTCCACAGGCTGCATGTTTAGCGATAACCATCAACAACGCAGCTTAACGACTGCATCGCCCGGCCTGCTTGCGGTGCGGCGACATATTCGGTCATGGGGCGGCAATCTTGTGACCCGGACAGGAACAACCCTAGCAGTGGACACTCATAAAACTTCATAAAAAAGCCTTAATTTCTGTCGGCAGTATCAGAAATATCTGACACGAAATAACAGGCCATCAGCCACCTACCCAGATTGAGCCAGCATAAAAACGCGAGGGCTGGCAAAATCGCCGCTTGATCAGTGATTAGATGCGCTCAGCGCCAGGAATTCCCCACCATGCAAATGACCACCGCCCTGCTCATGGCCAACCCGTGTGACGACGAAGAAGACAACATGGCCATGCTGTGCTGCCACAACGACAAGGGCGAAATGTTTCTGATGTCACGCTATCCGGACGAGGACGAGCTGGAAATCACCCTGGATGATGAGCCCTCCAGCCTCGACGGCGTAAAGGTCACACTCAGCCCGACTCGCCTGCTGATCGAAGTGGCGCCCGACGATGCCGACGTGCTGAACGGCAGCGACCATCTGGAGATCCTCCATAGCACCGATGCCGATGAACTGGCCGAGATCGAGCAAACCCTGAAAAACATTCTCGACGGCACCGGCACCTACATCAGCGAATTGAACTGACCCGCAACAGCCCGAACCCGCACACCGACAGGTATGACCGCCATGCGCCAACTCTTCGATGCCCACTGCCACATCATCGACAAGGCTTACCCGCTGATTCCCAATAACGGCTACGTGCCAGACTTTTTCAGCGTTGATGATTACCTCGCGCGTACCCGCGAACTGGGCGTCGTCGGGGGCGCGGTGGTTTCAGGCTCGTTTCAGGGCTTTGATCAAACCTACCTGATCGCCGCACTCAAACGCCTGGGCGCAGGCTTTGTCGGCGTCACCCAACTGCCCGCCAGCGTCACCGACGCCGAGCTTGAAGCGTTGAACCAGCACGGCGTTCGTGCCCTGCGCTTCAACCTCAAGCGCGGCGGCTCAGAGCAGCTCGACCAACTCGAATCACTGGCCAAGCGCGTCTACGACTGCGTGGGCTGGCATTCAGAGCTGTACATCGACTCTCGGGAACTGGCGCCGTTGTACGAACGTTTGCTGCGATTGCCAGCGCTGAGCATCGACCATCTGGGGCTGAGCCACGAAGGTTTGCCGGCTTTACTGCGCCTTGCCGAGCACGGGGTGCGCATCAAGGCCTGCGGTTTTGGCCGGGTTGACTTCGACGTACCGCAGGTACTTAAAGACATTCACGCGGCCAACCCGAGCGCCTTGATATTCGGCACTGATTTACCGTCAACCCGCGCACCAAGAACCTTTGAAAACAATGACATAGACATTGTAGTTAATACTTTAGGTGAATTCTGGGCACAAAAAGTACTGTGGCAAAATGCCCGGGATTTTTATCGCCTGGACTGAGGTTCGCGACTCATCGCAATCACGCTCCCCAGCACAATAGCCGCCCCGGCAATCACTCCGGCTGAAACTTCACTGCCCAACACACCCGCCGCCAGCGCCATGGCGACGGGCGGGATCAGGTACATCACGCTGACCGAACGGCTGACTTGGGTGTGATTCAGTACAAAGCCCCATAACAGGTACGCCAACGCACTGGGAAACAAGCCAAGGATCAACACCGCCACATTCACCCGGACCGGCGCCTTGAGCACCTCGTCCGTCAGGCCGGGCCAGTACACGCAGAGCAACAGCGTGCCGCCCCAGACCATGTAACAGACGATGGTTAAAGGGCTGTAGCGAGTCGAAATGTGCTTTTGCAGCACAAAATAAATGCTCCAGGACAACGCCGCCAGTAACAGCACCAGGCCCTGCGGGTGGAACTCACCCACGCCTTTATCGCCCCAGATCACCACCACGACCCCGAGCAAGCCAACCGCGACCCACAACCAGCGCCAGCCGCTGACGCGCTCCTTGAGGCACACCGCCGCAATAAATGTGCTGAATAACGGCGCGGTTTGCGCCAGCACACTGGATGCGCCGGGGCTGACCCAACGCTGGCCCATGTTCAACGCCATGTGGTGCAACGCCACGGCGAACAACCCTAACAGCATCAACCAGGGCACATCCCGCAGCCGAGGCACGCCAATGCCGATAAACAACGCGATCAACGCCATAAACAGCGATGCAATTAAAAATCGCAGCAAAGCCAGGTGCCCCGGCGAGTAGCTTTCCAGCCCGATATGGATGCCGATCGGTGAATAGGCCCAACACAACACGACAGCCGCCATGGCCGCGGCCAGTTTGAAAGGTAACGACACGTTAGTGATCCTGAACCCATTGAAGTGGTGTTCAGTGTTTATCGCGCTCACGCGGGGCCACAAGTGAGATATAAAGAGCCCAGAATTCATCAGGAGTGAACAATGGAGCTCAGCCAGTTGCCCATGGTCAAGGCCGTGGCAGAGTGCGGCAGCATTGCGCTGGCCGCCGAACAGTTGCATTGCGTACCGTCGAACATCACCACTCGCATCAAGCAACTGGAAAGCGAACTGGGCACCGCACTGTTCACCCGCGCCGGTCGCGGCTTGCGCATCAGCGCAGCCGGGCAGGTGTTTTTGGGCTATAGCGAGCAGATTCTGGCGCTGGTCGATCAGGCCAAACGCGCGGTTGCGCCCCAGGCCGTGCCCGCCGGCAAGCTGCGCATTGGCGCAATTGAGTCCTGTGCAACCGGCAGACTGCCGCCCTTGCTCGCCGAGTACCATCAGCGCTACCCGCAGGTCACGCTGGAGTTGGTCACCGGCAAATCAAAACAACTGCTCGATGACGTTAAACATCACCGTCTCGACGGGGCCATGGTCGCCGGTTCAATTACTCAAACAAAACTATCTAAAACAATGCTTTACAACGAACAATTAGTGTTGATTGCGAGCCCGAAACTGGCGCCGCTTGCGCAACTGGCTGACGTGCACCGGCATACCGTGTTTATGTGGCCGCCCGGCTGCCCTTACCGTGCGGCGCTGGAAAACTGGGTGGCGGAACACGGTCTGGAAGTCAGCAAAATCGACTACGCCAATTGGGGTAGCATCATTGGTTGTGTCAGTGCTGGCGCAGGCTTGGCGCTAATACCCGAGGGCATGCTTCAGCAGTTTGGCGCCTGCGCACACCTGATCACTTACCGCTTCCCTGAACTGGCGCCCATGCCCAACCTGTTTTTCTGGCACAGCGAAACCGGCTCGCATGCCGCACGCGACGCTTTTGCCGCACTGCTGGCAGAGCATTTTCCCGTAGCAGTTGCCGAGCCTGCGAGGCTACGTCCGATTGCGTAGCGATCGTAAATACTGAGCACTGCGCCTATCTGACACACCGCGCTAGCTGACCTAGCGACACCTTAGTCGCCGGACGCAGCCTCGCAGGCTCGTCAGCGACTACAACAGCCAAATTGCGACTACTGACACACGGTAGACGCCACCCAAATGAACACTATTCTCAACAACCTGTCTGATTTGGTTTTTTTGCACAAAAAGCCCGCCTGCGATTAGTCCGAAACCCTCGCAATGGATTAAAGTAACGCCCCCGGCAACGGCGTAATTTATACGGCGTTGCAGTCCTTTTCAGGAACAGTCATCGATGGAACATCGTGAAGCGCTACTGGCGCTGCGAACCTTTCTTTCAACGCAGATTCTCGGTCAAGAAAAACTCATTGACCGCTTGTTGATCGCGCTGCTGGCTGACGGCCATATGCTGGTCGAAGGCGCCCCCGGCCTCGCCAAGACCAAAGCCATCAAAGAGCTGGCGGAAGGTATCGAAGCGCAGTTCCATCGCATTCAGTTCACTCCCGACCTGTTGCCTGCCGACATCACCGGCACTGAAATCTATCGCCCCGAAACCGGCAGCTTTGTCTTCCAGCAGGGTCCGATCTTCCACAATCTGGTGCTGGCCGACGAAATCAACCGGGCACCGGCAAAAGTGCAGTCGGCTCTGCTTGAGGCGATGGCCGAGCGCCAGGTCAGCGTCGGGCGCAGCACTTACGAGCTGTCACCGCTGTTTCTGGTCATGGCCACGCAAAACCCCATCGAGCAAGAAGGCACCTACCCGCTGCCAGAAGCCCAGCTCGACCGTTTTCTGATGCACGTGAAAATTGGCTTCCCCGACGCGGCCGTAGAGCGCCGTATCCTGCAACAGGCCCGTGGCGAAGCCCTCAACGGTGAAACCAAGCCTGAACGCCGGGTCAGCCAACAGGCCATTTTTGCCGCCCGCAAGGAAATCCTCGGGCTGTACATGGCCGATGCGGTAGAGGAATACCTGGTGCAATTGGTCATGGCGACCCGTACGCCCGGTAAATTCGACCCGGAAATGGCCGAATGGATTGCCTACGGCGCCAGCCCCCGTGGCTCGATTGCCCTTGATCGCTGTGCCCGTGCACACGCCTGGCTCGCCGGTCGCGACTTCGTCAGCCCGGAAGACATCCAGGCCGTGCTGTTCGACGTGCTGCGCCACCGTATTATTTTGTCTTTCGAAGCCGAGGCGGCTGGCATTGACCAGGACCGCGTGGTGCAACGCATCCTTGACGTTGTTGCCGTTGCCTGACGATGACCGCCCTCCTGCCCGCCGAGCCCGGCATTCGTGTGACTCTCACCGAACTGATCGAGATGCGCCATCGCGTGCGCGAGGTGCAGCTGTTCTCCACCCCCGGCCACCGCAGCCCGCTGGTGGGCTTGCACCACTCCAAGTTGCGCGGGCGCGGGGTCGACTTCGATCAGGTACGGATTTATCAGGCCGGGGACGATGTCCGCACCATTGACTGGCGCGTCACCGCACGCACCCAGGAACCGCACACCAAGATGTTCCATGAGGAACGCGAACGGCCAATCTTCATCCTCGCTGAGCAAAGCCGTCGGCTGTTCTTCGGTTCAGGGCTGATGTTCAAGTCGGTGCTTGCCGCCCAAGCCGCAAGCCTGATTGGCTGGGCCGCACTGGGCCATAACGACCGGGTGGGCGGCCTGGTGTTTGGCGACCACGAGCATTACGAAATCAAGCCACGGCGCAGCAAGCAAAGCCTGCTGCAATTGCTCAACCGGCTGGTGCGGGTCAATCAGTCGCTGCACACCGAAGTCCAGTCAGACCGTGACGCACTGGGCATGGCCTTGATCCGCGCCCGCGAGGTGCTGCGCCCCGGCAGCCTGGTGGTGGTGATTTGTGATGAGCGGGCACTGACAGACGCCGCCGAACAGCAACTGAGCCTGTTATCACGCCATTGCGACCTGATCCTGCTGCCGTTGTCCGACCCACTGGATCACGCCCTGCCCGCCGCCGGGCTGCTGCGCTTTGCCGAGCGCGGAGCCCAACTGGAACTGGACACGCTCAACTATGATTTGCGTCAGGCTTATCGCGCTCAGGCTGAAGCCCGTATCGCCCGCTGGGAGCTGCTCGCGCAAAAGCTGCGGGTATTGTTGATGCCCCTCAGCACACAAAGCGAAATGATCGAACAACTGCGTGAGTTCCTGAACGCCAAACGCCCCGGCAAATCGTCATGAACGAGCTCGAACACTTGCAACCGCTCATCACCCCGCCCGCGATTGGCTTGTGGCCACCAGCGCCGGGCTGGTGGTTGCTGCTGCTCCTGATTCCGGCTCTGGGCTGGGGTTTGTGGTGGTTGCGCCGTTATCTGCCTGCCAAGCGTCAATTGACCAACACCGAACAGCCCCTTGACCCGGTACGCGTAGCGGCCCTGGAAGAGCTGGCGCGGTTCAACAAACCTTACGATGGTGCGCCTGCCGGTGCCTGGCTGCAGCAACTCAACGGCCTGCTCAAACGCCTGTGCCGCAGCCACTACCCGTATAGCCAGAGCCATACCCTCAATGGTCGCAAGTGGCTGGCGTTTCTCGACAACCGCTGCCCGGCCGCCGGTTTGACCCGCTGGATGGTGCTGGTAGAAGGCGCCTACAAGCCCGAGTGCAAACTCGATGACAAGGCCATCGCCGGGCTCAATCAAGCGGTTGAAACCTGGATTCGCAAACATGTTTGAGTTCGCCTGGCCCTGGCTATTCGCCTTACTGCCACTGCCCTGGGTGATGCGCCTGGTGCTGCCGGCTGCCGACAGCGGTGAACCTGCACTTAAAGTCAGTTTTTTGGGCGATCTCGAAGAACTGGCCCGGCGCAAGGCGCGGCCCACCCTGCCTTCGCTGCGTCAGCAAATTCCGTATGTGTTGCTGTGGTTGTTGCTGCTGACCGCCGCAGCCCGCCCGCAATGGCTGGGCGAACCACTACCGATTGCCGCCAGCGGGCGCGATTTGTTGGTGGCCGTGGACGTCTCGGGCTCCATGGACTACCCGGACATGCACTGGCACAACGAGGACATCACCCGCCTCGATTCGGTGAAAAAGCTGCTGGGCGACTTTCTTGAACACCGTGAAGGCGACCGTGTCGGCCTGATCCTTTTCGGCAGCCAGGCGTATCTACAAGCGCCATTGACCTTTGATCGGCACACCGTGCGCACCTGGCTCGACGAAGCGCGCATCGGCATTGCCGGTAAAAACACGGCCATCGGCGACGCTATAGGTCTGGCCGTCAAGCGCCTGCGCCAACGTCCGGCGCAGAGCCGCGTGCTGATCCTGGTCACCGACGGCGCCAACAACGGCGGCCAGATCGATCCCTTGACCGCGGCCCGCCTGGCGGCTGAAGAAGGCGTCAGAATCTACCCGATCGGGGTCGGGTCCGACCCGCAAGAAAACACCGCCAAGGGTCTGTTCAGCATTAACCCGGGCGTGGACCTGGACGAGCCGGCCATGGAAGAAATCGCCCACACAACCGGCGGCCGCTACTTCCGTGCCCGCGACGGCAACGAACTGGCAGCCATCAAAGACACCCTCGACCAACTTGAACCTGTCGCCCAGCAGCCCACTCAGGCACGCCCGGCGCAGGCGCTCTACAGCTGGCCTTTGGCAGGCGCACTGCTGCTCAGCGTGCTGCTGGTGATCCGCGAGCTATGGCCCAACCATCCGCTGCAACGTTTACTGAGCAAGGAACACTTTCTGCCTCAAAATCCTGACTGGCGCTCGCGGCTCAAACGCCTGCGCTTGCGGAGGCGCCGATGAGCGCGCTCTGGCCCCATTGGTTTCGCCCCGAATGGCTGCTGGCACTGCCGCTGCTGTGCTGGCTGCTATGGAAACTCTGGCACCGGCAAAAACGCGCCGGGCGCTGGCAGATGATCCTGCCCGAAGCCTTTCATCGCGTCTTGCTCAGCGGCGGGAATGGCCGCGACAGCAAACTGCCGTGGATCGCCCTCGGCCTGGCCTGGTTGCTGGCCCTGTTTGCCTTGCTCGGACCAAGCTGGGAGCGCGTTGAACAGTCCGCGCAAAAACCGGCCGACCCGCTGGTAGTGATGCTTGAACTGACCCCGCAAATGCTCGCGACCGACAGCCAGCCCAACCGCCTCGAACAGGCACGGCGCAAACTCTACGACCTGCTGCAAAGTCGCAACGATGCACAAACGGCAATTATCGTCTACGCCGGTAGCGCCCATACGCTGGTGCCGCTGTCCGATGACATGGCCACCAGCCGCAACCTGCTCGAAGCGGTCAAGCCATCGATCATGCCGCAACCGGGTAATCGCGCCGACCTCGCCGTCAACAAAGCCCTCAAGCTGCTGGATCAAGGCGCGCTGGGCGAAGGTCGTCTGCTGCTGGTGACCTCATCGCTTAGCGAACAAGAGCGCGCAGGTATCCGCAAGGAACTGGACGGCCACACGCCGCCGCTGTTGGTACTTGGTGTCGGCACCCGCGAAGGCTCGCCGGTGGTCGAAGAAAACGGCGAGTTTCTGAAAGACGCCCAGGGCGCCATCCTCCTGCCGCGCCTAGACAGCCCGAGCCTGCGCGCCTTTGCAGAAGACGTAGGGGGAAGTTACCGACAAGCAAAGCTGGATGACAACGACCTGCGCGGCCTGGGTTTGCTCGATGGCCCGCAACATTTACGCGACGACGGCCAGACGCTGCGCCTGGACACCTGGTCTGACCAAGGCTACTGGCTATTGCTGCCACTGCTACTGCTGGCCGCGTGTGCGGGTCGTCGTGGCTGGCTGTTCTGCCTGCCGCTGCTCTTCATGCTGCCTCAACCCAGCTATGCCTTCAGCCTGACCGATCTGTGGTTGCGCCCCGACCAACAAGGCCAGCGCCTGCTGGAGCAGAAAAAACCGTTACAAGCCGTCGAACACTTCAAAGACCCTTTGTGGCAAGGTCTGGCGCTGTATCAGGCGGGCGACTACAGCGCGGCGGCTCAGCGCTTTGGCGAGGTCAACAGTGCCAGCGCGCACTACAATCGCGGTAACGCATTGGCCATGAGTGGTGAACTCGAAGCGGCAGTTGACGCCTATGAGCAAGCTCTGGAGCTACAACCCGACCTGCAAGTCGCCGCGCAGAACAAAGCGCTGGTCGAGCAAGTGCTTGAGCAAAAACGCGAACAAGACACACCACCGCCAGACAAAGTGCCAGAAAAACCCGCCGAACCCGACGAAACCGATCCGTCCGTCAGCAGCAGTAATGCCACGACCACCGGCGAGAACGGCCAACATGATCAAAGCAGCGCGGCCACCGACCCGGCCGCCCATGCCAACCCGGACGACGCCGTCGAACCGCCACCGGCCGCCAACGAGCCCGGCAACGAACCGGAAGAACAGACCACAACCCGTCCACCCGCCCCGACCACGGATGTGCTTGATGACGAACACCACCAGGCGCTGGAGCAATGGCTCAGACAGATTCCAGACAACCCCAGTGAATTGCTACGACGAAAATTTTGGTACGAACAGCAGCAACATCAGGACTCGCCGCAATGAATCGCTTCTGCGTTTTACTCTTTTTGCTCTGTTGCTGGACAGTACCCGCCCATGCGCTGGGGCTGGTCGCCAGTGTTGACCGCGATCAGCTCAACTCCGGTGAAACCGTCGAGCTGACCCTGGAGACCAATGACGCCACGTTGTTCGGCAAACCCGATCTGGCGCCGCTGGACACCCTGTTTGAAGTGCGCGGCACGCGTCAGGTCAACCAACTGACCACGCTCAACGATGACAACAAAGCCACCACCCGCTGGATCATCACCCTGCAACCCAAACAAACCGGCACCGTGACCATTCCGTCCTTGCAAGTGGGCGATTACCACAGCCTGCCGATCAACCTCACGGTGACCCAGAGCAGCGCCAGTGACACCGAGCTGGCCCCTGTATTCATTGAGGCCAGCCTCGACCAGCCAAGCGTGTACGTACAAGCCCAGGCGATTTTGACCCTGCGCGTTTATCACTCGGTGGCGCTGTACGACGACAGCAACTTGACCCCGCTGCACCTGCAAGACGCCATCGTTGAGCAGTTGGGCGAGTCACGCACTTACGAGAAGCTGATCAATGGCGTGCGCCACGGCGTGATCGAGGTGCGCTACGGCATCTACCCGCAACACAGCGGCGAGCTGCAAATCCCTGCGTTGACCTTCAGCGCGACCCAGGTGGACAACCAGCCCGGCAACACCTCGACGCCCAGCGCGCCCAAACCCGGGAAAATGGTCCACGTGACCTCCACCGAGATCCCCTTGCAGGTCAAACCCAAGCCAGAAGACTACCCGGCCACTGCCGCCTGGTTACCGGCCCGCAGCCTGAGCCTGAGCGAAAGCTGGAACCCAGAGCCAGATCACTCCAAAGTGGGTGACTCGCTGACCCGCACCCTGACCCTCAAGGCCGAAGGCCTGTCCAGCGCCCAATTGCCGCCGCTGCCCGCCACCGACGTGAATGGCTTGCGGCGTTACCCCGACTTGCCGCAACTGAGCAATCAGGTCACTGACAACGGTCTGATCGGCAGCCGCGAAGAGCGTGAAGCCTTGGTGCCGACGCGAGTAGGCCAGGTGGAACTGCCCGCCGTTGAACTGGTGTGGTGGAACACCCACGAAGACCGTCTCGAACGCAGCTACCTGCCCGCCCGCACCTTGCAGGTGGCGGCCAACACCAGCCTGGCCGCCGACACACTGGCCGGTACTGGCCCGGTCGTCGACAGCGATGACTCAACGCTGTGGCTGTGGCAACTGAGCACCTTGCTGCTGGCCTGTACCACATTGATTGGCTTCGGCCTGTGGTGGCGCGCACGCTGGCAACCGGCCATTCTGCGAGCTGCGCAAACCGGTCCGAGCCCACGCACACTGCTCGACGACATCAAGCGCGCCAGCCTGGCAAACGACCCGCAGGCCACGCGTCAGGCGCTAGACGCCTGGGCGCGGCAACAACCAGAAACCCTGGCCGAAATGGCCGCACGTTTTGTACTGCTGTCCGATGCTCTGGATGGCCTTAACGGCGCGCTCTACAGCGAAACCGGCCAATACTGGCAAGGTGAAGAGCTGTGGAAAGCGATTCGCAGCATCCCGGCCGCCGAACGCGAGCAGGACACCGCCAGCGAATCCAGCAGCCTGCCGCCGCTCTACCCCAAATAATCGCGGGTACGCTTTACCCTTTTTAAACGGATTTTGTTATGCGCCTGTTTCACACTTCCGACTGGCACCTGGGGCAAAACCTCCATGGCCAGGAACGCGACTTCGAACACGCTTGCTTTCTGAGCTGGCTACTCACCCAACTGGCCACTGAACAACCCGATGTGTTGCTGATTGCCGGGGACATTTTTGACACCGTCAACCCGCCGGTCAAAGCTCAGGAACGCCTGTACGACTTCATCGTCAGCGCCCACGAGCAACAACCCAAGCTGACCATCGTGATGATCGCCGGTAACCACGATTCCGGCTCGCGCATCGAATTGCCCGCGCCATTGATGCGCCGTTTGCGTACCCATGCACTGGGCCGTGTGCTGTGGCTTGATGACGGCCAACTGGATGACGAACGCCTGTTAATTGCGCTGCCTGACGCCTCTGGCGAAATCGCCGCATGGTGCCTGGCCCTGCCCTTCTTGCGCCCGGCCGAAGTCACCGGCGCGCACTTGGGGGATGATTACCTGCGCGGTATTGGCCAGGTCCACGAATGGCTGATTGAAGCCGCCAACGCCAAGCGCAAGCCCGGGCAAGCGCTGATTGCCATCAGCCACGCGCACATGGCCGGCGGTTCAGTGTCCGAAGACTCGGAGCGCAGCCTGATCATCGGCAATGCCGAAGCCCTGCCCGCCAGCCTGTTTGGCCCCAGCATCAGCTATGTGGCGCTGGGCCATCTGCACAAACCGCAACGGGTGAACAACGAAGAGCGTATTCGCTATTGCGGTTCACCGATCCCGCTGTCGTTCTCCGAGATCGGCTACCAGCACCAGATTCTCGACGTCAAACTCGATGGCGAAACCCTGGTCAGCGTCGAAACCCGCTTGATCCCGCGCGCCGTCAATCTGCAACGGGTCGGCCCGGCGCCACTGCTTGACGTTCTCGCCCAACTGGCCGAGTTGCCGGACATTGACCTGCTGGCCGACACCCAGCGCCAACCGTGGCTTGAAGTGCGGGTCAAGCTGGACGAGCCGCAGCCCGACTTGCGTCAGCAAATCGAAACCGCCCTGCTGGGCAAAGCCGTGCGTCTGGTACGCATCTCTGCTGAATACGCCGGTAATGGCAGCCGCGCCGGGGACAACGACGCCGCGCACTTGATCGAGCTGGACCAATTGACCCCGCAAGAGCTGTTCAGTCGCGCCTGGCAGGACAACTACGGCAGTGAAGCCGACGAGCAAACCCTCAAAGACTTTGCCGTGCTGCTGCAAGAAGTCCAGATGGAAGGTGAACAGCCATGAAAATCCTCGCGATTCGCCTGAAAAACCTGGCTTCACTGGCCGGCCCTTTTGAGCTGGACTTCACCGCCGAGCCACTGGCCAGTGCCGGGCTGTTTGCAATCACCGGCCCCACCGGCGCCGGTAAAAGCACCTTGCTCGACGCCCTGTGCCTGGCTTTGTTCGGCGCGGTGCCGCGCCTGAACAACACCGGCCGGGATGCCAAAGTCCCGGATGCCGACGGCGAGATCGCCACCGGTGACCCGCGCACCCTGCTGCGTCGCGGCACCGGCGAAGGCTATGCCGAAGTCGATTTCGTCGGCATTGATGGCCGCCGCTATCGTGCTCGCTGGGAAGCCAATCGCGCCCGCGAAAAGGCCAATGGCAAGCTGCAAGCCAGCCGCCAGAGCCTGCGCGATCTGGACAGCGATCAACTGCTGGCCAGCCAGAAAAGCGATTACAAAGTGCAGCTGGAGTCACGTCTGGGCCTGAACTTTGAACAGTTCACCCGTGCCGTAATGCTGGCGCAAAGCGAGTTCAGTGCGTTTCTCAAGGCCGATGACAACGAGCGCAGTGAACTGCTGGAAAAACTCACCGACACGGCGCTGTACACCCGTCTCGGCAAGCGTGCCTTCGACAAAGCCAAAGAGGCCCGCGATGCGCACAAGCAATTGCAAGATCAGGCCGTTGGCGTAACCCCGCTGGAACCCGAAGCCCGTGCCGAGCTGGACCAGCGTCATAGCGACGCGCAACAACTGCTGAAAACCCGGCAAAGCCAGCTCAAGCAACTTGAACAGCAGCACACATGGCTCAAAACCCTGCGCGAGCTGCAAGAACAGCAGCAGAGTGCCGCCGAACAGCTCCAGCAGGCCCAAGCCCAGTGGGACGGCCAGGCAGAGCAGCGACAAACCCTCGAGTTACTGGAGCAACTGGCGCCCCAACGCCATCAGTTCGCCCGTTTGGCCGAACTGGACGCGCAACTCACCCCGCTGGCCGAGCAGATCGCCGGGCACTTGCAACAGCAGACCGAGCTGGGGCAACGCCAGACTCAACTGCAACAAGTACTCCAGACTGCGCAACAAGCGGCCAATCAGGCCCAGGCTGAGCTACGGGATGCCGCACCGCATCTGCAAAAAGCCCATCTGGAACACGCCAATCTCACTCGTCTGACCCAAGCCCTGGACGCGCAACAGGCGCTTAAAAAGCAGGCTGAAGACGCTTGCGCCGAAGGGCAAAAAGCCTTGCACGGCTTGCTTGAGCGCCAACAGCAAGGTACAGAACGCTTGGCGCAGATCGCTGCGCAGTTGGAACACAGCGCCGAACTGGCCCCCTTGGCCAATGCATGGGACGGCTACCGTCGCGGCCTGCAGCAATTGGTGCGCCTGAGCACCACGCTGAATAAAGGCCGAGAAGAATTACCGGCTCTGGAACAGCGCGCCAGCCAGGCAGCGCAACAGCTCACTGAGCTGCGCAGCAGCCTGGAAATCTTGTTCCAGGAAGCCGGTGCCGAACCGCACGCCGTCAATGAGCAGATCCAGACCCTGGGCAGCCTGCTGGCTGACAACCGTCAGCAACAGCGCGCTTTTGAAGACTTACAGCGCCTGTGCAGCAGCCAGTTGGCCCTTGAGGCGCGTTTACAGGCAGTGCAGCTCAAACTGCAAAACCTGCAAACCGAACGCGAAACGCTCATCGGCCAAGGCACCCAGACCAAAAAAGACTTTGAAGCTGCCGAACAAACCTTGCGCGTGACTCAACAGTTGCTTGAGCGCCAGCGCCTGGCCCGCAGCGCCAGCGTCGAAGAGCTGCGCGCGCAGCTACAGGACGACCAGCCCTGCCCGGTCTGCGGCAGCCATGACCACCCGTATCATCAACCTGAAGCGCTGTTGCAGAGCCTGTCGCGTTTTGACGAGGAAGAAGAGACCAACGCGCGCAAGACGGTCGATACCCTCAAGGAAACGCTCAACCAGTTGCGTGAGCAACTCGCCGGGGTTAACGCACAACAGCGCGAACTGATACAGCAGCACCAGCAACTTGGCGAAGAACTTCAGACGCTGGCGCCAGGCCTGCAAGCCCACCCGTTGTATGCGCAATGGCAAGGGCAAGACCCGGCCAAGCGCGAAGCCTGGCTGACTCAACGCTTGAGCCAGTTGCAGCACAGCATCAGCCAGGACGAACAACGTCAAAACGCCTTGCTCGCCCTGCAAAAAGAAGCCGCCGCATTGCAACAACAGCTGCAACGCAGTACCGAAGCCAGCCAGCAAGCCGCGCAGCAACTCAGCGAGCAGCAACAACACCTCAAGGCCGACACGTTGCGCTTTGAGGAAGAGCTGGCCGAGTTTGCCAATCTGCTTCCGGAGACCACGCTGGCGGCGCTGCGCGAAAACGCCTCAGCCTGCTTTATGCAGCTTGATCAGCAGGTCACCCATCGCCTTGAACAACTGGACCAACAGCGCGATGAACAGACTGAGCAGACTGAACGCGCCGGCCGCATCGAGCGTGAGCAGTATCAGCAAGCCACCCACACTAAAGAGCTGGATGCCCTGCAACGCAGCGTAACTGAGTTGCTCGAACAACAGCAGGCAGGCCAGCAAAGCCTCAAGCAACTGCTGGGCGATCACCCGAGCGCCGAACAGTGGCAACAGCACCTTGAACAGGCGCTTGAGCAGGCTCGCAACGCCCAGACCCAGGCCAGCGAAGCGCTGCAAACCACCGCCCACCAATTGGTGCAACTGGCGGCCCAGCTCAAGGCTCAACAAGAGCACCTGCACGCCCTACAAACTGAACATAGCAGCGTGAGCGAGCAGGTGGAACAATGGCGCGGGCAGCACTCAGCGCTCGATACGGCCCGTTTGCAGCAATTGCTGAGCTTCGACGACACGCACATTCGCGACCTGCGCCAGCAGTTGCAAGCCAGCGAGAAAGCCGTCGAACAAGCCCGCGTCCTGCTCCATGAACGTGAGCAACGCCTCAACCAGCATCAGGCGCAGGCTAATGGCAACCTTGATGCCCAGGCGCTTGAGGTTGCCCTCACTGAATTGAACGCGCTGATCGCTGCCAGCGAACAACACGTGGCAGAACTGCGGGCGCAACAGGCAGAAGACCAACGTCGCCAAGAGGCCAACCAGGCCCTGGCGCAACGTATCGCTCAAGCCTACGAAGAATGGCAGCGCTGGGCGCGTCTGAGCGAGCTGATCGGTTCGGGCACCGGCGACAAATTCCGCAAGATCGCCCAAGCCTACAATCTCGACCTGCTGGTACACCACGCCAACGCTCAACTGCGCCAACTGGTTAAACGTTACCGCCTCAAGCGCGGCGGCAGCATGCTCGGTTTGCTGGTGATGGACACCGAAATGGGCGACGAATTGCGTTCGGTTCACTCGCTGTCAGGCGGTGAAACCTTCCTGGTGTCGTTGGCACTGGCGTTGGGGTTGGCGTCGATGGCGTCCAGTACGCTGAAAATCGAGTCGCTGTTTATCGACGAAGGGTTTGGCAGCCTGGACCCTGAGTCTTTGCAATTGGCAATGGATGCCCTCGACGGCCTGCAAGCCCAGGGGCGCAAAGTTGGGGTGATATCCCACGTACAGGAAATGCATGAACGCATTCCGGTGCAAATCCAGGTGCGACGCCAAGGCAATGGCCTGAGCACCGTGGAGGTCAAATGACCCGCAACGTGCTGTATTCCTTCCGTCGCTGCCCGTATGCCATGCGGGCGCGCATGGCCCTGCGTTACAGCGGCGTGCCGTTATCGATTGTAGAAGTCAGCCTCAAGGCCAAGCCGGCTGAAATGCTCGCGCTGTCGCCCAAGGGCACCGTACCGGTATTGGTCAGTGCCGATGGCCGGGTGATTGAGCAAAGCCTAGAGATCATGCACTGGGCCTTGGCCCGGCATGACCCGGACAACTGGCTTGGTCCGGACAGTGCCGCGCTGATTGAAGAAAACGACCAGGTCTTCAAGGTCAACCTTGACCGCTACAAATACGCCATCCGCTACCCGGAACAGCCGATGGAACACTATCGCGCCCAAGGAGCGGCGTTTTTGCAGCGCCTGGAAGTGCTGCTCGAACAGACGCCATACCTGGCTGGCGACACCTTGAGCCTGGCGGACATTGCCCTGGCCCCATTTGTGCGCCAGTTCGCCCACGTCGACCGCGACTGGTTCGAACAAGCGCCCTACCCGCGCCTGAATGCCTGGCTGGAACGGTTTTTAGCGTCTGAATTGTTTACCGCCGTCATGGCCAAAACTGCCTGACAGGATTTTCGCCAACTTGTAGTCGCTGACGAGGCACGAGGCTGCGATGCGGGCCGTAGGACCGCCGCCTTGGGGTCGCTGCGCAACCCATCGCAGCCTCATCCTTCGGCAGCGACTACAGGGTCTTCAATCCTTGCTCCGCACCATGCTTTCCAACACCCCGTCACGGCGCACCCAACCGTGCAACAACGCTGCCGCCAAATGCGCCAACACGGTAAAAAACAACAAATACGCCAGGTACGTGTGGGCTTTGCGCAAGAACGCAAAGGTGCTTGGGTTGGCTGCCAGGATGGATGGCAGTTGCAAGGAACTGCTCAACATCACCGGATCACCCGCCGCCGAGATCATCGCCCAACCTATGAGCGGCAGGCAGAACATCAGCGCGTACAGCAACACGTGCGACAGTTTTGCAGCCAAAACCTGGACCGCCGGCAAATCAGCAGGCAACGCCGGTTGATGGGTGGTAAAGCGCACAAACAGCCGCACAATCACCAGCAGTAAAATGGCTATCCCCAGGGGTTTGTGCAGGTTGAGCAACCATTCATGCCGCTCGGAGACAGAGGCCGCCAGCCCGGCCCCAATAAACAGCATGGCAATGATCATCAACGCCATCAGCCAATGCAGCAGGCGCGCCAGAGGTGCGAAATGCTTGTTAGAGATGCTCATGGACGTTTCTCCTGGGACAGCTGATCAACTTCACTGGTACGCCGCAGATAAGAACTGGCATAGGCAGCCGAACGTGCAGCCAGCAAGGGGTCGCCCGAGCCTTCGACGCCATTGGGCAAGATCAACGGGTCGTAGTTGATGTCACGGCACTCGCCATCGTTTTGTGGCTGCGCACTTTGCAGCACCAAGGTTCCCGCATTGATCACCTTGCGGCTGGCTGGCCAGGTTTTGCTCGCATCGTTGATCGGGTCGCCAGCGTCGGCCAAGGTCAGGTTGAACTGCCATCTCAAAGGCCCGGCAGACAATCGCTGCACCAGGTCTTTTTCCAGGTAGTCCGCATCATTGGGGGCCGTTGCCCCGGCGGCATCCTGACCTTCCGGCACCACGCCCCAGCGCACGGCCTGACGCTGCCCGGCGGCATTCACCAGATAGAACGCGTTAATCCCGTTGTAGCTTTCAGTCGCAAAGCTGGCCGAGGGTTTGGCAGTTTTCACCCATTGCAAAAAGGCTGCGGTTTCCGGGTGTGCGGCAAAAAACGCCGGCATGGCGTCGGGCTTCGGCTTGCCGGTAGCCGGGTCCGGCGTTCCCGCTTGCAACATCGCATAGAACGCTTCAGGCGTGCCCACCGGGAAGACCGGCATGCTGTTCATTCCAGTTCGCCATTGCTGACCATTGGACTGGGTAAAGCGCAATGCCAGGCTGCGGATCGGCACACTGCTGTCCGGCGCATAGGGGTTGCCGCTCGGCAAGGCAAAGCGGCCCACGACCGGAGTACGACCGGCTTCAAAGACTTGTGCGCGGGACAACGGCTGAGCATTGCCGTTGCTCTCGAAATACCCGATCACGCACATGCCTTTGGCATGGTTACGCCGATACCCCGGATGCACGCCATTGTTGCGCTCCAGGGCATTGACCAGGGTTTTAGGCCGCAAGCGTTCGGCATCCAGTGTGCCGTTGACGTAAAAGAAGGTGGTGGCGATGACCGCTACCACTGCGCCAATACCCGCCAGACGCAGCAACACACTGGTGGGGCTCAATGCAGCTTTCACGGGCCGTACGGGCGGTAATTGATCTACCATAAAGTGTTCCTTGGCCACGGGCCATCAGGTGGATGGCCTATGAGACGCAGGCCGATCAGGCTTATTCCCGGCGCCAGGCAATTATTTTCAGGTTATTTATTTTCAAGCCCAGGGAATAAAGGCTAAGCCTGGTCGTCTTCATGACGCTGATCCGATTAACAGACCCACCCGGCGCCAGTCACCATGCACCCATTTGACGAGCAATTGCGCGAACTCATGCCGAGCCTCAGGCGCTTTGCCCTGTCGTTGACGCGCCACGCCAGCAATGCCGACGACCTGGTGCAAAATTGCCTTGAGCGCGCCCTCGCCAGTGTCGCCAGTAAACGCCCGGACGGTGATTTACGGGCCTGGCTGTTTACCATTCTGTATCGCCAGTTTGTCGACAACCATCGGCGTACCCGGCGTTATGCGCGGATGCTGGAGTTTTTTACTGGCCGCGACGACGCGCAACCCTCTACCGAACGCACCGTAATAGCCCAAACCACGCTGCAAGCATTCGACCAGTTGAGCACCGAGCAACGGGCGCTGCTGTTATGGATTTCTGTCGAGGGATTGAGTTACCAGCAAGTGGCCGACATCCTTGAAGTGCCGATCGGCACAGTGATGTCGCGTCTGTCACGCGCACGCCAGGCCCTGCGCGCACTCAGTGAAGGCGAAATTACCCGCCCTGCTTTGCGGAGACTTAAATGATCACCACCCCGCCCAGTGAGCACGACCTGCATGCTTATGTCGATCACGCGCTCAGTGAGTCTGACCGACAGCACGTCGAACGCTATCTAGACGCCAACCCCGAGGTCGCGGCCAAGGTTCATGCCTGGCAACGCGATGCGCAAAACCTGCGCACGGCGTTGCAGCAAACCCTGCTTCAACCGGAGAACCCGGCACTCGACCCCGCGGCCATTCGCCAGCGACAACGCCGCCAGGCCACGCGTCATTGGGCTACGGCGGCCGTCTTGTTGATTGCGGTCAGCATGGGGGGAGTCGGCGGTTGGCAGGCCCGGCAAATGACTCTGAGCCCGGCCATCCTGCCGATGACCGACGCACTGGCGGCGCACCGCATGTTTGCCGAACAAGGGTTTCTGCCTGCCGACTATAAGGTTGAGCAAAGCAGTGACATGCAAGCCTGGATGGACCGTTATTTCAGCCACGCCGAACGCTTGCCGGACTTGAGCCGCGCAGGCTTCAAACCGGTCAGTTGCCGCTTGCTCACCACCGATCAAGGCGGCGCGGCGATGGTGCTGTATGAAAACCCGCAGGGCCAGCAAATCAGCTTTTACATCCGCCCGCCAGGCCCGCAAAACAGTTTGCTGCCCCGGGGCAGCCGACGCGATGGTGACTTGCAGGCCGACTACTGGTCAGGCCCCGGCTATAACTACGCTATGGTCGGCCCCGCAGAAGGGCCGACTGCGACGCTGCTAAATACACTGAGTTTTTGACAGTGAACCTGGCTGCGATCAGCGTTTAAATGGGGGGAGATTATTGCGCCTTGTGGTCAAGGGCCGCATAGAAGTTGGCGCTTTGCTGCAGGTATTTCTGGGTATAGGCCGTGGACTTTTTGTCGCTGGCCACGGTGTTGGCGCTGGCTGGCAGGGCCACGGTGGCAGAGATGGCGGAAGCAGCGATGACGGAGAAAAGATTGAAGTTCATTGCGGTAACCCTCGACGATTCAGTTAGCTTGCTTGCCTGTTCAGGCCGTGGAGCCAACTTAACGCCAAGGGTCTTCACACTGAAATTCATTGCGCCACTAACCAGTATCAGCGCGATTGATAGAAGGCGTAGCCTTCAACTCAAGCCTTAAGGGCAGTGAATGAATTTCACATCGGAGGGCGCATCCATCGCCAGCTTTTGCAAGGTTTTACCCAGCTTGCCGGTCACGGGATCACGCTCAACTACCACGATTTCGTTGCTCATCTGGTTCGCAATCAGCACAAATTTACCATTGGGGCTCAAGGTAAATTCACGCGGATGATCACCGTCAACCGAACGCCGCTGGATCTCGCTCAACTCACCATTCGCCGGATTGATAGCGAACACCAAAAGCTCGTTGGCCTTGCCGCGGTTGCTCACGTACAGGTACTTGCCATCGGCCGAGGCGTGCACTGCGCCTGCTGCGCGGTTCTGCGCGGGCATGCCATGGGCCAAATCCAGTGCCTGACGCTGTTTGAGCTGACCGTTGTCATAGTCAAAGACAAACACTTGCGCGCTCATTTCAGTAGTCAGGTACGCATGTTTGCCGTCCCTGGAGAACAACAAGTGACGCGGCCCGCTGCCAGCAGGCAACTCAATGGCCGCAGGCGTGGCTGCAACCAGCGGGTGTTCCGGATTGGCCACAGGGTCGTAGCGGTAAACAAACACTTTGTCTGCGCCCAAATCACTGGCGTAGACAAATTTGCCGTCAGGTGATGACACCACCGAATGCACATGGGCCGACATCTGCCGTTCAGGGTTAACCCGGCTTGGCTGATGGCTGCTCATTTGCGTAACAGGCTGCAATTGGCCGTCGGCATTCACCGGCACCACGGCCAGGCTACCACCCGGGTCTTCATGCACCCCGTAGTTGGCGATAAACAGGTATTTTTCATCGGCACTCAAACCGGAGTGCGTCGGCTCTTCGCCCAAGGTTTTGACCTGATTGACCAGGCTCAGCGCGAGGGTTTTGGGATCAATCGCAATACTGCTGACACGCCCGACGACATCAGCCTGACCTTGCCCATTCTCATTCACCACAAACAGGCGGCTCTGATCTTTGGACAGGGTCAACCACGACGGGTTGGAGGCCTTGAAGACTTGCAACGGCTCAGGGGTAATGCGCCCGCTCTCACTGTCAAACTGCAAGCGGTAAATACCTTGGCTTTTGCCTTGGGTATAAGAACCCACCAGCAACTCTGCATCAGCGGTGCAGGCGGCGTGAGCCGACATCGCCCCCACGCTGGAGGCCATCAACAAGGGCAACCATTTAAGCTTCATCATGCGTCTCATCTTCATCGTCATCGTCGTTGCTGGCACACACGGCGCTAATGCAAACGAGGCGGTGTTCACTGGCGTCGCCGGTCAGCGTCCAGCTTTGCAAGTTGTCGTCAAACACTGCCGCTTCAACCTGCTCCGGGGTCAAGCTCCAGCGCTTCCTGGCCCGACCATCCATGGCTTCAATGAGCAGCCCTTGGTCGTCAAGGGAAAACTCAAAAGCATGCAGCCCGTCAATTTCCAGCATATCGCTGGTTTCAAGGGCTGCGCGCAAGGTCTGGTTTGCATCACTCATTAATCATTCACCTGTGGGAAAGGCGTAATGATAGGCCATTAAGGCCTTCAACCCTATGCTTGCCAGAAGCGTTTAGCCTTCCAGGGGCCAAAAACGATCATTGAGCATTTTTTCGCTGATTTTGCCGTAATGCACCGTAGCCGTTTTCCCTTTGGCAGCCAGGCTGGCCTGGCTGTCATAACGCTGATTCTTGAGCTTGAAATGCGCCGCCGACGGCGATTTAGCAGGTGTGGTGAGGTCGGGGTAATGCAGATGCGCGTACCACAGCACCTGGTTGTTTTTAGTACGCACCTCGTACTCTTGAACCACATCCCGACGCTCCCCCTTCAAAACCACACGCTGACCAATGCGCACCAGGCTGACCTCGCCTTTGCTCAACAGAAACTCCACCACCGGCGTGGTCGGCGGCACCGACTTAAGTACCCAGATGCCTTGCTCGCGCAACTTGGTTGCCCCCTCGCGCAAGCGCTTGAGCAATGAACGCGGAGTGCCCGGTTTGGGTTTGTCCACGACCGGTTCATTGGCAAAGGTGCGTTCAATTTCAGCGATCAGCACGTCCAGCTTTTGCGCCTCTCTCTCCAGGGTTTCTTCCATCTCCAGCGGGTATCTGGAGCGGCCCGAGTACAGTTTCACCAGCCTGATTTTTTCATCGAGTTTGCCCAGCAACGTATTGCACTGACTGCGAATAGCTCCCAATAGGCGGCCATCCTGTCGAGGCAACGGCTTTTGGATCTCGTCCCACGTGCTCTCGGGTGATCGGGTGAACACAAGCTTGGGATTATCGGGTTCAGGACTTTGCGTACGGCGGTCGTCAGTAGACGTGGAAGTCATGACATCGACGACTTCCGGCTCCTGCTCAGATGCCCGAGCACGGGCGACGCCGATCAGAATGCCTTGATTGCGCGTGCGTATCATTCGCCGCGTAGAGCGCTGCGCGCTGGAGGCCCCGGGTTGCTGAGGCAGCCATTCATCACGCTCCTTGATTTCTTGGGCCAGATCCTGATCCACCGTCACATTGAGCCTTTCGAGCACTTCGTTCAGCCGATGGTAATCAGCCATATTCAACTGCTCGCCCACCTCCAGTTGCAAGAGCGCCAGGGCGTCATGAGCCTTGGCATACTGCTCACGCACGCTCTCCAGAATTTCGATGGGCTCGCCATACGTGAACAGGGTTCTGTCGGCCAGTTGCGAATGCGCCGCAACCGTATAGCCCAAGGGTCCGGTAATGGCGCTCAATCGTTCCCAGACCTCACCAAACAGGTCTTTGGGCATCAGGTCACACAACGTTCTTAACACCAGGTTTTGAAAGTCCATTTCCGTGCCCTCGCGGTCCATGCCGGTGGCGTCCGTGAAGAACTGTCCGATCACCTGTTCACGGGCCATTTTCTCGCCCACACGGGGCACATCCTTGAGCGCTTGATGATAGCGTTTGAGGGTCTGAAACTCTTCGACTTGTTGGATCTGGACTTTCAGCAAGTCACGTTTGAACCCGACATACTGCGCTGTGCCGGCGGCGTCCAGCGTAAGCGCCTCATGGGTATTGAAAACTGGATGCAACTGCCTCAACAGCCCGCCCTGAACATTATGGGCAAAGAGCATATTGGTCGACACCATGCACAGTGATCGGTAAAAACTACCAAGGATGTGGTGGTCCTGTGGGTCCGGCTTTAAAGCGTGACGGGCCTGTATATTCTCTAGCCCCATCACAAGATCGGCCTTGGCGTGGTCCAACACGGTGCGCAAATACTTGATCCGCAGGTTCTTTTCCATATGAGTAAACTGTTGGCTTCTCTCACCCTCCGTGGCTTCCAGGGCTCTGCCCAGCTCTTCAATGATTTTGTCATTGGTGGTTTTTTCCCCCTCCACAAAGACTTCAAGCCTTCGCGTTAGCTCACTCACCTGACGATTGCGTTGCGCCAGTCGCTCATCCAACGCCTTGCGACGGCCGGGTCCGCCACCGCGCAAGCGCATGCCGGTGTCAAAATCCCACGTGCCTGCCCCGTCACTGCGCAACCAAGGACCTGTATCCAGTGGGTTGCCCGGGTTAACGGTAACAACGCCCTCGTCCTCCAGGGACACCTGGTAACTGAAGCCCCGCACCACCGCACACCAGCCATTTTTCGTGACATACAGGCCTTTGCGTTGACCGTGTGCAATAGGCTTGGCCGTACCGATGTCCGGCCCCCGGTTGCGGTCCAGCCAAAACAGTTGTGCGGGTGTGAAGTCAACTCTCGGATTGTTGAACCACGTAAAATCCAGGGCACTGAGATTATTACCCACCGGGACATCCAAAAAATACACCTGCCCAGTCTTGACCTCGACAGGGGCCTGGGGCTTATCGATCAGAGGGGCTTCATCGACGGAGGCCAGCCACGGTTCAGGCTTTTCATTCGCCAGACTGACTACCGGCGAGCGTGGCACCCCATGCAGCAGCACCAGAGCAATATTGAACAGCAGGTCGATAATCGCAGGTGCCCGGGCACGTTCATCATCGCTTTGCAGCACTTGAACATCCTGACGAACTGCCGTGATGGTCAAATACACCCACCCCAGCAACGCCAGCGGACCTTTGACCCACGGCGACCCCAGCACACTGTTCAGCAACAACCAGCCTCCCGTTTTAAGGCTCGCCCAACGGCTTTCAGTATTCGAGACGGTTTGCCGTTCAGCCAGCATCGCCAGCGCCCGAGCGGTACCCAGAAACAGGTCATGCTTGAAGTGACTGTTCAGCGGCTGAGTAAAGAACTGTGCCTGTGCGGGTCGACGGGCAAGGCTCAAGGCACTGTCGGCATAGCTGGATCGTGCCGCATCCGGCAACCAGTCCAGCACGCTGTCGCGCAAAGAACCTGCATGCGTGAACGCATCCAGCATTTCTTGCACCGAGGCATACTCAATCAGCGCCTCCTTGAACAGTGGTCGGTACAGCACGCACCGCCCGTTTAACGGGTTGCCAGTACCGATCACATAGAAGTTGCTCACAAAATCAGGCACCGCGCGAGGGTGTTTCACCAGGCCCAACGGGCAGATGTTCACTGTCTGCCCTTCTAACACGCGGGTCTCGGCATGGGGCCGCATCAAGGCTGCTACACACCGGTAGCCCCAGTCGGTCAATCCCCCCTGCCCCTGCAGCTTCATTTCCAGCGCAAGCAAAGGCAAAGACACCCGCAACTGCTCAACATACAAGCCTTCGCGACGCAGGGCTTCGGGCGCATCGTCCAGCAGCAGCCGACGGATCAAGCCTGGATAGACCTCACCGATATTCATTCGCCAAATGAGCTGCTTGATGTAGGCAGGGGTGAGCCACCAGTCTTGAATCAGTTGGTTGTGTTTATGTCGCAGTGTCATGTGACCACCCGGCCAGGCCACCAGGTTTTGTAGGGCCAGCTCGGTCAACGTAAACGTGACAGTGTGCACCTGCCCGGCGGTGCCAAACGGCCCGGAAGGCACTGCAAAGTCGAGCATAAGGTCATCCGGGTCATACCCCGGTGCCAGCGGCTGGTCCTGACGCATCTTGTGCTGCAACTGTTGCCTGGCCCAGGTGTGAAGGTCGGCAATGCCTTCGTTGAAAACCCGGCCTCGGGCCTTGCGGGTGATGTCCGCAAGGTCGGTGAGGTGCGAACGGTAAGCAAATCGATCTTGCACAGGCGCGGTGCGTAACCACGCCGGTAAGGCGTTGTACACGCGAGCCAGCGGCTCGGATGCCGGCAGCTCATCGTCTTCGACGATGGCTGCGGGGTCGGTAATGTCCCTTAAGTGCTGTTCAAGTTGAACCAGCGTACGCACGCCGGAGGTTGCCCGGTCCACCAGCGAGGTTATGCGTTCGAGCTGGTTGTTGAGCACGATCATCGCTTGCACCTGCAAGCAGTGACCTGCGGGTTCGTAACGTTTGCAGGTCAGGGTCTTGGCCGGGTAACGGTGCGGGAGTGTCCGACCCAGCACGCGCTCATACGCTCCGAGCGTAGCAAAGGACTCGATGTGCCCGCCTGGTCGGCACTGCAAAAGCTGCTCCTGCCCGTTAACGCCATGCACAATCAACAGATCAGGCAGCAGCAGATTGACCGTCGGACCATCCCCGCCCAGCACCATCTGGGCGAAGTAGACCTTAGGCTGCTCCCGATACCGCAGTTGCTGAAGGCGATCACTTAACAAAGGGGTTCTGACGATGCCCCTTACCACCTGAATCTGCTCATCACTCAGACCGGCCGAGTTATTGGCGGCCGCCAGCAAGGTGTCACTCAACCATTGCCCCAGCCATAAGGTGCGGCTCTGATAGCCGGGCACAGGCTCGTTCCAGAAATCCAGCATCGCCTGCTGAAATGACCAGATCCAGTGCTGCAGCACATGGCGCATAGCCCGTTCAACAGTGGTTATATCAAGGAATGAAGGGGTATCGGCACTGAGCACTTCACCTTCGGCCAGTTGCACCAGATAGCATTGTTTTGACTCGTAGTAGCTGTAATTCAGAGGCGTGCCGACCGCAATGTGCTCGAGCATGGCGTCCAGCAACGGTACGCAGCGCAGTGCAGGCAAAGGCTTCTCATTGGCGTCGACGGACCAGACGATTTGCATCTGCTGTACGTGAACTTTTACGCGCCAGCCTAAAAAGGGGTACTTAAGAGCCTTTTCCAGCGCATTAGCAATGACCGCGCGCAGTGTTGGGCGGCCATCGAATTGATGGATAAGGCTCTGTTTTAGCAGTTCAGTGCGGCCGAGGGATAACGGGGGCGCGAGCGGAACAGTCATGGCGGTGTACCTGCACATAGAAGGAGTTGGTCGGCGCCATTGCGTCAACCTTGCGCAGGTATCTAAAAATAAATAGCAATCACAACTGCGGTATTCCGTTACCGACAGCGCTAACGTGGCTTACAGCAATGGGGCGGGTCAGTGACGCTTGACGCAGTAAAACGTTGCTGGCTGCCTCTCAACTCGGCTCCATTGTTCAGCGACTACCGGTGTTCAATGCACACAAAAAAGGCGCTGACCGAGTAGCCGGTCAGCGCCTTGTCAGCCGCCGAATTTACGCCAGGCTTTTGCTGACCACTTCAAACACGTCGCTGGACAGCTCGCCTGAGCTACGAATGCGCTCAAGCTCTGCCTTCATCAGCGCCTGACGGGCGCTGTCGTATTTGCGCCAGCGGGTCAGCGGGGCCAACTGCCGCGAGGCGATTTGTGGGTTAAGGGCATTGAGCTGGATAACCAGATCCGCCAGGAAGCGGTAGCCTGAGCCATCGGCGGCGTGGAAGTTGATCAGGTTCTGCCCGGCAAAAGCACCGATCAAGGCCCGGACCTTGTTCGGGTTTTTGATGGTGAACGCAGGGTGCTCCATCAGTTGCTGAACGCGCTGCAAACCACCCGGCAGCGGGCTGGCCGCCTGCACGCTGAACCACTGGTCCATGACCAGCGGATTGTCCTTGAAGTGCTCGGCAAAACTGGCCAAGGCCAGGGCTTTTTCAGCTTCAAACGGCGAGTTGACCAGTATCGCCAGCGCGTTCAGGCGCTCGGTCATGTTGTCGCTGTTTTCGAACTGTTCCAGTGTGGCTTTCACAACTTCAGGTTTGCCACTGAGGCTCAGGTACGACAGCGCAATATTTTGCAGGCTGCGGCGGGCGAAATGCTGATCTTCGGCCACATAGGGCGTGATTTTAGATACCTCACGGTTGGCCTGGTAACGCTCCCACAACTCGTCGAACAGGCTGTCGGCCAATTGCTTGCGCGCAAACTCTCGGGCCGTGTGAATGGCATCAACATCAGCCACTTCGCTGATTTCGGTCAGGTAGGCTTCACCCGGCAACGACAGCATCTCGGCCACCATCGCCTGATCCAGCTGCGGATTGGTCAGCACGCTGCGCAGGGCTTCAACCAAGCGCGGGTCCATGACCAGGGTTTCGCCACGTTGATACTGGCCAATTAGCGTCTGCAAGACTTGCACCGACAGTTGCTGGCCCGCATCCCAACGGTTGAAACCGTCGGTGTCGTGTTGCATCAGGAACACCAGTTGGTCACTGCTGTAGGCAAACTGCAATTTTACCGGCGCCGAGAAACCGCGCAGCAAGGACGGCAGCGGTTTTTCATTGATACCGACAAAGGTGAACGTCTGCTCTGCTTCGGTCACCGACAGAACACGGCTGGTGCCGAGAGGCGCCGATTCGCCGGCCAGTTGCAGCGGCAACTCGGCACCCTGGGCATTCAACAGGCCCAGCTCGACCGGGATCACGAACGGCAGTTTCTCAGCTTTGTCCGGGGTCTGCGGGCAGCTTTGGGCGAAGGCCAGGCTGTAGGTTTTTTGCTCAGCGTCGTAGTACTCGCTGACAGCCAGGCGCGGGGTACCGGCCTGGCTGTACCAGCGCTTGAATTGGCTCAGGTCTGCGCCATTGGCGTCTTCCATGGCCTTGATGAAGTCATCACAGGTCACTGCCTGACCGTCGTGGCGCTCAAAGTACAGGTCGCTGCCCTTGCGAAAGCCCTCGGCGCCGAGCAAGGTTTGCAGCATGCGCACCACTTCCGAGCCCTTTTCATAAACGGTCAGGGTGTAGAAGTTGGAGATTTCGATAAAGCTCTCAGGGCGCACGGCGTGAGCCATCGGGCCTGCATCTTCGGCGAACTGATGCGTGCGCAGGAAGGCAACGTCCTGAATGCGCTTGACCACCCGCGAGTTCATGTCGGCCGAGAACTCGGAATCACGGAACACCGTGAAGCCTTCCTTGAGCGACAACTGGAACCAGTCACGGCAGGTCACGCGGTTACCTGACCAGTTGTGGAAGTATTCGTGGGCAACAATCGCTTCAACCCGCTGGTGAGCAGCGTCGGTCGCCGTCTCTGCACGAGCCAGCACGGCGCTGGAGTTGAAGATATTGAGGCCTTTGTTCTCCATGGCGCCCATGTTGAAGTCATTCACCGCAACGATCATGAAGATGTCCAGATCGTATTCACGGCCGTAGGCTTCTTCGTCCCAGCGCATGGACTTTTTCAGGCTGTTCATCGCGTGCTGGCACTTGTCGATGTTCTCGGGTTCGACGTAAATGCGCAGCGCCACGGTGCGGTTGGTCATGGTGGTGAACGTGTCTTCGACGCACCACAGGTCGCCCGCGACCAACGCAAACAGGTAGGCCGGCTTTTTGAACGGGTCTTCCCAGGTCGCCCAGTGGCGTCCGTCTTCATCGGGGCCGCTGGCCAGCGGGTTGCCGTTGGACAGCAGGATCGGGTAGCGATGCTGCTCGGCCACCACGGTGGTGGTGAACGTGCTCATCACGTCCGGGCGGTCAAGGTAATAGGTGATCTTGCGAAAGCCTTCGGCCTCGCACTGGGTGCAGAACATCGTGCCGGACTTGTACAAGCCTTCCAGCGCGGTATTGGATTCGGGGTGGATCTTGACGCTGGTGTCGACCACAAACTGCTCGGTCGTCGGGTGCAGGGTCAGGTGGCTGTCTGTCAGCTCGTAGTCCGCTGCGGTCAGCTCGACATCGTCAAGCTTGACCGACAGCAGCTCCAGTTGCTGGCCGTCCAGCGCCAGGGCCGGGAAGCCCTCGCCACGGGCGGGATTGCGGCGCATCACCAGTTGCGCATGGACCAACGTGTGGTCCTCGAACAACTCGAAGGTCAGGTGCGTCTCGTCAATCAGGTACTCGGGCGCCTGGTAATCCTTCAGGTAGATCATTTGCGGTTGTTCGGTGCGCATGCTGCAATCCTTTTTACTGATGCACGGCCAACTGGTAGGCCGTGTATTTGCGAATATTGATAACGCCGGTGTCGAAGATCAGGTATTGACCCTTGATCCCCATCAACGTGCCTTCAACGACAGGGTCTTTGTCCAGATTAAAGCTCACGATCTTGCTCGGGTACTGCTCGACCGGGTAGCGAATCTCGATGGGCTCGACGCTATGCAAAGGTTGTACCGCCTGTAGCCCGAAACGTTCCTGCAAGATCTGCAGGCCTTCTGCGCAACTGCCAAACAGCTCATCACGCACCGCCGCCAGATCCACCGGCTGTGCATCGCCCTTTAGCAGTGCGCGCCAGTTGGTGCGGTCGGCCACTTGGGTGCGCAGCAGGTCCTCGACAAACCCCGACTGCTGGCGAGTCGCCACACGCACGATCGGCAACGCCTGGCTCGCGCCCTGATCCAGCCAGCGGGTCGGCAGTTGCGTGGCACGGGTAATGCCGACTTTCACACCTGACGAATTGGCCAGGTACACCACATGGTCAGTCATGCAGAACTTCTCGCCCCACGATGGCTCACGGCACGTGCCTGCGTCGTAATGGCAGCGCTCCGGGCTCATGATGCACACATCGCACTGCGCCAGTTTAGTCATGCATGGGTAGCAATAGCCCTGGCTGAAGCTTTTTTTGGTTTTGCGTCCACAGTGGGTGCAGTTGATCTCCCCCAGGAACTCCAGACGCAGTTTAGTCCCGATCAACGGATTGACTGGCACCTCGGTATCGCCCAAACGAAACGCATATTGAACGGTCGGCTCTTGCAGGCTTGCCGACATTTTGCTGATTGCACCGCGACCAATCTCAATCAATGGATAGCATCCGATTTGAACAGGATGTTTGGCACGGGCGCCGACTTGGAGCTGCATTCTTGCGGGCCCATGTAGCCGGTACGCTCTTCTTCGGGCAGGTTTTGCACTTCCCAGGCGATCATCGCCTGCAACGACAGCTCGCGCTGCTCGGCGGTCAGCTTGTTGCCATCGGCCCACTTGCCGATTTCGACCGCCAGTTTCAGGCTCTGATAGATATCAGGGGTGATGTTTTTAATCATTTCATTGAAAGAGGACATGCTTTTCTACTCTCGAAATACGGATGAAATTAAACCTGTTTGCGGCTGGCCCACAGCCCGCCCAGCAAACCGGTGAGGCAACCAATCAGCAACCCGCCGACGTGGGCGGCGTTGGCGATTTCGCCAAAGCCGATCATCGACACCAGCCCGGACAGGCACAACGCCAACCACACCAGCATCATCACCAGCACGCCTTTGGGCAGGTGGTAAACCGGGTTGGGCGCCATCACCTGATAAATCCACACATGCCCCAACAGGCCGTAGAGCACACCCGACAACCCGCCGAACAAGCTGGGCCCGCCAAACAGGTATTGGGCAAAGTTGGACACCAGGCTGAACAACAAACTCAAGCCCACCAGATTAATGCTGCCCTGGCGTATTTCAACCCGGCGCCCGAGTTCCCAGAACCACATGCCGTTCATGGCAATGTGCAGGACACCAAAGTGAATGAACATCGGGGTAATCAATCGCCACCATTGCCCGGAAGCAAGGCTTTCAGACAAGGGGGTGAATTCTACGTACTGGCCATGAATGTTAAAGCCGACAAAGGTCAATGCACTCAAGGTGGACAGGTTGTCACCCAACTGCGTGATCACCGCCACGATGATGCAGATCAGCAGGATCACAGCAGTGGCCGGGCTGGCCTTCAATTGCTGGGCAAAGCCGGGACGGCCCATCGCCGCCGGGCGTTCGGCAATCGGGATCTGGTTATCAGGGTCGCCCAAGGGGAATTGCTCATACAGCCTGCGCACATCGTCAGCAATCTCGGAGGGCGCCCACAACACTTGCTCGCCCGCCTCTTCGCTGACTCTATGGGGCACTTGCATGCGTTTGAGCAATGCAACAAAGCCTGCAAGGTCGACCGAAATCGGTAAGCGTAAAACCTCCACCACACTCATTGCACAGCCTCCGGGCGCTCTACATCCACCCATACAAACTTGGCGGGATCGAGCCGGGTTTCTTGATCAAGCCTGTAGGCCACTAATTTTCCGTAGAGCACCGCGCTGTAGTCCAGGCAGGCCAGGTTTGGCCGTATGGGCGCGGGTTCACCGCTGCGCCAATAGTGGCCGACAAACAGCATCGGCTCATCGACGGGATAGCGCAGCAAGGTGCCTTTTTCTGTCGAGGACAACGGCTTTTGCGCCACGCGATCAGGCAATGCGTCGGGTTGAAAGACAATATCGCCGTAGGTTTTGGGGTCGTCTTCCCAGAACTTGGTGCGGAAGAACGCCCGCGTCAGGCCATCGCCGCCGGTCAAGGTCAGGCCATCTGGCAAGCGCATGTCGGTGCCGCGCAGCAGCCGGTTGAAAGCCAGATGAGCAAAACTGTCAGCGTACGCGGCCGCCTGCACAAACGGCTGATCGATACAGCCGTCAGGGTATTGGGCGCGCAGCGGGGTTATTACATCTGCATCCCAACAGGCGTGCACTACCCGGAAGCGCCCGGCGTCGACAAACAGCGGCATGTCATAGAACCACTGCACAAAGTCGTGCCACTCGCCGGGGTACTGGGCGAACTGCTCAAGGGTTTCGTGGATCAGCCGGGTGTGCCGCGCATTGTGTTCGCGCACATACTCTTTGCCACTCCCCGGAGGGGCCGGTGTGCACCAGCCCAGCGCGTTGAATTCATGGTTGCCCATCAGGCAAAGCGCCTGACCGGTCCGGACCATGTCGTAAACGATATGCAGCGACTCGCGAATTCGCGGGCCGCGGTCAATGATGTCACCGAGAAACACCGCCATCCGTTGCGGGTGTCGCCAGATACCGGCGAGTTTGCGATAGCCCAGACGCTCCAGCAGGTGCTCAAGGGTATGAGCACAGCCATGCACGTCACCGATCAAATCGTAACTGCGCGCAGGATCGAGCATCAGTCGCTCCTGCCGCCCAGTCGGCTGCCCCAGCCAAGCTTGGTCCGACACACTTCATAGTAGTTGTGGTCCAACGGGTGGATCAGACGCAGCTTTTGCGCCTTTTTGCTGACGGTAATGGTATCGCCCGGCGCGCAGGTGAAATGGTTCTGACCATCGCACGATACTTGCGGGTAGATCTGCATGTCCTTGGCCACGACGATTTTCAGCTCGCTGTTGCCATCGACCACAATCGGCCGGCTGCTCAGGGTGTGCGGATACATGGGCACAATCACGATGGCATCCAGCTTGGGATGCATGATCGGGCCGCCTGCCGACATGGCATAAGCGGTAGAGCCGGTGGGCGTGGCGACGATCAGGCCGTCAGCCTTCTGGCTACAGACGAACTGGCCGTCGATGTGCATTTCGAATTCGATCATCCGCGTCGACTTGCCGGGGTGCAGCACCACGTCATTCAAGGCATCGCCCTGGCCGATGGCTTCACCGTGACGGCGGACTTCGGCTTGCAACAGAAAGCGGTTTTCGACTTTAAAGTGGCCATCGAGCACTTCGGCGACTTTGACTTCCAGCTCATCCGGGCGGATATCAGTCAAAAAGCCCAGGCTGCCACGGTTAATGCCCAGCACCGGGACATTGTGGCGGGCCAGTGCGCGGGCCGCGCCGAGCAAACTGCCATCACCGCCCACCACAATCACCATGTCACAAACTTCGCCGAGCATTTTGCGCGAGGAGGTCTGCAAGCCGTGCCCGGGCAATACCTCGGCAATGGTGTCTTCGAGGATCACGTGCATGTGCCGCTCAAGCAGGAATTTTTTCAGTCGGCGAACCGTATCGAGCACCTGAGAACTGCCCAAACGACCAATAATGCCGATATTACGAAATTGCTCCATGAGGCTCCTGCAAGGTTGTAGGCGTGCGAAAACAGCGATTATGGTCGAAACACGACAATAGACAAAACCCTTTCAGGCTACGGGAGCTATGCTCGCACAATGATCCTCTTTCCCGACTTGCTCAACCTGCCCCGCCAATTACGTCACCCTGAGGTGCGTGATTTGGCGTGGGTGATCCTCGCCCCGCCCATGCTCAGCCAAACCCCGTGGCCACAGCGACACCCGCTGGCTGGCAGCGACTGGGTGCAGGCACCGGACCAACTGGAGCACTGGTTGCGAGCGCTGGACCAGCACAGCGAGCCGTTGCAGCAGTGGCTGGCGTTGGCCACCACGCGCCGACTGGGGCGCTATTACGAGCGGCTCTGGCAGTTTGCCGTCGAGCATGCGCCAGGGGTTGAGCTGATCGCGGCCAACCTGCCGATCCGCTTGGGCGGCCACACCTTGGGTGAACTCGACCTGTTGCTGCGCGACCGTGACGGGGTTCACCACCTGGAACTGGCGATCAAGCTGTACCTTGGCCCGCAGCAGGCCGATGGCCGCGACCCCGGCAACTGGCTGGGCCCCGGCAGCAATGACCGCCTGGACCGCAAACTCAAGCACTTCAGCCAGCACCAACTGCCAATGTCCAACCGCCCAGAAAGCCGGGAGATCCTGGCCAGGCTGGATATTCAGACGTTCACTGCCAGCCTGTGGCTGGGCGGCTACCTGCTGTACCCGTGGCCGGGGCATGCGCTGCCGCCCGCAGGCGCACACCCGCAGCATTTACGGGGGCGCTGGCTGCATCAGCGTGATTGGCCCGCCTTTATCCACCAGAGCGCTGAAGGTTGCTGGCAACCCCTGCCCCGCCACGCCTGGCTGGCCCCGGCGCACGCAACGCCTGAGGGGTTATGGAGCGAACAACAGCTCAGCGTGTGGCTGGCCGAGTTGCATCCTCAGGCTCCGGCACAGCTTATGGTGCGTCTGGTTGAGAACGGCAGCGGCGACTGGGAAGAAGCCGAGCGGCTGTTTTTGGTGTCTGACCTATGGCCCAACGTGCCCGGCAACCCTGAAAACTGACCCACCTCAGCTTTTTCCCTGGCAGGCGTATTACAGTGTGAGCACTCCGTCGAACAAGAACGGAGGCTAAACCTGAACCGTGAGGAAACCCCATGTCCTGGAAAAGCACCGCTGAGCGCTACAGTCGTGTCTCCATCGCCTTGCACTGGCTGATGGTGCTGCTGTTTGTACTGATTTACGCCTCGATTGAATTTCGCGGCATCTTCCCGAAAGACAGCGACGGTCGCAACCTGATGAAAGACGCCCACTTTATGCTCGGCCTGACGGTTTTTGCGCTGGTCTGGCTGCGGCTGTTGGCGCGAACCTTGGGCGTCGCGCCGAAAATCATCCCCACGCCCCCGGCCTGGCAAAGCGCGCTGGCCACGTTGATGCACTGGGCGCTGTACCTGTTCATGATCGCCATGCCGGTGTTGGGTTATTTGATCCTCAGCCATAACGACAAGCCGGTGTTCTTCTATGGCCTCGACATCCCGCCCCTGACCGCGAAAAACGTAGACCTCGCCAAGCAAATCAAAGGCTGGCACGAACTGGGCGCAACTATCGGCTACTGGCTGATCGGCCTGCACGCCCTCGCCGGGCTCGGCCATCACTACCTGATTAAGGACAACACCCTGCTGCGCATGCTGCCTGGACGCTAATTTCACGCCTTAGGGGTGAGCTGTCTTAAAGATCAAAAGATCGCGAGGCAAGCTCGCTCCTACGGGGGTGGTGTTTACGAAGCGAAGGCAAACCCCCGGCGGCCTTGCAAGCCGCCGGTGTGCACGAACACCAGACGTTGCCCCCGGCCGATGCGCCCCTGCTCAACCGCCGCTTTGAGCGCCATCAAGGCTTTGCCGGTGTAAAGAGGCTCCAGCGGCAAGCCACTGGCCGCTTCACTGGCCTGGATAAACGCCAGCAAATCTTCATCTACCTTGGCAAAGCCGCCACGACTGGCGTCGATCAGTTCAAAATCGCGCCCGACATGCCCCGCTGCCTGCAAAATTGCTTCGATTTGCGGGGCGACACCATGATCGTCCGGCACCGCCAACGCGCCGTACACCTTGTGCTGCCCCGCCTCACCCAACACCAGGCCGGCCAGGGTGGTGCCCGTACCGGCCGCCAGCCACCAGGCGTCGTAGTCGTCCCAACCTGGCGCCGCCAGTTGCTCACGCACTTGATGCACCAGGGTCATGCAGCCCCGCGCACCCGGCAGCCCACCGCCGCCTTCCGGAACCGGCTGCAATCCAGGGTATTGCGCCTGCCAGGGCGCCCAAAAGCCCGGTGCATGCCGCGCCCGATAACCGGCAAAGCCCAGCCAATGCAGGTGCATGCCATAGCGTTCAAGGTCCAGTGTGGTCGGGGTCTGTTGCGGGTGGCCGCGCAACAGACCGACCGTCGTAAAATCAAAGCGCTTGCCCGCCGCCGCCAACGCATGCAAATGGTTCGAATGAGCCCCGCCCAGGCTGATCAAACCCTGTGCGCCTGCGGCGTGCGCGGCTGTCAGGTGCTCGGTGAGTTTGAACCACTTGTTGCCACTGATCAGTGTGTCGATCTGATCCAGGCGCAAGACCGCCACCTCGACACCGGCCTGTTGCAGCCAATCCAGGTGTAAGCTCTGCAACAGCGCGCGCGGGCGCCAGTCAATCAAAGGCAACATCGCCATCGTTCCCATAAAAGGAAGCGAGTTTACAGCAGCCCGCCGCATCAGCAGACTGTCGGCTTTGGCTGAACAACCGACCAATAAACCGACTTGAATCCCAGCTTCTTGGTAAGGTGTGCGCCGACTTTTGTTGCCCGTTATCGTCCTGCGGGCTGCTGCACTTTTGTTTACTGACATGAGACACCCGGAACATGCCCGAGCCGATCCCTCTTAAAGATCACGACACCGAGAAACGGCTGGTCAATAAAAGACTGATTGCGTGCGCCCTGCTGGTCCTGGCGATCAGTTGCACGCTGATCGGCCGCCTGTATTTTCTGCAAGTCACCGAGTTCGACTACAACTCCACCGTGTCTGAAAACAACCGGGTTCACGTGCTGCCCATCCCGCCGGAACGCGGCCTGATCTATGACCGCAACGGCGTGCTGCTGGCGGATAACCAGCCCAGCTTCAACATGACCATCACCCGTGAACGCGCTGGCGACACCGCCAAGGTGCTGGACAACGTGATGAGCATCCTGCACTTGCCGGAAGAAGACCGCGCGGTATTCACCAAAGCCATGAAGCAGGCCCGGCATCCGTTTGACCCCTCGACCCTGCTCTACGAGCTGACCGAAGAGCAAATCGCCCTGCTGGCGGTCAACCAGTACCGTTTGCCGGGTATTGATGTCGAAGCCCAGTTCGTACGCCATTACCCGCAGGGCGATCACTTTGCCCATTCGGTGGGCTATGTCGGGCGCATCAACGAGAAAGAAGCCAAGCAACTGGACCCCACCGAGTATCGCGGTACCCAGTCGATTGGCAAAACCGGCATCGAGCGCTTTTACGAGCACGAACTGCACGGCCAGGTGGGTTTTGAAGAAGTCGAGACCAATGCCCAGGGCCGGGTGATGCGCGTGCTGCGCCACCACGACGCAGTGGCGGGCAAGAACATTGTCCTGAGCCTGGATATCCACCTGCAAGAAGCCGCCGAAGAAGCCTTGGGCGACCGTCGCGGTTCCATCATCGCCATCGACCCGAAAACCGGTGAAGTGCTGGCGATGGTCAGCAAGCCCAGCTTCGACCCCAATCTGTTTGTGACCGGCATCAGCTCCAAGGATTACTCGGCCCTGCGTGACTCGGTCGACAAACCCCTGTTCAACCGGGCCTTGCGCGGCCTGTATGCGCCGGGCTCGACCATCAAGCCTGAAGTGGCGATTGCCGGTCTGGACAGCGGTGTGATTTCAGCCTCGACGCGGGTCTTCGACCCCGGCTATTTCCAACTGCCCAATGTTGACCACAAATACCGCAACTGGAACCACAGCGGCGACGGCTGGGTCGACTTGAATGCGGCGATCATGCGCTCCAACGACACCTACTTCTATGATCTGGCGTCCAAGCTGGGCATTGACCGTATGCACGACTACATGTCGATGTTCGGCCTTGGCCAGAAAGTCTCGATGGACATGTTTGAAGAGTCGTCAGGCTTGATGCCGTCCCGCGAATGGAAGCGCAGCACCCGCCGCCAAGCCTGGTTCCCCGGTGAAACGGTGATTCTGGGCATTGGTCAGGGCTACATGCAGGTCACGCCGCTGCAACTGGCGCAAGCCACCGCATTGATTGCCAACAAAGGCGTGTGGAACCGTCCCCACTTGGCCAAGACCATCGACAGCACCCCACCGGTCGATGAAAACCCGATGCCGAACATCGTGCTGCACGACCCCAAGGAGTGGGAACAGGTTAACCACGCGATGCAATTGGTGATGCATGACCCGCGCGGCATCGCTCGGGCGGCGGCACAGGGCGTGCAATACCGGATCGCCGGTAAAAGTGGTACGGCGCAAGTGGTGGCGATCAAGCAAGGTGAGCGTTACGATCGTTTGAAAACTGCCGAGCGCAACCGTGACAACGCCTTGTTCGTCGGCTTTGCCCCGGCAGAAGACCCGCAAATCGTGATTTCGGTGATGATTGAAAACGGTGAAGCCGGTGGCCGTGTTGCTGGCCCGGTGGTACGTAAAGTGATGGACGCCTGGTTGCTGGACAACCACGGCGTGCTGAAGCCGCAATACGCCAGCCCCCAGGAAAAACCCCACACCACCCCGCACGTTTGATATCACGAACTAGCGAATGCCCTGTAGGAGCGAGCTTGCCTCGCGATCTTTTGATCTTTTAAAAGATCGCGAGACAAGCTCGCTCCTACACGGGTTTACTCAGTAACGCGCATCCACCGGTTTACCGCCCTTGGGCCAGTCCTTGGCCTTGTCGACGAAGTCCGGCCGGGGTTTGTGCGAGAAGTACTCGGCCACGTCCACCGCGTCCTGATCTGATAAGCCGCCCTGCCCCAACGGGAATTTCGCGTGAAAACCGATCGGCATGTTGCGCTTAACAAAGGCCGCCGCCGTGTAGGTACGCGCCATGCCCGCGCCGATATTGAACGACTCATCGCCCCACAACGGCGGGTAAACATAGCTGCCATCCGCATGTTTGAGGCCTTGGCCGTCATCACCGTGGCACACAGCGCATTGCTGCACATACACCACTTTGCCGTTATCGACATTGGGCTTGATGCCCGGGTCGATCTTGCCGACGCCACGGCCCGCTACTTTATCGCCGGGGGCGGTGTTCATTTTCATCCAGTCGAAATACGCCACCATGGCCTGCATGTCAGGGGAGGCAACCGGCAGCGGCTTGCCGTCCATCGAACGGCGGAAACAGCCGTTGATCCGCTCCTCCAGGGTGATTTCCTTGCCCGCACGTGGCGCATATCCCGGAAAGAACGCGGACACGCCCACAAACGGCGAACCATCCGCCACAGTGCCCGCATTCAAGTGGCAACTGGTGCAATTGAGCGCATTGCCGACGTTATCCGGGAGCAAAGCCTTGGTTTGCAGGTGCAGACGCATGCCGCGTATCACTTGATCGGCGTTGGATGCGCTTAACAAATTGGCCAGACGCGGGGTTTCAAAGGCGCTGGAATCAGTGGTCTGCGGATCGAGTTGCTTGCGCATCCTGGCCACTTGCGCAGGCTTGATGGCCGCAGCGTCATTGCCCCAACTGCTGCGCACAAAGCTCAGGATTTCAGCGATTTCGGCATCGCTCAGCCTTGCAAAGCCAGGCATGGTGTAGACCCGCGGATGAGCCGCCGTTTGCGCGGTTTGCCAGCCGGTCAGGGTGATATGCAACAACGAGGTCGGGTTAGGCGAAAGGATGCTCGGGTTGCCATTCAAGGGCGGGAAGATGCCTTTGACTCCGCCGCCATCCGGGCGGTGGCAGTCGGCGCAAAACTGCGTATAACCCAGCCCGCCACGGGTGCTGAACAAGGTCTCAGGGGCGAGCGCCGGGGCGTTGGCCACTGCGGGCATCGGCAACTCGTCCTTGCCTGCCGGCAACGATTTCAAATAGCTGGCAATGGCCGTCAGGTCGGCATCGGTGAAATGCTGGGTGCTGTGGTGAATCACATCGGCCATGTTGCCCGCGACCGTGGCGAAGCGGTTTTGCCCGGTCTTGAGCAATTGCACGGTGTCTTCCACGGTCCACAGGTTACGTAGGCTCAACGCTTGCCACTCTTCGACCGTCTCGCCAGCCAGGTAGTGCTTGCCACTGCTGCCGGCATCGCTCATGGCTTTTTCCTGGAAAGCCAGCCCGCGTGGCGTATGGCATGAGCCGCAGTGCCCAAGCCCTTGCACCAGATAGGCGCCACGGTTAATCACGTCAGTCCTGGCCGGGTCAGGCACAAACGGCCGGGTATCAAGGAACATCATGTTCCACAACGCCAGGCCCCAGCGCTGATTGAACGGGAAGCTCATTTCAGATTCCAGGTTGGCGTTTTTGACCGGGGTTACGCCCTGCATCAGGTAGGCATACAAGTCCTGCATATCGCCTTCGCTCATCTTCGCGTAAGACGGGTACGGCATGGCCGGGTACAGGTGTTGCCCGCTCGGGGTCACGCCTTTGCGCATCACCTCATCAAACTGCTCGAAGCTGTAGTTGCCGATACCGGTGTCGCGGTCAGGGGTGATGTTGGTCGAGTAAATGGTCCCCATCGGGGTTTTCAGCGCCAGACCACCAGACATGGGCGCCGCGCCTTTGGCAGTGTGGCAAGCGATGCAGTCACCCAGTTGAGCAACATACTGGCCGCGCTCGGTCTGCGTGGGTTGGGGGGCGCTGCCAACTGCCGGGGTCGGCTCATTGGCGCAGGCTGCAAAGGTACTCATCAGCGTCAGACCGGCGATGGCCAGACGCGGGAAGGTTAAAACCATGGCGTTATTCCTTTAAGGCGCCGACTTGGGGTGGCCCCCTCGGTGCGGACAATTATTTTTATGAACTCCTCAAAGGCTGTTGTACCTGATAACAAAATGACATCGCTTGACCCGGATCACACCACACGCCGCAACGCACGTTCATCTGCTGGCATAACAAATGCTTGGCTACGCTCCAGCACATTGCAGGTTGTTTAATTGGGACTGCAACGAACTGCGAAAACCCCGACGCTAGACGCGTCCTGGAGCGTAAGAAGGAACCTTGGAATGCCAGCACCTGTTACAGGCTCGTCGATTAATGTGCCCACGGCGAAAACCGTGGGTTTTTTAGTGATATCGAACTTCACCACTATCGGTTTTGCCTCGGCGATTGAGACCCTGCGCATGGCCAATATGGCGGCGCGGCGTGAGTTGTTCCGCTCGGTGATCATTGCCCCCAACCTGGACCCGGTGACCGCCAGCAACGGCATGCGCATCCTGCCCGACTACGCCATTGGTGACGCACCAAAACTGGACATATTGCTGTTGGTGGGCTCAAACCCGATCGTGTCTCACCTCAGCAGTCGGCCTTTGCTTAACTGGTTGCGCAAGCTGGCCCACGAAAAAGTCACCCTGGGGGGCATTTGTACCGGCAGTTACTGGCTGGCCCGTGCGGGCTTGCTCAAGGGCTATCGCTGCACCATCCACTGGGAAGACATTGAAACCCTCAAAGACCACTTCCCCGGGATCATCATTTCCAACCAGTTGTTCGAGATGGACCGCGACCGCTTCACCTGTTCCGGCGGCGTCGCGTCCATGGACATGACCTTGCAATTGATCGCCCGTGAACCGGGTGGCAGGGAGATTGCCGCCCACGCCGCCGAACTGCTGTTGTGCGATCGGGCCCGGGGCGCGCAAGAGCAACAGCGCGTGCCTTTACGGCAAAAGCTGGGGACTTCGCAGCCCAAGCTCAGCCAGGTGGTGGCGATTATGGAGGCCAACCTGGAAGAACCGGTCAGCCTTGAAGACCTGGCCCGGTTCAATGACGTGTCGGTGCGCCAGCTGGAGCGCCTGTTCAATAAACACCTGCAACGCACGCCAAGCCAGTACTACCTGGAACTGCGTCTGGCCCGCGCCCGTACCTTGTTGCTGCGCAGCGAGTCCCAAGTGCGTGACATCGCCCTCGCCTGCGGCTTTGTCTCGGCGGCGCATTTCTCCAAATGCTACAGCCGGCTGTTCGGCGTCTCGCCGGTTGGCGAGCGCAAGCAAGTGGCGTTGCACTGATCCCGCAGACGTAGAAGCGAGCTTGTCTCGCGATCTTTTGACTATTTAAAAGATCGCGAGGCAAGCTCGCTCCAACAGAGACCCGCGCGTTTTTTGTTAATCCTGCAATGCCTTGTACGCGGTCTCGCGGCTGGCGAGCATCGCGATCAAGGCCACGGCGGCTGCCGCCAACAAGTACCAGGCCGGGGCCATTTTGTTGCCTGTCAGCTGGATCAGCCAGGTCGCAATAAACGGCGCGGTGCCGCCAAACACGGCATTGGCGATGTTAAAGCTGAAGGCAAAACCGCTGAAGCGCACCCGTGTCGGGAAAATCTCGGCCAGGAAACACGGCAAGGTGCCGTCGTTCATCGCCAGAATCGCCCCGAAAGCGATCTGAATCATCAAAATCACCACCAGCGACGGGTTACCGAGCATCCCGAACAGCGGAAACGTCAGCAGCAAAAACAGCACCGACGCCGCCACCAGCATGGTCTTGCGACCAAAGCGGTCGGACAGTTTGCCCATCAAAAAGATCAAGCCGATGTAGGTCGCCAAAGACACGGTAGAAGCGATAAATGAATCGCTTTCACTCATGCCCATTTCTGTCGACAGGTACGTCGGCATGTAACTGAGCAGCAGGTAAAACGCCACGGCATTCAAGCACGTCACGCCGATCCCGATGACCACTGCACGGCGATGCACCGTGAGCAATTCGCGAATCGGCGCGTGGGTCGCGCACTCCTTGGCCTCCAGGCGTTTTTCCATCTCCAGGAACTTGGGTGAATCTTGCAAGCTCACACGGATATAACGCCCGACCAGACCAAACGGCGCGGCCAGCAAGAACGGCAAGCGCCATCCCCAGTCGTGGAGGTTTTCAACGGTCATGAGCGCATGAAGCCCCGCGACAAATACCGCACCGAACAACAGCCCGGCGGCGGTGCTCGCCGGGACAATGCTGGTGTAAAAGCCGCGCTTGCCCTGAGGGGCGTACTCGGCCAAAAACGCCGAAGCCCCCGCGTACTCACCGGAGGCCGAAAAGCCCTGCACCAGCCGGATCAACAACAGCAGCGCCGGAGCCCACAGGCCGATGTGGTTGTAACCCGGCAACAAGCCAATGCAAAAGGTCGAGACAGTCATGATCAAAATCGACCAGGCCAAGGCGCTGCGACGCCCGTATTTGTCGCCAAAATGCCCCCATACCAGCCCGCCGATGGGACGCACGATAAACGACAGCGCAAACACCGCGAAGGTTGCCAGCAGACCGGTTGCCGCATCAGTCTGCGGGAAGAACGTCAAGGCGATGATGGTCGCCAGATAACCATACGCTGCGTAATCAAACCACTCGACAAAATTGCCCAGAAAACTGGCGGTGGCGGCGCGGCGCAAGGCCTTGCGTTCACTGCTGAGTTCGAGCTGTTGTTCGGCGGTCAGGGAAAGCGTGGACGAGACGGTGGACATGACAAATACCCTCATTGTGTTCTTGTTGGCAGGGGTAATGGGTCAGAAACGCTGCGCGTCTAAGGCGCGCATGCGTTGAGCAGGGCTTTGTAGTCGCTGCCGCAGGCTGCGATGGGTTGCGCAGCCTGCGGCAGCGACTACAGGTGTTTTATTTCTTGATGATGTTGTGCTGCGGGCCATACGGGAAATGGGTGATGTTTTCACCGCCCTGTTCGTTCACGATCAAAATGTCATGTTCGCGATAGCCGCCGGCACCGGGGCGGCCTTCGGGAATCATGATCATCGGTTCAATCGACACCACCATTCCTGGCTCCAGCACCGTATCGATGTCTTCACGCAGCTCCAGCCCGGCTTCACGTCCGTAGTAATGGCTCAAGGTGCCAAACGAATGGCCGTAACCAAAGGTGCGATATTGCAGCAAATCGTGTTCCAGAAAGATCTCATTCAACTGCCGGGCAATGTCCGAGCAGCGCATGCCCGGCTTGATCAGCTTTAACCCGGCCTCGTGCACCTTGACGTTCACTTCCCACAGGCGCAGGTGTGCGTCAGAGCAATGATCCAGGAACAACGTACGCTCCAGCGCGGTGTAGTAACCGGCAATCATCGGGAAGCAGTTCAGGCTCAGAATGTCGCCTTTGTTGACCTTGCGGGTGGTCACCGGGTTGTGCGCGCCATCGGTGTTGATGCCGGACTGAAACCAGGTCCAGCTGTCCATCAACTCAGAGTCCGGGAAGGTGCGGGCAATTTCCCGGACCATGGCCTGGGTGGCATGCAGCGCCACTTCGTATTCCGGCACCTGATCGGCCAAGGCCTCGACAACCGCCGCGCCGCCGATATCGGCGATACGCGCGCCATGGCGAATAATCGCGTGTTCTTCAGCCGACTTGATCATGCGCAAGCGCATGCAAGGGGCGGCGATGTCGACAAACTCCGCTTGCGGGTAACGGCTGGCGAGCTTGTCGCGATTGAGTAAATTCATGTGATCGAATTCGATCCCGATGCGCCCGGCCTTGGGCAACGCTTGCTGGATGGCGACAAAGTAGTTGTCGCGCTGCCAGTCGGTGTAAACGATGTTGTCGGTGCCCACGGTCCGGCGCCAGGGCTGGCCGCCATCGATGTTGGCGCTGATGGTTACTACGCGGTCCTGCGTGACCACCAGTGCGTAGTTACGGCCAAACGAGCAGTACAGGAAGTCACTGTAATAGTTGAGGTTGTGGTACGAGGTAAACACCGCTGCATCGATATTGTTCTGCGCCATGTAGGCACGCAGCTTGGCCTGGCGATGGGCGTACTCCTGGGCCGAGAACGTTGGGGTGACTTTTTCGCCGTTCTTGATCTGGATGGTTTTAGGCATTTGCATGTCAGGTACCCTTGTCGGTGATCGCACTTGAAAGCCGCCTGCGGGGCCGGCCGTTGAGGATCATTCGAACAGAAGCAAGACCGCCCTTTTTGTGCGAATCCGACCTGTAGTTGATCAGATCCGCTGTGCATCCACCGGGCTAGACAGATGACAACTGTCATCCTCTCCGTCATAGCAATTGCGCAGCATCGGTATTAGTGGGATATTCGCGAATGTGAAATATTCTCATTGATACCTTTCTCCTATGCCTAGCCCCACCCACTTGCTGTTGGTCGAAGACGATTTCCGGCTTCGCCACGACCTCGAACGTCATCTGTTGCAGCGCGGCTTTACCGTCACCAGTTGCCCGGATGGCATTCAGGGCCTCAACGCACTGCAACAACGCCCTTTTGATCTGGTACTGCTGGACATCATGTTGCCAGGCATCGACGGCTTGTCACTGCTCGAAGCCCTGCGCAGCCAGCAAAATGTGCCGGTGATGCTGATGTCGGCCCTGGGCAATGAACAGGACCGCATCACCGGCTTTACCCGTGGTGCCGATGATTACCTGCCCAAACCCTTCAGCCTGGCCGAACTGGACGCGCGCACCGATGCGCTGCTGCGGCGCATGGCCATGTTCAAGCCAGTTGCGGTTGAGCGTCAGCACGGCTCAATAATCTTTGATGAGAGCGCCCAGGATGTGCTGCACAACGGCCAACTGGCCGGGTTTACCGGCTCGGAGTTCAGGCTGCTGCTCACTTTGCATGAACACGGCGGCGAACCCTTGAGCAAGGCGTTTCTGTATCAACAGGTGTTGCACCGTATCTACACACGACTGGACCGTGGCCTCGACGTGCACGTGTGCAATGTCCGGCGCAAGCTGGCGGCAATCGGCGCGCAGCATATTCAGATCCAGTCGATACGCGGCCAAGGCTATATTCTGGTCGACACGGAAAAACACTGATGCGCCGTCACCCCTTGCTGTGGAAGCTGGCGCTGTTACAAGTCAGTTTTTGTTTGCTGCTGACCTGGATCATCTGGATCTGGGGCCTGTCGACTGAACGCCAGACCTACTTTCTGACGCCTGAAGAGCGCGATTACCTGTCCGAGTATGCCCAGCAAGCCGAACACATTTGGCAGCAACAGGACCGTGACGCACTGCAGCGCTTTACCCGGCAAGTCGCCGCCAAAGAGAACACCTGGGTCACGGTGCTGGGGCCGCACCTGGAAAGCTTGAGCAACACCCCGCTGACGCCCGAGATTTATCGCCAACTGACGTTTATGCGCCAACTGCACTGGCCCATGAGCCGACGCCTGCAGGACGAACTGCCTTACGTCAGCATTCCGTTCCCCACGCATCCCGAGCAAGGACAGTTGGTTATCCAGCTGCCCGAGCGCCTGTTGCCCAGCGGCCTCACGCCGTGGACCCATGTGCTCAGTCACGGCGTGATGCCGACCTTGCTCGCCGCACTGCTCGGCGTGCTGCTGTATCGCAATCTGGTGGTGCCGCTCAATCGCCTGCGTGATCGCGCCGATGCCTTGCGCGCAGATGACCTGGACAGCGAAGTACCGCTGCCGTTGATCAAGCGCCGCGATGAGTTGGGCGAGCTGGCTCAAGCCTTCGAACACATGGCCAGCCGCTTGCGCCAAAGCCTGAATCAGCAGCGCTTGTTATTACGCACCCTGAGTCACGAATTGCGCACACCGCTGGCACGTCTGCGCATCGCCCATGACAGCCGGTTACCGGCGCAGCAGTTGCGCCAGCGGCTGGACCGCGAAATCGACGACATGCAGCGCCTGCTCGAAGACACCCTCAACCTGGCCTGGATGGACACCGAGCGCACGCAACTGCCCAGCGAGCCAGTCCTGGTGCTGTCGGTGTGGGAAGCCTTGTGTGAAGACGCCTGCTTTGAAAGTGGCTGGTCAGCCGAGCGTTTGCCTTGCCTGTTGGGCACCGAGTGTTACGTGCAAGTGCACCTCGACAGCCTGGCCCAGGCCCTGGAAAACCTGTTGCGCAACGCCATTCGCTATTCACCGCCAGATGGCAGCGTCACCCTCAGCGGCTGGCGCGAAGGCGATGCCTGGCATTTATGCCTGCAAGATCAGGGACCCGGCGTGGCAGAAGAAGACCTGCTTAACCTGTTTGTGCCGTATCAGCGACTCAAAGGTTCGATTGGGGAAGGGTTTGGCCTGGGCCTTGCCATTGCCCAGCGCGCCATCGAGCTGCAACAAGGGCGCTTATGGGCGACTAACGGCGAAACCGGTCTGTGCATGCACCTGTTGCTGCCGGCCCAGAAGTGTTTAGAAAGTTAATGCGCTTTACTCTCAATTAGCAGTCATTATCATTCGTGATCTTCTTGTATCTGGTTGTCTCGGAGATCACCCGATGTCGTTACATGCGCTGCGCCCTTTCGCCCCTTTTGTGTTGTCCAGTTGCTGGCTGCTGACCAGTTCCGTTCAGGCTGCGACTCAGGACACCACGCCTGCGGCGCTGGAACTCGAAAACACCAACGTCGTCGCCACTGCGCTGGAAGAAACCAAGCAGATGCCCGGTGTGTCGATCATTACCGCAGAAGACATCAAAAAGCGCCCTCCGGCCAATGACCTGTCCCAGATCATTCGCACCATGCCGGGGGTCAACCTGACGGGCAACTCCACCAGCGGCCAGCGCGGCAACAACCGCCAGATCGACATCCGTGGCATGGGCCCGGAAAACACCTTGATTCTGGTGGATGGCAAGCCGGTCAACAGCCGTAACTCCGTGCGTTATGGCTGGCGCGGTGAGCGGGACAGCCGCGGCGACACCAACTGGGTGCCGGCCGATCAGGTCGCACGCATAGAGGTATTGCGTGGTCCCGCCGCTGCCTTGTACGGCAACGGTGCTGCTGGCGGTGTGGTCAATATCATCACCAAACAGCCGGGGGCTGAAACCCACGGTGAGGCCACGGTCTACAGCAACTTCCCGACCCACAAGGATGAAGGCGCCACCGAGCGCATGAGTTTCGGCCTGAACGGCCCGCTGACCGATAACCTGAGTTACCGGGTTTACGGCAACATCGCCAAGACCGACCCGGATGACTGGGACATCAACCAGGGCCACGAATCGCTGCGCACCGGCAACCAGGTCGGCACCCTGCCCGCTGGCCGTGAAGGCGTGCGCAACAAAGACGTGAACGGCTTGCTGAGCTGGCACCTGACCCCGCAGCAGACTCTGGAGTTCGAAGCGGGCTTCAGCCGCCAGGGCAACATCTATACCGGCGACACGCAAAACACCAACAGCAACGCTTACGTAAAAAGCCTGCTGGGCCATGAAACCAACCGAACTTACCGCGAGACTTATGCGCTGACCCATCGCGGTGAATGGGATTTCGGCAGCAGCATGGCTTACCTGCAATACGAAAAAACCCGTAACACGCGGATCAACGAAGGCTTGGCCGGGGGCACCGAAGGCATCTTCAGCAATAGTGGCTTCTACACCGCCGTGCTCAAGGACCTGACCGCCCATGGCGAGCTTAACTTGCCATTGCACGCAGGGCTGGATCAGACCTTGACCCTGGGCACCGAGTGGACCCAGCAAAAACTCGATGACCCCAGCGCCAACACCCAACTGACCACCGAAGGAGGCGCGGTTCCGGGCTTGACCAGCACCAACCGCAGCACCAGCTCCTCGGCGCAGATTTTCTCGCTGTTTGCGGCTGACAATATCGAGCTGCTGCCCGGCACCATGCTGACCCCGGGCTTGCGCCTGGATCACCACAGCATCGTGGGCAACAACTGGAGCCCATCGCTCAACCTGTCACACGAATTGACCAACACCGTAACCCTTAAAGCCGGTATCGCCCGAGCCTACAAGGCACCCAACCTGTACCAGTTGAACCCGGACTATCTGCTGTATAGCCGCGGCCAGGGTTGCTACGGGCAAACGACCAGTTGCTACCTGCAAGGCAACGCCGACCTCAAGGCTGAAACCAGCGTCAACAAAGAGTTGGGCATTGAGTACAACAACGAAGGCGTTGTCGCAGGTTTGACCTACTTCCGCAACGACTACAAAAACAAGATCGAATCCGGCCTGTCACCCATCGGCCAGGCCGTGGGCGGTACCGGCGACTATGCCAATGCAGGGATCTATCAGTGGGAAAACGTGCCCAAGGCTCTGGTTGAAGGCCTTGAAGGCACCCTGACGCTACCGCTGTCAGCGCAAGTGACCTGGACCAACAACTTCACCTACATGCTGCAATCGAAAAACAAGCAAACAGGTGATTACCTGTCGGTGACCCCGCGCTACACCCTGAACTCGATGCTGGACTGGCAGGCCACCCAAGACCTGTCGCTGCAAGCCAGCGTGGCCTGGTACGGTAAACAGACGCCGAAAAAATTCGATTACCACGGCGAACGCGTCACGGGGACGTCCAACAACCAGCTGGCACCTTACGCCATCGCCGGGATCAGCGGCACCTACGCCATCACCCGTCACCTGAGCATCACCGCAGGCGTCGAGAACCTGTTTGACAAGCGCTTGTACCGCGAAGGCAACGCCCAAGGTGTGGCCAATATCGAAGGCGCCGGTGCCGCGACTTACAACGAACCGGGCCGTACGCTGTTCACCAGCCTGACCGCGTCGTTCTGAGCCATAACGAGATCGCCTGATGAGAACGATGATCCTCCCTCTGGCGCTGCTGCTTGCACTGGCCCTGCCCGTGCAAGCAGCTCAGGCCCGACCTGCGCCTGACCAGCCCATGGACACCAGCCTGCTGCAGCGCAAAGACCTCAAATACAGTTTCAGCTCGCTACTGCTGGACTCTGCTGACGGCCAGCGCCACTACCAACTGTGGATTGGCCGCCCCGCCAGCGCACCGCCCAAAGACGGCTATCCGGTGGTCTGGATGCTCGATGGTAATGCCGCAATGGGCGCGCTGCATCCTCAGTTGCTCAATACGTTGGCGGACGGAAAAGCGCCGTTGCTGGTGGCCATCGGTTACCAGACGCCGCTGCGTATTGAGCGCAACGCCCGCACCTATGACTACACCCCGAGCAGACCGAGCGCCGCCCGGCAAACCGACCCGCTGACCGAGCAACCCAGCGGCGGCGCTGACGTCTTCCTCGACCTGCTGCGCGAGCGCATGCGCCCGGCGATTGCCGCTCAGGCGCCGATCAATCTGCACCAGCAAACCTTGTGGGGCCACTCGTATGGCGGCCTGTTGGTGCTGCACGCCCTGCTCAACCGGCCGGGCGAGTTTGCCCACTACGCCGCGGCCAGCCCGTCACTGTGGTGGACCGACGTGAATATAGATGCGGGCTTCAAGCAACGCCTCAAAGGCCATCAACCGCACCTGCTGTTGATGCGCGGCACTGCCGAACCCGGCAACCCGCGCGGGCCGAGCGTCGGGCAACCGGATCAGCGCATGCAAACGCTCAAAAGCCAATTGAACGGCCTGCCAGGACTCACCGTTGACTACCACACCTTCGATGGCATGAGTCACGGCGAAACCCTGCCCGCCTCGCTGCGTTACGTGCTGCAAGCTCTGTAACCCCTCGAAACTGTAGGAGCGAGCTTGCCTCGCGATCTTTTGATCTTTTAAAAGATCGCGAGACAAGCTCGCTCCTACAAAAAGGGTTGCGCGTGCATTTATTCCAATACGGAATCCAGTCTATAAAAAACATGAATTTTATTTATGGCATGCCTTTCTTTATCTTCACCTGACCTCCATTACCGGGCACCGCCATGACCAGCCAAGCACACTCGAACCCGCTGGATGAACCTCCTGTCGAGGTCAACTGGCAGCGCAACCTGGCTGTCAGTGTGTTCGGCGCGTTCACCACGATTATTGCCATGACCCTGTTGCTGCCCTTTCTGCCGTTGTACGTCGAGCAGCTTGGGGTCAGCGATCCGGCGGCTATCGTGCAGTGGTCTGGCATCGCCTTTGGCGCAACGTTTTTGACGGCAGCCCTGACGGCACCGTTGTGGGGCCGCCTGGGGGATCGTTACGGGCGCAAGTTGATGCTGATTCGCGCAAGCCTGGGCATGGCCATCGCCATGTCATTGATTGGTCTGGCCGAAAACATTTACCAACTGGTCGGCTTGCGGCTGTTGGCCGGTTTGCTCGGAGGCTACGCGTCGGGGGCAACCATCCTGGTGGCCACGCAAACGCCCAAAGCGCGCTCGGGTTGGGCGCTGGGCATGCTGGCGTCGGGGATCATGGCCGGTAACCTCACCGGGCCGCTGATTGGAGGGCTGCTCCCGCCGTTGGTGGGTATCCGCAACACCTTCTTTCTCGCCGGCGGCCTGATCTTTATCACCTTCCTCGCCACGTTGTTCCTGATGAAAGAAGTGCCCCGCCGCAAGCCTGCCGCCGGTACGCCTAAAGCCACAGCGGCCAGCGCGTGGAGCGCAATCGTGGACAAACGCCCGGTCATGACCATGTTTGTCGTGGCGGGCCTGATGATGTTCGCGATCATGTCCATTGAACCCATCATCACCGTGTACTTGATCCAGTTGCACACCCAGGATGTCACCCTGATGGCGGGCGTGGTCATGTCCGCCACCGCGCTGGCCAGCGTTTTGTCGGCATCGCGGGTGGGTAAATTGGCCGATCGCATTGGCCACTGGAAAGTCGTCACGGGGTGCATGAGCGTCGCCGCCCTGCTGCTGATTCCTCAGGCGTTCGTGACCAATGAGTGGCAGCTGGTGGGGCTGCGTTTTCTGATGGGGTTGGCGCTGGGCGGGTTACTGCCAGGGATCGCCGCGATCATTCGCCACTCTGTGCCCGACAAAGTCGCCGGGCACATGCTCGGCTACTCAACGTCCTGCCAGTACATCGGCCAGGTGCTCGGGCCATTGACCGGCGGCTTTGTCGGCGGGCATTTCGGCATGCCCGCCGTGTTCATCATCACCTGCGTGTTGATGGCAGGCTGTGCTGCGGTGATGCTAGCCCTGCGGCCCCGCCACTCAGTTCAAGCGCATTAAGGGGCATTCGCGGCTTCTGAACGGGCAACCCGGTACATCGTCCATGTGTAGGCGGCCAGGGCCAAGCCGGCCAGCGTGCCGCCGATCAAACCGATGTACGAGAAACCCAAGTGGCTGCCGACCCAACTGCCCAGCAGCGCACCGCCGCCGATACCGATGTTGTAGATGCCCGAGAACATCGCCATGGCCACGTCAGTGGCATCCGGCGCCTGGGTCAGCACTTTCGATTGCAGGGCCAGACCAAAGCCCATGATCGACATGCCCCAGATAATGCTCAGGACACTCAACGACTCGACCCAACCACTGGCCGGCAACAGCAGGAGCAGGCACAGCGCCAGCAAGCCGATAGCGATCAGCAGGAACAGGTGCGGGTTGTATTTATGGAACAGGCTGAAGCACAGCGAGCCAATGATCCCGGCGCCGCCGAACAGCAACAGGGTGGTGGTCACGATAGTACCGCTCATGCCCGCCACGCTCTGCACGAACGGCTCGATGTAGCTGTAGGCCGTGAATTGCGCGGTGATCACCACCGCAGTCAGCACGTAAACCGCCACCAGCGCAGGCCGCCTGAACAATACCGGCAAGCTTCTCAGCGACCCCGAGTTCTGGCTCGGCAGCAGCGGCAAGGTCTTGAACAGCCACAGCACCAACAAGGACGCCAACCCGGCGATCACCAGGAACGTGGTGCGCCAGCCCATCGCCTCACCCAGCAAACGACCCAGGGGCACACCCAGGACCATGGCCAGCGAAGTACCGGTGGCGAGCAAACCCAATGCCTGTACCTGCTTGCCTTCCGGGGCCATGCGCACAGCCAGGGACGCGGTGATCGACCAAAACAGCGCGTGGGACAAGGCCACGCCAATCCGGCTGAGCAGCAAAATGCCGAAATGAGTCGCGACGCTGGACAGCAAGTGGCTGACGATAAAGATGCCGAACAACGACAGCAGCAGCTTTCGGCGCTCGACGTTGCGCGTCAGCAGCATGATCGGCAGCGAGGTCAGGGAGACCACCCACGCGTAAATCGTCAGCATCAGCCCGACGCTGGCGGTGGTCATGTCGAAGCTGGCGCCAATGGCACTCAGCAAGCCGACGGGAACAAATTCAGTGGTATTGAACACAAAGGCGGCCAGCGCCAATGCGATGACAGGTTGCCAATTTGCCTGAGGTGTTGCGCCATGGCTGCTCATTTCTGGGGTGTTCTACTCGCATTCGGGAAGCTGACAGGTTCTTTTTGCTGCACTGGCGGTCACGTGCTGCACATACAACACGCCCCGGTGCCAGAAGCATAGCCAGAACCACACGGGGCGGCATTCTATAGCGTTCTTGACGGTATGACGGTGAACATCGAGTGACGCCTGCGAGACATTTAGCCGCACGGTGACGCCACAGCACGAAGCATTCTTGCAATGGATCCACTAAATCCACACTGCACCCAATTTTGTGTTCGTTAATCGCCTAAAACTACTGCTATTCACTGATTACAAATTGACTCGCCCAAGACCAATCCCGCCTAATGGATCCATAAAAGCAATAACACCTGATCTGGAGATTGGTATGTATCCAAAAAATACGTGGTACGTCGCCTGCACCCCCGACGAAATCGCCGACAAGCCGCTGGGTCGGCAGATTTGCGGTGAAAAGATGGTTTTTTATCGCGGCCTGGAAAACAAAGTCGCGGCCGTCGAAGACTTTTGTCCGCATCGCGGTGCCCCGCTCTCGCTGGGGTATGTCGACAACGGCAACCTGGTGTGCGGCTACCACGGCCTGGTGATGGGTTGCGACGGCAAGACCGTCGAGATGCCCGGCCAGCGCGTGCGCGGCTTCCCCTGCAACAAGACCTTTGCCGTGGTCGAGCGCTACGGGTTTATCTGGGTATGGCCGGGCGAACAGGACAAAGCCGACCCCGACCTGATCCATCACCTGGAGTGGGCCGTCAGCGATGAATGGGCCTACGGCGGCGGGTTGTTTCATATCGGTTGCGACTACCGCCTGATGATCGACAACCTGATGGACCTGACGCACGAAACCTACGTGCACGCGTCCAGCATCGGCCAGAAGGAAATTGACGAAGCCCCTCCGGTGACCACCGTCGAAGGTAACGAAGTGGTCACCGCCCGGCACATGGAAAACATCATGGCCCCGCCGTTCTGGCGCATGGCGTTGCGCGGCAACAACCTGGCCGATGATGTGCCGGTGGACCGCTGGCAGATCTGCCGTTTCACACCTCCCAGCCATGTGCTGATCGAAGTCGGCGTGGCCCATGCGGGCAAAGGTGGTTATCACGCCCCGGCGCAGGCCAAGGCATCAAGCATCGTAGTGGACTTTATTACCCCCGAAACCAACACCTCGATCTGGTACTTCTGGGGCATGGCGCGCAACTTCAATCCGCAGGATCAAGCGCTCACGGCGACGATCCGCGAGGGCCAGGGCAAGATTTTCAGCGAAGACCTGGAAATGCTCGAGCGCCAGCAACAAAACCTGCTGGATCACCCGCATCGCGCCTTGCTCAAGCTCAATATCGACTCGGGCGGTGTGCAGTCGCGTCGCGTCCTGGAACGCATCATCGCCAGCGAACGCGAGCCCGCCGAAAGCGTTGTGAGGATCCAGCCATGATCGAAGTGCAGGTTGTTTCGCGCAAAACCGAAGCCCAGGGGATTTGCAGTTATGAACTGGCCCGTCTCGATGAAAGCCCCCTGCCCGCTTTCAGCGCCGGGTCGCACATTGACGTGCACTTGCCCGACGGGTTGATTCGCCAGTACTCACTGTGCAACCACCCGGACGAACGCCATCGCTACCTGATTGGCGTGCTCAGGGACCCGGCCTCACGCGGCGGCTCTCAACACCTGCACGAGCAAATCAATACTGGCGACCGCTTGCAGATCAGCGAGCCGCGCAACTTGTTCCCGCTGGTCCACGAAGCCCGGCGCAGCCTGTTATTTGCAGGCGGTATCGGCATCACGCCGATTCTGTGCATGGCCGAGCGTCTGGCCCATAGCAATGCTGACTTCGAGCTGCACTACTGCGCCCGCTCCAGCGACCGCGCAGCCTTTGTGGAGCGGATTCGCCAGTCAGCGTTCGCAGACCGCGTGTTCGTGCATTTTGATGAGCAACCCGAGACGCTCATGAACGCCGCCCAAGTGCTGGCCAATCCGCAACCTGACCTGCATCTCTACGTGTGTGGACCCGCTGGTTTTATGCAGCACGTACTGGACAGTGCACGCGTCCAAGGGTGGGCAGAAGACCGCTTGCACCGCGAATACTTCGCCGCCGCAGCCATCGACAGCAGCCACGATGGCAGCTTTAGCGTCAAAGTCGCGAGCAGCGGCCAGATCATCGAGATCCCGGCCGACAAAACCGTAGTGGCGGTGCTGGAAAGCCATGGCATCGACATCCCCATGTCGTGCGAACAAGGCGTGTGCGGCACCTGCCTGACCAACGTGCTGGAGGGCATACCCGACCACCGCGACATGTTCCTGACGGAAGAGGAGCAAGCGTGCAACAACCAGTTCACGCCGTGCTGCTCACGCTCGAAATCGCCGCTGCTGGTGCTGGATATCTAGTCGGCGCGCAAAATCACCCGCATCCGCTCACTGGCCACTGCCGAGCTGAAAATCTCGGCATAGCGCAAGGTGGCATTGGCGTGCTCGCGCATCATGGCTTCAGCGCGAGCACCCTGACCATTGACCAGCGCATCGAACACCGAATGGTGCTGCATGTGTGCGTAATTGAAGCGTCGGTACTCGCGGGCCATATCTTTACGATCAACCGCCAGCGCCGTAACCGAGGCAAACGGTAAATGATCATTGCGCGCCAGCGCATCGGCAATTGCCGGGTTGTGGCTGCCCTCAATAATCACCTGATGAAAGCGCATGTTGAGGTCGTGATAAGCCTCAAGGTCATCTTCGGTCACAAAGCCTTTATCGAATAGCTCGTCGCCTTGCAGCAAGCACAGTTCAAGGGCTGCCCGGCCTTCTGGCGAAAGCCCGCGCTCAGCGGTCAGACGCGCCGCCAACCCCTCAAGCACCCCGCGCACCTCGACGGCACCGGCAATGTCATTGGCACTGACAGAGCGCACCTGAAACCCGCGACCACCAAAACGCACCAGCAAGCCTTCCTGCTCCAGCGTACGAAACGCCATGCGCACCGGCATGCGTGAGACACCGAACAGTTCAGCGGTAGGGATTTCCATCAGACGTTCGCCTGCGGCCAGCTCGCCCGAGGCAATCATTTTGCGCAGTGCAATCAGCACCAGTTGGCCGGGCTTGCTCATCCAGGCGGCTTCCAGAAAACAGGGGGCCGACATAGTAGCCCAGATCGACCTCAAAACCCTGTAGGAGCGAGCTTGCCTCGCGATCTTTTCAACATCAACAGATCGCGAGACAAGCTCGCTCCTACAGGGCGGGTTGAGTGCCGGGGTATTACATCGACAACGGGTAGCTGATGATCACGCGGGTTTGGTCAAAGTCGCTGTTGAAGGTGCGCCGGTTGGTCGAGTTGTTGACCCGCAGGCTGAGGTTTTTGAAGCTGCCACTCTGAACGGTGTATCCGATCTCGGTATCGCGCTCCCATTCCTTGCCGTTGGTGCCTTGCTTGGTGGTGGCATTGTCGCCGTGACCATATCGCACCATTGCCAATAAGCCCGGCACGCCCATGGCGGCAAAGTTGTAGTCGTAACGCGCTTGCCACGAACGCTCGTCCGCGTTGCTGAAGTTGCCGTTGAACATGTCGTTGCCCAGGGTTCGCCCGCTGCTGCCGTACACCGACATCCAGCTGGTATCGCCACTCACTTTCTGCAAACCGAGGTACAGCGTGTGTCCGCCCGTCGCGGCGGAAAACAGGCCGTACGCCGTGCGGCTGCTGACGTTGCCGATGCGCGCGCTGCCGTCATCCTTGTCGATAAAGTAGCCCAGGTTGGCGCCCAGCACCCAGTCGCCCACCGGCTGCTTGTGCAGCAGGTTGAAGTAGCTCTGCTGGTAGATGTCTTTGAGTTGCGAATGCCAGACACCCACCTGGGTACGCTGCTCGTTGAAGCGATAGTCTGCCCCCGCATAGTTAAAACGGTCAGACGTCACGCCCGGTGCCGCCCACGTCGACAGCTCTTGCATGTCAGAAGAGTTACGCAGGCTGACCTTGCGGTATTGACCAGCCTGTACCGCCAGCCCTTCGATTTCTTTGGACACCAGCATGGCTCCGCGGAAGGTTTGCGGGAGCAGGCGACCATCGTCATAGCGCAGTACCGGCACGTCCGGCATCAGTTCACCGACTTTGATTTCAGTGGCCGAGAAGCGCATTTTTGCCGCTACCCCGGCACGGCTGAAATTGTCTGCAGCGCGCCCATTGCTGCGCACCGGCAGCAGCTCCGAACCACTGGCCTCGCGGCTGCTGTCGAGCTTGACGCCGAGCATGGCAATGCCGTCCACCCCGAACCCGACTACGCCTGGGGTAAAGCCCGAACTGAACTTGAGGATAAAGCCTTGCGCCCACTCATCGACCTTGCTTTTGGTCGCCCCAGGGTCGCGAAAGTCGCGGTTGAAGTAGTAGTTGCGCAGCAGCAGATCCGTGCTGGAATCTTCAAAAAAGCCTTGATCCTGTGCCATGACAGGGGCGCACAAGGTCAACGACAGCAAGCCAATGGTGTTCTTCATTATTATTGTTCTCCGTTTTTTGGACGCAGCCGCTCCCCGCAGCTGAAAAAGCCCGCCCAGCTCTGGTTGAGGTGTACGTGTGGAGTGTGCCCGGCCAGGGCCGGGCATCAATCAGCGCCCGAAATCAGGCTGCCGAAAGCACCGGCTGCGCGGTAGGAGCGCCCGGTTTGAGCAGCAACAAACAGCCTGCTGCGATCACGAATACGATGGCGAACACCCCGTACAAGTGCAGCGGTTGCCAGCCGCCATCGAGCAGAAAACCGGCCACGATGGGCGACAGGATCGCGCCGATCCGACCAATCCCGATGCCCCAGCCCACGCCCGTGGTGCGCACCGAGGCGTCATAGACGATCGGTGACAGCGCATACAGCCCGGCCACGCAACCGTTGGAGAACATCCCGATCAGCAGGCCCAGACCCAGCGCTGCCATGACCGAAGAGGCCGAGCCGACAAACAGCACCAGCAAGCCCGCCGTCACCAGCATGAACAGCGACAACACCCGTGTCAGCGGCCAGCGCGAGGCCAAACCACCGACCAGCGCGGCGCCAAAGATCCCGCCCACGCTCAACAACACCCCGCCGGTGATGCCCTGCTGCGCAGAAAGCCCGGCAGACACCAGCAACTTGGGCGTCCAGCTCATCACGAAGTAGAAGCCGAACATCACCAGGAAGAACAGCGTCCAGATCAACAGCGTGGTGCGGCGCAGTGCTGGCGTCAGCAGCTTGGTAAAGCCCTTGCCCTCGCCTGCCACGCTCGCCACCACGGGCGGCATTTGGCTCAAGGTCTGTAGCCCCATGCGCTGGGCCAGACGGTTGATACGTTGCAAGGCGGTTGCCGGACGACGGGCCAGCAGAAAGTCCAGCGACTCCGGCAACCACAGCAGCACCAGCGGGATAACCGCAAAGGTCACGATGCCGCCGAACAGAAACACCGAACGCCAGCCCCAGTGCGACAACAACCACACGGCAATCAAGCCGCCGAGCGTTGCGCCCAGGGCATAACCGGTAGACTGCAAACTCACCGCCAGACCGCGCCAGCGCTTGCTCGCGTACTCACTGGCGATCACGTTGCTGCTGGCCAGAATGCCGCCGATACCCAGCCCGGTCAGGCCGCGCAGCAGCGCCAACTGAGTGGGCGACTGGCTCATCGACGAGAGCAGCATGCCAACGCCGGAAACCACCAGGCACAGCAAGATCAATGGACGGCGACCGATGCGGTCCGCCCAGGGGGCGATAAACAGAGAACCGGCAGCCATGCCGAACAAACCGGCGCTGAGCAGCATGCCGATTTGCGCCCCGCTCAACGCCCACTCAGCTGATACCGAGGCGGCGGTGAAGGCCATCACCAGCACATCGAAACCGTCGATCATGTTGAGCACAATGCAGATTCCGATGGCGAGCCATTGGAAAGAACTCATCGGGCCAGTGTCGACAGTGGTTTTCAGATCGATAGCCATGCGCGTGCCTCCTGCCCGGACATCACCGAAGCAAAAGAGCCGCACAACACGGCGTGACTCACAGACATAAAGCATGCAGAACCCAGGCGGTTCTTTGCCCTTGAGAAGGCTTTCATGACGAGACCCTTTTTGTAGTTTTTATGGGTAACGGTCAGGGGCGAGACCCCGGACATCACCTGGCCGATAGTCAACCCGTTAATGGATCCATTGACAAGATGAGGGCCGGGGCGGGACAGGGCAAAACGTCTCTGTTTAACTTTTTAAATAACCAATGTTGTCTTATTTATCAAATAGTTAAGCACTCTAATCATGACTGATATTACTGTGCGATTATCGATCACCATCTGTTCAGAGGGTGCTGTACACAACCCCCGTAGCAGTTGACGAGCTTTGCGAGGCTACGTCCGGCTGTAGTCGCTGACGAGGCACGAGGCTGCGAAAGATCAAAAGATCGCGAGACAAGCTCGCTCCTACATGCGTCATTGTGCCCATTGTTTAGAACATCCCGACCTCAGGATCCGAAGGTTTGGATCCTGTGTGGCCGGGCAAGTTTGGTATTAAGCACTTCACAATAACAATTGCCGCCCAAGGACTCCCTCCCCCATGTCATCTTCTGCACCTGCCGCCCGCACGTCCAACGGCGTGTTCGGCCTGTTTTGTCTGGGCAGTTACTTGTTGTCCGTGTCGTACGGCACGACGTTTTTGTTGGCCATGATGCTCAGCGCACACGGTGGCAGCGAGTCAGATGCAGGCACGATTATTTCGGCGGCCATGGTCAGCACGTTTGCTGCGGTGATTTTCTCCGGGCACCTGACCGATCTGTTTGGCGCGCCCAAATCCATTGCGGCAGGCGCCGTGCTGCTGGCCGCCGCGTGCCTGGGCTTCGCCAATGTGCAGACGTTCGGCGTCGCGGCTCTGCTGTTCGGGTTGCTGCTGGGCCTGGGTTGGGGGGTGTTTTACACCTTGGGCCCGATCATCGTGGCAATGATTATCGAACCCGCGCGCCGGGTTAAATATTTTGCCCTGCTGTCGGGCAGCATGATGACCGGCATCGGCACCGGCCCCTTGCTTGGCCGGGCCAGTGAAGCGCTGGGGTACCCGGTCGAAACCGCGTTTATCGCGGCCACCGTCGCCAGCTTGCTCGGCGGCCTGGCGTTTGTCCTGATCGGCCCGAAAATCAAGGAGCAAAGCGCAATTGTCGGCCCGGTCAGCGTGTGCAAAATCACACCACGTGCCGCCGTAACGGTGCTGCGCTCAAAAGCACTGTTCGCGATTGTCATGGTCGGTTTGGGCGGTGCGATTTTCGGCGGGCTGTCGAGTTTTCAAACCTCTTACGCGACGCTCAATCAGCTGGATTATTCGCTGTTCTTTCTGGGCTTCATGAGCGCCGCGATTTCCTGCCGGCTGTTCATCGCGGGCTTTATCGTCAAGCGCGACCCGTACTGGATGGCCTGTGCATTGACCGCCATGATCGTGCTCTCGGTGCTGATGTTTATGTTCAGCGTCACTTCCAGCGCGACCTATGTGCTGGCCGCGGTGACGCTTGGGGTGGGTTACGGGCTGACCTATTCAGTGATCAACGGGCTGGCCGCCAACGAAGCACCCGCCGGGCACACCTCGCAATCACTGGTGCTGTTCAGCCTGGCGTATTTTATCGGGGTGTTTGGTTTCCCGTGGCTGGCCGGGCACATCATCGTCAGTTACGGCATCCCGACCCTGCTGTCGATCATTCTGCTGATCGCGCTGTGCAATTGGTCCATCACTGCGGGCCGTCTGTTGTGGCGCACGCGAACCGCCACGTGCGCCAATGCCTGAACTCAGGTCACTGTTCAGCGACGAGCGCCTCCAGCGGAATGATCTGCGCGCTACCATGGCGCACGCCACGCTCGGCCATGACCTGACGCGCCAGTGCTGAAACCTCCCCCACCGCGCCCTTGAGCACCGAGACCTCCATGCATTTGCCCTCGTCGAGGTGCACATGCAAGGTCGACAGGGTCAGGTCGTGATGTTCATGAAACGCGTTGTTCAGGCGCTTGGACAGCTCTCGCGTGGCGTGATCGTAGACATAACTCAAGGTCGCCACACAGGGTGCCTCTGGGTCGTCTGCCGCCTGTTCCAGCAAGCCTGCACGCAACAAATCCCGGATGGCTTCGGAGCGACCTTGATAGCCGTGCGCCGCAACCCGCTCGTCAATGACGGTCAGCAAGGCATCGTCCAGCGAAATTGTGACCCTTTGCATTAAAATTTGCCTCGCAGTTATGAGCTTTTTACATAAACTTCACACCCAACGCGTGAATAGGCTACTGGCCATCAATCATTGGGAGACGCAGTGTGAAGCAGTCAAGTGTGAAAAAACAGCTTGCCCTCTGGATCATGGGCGCCTGCCTGAGCATCGGCACAATATCGGCCTACAGCGCCACTGCCGCCCCGACCCTGACCTATTCATGGCCCACCAATGCCGGGCCGCTGGACCCCAGGGGCTACTCGCCAAACCAGATGTACGCCCAGGCCATGGTGTATGAGCCCTTGGTGCGCTACACCGCCGAGGGCACGCTCGAACCGTGGCTCGCCACACACTGGAGCGTCTCGCCTGACGGCAAAACCTACACCTTCACCCTCCGTGACCATGTGCAGTTCAGCGATGGCAGCCCGTTTAATGCGGCCGCAGCCAAGGCCAACCTGGATGCTGTCCTGGCCAATGCCAAACGCCATCAATGGATGGAGCTGGTCTCGACCCTGGAGCGCGTTGAAGCCCCCGACGAACACACCCTGGTGTTGCATCTCAAGCACCCGTATTACCCGACCCTGATGGAACTGGCGCAGGTGCGCCCGCTGCGGTTTGCCGCGCCCGACGCCAAACCCGGCACACCGGTCGGCACCGGGCCGTGGGTATTGGCGCAAACCCGACGCGGCGAGTACGACCGTTTCGAGCGCAACGAGCATTACTGGGGAGCCAAACCAGCCTATGGCGCAGTGCTAGTCAAAGTGATTTCAGACCCGGACAGCCGCGCCATTGCCTTGCAAACAGGCGAACTGGACCTGATCCAGGGTGCCGAAGGCGAGATCTCCCCCGGGACCTTTGTACGGCTGCGTGACGCCGGTTTCAACACCGCCATATCCGCGCCGCTAGCCACCCGCACGGTGGCGATGAACACCGGGCAAGCGCCGACCAACGAGTTGGTGGTGCGTCAGGCCATCAATCAGGCGGTAGACAAAGACACCATCATCGCCAAGGTGCTGCACGGCCTTGAACCGCGCGCCGACGCGCTGTTTTCCAGCAACATGCCCTACGCCAACATCGGCCTTAAAGCCTTGCCTTATGACCCCGATCACGCCCGACAAGCCCTGGACGCTGCAGGCTGGAAAATACCCGCTGGTAAAACCGTCCGCGAAAAAGACGGCCAGCCGTTGAGCACCGAACTGGTGTTTCTGGGCACCAGCGCACTGCAAAAAAGCCTGGCTGAAATCATTCAGGGTGAGCTGGCCAAGGTCGGCATCGAGGTCAAGTTACGCGCCGAAGAAGAAGGCTCATTGGTGCAGCGCCAACGCGAGGGCCGCTTCGGCATGATCTTCGCGGATACCTGGGGCGCGCCGTACGATCCGCACTCGTTTGTGAGCTCCATGCGCTACCCGGGGCATGCCGATTACATGGCCCAGCGCGGGCTGCCGATGAAAGATCAGATCGACCACACCATAGCCGAGGTACTGGGGCAAACCGACGAAGCCAAACGTGCCGAAGGTTACCGCGAGATCCTCACCACGCTGCATGACCAGGCGGTGTACCTGCCGGTGTCGTACCTCACGGCCATCAGTGTCAGCGCCAAAGGGGTCGATAACGTGCAGTTCGGCAGCACGCTGTTTGACGTGCCGTTTGAGGCCATGCGCCCTGCCACCGGGAAGCCCTGAGCCATGCTGCGTTATATCGTTTTGCGGCTTTTGCTGCTGATCCCGGTGTTGTTGGGGGTGTCGTTGATCGTCTTTGTCCTGCTGCACCTGGGCAATGGCGACCCGGCGCTGGATTACCTGCGCCTGTCACAGATCCCGCCCACTGACGTGGCGCTGGCCGAGGCGCGGCATGCCCTGGGCCTCGACCGGCCTTTGGTTGAGCAGTACGTCAGTTGGCTATGGAACGCTGTGCACCTGGATTTCGGCACGTCGTATATCACTGGGCGCCCGGTGCTGGATGACGTGCTGTATTACCTGCCCGCCACACTGCAACTGGGTGGCCTGGCGTTGCTCGTGACCTTGCTGATGAGTATTCCGCTGGGCCTGGCAGCGGCCCGCTGGAAAGGTCGCTGGCCGGATCAAGTGGTGCGTTTTATCACCTTTATCGGGGTGTCGATGCCGAACTTCTGGCTGGCTTTTTTGCTCATCGCCCTGCTCTCGCTGTGGCTCGGCTGGCTGCCGCCCATGGGCCGTGGCGGCCCGCAACACTTGGTCATGCCGGTGCTGGCGATTGCCCTGATGTCGATGTCGATCAATGCCCGCCTGCTGCGCGCCAGCCTGCTCGATGTGCGCCAGCAGCGGCATGTGTTTTACGCCCGGGCACGCGGCCTGAACGAGCGCCGGGTTTGGCGCGACCATATTCTGCGCAACGCCTGGATGCCATTGGTCACCGCCACCGGCATGCACGTTGGCGAGTTGTTGGGCGGTGCGCTGGTGATCGAAACCATATTCGCCTGGCCCGGTATCGGCCGTTTTGCGGTGAGCGCGGTGCTTAACCGCGACTTCCCGGTGATGCAATGCTTCACCTTGCTGCTCACCACGCTGCTGGTGCTGTGCAACCTGGTGGTCGACATCTGCTACGCCTGGCTAGACCCGCGTACGCGTTTGTCGGGGGTGATGGCATGAGTAGCGTGAACACTGTGTTGGCAGGTAAAAAAGGCGGCCTGCGTGTCGGTTATGTACTGGTTGCGCTGCTGCTGATATTCGCTTTATTCGGGGCCTGGATCGCGCCCTATGACGCCACCCTGGTCAACCTCGACGACCGTTTGCTACCCGCCAGTACCAGCCATTGGCTGGGCACCGACCATTTGGGCCGTGATGTACTCTCGCGGTTGATCGTCGGCACGCAATGGTCGCTGGGCAGCGTGGTGCTGGTGTTGGGGCTGGTGCTGATCTTGGGCGTAACCATTGGCGGCATCGCCGGGATTGTTGGCGGCAAGGTCGATATGTTTTTGATGCGCCTGTGCGACATGTTCCTGACCTTTCCGACCCTGGTGCTGGCGTTCTTTCTGATTGCCCTGCTGGGTACCGGGCTGACCAACGTGATTATCGCCATCGCCCTGTCGCACTGGGCCTGGTATGCGCGCATGGTGCGCGGCATGGTGCTGGCCCAGCGCAACCGCGACTACGTGCTGGCTTCCCGGCTGTCCGGGGCTTCACGCCTGACCCGCCTGCGCCAGCATGTGATGCCCAACGTGGTCGGGCAGTTGCTGGTGCTGGCGTCGATGGACATCGGCCACATGATGCTGCACGTTTCAGGGCTGTCCTTCCTCGGCCTCGGGGTCAGCCCGCCGACGCCCGAGTGGGGTGTGATGATCAACGACTCCAAGGAGTTTATCTGGACCCACCCGCAACTGCTGCTGTGGCCGGGGCTGATGATTTTTATCTCGGTGATGGCCTTCAACCTGCTCGGTGACGCCTTGCGCGACCGGCTCGACCCCAGCGTACTGGCGGAGATCAAGGAATGACCCGGACCCTGAGCATTCAAGGCCTGTGCCTCAAACATCAGCAACGCACATTGGTGGATCAACTCGACCTGACGCTCAAGGCTGGCGAGGTACACGCGCTGGTGGGCGCCAGCGGTTCGGGCAAGTCCCTGAGCTGCCTGGGCATTCTCGACCTGTTGCCTCCCGGCGTGCACAGCCAGGGCGGCACGCTGCGTCTGGACGGCCACGTGGTGCAACCGGCGCAGTTGCGCGGGCGCGAAGCCGCGCTGGTGCTGCAAAACCCGCGCAGCGCTTTCAACCCGGTGCGCTCATTGCGTCAACATGCCCAGGAGACCCTGCGCAGCCGAGGATTGCGCGGGGTGCACGCCGATCAATTAATTCTCGACACCCTCAACGAAGTCGGCCTCAACGATGGGCCGAGGGTGCTCGATTCTTTTGCTTTTCAGCTCAGCGGCGGCATGTTGCAACGCTTCATGATTGCCCTGGCGCTGCTCGCGGACAGCCACTTTTTGTTGGCCGACGAACCCACCAGCGATCTGGATGTTGTCGCCCAGGCACGCTTTCTCGACTTGCTGGAGCGCCTGGTCGCAGAGCGAAACCTCGGGGTGCTGCTGATTACCCACGACATGGGCGTGGTTGCGCGCTGTGCCGACCAGGTGTCAGTCATGGCCCATGGCCGCATCGTCGAACAGGCCGATGTCCACACCCTGTTCAACACCCCGCAAAGCGAAGAAGCGCGCACGCTGCTGGCCGCGCACCATGCATTGACTCTGGAGACTTGCACGCCATGACGCTTATTCAGGTATGCGATCTTAACCACGGTTACACCGCTGGCGGAATGTTCAGCAAACGCCACCGCGTGCAGGTGCTCAAAGGGCTGAACCTCGACCTGCACGCGGGCCAGAGCCTTGGTTTACTGGGCGCAAGCGGCAGCGGTAAAAGCACCCTCGCCCGCTTGCTGATGGGCCTGGAAACACCCGTTCAGGGCACTGTCCTGTTCGAGGGCCAGACGTTACAGGGGCTAAACACGCAGCACTTTCTGCGCCGGGTGCAAATGGTCTTTCAAGACGCCATCAGTGCCTTCAACCCCCAGCGCAGCATTGGCTGGAGCATTGCCGAGCCGCTGCGCCATCTTTCGGACATGAACGCCGAAGCCATCCAGGCCCGCGTTGAGCGCCTGTTACTGCAAGTCAAACTGTCGGCCAGTGACAGCGACAAGTTGCCAGCACAACTCAGCGGCGGCCAGTTGCAACGCGCCGGTATCGCCCGGGCGCTGGCGATAGACCCGCAGATGATCATCCTCGACGAAGCCCTGTCCAACCTTGACCGGGTATTGCAGGTGCAAATACTCGACCTGCTGGCTGACGTGCGGCGCGAATCTGGCACCGGTTTTTTACTGATTACCCATGACCTGAGCCTGGTCCGGCGGTTTTGCCAGCGGGTGGTGGTGCTGGCCGATGGGAAACTGGTCGAAGACCGCGAGGTCATCCCCGGCATGCGCTTCGAACACCCGGCGGCACGCACCCTGCAAGAGGCGGTATTGCCGGCCATGCCGTCCAAAACGCGCGCCTGCTGAATACAAATGGTAAAGATTTGTAAATAGAAATGATTTGCATCCGTATAGATGTAAAACTTTGTAACCGATTTCGGCTACGCAGTTCCACATCCGGAGTACTCGCAGATCATGCACAAACTGTTCACCCTGCCAACGTCGGCACTGACGTTGGTTGCCTTAGGTATGTTCAACCACGCTTTCGCCGCTCAAGGCGCTGTCGACCTGCCCGCCACCACGGTCAATGCTGCTGACACCGAAGAGGACTCGCCTGAGGGCTATCAGGGCAAACCCAGCGCCACCACGACCCGCCTGAACCTGACCGCGCAAGAAACTCCGCAAGGCGTTACCAGCATCAAGCGTGAGCAACTGGATGACTTCAAGCTCAACAGCATTCGCGATGTACTGGACAGCACGCCGGGGGTGAATGTGCAAAAGGTCGAAACCGACCGTACCTACTTCACCGCGCGCGGTTTTGACATCACCAACTTCCAGTACGACGGCATGGGCATGCCGCTGAACGGAGGATTGCTGGTGGGCGATATCGACATGGCGCCCTACGAGCAAGTGGACATTCTGCACGGCGCCAACGGGTTGATGAGCGGCACCGGCAACCCGTCGGCCACGGTCAACTTTGTGCGCAAACGGCCGACGGCTGACACCCAGGCCACCGTCAGCGTCAGTGCCGGTTCGTGGGACAAGCGCCGGGTTGACCTGGACGTTTCCGGGCCGTTGACTGACTCAGGCAATGTGCGCGGCCGTTTTATCTACGCCAATGACACGGGCAACTCCTACCTCGACCGCTACTCCCGGGAAAAGAATATTCTCAGTGGCCTGCTGGCTTTTGACCTGACTGACAGCGACACCCTGACCGTCGGCATCGAAGACCAGAAGTCCAACTCCAATGGCGCCAGCTGGGGGGCGCTGCCGCTGGCCGATGCCAACGGCAACCCGATCCACTATCACAGCACCCGTTCGAATATTTCCCAGCCGTGGGTGTATTGGGACGTGCACACCACCCGCGCCTTTGCCGAGTGGGAACACCGCTTCGAGAATGACTGGAAGTCGACGCTGACTTTGACGGCGATGGAACACCGTGAAGACACCAACATGTTCTACGTCTACAGCAACGGCGCGTCGGCCACCGGCTATACCGGCCTGGCTTCCAAGTACAAGGACGATACCCGCGAGCTGGATGGCGATCTGTCTTTCAGCGGCCCTTTCAGCCTTGGCGGGCGTGAGCATCAGTTGACCTTCGGCGCCAACATCGCGCGCTCGCACACCCAGGAAACCTCGTTGTACGGCACCTCGTCGTACTACACCTCGGTGTCGCTGCAAGACGCCCTGAACGGCGATATCCCCAAGCCGACGTACAACATTGCCACAGACGCCGCGACCTCCAACTACACCGATCGGCAAAAGAGCCTCTATGCCGGGGCGCGGTTTAACCTCACCGATGACCTGCACCTGATCACCGGCGCACGCATGCTCAGCGCTGACAGCGATGGCGAAAACTACGACACCGCCCGCGATGTGAGCATTCATGGCAAGGTCACGCCTTACGCCGGGGTGATCTACGACCTGAGTGAGCAATACTCGGTGTACGCCAGCTATACCAAAATCTTTAACCCGCAGTACAACCTGAACACCCAGGGCAAGGTTATCGACCCGCTGGAAGGCAAGAGTTATGAGGCCGGGATCAAAGGTCGTTTGCTCGACAATAAACTGAATGTCACGGCAGCGGTGTTCCACACCCAACAAGACAACGTGGCGACGTATGCCGGTTACAACCCCGCACTGGGCGGCTATGTGTACGATGGCGAGTCGTACAAGAGCAGCGGCATTGAACTGGAGGCGTCGGGCGAACTGGCCCCCGGCCTGCAAGTCAGCGGCGGCTACACCTATGTGTACATCACCAACGCTGATGATCAGCGCGGCAACAAATTTATCCCGCGCAATGCGCTGACCTCCTCCATGACCTACCAGTTGCCGATGGCGCCCAAGGTCAAGGTCGGTGGCAGCCTGAAATGGCAAAGCAAGGTCGAGAACGACACCACCCCGGCCGCCAGCCAGGATGCCTACGCGCTGGTGGGCCTGATGGCCAGTTACCAGATCGACCCGCACTGGAGCACCCAGCTGAACCTCGACAACCTGACCAACCAGAAGTACCTGGACAGCGTGCGTTACGCCCAAAGCAACTTTGGCGACCCGCGCAATGTCACGGCCTCCGTGAGCTGGAAGTTCTAAAACCACCCGGCAGGCTGGCCCTTGCTGGCAAGCCTGCCGGGCTTCAAGGTTCAACCCCGTGGCAGCAACGCCAAAATCCGCTGGGCGATGTGCTCGGCGTGGGTTTCCAGAGCAAAGTGGCCGGTGTCCAGCAATTCCACCACCGCGTTGGGATTATCGGTTTTATAGGCGTGAGCCCCCGGCGGGATGAAAAACGGATCGTGCTTGCCCCAAATCACCAGCGTCGGCACCTGGGCAGCCTTGAAAAACGCCTGAAACTGCGGGTACAGGGTCAAGTTGTTGCGGTAGTCGAGAAACAGGTCCAGCTGGATGTCGTCATTGCCCGGCCGCAGCATCAGCAGCAGGTCCAGCATCCATGACTCCGGGGCCACCCGTTCTGGCTTTTCAACGCCATGCAGATACTGATAACGCGTGCCTTCCAGGCTCAGTACCGCGTTGCGGATAACCTCACGATTAGCCGCAGTCGGCTCGGCCCAATACGCACGAATCGGCGCCCAGGCATCGCCCAGTCCTTCGAGGTACGCATTGCCGTTTTGCGAGACCAGCGCACTGACCCGCTGCGGCTGTGCCACGGCCAGACGAAACCCCACCGGCGCGCCGTAATCAAATACATACAGTGCATACCGCGTGAGTTTCAACGCATCGACGAAATGCCCCATGGTAATTGCCAGGTTATCGAAGCTGTAGCTGTAGCCCCGCGCCTCAGGCACTTCAGTAAAACCGAAGCCCGGCAAATCCGGCGCAATAACCCGGTAGTGAGCCGCCAGCAACGGGATCAGGTCGCGGAACATATGTGATGAGCTGGGAAAACCATGCAGCAACAACATCACCGGTGCCGACGGATCACCGGCCTCGCGATAGAACACACGAACACCATCGGCCTCAATGTGTTTATAACGCACCACGGGGTTTGAATTGGGCATACAGACGCTCCTCAAGTAACCATTAAAATCAAATATTCGGGTTAGCTTTTAAAAAGCTGCGCCCAAACAAGTAACCTGTCAAATTAATTATTATGGTTACACGATGCAATTTGGTAACTACCCAGATCAGTCGTTAACGGTTACGATAGCCGAGCTTTTTTCGAGGACCGACCATGAGCGCCACCCCCGCCACTCCACCGCTTGAGCCGTATGTACTGGCTGACCATCCCGTGCTGGACATGCTCAACACCCGAGCCAATGTCGAGGCTGTACCGGTCGACTTTTGGCAAAGCGATGCCGACGTCAAGCGCTGGCTCGTGCGTCTTGAATGGTTTGCGCAGGAAGAAATACCCGAGTTTGAGGAAGGCGCCCTGCTGACAGCCGCAAGGCATCTGCGAGAAGTGATTCGTGATCTGCTGGAGCAACGTAAGGCGGGGCAGCAAGGGGATCCCGCTGCGCTGAACAACTTTTTGCGCAAGGCGGTGAGTTACCCGCAACTGGCCTGGAATGAAACGGGCGAACTCAGCCTGCAACGCCTGCACAAACAGCAAACGGCGGAACAGTTTTTGGCGCCGATCGCTGAAGCCGCCGCTGACTTGCTGGTGAATGCCGATGCCGAGTTGATTCGCACCTGCGAACACCCGGACTGCGTGCTGTGGTTTTATGACCGAACCAAGGCCCACAAACGCCGCTGGTGCAGCATGGCGCTGTGTGGCAACCGCCATAAAGTGGCTGAATTTCGTAAACGCAAACTGCAGCAATAGACGCTCTAAACTATCTGAGCGAAGCTGAATGCAGTGCCCAGTAGGCGGCATAGTGCCAATGATGCGGAGACGGCGTTGCGTTTCCTGTTCAACGCCATCGCGCCGAAGGCTGATTCTACCTTCACCTTCTAAGGCCATCCAAAGATGATCTATCTGGACAATGGTTGAAGTCACCGCTTTTGATCATCGTTTCCACGTCCTTCGCTATCGAGAAACACAGCATTAATCTGACGACCTTGATTGCTGCGCTCAATTACCATTTGTCCTCGAAATAAAACGTTTATATACCCACACCGACCGAAAAGTGTACGACCTTAATGGACATACTCTGTCAGGAATCAAGCGCTTGATGGAGTTGGTTGAGGGTGGTGCGGGACGTCTCTCAGTGGTGCTGGCTGACCATCCCAAGCTGCGCAATGATTTGCGTCGTCCGACAATGGAGGAAATAGCTATCGCACAGAGGTTTTTTTCACTCGATGGTATTACCGGCAGTCAGCGCGAATACATTCACTGGCTGCTGCATACCTGACTGGTGAGAACCCTATTTCGGCGGAGCTGATGGGGTCAGTGCTGTCGTAACAACTGGATGATCTGGAACCGACACTCACTCGTCATGGGTACAAGATAAAGGGCTTGCTAGAGCAGTTAGACTCCAAGCCCACCAAAAATCAAAGTGTTATTCAGAAACATGCTTGACCCGGCGCGAACTGCTGAGTTGCGCGATAAGATGCTGGCATCAGGATTGCCGATTTGAGGGCTGTCGTCGCAATTAATGTCAGTCGAGAAGCGTGAGGAATGCAGGTCGATAATTTTGGGGCGGAGGAGTTTATTTGTAGGCCATTGAATTCAGCCATGCACAGACATGTCCTTCAGGGAAAGCAGGAAGGATTCAATCAAAAGCGTTTATATAGTTTGAAACAGCTTAACCCCATCAATAAGTTGATATCGCTAGACCTTTTCAAGGCTTCCTTGCTAGGTTTTACATCCCTCATTAAGACTAATCGAGAAATCAAATTATGAATTCAATATTTACAGGGCAGGCCTCCAATTCGCAAACAATAGACAGCCTCACGGTGATAGCGACTATTGAAAATATTAGATGGGCAGGTACGGGCACCAGCATTTACATTTCCCTAGGCCCCACTCTTCAGCTACAAAGGTTTTGTGAAACTGCCAGCGCAGGGGAAACCATCGCGCTAAGCATTGATCTCAACAAAATGTTTGGGCGTAAAAATATTACACTTCTCGAAATTCAGGGTATCAGTTTTCATCAGGTCGGCCGGGAGACCTCTTTTGGTGCAGACTTCCTCAACGGACTCACCCTTGGTGTCGCGGGCACTATCAATTCGAATGAAGATGATTGGGCGCTCGAGTCAGTCACACTTATAGCGAATGATATTTATAGTAATACTACGTTCAAACATATCAATAAGTGGTTGCATGCTCCATCTTCTCATCTGGACACCGTTTGGTCAGGTCAAGTGCTTTACACTAACTGGATAAACTCCGATAAAAAACCCATTGATCTGAATTCACAAACTTATCCCGTGAGGTGGATGCCTTATATTGGGGATATTATGCGGTGGCGCAGCTATGATCCTTCAAAAATACCCGGGGTAGGCCAGTTGATTGGGAAGTTGATTGGTCATCAACTTTCTTCGGGGCAAAGCGAAAAGCTGGAGTCTAATACCACGACAAGCAGTTACACTTGGGTTTATACGCCGGAAGGCTCCCTGATTTATAGGCGCTGGGATAAAACAAATCACGCTGCGTATATCCGGCATAGTCAGCTTGGTAGTGGTCGCCCTGTGATATGTGCAGGTGAGTTCAAGGTCATCGATCATCAACTGCAGTCTGTTATCTCTATGGTCAACGATGCCTCAGGTCATTACAAACCAGATGGTGGAGCCTGTCTGCGCTATGTGGCCGAAAAGTTTGAAGCTTTGGGGATTAGCACTGAGCATACGGAGTGGAAATGGCGTGATTCAGCCTCCTGATTTTTGAAGGCACAAAGATACTTAACAACCAGTGTGTGCGAACGCTGGTTTGGATACATGGAACCTTTAATCTGGGCCCGGTGGTTTGCTTATTTTCTCATCAGGGGCCGTCTATCAAACTAACGTTTTATGGACGGTCCGTCAGTCGCACATAAAGTGAGCACGCGAAGATCAATTGCAAGCACGCCGCGTTGAATACAGACACAGTCGCAGCTAATGCCTGCACGGGGGCCGCTTCAGTCGCAATTAATCCAAGCCTGAAAGTGCGCTGATTGTAAGCACCTACCATAACGAGTACGCCAAGGGCGTACTCGCCAATTTCATCTCAAACTTTGGCTGCCGTCGGCACCATACGGAACGCCACGCCCAATCGGTTATAAGCATTCATCAGGCTGATGGCATAGGTCAGTTCAGCCAGCTCTTTGTCGTTGAACTCGGCGGTTACCGCGTCATAGTCAGCCTGAGGCACACCAGTCTGCTCAACCCGGGTGACGCTTTCGGCCCATGCCAGTGCTGCTTGCTCGCGGGCGGTAAACAGCGATTGGGCTTCGTGCCACACTGGCACCAACAACAGCTTGTCGACAGTCATGCCCAGTTTGAGCAAGTCCCGCGAGTGCAAGTCGATGCAGTAAGCGCAGCCATTGATTTGCGACACTCTGAGGAACACCAGGTCGATAAGCATTTTGGAGAGATCGCCGTTTTGCAGTGCAACGTGCACACCGCCGAACGCTTTGAAGGCTTCAGGGGATGCTTTGGAGTAGTCGATACGCGTGCTCATGGTCTGCCCTTGCATTGATAAGTGGAGTGGCGCCATAGTGCGGTTTCTTGGCCCTGTCACAAAGGGCCATGATTCAGCTCCATGGCTGGACCATGATTGTGCTCACCCGTGCAGGCCTCACCATGCAAACCTCTGTCCCCAGTTTATCGGCGCTTGACCCCGCCTCCAGCGAGCCGATTTACCGTCAGCTCTATTGGCGCTTTCGCGAAGCCATCAACGCCGGCCTGCTCAAGCCGGGTGATCGCGTGCCCGCAGCACGCGCATTGGCCAAAGAATTGGGGCTGGCCCGTGGCACAATCGACAACGCCTATTCCCTGCTCACTTCTGAAGGCTACCTGGTCGCATGTGGTCAGGCCGGCACGCGAGTGGCTGACGGCATTAGCGGCACAAGCTCTTCGCCGCCCGCCTCCGCCGTCGCACAGGCCGCGCCCCATCAGACAATCCGCCAACAGTCGGCAGTGCTGCCGTTTCAAATGGGCGTGCCGGCGCTGGATGCCTTCCCCAGAAAAATATGGGCGCAAATCGGCGCCCGCTGCGTGCGCGGCACACAGCCCCAAGACATGGCCAACCCTTCGGTCTATGGCTTGCAGGCGCTGCGCGCAGCAATTGCCACGTACTTGCAGGTGGCGCGCGGTATCGCCTGCTCACCGGCTCAAGTTTTTGTCACCGCAGGTTATCGAGAGACGCTGTCGCTGATCACCCACACCTTGCTCCAACCCGCCGACCGCGTGTTGGTCGAAGACCCTGGTTATCCGCCGACCCGGCGCCTGCTGCAAAGCCTGCATATCACGCCGGTTGCGGTGCCCGTTGATCAAGACGGCCTGCAAGTTTCAACGGCCCTTGAAATCGGCCATAACGCCCGCGCCGCCGTGGTTACCCCTGCGCATCAAAGCCCTTTGTGCGTGTCGCTTTCATTGCCACGACGGTTGGCGTTGCTGGAGTGGGCGAGCCAGCAAAACGCCTGGATCATAGAAGACGATTACGACGGCGAATACCGCTACGTCAGCCGCCCGCTCCCCGCCCTCAAGAGCCTGGACCGTGAAGGTCGCGTGCTCTACAGCGGCACCTTCAGCAAGGTGCTGTTTCCGGGCATGCGCCTGGCCTACGTGGTCGTGCCTGCGGCGCTGGTTGAACGTTTTGAAGAAAGCTGCAAAACCTTCCAGGGCGGTTGCCCGGAATTGACCCAGGCCATCGTCGCGACGTTCATGGCTGAAGGGCATTTCGGGCGCCATATCCAGCGCATGCGCAAGCTCTACAGCGAGCGTCGGGCGATGGCGGTGAACGGACTTAACAGCGTGCTTGGCGAGCGGATTCACATTGATGCCAACCCCGGCGGGATGCACCTCATTTTGCGGCTCAACACGTCCTGCGCGGACAGTCTGATGGTGCAGCGCATGCGCGAGGCCGGGCTGTTTGCCGAAGCCTTGAGCGAATGGCACCAAGGCACGGACAAACCTTCGGGGTTGCTGCTGGGTTTCGCCAATATCGACTCGCTGGCCAGCGCTCAAGCGCTGGGCCAACGTATCCTGGCGTTGATGTAACAGCCGTGTCGATTCAGCTCGCCTATCAGCGCAGCGGCGGCAGACCGTAGGCGCCCAGATCAAACTCTGGCAACTGGCGAATAATCAGGTCTGCGTGGTGGTACTTGCTGTCGGGCATGGCGGCATCGGGTACAGCAATGGCAGTCATGCTGGCGGCCTTGGCGGCGGTTACGCCAAACGGCGAGTCTTCAAACACCAGGCAATCCTGTGGCGCAACGCCGAGGCGGCGGGCAGCGGTCAAGAAGATGTCGGGCGCGGGTTTGGCTGCACCCACCTCAGGGTCATCGGCCGTCACGATAGTGTCGAACAGCGCAAACCACTCGCGATGCAACGTGGTTTTGTGGCCAAAGCCGCTGCTGGTTGAACTGGTGCCCACGGCAATCGGGATGTTGTGCGCCTTCAAGTGCCGCACCAGCGCTTCAGCCCCCGGCATGGCGAGGGCCTTGGAAAAGTACCCGGCCATCAGCGGCTCGCGCGCATTCAAAAACTCTTGCCCGGTAATCGGTAGATCCAGCGCTTTGACAATGTACTCAGCCAGATCCTGGGCACCGCGCCCGATGATGTGCTGCTTGATGCTCCAGTCATACGTGCGGCCATAACGTTCGACGACGATCTGCGTGACTTCGGAGTAAATGCCTTCGGTATCCAGCAACAAACCGTCCATATCAAAAATCACGGCCTTGATCGGGCCGACAACAGTACGCGGTGTATTCATCACAACAGATCCTTGGAAGAAGGCGAAAGGATTGCAGCACCTTAACTGGCGGGCTTGCCTGAATGCCAGTGCAGACCCGTATTTCATTCACCTTGCCTCGCGATCGCAGCCTTCGGCAGCGACTACGGGTTAAGAAGATCAAAAGATCGCGAGCAAGCTCGCTCCTACCGGTTTGTGGAGTATTTCTACGCCTTGAGCAAACCTGACCCGGTCACTGTAGGAGCGAGCTTGCTCGCGATCTTTTGATCTGGCTTGTGATCTGGTTTTTGATCTTGATCTACCCGCCCCTTCGGGAGGCCGAGTGGAGGTTTCGCGCAGTGGGTCTCCCGGCATGGATATGCACTCACATCAAGAGCCCCCCTCACCCTAGCCCACTCCCGAAGGAGAGGGAACCGATTGGGAGATGCTGAAGATATTTGGTGACCTGTTTGCTGCGCGATAGCGCGGATTCGAAGACGGGGCACCCGTTTGGTGGCAGGCCGGGTATTCCCACACAAACAGCGGTATTGATAATTACTCTCAATTAAATTAACGTCGCCGCGCTTTCAGGCTCATCACTTTTGAGTTCACCCGTGAACGACTCCAACGCCAGGCTGCAACTCTATCTCGAACATCGCATCGCTTTGATCAACTACGCCAAGGTGGTAGTGGGTGATCACGCGCGCGCTGAAGATGTGGTGCAGGATGCCTTTTTGCGCTTTTGCGCCAGTACTGAAGAGGTCGTCGAGCAACCCGTGGCGTATCTGTATCGCATCGTCCGTAATCTGGCCCTGGACGCCGTGCGCCGCCAGGCCGCAGAGAAACGTCAGCAGCAGTCGCCGCCACAATGGATGCGCCCCGGTCACGAGTTGTCGCCCGAGCAACGGGTGGTGCACAGTGATGACGCCAGCCGTATTGCTGCTACGCTGGCCAGCCTGCCCGAGCAAATGCGCATCGCTGTGGAGATGCATCGCCTGGGTGGTTTCACATTGCAGCAAACCGCCGATCATCTCAAAATCTCGCTTTCCAGCGCTCATCGCTTGGTCAAGGATGCCATCGTTCACTTGGCCTCAAGCGTCGCCACCCACGACTCTGGCCACAGCGCGCACAGTAAGGAACGCCCGTATGCATAACGCCCCCCTGCCCCGGACTGTCTCGGCACAAAGCCTGGAAGACGCCGGCCAGTGGCTGCTGGACCTGCAACAGCAACCCGAGCGTTTCGAGGAGTTCGATCGCTGGTTGCACAGCCACGAGGAGCACTTTGAGGCCTGGGCGCAGGTCAATCGTGCGTGGGAAGCCCTCGGCTCGCACTCCCCAAGCACCGAGCAACAATGGCCACAGGCGCCTTCGAACGTCACAACGCTCACACCGCGCGCGCGCCTGCCGCTGCTGGCCGCAGCCTGCATCAGTGCCTTGGCGGTGTGTGCCGCGCTGGTGCTGAGCCCGAACTGGCGGGCGGATTACAGCACCGGGACCGCGCAGACCCGTGAGGTCACCCTGAGTGACGGCAGCCGCCTGACCCTGGCGCCGCAAAGCGCGATCAACGTGAGCTTCGACGATCACCAGCGCCAGGTCACGCTGGTGCAGGGCGAAGTGTTTTTCGACGTGGTGCATGACGCCAGCAAACCGTTTGAAGTGCGCAGCGAAGAAGCCGTGATCAGGGTTTTGGGCACCGCTTTCGATGTGGCACAGCGCCAAGCTGGCCTGAGTGTCGAGGTGCGCGACGGCACTGTCGGCGTCAACAAACAGTACCGGCTGGGCGCTGGCCAGCGTTTGTGGATCGACCGCAACACCGGCAACGCCACGCAATCTCTGGTCATGCCCGCTGAAGTCGCGGGCTGGATCAAAGGCGCGCAGTTTTTTGAAAACGCCAGCGTTGCCCAGGTGGTGGAACAACTCGACCGCTACCAGCGCGGCTGGATCGTGATCAATGATCCGGCCCTGGCCAACAAGCGCGTGACCGGCCTGTACGACATGCGCGATACCCGGCGCGCACTGCAAGCCCTGGTCGCGCCGATTGGCGGTGAAGTGCGTCAGTACTCGCCTCTGCTGACGGTGATTGGCACTGCCAAAAAAGCTAAATGAAAAATATTTTCGTTATCACTGAAAAAAATCCTGAAGGTGTTCGTCTTTGTAGCTCCTTGTATTGCGAATGACTCGTAATACCAAAACGAAAGGCGATGAAGCATGGGTAACCGATCACACGTTGCGCACTCCAAAGTACCGGTGGCGCTGGCCGTACTGTGTGTGGCAATCAACAGCGCGATTTTCCAGCCGCCCTCGGCGGTGGCGGCAGAAGCCAACGCGCAGCCGAGTGATCAGGCTACCCGTTTCTTCGATATCCCGGCTCAGCCGCTGACCAACGCCCTCAGCGCTTTTGCGCGTCAGGCCAATCTGCAACTGGGTCTGGCGGCCGGGCTGGTAGATGGTCTGCAAGCCCCTGCCGTGCGCGGCAATTTCAGCAACGAACAGGCCTTGCGCCAGTTGCTCGGCGATGCGCCGGTCAGCTGGAAAATCGACGGCCAGCGCAGCCTGATCCTCAGCCCGCGCAGCGAGGCCAGCACCGGCCTGGACGGTGATCTGGACGAATCTGAACTGCTCGGCGCCGTGACCATCAAAGGCGGCCAAAGCAGCCGTTTGACCGGCCCGGCCGCACAGGTTTACACCCAGGCGGGCTCAAGCGTGTATATCTCCGGCGAGACCATCAATCGCTTTCGCGGCTCGTCCCCGGCCGACATTCTCAAGGGCGTGCCTGGCGTGCAAACCGGTGACACCCGCAACGGCGGCGCGCTGGACGTGAACATCCGTGGCATTCAGGGCCAGAGCCGCGTACCGGTGACCATCGACGGCAGCCAACAAGCTATTGACGCCTATCGCGGTTACGGCGGCATGCAGCAACGCAGCTACATCGACCCCGACCTGATCAGCGACATCACCGTCGATAAAGGCCCAAGCCTGGGCGCCGATGCAGCGGGCGCCATCGGTGGCATGGTGAAGATGAAAACCCTGCAACCCAAAGACATCCTCAAGGACGGTGAAACCACCGGTTTCCGTCTCAAGGGCGATATCTCCAGCAACAGCGTCGACCGCCCCCACGAGTACAACGCCACTCCGCGCAAAGGCAGCAACAGCATTTTCGACCCGCAGGCGCATTCGGGCAGCGCGGCGTTTGCCAGCACCAGTGACACCATCGATTTTGTCGCGGCTTACACCCAGCGCGAAAGCGGCAACTACTACGCCGGTAAAAAGGGCTTCAAGGATTACCAGGTGTTCAAGCAAGTGCGTCGCTGGGACCCGGCGACCAAGCAGTACGTCTACAGAACCGAAGAGGCCAACGGCCCGGCCAAAGTGTTCAAGGCCGGCAACGAAGTGCTCAACACGTCCACCGACTCCAAAGCGGTGTTGCTCAAGACCATCATCAAGCCTTCACCGGATCAGGCCCTTGAGCTGGCCTATCGCTGGACCGATGGCGAATACGGCGAAGTGATGCCCTCGCGCATCATCCGCAACACCACCGGCACCGTGCCGCAGTGGCAGCCTGGCTCCATGCGCATCAACGCCTACACCGCACGCTACACCTTCAAGCCGGAAGACAACCCGCTGATCGACTTGAGCGCCAACGCCTGGGTGACCAAGGCCCAGAGCAAGGCCTACAACGGCTTGAGTACCGTGACCCCGCTGTTTGGCTATGAAGGCGAGCCGGATCAACTGAGCGAAGACGGCTATCAGGACGCCCTGCTTAACCGCAGCAAGGATTTGCGCTGGGGCACGGACGTGAGCAACACCTCACGCTTCGACACCCAGGTCGGCAAATTCGCCTGGAACTACGGCGCCTCATACCAGAATGAAAAACTGCGCCCTGACGACAACTCGCCCGTGCTGCAATCTGACCTCGAGCAAAACCGCTTTATCCGCAGCGGCGACCGCCAGGAAGGCAGCCTGGTGAGCTCGCTGCAATGGGCGCCGATCAAGCCGTTGACCTTTACCGTGGGCGGACGCTACAGCGAGTTCCACAGCAAAGACCACAACCAGTTGGCCAGCCCCGCAACCTTTGCCAATCGCCCGGTTCGCTGGACATGGCTGTACAAAGGCAATGACCGCTTCGGTTATGTGTACTGGCGTCCGGACCAGCAAGGCAACTTCACCAAGGACTCGCTCAACGCCACGCCGTACGAAAAAGGCACGGTGGGTGACACCGGCTACGATAACTTCGAAGCCAATGACACCGAGATGAAGAAGTTCGCCACCAGCTACAGCTATGCCAAGCCGATCGAACGTCGCGACCATGCCTTCACGCCTTCATTCGGCGTGAAGTACGACATCAACGACAGCAGCTTCGTGTACCTCAACTACAGCGAAGGCGTGCGCATGCCGAGCCTGTTCGAGTCCACTTTGGGCTTGTTCACAGCGGCCGTACCCGGAGCAAAACTGAAGCCTGAGCACAGCAAAAACTGGGAGGTGGGCGTCAGTACCCTGAAGAACGACGTGTTCCTGGACGGCGACAGCGCCGCTGCCAAGCTGGCGTACTTCGACAACAAGATCGAAAACTACATCACCCGCGACTATCAGGACATCTTCGCCGGCAACCTGCAAAACGTTGACAGCTTCAGGGTCAAGGGCGTCGAGCTGCAGACCAGCTACGACATGGGGCGCGTGTTCACTGACGTGTCCGCCACCTACTACCTGAACGCCAAAACCTGTGCGCCGGACCTGGCGCAAAAACTGCGCGACGACGGCACCCCGACGCCTAACTGCGTGGACGGCGGTTTCCCGGGTTCTTACACCAACACCCAAAACCCGCCCAAGTACTCGGTCAACACCACGGTCGGAACACGCTGGTTTGACAACCATCTGGTCCTCGGTGGGCGCATGGTCTACAACAGCGCACCAACCGCCAAGCTGAACAAACCGTGGAACGATGGCATTACCACCAACCAGATCTACTACCGCAAATCGGCGATTTTCGACCTGTTTGCCAGCTACGAAATCTACAAGGGCACGCAGATCGACTTCGGCGTGCAAAACCTGACCAACGTGTACTACCTCGACCCGCTGGCACAAAGCTTTATGCCTGCACCGGGGCGCACGCTGCGCACAGGTCTGACGGTCAAGTTCTGACCTGATTGCGGTTAAAACACGGGATGCCCACGGGCGTCCCGTTTTACGTTGATTACTATTGATGAGCTCATGACCTACCTGAACCAATCCCGCAAGGCGCTCTGGAGCGTGGCCACGCTGATCACCCTGAGCGTGTACACGGGCATCACCGTCTGGCTGTTGCACACTTCACCGATCCCCTCGGCCGAGGCAGCACCGGCGGCGATGATGATCGAGCTGGCCGCCGTGCCCGTGGCACAAGTGGTCGAACAAGACCTGCAAGTGGCGCCTGACAAGCAGGTGCAAAAACAGATCAGCACGCCATCGGCCAAACCGCCCAAAGAGGTGGTAAAAAAAGTCACGCCCACCCCGCAACCGTCACCGGCCAAACAGGCCAAATCGCCCTTCAAGGACACCGCCCACGGGACGTATCAAAGCGCACCGCAACAGGGAGCGGAGATTCAGGCACCGCCGAAAAAACAGGAAGAACAACCGGCGTCGTCGACCACCACCGCCCCGCCTAAACTCGACGCGCAAAAGGCGGCAACTACTGCGGCAGCAGAGTCCTCGCGCGGCGCTGCTGATCCGGCCTTGAAAGTGCAATGGGAAGCGCAGTTGCTGGCGCACCTGGAGCGCTTCAAACGTTACCCGCAAAACGCCCGCGATCGGGGTGACCGGGGCGTGGCCTACTTGCGGTTTGAGATCGACAGCAATGGCAAGGTTCTAAGCGCCACGGTGGTGCGTTCAGCAGGCTTCAGCGAGCTGGACAACGCCACCCTCGACATGATCAACCGCGCCTCACCGGTACCGCGACCGCCAGAAGGCAGCAAGCTGCGGTTCACAGTGCCGGTGGTGTTTTCGAAATAGAGCTTTTGTGGGAGCCGGGCTTGCCCGCGATGGGTTCGACACGGCGTCAACAGGCGCACCGGGTTGTACGTATCGCGAGCAAGCCCGCTCCCACCGGGCTTGGGGCACGATTACACGCTGGCACAAAGAGTTACACATATGTGAGAATGATACGAATTCCTATTAGCATCTCTCTCCAGCGGCTCTGCATGTCATTCCTTACCCCGTCTTGCACATCCTCTTTGAATGCAGTGGTCGACGATCTGTTGGCCAGCTACACCGAGCTGCGCCGCTATTTGTGCGGGCGTTTGCGCAACCCTGACGATGCGGCAGACATTGCCCAGTCCAGTTTTGCCCAGGCCTATGCCCATGCGTTGAACAGCCCGGTGAGCAATCCTCGGGCGTTGTTGTTCAAGGCGGCGCGCAACCTGTGCATCGATCAATATCGCCGCCACAGCAGTGAGGTGGCGGCGCTGGATGACTGGATGAGCCGGCTTGATGTGCTGAGCCCCACCGTTGAAGAAATCGTCATTGCCCGCGAAGAGTTGCAGCATTTGATCGAGCGCATCGAGCGCATGCCGCGCCTGCGCCGTGAGGTGTTTGTGCGGGTGCGGCTGGAGGGCTGTAGCCATCGCCAGGTGTGCGAGGAGCTTGGGCTGTCGGCCAAGTCAGTTGAGTTGCACATCGCCCGGGCCGTGTTTGATTTGTCTGAACTCAGCCTGGCCTGCCGTCATGTCTGAGCCGCTCTCTGCGCGCAAGGTGCAACAGGCACTGACGTATCTGGCCAAGCTCAATAGCGATGACCCTTTGCGGGTGGAGCAGGCCCACAAGCAACTGGCGCGCTGGCGCAGCCAAAGCAGTGAACACGAGCATGCCTGGCTTGAGGCCGAGCGGCGCTGGCAAATGATCCATCGTTTAACGCCACAGTTGCGCGGCACGGTGCAGTCGCAGCCGGTCAACCTGAGCCGTCGTCGCCTGCTGCGCCAAGGCACCGGGCTGCTGATGGTAATCGGCGCATCGGGCTGGTTGAGCTGGTTGTGGCGCGAAACCAGACCTTTCACCCAGTCGCTGCTCACTGAACACGCCGAGCCGTCGCGTCCGGTCACCTTGCCCGATGGCAGCGAGCTGCTGCTGGCCGCTGAATCCAACGTGCGCGTTGAGTTCAGCCACGCTCAACGCCAGATAATGCTGCTGCACGGCAACGTGTATTTCGACGTGGCCCACGAAACCTTGCGCAGTTTTGTCATCAATACCCGACTGGGCCAGATCAAAGTGCTGGGCACGGCGTTCAGTGTCAGCGACCGTGGCGGCTGTATTCAGGTGGCGGTGGCCCGTGGCCGGGTGCATGTGCAAGGGCTCAAGGGGGAAGCGAAAATCCTCACCGCCGGGCAGCACGTCAGCCTCAATGCCCAAGGCGAGATGATCGCGCTCAATCCGCACCGCCAGGCCGGGCCGGATATTGAAAACTGGCGCAAGGGCTGGTGGTCATACACCGATGCGCCGCTGTCCGAAGTGCTCGCTGAGTACAACGCTTACGCAACCCGCCCTGTGCGGGTCAGCGCCGACGCCGCACATTTGCGCCTGACCGGCAGTTTCCCCAGCGATAAACCGCAAATGCTGCTGCAAACGCTGCCGCGAATCCTGCCGGTACAACTGGTCAACAAGGCCGGTGAGCTCTATGTGCAATTGCGTTGAATTATTTTTGAGGGGTAAACGCGCCGAGGTCCGTCTTCACCCATAACTACACTCGAGTCAGGACTGACCATGTCGCATTACGCCTCCCCATACCGCGCCCCACTGAGCCGCCTGGCACTGGCGTGCTCTCTGCTGTTCGGCGCCGGGACCGCTCTGGCGGGCAGCAACACGCCGCTCAACTTGAACCTGCCCGCACAGCCGCTGGAGGCTGCGGTTCATACCCTGGCCCGTGAAGCGGGCGTCGCCATTGCCGCCGACAGCCAATTGCTCGCCGGGCGCAGTGCGCAACCACTGAATGGTCAGTACACCCTGCATGAAGCCTTGCAGCACTTGTTGGCCAATACCGGGCTGGTCGCCAGCGAAGAAAACGGTGTGATCGTACTGCGCCAGGCGCAGATTGACGGCGCCCTGAACCTGGGTGAAACCCGGGTCAACGGTGCCGGCCTGGGCGCCAGTGATTTGCCTGAAGCCTACAGCGGCGGCCAGGTGGCCACCGGTGCTCGCTTGGGGCTGCTGGGCGATACCCAGATCATGGACACGCCGTTCAACATCACCTCCTACACCGCGCAAACCATCGAAAACCAGCAAAGCGGCACCGTGGGTGCAGTCCTGCGCAACGACCCGTCGATCCGCTTCAGCACCGGCGAAGGTCACGCGTATGAGAACTTCATGATCCGTGGTTTTTCCCTCGACTCGGCAGAGCTGGCACTCAATGGCTTGTACGGCATGGCCCCGGACGGCCACGTGCCGACCGAATTTCTGGACCGCGTCGAAGTGCTCAAAGGCCCGGGCGCCCTGCTGTCCGGCATGGCACCCAGCGGTGGCGTGGGCGGTGTGATTAACCTGGTGCCCAAACGCGCCGGGGAAAAACCGCTGACCCGCCTGACCACCAGCTATGTGTCTGACGGCTATTTTGCCGAGCACCTGGATTTCAGCCGTCGCCTGGGTGACGAACAGCGCTTTGGCATTCGCTTTAACGGCGTGTACGGCGACGGCGACACCGGCGTCGACAAACAGTCCAAGGAACGCACGCTCACCTCGCTGGCCATGGATTATCGTGGCGACGGCTGGAAGCTCGCACTGGACGCTTATGAAACCCACGAGCGCGCCATCAACGGCAGCCCGATGATGGTCGGCTTCAGCGACATTGGCCATGTGCTCAAGGCGCCGAAAGCTGACACCAACATCCTCAAAGGCATCAGCGCCAAGCAGATCAGCAAGGCTGTGATTGTACGCGGCGAATATGAACTCAACGACGACTGGACAACCTTCGCCAGCGCCGGCAGCTCGAAAAGCCGCTATCAGGGCTTTCTTAACGGCACCCGTCTGCGGGTCAACAATGACAAGGGCGACGCCACTGGCGAAACCTACAACCAGGCCGGTTATACCGCCAGTACCGCTTACGAGGCTGGTATTCGCGGGCATGTGACCACAGGCCCCATCGACCACAAGCTGGTCTTCACCGCCAGCCTGTTGCACCAGAACATTGGCCGGGCGCCCACCGTGACCGGCGCACGCTACCCGAGCAACATCTACCACCCCGGCAAGCCGATTATTGCCGGGCGCACGGGCTCCAACTCGAAAACCGGTGACAACACCCTCTCCAGTTTTGCCGTTGCCGATACCCTGGCCTTCGCTGATGACAAAGTGCTGCTAACGTTGGGAGCTCGTTCACAACGGGTGCGCCAGCAGATGAGCAAGCCAAAAACCTACGACGAGCAAGCCATCACCCCGGCGGTGGGCCTGGTGATCAAACCCTGGGATGTGCCCGTGTCGTTGTACGCCAACTACATCGAAGGCCTGACCCAAGGCAACACCGTCGGTGACGTGACGGCGGCCAACTACGGCGATCAGTTCGAACCGTATAAGGCCAAGCAAGTGGAAGCCGGTGTGAAATGGGACCTGGGCACGTTTACCCATACGTTGAGCGCGTTCCAGATCGAGAAACCCAGCCTGATCCTCAACAAGGCCAGCAACCTCTACAGCGACGACGGCAAGCAACGTAACCGTGGTGTGGAATGGAACATGTTCGGTTCGATCATTCCTTCGGTGCGACTGCTGGGCGGCGTCACTTACACCCACGCCGAGCTGACCCGCACGGCTAACGGAGCGCTGGACGGCAACACCGCACGTGGCGTGCCGAAGTGGTCGGCCAACCTGGGTGCCGAGTGGGACACGCCGTGGGTCGAAGGCCTGACCCTGAACACACTGGTCATTCACAGCAGCTCGCAATACCTGAATGACGCCAACACCCTGAAAATCCCGCAATGGACCCGTTACGACCTGGGCGCGCGTTACAGCACGCGCATCCTGAGCAAAGACGTGGTGTTGCGCGCCAGCCTGGAGAACGTCGAAAACCGTTCCTACTGGGCAGGCGTGTTCAACGATGGCTTCGCCACGGTCAGTGAACCGCGCACGCTGAAGCTCTCTACCAGCATCGACTTCTGAGGTGAGCATGAGTCCATTCAATCGCTGGAGCCTTGGTTGCCTGTTTAGCGCCATGGCATCTGCATCAGCCCTGGCGGTCGAACCGCTCAGCCGGGGCCAAAGCGTACACGCAAGTGTTGCCAAAACCCTGCAGCCCAGCTGGAGTCTTGCTCTAAAGGCCGGTGATCTGGTCCAGGGCAAGGTGGTGGGCGATGTCAGCCTGCGCCTGCTTGACGCGCGGGGTAACCCGCTGCGCCTACTGGTGGATGGCTCGGACCTGTCGCGGGACTTTATGTTCGTCGCCCGCGAAGATGGCCAGTACCTGCTGCGCGCTGAACAATTGGCGACGCGCCCACAGGCCGAGTTCACCCTCACCTTGAGCCAGGTGCTGGCGCTGAGCGAACAACAGCGCGCTCCGACCACCCTCCTCAGCCCGGCCTTGCGCCAATTGGCAGAGCAACTGAAACAGGGCGCCACCACGCAAGCGTTCTGGAAAGACCGCGAGCAACAAGGCACGCCACTGGTTGAAGCGCTGGCTGACAGCCCCAACGAGCGTCTGGTCACGTTTTTGTGGCGCGGGGCCCGGCAAAATGTGCGGCTGTTCGGCTCGCCTTCCGGCGGCCACGACGCTTTACAGCGCCTGGGCGATAGTGACGTCTGGTACGCCACGTATCGGGTGCCGTCCAGCGCCCGCTTGAGCTATCAATTGGCTCCGGACGTGCCAGAGGCCGGCGATCGCCGCACCCTCTTGGCCACGGCTCAGCGCGATCCGCTCAACCCGCACAGCTTCGGCAAGCAAAAATATGAGCCGAGCCTGACCCGCTCGGTCATGGAATTGCCAGATGCCCCGCCCCAGCCCTGGCTGAACAAACGCGCGCACGTGGCCCCCGGCAGCGTTGAGCGCGAATCCCTGAAAAGCGAGATTTTGGGCAACACCCGGGATGTTTACGTCTATCGCCCGGCGGGCTGGAATAACATCGACCAGCAACCGGGCTTGCTGGTGCTGTTCGATGCTCACGCGTACACGCGTCAAGTGCCCACGCCGACGATTCTCGACAACTTGATTGCCGACGGCCTGATCCCGCCCACCGCAGCGTTGATCATTGCCAACCCGAGCGATGAAACCCGCCCCGTGGAGCTACCGCCCAACGCGGATTTCGCCCGGTTTATGGCACAAGAGCTGATGCCGTGGGCCAAGCAACAAGGCCTGGCCACTGACGCCAGACACACAGTGGTCGCGGGCTCCAGCTATGGTGGGCTGGCCTCGGCCTGGCTTGGGCTGCAACACCCGGAACTGTTTGGCAATGTGCTGAGTTTGTCCGGCTCGTACTGGTGGAGCCCGCCAAACACTGAAGACCAATGGCTCGCCCGCCAATACGCGGCCAGCCCGCGGCTACCGTTGCGCTTTTATTTGCAGGCGGGTTTGTTTGAAGACAAATCAGGTTCGCCGGGTGCCGGGATACTCGACAGCAACCGCCAACTGCGCAATGTCTTGCAGGCCAAGGGCTACCCGGTTGAACACGTTGAATACGCCAGCGGCCACGATTACCTGCAATGGCGGGGTTCACTGGCGTGCGGCTTGATCAGCTTGATAGGCAAGAGCCCCGAGACACCCGAGGCGTGTGTTCCGGTTACGTTGAGGTAATAAAGGCCTGCGATCTTTTGATGATCAAAAGATCGCAGGCCGTCTTCTCTCAGCTCAATCAAATGCCTTGCAGGGCAAGGTCCATCGCAAAGTAGGTGAGGATCATGTCGGCGCCGGCACGTTTGATCGAGCCGAGGGTTTCACGTACCACGCGGGCTTCATCAATGGCACCGGCCTGGGCGCCGAACTTGATCATCGCGTACTCACCGCTGACCTGATAAGCCGCCAACGGCAGACGCGAGGCTTCGCGAACATCACGAATGATGTCCAGGTACGCGCCAGCCGGTTTCACCATCAGCACATCAGCGCCTTCCTGTTCGTCGAGCAACGACTCGCGGATGGCCTCGCGACGGTTCATCGGGTTCATCTGATAAGACTTGCGATCACCTTTCAAGGCACTGCCGCCCGCTTCACGGAACGGGCCGTAGAGTGCCGACGCAAACTTGGTGGAGTAGGCCATGATCGAGGTGTCGATAAAGCCGGCCGCGTCCAGCGCAGAGCGAATCGCTTGCACCTGACCGTCCATGGCGGCCGAAGGCGAAATGAAGTCGGCGCCAGCAGCAGCGGCAGCAACGGCTTGCTTGCCCAGGTTGATCAGGGTCGCATCGTTGTCTACGCCGTGGTCGTGCATCACGCCGCAGTGGCCGTGAGAGGTGTACTCGCAAAAGCAGGTATCGCTCATCACGATCATTTCCGGGGCGGCGTCCTTGCAGATCCGCGCCATACGCGAAACCAGGCCATCCTCACGCCAGGAATCGCTGCCCGTCGCGTCCAGGTGGTGCGACACACCGAACGCCATCACCGACTTGATACCCGCGCGAGCATACCGCTCAATCTCGCCTGCCAATTTCGACTCAGGAATACGCATCACGCCCGGCATGCTGGTGATGGGCACAAAGTCGTCGATTTCTTCTTCGACGAAAATCGGCAGCACCAGGTCGTTCAAGCTGAATTCGGTTTCCTGGAACATATCGCGCAAGGTTTGGTTACGGCGCAGACGACGGGGACGAACAGAGGGGAACTGGTTAGGCATCATGGTTCCTGAAGGGCAGGTTCATAAAACGAACGGCAAAACAGTAGAGCCTTGACCCAGGCTCGATGGCGAAACAAATACAGGAATGAACCTGCAATTGCAAAACTTGCGGCCTGCCTGCGTCCCGTTGTCGCGGGCCATGACCGGTTGATCATTTCGTTAAAAAGCGTAATATCGCTGCCCATGATTCTCGAACAGCTTAAAGCCTTGGGCAATGACACCCGCATGCAAATGATGCAGTGGCTCAAAGCCCCTCTCACGCATTTCCCGCCCCAGGACCATGGTGATCCTGCGATTGGTGTCTGCGTGACACATTTGCAGCACAAGGCCAGGTTGTCCCCTTCTACCGCGTCTGCCCATTTGGCGATTTTGCAACGTGCAGGCTTTGTGCTGACCACGCGCATCGGCAAGTGGACCTACTATCGGCGCAATGAACAGGCGATTGCTGACTTTGCAGCTAGGCTGAAAATCGAGTTGTAATTTTTAACCAATCATTTCGTTATTTCGCGGAATGTAAAAACATGAGGAAGCCCCATGAGCAACAAAACCATTTTCGTCCAACCTGGCGGCGGCTATCAAAATGTAGTGGTCGGCAGCAGCGACGTGCGCGCGCCGGCGAATTACGAAATCACCGTGCGCCTGCACGCCAACTCACTGAACTACCATGACTTCGCGGTCGTGAGCGGCATGTGGGGCCCTACTGAGCAACGCATTCCGATGGCCGACGGCGCGGGCGAAGTGGTCGCTGTTGGCGCTGGTGTCAGCGAGTTCAAGGTCGGCGACTCCGTGGTCAGCACCTTCTTCCCTGAATGGATTGACGGCACCCCGCTGGTTGAAGGTTTCGTCACTGTGCCCGGTGACGGTATTGACGGTTATGCCCGTGAGAAAGTAACCGCCAAGGCCACCGCTTTCACCCTCGCCCCTGTCGGCTACAGCCACGCAGAGGCTGCAACACTGACCACGGCCGGGCTGACCGCCTGGCGCGCACTGATGGCCGATGACTCGCTCAAACCGGGCGATACGGTATTGGTACAAGGCACGGGTGGCGTGTCTATTTTCGCCCTGCAGTTCGCCAAAATGGCCGGTGCCACCGTGATCGCGACCTCCTCCAGCGACGCAAAGCTTGAGCGCCTTAAAGCGCTGGGCGCGGACCACGTGATCAACTACCGCAAAGACACAAACTGGGGCGAAACGGCGCGCGCATTGACCGGCGGCCGTGGTGTCGACCACGTGATTGAAGTTGGCGGCCCATCAACGCTTGAGCAGTCGATGATTGCCGTGCGCGTGGCCGGTCATATCTCGGTGATCGGTATCTTGAGCGGCGTCTCGGGCGCCATGAACTTCGTGCCTGCGCTGGTCAAGCAAGTGCGCCTGCAAGGCGTACTGGTTGGCAGCCGCACTCAGCAACAAGACATGGTCCGTGCAATCAATGCCGCTGGCATGCGCCCGATTATTGATCGCCACTTCCCGCTGAGCGAGATTGTTGACGCGTTCAAATACCAGGAAACCAATCAGCATTTCGGCAAGATTGTCCTGGACATCTGACCCGCCTCTACCGGATGGCGCATTGACAGTGCGCCTCCGGCTTTACTAGATTCGAGGTTTTGCCCAGCGAGCAGAACCTTATGAGCCTTGAATCCGTACGCGCTTTCTTCACTGCCAACGCCCCTGACTTGCACATCATCGAATTGGCCACCAGCACCGCGACCGTTGCCTTGGCGGCTGAAGCCCATGGCGTTGAACCGGGGCAAATTGCCAAGACCCTGGCCTTTCGCGTGGGTGAGCAGAATGTATTGTTGGTGGCCCGTGGCGATGCGCGTATTGATAACAAGAAGATCAAGAACGCACTGGGCAGCAAGGCCAAGATGCTTGATGCCGAGACGGTGGTTGCGCTGACCAGCCACCCGGTGGGCGGCGTCTGCCCATTCGGCCTGGCCACTGATCTGCCGGTGTATTGCGATATTTCTCTGCAGGCGTTCAGCGAAGTCATGCCCGCCGCAGGCACCACGAACTCGGCCGTGCGCATCAGCCCGACCCGTATGGCACAACTGGTGAACGCCCAGTGGGTGGACGTGTGTCAGGAACTTGAGGCACCGTGCGCGGTGTAGCACGAGCCTGCTCCAGGCCGTAAAAAAGGCTGGACCCTTGCGGGGCCAGCCTTTTTTACAGGTACTGATGCTTACGCGATGGCGTTATCAACCAGCACTTGAGCTTCTGCGACCAGACGGCCGAGGTGCTCGTCGCTGACAAAGCTTTCAGCGTAGATCTTGTAGATGTCTTCGGTGCCCGACGGGCGTGCAGCAAACCAGCCGTTCTCGGTCATTACCTTGAGCCCACCGATTGGCTGATTATTGCCCGGTGCATGGCTGAGGATCTGGGTAATCGCTTCGCCCGCCAAAGTCGTCGACTTGACTTGCTCCGGCGACAGCTTGCCCAGCAGGGCTTTCTGTTGCGGGGTGGCTTTGGCGTCGACACGGGTCGAGAACGGCAAACCGAGGTCTTCAGTCATTTTCTGATACAGCTGCGAAGGATCGCGGCCTGTACGAGCGGTCATCTCGCCGGCCAGCAGCGCAGGGATCAAGCCGTCCTTGTCCGTCGACCACACCGTGCCATCCAGACGCAAGAACGAAGCCCCGGCGCTTTCTTCACCACCAAAGCCCAGCGAGCCGTCAAACAGGCCATCGGCAAACCATTTAAAGCCGACCGGCACTTCGTACAGGCGACGACCCAGACGCGCAGCCACACGGTCAATCAAACCGCTGCTGACCACGGTTTTACCCACCGCCGCATCAGCACGCCAATGCGGACGGTTCTGGAACAGGTAGTCAATGGCCACCGCCAGGTAGTTGTTAGGCGCCAACAGGCCGCCAGACGGGGTCACGATGCCATGGCGATCGTGGTCCGGGTCACAGGCGAAAGCCACGTCAAAACGCTCTTTAAGGCCGATCAGCCCTTGCATTGCGTGGCTGGAGGATGGGTCCATGCGGATACGGCCATCCCAGTCCACGCACATAAAGCGGAACGTTGGATCGACCGAGGTGTTGACCACTTCAAGGTTCAACCCGTAGTGCTCGCCGATTGCCGACCAGTAACGCACACCGGCACCGCCCAACGGGTCTACGCCCAAACGCAAGTTGGCACCGCGCAGGGTGTCCATGTCGATGACGTTTTTGAGGTCTGCGACATAGCTGTTCAGGTAGTCGTGGCGGTGCGTGTTGCTGGCTTTGAGCGCCTGCTCATAGCTGATGCGTTTGACACCGGCGAGCTTGGCGGCCAGCAGTTCGTTGGCCTTGGCTTCGATCCACTTGGTGACATCGGTGTCGGCCGGACCGCCGTTAGGCGGGTTGTACTTGAAGCCGCCGCTTTCCGGCGGGTTGTGCGAAGGCGTAATCACCACGCCATCAGCCAGCCCGGAAGTGCGGCCACGGTTGTAGCAAATAATGGCGTGGGAAATAGCAGGGGTCGGGGTGTATTCATCGTTCGCGGCGATCATGGTGTCGACACCATTGGCGGCGAAGACTTCCAGCGCACTGGCACCCGCAGGGGTGGACAAGGCGTGGGTGTCGATACCGACAAACAGCGGACCATTAATCCCTTTGAACTGGCGGTACAGGCAAATGGCCTGACTGATTGCCAGAACATGCCACTCATTGAAGCTCAGCTCAAACGAGCTGCCGCGGTGCCCGGATGTTCCAAAAGCGACTCGCTGGGTGGCAATCGCTGCATCGGGTTGACCGGTGTAGTAAGCGGTCACCAGTCGCGGAATATCGACCAGCAATTGAGCTGGAGCCGGTTTGCCCGCAAGAGGACTGAGTGTCATGCAAAACCTCAAAAAGAAATGATTCGGAGGAAAAACCGCAGTTTACTGGCACTTCGACATTGGCGCGAAGCAATTGTCCTGACACAACGTATCAATTATGTCTTGTCAGCAAATTCTGCTTTATATGACGGCACAATTTGCATCCTGTTCCCGCTCATGGCAAAAATTGCCTCATCCCGGTGCGTCTGCAATGTGTTTACGGATGCGTATGTTTAAGTTCGAAAAAGGAAGCAGCATGAAACCACTCGTTATCAGCGCGGCCCTGACCCTCTCGTTGAGTACGCTGTGCAGCGTGGCCAACGCCGCCAAACTGGAAGATGTAGCCCCCTACCCTAAAGCCGATGCGGGTTTCACTCGTCAGGTCATTCGCCTGCCATCGCAAAAGAACGAAGAAGATTACAAGGTCCAGATCATTGCCGGTAAGACGCTTCAGGTTGACTGCAACCAGCAACGCCTGACCGGCAAGTTGCAAGAAAAAACCCTCAAGGGCTGGGGCTATCCGATGTACCGCCTGGATAAGGTCAGCGGCCCGTTGAGCACCATGATGGCCTGCCCTGACGGCAAGCCGCACCCCGACTTTGTGCCGGTGGTGGGCGATGGCTTCATGCTGCGTTACAACAGCAAATTGCCGATTGTGCTCTACGTCCCTAAGGGCGTTGAAGTGCGCTACCGGATCTGGTCCGCGTCCAAACAGATCAAGCAAGCGACCGCTGAATAATCCCTACGCAAGCCTTCAGGCGAGCAGGCATGCGTCTGCTCGCCCGACCCTTCGGTTACTCCAGGCCGACGCGATACACCGCGCCTTTGTCCTCATCGGTCAATACGTACACGTAACCGTCCGGCCCTTGGCGAACATCACGAATTCTCGCCTTCAAGCCACCCAGCAAGCGTTCTTCGTGCACTACTTTGTCCCCGTCCAGCTGTAGACGGATCACGTCTTTGTCCGCCAGGGCACCGATAAACAGGTTGTGCTGCCAAGGCTTGAAACGCTCACCGTCATAAAATGTCATCCCGCTGATCCCGGGCGACTTCTCCCACACGTGATACGGCGCAACCGTGCCCTCGACCACTTTGCCCTTGGCCTCCGGAATCGGCTTCGATGAGTAATCAATGCCGTGAGTCGCCAGTGGCCAGCCGTAGTTTTGACCGCGCTCGATCAGGTTGATTTCGTCGCCGCCCTTTGGCCCGTGCTCATGGGTCCAGAGCGTGCCCGTCCAGGGGTTCAGGGCTGCGCCCTGCTGGTTGCGGTGGCCATAAGACCAAATCTCTGGCCTGGCGCCTTTTTGCCCGACAAACGGGTTGTCCTCGGGGATGCGCCCGTCCGGGTAGATGCGCACCACTTTGCCCTGCAACTTGTCGAGGTCTTGTGAAGTGGAACGCTGGTTGTTTTCACCCAGCGCGATAAACAGGTAACCATCGCGATCAAAGACCAGCCGTGAGCCAAAATGATTGCCGGTTGAAAGCTTGGGCTCCTGGCGGAAAATCACCTTGAAGTCGCTCAGCGAACTCATGTCATCGGACAAACGCCCGCGCCCGACCGCCGTGCCCGCGTTGCCGTCCTGGCCCTCTTCGGCGAATGACAGGTAAACCAGTCGATCGTTGGCAAAGCCCGGGGACAAGACCACATCCAGCAAACCGCCCTGCCCTTTGGCCCAGACCTTGGGCACGCCCGCCAACGGTGCCGACAGCTTGCCCTCAGGGCTCACCCAACGCAGGTGGCCGGGGCGCTCAGTGACCAGCATGCCTTTTTTATCGGGCAAAAACGCCAGCGCCCAAGGATGGTCAAGCCCCTGCACCACAGGTGTGGCGGTGACGGGGCCCAACTCTGACTTGAACGTCTGCGCCTGCCCGGTCTGGGCATTCACCGTCAACGCAAACATCGAGGTGACGACAAAGGTCGCCAATGCGGTTTTTTTCAACATCCGATAGTCCTTTTTCGATTAACGCGCATCCCTGGGCTGTACCGAGGGTGCCGTTGGCTGCAAGGTTTGAGGTACGGGTGGGTTTCGCGGGTAACCATTGCCGATCTGGCCATTTTCAATCGACGGCCTTTGCCCTTGAGGCACAGGTTGACCGGGGCGAATCAGACCGGGAGCGGGGCCTGTGCCTTGTCGACTGTTTGGGTTGATGCGCCGGATGGCGTTGTTGTTGGAAGGTGCCACGCCGGGGGTAAGCGTGTTCTGCGCCAGCAACACGGTGGCCGGTCGTTGGGCATGACCACCGTTGGCTATGTCGGGTTGAGCCTGGGCTGACGCGTGGGCGGCCATTGCGGCCAGCAGCAAGAGCCCAAAAGCACTGTGTCGCGCACTGATCATGGTTTGCTCCAATTCAGGGAAGCCTGAGCGTTGGAGTGCAGTTTGCCGATCCGGTTCGCGATTAATCCAGCGAACGCTTCATGCGCGCCCGCTCAAATGTCACATCTTGTTGCCAGCGCGCTGAGTCCGCCTCATTGCTCGTCCGTTTCGGGGCCGATAACAATGACCGTCGATTGCCGGGCTTCCTCCAGCAACGCTTGACGACAGACTTCATAGCAATCGTCGATATGCCCGTTACCGACCATCTTCATGACCCCAAAACTGATGCCCGCCGCCACCGCCTGCCCGACAAACGGGACGAAGCGCACCACAGACTTGGTCGCCACCTTGGTGCCCATCTTCTTGAGCATCGACATGACCAGGGTACGGCTGATGAATTTGCCGATGGCTTCGCTGCCAATGCTGCTGACCGCCACGATCACCAGGCGCTTGGAGCGCGAGTCCATTTGCTCGATTTGCTGCGGGGTCAGCCCGAATTTACTGTTGATCGCCGGCAGCATCTCGACCAGCAGCGCCACGTCGGTGCCAAGGTCCAGCCCCGGAACGGGAATGGCGGCAGCCCCCGCAGACACAGCGGAGCGCTTGGTAACCATGGACTTGCACTCGTCACGAATGCGGTCAAGCTCGGCTAATGACCTGATTAACATAAGATTCCCCAACAAAAAGAGATAACACGCAGGCAGTCTACTACGTCACCCCTGCGCACCAGGCAGCAGGTCTTTATATAGAGGGCGTGTCGCTCAGGAAATTCAGGTGGGATGTGGGAGTTTTTTGCAGGTGAAGGGCTCAAGCTAACAGGCGGGTGCAGCCTGTACTTGGGGAAAGTACAGGCTGAAAAGACGTTAAACGTCTTTTTTGACCTTGCTCCAGGCATCTTTGATTTTGTGCACGAAGGTGGCTTTTTTGTCTTGCTGGCAAGCAGTGATGACTTCAGGAGTCACTTTTGCCACACCATCAACATCGAGCACAGCGTCTTCTACCTTGCCACTTTTGTTAACGGCTTCACCCAGGCCGACAGCGACAGGCTGGAAGCTTTCATTGACGGCCAGAAAATCTTCGCAAGTCCACTGCGCCAATGGCTTCTTGGCGTCTGCCTGAGCCAGTGTCGACATCGCCAGCAGGCTTGCTGCGCCAATCATCAGAATGTGCTTCTTCATATGAATATTTCCCTATTATCAATGAGACAGTTACGTTGGTTCTGCCGCCAAAGACCATAGTTGTGGATATGGCTTCTGTCAAACCACACCCCCGGCTTTTTGTGATCGCTAAAAAGACAACTTCGCACGGCAGACAAGTGATAAAAAAATTATAAATAACAGACAGATATCAAACATCAACTGAACGTCAGTTATATAAATTTACAGGTTATCACCCGAGGGCTAGAAGCAACTGACTCAAGTCAACGCCGCCACTATAAAAGCCGCTTATATTGACGGCGCACCGCCTTGATTATTGAGTCAAGATGACCTTCATGGCTTTTTCCTGGGCAGCATTACCGAACACTTCATAGGCTTTGAGAATGTCGTTCAACGCAAAGCGGTGGGTGATCAGTTGCCCGGCATCGATCTTGCCCGACTGCAGTGTTTTCAACAGCATCGGGGTGGTGTTGGTATTCACTAGACCGGTTGAGATATTAACGTTCTGGATCCACAGTTTTTCCAGGTGCAACTCAACACTTTTGCCATGTACCCCGACGTTAGCAATGGTGCCACCCGGTGCGATCACCGACTGGCACGTGTCGAATGAAGCGGGAATACCCACTGCCTCAATGGCGACATCCACCCCTACCCCCTCCGTCAATTGAAGAATGCGCTCAACGGCGTTTTCGGTCTTGATGTCGATCACATGGGTTGCCCCAAAACGCTTGGCAACGTCCAGGCGATTGCTATCACCATCCACCACAATCAGTGTCGCCGGTGAGTAAAACTGCGCCGTCAGCAGCGCAGCCATGCCTACCGGCCCGGCGCCGACAATCACGACGCTATCGCCTGGCTTGACCTTGCCTGCCAGAACGCCGATCTCGAACCCGGTGGGCAAAATATCGCTGAGCATCACCAAGGCTTCTTCATCGGCCCCTGCCGGGACCGGATACAAACTGTTGTCGGCATGGGGAATGCGCACATATTGCGCCTGGGTGCCGTCAATCAAATGGCCCAGAATCCAGCCGCCATCGGCACAATGCGAATACATTTGGCGACGGCAATTGGTACAGCTGCCACATGAAGTAATACAGGAGATCAGCACGTGATCACCCTTTTTGAAGTTGCGAACCGCCGAGCCGACCTCTTCAACCACGCCGACGCCTTCATGCCCCAACACCCGACCTGCCGTCACTTCAGGCACATCGCCCTTGAGGATATGCAAGTCGGTGCCACAAATGGTGGTGTGCAAAATCCGGATTATGGCGTCGGTAGGTTTATCGACGACAGGCGTGGGGATTTCAGACCATTGTTTTTTACCGGGGCCCTGGTAGGTGAGCGCTTTCATGACAGCCTTCCTTTAGCAGTTCAAGAATCAGCAGCCCTGCCAATCGGTACTCCGTGATCAGCAGACCGAAAATTACTCGATGCAGTTAAGCAGTCTTTGGCAGATATGCCTTCGTCTCCAGTAAAAAACGCCCTGTTCCCGACGAGGAGCAGAGCGTTATTCAAAGACCAGCACAAAATGGTATGGACTCGATGGCACAAAGCTACCGGGGCATGTTGCCTGTATGTATTTACAACAAAAATATTTATATAGGCCCACTACGCTTTGAACTTGCGATTACCTGATGCATCCGCGCGCAACACTGCCCATTTGCGGATCAACAGGAAGATTCAACATGACGGACCATATAGCCAAACTTAAACAGGCTGCACAGCAACTAAGCGAACTGATTGACGCACAACCGGGTTTTCGTGAGGTGTTGAATCACCGCCTGATGAGCAAGCATTCGCGTCTGCCTGAAGGCAGTTGCACCGATGACCTCTATGTAAACCTTGAAGCTCCAGCCACACTTGGACAAACGCCTGCACTCCTCAGCCATTCGATCACCAAGCTCATTGAGTTCAGTTTTTCCAGCCGGCAATTCCCCACGTATGTACAGGGGTCAACCCGGGTTTACAACCATCCCTATACCCTGGCCGATGAAGACGTGGCCCCGGTTATCGATATCGTTCACGTCGAAGAATTTGTTCATGACATTTGCTTCCGTCTTCAACAGCACGTAGAGACCGCACTTGAGCATTTTTGGCAGTCGCCATTGAGTTATTTGCAAGACCAAAGTCCCAAGGACTGGTTCTACACGTTCTTGCGTAACGTGCTCGTCACAGAAAGCAAACTTCGGTTGGCTGATAACACTTTGAGTGCACAGGGCCATGCCGCAATCGCTCAACTGCAAGCGTTTCCGACCGCCAGGCAGCGCCTGGACAGCCAAGAGCCTTCGCCGCGAGTGGTGTATGAGATCGCTTTTAAAAGGCCACCCTTTCCGAATATCTATTTCCAAGGCTTGCTGGCCATCGTCGACAACAGTGCAGCCGAATCGGGGGATACGTCGCCCAAGGTCGTGCTCTACGTCCCCGGCAGCGGCCTCGAGGAATTCGAGTCTCTGCACACCTTGAGTCAAGAACTGCTGGCCAGGCTCGGTGATCCTTACCAACGTACTGCGCTGCTAAGTTATGTCGCTGTCAAAGACCGCGCAGCCGCATTGGACCTGACAGAGCTCAGTTACCATGAAATCAAGGGCGACGTGTTTAGCCATTTTGTCGATGGGTTAATCCAGCAACAAGCGCTCAACCTCCGTGAGGTGTGGAAAACCATTCGTGCCGAGCAGGTTGAGTACGACCTCGATGCGCTGAGCGAACACCTTGAAAAAGCCCTCGCTGCCAGTTTCTACCTTGATCCGGCCGGCATTCTCAAAGCGCGCTACACCCGATTGTTTGAAAACCAGTTACCCGAGTGGCTCAAACAGGCGCCCGAGGCGCGTAAACAGGCGTGGCGCATGGCCGTCCAACAGCTTTATCAAGCGCAACTCGCCGCTCAAACTCGCGACACCCAGGGATTTTTTGCCAGCGGCAGCAAAAACAGCCTGCTGGCTTACGCCAGAGCACGTCTCAGGCAACAGATACAAAAGGATCACAACGCAGACATTGACCCCGACAACGTGATCATCGCGACCACCGAAGCCTTTAACACAAGCCCTGGGTTTTATCCTTTTAGCACCTCGGGCTATGTAGCCGGGAACTCTGTTAGACGCACCGGCCCAACGTTCACCTACAAAACAACACGACGCACCCTGAGCGACCTGGCCCTGGACAATGTCGGGAAACTCGACATCACTTTTGCCCTGACGGCTCAAATTGAAGATGACAAACGTAAGCGTCACCCCTTTCTGACCAGTGCCTACCTCAAAGCTCTGGTAAGAACGCTGGATATTGGTGCCACCTATAAAAAAACCATCGAGGATGCACTGCTTTACGAGCCCGCGCTTAACTTCAAGTCAGCCCAGGCCCAATGGCGTCAGGAACGTTATGTCGCGCTCAACGACGCGCAATTGAACCTGGACCTCCTTGAAGCTCAACTCACCGACAACACCGAAAACACGCTGTCGCCAGAGGAAGTGTCGTGGGTTGAAGCGCTGCGCAACTACCCCATTGAAAAAGACCGACCCCTGGTGGCTGGCCATCGCATCAAGGTGAATGAGCTCATGCTCAAAGGCTACCCGTTGCCGGGCGTCTGGGTCATAACGGCAACCCCTTCCAGGCGCCTGCTGTGTTACACGCCCAACGCCCCGGATAAAGTCTGGTTTCGCAGAGTCGACTCCTTTAACGAGCTGGGCCGCGTGCTGTCTTCTGATGCGCTGCGCAGTTATGTATTAAACCGCGTGACACCCGCCAAGCAGCCCTATATCAAACCGTTGCTGATAGATAATTTGCTGGCGGCGAAGATTAACCTTCAGTCCATCAGTAAACATTTTCAAAAAACGGCTTACGCCATAGAAGCGCAATTTGCAATCCGCAATGCCGATGAGCAGTCAACCTCTACCTATGAAATCAATGTGCAAACCGCCAAAGACGTTGCACTCACTGTGATTGACATCATCAGCTTTGTCCTGCCGACCAAAATCATGCTACCGCTGGTGTTAATGAGGTTTATCTACAGTGTGGCAGACGGGATGGATGCGCTAGAACGTGATGAAAAGCTTGAAGCAATGCTGCATTTTTTAGACTCGCTGGCTCACCTCACCGATGGCGCTTCAGACTTTGCCGGCTCGATGGTTTTTGGCCGATCCCTGCGCAACCGGGCCACACCCCGCAGCTCAGGTCTTAACCCTGAAGCGGCCAGTACCCTGTCCCCCGATGCCATGACATTACGCACAGGCGGGCACTTTGGCTCAGGTGTATATGAGCACATCGACCCCTCGAACAAACAGGTCAGTCACTACTTAAAGGACAGCGCAGGCAAGCTGCATCATGGCCAATACGACAACCTTAACGAAAGCTGGTACGCGCTGGATAAACGCCAGCCTGATGCGCTGTACCGCACTCGCGCACTTGAGATTGCTTATGGCCGCTGGGACTCTGCTCCAACAACCGGCTCAGCCAAGCAACCGCTGGCAGTCCATCAATTATTAAACAAGTATGAGGTCATAGCGCTTGATGTTTATGGGACCCGCCCTACTCGCGAAGGTATTTACACCGTCACTAGAGCCGTAGGCACACCCGACAGCAAAGGTGTTTATCCGCACACAACTCACCATTTTATTCTCCAGGACGGCCGTGTCTTTGAAGTTAAAAAAGGGTGGTTGGGAAGGCATTGGTATTTGCATTTGAACTCAGGTGATCACCGCTCCACGTACAAAGTACGACGCCATACAAGCAGCGATGTTTGGGAAGTAAAAAACCGTCAAGCAGATAAAACCAAGCTGTGGCAACCTTTAAAACTGCACACGCCTGAGGTTTTGCCGGATACACCCGTGGTTCGGTACAGCGAATACGCTGCAAGCCCCGAATTCACTGACACATTGGACAGGCTGACAACCCATAACGATATTGACTTTACTAACTACTGCTACAGTGTCGACTCTCTGGAGAGTGCACGATCTCATGCGCATCAGTTGCAATTAAAAATGTACAAGGATGCGAAAGCATTCTTCAAAGACTTGCCTGCAAAACAACGTATACCCTCACCCGGCTTCGCGCCGGATACCGGTGTGCCCGAAATACTCACAACCCTTCATAAGAAATACACCGGGCTCATTATCGGAGAAACACACTCGGCCGTTTCAAGTAAACAGGTGATCATTGATAATTTTGATCTGTTTAAAAAAAACGACGTAAAAACGTTGTATCTGGAGCATTTACAGGCGGATCTCCACCAACTGCATTTGGATGCTTTCTCGAAAACAGGCCAGGTTTCACCCAGGCTTAACACCTTCCTTCGCGATCTGGACAACGGCTATAGCATTGACGCGAGCAGCCCTTACTCATTCAGCAACCTGGTCTACAACGCTCAAAAGCATGGTCTGAGGATAATCGCCATCGACTGTGTTGCAAGCTACTACACCAAAGGTATCGAAGGTTCGGCTGATAACGCGCGCACGACATTATTTAGCTACGGTGCCAGCCAAATCATCCGCAACCACCAGGCACAAACAGGTAGCCATAAGTGGATCGCCCTGGTCGGTAACAGCCACGCCAACGCCCATCAAGGCGTGCCCGGACTTGCAGAGCTGGAGGGCGCAATTTCACTGCGTGTGGCAGACGTTAAGCCAGGATCACAACGTGGCATAACAGTAGACCGCGGGGATGTTGGAAAACCCGACTTCATAGGCTCGAACGTCGCTTTTCTGAAAAACGACTTTTTGCTTGAAGTAGAAATACCCGGCAAACGCCCTAAAACGCCTCCCTTAACCGAATCTCAACTTGAGCAAACACTTCCCGAAACCGGCCAGTTCCTGTTCGATAAAGATCACCAGCACTGGCCCGAATTGATTCATCGTTCAAGCAGCCGGGAAATACTGCGTACGCCCTTGCAAACCGATGCAGAAGGCAAGTTCTACATCGAACGTCCCAATTGGGAGCACATTCACCAAAAGCGCTACAACCAACTGGATAACCTGATCAATGACCTGAAAGCGTATGGCATGAGAATGGTGCCTAACAGTCAACACTAGAGATTGTTGCCCTTTCACTTGGGAGCCCTTGAAGAGGGCGCAAGCGATAAAAGCAGAACGTTTTTCACGCTCTCTTCTTGCAGACTTGCCTGAGCTCGACGGGGCTACTTAACGTTGCTGCGAAACCGAGAAGTCAGTCTCGCCTTTGTCATCTGCCCGCATCACCACCTTATAAGCCTCGGTCGTCCCGCAACCGGAAACCCGCCAGGTCTCCTCGGCTTTCTGGACTGCGCCGCTCGGTGACTGATCTATGTTGGTAATACGGCTATCAACGGCGCTGATTGAACGGCACTGGGTTACCGCTGAAAACAGACGCTCGACTGTTGCATATACATCCTTGCGCAGCAGCGGATCAGTGACCGATTGCCCCGAGAACTGAGGGCTGCTGGCGCAGCCTGCCAATACCGTCCCGGCCAAAGCGAGGCTAATAAGGGCGCTGTGTTGCTTTGTCTTGGTCAACATAATCATTCCTTGAGATGGCGTCATGCCGTGTTGAGATCCCTTATCGTGGTTATTCACGGGGTGACGAGGCGCAGAGCACAGCTACCATTTCGCGTATTGGCGGGAGCATCGCCGGCACGAGTCCACTGACCTGGGAAGTGACAATAAGACCTTCGCCAATCACAAAGAGTTGCATCGCAACCGCCGACGACTGCGTCAGGCCTGCCTGCGTGCAAATACCTTGCAGGTAATTCAGGACCTGCTGCTTGTGTTGACTGGCCAGGACATGAGGCGGAGCGCTCTGAGCGCTGTATTCAGCCGAAGCATTGATGAACGCGCAGCCATGGAAATCAGCCGACTGCACCCAACAGATAATGAAGTCGATATAGGCCTGGGGCCTGTTCGCTTGGTCAGCGCCCTCTACCGCCGTGGCCATTTGATCCATGAACTCGGCGTGCCGCAGTTGCAGCGCAGCCTCGACCACGTGTTCCTTGCTCGGAAAATGCCGGTACAGGGTTTTCTTGGTCACACCAGCCATCTGGCTGAGTTGCTCGACCCCCGAGGCATGAAAGCCCTGGCGATAGAACAGATCAAGGGCCGCCCGGGTGATCACATCTGCAGTACTCATCACGAATTCCTTTGGAGTGAATGCGGCCAGTGTATACCGATCGGTTGACTTACAGGTAAACCGATCGGTATCCTTTTGTCACTGTCCCCTCACCGAGTTATCGCCATGCCTATTATTCGCCTGCCTAAATCAAGCGCTCCACCCGCCCCCGATCTGCGTTTCAGCCTGATGTCGTTTATCGGCGTGGTCATCGCCATCGGCGCCACCGGCTGGCTTAGCCTGATCAGCGGAACGCCGTGGTTGATGGCCTCATTTGGCGCGAGTTGTGTGCTGGCCTTTGGCGTACCCGACTCCCCCCTGGCCCAGCCGCGCAGCATCATTGGCGGGCACATGGTGTCGACACTGATCGGGCTCGTGGTGCTGCACACCCTGGGCAATGAATGGTGGGCTTGCGCTTTGGCAGTCGGACTGGCGCTGGTCGCCATGCAGCAGACACGCACGGTGCATGCCCCCGCAGGCGCCAACCCGTTGGTGGTCATCACCGCCGGTGCCCCGTGGAGCTTTTTGCTGACGCCCGTCTTGGCAGGCTCGCTGGTGGTGGTGATCACTGCCTTGTGCCTTAACAACGCGCGCAGCAAAGGCAGCTATCCCAAATACTGGCTGTAAAAGCTACCCCCGGTTAACGATGCGGATGAACCGTCATGGCCACCAGTTTGATCACGATGGGGCGCACCACAAGGATGCACAGGAAGGCAGCGGGCATGGCCAACTTATAAGCCTGCAAGGTGTTGTTCAGGTAATCCGCATCGATACCCGTATTCGCCGCAGTAATCACCAGCGACATCAAAAAAGCCATGATCGTGGACATGTACAACGCGAAGACATAGGGCGTTGCACGCACCGAGAACTTTAGACGGCTTGAAACTAACGTGTTTGAAGTGCTTTTAGCGTTCATGTGTGGCCCTTTTGATCCTGACAGTAATGGATGGCGCACCTTAACAAGATCAAAAACACGCAACTAGACGGCCATTTCTAGTTTGTTTATAAAGCAGATCTTACGAATACGCCTCGGGCTGGAGCAAAACATGGATCTGTTTGCTGCGATTAACAGTTTTATCAAAGTAGTTGAAGCCGGATCCATTGCAGGCGCGGCGAAAAATCTCGGCCTCAGTGCCGCCGCCGTCAGCCAGACCATCAACCGTCTTGAGGCACATCTGGGCACACGTCTGCTACAGCGCACTACTCGAAGCATGGCGCTGACCGAGGATGGCGCCCTTTACTACGCCAAAGTGCAGCGCATTGTCACGGATGTGGAGTTGGCGCACCGGGCCATCAGCCACAGCGACAGCGAACTGCAAGGTCGATTGAGCATCGCCTCGACTGCCGCTTTCGGGCGCCATGTCGTTGCCCCGCTGGTCGCGGGTTTTGCCACGCGTTATCCGCGCCTGACGCTGGAACTGAACATCACTGACAACAAAATCAGCCACATCCACAGCGGTATTGACCTGAGCCTGAGAATCAAGCCGCAACTGGAAGACGGGATCATTGCCCGCAAAATCGTCTCGGTGCCTTTTATTGTCTGCGCCTCACCGGCTTACCTTGAGCGTGCGGGCTGGCCAGACTCCCCTGACGACCTGCAGCATCACGCCTGCCTGGGTTTTCGCTATCCCCTGGATGGCCGCTTTCTGCGCTGGGGTTTTATCAATAATGGCCAGCACACTTATGCCGCGCTCAATGTCACAGCCACCAGTGACGATATTGACGCACTTGCACAAATGGCCGTTCATGGCGCCGGCATTGCGCGGCTGGCAGAGTTTATCGCCGCGCCTTACATAGAATCCGGTCAGCTTGTCCCTCTGCTTCAACACAGCCATTCACCGACTGAGTCTTACACCAAACCCCTGGATATTTATGCCTGCGTTCAGGACCGTGCGGCCATGACGCCAAAAGTTAAAGCCTTTATCAGTTATCTGGGTGAATACCTAGAAAAACGCTGGCCAAAAGAGAACATTTTCACTGATGTTTGATCCCCGACACAGGGCACTATTGATCGACAAAATTTAACGTTTAACACTGGCCTGCTGTAACCCTAGACACTAGGCCCGGCCAAGCGAATCGCCCGCAAACCCGCAGACTGTCGCGATCAGCAGTGACGCCTTGGCGGTCTGATTGTGTCGGCCAGTAGGCCTCTGTAGCCGCAAAGCTCTTTGCCCCCCAATTAAACGGCCCTAGTTGCCTGAGTTGGCGTATTGACTCCCCTCTCGAGGGTAAGTAAAACAACAAAGGCGTTTAGGCTGATTAGTTCTCGACAAACCCCGACAATAAATAACAAAACACGCAACTTACGACTTTTAAATAAGCTCATTTGGCTTATCTGCGCACCCGCAAGTGTCATCTTTCGTCGCTAGCATCTAACAACAATAGATGCTCCTTGTGTGAGGCTAAGGCTATGGAGAATAAAAGCAAACGCGGCTGGTCATGGGCTTATAAAAAGATCCGGGGCTTGCACTGCTCAAAGTTTACATCGGCCTATCGGGCAACCCGGTATGCCCTGCTGGGCGACACCGGGACTTTTTACAGCAAGGTGAGCTGGCAGAAAATTCGCATTTATCGCTAACGCTCTAATACCCAGCGCGCATGACTCCGATTGATTGACAACGAAGTTCACCGGCCTGATTCAGACAATTTATAACACCCCCCACTATGTTTGAACTTTCTCTCTGACGCTTTATCGAAACGCTCGTTCGATATTTTTCAAGTCATGGAGACTCTTGCGAATGTTTACAAAAAAACTGCTACGTCACTCCTGCGCCCTGGCGCTTTTCAGCGCTCCGCTGGCAGTGATGGCCGCCCCAAGCACCGACCCGCTGTTCAACGTGGGCTTGCTGGGTTCCTACACAGACTTCAAATTCGAAGGCGGCAGCAGATCCGACAAGGAACACATGGGCCAAGGCGGCGTATTTGCCAACTATGGCAATAAAATGACCGCTGAATCGGGTTTCATCTACCAGTTGGGTGGCGAAGCCAAATACAGCAAGAAGGATGGCAACAAGCTCAAGGAAGCCCAGGCTGACCTCGACCTTGGCTGGCGTGCCGCGCTGGATGCGCGCAACTTTGTCGACGTGATCGTGGGTGGCGGTTACACCTGGACCCGTTTCGAGCCAGAGATCAACGATATCGACACCAAGCTGACCTACAAATCGCCGTTCGCCAAGGCCGCTCTGGGTTACAACCACCAGTTCGACACCTCGACCCTGCGCGTTGAAGTGGGTGCCCGCCAGACCCTCGATGGCCGAGCCAAGGTCAAAGTTAAAAACTTCGGCAGCGACACCGTCGACATGAAAGACCGCACCAACCCTTACGCTGAAGTGTCGCTGCTGATGAATCAGCAAGGCGATCTGCCGATCCAGGCGGGCGTGTACTACACCCGTACCGAGTACAAGATCGACGAAGACTCGCCGGTTGCTGACAACACCAAACTCAAACGTGACGAGTTCGGCGTGAAGGTCGGCATGGTCTTCTGACCCGCCCGGTCAGGCCCCGGCGTTGTCGGGGCTTGCACCGCGTAGATCAAGCTCACTGACTGGCGTTGGCGAGCTGCACATAGATGCAAAAACTGGCGAGTAGCAGCCAGAAAATCACAAATAGCCAAGGTGTTCTCATTGAGAACATGAGCGACTTTCGATAGCCCTTCTGACTGGATTCCTTTTCGTTAAACAAGGGCGAGTCATCGTAGGCTTTACCCATCACCGGGTCACTTCGCAACAAATGGCTTTGTTTGAAATGCCAGTGATCAATAATCACATACGAAGCCCGAAACCCTGGCCAGGCATGCAATGAGCTAAAGATGCCCAGAACGGCCATCAAGCTTGGCACCACCAGTGTGAACAGCTCTCCCCACTCAGGATTGAGATTGGCCATTGACGATGCAAACGCAATGACCAGGAACGACTGCGCCGTTAAATAGGCGTTCGTTCTATTTGAGAGCAGGCTGGTTTCGTACTGAATTTCTCTGCGATAGAAGTCCAGACGATCTTTCGGTGTACCAAATAACAAGACGTCAGCCGTGCACGCCTGTTGAAGGCGGGTATCTTCAGTGATGATTTTGGCCACAATGTGCCTCCGATAGACTGAATCATCTTAGAAGGCGTTTGGTTAAAGGGGTTCATTCTCACGTATCGACTGCCGTCCACCCCCGCGCAGCCATGAAGACCTGTATCGCATCAATGGCCCATCGAAACAGGGCTATCGCGCAGCGTTCACTCTGCGCTCATTCGGTTTCAATGGTCGCCTGCCATACAACTGTCGTCACACCTATGCGACAATGCGCGCCATGTCTGGCATGAACCCCGCTTTTATTCCTCAGCAGCTTGGCCTTAGCGTCCAATTGTTGCTGTCGACTTATGCGCGTTGGGTCAACTCAAGCTCAGATCGGAGTGGGCTTGAAAAGCTCCAGGTTGGTACCAAACGGCTACCAGCTCAAATACGCGCTCTCTAAGTTATTGATAGGTAAAGTAATTGATCTCCACAGCTAACATCACGATGCAGTTCGGCGCAAAGCCGCTATTCGAGAACGTTTCAGTAAAATTCGGCGCAGGTAACCGCTACGGTTTGATCGGTGCCAACGGTTGCGGCAAATCCACCTTCATGAAAATCCTCGGCAGCGATCTCGACCCGTCGGGCGGCCAGGTCATGCTGGAACCGAACGTGCGTCTGGGTAAGCTGCGCCAGGATCAGTTCGCTTACGAAGAATTCACCGTGATCGATACCGTGATCATGGGCCACGAAGAACTGTGGAAGGTCAAGGCTGAGCGCGATCGCATCTACTCGCTGCCAGAAATGACCGAAGAAGACGGCATGGCCGTTGCCGAACTCGAAACCGAGTTCGCAGAAATGGACGGTTACACCGCTGAGTCCCGCGCCGGTGAATTGCTGCTGGGTCTGGGTATCGGCATTGAACAGCACAACGGCCCGATGAGCGAAGTGTCGCCGGGCTGGAAGCTGCGTGTATTGCTGGCTCAAGCGCTATTCTCTGATCCTGAAGTGCTGCTGCTCGACGAACCCACCAACCACCTGGATATCAACACGATCCGCTGGCTGGAAAACGTTCTGACTCAGCGCAACAGCCTGATGATCATCATCTCTCACGATAGACACTTCCTGAACAGCGTCTGCACCCACATGGCTGACCTGGACTACGGCGAGCTGCGCCTGTTCCCGGGCAACTATGACGAGTACATGACTGTCGCGACCCAATCGCGTGAGCAACTGCTGTCTGAAAACGCCAAGAAGAAAGCTCAGATCAACGAGCTGCAAGCGTTCGTCAGCCGCTTCTCGGCCAACGCCTCGAAATCCAAACAGGCAAGCTCGCGCGCCAAGGCCATCGACAAGATCACCCTGGCCGAGGTCAAGCCTTCCAGCCGTGTCAGCCCGTTCATTCGTTTCGAGCAGACCAAAAAGCTGCACCGCCAGGCCGTCATTGTTGAAAACATGGCTAAAGGCTTTGATGGCAAGACGCTGTTCAAAGACTTCAGCTTCACCGTTGAAGCCGGTGAGCGCGTGGCAATCATTGGCCCGAACGGTATCGGTAAAACGACGCTGCTGCGCACTATGGTCAATGAGCTGACTCCGGATGCCGGTTCGATCAAGTGGACTGAGTCCGCTGAGCTGGGCTACTACGCGCAAGACCACGCGCACGACTTTGAAGACGATGTGACCCTGTTCGACTGGATGGGCCAATGGACTCAAGGCGAGCAAATGATTCGCGGCACCCTGGGCCGCATGCTGTTCTCGAACGACGAGATCCTCAAGTCGGTCAAGGTGATCTCCGGTGGTGAGCAGGGTCGCATGCTGTTCGGCAAGCTGATCCTGCAAAAACCCAACGTGCTGATCATGGACGAACCGACCAACCACTTAGACATGGAATCCATCGAGGCGCTGAACCTGGCGCTGGAGAACTACCCGGGCACGTTGATTTTCGTCAGTCACGACCGTGAGTTCGTCTCGTCCCTGGCCACCCGCATCATCGAGCTGAGCGCCAGCGGCGTGATCGACTTCAGCGGCACCTATGACGATTACCTGCGCAGCCAGGGCGTGGTGTTCTAAGCAGCGAACCTGCCGGGCCCTCTGTGGCGAGCAGGCTTGCCCTGCGTTTGGGCTGCGCAGCAGCCCTAAAACCAGACACCGCATTCTGCCAGGCAGAACGCGGTGTTTTTGATTGGGCGCCGCTGCGCAGCCCAGCGCAGGACAAGCCTGCTCGCCACGATACAAGCTCATTCAATGAGGCAGGCTTCAGTCGAAGTAGTTAGCCTGCTTTCATTTCCCGCACGCCCTTGCCATGATGCAACCACCGCCCGCCCGCGAATGAGTTGCCATGTCTGCCACCCCCTCCTCCTTGTCGATCACCCTGCAGATCGTCTCCATAGTCTTCTACACCTTCATCGCCTTTATCTGCATCGGCCTGCCGATTGCGGTGATCCCGAGCTATGTGCACGAGCAACTGGGCTTCAGCGCGATGGTGGCCGGGGTCACCATTGCTGCGCAATATCTGGCCACTCTGCTTAGCCGCCCCTTTGCCGGGCGCGTATCGGACAACGTGGGCACCAAACGCGCGATCGTGCTGGGCTTGGCCGGCATTCTGATCAGCGGTGTACTGACGTTTTTTGCCACGCTGGCGCAGAGCCTGCCGACCTTGAGCCTGGGCATTCTGATTGCCTCGCGCCTGCTGCTGGGCGTGGCCCAGGGCCTGATCGGGGTGGGCACCATCAGTTGGTGCATGGGCGCCGTCGGTGCCGAACACACCGCGCGCTCGATTTCCTGGAATGGCATTGCCTCCTACGGCGCCATTGCCATTGGCGCACCGCTGGGGGTGGTGATGGTTGCGCACTATGGCTATGTCAGCCTGGGCCTTGCGCTATCAGTGCTGGCGGCACTCGGGCTGGTGTTGATCCGCAATAAACCTTCGGTGCCGGTAGTGCGCGGCGAGCGGCTGCCGTTCCTGGCGGTATTCGGGCGCATCGCGCCGTTTGGCGCCAGCCTGTGCCTCGCCTCGATTGGCTACGGCACGCTGACCACCTTCATTACGCTGTACTACCTCAATCGCGGCTGGGCCGGTGCGGCGTACTGCCTCAGCGTGTTTGGGGTGTGTTTTATCCTGTCGCGCCTGCTGTTCATTTCCGCCATCAGCCGTTTTGGCGGTTTTCGCGCCGCCATCGCCTGCATGTTCATCGAAACCCTGGGCCTGATCCTGCTGTGGCTCGCACCAACGACCGGCGTGGCGTTGCTCGGTGCCGGGCTGACCGGCTTTGGACTGTCGCTGGTGTACCCGGCGCTGGGCGTGGAGGCGATCAGGCAGGTCCCCAACAGCAGCCGGGGTGCGGGCTTGAGTGCCTATGCGGTATTTTTTGACCTGGCGCTGGCGATTGCCGGCCCGTTGATGGGCGCCATCGCCCTGAACCTGGGTTATGGCTGGATCTTCTTCTGCGCAGCGCTGCTGTCGGTCAGCGCGCTGGGCGTGACCCTGCTGCTCAAACGTCGCGCTTACTGATCCGCCGTCTGCAAGCCGGCCCGGCTGGACTGGCCCAGGGTGTGGCTGAAAAAGCGCCCGGCTTCGGAGATCAAGTCGCGATGAATGCCCTCGCGGTCAACCCCGTCGGCATCGGTGCACACCGCCGGCATGGCCGCCAGTTGATCGCTGTCACACGGCGCCATGAACACAAAGTGCCCGGCCCCGGCCAATAGTTTGAAATCCGGCGGCTCGGGCAATTTGCGCGCGAGCGCAGCGGCGTTCTTGTCCACGGCCACCAGCTTGTCGCCGTCGCCGCTGTAGAGCAGCACCGGCACATGCACATCGGCCAGGGTGTGGCGACCGAACATCAGGCTCAGCGGCGCCATCAGCATCAGCGCATGAATGCGTGCATCGGCATGGGGCTGCAAATCGTCCCGGTCCACCACCAGTTCACCTTTGGTGGTGCAGGCGTCGCGGTCTTCGGGGCGCTCCTGGCAATAGCGGCGCAGGCGATCGAAGTCCGGCTTGGCCCCGGCGAGGATCAACGCGGTCTCGCCGCCCGCCGAATAGCCGATAACCCCCACCTGCTCGACGTCGACGAACGGCGCCAACATTGGGTCGCTCAGGGTGGCAGTGATCGCTTCGGAAATCTGGATTGGTCGCCCGTACAGGTTGCTCACCGTGCCCAGCCGGCTGTGGTCCTTGTAGTTGTCGCCGGGATGCAGCACCGCCACCACCACAAAGCCCTTGCGCGCCAGCGAGGTGGCCAGGTCGTGCAGCGCCAGCGGGGTGCCGGTGTTGCCATGGGACAGCATCAGCATCGGGAAACGCCCGATGGCGATCTTGGAATCTTCTGTGGCGCCGACGGTATAGGCGCCCACCTGGGTGGTGTGCTCCATACCCGTGGAGGGGTAGAACGCAACGGCTTTCATCGGCTGCTGATCCACCGGGTCGAGAAAACTCATGCGATGGAAACCCACACTCCAATGGGGGAGCGACACCGGCGCGGCCTGCACTGAAATCAGGCCACCGAGCAGGGAAAGAACCATTACTGCACATAGACGCATCATGGGGATGTCCACCTGTGCCGCGTGAGAACCAACATCGAATGAGAAACCCTGGGTAGTAAACCCTTGTTTGCATAACCCGGGCCACATTAAAAGGACCGCGCGCAAACGAAAAAACTCCGTACTCCGCTCGCGTTCAGGCGATCAGAATACAGAGTTTAAGCGCCGGGTCTCGGATTGATACCGGAGCGCGGCGAATTTTACACAAGCCTTACGCAGTGGCGAATAGTTGCTCATTGATCAGCAGGTTGGCCTCGCTCATGGCCTTGCTGCGCACGTCATCGCCGTAGGCCAGGCCTTCGGCGCGCACCACGTCGATATCGGTGATGCCCAGGAAGCCGAACAGCAGCTTCAGGTAGCCTTCATGGGCGGCGCCGGACGCCTGGCCCGCATGCAGGCCACCGGCGGTGGACACAATGATGACTTTCTTGTTGCCGCACAGGCCTTCGGGGCCGGTTTCGCTGTAGCGGAATGTCTGGCCGGCCACCGCGATGCGGTCGATCCAGGCTTTCAACTGGGTCGGGATGGTGAAGTTGTACATCGGCGCACCCACGACCACGGCATCGGCAGCGAGGAATTCAGCCAGCGACACGGCACTCAGCTCGGCTTCGTGCTTTTGTGCGGCATCGCGCAGTTCTGCGGCGGTGCCCAGTGCGCCCAGGGTGGCGCCGGAGAAGTGGTTGATCGCATCACTGGCCAAGTCGCGGTACGTCACGTCCACACCCGGCTGCGCGGTTTGCCAGGCCTTGACCACTTCGGCGCTGAGCTGACGGGAAGCCGAGTTGTCACCGAGGATGCTGGAATCGATATGCAACAGTTTCATGGTGGATCTCCGTAGTGGGATCGACAGTGGCGATCAGATGGTGGTGATGCTACGCATGAAACCAATAGCCGATAAGCCGGCTACAATGCGATAGTTTGTCCCACTGACAGGACAATGGGCGCCCCTATGCAAGACCTCAACGACCTCTATTACTTCGCCAAAGTCGTCGAAGCCGGCGGCTTTGCAGCGGCCGGCCGGCTGCTGGGAATCCCCAAGTCGCGGCTGTCGCGGCGCATCGCCGAGCTGGAAGAACGCCTGAGCGCACGCCTGCTGCAACGCACCACCCGGCAACTGACGCTGACCGCCGTGGGCGAGCGTTACCTGCGCCACTGCCAGGCGATGCTGCTGGAAGCGGAAATGGCCGACGAGGCCGTGGCCAGCATGTCCAGCGAACCCCGAGGCCGCCTGCGGGTGAGCTGCCCAGTGGGCATGGCCCAGCACATGATGCCGGAACTGGTGGCCGGGTTCCTCGCGGCGTACCCGCTGGTGCAACTGGACATGACCCTGGTCAACCGCCGCGTCGACCTGGTGGCAGAAGGCATCGACGTGGCCCTGCGCGTGCGCGAACTGGGCGATGAAGACCCGTTGCTGGTGACCAAGCGCCTGCGCCAGGCCCAGACCGTGCTGGTGGCCAGCCCCGGCTTCATGCACGAGCGTCGGGTCAACTCCCTCGAAGACCTCAAGCAGCTGCCGATACTCGGCGCACTGGAGGCCGACCGCATGGTCCATCAACGCATTCTCGACCCACAGGGCAACGCCCACGACCTGGTGATGGAGGCGCGCCTGGGCATTGACGACTTCATCGTGCGCAAGGCCAGCGCCATCATGGGTCTGGGCTTTACCGTGCTGCCGATGATGTATTGCGAAGAGGAACTGGCCAGCGGGCGCCTGGTGCAACTGCTGCCGCAATGGTCGTTACCGGGCGGCTGGCTGCAGGCCGTGTACCCGCACCGGCGCGGCGTGCTGCCGGCGATTCGCGCGTGGATCGATTACCTGGATGAAGGCTTCAAGGGCTGTGGAGACCGCTTGCTATGACGATGACCGAAGCGCAAGTCGCGCAGTTCTGTCTGAGCCTGCCCGGCGCGCGGGAAGATTACAAATGGGGCGGCGTGCGCGTCTTCTCGATTGCCGGCAACAAGATGTTCGCCCTGCAGGGCCTGCGCGGTGACTCGCTGGCATTCAAGGTCGACAAGGACCTGTTCCTCGGTCACGTCGACCGCCCCGGCATCCACCCGGCGCCGTACCTGGCACGTGCACAGTGGATCATCATGAATGTGCCCTACCCGCTTGGCGCGCAGGAACTGCGCGGCTTGTTGCAGCGCTCCCACCAGTTGGTGGTGAGCAGGCTGCCCAAGCGCACGCAAGCAGGTTTATGGCTAGATCACTGACAACAGCGTGCCGCCCAGGAACAACTGGTCAAGCCAAAACACCTGATGCAGCAGCACGATCACCCAGAACAGCACCTGATAAGACACCTTGCGCGTCTTGTGCCGGAACACCTGCTGGGCAATCAGCGCTCCCGGCCACCCGCCCGCCAGTTCCACGGCGTGCAGGATGTTTTCCGGGATCCGCCGGCCTTCGGTCTGTGCCTTGCGCTTGTCGCTCCAGTACAAAAAGAACGCCATCACACTGACCACCCCATAGGCAGCCAACGGCAGCAGGGTTTCACCGCGCTGCCACACCAGCACCGACCCCAGCAGCGGCGCCGCGCACAGCAGCACGAAAATCAGCGCTTTAAGGCGTGGGTACTGGAGGCTCATGCCTTGGCTGCCGCCCAGTCGATCCAGCCGAACTGCCAGGTCGCGAGGATCAGCAGGCCGAAGCCGATGCGATACCAGGCAAACGCCGCGTAGCTGTGGCTGGCGATGAACTTGAGCAGGCCCTTGACCGCAATCATCGCGAAGATGAACGAGGTGATGAAGCCGATGGCGAACACCGGCAGGTCGGCCGGCTGGAACAGGTCGCGGTATTTGTAGCCCGAGTACACTGCCGCGCCGACCATGGTCGGCATCGCCAGGAAGAACGAGAACTCGGTGGCGGTCTTGCGCGACAGGCCGAACAACAGGCCGCCGATGATGGTCGAGCCGGAACGCGAAGTGCCCGGAATCATCGCCAGGCACTGGGCCAGCCCCACCTTGAGCGCATCCTTCCAGGTGATGTCGTCGACGGTTTCGGCGTGCACCTGATGTTCACGGCGTTCGGCCCACAGCATGATGATGCCGCCGATGACCAGCGCGGTGGCCACGGTAATCGGGTTGAACAGATAGTGATGGATCAGGTCGGCGAAAATCACCCCCAGCACCACCGCCGGCAGGAACGCAATGAGCAGGTTGACGGTAAAGCGCTGGGCATTGCGCTGGGTCGGCAGGCCGGTGACCACGTCAAGGATCTTGCGCCGGAACTCCCACACCACCGCGAGGATGGCGCCGAGCTGGATGATGATGTTGAACGCCATTGCCCGCTCACCGCCGAAATCGAGCAGATCGGCGACGATAATCTGGTGACCGGTGCTGGAGATCGGCAGGAACTCCGTCAGCCCTTCCACAATGCCGAGAATCAATGCCTGAATGGCAGTCCAAAAATCCATACTTCCCCCAAAGGTCATGCGCGATGGCACGCCTCGTTTCTATTTTTAAGTGGTTCATTGACGACACGACCCGGCGCTGACACGCAACGCCAGGCTGCAAAAAATCCGTGAAAAATCAGACAGTACCCAGGTCTTGCGCTGACGGGCCGAAAGCCTATCAGACCCGCCGCAAATGTCGATGCAACAGCCGCAATTATAAAAAGCCCGCAGTGACAGGCCGATGAACCGTTTGCGGTCGCTGTGTTTTGTGGATCGGTGTCCTCTGGGTACAATCACCGCCCTCTTCCACGCTCCCAAGGTACCGCCATGTCCGGGCTTGAATTGTTCGCCGCCGCACTGGGGGTGATTGCTGTCTGGCTGACGGTCAAGCAGAACCCCTGGTGCTGGCCCATTGGGCTGGTCATGGTGCTGCTCTACACCTGGGTGTTCTACGACGTGAAACTCTATTCCGACATGCTGCTGCAAGTGGTCTACGCCGCGCTGCAGGTCTACGGCTGGTGGCAATGGACCCGTGCCGGCGAAGTCAGCCAAGGTCGCCAGGTGACCAGCCTCAAAGGCACGGCGATCCTGGCCAGCCTTGCGGTTGGCGCGGCTGGCAGCCTGATGCTTGGCGCCGCCATGGCCCACTGGACCGACGCCGCGCAGCCCTGGCTGGATGCCGCCCTCACCGGCTTCAGCCTGGTGGCGCAGGTGTGGATGGCGCAGAAACGCGTGCAATGCTGGCCGCTATGGATAGCGGTGGATGTGATCTTCGTCGGGCTGTTTCTCTACAAAGGTCTCTACCTCACTGCCGCGCTCTACGCACTGTTCACCGTGATTGCCGTGCAAGGCTGGCGTGAATGGCGCGCCGACCCGGCGTTGCGCCCATGAAAGTGGTGGTGTTGGCGGGTCCTGAGTCCAGCGGTAAAAGCTGGCTCGCCAAGGAGTTGCACGCGCACTTTGGCGGGCTGATGGTGGGCGAATACGTGCGCCACTTCATCGACCACCACCAGCGCGACACCACCTTCGCGGACATACCAGCCATCGCCCGTGGCCAACTGGCCTGGGAAGACTCGGCTCGCGCGCGGCAGCCGCACCTGCTGATCCTCGACACCCACCTGCTGACCAACCAACTGTGGAGCCTGACCCTGTTCGGTGACTGCCCCGCCTGGCTGGACCAGGAACTGCTGGCCCGTCACTACGACCTGCACCTGCTGCTGTCCCCCGAAGACGTCGACTGGACTGCCGACGGCCAGCGCTGCCAGCCGGCACTGGCGGACCGTCGTGCGTTTTTCCAGAGCAGCCTGGACTGGATCGAACGGCATCGACAGCCGGCCCTGGTGATTCGCGGCCACTGGGCAGAGCGCCGAGCCGAGGCGTTTGCCGCCGTCCAGCACTTGCTGGATCAGCCGCCGCCCCCCTAGGCCCGCGCTTCTTCGCCTACCGACCATCGGGCCAACGCAGTCCGCCTGCCGCATCGCCAGTCAACCTTCTAAAGGAGATTGGCCCATGAACCTGCGCATCGTTGCCCGCCTGATCAATTTGCCCGAAAACCGTGCCGTCCGTGTGCAAACGGCGGCCCACCCGCTGTTGCTGCTGCGTGTTGGCGACCAGGTGCGCGCCTTCCAGGCCGACTGCCCCCACGCCGGCGCGCCGCTGGAAGAAGGCGTGATCTGCAACGGGCACCTGATCTGCCCTTGGCACAAAGCCGCCTTTGCCGTGGACAGCGGCGCCGTCGTGGAACCGCCGGCGCTGGCCGGGCTCAGGCAATACCCCGTGCAGGTGCATGCCGGGGTGGTCAGTGTCGGCGACCAGCCCATCGCGCCTGAACCGGCGGCTGCGCGTCTTGATGCACGCTGCTTCGCCGTGATTGGCGCAGGCGCGGCGGGCACGGCGGCCGTGGCCACCCTGAGGCGCGAAGGGTTCGCCGGGCGCCTGCTGTGGATCGACCGCGAAGCGAATCCCGCCTACGACCGCACAGCCTTGAGCAAATTCGTGATCAGCGGCGAAATGGCGGCGGTAGATACCCCGCCGCTGCTGGAGGACGACAGCTTTGCCGGCATCGGCATTCATGGCGAAGTCCAACGCCTGGATGCCACCGCCAAATGCATCGAGCTGGCAGACGGGCGCCGCTTCGACTACGACGCCGCGCTGGTCGCCAGCGGCGGCGACGCGCAACCGCTGGACATCCCTGGCGCGGTGCTGAGCAATGTGTTCGTGCTGCGCAGTCGTGATGATGCCGCGCGAATCGCCGACGCCGCGCAGTCAGCCGCCTGCGCGGTGATTATCGGCGACAGTTTCATCGGCCTCGAAGCGGCCTCGGCCCTGCGCCAACGCGGGCTGGTGGTGCAAGTGGTCAGTCGCCACGAGATACCCCTGGCGGCGCAGTTGGGCCGGCGCATCGGCGCGGCATTGCGCCAACTGCACGAAGACAACGGCGTGATCTTCCACAGCAACATCGAGCCCGAGCGCTTCGACGGCCATGGCGCCGTCAGCACCGTGCTGCTCAAAAACGGCAAGCGACTGGCCGCCGACCTGGTGCTGATGGGCGTCGGCGTCAAGCCGGCCAGCGCCTTCGTTCACGGCGTCAGTCTTGCGGATGACCACTCACTGAGCGCCGACGCTCACCTGCAACTGGCACCCGGCTTATGGGCCGCCGGCGACAACGTCACCTTCCCCTGGCAACAGCAGCCGGTGCGCATCGAACACTGGCGCCTGGCCCAGCAACTGGGCGTGCTGGCCGCGCGCAACATGCTCGGCGATGCGCAGTCGTTCAGGGATGTGCCGTTCTTCTGGACCTACCACTTCGGCAAGACCTTCGAGGTGCTCGGGCATGCGCACCACTGGAACCGGCTGTACCTGGAAGGCGACCTGCAACGCCACACCTTTATTGCCCTGCTGTGCCGCGACGATCAGGTCGAGGCCGTGATCGCCTGCCAGTATCAGCAGGCTATGGCGCGTCTTTCCCGGCGCATGCGGCAACCGCTGGGCAAGTCCGAAGCGCTTGAACTGATCCGGCAGACCCGGCACTGACCTGTGGGAACGGGCTTGCCCGCAAAAGTGGTAGGCCAGGCAACATCAATGTTTGCTGGGCCGACGCCTTCGCAGGCAAGCCAGCTCCCACATTTGATCGCGTTCACACGCCCCAATCGTGGGTAACCCGGCAGGACGCCGGGTTAGCCACGCTGGGCCAAGGGGGGCGCGCTTCAGTAACCCAGCGACAGCCCGGTATTGCGGCGCGGGTCATTGGCGCCATAAAAGCGGTTGTTACCTACCGGTTTACCTTCCAGGGACGGCGCGCCCACCAGGATCGCGGCGAGGTGGTTGGCGTCCTGCGGACCGGCAAACGTGTGGCCCCAGCTTTCAAGGATTTTGCGCGTGTCCGGGCTGACCGCGAAGGTCTCAAGGTTGGTGGCCGGCGGCATCCACTGCTGATGGAAACGCGGCGCGTCCACGGCCTCCTGGATGTTCATCTTGTAGTCGATCACATTCAGGATCGTCAGCAAGGTCGCCGTGATGATCCGGCTGCCCCCCGGCGTACCGACCACCATCACCGCCTTGCCGTCCTTGGTGACGATGGTCGGGCTCATCGACGACAACGGCGCCTTGCCGGGAGCAATGGCATTCGCTTCGCCCTGCACCAGGCCATACATGTTCGGCACGCCCACCTTGACAGTGAAGTCGTCCATTTCATCGTTGAGAATGACCCCGGTAGTACTGGCCATGACGCCGGCACCGAACCAGTCGTTGAGGGTGTAGGTGACGGACACCGCATTGCCCCACTGATCGACGATGGAATAGTGGGTGGTGTTATTGCCTTCGTGGGGCGATACACCTGGCTTGATCGCCTGGGAGTCTCCGGCCTTTTGCGGCTCGATGGCGGCGCGCAGCCTGGCGGCGTAGTCCTTGTCCAGCAGGTGGGCGATGGGGTTTTTGACAAAATCCGGATCGCCCAGGTAGCTGTTGCGGTCCACGTATGCGTGGCGCATCGCTTCGATCTGGTAGTGCAGGCCCTGGGCCGAGTGATAGCCCAATTCGGCCATCGGGTAGCCTTCGAGGATGTTCATGATCTGGCAGATCACCACGCCCCCGGAGCTTGGCGGCGGCGCCGAAACCACGTGGTAACCGCGGTAATCGCACTCGATGGGCGCCAGTTCGCGGGTTTTGTAGTTGTCCAGATCAGCTTGGGTGATGATGCCTTTCCCGGCCTGGCTGGAATCGACCACGGCCTTGGCCACCCAGCCCTTGTAGAAACCGTCGGCGCCCTTGGCGGAAATCTCCTTGAGGGTCTTGGCCAGGTCCTTTTGCACCAGTTTCTGCCCCACCTGCAGCGGTTGACCGTTGTGCAGGAAGATGCCGCGCAGGTCCTTGTCCTTTTCGAACTCGCCGGTGGCGGTGTGCAGCAGGTCGATGTCACCCTGCTCCAGGGTAAAGCCGTGTTCCGCCAGTTTTATCGCCGGAGCGATCACCTGGGCGCGCTTGAGGGTGCCGTACTTGCTCAACGCCAGCTCCATGCCCGACACAGTGCCAGGCACGCCCACGGCCAGATGGCCCTTGGCGCTCAGGCCATCAATGACGTTGCCGTCCTTGTCCAGGTACATGTTGGCGGTGGCCGCCAGCGGGGCTTTTTCGCGAAAATCAAGGAAGGTCCTGCGCCCGTCGGCCAGTTGCACGGTCATGAAGCCGCCGCCGCCGAGGTTGCCTGCCGCCGGGTACACCACCGCCAGCGCATAGCCGACGGCAACGGCCGCATCCACCGCATTGCCACCGGCCTTGAGGACATCCACGCCCACATGGGTGGCCAGATGCTGGGCCGTGACCACCATGCCGTTTTCACCGCCGACCGGAGCCTGGGACGCGGCTTGCACCGCGCTGACGGTCAAGACGAGGGCGGTGGCGATCAAGGTGCGGCTGAAGGGTTGGTAGTTCATCCATGGATACTCGGCTGATTGAGATGCACCAAATTAGCCCTTCCAGGCGCCGATCCCCAGCGCGGTGGCGTTTTTAGTACAGAACCTGTCGGGGATAGAACCTGCGTGCTCGCGCCTGCGCTAGAATCGCCGCCATTGTTTGTCCGCCCCCCCTGATACGAGCCCGCCCATGAGCTTTGATTTCGATACGATCCACTCCCGCCTCGGCACCGGCAGCACCAAGTGGAACCGCTACCCGCACGACGTTTTGCCGATGTGGATCGCCGATATGGACATCGCCGCGCCACCGGCCGTACTGCAAGCCCTGCACGCACGGCTCGACCAGCAGGTGCTCGGCTACAGCGTGGCCGGCCCGGACGTGCGCGAGGCGATCATCGCCGACCTGTGGGCCAAGTACGCCTGGCGCGTCCAGCCTGAAGAGCTGCTGTTTTTGCCCGGCGTCGAACCCGGCTTCAACATGGCGCTGCACGGGTTCGTGCAACCGGGCCAGCCGGTCGTGCTGCAAACCCCCAATTATCGGCCGATCCGCCTGGCCCCCGGGCACTGGAATTTGCCGCGTATCGAAATACCCTTCGCGCTGGTCGACGGGGAATACATCACGCCCATGCCTGCCATGCGCGAGGCGCTCAA
>Ga0302347_1000059_pt1 | contig 236637 bp, 215 predicted proteins | sample PhyWR1_FD_202178 | JGI IMG/M metagenome (GOLD analysis project Ga0302347, IMG submission 202178) | Leaf surface microbial communities from wheat plants in UC Gill Tract Community Farm, Albany, California, United States - DLSL W.R1 (v2)... | ecosystem: Host-associated > Plants > Phyllosphere >... | reverse complement strand
CATAAAGCCCCGAATTTTCGGGGTTTTTTGTTATTTGGCAACAGAATCACTGGGCTATTAGGCCCTTTTTTTATGTCTTGGGGGTGGGCTTGTCCACATTAGAGCAAAAATTAACAGAGATGCTTTCCGCACCGGTAGAGGCGTTGGGCTTTGAGCTCGTAGGCATCGAATTTATTCGGGCGCGCCAATCGACACTACGCATCTATATTGATAGTGACAACGGAATCAATGTTGATGATTGCGCTGATGTCAGCCACCAGGTCAGCGCTGTACTGGACGTCGAAGATCCGATCACGGTCGCTTACAACCTGGAAGTCTCCTCTCCTGGCCTTGAGCGCCCTATGTTTACCGCGGAACACTATCAACGTTTTCTCGGTGACGAAGTCAGCGTTGTTCTGCGTATGGCGATACAAAACCGCCGCAAATGGCAGGGCATCATCAAGTCTGTAGAAGGCGAGATGATCACGGTTACTGTGGATGGGAAAGATGAAGTGTTCGCGCTGAGTAATATTCAGAAAGCGAACCTGGTACCCCACTTTTAAAGTTTGGATGAGGCAACTAGGATGAACAAAGAGATTCTGGCTGTTGTTGAAGCAGTTTCCAATGAAAAATCCCTACCACGTGAGAAGATTTTCGAAGCCCTGGAAACCGCTTTAGCCACCGCCACCAAGAAAAAATATGAGCAGGAAATCGAGGTCCGTGTCAGCATTGACCGTAAAACTGGCGATTTCGACACCTTCCGCCGTTGGGTTGCCGTTGATGAAGTGACCCAGCCAACGCGTGAGATCACGCTGGAAGCTGCACAGTATGAAGATCCGTCTATGGAATTGGGCGGTTATATCGAAGATCAGATTGAATCTGTGACCTTCGACCGTATCACCACTCAGACCGCGAAGCAGGTCATCGTACAGAAAGTGCGTGAAGCCGAGCGTGCGATGGTGGTTGACGCCTTCCGCCAACACGAGGGTGAGATCGTCACCGGCGTGGTGAAAAAAGTTAACCGTGACAGCATAGCGCTGGATCTGGGTAGCAACGCCGAAGCGGTCATTGGCCGTGAAGACATGTTGCCACGCGAAAACTTCCGCCCGGGTGACCGTATCCGCGGTGTACTTTACGCAGTTCGTCCGGAAGCGCGCGGTGCGCAACTGTTCGTCAGCCGTTCCAGCCCGGATATGCTCAAAGAGCTGTTCCGCATCGAAGTGCCGGAAATTGGCGAAGAAGTGATTGAGATCAAAGCGGCAGCCCGCGATCCTGGCTCCCGTGCAAAAATTGCCGTGAAAACCAACGACAAGCGTATCGACCCGGTCGGTGCTTGTGTCGGTATGCGCGGTGCCCGCGTCCAGGCCGTTTCGAGCGAGCTTGGCGGGGAACGTATTGATATCATCCTGTGGGATGATAACCCTGCACAGTTCGTCATTAACGCCATGGCCCCGGCAGATGTTGCCTCGATCGTGGTAGATGAAGATCGGTGCACGATGGACATCGCCGTTGAAGCCAGCAACCTGGCACAGGCGATCGGCCGTAATGGCCAAAACGTGCGTTTAGCTTCCCAACTGTTGAAACAGCATCGTGATGATGATCGCTGGGAACTGAACGTGATGACGGCGGACGATCTGCAGGCCAAGCATCAGGCCGAGGCTCATGCCGCCATTGATACCTTCACCAAGTATCTTGATATCGACGAAGATTTCGCCACCGTTCTGGTCGAAGAAGGCTTCTCTACGCTGGAAGAACTGGCTTACGTGCCAATCAAAGAGCTGCTGGAAATCGACGGTCTGGATGAAGATATGGTTGAAGCGTTGCGCGATCGCGCCAAAGCTGCATTGACCACGCTGGCCCTGGCACAGGAAGAAAGCCTGGGCGACCAAAAACCTGCTGATGATTTGCTCAACCTTCCGGGTCTTGAGCGCAGCATGGCCTTTAAACTGGCCGCGCGTGGGGTTTGTACGCTGGAAGATCTTGCCGAGCAGGGTGTTGACGATCTGGCTGATATTGAAGGGCTTAGCGATGAGCAAGCCGGCGAGCTGATTATGGCCGCACGTAATATCTGTTGGTTTGGCGACAACGCGTAATAACTGTAGCAGGAAGGAACAGCATGACGACAGATGTAACCGTAAAATCGCTGGCAGCAGAGATACAGACACCGGTTGATCGCCTGGTACAGCAGTTTGCTGATGCAGGGATCAACAAGTCTGAGACCGACTCTGTGACACAGCATGAGAAAGAAACCTTATTGGCGCACCTGAACCGTGAACACGGTAGTGCGCCAAGCAAACTCACGTTGCAGCGCAAAACGCGCAGCACCTTGAATATTCCGAGCACCGGCGGTAAGAGTAAATCGGTGCAAATTGAGGTCCGCAAGAAACGCACTTATGTAAATCGCGATCCGCAGGAAGCCCAACAGGCTGAAGCGGCTGAGCAGGCACAGCGTGAAGCGGAAGAGCAGGCAAGGCGCGAAGCGGAAGAGCTAGCGAAACGCGAAGCAGAAGCTAAGCGCGCAGCCGAAGAGCAAGCCAAACGTGAGGCCGCGGAGATTGCTAAGCGTAATTCAGCGGAAAAAGAAAAAGTGACCAATCAACATACCGACGAAATGACCAAGCCAGCTCAGGCAGAAAAAGCACGCCGTGAAGCCGAAGCCGCCGAACTGAAACGTAAAGCGGAAGAAGAAGTACGCCGTAAGGTGGAAGAAGACGCCAAGCGCGTAGCGGAAGAAGCGCGCCGTATGGCCGAAGAAAACGGTGAGAAGTGGGCCGAAGCCGAAGCAGCAAGCGCTGCGGTTGAAACAGCCGACTACCACGTAACCACCTCCGAGCACGCTCGTGCTGCTGAAGACGAAAACGACGCTAAAGTTGAAGGTGAGCGCCGTAGCCGTACTCGCGGTGGCAAAGCGACCAAACAGAAGAAAGGCAACAAGCTCTCCGAGTCTAAAGCAGACCGCGAAGAAGCTCGCACCATGACCCGTGGCGGTAAAGGCAAGCGTAAGCCAAGCACCCTGCAGCAGGGCTTTAACAAGCCAGCTCAGGTAGTGAACCGTGACGTGGTGATCGGCGAAACCATCACCGTTGCCGAACTGGCTAACAAAATGGCGGTAAAAGGTTCTCAGGTCATCAAAGCGATGATGAAGCTGGGCGCCATGGCCACCATCAACCAGGTCATTGACCAGGAAACCGCACAGCTGGTTGCCGAAGAGATGGGCCACAAAGTTATCCTGCGTCGTGAGAACGAGCTGGAAGAAGCGTTGATGAGCGACCGTGATACCGGCGCCGGTGCCGAGTCTCGTGCGCCAGTCGTGACCATCATGGGCCACGTTGACCATGGTAAAACCTCTCTGCTCGACTACATCCGCTCCACCAAGGTGGCAGTTGGCGAAGCCGGTGGTATTACCCAGCACATCGGTGCTTACCACGTAGAAACTGAAAACGGCATGATCACCTTCCTGGATACCCCAGGCCACGCAGCGTTTACCTCAATGCGTGCTCGTGGTGCTCAGGCGACCGATATCGTTGTTCTGGTAGTAGCAGCAGACGACGGCGTGATGCCACAAACCATCGAAGCCATTCAGCATGCTCAGGCGGCTAAAGTGCCATTGGTGGTTGCGGTTAACAAAATTGACAAACCAGAAGCCGATCCGGACCGCGTCAAGCAAGAGCTGTCTCAGTATGGCGTTATGCCAGAAGAGTGGGGCGGTGAAGCTCAGTTCGTTCACGTATCTGCGAAAGCCGGTACCGGTATCGACGAACTGTTGAACGCTATCCTGCTGCAGGCCGAAGTTCTCGAACTGAAAGCGGTTCGTAGCGGCATGGCGAGCGGTGTGGTAATCGAATCCTTCCTGGATAAAGGCCGTGGCCCAGTGGCTACCGTACTGGTACAGGAAGGGACGCTGAACAAGGGCGATATCGTCCTGTGTGGCTTCGAGTATGGCCGTGTTCGTGCGATGCGTGACGAATTGGGTCGTGAAGTGACCTCTGCGGGTCCTTCTATCCCAGTTGAGATCCTGGGCCTGTCCAGCGTTCCTGCTGCGGGTGACGAAGCGACCGTAGTGCGTGACGAGAAGAAAGCGCGTGAAGTTGCGCTGTACCGTCAAGGCAAGTTCCGCGAAGTTAAACTGGCTCGCCAGCAGAAATCTAAACTTGAGAACATGTTCGCGAACATGACCGAAGGTGAAGTTTCTGAACTGAACATCGTGCTGAAAACCGACGTACAGGGTACCTGTGAAGCGATTTCCGATTCACTGCAGAAACTTTCCACCGACGAAGTGAAAGTGAAGATTGTGGGTTCTGGCGTAGGTGGTATCACCGAAACCGACGCGACCCTGGCTGCGGCATCCAACGCCATCATCCTGGGCTTCAACGTGCGTGCGGATGCTTCTGCCCGCCGCGTGATCGAGTCAGAAAGCCTGGATCTGCGTTACTACTCCGTGATCTATAACCTGATCGACGAAGTGAAGCAGGCGATGAGCGGTATGTTGGCGCCTGAGTACAAACAGCAGATCATCGGTCTGGCTGAAGTACGTGATGTGTTCAAATCACCTAAGTTCGGCGCTGTTGCCGGCTGTATGGTGACCGAAGGCAACATCAAGCGTCACAACCCAATCCGCGTGCTGCGTGACAACGTGGTTATCTATGAAGGCGAGCTGGAATCCCTGCGCCGCTTCAAAGATGACGTTAACGAAGTCCGTAACGGTATGGAATGTGGTATCGGCGTTAAGAACTACAACGACGTGCGCGTTGGCGACATGATCGAAGTGTTCGAAATCATCGAGATCCAGCGTACTATCGCTTAAGCCTCGAAAAACGCTTAAATCTGTTTTTAGGGGGGCCTTGTGCCCCCCGATTTGTCTGGAGGGTTTCCAAATGGCAAAAGAATTCAGCCGCGGTCAACGCGTGGCACAAGAAATGCAAAAAGAGATTGCGATGATCTTGCAGCGTGAAGTCAAAGATCCGCGTGTCGGCATGGCTACCGTTTCAGGTGTTGAAGTTTCTCGCGATCTGGCTTACGCCAAAGTTTACGTCACCTTCCTGAACGTGCTGACCGAAAACCACGATCCGGATCTGGTGACCAACGGCATTAAAGCGTTGCAGGATGCTTCTGGCTATATCCGTACGCTGCTGGGCAAAGCGATGCGCCTGCGCGTAGTGCCGGAACTGACCTTCTCCTACGATAACTCACTGGTTGAAGGCATGCGCATGTCCAACCTGGTGACCAACGTAGTGAAGAACGATGCCGACCGTCGCAATGCATCAGGCGATGAAGAGGAGGCTTAATGAGTCGCCCTCGCCGTCGCGGCCGTGACATTCACGGCGTACTGCTGCTGGACAAACCGCAGGGCTTGTCGTCTAACGATGCCCTGCAAAAAGTAAAGCGTATCTACAATGCCAACCGCGCGGGCCACACCGGCGCGCTCGATCCACTGGCGACCGGTATGCTGCCAATCTGTCTGGGTGAGGCCACCAAGTTTTCCCAGTACCTGCTCGATTCCGATAAGCGTTACCGCGTGATTGCCCGTTTGGGCCAGCGCACGGACACCTCGGATGCTGATGGTCAGATCGTGCAGGAGCGGCCGGTAAACTTCACTCAAGCGCAGCTCGATACCGCGCTGGACACCTTCAGGGGTAACATCCAGCAGGTGCCTTCGATGTATTCCGCACTGAAATACCAAGGCAAAAAGCTGTATGAATATGCTCGCCAGGGTATCGAAGTCCCACGTGAAGCACGTAGTATCACCGTGTATGAGTTGCAGTTTATCCGCTGGGAAGGGGATGAGCTTGAGCTGGAAATTCACTGCTCAAAAGGCACCTACATCCGTACTATCACGGATGACCTCGGTGAACTACTGGGCTGTGGAGCGCACGTGATTTATCTGCGCCGCCTGCAAGTGGCGAAGTACCCGATCGCCCGCATGATCACGTTGGAACAGCTGAATGCTCTAGTGGAGCAGGCACAGGAGCAGAGCATTGCGCCGAGCGAACTGCTCGATCCGTTGCTGATGCCGATGGACAGCCCGGCCGAAGACTTCCCTGAAGTGAACCTGTTGCCAGCGGTAGCGGGTTACGTCAAGCAAGGGCAGCCGGTGCAGGCCGCAGGGGCTCCGGCCTCGGGTCTGGTGCGTATTACCGAAGGCGAAGAACGTAAATTTATCGGCATTGGCGAGATTGCCGATGATGGCCGAGTCGCGCCGCGCCGCCTGGTTGTCGAATATTTCGACTGACCTGCCCGCCTTGCGATCGCCCTGCGCTAAGAGTAGAATGGCGCAGCTTATGCATTGGGTTGCTGAATTAGAGATCGGCGCCTGTATTTATTATCTATAATTTTGGAGTATGACAATGTCTCTAAGTGTTGAAGCTAAAGCTAAAATCGTAGCTGACTTCGGTCGTGGTACTAACGACAGCGGTTCTACCGAAGTTCAGGTTGCCCTGTTGACTGCGCAGATCAACCATCTGCAAGGCCACTTCTCAGAGCACAAAAAAGATCACCACAGCCGTCGTGGTCTGCTGCGTATGGTTTCTCAGCGTCGTAAGCTGCTGGACTACCTGAAGCGTAAAGATGTAGCACGTTACACCAGCCTGATCGAGCGTCTTGGTCTGCGTCGCTAATCGAGCAAGTTTCAGTAGAAAGGGGCCAAATGTGGCCCCTTTCTTCTAGGAAGCATAAGCAAATCAGGTTAATGTATTACTGAGGATCTTCCGTTACAGAGGTTCGCGCGGCTAATGAGAGGCTTTATCTAATGAGAGATAAGGATTGTCATTAGTCGCGAGGATGTAGTGAGAAGGTCAGTGAACCACAGGCGTGTCGAGTCGAAGAACGATTGCGCGCCACCAATTAAGGATTAAATTTTGCTGACTCCGATTATTCGCAAATTCCAGTATGGCCAACACACCGTGACGCTTGAGACCGGTATGATGGCACGTCAAGCCACTGCTGCCGTGATGGTGAGCATGGATGACACCGCAGTATTCGTCACCGTAGTAGGCCAGAAGAAAGCCAAACCAGGCCAGAGCTTCTTCCCTCTGACCGTGAACTATCAGGAGCGTACCTACGCTGCTGGCCGTATCCCGGGTAGCTTCTTCCGTCGTGAAGGCCGTCCGAGCGAAGGCGAAACCCTGACTTCCCGTCTGATCGATCGTCCGATCCGCCCATTGTTCCCAGATAGTTTCCTGAACGAAGTGCAAGTGATCGCCACCGTGGTTTCCGTGAACCCACAGGTAAACCCAGACATCGTAGCGATGATCGGTGCCTCTGCTGCCCTGAGCCTGTCCGGTATTCCGTTCAATGGCCCAATCGGTTCTGCTCGCGTGGGTTACATCAACAATCAGTACGTACTGAACCCAACCACTGACGAGCTGAAAGAAAGCAGCCTGGATCTGGTGGTTGCCGGTACCGCTGGTGCAGTACTGATGGTGGAATCCGAAGCTGACGTGCTGAGCGAAGATGAGATGCTGGGCGCAGTGGTGTTTGGCCATGACCAACAGCAAATCGTTATCGAAAACATTAACGCTCTGGTTGCTGAAGCAGGCAAGCCGAAGTGGGATTGGCAGGCACCAGCGGTTAACGAAGCGCTGCATGCGCGCGTAACCGAGCTGGCCGAAAGCCGTCTGGGCGATGCTTACCACATCACCGAAAAACAAGAGCGTTACGCTCAGGTTGATGCGATCAAAGACAGCGTAGTTGAAACTCTGCTGGCGCAAGACGAGACTCTGGACGCATCTGAAATTCAGGACATCCTGGGCACCGTTGAGAAAAACGTCGTACGTAGCCGTGTGCTGCGTGGCGAGCCGCGTATCGATGGCCGCGAGAAAGACATGATCCGTGGTCTGGACGTGCGCACTGGCGTTCTGCCACGTACCCACGGTTCCGCACTGTTCACTCGTGGTGAAACTCAGGCGCTGGTTACTGCCACTCTGGGTACCGCGCGTGACGCACAGAACATCGACGAGCTGATGGGCGAGAAAACCGACAGCTTCCTGTTCCACTACAACTTCCCTCCGTACTCTGTTGGTGAAACCGGCATGGTTGGTTCACCGAAGCGTCGTGAAATCGGTCATGGTCGTCTGGCAAAACGTGGCGTTTTAGCTATGATGCCTAAACCAGAAGATTTTCCGTACACCGTGCGTGTAGTGTCTGAAATCACCGAATCCAACGGTTCTTCTTCAATGGCTTCCGTTTGTGGTGCTTCTCTGGCACTGATGGATGCAGGTGTGCCAATCAAGGCAGCCGTTGCGGGTATCGCAATGGGCCTGGTGAAGGAAGACGAAAACTTTGTCGTACTGTCTGATATTCTGGGTGACGAAGATCACCTGGGCGACATGGACTTCAAAGTGGCCGGTAGCCGCGATGGTATCACCGCGCTGCAGATGGACATTAAAATTGAAGGTATCACCCGCGAAATCATGCAGGTGGCTCTGAATCAGGCCAAAGGTGCTCGTCTGCACATTCTGGGCGTGATGGAACAGGCTATCAGCACGCCACGTGGCGATATCTCCGAGTTCGCACCGCGTATTCACACCATCAAGATCAATCCAGACAAGATCAAAGATGTGATCGGTAAAGGTGGTTCAGTTATCCGTGCGTTGACCGAAGAAACTGGCACCACCATCGAAATTGAAGATGACGGTACAGTGAAGATTGCTGCGACCGACGGCGACAAAGCGAAGTTCGCTATCCGCCGCATCGAAGAGATCACCGCTGAGATCGAAGTTGGCCGTGTGTATCAGGGTAAAGTGACCCGTATCGTTGACTTTGGTGCCTTCGTGGCCATCGGCGGCGGTAAAGAAGGCCTGGTACACATCTCTCAAATCGCCGACAAACGCGTTGAGAAAGTGACCGACTATCTGCAGATGGGTCAGGAAGTACCGGTTAAGGTAATGGAAGTTGATCGCCAGGGCCGTGTGCGCCTGAGCATCAAAGAAGCTACAGCGCCAGAATCCGCTGCGGCTCCAGCACCAGAAGCAGAATAACTGTATCAACAGTTTTACAGCTCCCTGCCGTAGGGCAGGGGCTGTTCTTATCACGTGGGTAGGATACTCGCGTATTAGCAAGCGGAGGACAGGACGTTCATCCAATGTTTGTCTTCGGGAGTGGGAAATGAAGCCTTTCTTGCGCTGGTGTTACGTTGCGACAGCACTATTGCTGGCAGGATGCAGCAACCATGATTGGCGTAAAGACGAAGTTCTGGCTATTCCGTTGCAGCCCACGCTGCAGCAGGAAGTGATCCTGGCGCGCATGGAACAAATACTTGCCAGCCGGGCATTAACGGACGATGAGCGAGCACAGCTTTTATATGAGCGCGGTGTGCTGTATGATAGTCTTGGTTTACGTGCTCTAGCGCGAAATGACTTTTCACAAGCGCTAGCGATACGTCCTGATATGCCAGAAGTTTTCAACTACCTGGGCATTTACTTAACGCAGGCAAGCAATTTTGATGCTGCCTATGAAGCGTTTGATTCTGTACTAGAGCTTGATCCAACTTACAATTACGCGCGTTTAAACCGGGGCATCGCACTGTATTATGGCGGCCGCTTCCCGTTGGCGCAGGATGATCTGCAGGCGTTTTATCAAGACGACCCAAACGATCCCTTCCGTTCGCTGTGGCTTTATCTGGTGGAGAGAGAAATCGATCCTAAGATGGCTACCGTATCGCTCCAGCAGCGTTATGACAAATCGGACAGAGGGCAATGGGGATGGAATATTGTCGAATTCTACCTGGGCAAAATCAGCGAAAAAACGCTGATGGAACGCCTCAAGGCAGATGCAACGGATAACACTTCGCTCGCTGAGCATCTCAGTGAAACTGACTTCTATTTAGGTAAGCACTACCTAAGTCTGGGGGACAAGGACACCGCTTCGGCGCTGTTCAAACTGACGGTGGCTAACAATGTTCATAACTTTGTTGAGCACCGCTATGCATTGTTGGAATTGGCGCTGTTAGGCCAAGAACAAGACGACCTATCGGAATCGGACCAGCAATAGCTGACGGACACTTATCAGCCTGATTTACATTGGTTTTTTGACCAAAGTAATCGCCTTAACGGGCGAGGGCTTTTTTGTCTGTTTTATAATCTAATTTGAGCCGGTTCACACTTTTCAATGAAAATGACTGAAAATTTTCTCGACGAGTTATGTAGACTGGCTGCCATTATTAATGAGGCACGTGTACATGACTACTGAGCTTGAAACCTCTTTTGCTGACCTGGGGCTGTCTGCTCCGATCATTGCTGCCCTGACCGATCTGGGCTACGAAAAACCATCACCGATCCAGGCTGAGTGTATTCCTCACCTGTTGAACGGCCGCGACGTGCTGGGCATGGCGCAGACCGGTAGTGGTAAAACTGCGGCGTTCTCGCTGCCCCTGCTGCACAACCTCGATGCAGCCCTGAAAGCACCACAAATCCTGGTACTGGCTCCAACCCGCGAACTGGCTGTTCAGGTGGCTGAAGCCATGACCGATTTCTCCAAGCACATGCATGGCGTTAACGTGGTGGCCCTGTACGGTGGCCAACGTTATGACGTGCAACTGCGCGCTCTGCGTCAGGGCCCGCAAATTGTAGTAGGGACCCCAGGCCGTCTGCTGGATCACCTGAAGCGTGGCACCCTGAACCTGTCTGGCCTGAAAGGCCTGGTTCTGGACGAAGCCGACGAAATGCTGCGCATGGGCTTTATTGAAGACGTAGAAACCATCATGGCGGAGATCCCGGCTGAACATCAGACCGCGCTGTTCTCTGCTACCATGCCGGAAGCGATCCGCCGTATTACCCGTCGCTTCATGAAAGATCCACAGGAAGTGCGCATTCAGTCCAGCATCACCACTCGTCCGGACATTAGCCAGAGCTACTGGACCGTGCAGGGCATGCGTAAAAATGAAGCGCTGGTGCGTTTCCTGGAAGCTGAAGATTTTGACGCGGCGATCATCTTCGTACGTACCAAAAATGCGACCCTGGAAGTGGCTGAAGCGCTGGAGCGCAGCGGTTACAACAGCGCCGCACTGAACGGTGATATGAACCAGGCGCTGCGTGAGCAGACCCTGGAGCGTCTGAAAAGTGGCCGTCTGGATATTCTGATCGCCACCGACGTTGCCGCTCGTGGTCTGGACGTTGAGCGTATCAGTCTGGTAGTAAACTATGATATCCCTATGGATTCAGAGTCTTATGTTCACCGTATCGGCCGTACCGGTCGTGCGGGCCGTGCTGGTCGCGCGCTGCTGTTTGTAGAAAACCGCGAACGCCGCCTGCTGCGTAACATCGAACGCACCATGAAGCTGACTATCCCTGAAGTCGAGCTGCCAAACGCAGATCTGCTGGGTGAGCGCCGCCTGGCCAAGTTTGCCGCTAAAGTTCAGCAGCAGCTGGAAAGCAGCGATCTGGATATGTACCGTGCGCTGCTGGCTAAGCTGCAGCCGGGTGAAGATCTGGATATGGAAACGTTGGCCGCTGCACTGCTGAAAATGGCGCAGGGCGAACGTCCTCTGATCCTGCCACCAGATCCAGTGTTCAAACCGCGTCAACGTCGTGAGTTCAACGACCGTGATGATCGCGGTGGCGAGCGTAGCAACGACCGTCGTCGTGATGCACGTTCAGACAGCCGTGATGGTGGCGCTGAGCGTCCACGTCGCGAACGCCGTGACGTTGGTGAAATGCAGCTGTACCGCATTGAAGTTGGCCGTGATGACGGCGTGGAAGTTCGTCATATCGTTGGCGCGATCGCTAACGAAGGTGACATCAGCAGCCGTTACATCGGTAACATCAAGCTGTTTGCTTCCCACTCCACCATCGAGTTGCCAAAAGGCATGCCTGGCGAGATCCTGAATCACTTCACTCGCACTCGCATTCTGAACAAGCCGATGAACATGCAATTGCTGGGCGATGCACAGCCGCATGAACGTCGTGAGCGTCCTGCCGGTGGTAACGGTGGTGAGCGCCGTGGCGGTGCCCGTCCATTCAACGGTGAGCGTCGCGAAGGTGCACCAGCACCACGCCGTTCTTTCGGTGAGCGCCGTGAAGGCGGTAATGCTGCCGGTGGCGAACGCCGTGGCGGTAACTTCAACCGTGACAAGCCAGCACCACGCCGTGACGATACCGCAGCTCCTGCCGCACCACGTCGCCGTTTCGGTGATGCATAACCGTTGATTTGACCGTTTACGGTTAATCAGCCTAAGAAACCAGTCTTCGGACTGGTTTTTTTTTGCCTGGCATCTCAGTTAATACCGCTAAAGGGCGTATCATTCGCAAGGTTTATCTTACGGATGCACAGGAGCTGCCGTGAACTGGCAACAATTCAAATCTCAATACCTGGTGCGCTTTTGGGCGCCTTTACCGGCGGTGATCGCAGCCGGGATCCTCTCGACCTACTATTTCGGTATGACCGGCACCTTCTGGGCTGTCACCGGCGAATTTACCCGCTGGGGTGGCCATATCTTGCAGTGGTTTGGCTTCCACCCCGAGCAGTGGGGCTACTTTAAGGTGATCGGCCTACAGGGCACACCACTCGACCGTATTGATGGGCGCATGATTATCGGCATGTTTGCGGGGTGCATCGCCGCCGCGCTGTGGGCCAACAACATCAAATTACGTATGCCACAGCACCGCATCCGCATTGCACAGGCGTTGCTGGGCGGCATTATTGCCGGTTTTGGCGCGCGTTTGGCGATGGGGTGTAACCTGGCGGCCTTCTTTACCGGTATTCCACAGTTCTCTTTGCATGCCTGGTTTTTTGCGCTGGCAACGGCGGCTGGTTCTTACTTCGGTGCCAAATTTACCTTGCTGTCGATGTTCCGTATTCCGGTCAAGCTGCAAAGAGTGAATGCGGCCTCACCGTTGACTCAAAAACCCGAGCAGGCACGCCGTCGTTTCCGTTTGGGTATGATGGTTTTCTGCCTTACGGTGGCCTGGTCATTATGGACGCTGTTTGATGCGCCGAAACTCGGCATCGCCATGCTGTTTGGTATCGGTTTTGGTCTGCTGATTGAACGGGCTCAGATCTGCTTTACCTCGGCGTTCCGCGATCTGTGGATCACTGGCCGTACGCATATGGCCAAGGCTATTATCATCGGCATGGCGGTCAGCGCCATCGGCATCTTCAGCTATGTGCAACTGGGTGTCTCGCCGAAGATCATGTGGGCCGGGCCCAATGCGGTACTGGGCGGCCTGCTGTTTGGCTTCGGTATTGTGCTGGCGGGCGGCTGCGAAACCGGCTGGATGTATCGTGCGGTGGAAGGTCAGGTTCATTACTGGTGGGTGGGGTTGGGTAACATTATCGGCGCTACGTTGCTAGCCTACTACTGGGACGATCTGGCGCCAGCCCTGGCGACCAACTACGACAAGATTAACCTGCTGGACACCTTCGGGCCGATCGGCGGTCTGCTGGTGACCTATCTGCTGCTGGCCATCGCCTTTGCTGCGATGCTGTGGTGGGAGAAACGCTTTTTCCGCGCCAAGCCGGATGCACAGGTGGTGAACCTAAGGAGTGAAGTATGAAACAGACAGAGATCGTGCCGGATTACCGGTTGGATATGGTGGGAGAGCCTTGTCCTTATCCGGCGGTGGCCACGTTAGAGGCTATGCCGCAGCTGAAACCGGGCGAAATACTGGAAGTGATCAGCGATTGCCCGCAGTCGATCAATAATATCCCGCTCGATGCCCGTAACCACGGCTACAAGGTGCTGGATATTCAGCAGGATGGGCCAACCATTCGCTACCTGATCCAACGTTGATAGAACAAGGGCACCATTACGGTGCCCTTATCATTTATTCCTTCACTAAATCGCCTTTCACCCCGGCAACAATCTCAAACGACCGTAAACGCGCCTGATGATCGAAGATCTGGCCGTTAACCATGATCTCATCCGCATCCGTCTCGCGCAGCAGGCTTTGTAGGCCATGGCGGATGGTACTTTCGCTACCGACGATCGACATCCGTAGCGCCTGATCGACGCCATACTGCTCGCCTGCTGTCCACAGCGCATGGATATTATCGACCGGCGGCGGCAGTGGGCCTGGTGAGCCACGGCGCAGGTTGATAAACTGCTGCTGCATGGAGGTGAACAGAAAGCGGGCGTTTTGGTCGCTGTCTGCGGCGACCACGTTGACACATACCATCGCGTGCGGCTGCTGGCACTGCTCAGAGGGCTTAAAGTTCTCACGGTACACATTCAGTGCCTGGAACAGCATATCTGGCGCAAAGTGCGAGGCGAAGGCAAACGGCAAGCCGAGCTGTGCTGCCAGCTGCGCACTGTACAGGCTGGAACCCAACAGCCAGATTGGCACTTGTAACCCTTGGCCCGGTACGGCCTGCACTGCTTGCCCCGGTTGTACTTCACCAAAGTAATGTTGCAGCTCCTGCACGTCACGCGGGAAGTTATCCACTTCGCCAGAGAGGTGGCGACGCAGCGCCATCATGGTGCGTTGGTCAGTACCCGGTGCACGGCCAAGCCCCAGATCTATACGCCCCGGATACAGTGATTCCAAGGTGCCGAACTGTTCGGCGATCACCAGCGGCGCATGGTTTGGCAGCATCACGCCACCTGAACCGAGGCGAATGCTCTGGGTGCCGGAGGCTAAATAACCGAGTAATACCGACGTCGCGGCACTGCCGATGCCGGTCATATTGTGGTGTTCCGCTAGCCAGTAGCGCTGATAGCCCCACTTTTCGGCATGTTGCGCCAAATCCAGCGAGCAGTGAAAAGCATCGCGTGCCTTGGCTCCCTGGGGGATCGGGGATAAATCCAGTACCGAAAGCGGTACCCGTGTGTGTTCAGTCATTTCATCGTCCATTGTGCTTATCAGGTTGATCGCTTAAAGGGCGATTGCAGGGATCTGCAACTAAAAAAGCGATTATGCTTTTTGTGTTAAAAGCATAATCGAAAATACGGTTATAAAAGGGGATATATGTGCTCGCAATATCCTTATGAGAATAATGGTTTTTTTACAGCTATGATGGCTTTTGTTTGCACGCTGATGTTCAAGGGGCTGAAGGAATGAAGAAGAAGACGCTGTTTACCCTGCTGCTGATGGGGATAGCTATCGCCATGGCGGTGCTATTCCGCGCGCATAATCAGGATTTGTTGTTGCAGGGCGAAGTGGATGCCCCCGAAGTGATCGTCGCTTCCAAAGCCAAGGGCCGGGTGATCGAGCGCCTGGTAGAGCGCGGGGACGATGTGAAAACCGGGCAACTGCTGCTGCGGCTGGAAAGCCCGGAACTGATGGCCCAGCTACGTTCGGCGCAGGCTTCGCGGGATGAGGCCCAAGCGCAGTTGGACCAATCGCTGCATGGCACCCGTGAAGAAAGCATCCGTAACCTGCGGGCCAATCTGGCACAGGCCGAGGCGCAATACCAGAATGCCCAACACGATTACGACCGTAACCTGAGCGTTGCCAGCAAGGGTTATGTATCCAAATCTGAATTGGACAGCTCACGCCGTGCGCGTGATACCGCCTATCAACAGGTGCAGGCCGCCAAAGCCAATTTGGACGAAGGCATCAACGGCGATCGTATCGAACTGCGGCAGAAATATGAAGCTGCCCTGCGGGCTGCCGAGCAAGACCTGCTAGAAATTCAGGCCCAGACTGACGATCTACTGGTTAAAGCTCCGGTTGATGGCGAAGTGGGGCCAATCCCGGCAGAAGTGGGTGAGCTGCTCAACGCTTCCAGCCCATTGATGACGCTGATCCGCGTACCTGACGCCTATTTCGTGTTTAACCTGCGGGAAGATATTCTGGCGCATGTCCGCAAGGGGGATAAGGTCCAACTGCGCGTCCCAGCGTTGAAAGACCAAACGATCGAGGCAGAAGTGCGCTATATCGCCCCGTTGGGGGATTACGCTACCAAGCGTGCCACGCGAGCCACCGGTGACTTTGATCTGAAAACCTTTGAAGTTCGTTTGTATCCGTCGCAGCCGATAGATGGCCTGCGCCCAGGGATGAGCACCTTATGGCAATGGAAAGAGTAAGGGCAGGTTGGCGCTGCTTCAGCCACGCGTTCAGCAACGAGTGCCGCATCGCTTTTCGCCGGCCGGTGGTGCACTGGCTGGGGTGGATCTTCCCGTTGATCCTGTTTGGCCTGATCAGCAGTAACTTCTCGGAAGGGACCTTGCTCGATCTGCCGGTCTCGGTGGTGGATAACGATCATAGCCCGCTATCCAAAAACCTGATCCGCAAGCTGGATGCGGGTTCTCATGCCCATGTGCAAGCCTATGACGGCGGTCTTGATGAGTCGGTGCGCCGTCTGCGTAGCGCGCAGGATTATGCTTTGCTATCTATCCCGGCCGATTTTGAGGCGGACGCGCTGGCGGGCAATCAGCCGAGCGTGGTGCTGTATTACAACGCGCTGTTTTACGGTGCCGGGCTGTATTCTACTCAGGATTTCAGCGGCCTGATGGCCGAGGCCAACGCCAATTACCGTTCGATCATTGCCGGGGCCATGGGCAAATCGCTGCCGCCGCTGGCGGATGTCACCCTCAACTACGGCAGCCTGTTCAATGCCAGTGGCAGCTATATCTATTATCAGCAGTTTGCCGCTACCATTCATATGCTGCAGCTGTTTGTGGTTACCTGCATGATTTACGTGATGGCGCGCAGTAAGTCCTTGCTGAAAGCCAAGCCCTTTAGCCTGGCACTGCTGGGCAAACTGGCCCCTTACACCCTGTGCTTTACCACTTTGCTGATGGTTGAGATTGCTGCGCTGGTGGGCATTTTTGACGCTCGCGTTAGCGGTAACCCGCTGTTTATGCTGATGATTGGCTTCTTCTACGTGATGGCGGCACAAAGCATCGGCCTGTTGCTGTACACCTTTACCGGCAGCGCCATTACCGCCTACACCCTGATTGGCATGTTGGTGAGTATTGCACTGACTTTCTCTGGCATGGCAGTACCCGAGCTTTCCATGCCGCTACCCGCGCGCATCATCTCCAATATCGAGCCTCTTACCCACGCGCTGTACGCCATGTTCGACGTCTTCCTGCGGCAGGTGCCCGCCAGCGCTATCCTCAGCGTGTGTGCGCTGTTGGTGGTCTACCCGTTGGTGACTGCACTGTTGGTGCGTAACCGGCTGCTGAAGCGGCTGGCAAAAGAGGAGACGGTGGGATGACAAGTTATTGGCTTACTTTCCGCAAAGTATTGACGAGCATGTTGGAACGGCCGATGTGGCTAATGTTGATCCTGTCGCTGTGCATCATGAGTATGGTTTATGCCAACCGCACGGTGTGGGATCTGCCGGTAGGGGTGATCGATCAGGATCACAGCACCGCCAGCCGCCAGCTTATCCGCCAGTTGGATGCCACCCCTAAGATCGCAATTCAAACCTACGACAACCTGGATGAGGCAAAACGCGATCTGGGTTGGCGCAAACTGTTTGCGGTGATCATCATGCCGGTGGATCTGGAGAAGAAGATCCTCAACGGTAAAAACATCGAGATCCCGGTGTTCGGTGATGCCACCAACCGGCTGGCGAACGGCCAGATCCAACAGGACGTGGTGGCGGCTTACCAGCAGTTGCTGGGCCAGTACAACACCTCGTTGCTAATGCGCAGTGGTTTCAGTGAACGGCAGGCTCAGGTGATCATGATGCCGATCCAGAGCCAAACGTTGGACGTTTTCAACCCCGGTATCAGCTTTGCGGCGATTATCTTCCCGGGTTTGTTGGTGATGTTATTGCAGCACTCGTTGCTGATTGCCTGCGTGCGCGTCAGCATTGTGTTGAAAGGAACGCCGGGCGGCAAGCCGTCGCTTCCTGTTTATCTGGGGGGACTGTCGGCCCTGCTGCCGATCTGGCTGTTCTTATCGATTGTGTTATTTGTGCTGTGGCCCTGGGTCTTGGGCTATCGACAGACTGCGACGATCCCGGAGATCTTGCTGCTGACCTTCCCGTTCCTGCTTGCGGTGCTTGGGCTAGGCAAGCTGGTGACCGAATGCTTGCGCAGTGTGGAGATGATTTACCTGACGTTGTCGTTTATCACCACCCCGGTATTTTACCTTTCAGGCACCATCTGGCCGCTGCAAGCGATGCCGCAGTGGGTCAGGGCGATTTCTTCGATGATCCCCTCAACATGGGCAACCAAAGCCATTGCCGGCGTGAATCAGATGGGGCTATCGCTGCGTGATGTCGGCGGGGACGTTGCCATGCTGTTGCTATTGGGGGCGATTTATACGCTGATTGGTATTGGCGTCGGAGCACTACGCAACCGAGTAGGGCTGCGTAATCTATTCCGTAAACGTCAGGTGTAAGGAAGACGTTATGGTTACTCCTAACCCGATTTTACGTAGGGGCGCTACATGCTGCGCCCGGCTTTGCTTTGTCATCAATCCGAATGAAATGTAGTGTTCTGCGATAGAGGATTTATTGCACCAACTCTAATCCGGCTACGCGCCGCCAGTAGCCGTTGCATTCGGCATGGTCGGTTAATGTCAGTGGCTGCTTTCCTTGCTCATTAGCCCGGAAGCTGTCGAGCATCGCCAGTGTTTCAACCCCCTGTGGCGATAGACGTACAATATCCACCAACCCCTGCATGCTGGTCAGTTCGTTGCCCAGGTTATAGCAGTAACCGCTCATGGTCTGGATACCGTTGAGCACAAACACCTGTTGGTTCTCTTGAGAATTGACGATGCGCCCCTGCGGATATTTGATGCAGCAGGTTTCGCATTCATCCTTGCCCCGGTTTTCTGAGCGAGCAGTGAAACAGCGCGCCGAATAGGCCAGTGGTAAATGGCCGTAACTCAACACTTCCACTTCAAACCCCTGGCGGAACCCCAATTCATCACATTGCTGCAGTAAATTGGCCAGCCAGTCGCGCGAAAGCTCCACCGGCATGCACCAGCGCATCATGCCTTGCTTGTGCAGCAAGCGCAGAGTGTAGGCGTTGTAACAATTGAGGGCATGCCCGGCGACAAACGGCAAACCGCGATCGGCGGCCATATTCACCGTGCCAAGGTCGTTGGCTTCGATCAGGAATTCGCCGTTCTCCACATAACGCTTCAGCTCATTCAACTCTGAAGGTGCCTGTAGCAAAGCCAGGGTAGAGATCACAACCTGCTTACCCGATTTGGCGATCTCCTGCGCTAGCGCCAGCCAGTCACCTACTTTCATCTCACGCCGTTTGGTGCAGACGCTCTCGCCGAGATAGATGATATCGGCGCTGCTGCTGATTGCTTGCTGATAAAAGGCTTCTATCTCGCTGTTTGGCCAGTAGTAGAGCACCGGACCTAATGCATATTTCATGTTTTCTCCTGCTACTGCCATTTGCGGTGGTACGCGCCAAGCGTGGTCTGGGTGCCTTCGGACATTGCGCCGAGCGTTTCCATCCAGGCTGCGTCGGCTTGGTAGCCAGCCGGGTTGGCCATACAGCGATCTATGGCCTGGCGCCAGACGCGTGCAACCTGGCTGACATAGGCAGGGCTGCGTTGGCGGCCTTCAATTTTCACCGAGGCAATATTGGCGGCCAGTAGCTCCGGCAGTAACTCCAGCGTATTCAGGCTGGTGGGTTCTTCCAGCGGGTGATAGAGCACGTCATCCACCAGATAGCGGCCTTTGCACAGCGTTGGGTAACCAGCGTTTTCGCCGTCCTGATAGCGGTCGATCAGCACGTCATTCAGGCGCGATTCCATCCCCTGTGGCGTTTGTTGCCAGCGTACAAAGCGGGCAGGTGAGCAGGCGCCCACGGTGTTAGGCGATTCCCCGGTTAGATAAGAGGAGAGATAACACCGCCCTTCGGCCATGATGCACAGGCTGCCAAAGGCGAAAACTTCCAACGGTACCGGGCTAGTGCGTGATAATTGCTTTACCTGGTGCATCGACAGCACGCGCGGCAGCACCACGCGGGCAACATCAAAGTGGCGCTGATAAAAACGGATGGCTTCTTCATTGGTTGCAGAGGCCTGTACTGAAACATGGCGCTCCACCAGCGGATAACGTTTCGCTGCGTACTCCAGCATTGCCAAATCTGCCAGGATCAGTGCGTCGGCACCCAACTGTGCGGCCATATCCACGGCGCGCTGCCAGCGGGCGTAGCCATCGGGGTGGGCAAAGGTGTTGATGGCGATATGCAGCTTGCGGCCATGCCGGTGCACATAGTCAGCCGCTTCCTGCAGCTTCTTCTCGGTAAAGTTCAGCCCGGCAAAGTGGCGCGCATTGGTATCGTCTTTCAGGCCGATGTAAACGGCGTCTGCGCCATTATCTACCGCGGCTTTCAAGGCCGGCAGGTTGCCAGCGGGGCAAAGCAGCTCCATAGATCTATCCTGATTCCAGCCATACACCTGGCCAGGTATATGCTGTAATAAACGTTGCCGGGCCATTGATTCGCCTGGCAATGATGTAAATGGGGAGACAATTTTAGTGAACCCGAGGTTAACAAGCTTTGATTTGAGGCAGCTTCTGGCGTATTGATATTCAAGCGGTAACTTGAAATCTGTAGGGAAAGATGAGCGTTAATTGCACCATTTGTTGATATAGACCGGTTACGCGTAGCCGCAATGTGGCAAAATAACCTCAGACTGAGTAGAAAGGAGTGAATAACAGTGTTGGAAAAACTACGAGCACGCATTGTGCGTCAAGGGCCGTCGCTGTTGCGCGTACCGTTAAAATTCACGCCGTTTGCTCTGCAGCGTCAGGTTTTGCAACAGGTGCTGAGCTGGCAGTTCCGTCAGGCGCTGGCTGAGGGGGATCTGGAGTTTCTCGAATCGCGCTGGCTGAAGATTGAAGTGCGCGATCTGGCTCTGCAATGGTTTATGACGGTAGAAAACGATAGGCTGGTGGTGAGCCAACAGGCTGAGGCGGACGTCAGCTTCAGCGGCGAAGCCAACGATCTGATCTTGATTGCGGCACGTAAACAAGATCCCGACACGCTGTTTTTCCAGCGTCGGTTGCAGATTGAAGGAGATACCGAATTGGGCCTGTATGTAAAAAATCTGATGGACGCTATCGATCTGGATGCGATGCCTACGCCGTTACGCGTTGGGCTGCTGCGGTTAGCGGACTTTGTGGAAGCAGGTTTGCAGGAGGGCACGGCGCAAACTTCCCGTGTGCCGCAGCCATGCTGATCCGCGTTGAAATTCCGGTGGATGCCGCAGGCATTGATGCGCTGCTGCGTAACGCCTTTGGCCGTGATGACGAAGCCGAGCTGGTGCAACAACTGCGTGAAGACGGGTTGTTGACGCTGGGCATCGTTGCTACCGACGAAGAGGGTGGCGTGGTCGGTTATGCCGCATTCAGCCCGGTTGACGTTGCGGGCGAGGATCGCCAATGGGTTGGCCTTGCGCCGTTGGCGGTAGAGGAAAGCCTGCGTCGCCAAGGGCTGGCCGAAAAGCTGGTTTACGAAGGGTTGGATGCGCTGAATGAGTTCGGCTATGCCGCCGTAGTGGTGCTGGGCGAACCGGCTTACTACGGGCGCTTCGGCTTTAAAACGGCTGCTCAGTTCGATCTGCATTGCCGCTGGCCAGGAACGGAAGCCGCATTCCAGGTTTATCCGCTGGCGGAAGACGCGCTGAGTGGTGTGAATGGGCTGGTGGAGTATTCGGCGCCCTTTAGTCGCTTTTAACTACCGGTAGCAGGTATTCCAATGAGAGGGGAGGATTCACTATCAGCTCCTCTTTTTGTTTTTTGCTCAACTGTTTCACCCGATATTCCAGCCGCAAAGCCATCGAGCGATCCCCCACCTGGCAGTGAAAAACCAGTTCCAGCTCCCCTTTGCCACGTAGGGCTTTGGCCCCTTTACCGGCCTGATGCTGCGCCGCTCGCCGGGCGACGTCTGTCGTGATACCGGTGTACAGCATCCCGCTTGGCATTCGCAGCATATAGAGATGCCAGGTTGTTTCATTCATAACGGCCTGCGTAATAGTTCAAATAGTTACCGAGCCCAAAAGGCCCCCTAGCAACAGAATCCCTCACTATCAGCTCCGAAGTAAAAACGTTGTCCTTCGACAGGTAGCCACCGTCGAGCATAGCGATCAGCCGGTCGATCACCTCGCTCATCATATCGCTCACCGGGTCTTTAACGCTGGATAACGCCGGGGAGAGATACGGAGCCGTAGGGATATTATCGAAGCCGATCACCGAGACGTCATTGGGGACGGCAATGCTCGCCTCGTTCAATTTCTTGATGGTACCAACGGCCATATCATCGTTGCTGGCGAGTACCGCGCTAAAGGTGATTTTATCCTTGAGCAAGGACTCCATCGCCGCCGCACCGCTGGCTGGTGTCCACTTTCCTTTAATGATTAGCTTATCATCCAACTCAATATTGTATTCATTTAAGGCTTCTTTGTAGCCGGATAGTCGCTCAATAGCCGTTGGCGAGTCGAGTGAACCGGTAATAAAGGCGATATTCCGGTGGCCCTGCTCAATCAGGTATTTTGTTGCCTTAAAGCTGGCCCCTTTGTGGTCGCAGCAGATGCAATGGCTTTGGTGTTTTCTCAGCCTGCGATTCACCACCATGATGGGTTGCTTGTGCTGCTCGATGATGTCGTCCATCGCTTCGATGGTTAAGAAACGCGGGTAGATGATGATGGCGTCGCAGCGTAAATCGAGCAGGAATTGGATCGCCTCTTGTTCTTCTGCGGCGCTGTGTTTACCGTCCACCAGGATCAACTGGCGACCGTTGTCTTCCAGCTTTTGCGCCGCCTGGGAAAGTATCTCGCTGAAATAACTGCCGTTATAGAGGGTGTTGGTGACTACCAGGCCAATGCACTGGGATTTATTGGTGGCCAGATTTCTCGCCAGCAGATTGGGACGATAACCCGCCTCTTCTATGGCTTTAAACACCTGATCTTTGGTGGCTTCGCTGACGTACCCTTTGCCGGAAAGAACACGCGAAACAGTGGCTTTTGAGACGCCTGCCTTTTTTGCCACTTCCTGCATGGTAGACATAGGGTTTTCCCGGCTTTTAACAAGTATCCCCATTCTACACATTCAATCGCATTTGAGCAGACCCTTTGCAGCTTCTCGAACCCATTTATGTCGATCACAATCACAAAATAGACAATAAAAAAAATTATAGGTTGATATGTGATCTTAATATCCACACTCTTATGTGGAACCGGTTACCTATCTATGAGAGTTGTCCTCATGTCTAAGAATTATGCGGCGGTATCAAGATCGATAGTGGATGCAGTTGGGGGAGCGAGTAACGTCGCGGCCGTCACTCATTGCATGACGCGTTTACGCTTTGTGCTCAACGACGACACCCTCGTCGATGCCGCCAGGCTGAAGGCAATTGGTGGCGTACTGGGTGTGGTAAGAAGCGAAAATCAGTGTCAGGTGATTATTGGCAACACCGTTTCACAGGCCTATGCCGAAGTGTTGAAACTGTTGCCCGAAGGGGCGGTAGCCCAGCAACCGGCACCGGAAAAGAACAAGATCACTCTCAAACGCATCGGTGCGGGGATCCTGGACGCACTGATTGGCACCATGTCACCGCTGATCCCGGCCATTATCGGCGGGTCGATGGTGAAACTGCTCGCCATGATCCTGGATATGACCGGCGTATTCGGCAAAGGCTCCTCGACGCTGATTATCCTCAACGTCATTGGCGACGGGGCGTTCTTCTTCCTGCCGGTGATGGTTGCCGCTTCCGCAGCGGTAAAATTCAAAACCAATATGTCACTGGCGATTGCGATTGCCGGGGTACTGGTTCATCCCGCATTTATCGATCTGATGGCGAAAGCCGCTCAGGGCCAACAGGTTGAATTCATGGGCATACCGGTCACGGCGGTAAAATACACCTACACGGTGATCCCGGCGTTGTTCATGACCTGGTTGCTTTCCTACATTGAAAGATGGGTCGATCGCATCACGCCAGCCGTGACGAAAAACTTCCTCAAACCGATGCTGATCGTGCTGATCTCTGCGCCAATCGCCATCTTGTTGATTGGCCCGCTAGGCATCTGGATCGGTAGCGGCATTTCCGCGCTGGTGTACACCATTCACAGCTACCTGGGCTGGTTATCCGTAGCGATTATGGGCGGGCTATGGCCGCTGCTGGTGATGACCGGGATGCACCGCGTCTTTACGCCAACCATCATTCAAACCATCGCGGAAACCGGCAAAGAAGGCATGGTGATGCCCTCTGAAATTGGTGCCAACCTCTCGCTGGGCGGTTCATCGTTGGCGGTAGCCTGGCGGACCAAAAACCCTGAGCTGCGTCAGACGGCGCTGGCCGCTGCGGCATCGGCAATTGTTGCCGGGATTTCAGAACCCGCACTTTATGGTGTGGCAATACGCTTGAAGCGCCCGCTTATCGCCGCGCTGATCAGTGGTTTTGTCTGTGGCGGCGTGGCCGGAATTGCCGGATTGGCGAGCCACTCGATGGCTTCACCAGGCCTGTTTACCAGCGTGCAGTTCTTTGATCCGGCCAACCCAATGACCATTGTCTGGGTGTTTGGCGTGATGATTTTGGCGGTGGTGCTTTCCTTCATCCTCACGCTGTTACTCGGGTTTGAAGATATCCCGGTGACTGAAGATGCGGAAAGTGAAAAAGCCAAATCGGCGCCTGCGTTATCCGTATAACCTGTTGTAAAAATGCATATTTAAGAAGAGGTATCTTATGCCAGCATCTGTTTTCCCCGCAGACTTTTTATGGGGTGGTGCACTAGCGGCTAACCAGGCCGAAGGCGCTTATCTTGAGGGCGGCAAAGGGCTGACCACGGTTGATATGATCCCTCATGGTAAAGATCGGCTGGCGGTAAAACTGGGCCAGGAAAAGCGCTTTGAGCTGCGGGACGACGAGTTCTATCCCAGCCATGTTGGCATTGATTTTTATCATCGCTATAAAGATGACATTGCCCTGATGGCAGAGATGGGGTTCAGTGTATTCCGTACTTCGATCGCCTGGAGCCGTCTTTTCCCTAACGGGGACGAAACGGTGCCGAATGCGGAAGGGATTGCTTTCTACCGCGACGTTTTCACCGAGTGCAAAAAGCACGGCATCGAACCGCTGGTCACGCTGTGCCACTTTGATGTGCCGATGCATCTGGTGCGGGAATACGGTTCGTGGCGCAACCGGAAAATGGTGGAGTTCTTCACCCACTACGCCCGCACCTGTTTTGAGGCCTTTGATGGGCTGGTGAAATACTGGCTGACGTTTAATGAAATCAATATCCTGCTGCACAGCCCGTTCTCCGGCGCGGGGCTGGTGTTCGAGCCAGGCGATAATCAGGAGCAGGTGAAATATCAGGCTGCGCATCATGAACTGTTGGCCAGTGCGTTAGCGACCAAAATCGCCCATGAGGTTAACCCGCACAATCAGGTTGGCTGCATGCTGGCTGGGGGCAATTTCTACCCTTGGTCCTGTAAACCTGAAGACGTCTGGGCTGCGCTGGAGAAAGATCGCGAGAACCTGTTCTTCATCGACGTTCAGGCTCGCGGCGCTTATCCGTCATACACCAAGCGTCTGTTTAAGGAAAAGGGTATCACTATAGCAATGGAGCCAGGCGACGGTGAGATCCTCAAAAACAGCGTCGATTTTGTCTCCTTCAGCTATTACGCCTCCCGTTGTGCCTCGGCTGAAATGAACGAGCACAACAGCAGCGCAGCCAACATCGTCAAATCGCTGAAAAACCCACATATCCAAGCCAGTGAGTGGGGCTGGGGTATCGATCCGTTGGGCCTGCGCATCACCATGAACATGATGTATGACCGTTACCAGAAGCCGCTGTTCCTGGTGGAGAACGGGCTGGGGGCGAAGGACGAAATCAATCCGCAGGGCGAGATCGACGACGAATACCGCATCAGCTATTTACGTGAGCATATCAAAGCCATGGCAGACGCTATCGAAGATGGCATCCCGGTGATGGGTTACACCTCCTGGGGCTGCATCGATTTGGTTTCTGCCTCTACCGGGGAAATGAGTAAGCGCTATGGTTTTGTCTATGTGGACCGCGATGACCAAGGCAATGGCACCTTGGCCAGAACCAGAAAGAAATCGTTTTACTGGTATAAGAAGGTGATCGCCAGCAATGGGGCGGATTTGAGTTAGCAAAATGGGCACCGAAGTGCCCATTTAGACATAAACTTTATGGGCGCTGCATGCAGCGCCCTTTGTTATCAAAACTCACACCTTCTTCTCTGTCATCTCAAAGCGAGGTGAAACCAACCCATACAACGTCCAGCCGAAGAAGGTAGCAATAGCGCCCCACATCATTGCCTCTTCACCGGAGCTGTAAAGCGCATAGAAGCTATACAGTGCCCCAATCACGGCAATCACGTTGGCAATACGCGCCTTGTTCTCCGGTACTTTGGCTACTTTCTGGATAATAATCAGCGCGGCCATCGACAGGATATACGGAATAATATTGGTCACTACGGCCAGGTTAACCAGCACGTTAAACTGCTTATTCAGCGACGGGCTGATGGTCATCAGCGACATCACGCTCTGAATAATCACGATGGTCAGCATGCCCTTCACTGGCGCACCTGATTTACTGACTTTGGAGAAGATTTTCGGGAAGAAACCGCTGTCGGCAGAGGATTTGAATACCTGGGCGATGGTGAACTGCCAGCCCAGCAGCGAACCCACGCAGGACATGATCATCAATGCCATGATGATTTTACCGACCGTTGGGTTGAACATATGTGAGAACGCCAGGCCAAACGGCGCGGTGGAGTTAGCCAGTTCCATATTTGGTACGATACCGGCGATCACGTTGGTAGAAACAATGTAGATCACTGCGGCACCCAGTGTGCCCCCGAGTACGGCGATAGGCACGTTACGTTCCGGGTTTTCTACCACATCGGTATTGGCACAGGCAGATTCAAGACCCAGGAAGGCCCACAGAGTCATCGAGATAGAAGACCCGATGGCTTCAAAGGTAGGCACCGCATGCGGGTTCCAGGCTGCTAGATAAGCGGTACCGCTGAACCAATACCAACCGATAATCGAGATGCCGACCACTGGGATAATTACCCCCCAGACGGTGATCCCGCTGATCTGCCCGGTGATGCGTGCGCCACCGAAGTTGGCAACGGTAGCCAGCCACAGCACGGCGATAGTGGCTATACAGATGCCTAATGGTGGCAGGGTAACGCCGAACAGTTCGGTGCCATAACCCACGGCAGAAATGGCGATGGCGATATTGGCGATCAGCAGCGAAACGCCGTAGGTGTAGTTGGCCATAAAGTTGCCGGATTTCCCGAAGGCATACTCGGCATAGCCGCCCATCCCGCCGGATTTACGGCTGAACATGCCGCATTTGGCAAACGCATAGGCCAGGGCCATCGAGCCTACGGCGGTCACCAGCCAGGAAACGATGGAAATTGTCCCCACTTCGGCCAGCTTGGTTGGCAGCATAATTATGCCGGATCCCATCATATTGACCGCTGTCAGGATCGTTAATTGCACAACCCCCATCTTATTATTGGATTTGCTCATGATTATTCTCACTTTTATATCCCTAGAATTTCGTGCAGCCGTATGATCTCGGATTGAAATTCGAGGAATATCTAAATATGTCTGGCGGCAAGAATATGCCGCCTCCCTGAAGTTAATTACGCTTTCATGACATAACCGTAAGCCCGGTTCCAGCCATCTTCATCCTGCTGGATATAAACGCCTTGTAATTCAGGAGCAAATCCGGGTAATAAATTAATCCCTTCCTCCAACGCCAGGAAATAGCGTTGAGCAGAGCCTCCCCAGATTTCCCCTGGGACTACGCACAGTACACCCGGTGGGTAAGGCAACGCGCCTTCAGCGGCAATGCGGCCTTCGGCTTTAGCGAGAGAAACCAGTTCCACCTTGCCACGGACAAATTTGGTATTGGCGGTTTGTGGATCCATGGCGACGCGTGGGAAATGGCTTTTACGGAACATTTCCTTCTGCAATTCTTTCACGTTGTAGCTGACGTACAGATCGTGCATCTCTTGGCACAGCTGGCGCAGGGTGTAGTTCTGGTAACGTTTTTCGTTGTTCTTGTACACGGTTGGCAGGACTTCACTCAGCAAAGAGTCTTGTTCAACGTGTTTTTCGAAGCGGGCAATCAGTGCCACCAGATGCTGCATTTTGGCGATATCTTCCGCCGGGGTGAGCAGGAACAGGATGGAGTTCAGGTCACACTTCTCCGGCACAATACCGTTTTCGCGCAGGTAGTTAGCCAGAATGGTGGCCGGGATACCAAAGCTGCTGTACTCGCCGCTGGCGGTATCGATGCCCGGCGTGGTCAATAGCAGTTTGCAGGGATCCACAAAGTATTGTGACTCTTCATAGCCTTCGAAGGCATGCCATTTTTCGCCTGGGACAAAGTTGAAGAAGCGCAGATCGTTGGCCATGGCTTCAGTGCTGTAGGACTGCCAAGGTTTACCGTCGATTTGCTCCGGTACGAAAGGTTTGATCATGGTGCAGGTGTCCAACAGCATTTTGCGCGACTCAATGCCGATGCGCACACACTCTTTCCACAGGCGCTGGCCGCTCTTGCCTTCATGCATTTTAGCGTTCACATCCAGTGCGGCAAACAGCGGATAGAATGGGCTGGTGGACGCGTGCAGCATAAAGGCGTTATTGAAACGCTTATGGTTACAGTAACGATCTTGTCCTTTGATGTGTTTGTCTTTTTTATGGATCTGCGAGGTCTGTGAGAAACCGGCCTGTTGTTTGTGTACCGATTGGGTAACTATGATCCCCGGATCGTTTTCGTTCAGCTCCAGCAATAGCGGCGAGCAGTCTTTCATCATTGGTATGAACTGCTCATAGCCGACCCAGGCGGAGTCAAACAGGATGTAATCACAGAGGTGGCCAATCTTGTCGACGACCTGGCGGGCGTTATAGATCGTGCCGTCGTAAGTCCCTAGTTGGATAATCGCCAGGCGGAATGGCCGAGCATCGTTGGCGCGTTCCGGTGCGGTTTCACGGATTTGCTGGCGCAGATAGCCTTCTTCAAAGCAGTGAGCGTCGATGCCACCGATAAAGCCGAACGGGTTACGCGCCGTTTCCAGATATACCGGCGTTGCTCCGGCCTGGATCAGCGCGCCATGGTGGTTGGACTTATGGTTGTTACGGTCGAACAGCACCAGATCGCCACGGCTCAGCAGGGCGTTGGTCACGACTTTATTGGAAGCCGAAGTCCCGTTCAGCACGAAATAGGTTTTATCGGCGTTGAACACCTTGGCGGCATGTTTTTGGGCGTCACAAGGCGCGCCTTCGTGGATCAGCAGATCGCCCAGCTTAACGTCGGCGTTGCACATATCGGAGCGAAACAGTGTTTCTCCATAGAAATCAAAGAACTGGCGGCCTGCGGGGTGTTTACGGAAGAACTCACCGCCCTGATGGCCTGGGCAGGCGAAGGTGGCATTACCCATCTCTACATATTGGGTCAGGGTATTAAAGAACGGCGGCAGCAGCTCGCTTTCATATTTTACCGCTGCGGCTTCCAGCTGTTTGCCGTAAAACTGAGTGTTCTTGCCGCAGAGTTCAAATACGCCGTTCAGCGCCGGTAATACGGCATTATCCAACTCTTCTTCACAGCAGACAGCGACAAAGATCGGAATGTTTAAACCGGTTTCTTCCAACTGTGCCACCAGGCCTTGCTGTACGTCTTCCACGGAAAGTACGATGGCGGCTATGTCATTAAAGTCGCTGTGGTGCACATCGCTAATTTCACGTGTGGTTTCAAAGCAAGAGAGAGTTTTTGGGTTCGCTGCAATTTTTAGTTTGTTCATTTTTATCATTCTTCAGGCGAAAATATCCCGCCGGCAAATAAGATCTTTGCCAGGAAGTATTTTCGTTAAAATAAAGGTAAGCGTGAGCGTAATCATGTTCATCGAACATAATTAGGTTACGAGTTTATTTTGACGAAATTTTTATTTGGTTCTTAAACGAAGTTGCAATTATGCCGCTACGCGCTGTTTTTAATCAAAACAAAGCGATACCGTCGCCATCAGGCGCAAGGAGGATCGTTGGCATAGGTCTAGCTGCAAGACGCAATAAGAACGCAGAGGAGGGAGTTTATCTGAAGTAAAAAAAGGCAAAGCTAAAGCAGCTGCGGTGAGCCATCATCATAATATGTGTAGTTCGTCGGATGTGAGCCATCTTTCTGTTGTTGTTTTCCATTTTCCATTTACCTATGGGTTTCGGACTTGGCGCTATTTTATCCCCTAAATACGGAAATAAAGTGATGCAGATCACGTTAATTGAGCGATTTATACTTAACTATTCATTTTCTATGCACCAGAATGAATAGCTATGAACTCTGCAGAGAGGGTATATGTGAAGTAATTGCTACAAATGGAACAGGTGGACTGGGTAAATTTGGCTTAGGCTAACCCAGCCCCGGCAAACCGTCCTCAATATAAGCGGTTAATCACAGAAATAGAGCTAGGATGTTTTCTATTTGTTATTACAACAGCCTGGCTTATATTGCATAGTAATGCATGGTTTTATAATTAATATGCTAGTTTTATGTTGAGCATAATTTGTCGCTAATTGTGACTGCCTTCAAATCTGCAGGTAAGATGGCGGAGGTGAAAAGGAGAACTTACGTTGGATCAGAACGAAGCTCGGCTGCACATTATCCGTTTTCTCAGTAAACAGCATGTGCTCACGCTTTGTGCCGGTGATGGCAAGGCGATGTGGTGCGCCAACTGCTTTTACGTATTCGATGCCGAGCGCATGGCGCTATGGCTGATGACCGAACCGCACACTCGCCACGGCGAACTGATGCAACGCAACAACCGGATTGTGGGCACTATTGCGCCGCAGCCCAAGACCGTTGCGCTGATCAAAGGGGTACAATACGCGGGGGAAATCACGCTGTTGGTCGGGGACGAGGCAGAACTGGCCCGTACGCGTTACTGCAAACGCTTCCCGGTGGCCAAGGTGATGAAAGCGCCTATTTGGCAGATCGCGTTGCAGGAAGTGAAGATGACCGATAACACCCTGGGCTTTGGCAAAAAGCTGCACTGGGCACGTTGATAATCGAGCTGAATATTAAGGATCGATGGCATGAAAAACACCGAGATAGCGGCATTATCGTTATTGGCGGCATTGGTTTCCCCGGCGATGGCGCAAGACAGCGGAGTTTCCTTTAGCCATAAGAACTGGGAATTGGCCTGTGACAACACCAATACCTGTCGTGCGGCGGGCTACGCTAATGAAGATGAGCCAAGCGCTTCGAACGGTTCGGTGCTGATCACGCGCATTGCTGGCCCTGGCACTGTCCCAACGGGGGAAGTGACCTTGGCGGACTACGAAGAGGGTGATTCAGCCGCGGTGGCAAAGCTGACGCTGTGGATCAACGGCAAGGCGGTTGGTGCGCTCAAACCGACCAAGGAGGGGAACTGGAACCTGTCAGCAAGCCAGACTCTGGCATTGATCGGCGTAATCAAAGGCAGCGGCACGGTTGAATTTAAAGGCGGCCCCGCACCTTTCGTGCTGTCAGGCGATGGGGCTTCGGCCACCTTATTGAAGATGGATGATGTGCAGGGGCGTATCGGCACGCCTGGTGCTTTGGCTAAAAAAGGCGACAAGCCGGAAAGCAGCGTGCCAGCAGCCATTCCTGCCCCAGTGATCCAGGCAGTGAAGGTGCCCAAGGCGGAAGAGCGCCCGCTTACGGCACCCGAGATCGCCGCGCTGACACCTAAACTGCTGGCGACGCTGCAACCGGATGATTGCGACCGCATGCAGTCCCCACAGGATAATGACGGTGCAAGGGAGGATGGCATCACGCTGACCCCGCTCAGCAATGGCCATGCCCTGATCACCGCCGTGTGTTGGCGGGCGGCCTATAACGAAGGTTACGGTTATTGGGTGATCGACAGCGCCCTGAAGCAGGCCCCGGTATTAGTGACCAATTCCGGCTCTGGCTATGATGAAGGGATAATCTCAATGGGGCAAAAGGGGCGAGGATTGGGTGATTGCTGGGCCACTGCCAGTTGGGTATGGGATGGCACGGCGTTCCGTCAAAGCAACGAGGCCACTACCGGCCTGTGCCGTTTAATCCATGCGGGCGGAACCTGGGATTTACCGACGTACGTCACCGATGTTAAACCCGCAAGGTAAAGCCGCATGCTCAAGTTAAAGCCCCTAAGTTATTTTAAAGCGGTGGTCGAACAAGGGTCGGTTTCCGCTGCGGCGGCGGTGCTGTATATCGCCCAGCCACCGCTTAGTAAAGCCTTATCGCAGTTGGAAGAGGAGTGGGGCGTGCAACTGTTTGAGCGCTCTAGCCGGGGAATGGCTCCCACAGAAGCCGGGCGCTATCTGTATCAGCGCGCCTGCGATCTACTGCAAATGGCGGCAGAAGTGGAAGGGGAGATGCATGCGTTCGGGGGAGGACAACGTGGCGTGGTGCGGATCGGCACCGTGTCGATGGGCATTCCGCGTGTCGCCCAGATGATGCAGGCTGTGCGCCAACTGCGGCCAGAGCTGAGTTTTTCCCTGTATCAGGGCGATACCCAGCACTTGGAAGAGCTATTGGACAAGCAGCGCATCGATCTGGCACTGGTACATTTGCCGCTTACTAGCGGCGAAGCCCATATTGCGATTACGCCGTTGGCACACTCCAGCTTCCGTGCGCTGTGCCATCCCGAATCTCCGTTGGCGCAACATGCCTTGTTGAGCCTGAAGGAGCTACAAGCTTACCCACTGACGCTGTTGCGGCGTAAATCGGGGTTTGGGGTGTATGAGCAAGTGCTACAGAGCTTTGCTAAACAAGGGTTGCAACCGCAGGTGTTTGCCGACGCCAGCGATGTTCCGATGATGCGCTATCTAGCGCAGCAGAATATGGCGGTCGCGCTGTTGCCAATGTTACCGCAGGATCAGATCTGGGAAGGGCTGGTGGCGATCCCGGTGCCGGAATTGGATAAAGTGGCGGATGAATTGGTGATGTTGTACCGCACGCAGCATGAAACCCGTTCTACGCTGCGTGCGGTGGTCGATTACTTAAAACAGACGGCTAGCGGTGTTTCAGTTCCGGAATTGCCGGCATAACGCCAAAATGGGCCATATCCTTCGGGGCGAATTTAAAGTTAGGGTTGTACTTGGCCGGATCGGTGATGAAATCCGGCTCGGTGCTGCGCCAAGTGAAAAAGCAGGCCGGGCAGTGAAATACCGTCCAGACTCCCGCTACCGGCGAATGGCTAAGGACTTCAGGCCCAGCAGATTCACAGCGTGGGCATTGTTCAGGGTTTTGATGCATCAGTTTCTCCTTAATGGCCCGCTTTCGCCGCTGTAATCAGGGTTTGTAATTTTTCGACCCAATCGTTGGTGGTGATCGGATCGCGCAGCTCCTGCGAGAAGTGGCCGTGCGTTTCCGGTGCCTTGGGGGTGGTGGCATCGATAATTACTTTGCTGGTCATGCCTGCAGGCTCTGAAGCCGGATCCAGCGGTAGGATCGACAACCCCGGGATCTTGAGCAGATCGTAATCCGGGTTGAACTTGGTGGAGATCGCCCACATCACCTGCGGCAGGTTAAACGGATCCACCGTCTCATCCACCACGATCACCATCTTGGCGTAACCCAGACCGTGCGGCGTGGTTAAAACGCGCATGCCTACCCCTTTGGCAAAGCCGCCAAAACGTGTCCTGGTGGAGACAATCACGATTAGCCCGTGGGTATAGAGCGCATTCACCGCCACCACTTCTGGGAATGCCTGTTTGAGCTGAACATATAGCGGTGCGCAGGTATTAATACCCATCATGTAATCAATCTCGGTCCACGGCATTCCCAGATAGAGATGTTCAAAAATCGGTTTTCGGCGGTGAGAGACTCTACTGATTTCCACTACGGGCATACGGCGCCCACCAGAGTAATGGCCTGTAAACTCACCGAATGGCCCTTCTGCTTCGCGCACTCTGGAGAGTATCTTCCCTTCCAACACTATCTCGGAACCCCATGGCAGATCCAACCCGCTGTACTCACTGTGAACAACCGGATAAGGCTGGCCGTTAAGTGCGGCGGCCATGGCGTATTCCGACTGATCGTAGAGGATCGGCATCGCGCCCACCGTGCTGATCATCGGATCGTTACCGATGGTGATGGCGATCGGCAGATCGACCCCCAGTTCCTCCGCACGTTGTAGATGAATGGCAATATCGTGTGCTGGCACGGGCTGCAAGCCAAGACGGTTGCGGCCTTTTACCTCAATGCGGTAAATGCCGACATTCTGGCTTAGCTCATTGTTCTCAATGGAAGGATCGCGCGATACCACGCTAGCCTTATCAATGTAGAAACCGCCGTCACCGTGGTTAAGGCGAAACAGCGGCAGAATGTCGAACAGATTAATGTCTTTATCGATGATAACTTCTTGCCAGGGCGCACTATCGCGATACTCGACTTCACCGGGGTAGTTTTGATAGCGGCGCACAAATTCAAAGAACTGGCTCTTCAACGGTGTGTGCTTCGGCATATCCATGGCGATTGCCAGATTGGGCCAGGAGCCGTGAATGTTCATGGCGACACGAGCATCGTGGTAGCCGTGAATATTCTCAAATATCAGCGCTGGAGAGTTTTCGCCAAGCTTACTGGCGGCACAGGCCGCTGCCGAAATGTCCGGCTCGAGCTTAACCTGTTCCTCAATATGTAACAGTTGCTGCTGTTCCTCCAGTGCGGCTAGATAGCTGCGTAAATCGGGATAAGGCATGGTGATTTCCTTAAAGTCCAGAGTGAGGTTTTCGCAATTGTCCGGGGCTATCAGCGGTAGGAAAATGACTTAAAAAATATCGGGGTATAGCTTTTGAGTATGGTTATACTTTTGGCAATGGGCGCGAAGATATGGGAAAACATATGGCACGGATATTGATCACAGGCGCCAGCGGGCTGGTGGGGAGTGAACTGCTGCGTCTGCTGTTGGCAGATGGGCAGGTCACTTCGGTAATTGCCCCTACGCGTAAGGTGTTACCGCTACACGCCAAATTGCATAACCCGGTCGGGGGCGATCTGCACGAGTTGTTGACGCAGCTGGCACATCCGGTGGATGCGGTGTTCTGCTGCCTGGGTACCACGCGCAGTCAGGCCGGGAGCGCAGAGGCATTCCGCCATGTGGACTATCAGTTGGTGGTTGAAACGGCACTCACCGGAAAGCGGCTCGGTGCGCAGCATTGCCTGGTGGTGAGCGCTATCGGGGCCAACTCAAAATCCTTATTTCTGTACAATCGCACCAAAGGGCAGATGGAGCAGGCGCTGCGTGAGCAGAACTGGCCACGGCTGACAATATTGCGTCCTTCGATGTTGTTTGGTTCCCGTGCTGAGCCGCGTTTGCTGGAACGGCTCAGTCAACCGTTGTTCGGCCTGCTGCCTGGTAAATGGAAGGGCGTTGCCGCCAAAGACGTGGCGCAAACCCTGCTGAAGCAGGCCTTCAGCCCTGGCAGTGGGGTCAAGATTTTAGAGTCCGACCAGTTGCACTGTTCGCACCGTTTATAGCTCAACGCACAGATTATCGAATGCCAGCTCCATGCCTGGCGGCAGTTCGTTGGCCATCAACCACAAATCGAGGTGATGGCTGATGTGCGTCAGCAACGTACGCCGTGGCTGCAAGCGTTGCTGGATCACCTGCGCGCGGGGCAGATCGTTGTGATTACGCGGCGTCTGTGGCTGCGGCGGCAGGCTGCAATCCAACACCAGTAAATCGAGGCTGACCTGCTGCAGATAGCGTGTTGTTTCTGGCGGTAGGCCGACGGTGTCGGTCAGATAGGCCAGGGTTTTGCCTGCCGCCTGGATCAGATAGCCGTGGGTGAGTTTTGAATGGATTAATGGCAACGGCGTGACGTGCAGCCCGCCTAGTTCCACCGTTTCAAAGGGGGAGAGCGGGGGTTGAAACGCCAGAATGCCGGGGTGTTTGAACAGATCGTCACAGCCCTGTTCGTCTGCCGGGCCATAGACCGGGATCGCATTTGTGCACCCCCAGCGCAAAGGAAATAACCCCTGAACGTGATCCATGTGATAATGTGTCAGTAAAAAACGTTGAATTTCCCCCGCCGCAAAACGCCTTTCCAACGCGCTCAATCCCGCATCCAGCAACGTCGTTTCCCCCTGAAATTTGATCATCGCACTGCACGCTCGTCGCCGGAATGCCGGTTCACGACGCGCCCGCTGGCATACCAGGCAGTCGCAGCCAAAGGCTGGCACCTGTTGTGCCCCGCCGGTACCCAGAAAAGTCAGTTGCATGTTGGTTTCCTCTTATTGACGGTATGAATCTCCCCTCACCCCAACCCTCTCCCAAAGGGAGAGTGAGCTGGTACGGTGCCGTTTTGGTGCATTGAGCTCTCCATCAATCCCAACCGATACGGAGCTGAAGACAGGTTCGGAAGCGAATTTGTAGCACGTTCTGTCCCCTCTCCCTTTGGGAGAGGGCTAAGGTGAGGGGCGTCACTGTGCTCAAACCCTACTGCTGATCTCATAACAGCATGACCTGTGGTTGTTTTTTGGTTAAGGCCAGCAGTGCGTCAAGGGTATGCCCAAGATCGCCGTTGTTCTCCAGCAGATGACAGCCTATCGGCAGGGTCTGCTGATAGTTGGCCGCCCGCGCCAGCCGTTGCTCGATCTGTATTGCGTTTTCCCGCCCGCGCTGTTCCAGCCTTTGGCGCAGCACCACTGGGGAAACCTGCAAGCAGACCGGCAACAGTTGGGCACCATAGCGTTGCAGCGCCTGTGGCAGATGAACGCGGGATCCGTTGACCACCACGTCGATCCCTTGCGATAACCACAGATCGACCTCGATGCCAAAGGCGTAATGATGTTCATGCGCCTGCCAGTCCAGGGCGAATAACCCTTTGGCACGGCGGCGTAAAAACTCTTGCTCGCTCAGCGAGATATGGTTCTCACAGCCAGCATTGGCCGGGCGCGTGATGTAACGGTGCGCCACCAGCGGCCCGGCGCTGGCTGCTGCCCGTAACCGTTCGAGCAGGCTGTCCTTGCCTGCTCCGGACGGGCCCATCAGGTAGATAAGAGTGGCCATCAGAACACCTGCTTGCCCTGACGCCAGACGTTTTGCACGTAGATATGTTCGCCGTGTGGCTTGGCCAATACCAGATCCGCGCACAATCCTTCTGCAATCAGTCCTCGGTCTTGCAAACCCAATGCCCGCGCCGGATTGCGGGTGATCAGCCGTACCGCTTGTGGCAGAGTAAAGGCGTTGCGATCGTCGTCTGCCAGACGAAACGCCGCATCCAACAGGCTGGCAGGGTAATAATCGGATGAGAGGATATCCAGCACGCCCAGGGCTGCCAGATGGTGCGCAGCCACGTTGCCGGAGTGTGACCTCCCGCGCACGATATTCGGTGCGCCCATCAGCACCTGCAAGCCTTGCTGGTGTGAGGCCCGGGCTGCCGCTTCGGTGGTCGGGAATTCGGCAATCACGCTGCCCAACGCACTGGATTCGCTAACGTGTTCGGCGGTGGCATCGTCGTGGCTGGCCAAGGCGATATTGCGCGTTCGGCAGTGGTCGGCAATCGCTTCGCGATTCGGCGTGGCCCAGCGTTCGGACAGGCCTATCTGCTCCACTTCAAACTCGCTCATCTGCTGGTCATTGAGGTGATATTTGCCCTGATAGTATTCACGGTATTTCTCACGTGAAGCGAACTGGCGCTGACCCGGTGAATGGTCCATCAGCGACACCAAAGACACGCCCGGTTTATCCATCAGCTGTTCGAACAGCGGCAGGGTACTGCTATGGGGCAGCTCGCAGCGCAGGTGGAGCCGGTGCTCGGCCCGGTTCACCCCGGCTCGCTGGCTGTAGATCACCGCGTCGATCATTTTTTGCAGGTTTTCCAGCCGGTGCCCGCCATCGCGTACGTCACCGATCGCCACCGCATCCAGCACCGTGGTGATGCCATTGGCGACCATCAGTGCGTCGTGGCTGCTCATGGCCGAATGCGCTGGCCAGTCCACGTTGGGACGCGGGGTGAAAAACTTGTCCAGATTGTCGGTATGCAGCTCAATCAGCCCAGGCAGCAACCAGCCGCCTTCGCCATCCAGCGCCTGTGGTAACTGGCTTGGGGTATCGGCAAAGCTGCGGATCACGCCGTCGGTCATTTCCAGTGAGCCTGCAACGATCTGGTGTTCCAGCACCAGCCTGACGTTATTGATAATCATGGCGTCTCCAGAACCTGTGGGGCCTGCATGGTATGTAAACGGTCTGCCACCTGCTGACGGGTGCCTGCGTCGTGGAAAATACCGACGATGGCGGCGCCACGCTGTTTGGCCTGTTCGATCAGGTTCACCACCGCCGCGCTGTTGCGGCTGTCGAGGGAGGCGGTCGGCTCATCCAGCAGCAGGATGGGATAATCCTTGATAAAGCCACGGGCGATATTCACCCGCTGTTGCTCACCACCGGAGAAGGTCGAAGGGGCCAACTGCCACAGGCGCTGTGGCACGTTGAGCTGGTTGAGTAGGGCTTCGGCACGTTCACGGCATTCGCTACGCTCAACGCCGGATCCCAGCAACGGTTGCATGACCACTTCCAGCGCGCTGATACGCGGTATCACCCGAAGAAACTGACTGACCCAACCAATGGTGTGGTGGCGCACCGCCAGGATCTGGCGGGCCTCTGCCTGTACCAGCTCCAGCCAGTCGTTTTGGTGATGGATCCAGATCTTGCCGCTGTCTGGCAGATAGTTGGCATACAGCGAGCGCAGCAGGGTGGATTTACCGCTGCCGGAGTGGCCGTGCAGCACCACGCATTCACCGCTGCTGACGGTCAGGTTGGCATCTTGCAACACCGGCAGGCGGGTGCCGTGCTGTTGGTGCAGGACGAAGGTTTTACTCAGGTGTTCAACCCGGATTTTAATTGTCATGATTTCACCTGTGTTACGACAGAACTGAAGAGACCAGCAGTTGGGTGTACGGATGGTGCGGGTCGTCCAGCACCCGATCGGTCAGACCGCTTTCCACCACTTCACCTTCCTTCATCACCAGCAAACGATGGGCTAGCAGGCGTGCGACCCCCAGATCGTGAGTGACGATCACCGCCGCCAACTGCATTTCCACCACCAGATTGCGCAGCAGATCCAGCAGGCGCGCCTGCACGGAAACGTCCAGCCCACCGGTTGGCTCATCCATAAACACCAGCTTCGGATGGGTCACCAGATTGCGGGCGATCTGCAAGCGCTGCTGCATACCGCCAGAGAAGGTGGTGGGCAGGTCATCCAGACGGGAAATAGGGATCTCCACGTCGTCCAGCCACTGTTTGGCCTGCTGGCGAATATCACCGTAATGACGCTGACCGATAGCCATCAGGCGTTCACCGATGTTGCCACCGGCAGACACCAGTGGCCGCAGCCCATCGAGCGGATGCTGATGGACCACGCCCCAGTCAGTGCGCAGCAGGCGGCGGCGATCGCTTTCCGCCATAGCGTAGAGATCTTGTTGCTGCCCTGACTGTGGGCGATAAAGGATCTGTCCCTGTTGCGGGGCCAGCCGAGCAGAGATCGACTTGAGCAATGTGGTTTTACCCGAGCCGGATTCGCCGACGATGCCCAGCACTTCACCGGGAAAGATATCGAATGACACGTTGCTGAACCCTTTGCCCGGCGCGTAAAGGTGGGTGAGGTTGTCGACCGTCAGCAACGGCGTGGCACTCAATGGAGTGGAAGTCATCAGTGTGCTACCTTTTGGTTGTGTTGTTGCTGGCAGAAATCGGTGTCTGAGCAGACGAACATCCGGCTGCCCTGGTCGTCGAGCACCACCTCATCCAGATAGCTGTGACGCGAGCCGCACAGGGCGCAAGGCTCCTCCCATTGCTGCACGCTGAACGGATGGTCGTCAAAGTCCAGGCTTTCCACCTTGGTAAACGGCGGCAGGGCGTAAATGCGTTTTTCACGCCCGGCCCCGAACAACTGCAATGCGGGCATCATGTGCATCTTCGGGTTATCGAATTTTGGGATCGGCGAAGGGTCCATCACATAGCGATCGTTAACCTTCACCGGATAGGCATAGGTGGTGGCGATATGGCCGTAGCGGGCGATATCTTCATACAGCTTCACTTGCATCACACCGTACTCTTCCAGCGCGTGCATCTTGCGCGTCTCGGTCTCACGCGGTTCGATAAAGCGCAGTGGCTCGGGGATGGGCACCTGATAAATCAGGATTTGATCCGCCTGTAAGGGCGTTTCAGGAATACGGTGGCGGGTCTGGATCAGCGTGGCTTTTGGCGTGCGCTCGGTGGTAGCAACCCCGGCTACGCGCTGGAAGAAACGGCGGATAGAGACCGCGTTGGTGGTGTCGTCGGCACCCTGGTCGATAACCTTCAGCACGTCGGTACGGCCAATGATGCTGGCGGTGATCTGGATGCCACCGGTGCCCCAACCATAAGGCATCGGCATCTCACGGCCACCAAACGGCACCTGATAACCGGGGATCGCCACCGCCTTAAGGATGGCGCGGCGGATCATGCGCTTGGTTTGTTCATCCAGATAACCGAGGTTATAGCCGGTCAAAACTTCACTCATGGCGGTTCTCCTGAAGAGCGGCAAATTCCTGCCGCAGGCGTTTGAGCAGCTCCAGCTCAGCCTGGAAATCGACGTAGTGCGGCAGCTTGAGGTGGGAGACAAAACCGGCGGCCTCCACGTTATCGGCATGCGCCAGAACAAACTCTTCGTCCTGCGCCGGGCCTGCCACGGCTTCGCCGTACTCGGCGGTTTGCAGGGCGCGATCCACCAGCGCCATCGCCATGGCTTTACGTTCCGAGCGGCCAAACACCAGCCCATAGCCACGGGTGAAGTGCGGTGGGCGGTCCTGCGGGTCGACAAAACCGTTCACCATCTCGCACTCAGTCAGCAGGATCTCGCCGATATCGACGGCGAAACCCAACTCTTCCGGCACGATCTCCACGGTAACGTAACCGCTGCGGATCTCTCCAGCGAACGGATGGTTACGGCCATAGCCGCGCTGGGTGGAGTAGCTCAGTGCCAACAGAAAGCCCTCATCGCCACGCACCAGTTGCTGTAAGCGCGCCGAGCGGGAGCAGGGATAGACCGGCGGGTTGCGGGTAATATCGTCCGGAGTGCTGCCGTCATCTTCTTCTGCCAGCGCCAACCGTTGCTGATTAAGCAGGTCGAACACGTGGGCGCAGCTTTCTGGTAGCGGCTCATCGGCCTGTGGTGCCGGAGGTGTTTCACCGTTGGCCAACAGCGCAAAATCCAGCAGGCGGTGGGTATAGTCGTAGGTCGGGCCGAGCACCTGGCCGCCAGGCAAGTCTTTGTAAACCGCTGAGATGCGCCGCTCAAGCCGCATGTTCTCGCTAGCCAGCGGTTCGCTGACGGCCAGGCGCGGCAGGGTGGTACGATAGGCGCGCAGTAGGAAAATAGCCTCTACCAGATCGCCGCTGGCCTGTTTGATGGCCAGTGCAGCCAGTTGGCGATCGTAAATACCGCCCTCCGTCATTACCCGGTCAACCGCCAGGCCAAGTTGTTCACCGATTTGCTCTGCACTGAGCGCTGGGACAGTTTCGTCACCCCGGCGCAGATTTTCCTGTAATTGATGGGCAGCCTCGATGGCCTTTTCGCCCCCTTTCACCGCAACGTACATCAGCACTCCTCCACGCGGGTGGTTCTTGGTAGCGCCATCAGGCGCTCACCGCAGGTCAAGATAATGTCCAGACCCAGCGGGAAGCGCTGAGGCCGTTCGAGTAGATAAGCCCGTAGTGCAGCTGGCAACGGCGGGGAGATTTCCCGTTGTTTTTCAATGCCGGGGCCGGAAAGACGCAGTGTGTGGCTGCCTGCCAATGCGGCAATTTGCACTACCAACGTGGCACCGAACTCCGGTGAGACTTCACTGCCGTGGGGTAAAGCGCTCAGCTCGGCAGGCCGTAACTGGTCATCCCATACCGCCAGATGGATATCTTCCTGCCGGTTAGCCAGCGGAGCACCGGTATGAAAACGGATGTTAGTTAGCACTTGCTCACTTTGGAGGTCGGCATAGAGCTGAAGCGGGGTTTCCTGATCCGCCAGCGTCAGTATCACGGCGGTGCTGGCGGCGTTCAGCGCACCCCATGTCGGGCAACCCGGCAGTTCAACAATCACGCCAGGTTCACTTAACGCCTTTAAAATCAAACGGAAAGCAGACTGGGATTGCTCAATCGGCTGGTCAAAACCGGCTAATAACGTCATGGTTTAATCCCCTCGCACCAGCGTAAAGAAGTCTACCCGGCTGGCAGCTACGGCACGGGCGCGCAGTTGGCGCTGCTCCTGTTGCAGTGCGGCCAGGGGCTCGATCAGTTGAAGCTGTAGCAATTCATGGTTAGCGGGTTGTTGTAGCAAGGCGTCGATCAGCGCACAGAGTTCGGCATGCTCTTTGTCACGCCCGGTTACGTAGCTGTAGCCTTGGGCACCGTTTTCCAACTGCACCACGGCGCGGGTTACGGTCATATCGCCCAACACAAAGCAGCGGCCGGTCGCTCCCATCCGTCCTAGCAGCTGTGTCAGGCCAATCTCAGGGGCGCGCAGGCGCTGGTAGCTTGGGTTGAGGTTCAGCGCCTGCCAGTGGCTGCGCAACTGGGCGGGTTGGCTATGCGCCAGGACCGACATCCAGCGTTGTCTCTGCTGTAAGGATTGCATTCAGTGCTCCATCGTCAGTTCGATCATGTCGGCGCGCGCCAGGCTGACGGAGTATTCCGCCACCAAATCGCTGCCGATACAGGTATTTAGGGTGCGTACGCATAGCAAGGGGGCATGGGTGGCGATCTCCAGCAGGCGGCTCTCTTTAGCCTGGGCACGTCGTGCGCTGATGCGGGTTTGGCGGCGGGTCAGCGGCTGGTGGATCTGCTGTTGGATAAACTCATGCAGCGAGCCGCTGTGGAACTGTTGCAGTGCGGGCCACCAGTCCAGATCGGGCAGATAGTGGTCGATCACGCTGAGAGGAACGCCGTTCACCCGGCGCAGGGTGCGTAAGTGGATAATAGTTTCCCCCTCTTCACGGTTGAGCGCGCTGGCGATATGCCCATTGCACGGGCGTAAAACAGCAAGTAAGCGCTCACTGGTGGGGTGGCTGCCCTGCTCGAACAGGTTCTGGCTGAAGCGGGTGTTGGCGTGCAGCGGATAGTTATACGGGCGTAGCAGCACCAGAATGCCGATGCCGTGGCGGCGCTGCAGCCAACCGCGTTCTACCAGCTCGTCTACGGCGCGGCGCAGCGTGTGGCGATTGACCTCAAAACGCTCGGCAAGCTGTTGTTCTGATGGAAGATAATCTCCACAGCGATATTGGCTGCACAGCTCCTGCTCCAACTGGGCGGCGATCTGTTGATATCGGGTGGGATAACTGGTCGGATGTCTAGATAAGTGCGTCATAGCTAATACCTCGGCACTTCGGTTGGGGGAGAAAGCGAAAAAGCGGCGATAGCATTCATGATCGGCACTCGGTAACAAAGTTGGGCTAATGTTGCCGGGGGAAGATGACAATCAGGTGACGTGCAGGTGGCGAGCTGATGAACTATTTGGGACAGGAAGATGATGTCTTAGATTGATGTAAAGAGTGGGTGCTGGCTCGCTGGGGTGAGTGAAAAATCACCAAGAAGGCTTATTTTGTTGTCACAAACGTATTAACGTTTATGGATGTTGAATACGGAGTATGTAGGAGTTTTGAAGATGGAAAGCCGTATCCAGTTTCGCATTGAAAATGAAACTAAACTGTTGGCACAGAAAGCTGCCGAAGCGAAAGGGACGACGTTGCGTTGCAAGATCGGGAACGCATTTTTGAATTTCTTTATCCACTCAATCCATTAGCAGCGGAACAAGTTGATGATGAGATTGAACTTGCCGCTGAGTCTCTGCTTGAAAACCCAGAAATGGACAGGCCTTGGTATGGGGAAGCTCGCAAACTGATGATCGGTAAAGCTTCCCTATTGCTGATTTACGTCATTTTGGATGAGGTGATAAAGGTTTTAGCCGTCGCCCATCAGCGTGAAAAATTCCCTAATTAACGCAGCTTGTGTACTAACTGGTTAGCGCTACCGCGCCAGATCAGCGCCGGGTCTTTTAAATCCTGCACAAACTTACCGTCTATCAACACGTTAATCCGATCGACGATCTGCATCTGCTCGCTATCCAGTTCATCCAGCTTATAGCCGGTCCACAGCCAGATATCTTTGCCGGGGCATTCGGCGTGAACTCGTTTGACCAACTGCAGCACGGCGGCGACATTTGCCGGGTGTAGCGGATCGCCACCGGACAGCGACAACCCTTGGCGTGGAATACGTGTGTCGTTGAGATCGGCTATGACCTGATCTTCCATCAGTTGGGTAAACGGCAGGCCAGAGTTCAGCCGCCAGGTGCTTTTGTTATAACAACCGGGGCATTGGTGCACGCAGCCTGCGACAAACAGCGTGCAGCGGGTGCCGGGGCCGTTGACCACGTCGATAGGATAATACTGGTGAAAATTCATAGTGTTGCGTTCTTTTATATTGCCCCTCACCCCAACCCTCTCCCATGGGGAGAGGGAGCTGGTACGGTGCGGTGGTCAGGTATGGAAGTCACCTGTGACGCATCCACTCATCTCAAGCCTCTCCTTTAGTAAGAGGGAACTGGCCCGCTGTTGTGCTTAGATGCAGAAGTTAATCTGTAGCTAGACTATGTTGAGGATGAATGCTGTCGTTAAGAGTGGCACATTCGGTCCCCTCTCCCTGTGGGAGAGGGTTAGGGTGAGGGGCATTCGCTATAGTTAGCCGATCTGCCCATTGCCCAGGTGTTTCACCCGGCGTTTCACCTCTTCCTGCTTACCAGCGTTGAACGGCCGGGCATCCGGACTGCCCAGATAACCACACACGCGGCGGGTCACCGACACTTTTGCCGAATCATGGTTGCCACATTTCGGACAGGTGAAGCCCTTGCTGGTACATGAGAACTCACCGGTGTAGCCACACTCGTAGCACTCATCGATCGGCGTGTTGGTGCCGTAATAAGGCACGCGGGTGTAGCTGTAATCCCACACGTCTTCCAGCGCCTTCAGGTTGTGCTGTAGGTTCGGATATTCGCCGTAACAGATAAAACCGCCGTTGGCCAAAGGTGGATATGGCGCTTCGAAATCCAGCTTGTCGTACGGATTAACCTTTTTCTCCACGTCGAGGTGGAAACTGTTGGTGTAATAACCCTTGTCAGTCACCCCGGCGACCACGCCAAACTCGCTGGTATCCAGGCGGCAGAAGCGATCGCACAGGTTCTCACTTGGCGTGCTGTACAGGCTGAAGCCGTAGCCGGTTTCTTCCTTCCAGCTTTCGGTGGCGTTTTTCAGGCGCTCAACGATGGCGATGGCTTTAGCACGCAGTTGCTCGTCGTCGTACACGTGTTTTTCTGAGCCAAACAGTGCGTTGATGGTTTCATGCACGCCGATGTAGCCCAACGAAATCGAGGCGCGACCGTTCTTGAAGATCTCCGCGATATTGTCGTCGGCCTTCAACCGTACTCCGCAGGCGCCTTCCATATACAGGATCGGTGCCACGCGGGCTTTGATGCCTTCCAGGCGGGCAATGCGGGTCATCAGGGCTTTCTTAGCCAGCAGCAGACGCTCATCCAGCAACTGCCAGAAGCGCTCTTCGTCACCCTGGGCTTCCAGAGCAATACGCGGCAGATTCAAGCTGATCACGCCGATATTGTTGCGGCCATCGTGGATCTGCTCGCCGTTCTCTTCATAGGTGCCGAGGAAACTGCGGCAACCCATCGGCGTTTTAAACGAACCGGTGACCTTGACCACTTGATCGTAATTAAGAATGTCCGGATACATGCGTTTGCTGGCACATTCCAATGCCAGCTGTTTGATGTCGTAGTTGGCGTCACCAAATTTGTGATTCAGGCCGTCGCGGATAGCGAAGACCAGTTTTGGGAACACGGCGGTTTTACGGTTTTTACCCAGCCCGGCGATGCGATTTTTCAGGATCGACTGCTGGATCATGCGCGATTCCCAACTGGTGCCCAGACCGAAACCGAAGGTGACAAACGGCGTCTGGCCGTTGGCGGTGTGCAGGGTATTGACTTCGTATTCCAGAGACTGGAAGGCGTCATAGCACTCTTTCTCGGTGCGGGTCATCGCATAGCCAGCCACGTCCGGGATCTGCCACTGCTGCGCTACCTGCTGATGCTTGTGGAAGCTCTCGGTAACGAAGGGGGCCAGGATCTCATCGATGCGATTGATGGTGGTGCCGCCATAAATATGGCTGGCGACCTGGGCGATGATTTGCGCGGTCACGGCAGTGGCGGTGGAGATCGACTTCGGCGGCTCGATCTCGGCGTTACCCATCTTGAAGCCGTTGGTCAGCATGCCTTTCAGATCGATCAGCATACAGTTGAACATCGGGAAGAACGGTGAGTAGTCGAGATCGTGATAGTGGATTTCGCCGCGCTCATGCGCCAGCACTACATCGCGCGGCAGGATATGCTGTTTGGCGTAGTGCTTGGCTACGATACCGGCCAGCAGATCGCGCTGGGTAGGGATCACTTTGCTGTCTTTATTGGCGTTCTCATTGAGCAGCGCGACGTTGCTTTGTTCCACCAGACCACGAATTTCCTGGTTCAGCCGCCCGCGCAGCTCACGCGAGACGTCACGATCGTGGCGATATTCGATGTAGGTACGTGCCAGTTGCTTATACGGGCCAGACATCAGCTGGTTTTCAACCGCCTGCTGGATTTCGTGGATGTCGACGCGCGGTCGATTTTCCATCTGTTGAGCGACCACGCGGGCGACGGTTGCACAGTAGTCAGCATCGACAACTTCAGCGGCCAAAGCGGCCCGCTCGATGGCTTGCTTGATCAGCATCTCGTCAAAAGATACCTGGCAACCGTCCCGTTTAATCACTACTGGTTTCACGTTGTAACTCCTGTCCCCATGGGGGAGCGTCGGCTTATCCACAGGGCAAAACCGCAGGGCGCAAGGGCTGCGGAGGGTGTGGATGATATTGTGGATAACTACTACATATAGGTGATTGAATCTATATGGGCACTATATATGGGTGTGGTGCCGCTTTTTTTGACGTGGGTCAAAGAATGGGGGGAGCAGTTTGAACACTGTACAGTTACCCGTTACAGGAATATTTGTAACCCTTGCTATCAGAGGCTTGAATGGAAAATGCCGATTATCCGAAAGATCGTTAAAGCGTGATTGCGATCGCATCATGCCGATTAGCGGCGAAAATGCGCCAGTAAAAAATCGACCCAGACGCGCACCCGCGGCGGCAGATCTGCCGAGGCATAGTAAAGCCAGATTTGCGTGGGTTTAGGCCAGTGATCTTGCAGCACTGGCAACAAGGTTCCCTGGGCAACATGCTGTTCCACATGCCAGCGTGACAGGCAAGCTATGCCCAGCCCGGCCAGCGCGGAATCTAGCAACATCTCCGGGCTGCTGGCCGTCAGGCGGCCATGCAGATCCAGCGTTTTGTGTGCCAGTGGCCATTTTACATTACGCCCGGTGTCCGGATTGCGGTGCAGTAGGCAACTGTGTTGCAGCAGATCTTCCGGCACCTGCGGTGTGCCATACTGGGCAAGGTAACCGGGGGCGGCGACCAATAGCATCTGCATCGGGTAGAGCGGGCGTGCTACCAGCCGGCTATCGGGATCGACCTGGCTGCCGATGCCCACATCAAAACCTTCACCGACCAGATTCACCACCCGGGCATCTAGCGACAGATCCAGATCGATCATCGGGTAGCGTTGTAAAAACTCAGGGATCAGCGGCATCAGTACCTGACGGCCAAAGCCTGGGATCATGCTGACGCGCACGCTACCGGCTGGAGGGAGTTGTGCGCCCCCGGCCAGCTCCAGCGTGGCGGTCAGCGCTTGCCATAACGGTGCTACCTGTTCCAGCAGGGCTTTGCCTTCGTCAGTCAGCACCACGCTGTGGGTGTTGCGTTGGAACAACCGCAGCGCCAGCTTCTCTTCCAGCACGCGGATATTTTTGCTGATCGCTGCCGGGGTCACGCCCAACTGGCGTGCAGCGGCGGAGAAGTTTTGTGTCTGAGCGGCGCTGAGAAACGCCGGTAACAGGCGGTGTACGTCAATGGGCAGCGACATAATGGTTGATACTTTAGGTTGAAGTTAATGTGACCGTTTACAGACTACACCGGAAACGGAGGAAATGAAAAAATGGCTTACTTTCGATAAACAAGGATTTCCCCATGTCGCGTATTTTAGTGTTGGCCGCCCACCGTTTCCCTGATGACTCCCGCATCAATAAGGCGCTGATCGAGGCGCTGCGTCCTTTACCTAACGTCACCGTGCATGAACTGATGCGCGTTTACCCGGACTACCAGATTGACGTGGCCTGCGAGCAGGAACTGCTGCAAGCGCATGATGTGGTGGTGATGCTGTTTCCGTTCTATTGGTACAGCTCACCGGCGATCCTCAGCGAATGGCAGGATGCGGTATTAACCCACGGTTTCGCCTACGGTAGCGAAGGTACTCAGCTGCAGGGTAAGCCTTTGCAACTGGTGGTTAGCACCGGGGGCAACGCGCAGGCCTATTCACCGGCTGGCTATAACCGCTATCCGGTAGCCGACCTGCTGCGGCCGTTTAACGCCGTCGCCAACCTGACCGGCATGGATTATTTGCCGCCGCAACTGGTGCAGGGCGTATTTGATATGAGCGATGAGAAGCTGGCAGAGGAAGCGGCGGAAGTAGTGAAGCTGGTGCAGAGTTTTTAAGTTCGGGGGCAGGGTGACGTTCTACATCCCTCTTCCGCAAGGGAAGAGGGATGAGGAGAGGGCCGTATTACAAGATGCCTGCGCCAATCGGGAACAACGGATCGACAGAATCGTGTGCCACATCCTCTTTCTGATCCAGCACCGCCTGCCAACTGGATGGCAGCTCAAACGGTAACTTACCCTGTGCCTTGCTCTTGCCGGTGATCACATCCAGCACCGCCTCGTCGGAAGCACCGAAGTTGGCCAGCAGTACGTCGGTTTTATCCACGATGTTGGTCAGGATCGCCGGGCGATCGAGGTAAACGGAAATCACCGTTGGAATGTTGAGCGCCTTCACCTGTTTGATCAACAGATAGTCTTCACTGCCGCTGTAAGTGCCAGCTTTCTGATCCAGCACCACGGTATCGGCATCGTCAAAGCCCAGTTGGCCAAAGTTGACCGAAACGCCAAACGGGTAGTGCGGATCGTTCTGATGCGGTGTATCTACTCGCATGATGGCGATCTCCGCCTCCTCCGGCGTAGCGACGACTTCCAACCCATAGCGTGCCGCCACGGTAGCGTTGACGTTATGTAGGAACACCTTCTTGCCGCTCAGTGCCAATGGCAACAGGGCCTGGTTATTCTGCAACAGGATCTGCGCACGGCGCTGTGCATCATCCCCTTTCTGCTGGAACTCCGCATTACCGACAATTTTCACCGCTTTGGCTTCATCCACGTAAGGTTTCTCAAACAGCCCCAGCTCAAACTTCTGCTGTAAAATGCGTATGACGGAAGCGTCGATGGTGGCGATCGGCAGCTGTTGCTGGTTGATGGCTTCTATCAGATCGCTAGGATCGCTGGTACCGCCGAACTGATCGATCCCGGCTTCCACCGCTTTCACTACGCGTTCCTGGCGGGTGAGGTTCTCAACGCCCCACGACATGCCGATCCCGGCAGTCCAAGGCGAGACTCCGGCGGCGATGTCGGCATCGCTGATACCGGTGGCGCATTTACCTTCGCAGCTTTCCAGGATGCCCCAGTCACTCAGCACTACGCCGGTGAAACCAAAGCGGCCACGCAGCATCTCGGTCAACACCTGCTTATTAAAGCCAAAGCCTACTTCTTCAATCAGCTGATCCTTGTACCACAGGTTGATCGGTTGGCCGTAATAGGGCATCACCGAGGCCACATTGGCGGCAAACGCTCCTTCGAACGGTACCAGGTGGTATTCCAGATTCTCGCCTGGGTAAACCTGCTCTTTGCCAAAGATATTGTGCGGATCCAACCCGCCAAGCTGTGGACCGCCACCGGCAAAGTGTTTGACCACGGTGATGACGCTGTCTTGGGTCAGGCCTTTGTCACCATGCTGGAAGCCTTCGATATAAGCTTGTACCTGACGTTTGGCGAGTTGGTTATCCTCGCCGAAGGTACCGTTGATGCGGCCCCAGCGCGGTTCGGTGGCAAGGTCGGCCTGCGGTGATAACGCCATATGGATCCCAACGGCCCGGTACTCCTGACGGGCAATATCACCAAAGGTTTTGGACAGTGCCGTATCATCGATTGCCGCCAGGCCGAGCGGTTCCGGCCATTGTGAGAAACTGCCTGCCGCGACGCTGGTGGCATTAGGATCGTTAACGAAGTGGTTGCGCGGGTCGGTACTGATGGTCACCGGAATACCGAGGCGAGACTTCTCGGCCATTTCCTGCAGCGCATTGTTATCGGCGGAAATATGCTGTGGATCGCCTGCCATACGGGTAATGAAGGTGTTGACGAAGCGTTGGTTAACATCTTCTTCGGCGGAGCTGATATCGACGCGGCCAGCACCATCGAGGCCAATGGTACCATGCATCATGGCACCGGCTTTTTCTTCCACGTTCATGCGGGCGGTCAGGTCGCGGGCGCGGGTGGCGCTATCAAGACGCCAGTCTTCATAAGGGTCTAGCTGGCCGTTTTTATTCAGATCTTTAAATTTCAGCCCGTCGACGGTAAGCGTGGGAATATTTCTGCTCTCCAGCTCCGCCTGATTGCTCGGAGTAATCTTGGTGTCATTATTGTCACAGCCGGTCAATCCGGCGGCGAATAAACCACTGACTATAAATATCGACTTCCTTTTGATGGTCATAAAAATGCTCCATTTCACGAGAGGTAAAAAGGCCGATGGGAAAAATCAGTCTGGTGGTTTAATTAAAATAGTTATATTTATTATTTAGTTATGTTTTTAATCTGGTTTTTACCTATTATTGCATGTTTTTTTTACAGCGTGAAATAAATCTATTTACGATTTGGGATATCCTTCACATTTTGATTTGGATGCAGATCTTTTTACGCCTGAAATAGCGTAATGATGATTTAGGAAGAAATTTAGGCAAGTTAAGTGAAAGCAAGAATAATTGTGCTGGGTGATTTATTTATACGGGGAATAATAAAGGTCAATTACTCAGTGTTAAATATATGGTTCAACGGCAGGGCGTCGCGGTTAGATCCGCTGCCTTTTGGCCCCTGCCTGGCGCTTGCTGGCAGGCGCTGAGTAACTGAGGAAGTGTTCCCAGCGCCAATTTCATTGTTCGATCCATACAAAATCAATGTTTTTCAGACAATTATGTATGGATTGTAGCAAACAACTCCCGTCGCCCAATCAGGACTCCAGCAACCACCAACTTGCTTCGAAAGGCCGCAAAACTCCGGCCCGTGGCTGCTCTGCAGCATCCATATAGTTGCTTATCAGTGGACGCCACAGTTCAGAAAATTCAACGCCAGCGGCATCCCATGCCAAAGGTTCGCGGCTCAGGTTCGCAACTACCAGCAACCGTTGCCCATTCCAGCTACGTTGATAGCACCACAATGCCGGGTGAGCCGGGGCCAGATCCTGATAGTCGCCGTGAGTCAGCAGCGGATACTGCTTGCGCAGGGCGATCAGATGGCGATAAGCATAAAATACCGAATCACGATCGGCCAATGCTGCCGTGGCATTAATCTGGGGGTAGTTCTCTGCACAGGCTATCCAAGGCGTACCGGTGGTGAAGCCTGCGTGGGGTGTCGCGTCCCACTGCATCGGTGTGCGGCCATTGTCCCGTGATTTGCTGGCCAGAATAGCCAACAGTTCGCCTTCGTTTCTTCCCTGAGCCTGCAGTTCGGCGTACATATTCAGACTTTCCACATCGCGATAGCTTCCGATCTGCTGGAAGCCTGGATTGGTCATGCCGATCTCTTCTCCCTGATAGATATACGGCGTGCCCTGCATACCGTGCAGCACCATCGCCAGCATCTTGGCAGCGGTGACTCGCAGCTCGCCCTCGTCGCCAAAGCGCGAAACGATGCGTGGCTGGTCGTGATTACACCAGAACAGCGCGTTCCAGGCGCGGTTATGCATGCCTTGCTGCCAGTGGTGGAAAATCTGTTTCAACTCGACGTAATCTGGCGCGGCCAGCGTCCACTTCTGTCCGTTGGCATAGTCTACTTTCAGATGGTGGAAGTTGAAGGTCATCGACAGCTCGGCACCGCTTTGCGCCGCATACTGCTGGCAATGCTCCAGCGAGGTTGAAGACATCTCGCCCACGGTCATCAGGCCGCGTGGCTGGAACACGTAGCGGCTCATCTCCTGCAAAAACTCGTGAATGCGCGGGCCATCGGTGTAGAAACAGCGGCCATCGCCCTGGCTATCACTCGGGAAGTCCTGCTGCTTGGACACCAGGTTGATTACGTCAAGGCGCAGCCCATCCACGCCTTTATCTGCCCAGAACTGGCACACTTTCTTCAGCTCTTCGCGCACCGGCGGGTGTTCCCAGTTCAGGTCGGCCTGCTCGGTAGCAAACAGGTGCAGGTAATATTGGCCGCTGTCGGCGTGCCATTGCCAGGCATTACCGCCAAATTTGGAACGCCAGTTATTGGGCAGGGCGTCACCTTCACCATCGCGCCAGATGTAGAACTGACGCAGCGGGCTGGCAGGATCCTGCGAAGCCTTAAACCACGGATGCTCGGTGGAGGTGTGGTTAAACACCATATCCATCACGATACGGATGCTGCGCTGGTGGGCCTGTGCCACCAGGTGTTCGAAGTCGGCCATGGTGCCGTAGGCCGGATCGATGGCGCAGTAATCGGCGACGTCGTAGCCATTATCGACCTGGGGCGAGACATAGACCGGCGTCAGCCAGATGGCATCGACGCCCAGCTCCTGCAAATAATCCAGCCGTTGAGTTACCCCTGCCAGATCGCCATAGCCGTTACCGGTGCTGTCCTGGAAGCTCTTCGGATAGATTTGATAAATAACGCCGTTCTGCCACCAGGGAATTACATTGCTCATAAAAAAATACCTTTCAGTTTAAACCGGTAACTCGCCGCGGCTGGCTTTGCGTTTGTAAACCATCATGGTCAGCAGCAGCGGGATCACCACGGCCACCAGGATGGCTACCGAGTAGATCAGCCAGAACTGCGGTTGGATAGACAGGATGCCCGGCAGGCCACCTACGCCGATGCCGTTGGCCATCACGCCGGTCAGGCCACAAATCAAGCCTGCGAAGGCGGAGCCGATCATAGCGCACAGCATAGGGAAGCGATATTTCAGGTTAATGCCGTACATAGCCGGTTCGGTCACGCCGAGATAGGCGGAGATGGCGGCCGGTACGGAAATCTCGCGTTCGTTGGCCTTGCGGCTGACGATGATGATGCCCAGCACTGCCGAGGCCTGCGCGATATTGGACAGGGCAATCAACGGCCAGACTGGCGTACCGCCCATGCTTTGGATCATCTGCATATCGATGGCCAGCGTGGTCTGATGCACCCCGGTGATCACCAACGGTGCATACAGGAAGCCAAACAGTGCCGCGCCGATCGGGGCGAAACTACCGGTCATTACCCACTTCACTGCCCACGCGACGCCATCGCCAATCATGCGACCAAACGGACCGATCAGCGTGTGAGCCAGGAACACGGCCAACAGCAGAGAAACCACCGGCACCACCACCAGATACAGATAATCTGGCACGATCTTTTTCAGACGGGTTTCGATCCAGCCCAACGCCATACCGGCGAGGATCGACGGGATCACCTGCGCCTGATAACCCACTTTCTCAATGGTAAACCAGCCAAAGTTCCACACTTCCGGCACTTGCTGGCCGAGCAGGTAGGAGTTCATCAACTGCGGGGAAACCAGGGTGATCCCCATCACGATGCCGAGCACCGGGGTACCGCCCATCTTCTTCACCGTTGACCAACAAATAGCCACCGGCAGGAACATAAAGATGGCCTCGCCCAATAACCACAGGAAGTCATAAATGGTTTTCCAGGCAGGGTGCATCTGGGCCAGCGTTTGGCCGCCGGACATTGGGATATCGCCGATCACGTTGCGGAAACCCAGGATCAAACCGCCGCTGATCAGGGCTGGCAGCAGTGGGAAGAAGATCTCGGCGAAGTGGGAGATACCGCGTTCGAACCAGGTCATGTTCTGGCGAGCGGCCAGCTTGGCCTGTTCCTTATCAGCTTCGTTGATGCCGGTGGTGGCAATTAACGCCTGATAGTAATCACCAACTTCGGGGCCAATCACCACCTGGAACTGCCCGGCGTTGGTGAAGCAGCCTTTGACCATGCGCAACTGCTCAATCTCTTTCGGCTTGGCCTTGGCGGGATCGTTAAGGACGAAACGCAGGCGGGTAATGCAGTGGCTGACGGTGGCGATATTCTCGCGGCCACCCACCAGCACGATCAGGCGATCGATGTCCTGCTGCTGAACTTTGCTCATTATGGCACCTTTGTTATCAGTGAGGCTCAGAGGTATTGATGTTTTTAAGCTTAGCCACTAGGCCGTTTTTATTAAATGGGAACGTTCCCAACTTGCGGTGAGGATCACAAAACGAGCAATAAAGCCGCAAATAGCGTCAAAATGAACTCTGGCTACGATATGTAGGGGCGCAGCATGCTGCGCCCGCTATTAGGCAAGTTTGCAGGGGATAATGATTTGGCGGATGCTGAGTTCACCACTCAACTGGCCCAGCAGTTGAAGGGCCGCCTGCTGCCCTGCGGTGCCATAGCCCAACTCAACGGAAAACGTCTCTGGGAACAAAAAGTTGAGCATTGGCGTATTACCGATGGCGCACACCTGGATTGGCGTAATCTGTTGCTGTTGCAGGTACTTCATAGCACCTAGCGCGATAGTATCGGAGGCGCACACCAGCGCGGTGGTTTGCGGTTCAATCACGTTGGCGGCCAGTTGGAAACCGCTCTGATAGTTCAGTTCACCCAACGCCACCAGCGGCGAGATTTTTTGCGCGCGACAGGTATCCAGATAGGCCTGATGGCGACGCATCCCGGTGGTGGCATCGGACTCCTGCACGCCAAGGTAGCTGATATGGCTGTGACCCTGCTTGCGTAAGCGCTGCATCAGCAGTTTCACTGCACCTTCATCGTCATAACAAACGGAGGAAATCCCCGGATATTCGCGGGCGACCACCACCATCTTTTCCTGCCACGGTTTGAGCATATCAGCGGTCAGGCCGGTAAAGCCGAACAGGATCACGCCGTCGACGTTGCGCTGGCGCAGTACGTTGAGGTGCTCCTCGACCAACCGGGTTTCAAACTGGCTTTCCATCACGATCGGATCGAAGCCCTGCTGATAAAGCAGCGGCAACATGGTGCGCACGGCCTGATTTTCCGAAGGGGAATCCAGACGGGAAACGATAATGGCGACCACTTTGTCGCTCTGGCCACGCATGGCGCGGGCCGATTTTGACGGGGTAAAACCCTGGCTGCGGATCACCGCCTCCACCCGTTCACGGGTTTGTGGGCTTACGCTGCCTTCGTTATTCATCACGCGTGAGACGGTAGACTTGCCTACCCCGCTCAGGCGGGCGATATCCTTGATTGTCAGCCGGTTTTGCATGGTTTACTTTTCATTTAGGTTATGAGGCTTAAACTTATACCCGTCGCCTTTCAAGTTGCAGCGTTGTTACCTGCACTTACACACCCCAGTCACTTACTAAAGTAAGCTCCTGGGGATGAGTAAGTTTGCCGCCTAGCTGCAACTTGAAATTCATAGGGTATACAACATCCCACTTATGCTCGCTACCATAGCGCATTTTAACGCGCGGATCTTGGTGCGCGACCCATAGTGTTGCAAAACGGAATGGCCGCCTTTGCCGTTCCCACTTTTTCTTTACCGGAGGTAAATCCCTGAATGGATCCTGATCCGAGCCCCGACACTACTCATTCGGTTCCCCGGTAAAACCTCTCCGCTCTGCGTTGCTGTTTTACCGGCTTAGGTAAGCAGCGGCACTTGCTCGATAGTTCGCCTCTGTTGTGATTGAAAATCAGTGATCTGCTCCGGCGGAGGATTTTTGGCGTGTCCGAAAATCGTGCCAGCGGGCCGATCCGCCGTTTACCCACTGCCGTGAGGCGCTGGGCAATGAGGTGCGAACGATGAAATTTAAACAAATCCCCCGTCGGTTGCTGGGTTTGCTCAGCCGCAATTTGCCACGCCGCCTGGTGCGGCGTGATCCGCTGTTGGAAAGTGTCAGTGGATCGGCGCAAGAATTGCCTGCCGGTTTGGCGCAACAACGTCTGGAATGTGCCGCCGCCAGCGCGATGCAGCTGTATGAGCGTTTCAACAGCCACCCGGAAGGCATCACCGAGCAGGAAGCAGAAACCGCTCGCGGCCAGTTTGGCAGCAACACCATCGAAAACCAGCTGGCCGAAAGTTGGTGGAAGCATTTGTGGCACTGTTACAGCAACCCGTTCAACCTGCTGCTGACCGTACTGGGGCTGATTTCCTACGCCACCGAGGATCTGATCGCTGCGTTGGTGATTGGCCTGATGGTGCTGATCTCCACGCTGCTGCACTTTATTCAGGAAGCCCGCTCCAACAAGGCGGCGGATGCGTTGAAGGCGATGGTCAGCAACACCGCAACGGTGTACCGCAGCGATGCGCATACCGGTAAAAGCGAGCATAGCGAACTGCCGATCTCACAGTTGGTGCCGGGCGACATCATCAAGCTATCGGCTGGGGATATGATCCCGGCGGATTTGCGGCTGCTGTCTGCCAAAGATCTGTTTATCAGCCAGGCAGCGCTGACCGGTGAATCGCTGCCGGTAGAAAAAGTGGCGGATCCCCGTGGCCAGGTGAGCGATCCGTTGGAGTGCCAAAATCTGTGCTTCATGGGCACCAACGTCGTTAGCGGCACCGCGCTGGCCATGGTGATCGGCACCGGCAGTGAAACCTACTTCGGCCAGTTGGCGCAGCGGGTGACCAGCCAGGATGAGCAGCCCAATGCCTTCCAGGCCGGCATTAGCAAAGTGAGCTGGTTGTTGATCCGCTTCATGTTGGTGATGACGCCAATCGTGTTGCTCATTAACGGCTTCACCAAAGGCGACTGGTGGGAAGCGGCGCTGTTTGCGCTCTCGGTGGCAGTGGGGCTGACGCCGGAAATGCTGCCGATGATCGTCACCTCTACCCTAGCGAAAGGGGCGGTTAAGCTGTCGCGCCAGAAAGTGATCGTCAAACGTCTGGACGCGATCCAGAACTTTGGCGCGATGGATATTCTGTGCACCGATAAAACCGGCACGCTGACCCAGGACAAAATTGTGCTGGAGCGCCATACCGATGTGTTTGGAGCCAACAGCGAGCGGGTGCTGCGTTACGCCTGGCTGAACAGCTTCTACCAGACCGGGCTGAAAAACCTGCTGGATGTGGCGGTGCTGACCTGTGCCGATGAAGGCCAACAGCCGGACGCGTTGCAGCATTACCGCAAAGTGGACGAGATCCCGTTCGATTTCGAACGCCGCCGCATGTCAGTGGTAGTAGCGAAAGAGGCGCAATACCACGAGCTGATCTGCAAGGGCGCACTGGAAGAGATGCTGTCGATCTGTAGCCACGTGCGGCAGAAAGATGAAGTGATCCCGCTCAGCGAAGCGCTGCTGGCGCGCATCCGCCGTGTTACCGACGAACTCAACCAGCAAGGGCTGCGCGTGGTGGCGGTGGCCAACAGGGTGCTGCCGGCGACGGATCATGAGTATGGCGTAGCGGATGAATCGGATCTGATCCTCGAAGGTTATATCGCCTTCCTCGATCCGCCGAAGGAGAGTACCGCACCGGCATTGGCCGCGCTCAAAAAGAATGGCGTGACCGTCAAAATCCTCACTGGTGACAACGAGCTGGTCGCCGCCAAGGTATGTAAAGATGTGGGATTGGATGCGGAGCATATCCTGCGTGGCAGCGAGATCGAACTGATGGATGACGCCACGCTAGTCACAGCGGCGGCGCGTACCACGGTGTTTGCCAAGCTGACGCCGCTGCACAAAGAGCGCATCGTCCAACTGCTGCGTAAGCAGGGCCACGTGGTGGGCTTTATGGGTGACGGTATCAACGATGCCCCGGCGCTGCGTGCAGCGGATATCGGCATTTCGGTAGATTCTGCGGTGGATATCGCCAAGGAAGCTGCAGATATTATCCTGTTGGAAAAAAGCCTGATGGTGCTGGAGCAGGGGGTGATAGAGGGCCGCCGCACGTTTGCCAATATGTTGAAATACATCAAGATGACCGCCAGCTCCAACTTCGGTAACGTCTTCAGCGTGCTGATAGCCAGCGCCTTTTTACCTTTCCTGCCGATGTTACCGCTGCATCTGTTGATCCAGAACCTACTGTACGATATTTCACAGATTGCCATTCCGTTCGATAACGTCGATGACGATCAGATCACCAAGCCACAGCGTTGGAACTCTGGCGATCTGGGGCGCTTTATGGTGTTCTTCGGGCCGATAAGCTCGATCTTCGACGTGCTGACCTTTGCCCTGATGTGGTACGTGTTCCAGGCCAATACGCCGGAAATGCAGACGTTGTTCCAGTCTGGCTGGTTTGTAGAAGGGCTGCTGTCGCAGACGTTGATCGTCCATATGATCCGTACGCGTAAAATTCCATTTATCCAGAGCCGCCCATCCTGGCCGCTGTGTGTGATGACGCTGGCGGTGATCGCCATCGGTATCGGCCTGACCTTCTCGCCGCTGGCGGGCTTCCTGCAACTGCAGGCGTTGCCGCTGAGCTATTTCCCTTGGCTGGCGCTGATTTTGGTCGGCTACATGGTGCTGACCCAGTGCGTGAAAGGCTGGTTTGTCCGCCGGTATGGTTGGCAGTAAGTTATGCTGATGGTCCCCTCCCACGTGGAGAGGGAACCGATCGAGTTCGCAATGGGTTGTAGAAATCTGCCTGATCACTGCATCAAATCAGCTTTCTCAAATCGTTCACGTAACTCGTCAACGGCACTGAACTAGCTCCCTCTCCCTGTTGGGAGAGGGCTGGGGTGAGGGGGGCCTCCAAATCAATCTGTGATCCATCGCACCGTTTTGCCGCTGCGGCTGGACATCTCTCCCCAGCTCAGTCTTTATCTACCTCATTGGCAAGCTTGATTTTTTCCTTTGAGGAATTTCCGATGCACAAACCCTTCAGTTATACGCTACTGGCTTCTTCGCTGTTATTTTCCCTGAATGCACTAGCCCAACCGGCTGGCAATCTGCCGCTGATGCCCTGGCCACAGCAGGTTGAGTTAGCTCAGCCGCAAGGCAAGCTGGTGCTGGATTACCGCTTATCGTTCAACGTACAGGGTGACGATTTGGGTGAGGCGCAGGCGCGCTGGCGCGATCGCCTGGAACGGCAAACCGGTTGGACGCTGGCCCCACAGGGCGAGAAAAACCAGGCGGCAACGATCAGCATCATCATCAAACATCAGGTTGCAGCTCAGCCGCAACCAGACAGCGACGAGAGTTACCAGCTCAAGGTGACGCCGCAGGGCGCGACGCTGACGGCCAATACTCGCTTCGGTGCGCTACGCGGCATGGAAACGCTGCTGCAATTGGTGCAAACCGACGGTGAAAACACCTTTATGCCGTTGGTGAACATTACCGACGTCCCACGCTTCCCTTGGCGTGGGGTACTGCTGGATTCGGCGCGCCATTTCCTGCCGGTGGAGGATATTCTGCGCCAGCTTGATGGCATGGCGGCGGCCAAACTCAACGTATTCCACTGGCATCTGACCGACGATCAGGGCTGGCGCTTTGCTTCAGAGCACTATCCAAAGCTACAGCAACTAGCTAGTGACGGTCATTTCTACACCCGTGAACAGATGCAGCAGGTAGTCGCCTACGCTACGGCGCGTGGCATTCGGGTTGTGCCAGAAATCGACCTGCCGGGCCATGCTTCTACCATTGCCGTGGCGTATCCAGAGCTGCTTAGTGCGCCAGGGCCGTATCAAATGGAACGCCATTGGGGCGTCCACAAGCCGACGCTCGATCCTTCGAATGACAAGGTTTATCAGTTTGTCGATAGCATTATCGGCGAACTGGTGGCTATTTTCCCCGATCCTTATTTGCATATTGGCGGGGATGAGGTGGATGCCACCCAGTGGAAAGAGTCCAAAACCATCCAGGCGTTTATGCAGCAGAACCAGCTGGCGGATGCCCATGCGCTGCAGGCTTTCTTCAACCAGAAGCTGGAAAAAATCCTCGAACAACATCAGCGCCACATGGTGGGTTGGGATGAGATTTACCATCCCACCTTGCCGCGCACTATTGTGATCCAATCCTGGCGTGGGCCAGATTCTTTGGGGGCCAGCGCCCAGGATGGCTATCAAGGCATTCTCTCCACCGGTTTCTATCTCGATCAGCCGCACAGTACCGCCTACCACTATCGCAATGAAATTTTGCCGCAGCCATTGGGAGTAGATACCAACGTACAGGCAGGGGAGCAGGCTCAGAGCTGGCAATTCAGCATGCCGCGTTTCAAGGGGAGCCCGGTGGAAGGCACCTTCACGCTGATTGAAGGCAAGCAAGGATGGCGCGGTTTTATCGATTTCAAAGACAAATCACGCCGTGCGGTACGGGACATCGAATGGCGCACGCCACAACAGGTGACCTTCCGCATTGATACCTGGATGGGCGACACGCGTCCGGTATTTACTCTGCAGCAGGACCAACTGAGTGGTTATACGCTGGTGGGCAACGTGCGCTACCCAACCACCGGCAGTAAATTGACGGCGATCCCGGCGGGTGTGATGCCAGTGGTACCGGATGAACAGCATCAGGCCAATATTCTGGGGGGCGAAGCCGCCTTCTGGGCGGAAAACATCCGTGCACCGGTGCTCGATCTCAAGCTGTGGCCAAGAACCTTTGCCGTGGCGGAGCGTATGTGGTCGACCAAGGATGTGACCCATGAGGGCAATATGTACCAACGGCTGGCGGCGATAGATGCTTGGTCGGTGGTGTCTGTCGGCCTGCAACAGCACGCTGAAACGGCGCGTGAGTTTACCCGTTTGGCTAACAGCGTGGATATCACTCCATTGCAGGTTTTGGCCGAAGCGGTAGAGCCGGGGCAGTATTACACCCGTCAGCACCTGAAGTTCAAAGCGGGTAATTACCACCAATTTGAGCCGTTGAACCGCTTTGCCGATGCCATTCCACCGGAAAGTTCGGCAGTGCGCGATCTCGATAAGCAAGTAGCGTTGCTGCTCAAAGACAAGAACCATCGCGCAGCGGCAGAGGCGATCCGTGAACGTCTACAACGCTGGCAACGTAACGGTGCACCGGTGAAGCAGGTGATAGCCGGTAACGTGGTAATGAAGGACTTGGCACCGGTGGTACAGGATGTCAGCGCGTTGGCCGATCTGGGCTTGATGCTGCTGGAACGCTATCAGCAAGGGAAACCCTTGAATAAAGCCGAGGCAGAACAGGCTCAGCAACAGCTGGACGCGGCAGCACAGATCCGGGATGAAGTCGTGATTGCGGCGGTGTACCCGCTGGAAATGCTGTTGCGCGCGGTGGCGGTGCAGTAACCGGGCAGGGATGGCGCGGTTAAGACTGCGCCAACCAACTATCCCAGATGGGCACTGGCTGTAGTTGCTCCAGCAGGAAATCGATAAAGGCACGCACCTTGGGGTTGCTGTAGCGGCTGGGAAAATACAGGGCATACAGGCCGTGGGTCGGGTGAGTCAGTTTATCGTCCAGCGCCAGCGGAACCAGGGCACCTTGCTCAATCAAATCGCCCAACAGATAAGTGGGCAGATAGGCAATGCCTTGGTTTTCCAGCACCGATTTCAACAGTACCAGGCTGCTGTTGGCCTGGATCGGGGTACGTGTCTTCAAGTGGTGGGCGACGCCCTGTTCATCAAGGGTTTTCCATACCGGGGTCAAGCCAGGATAAATCAGGCACTGATGATGGGTTAAATCCTGAATGGAATGCGGCGTACCGTAATTATCGAGATATTTCGGGCTGGCGCAATAGGCCCAATTAACCGTGGCTAATTTACGCATTGCATAATTAATAGGCGGCTCCGAAGAAATGCGCAATGCGATATCAAAGTTAGTTTCATTAAGGTTAACAAAGTTGTCGTTAAGGTTAATATATAAATCAACATCGGGGCAACGCTCACGAAAATGATTCGCCAACGTTGCCAAATGGGAATAACCAAAAGCCATAGAGCAGGTTATCCGTAATTCACCATTGGGGTGATTATAGTAACCGGCGGTGGTGTTGAGCGATTCATTAAAGTCCAGCAACAGTTGCGTTGCACGATTGTATAAGTATTGGCCAGGTTCGGTGAGCGTAAAGCTGCGCGTGGTTCTCTTGATTAAGGTGGTGCCCAACTGACTTTCTAGCTGTGACAAGCTCTTGCTGACCGCCGAGGGTGAGACGTTCAGGTGTGCAGCAGCCTCCGACAGCCCACCGCATTCCACAATTTTGACCAGAACTTCCAGTTGCTTTAACGACGCTGGGCTGCTCATTTTTTCCTTTAATTCACGAGTGATTTCATTAAACGGTACGAATGCGCTATTACATCGCTGCGAACAAGATGCCATTATTAATAGCAGAATACGCGGTACCGTACCGGATCACAACTAAACACCAAGGGGTGACCTGTCTCACACAAGTCACATATTACTGTAGAGAAAAATAAAAAAGTGACTTAAGTCACATGAATAAAAATAAGGAATTGAATATGTGGAAACGTTTAGAACCCTACAAATCATCATTTATTCTGCTATTTGCCTTAACGCTCGGGGGGATAGTCGGTATTTACGCGCCCGATATTGCGTTGAAATTACAGGCAATCGGTAAGATATTCCTCAACCTGCTGTTTATGATTATCGTGCCGTTGGTCAGTGTCAGCGTCATGTCCTCGATCGCCAGCATGACCGACCTGAAAAAGCTCGGGCGCATCATGGGGGTGATTTTCGCCGTTTCCATTGTGATGGCGCTGATACCTGCGGCCGGTATCTTCGGTTTGGCCACGCTGTTCAACCCCGCGCAGGGGGTCACCATCGAACTGGCGGAGAAGTTTAATGCCGGTGGTGGAGGTATGGACTTTGTCAGCATGGTGACCACCAACGACTTCGTCGGGCTACTGTCGAAATCCAACATCCTGGCGCTGATTATCATGTCCGTGATTGCCGGCATCGCTATCGGCCAGTCGGGTGAGCAGGGCAAGCGGGTGTCAAACTCGCTTAACGATTTCAACACCATCATCATGAAGATTGTCTCTATCATCATGAAGGGGGCACCCGTCGGGCTGGGCTGCTATTTTGCTTCCACCATGGCCAGCCAAGACTCACAGTTGCTGGTCACCTTTGCCAGAGCCATCGGTCTGTTCTTTGCTGCAACGCTTCTGTACTACGTTTTTGGCTCCATTTTTTACTCGTGGATTGGCGGCGGCATGCCTGCGATACGTGCCTTCTGGCGTAACGCCATCGAGCCTTCGGCCACCGCTCTGGGCACCTGTTCCTCTTTGGGCACCTTGCCAGCCAATATCCGCGCTGCCAAAGCGATGGGGATCAATCCGGAAATCGTGGACATCTCCCTGCCACTGCTGGTAAACCTGAATAAGGGCGGCGTGGCGATGATTGCGGCCCTGAAGATCGTGTTTATTTTCGCGGTGCTGGGGCTGGACTTCACGATGGAAACCTTCTTCCTGACGATGCTGATTTCCGTGCTGTCGGCGATCATCGTCGGTGGCGTTCCCGGCGGGGCTTTCCTGGGCGAGATCTTCATTGTTACCACGCTGGGGCTGCCGTTGGAAACTATCCCGATGCTGGTGGTGCTGGGCACTATAACTGACGCTCCGGCCACGCTGATCAACGTGATCCACGATCTGAACGCTGCACAAATTGTTGAACGCTTTGCGGGTAAAAAGCCGCAGCCGGTCTCTGAAAACGCCAGTCTTACGGATGTAGCAGAAAAAATCGCGTAGGGGCCGCTGCACAGCCCTATTCTTGATGATTAATGGAAAATAGTAGGCAACTTGTTATGACATCTAAAAAAATAGAAACCGCCCTGGTCACCGCTGGTCGTAAGCCCCGATTCACACAAGGATCGGTCAACCCGGTGATCCAACGCGCCTCTTCCTTAACCTTCGATACGGTGAAGGCTAAAAAGTTTGCCACTGCCAATCGTGCCAAGGGGGAGTTATTCTACGGGCGTCGCGGCACCCTGACGCATTTCTCATTCCAGGATGCGATGGCCGAGCTGGAAGGTGGGGTAGGCTGTTCGCTTTACCCTTGTGGGGCGGCGGCGGTCACCAATGCAATCCTGGCGTTTGTTGCCAATGGCGACCATATCCTGATGACCGGAGCCGCCTATGAGCCGACGCAGGATTTCTGCAACAAGATCCTGAGCAAGCTGGGCGTGGCAACCACCTATTACGATCCGCTGATCGGTGCCGGGATTGCCGAGCTGATCAAGCCTAATACCAAAGTGCTGTTCCTGGAGTCTCCAAGCTCTATCACCATGGAAGTTCAGGACGTACCGGCGATGGTGAAGGCTGCTCGTGCGGTGAATCCAGAGATTGTCATCATGATTGATAACACCTGGGCGGCGGGTATTCTGTTCAAGGCTCTCGATTTTGATGTGGATATCTCTATTCAGGCTGGAACCAAATATATCATCGGCCATTCCGACGCGATGCTGGGAACTGCCGTGTCGAATGCCCGTTGCTGGGACCAACTGCGTGAGAACTCCTACCTGATGGGGCAAATGGCCGACGCGGATACCGCCTATAACGGCAGCCGTGGCCTGAGAACGTTGGGTGTGCGCCTCAAGCAACATGAGATCAGCAGCATTGCCATTGCCCAATGGCTGGCGGCGCGGCCAGAGGTGGAGCGGGTTAACCATCCGGCACTGCCTTCTTGTAAAGGGCATGAATTCTTCCAGCGGGATTTCAGCGGCAGCTGCGGGTTATTCTCTTTTGTGCTGAAAGCACGGCTGACCAATGAGCAGGTTGCCCACTATCTGGACCATTTTGAGCACTTCAGCATGGCCTATTCGTGGGGCGGGTTTGAGTCACTGATCCTGGCCAACCAGCCGGAAGAATTGAACGAGATCCGCCCGGCGGCCAAGGTGGACTTTACCGGCACGTTAGTGCGTGTTCATATTGGTTTTGAGAATATTGACGATCTGATCGCCGATCTGGAGGCGGGCTTTGCGCGTCTGAAGTGACCCCTCACCCTAACCCTCTCCCACAGGGAGAGGGGACCGAACGTGCCACCGATTGGGCTTTGTGTCCGACTAGCGACGGCTCTGAACGAGCCACAATTTGACTCCCGCACTCGACTACAACATCGATCTGGCTCCCTCACCTTGTGAAGGGGACGGAACATGTCACAGATTGACTCCTACACCTGACAACAGCACTGAACTGGCTCCCTCTCCTTGGGGAGAGGGTTGGGGTGAGGGAGAATGCACGTTGGTTAAGCTAGAACATTTGGCGAGCTTGTAGAACCCGTCTAACTCGTGGCTTTGAACGAGAGTGATTTTGCGGATGAATGTTTCAGATTGATGATGACGAAAAAACAAACGGCCAGCAAAGGCTGGCCGTATTCGATCGCACTGGGTTGCCGATTAACGGCGAACGGCGATGGCTTCGATCTCGATTTTCACGTCTTTTGGCAAACGTGCCACTTCAACGCAAGAACGCGCTGGGAACGAGGCGTTGTGCTCGGTGAAGAAAGCTTCATAGGCCGCATTAACGGTAGCGAAATCGTTGAGATCTTTGACGAAAACGGTGGTTTTAACGATGTCGCCCACTTTCAGGCCTGCGGCTTCCACGATCGCCTTCACGTTGGCCAATGACTGACGCGCTTGATCGGCAACATCATCGGGTACGGCACCGGTTTTTGGATCGACCGGGATCTGGCCGGAGGTGATGATCATGCTGCCCAGGTCCACGCCCTGCACGTAAGGACCAATGGCGGCTGGCGCGAGTTCAGTACTGATATTACGTGACATTTTTTCTCCTGATATCCTGTTGTTGTTCAAACGGCGAGTCGACCCGCCGTAAACTCACATGGACGCAGCATGCAGCGCCCTACGACGCACCATTATAAAGGGTACCCGCCAGATTAATAGCGGCATACCCTGGTAAAACGGAGGATTTTAGTCGGTCTGTAGCACCACCTGATGATCGAACTCTTTCTCGCAGTAACGACACTTGAGATGCACTTCCCCTGCATGGGATTTGACGCTGAAACTGGATGCCACCGGTTCGCTACGGCTGATACAGTTGCTGTTCGGGCAGGTCAGCACGCCGTCGATATGATCCGGCAGGCTGAGCGTCAGCTTACGCACCACTTCATAGTTATCGATACGGTTGACCGTAGCCTTGGGCGCGTACATCGCCAACTGGTTAGCCTGCTGCTCGGTCAGGAAGGTGTTCTCGATCTTGATCAGATCCTTGCGGCCCAGCTCTTTGGAGGGCAGGTTCAGGCCGATGGTGATGCGCTGATCGGTGGCGGTCAGTTTGAACAGTGAAAGCAGCTTAAAGCCGATCTGCGCCGGAATATGGTCGATCACCGTGCCGCATTTGATCGCTTCAACCTGGAGTTTGTTATCGTGAGTCATGACGGTTCCCCCTTAAAGAGCCAAATCTGCGTTTAAAACCAGTGCCAACAGCGCCTGACGGGCGTAAATACCGTTGCCTGCCTGTTGGAAATAGTGGGCATATGGTGTCTTGTCTACCTCAATGGCAATCTCATCGATGCGCGGCAGCGGATGCAGCACTTTCATGTTGTCACGGGCACCGGCCAGATCGGAAGCACGCAGGATGAACTGCGCCTTTACGTTGGCGTATTCGGACGGGTCCAGGCGCTCTTTCTGCACTCGGGTCATATACAGAATATCCAGTTCCGGCACTACTTCTTCAATACTGTTATGGCGGCTGTAGGAGATGCCTTTCTCATCCAGCATCTTCAGGATATAGCTCGGCATCGCCAGGGCATCTGGTGCGATGAAGAAGAAGTGGTTCCCTTCGTATTTTGCCAATGCCTGGGTGAGTGAGTGCACGGTGCGGCCATATTTCAGGTCGCCGACCATGGCAATATTGATATTGCTCAGGCGGCCTTGGGTTTCCTGGATGGTGAACAGATCCAGCAGCGTTTGGGTTGGGTGCTGGTTCGAGCCGTCACCGGCGTTCAACACCGGGATACCGCCAGAGAACTCAGCGGCCAGGCGGGAGGCGCCTTCCTGCGGATGACGCATTACGATGGCATCAACATAGGTGCTGATCACCGAGATGGTATCGGCCAGCGTTTCGCCTTTTTTGCCGAGGGAGGTGTTGCTGCTGTCGGAGAAGCCGACCACCGAAGCCCCCAGGCGCTGGATGGCGGTCTCAAACGACAGGCGGGTACGCGTAGACGCTTCAAAGAAGCAGCTGGCGATCACCAGGTGTTTGAGCAGCTCCGGCTGCGGGTTAGCCTTCAGGCTGGCGGCGGTGCTGAGCACCAGCTCCAGATCCTCACGGCTGAGATCGTTAATAGAGATGATGTTCTTGCGATACAGCGGATTGGCCATGTTCACTCTCCTCGACTCGTGCCCTTGGCGCGGGGCTTTTCAATTTAATAGCAATGCTTTGGACAAAAAAAAGCCCCTCAACGAGGGGCTTTAAATGATGGTTCATGCAACAGGGGAAATAACGGCAGTTGCCCGCCGATTGGCTGGCGGTTTTGTCGAGTGTGGCGAACAAAACAAAGGTCGTTTTTCATGCTTTCTCCTGGCAAATTGTCGCGCATTATACTCGCGCTTTTTTTCTCTGCAAGGGTAAAAATACCACTTTTTGCTATTTCGCAATCGATTGGCTTGGCGATTACCGCTGCGAGTAGAACTCGGTGTCTGGTTGTTTGACCATGTTGCCGCTAGCGCTTAATCTCGCATATGGTCACCGGCCTGTAAGGCAGCCCGGTCGTAATGCTGCACGATGTGGCCGTTTTCCATCAGGGCGGCCCGTTCGGACATATGGGCAATCACGTCGCCGTCGTGGCTTACCAGCAGATAGGTCATGCCGTGCTCACGTTTGAGGTGATTGAGCAGGTTGAGGATCTCTGCCTGCACCGACATATCCAGTGCAGAGGTCGGCTCATCCAATAGCAGCAGCTTAGGCCTTAACAGCAGGGCACGGGCGATAGCGACGCGTTGGCGCTGGCCACCGGAAAGCTGATGGGGATAGCGCTGTGCCGTGGCCGCGTTCAACCCAACCTGCTGCAAAGCTTCGTCGATGCGCGCCGCAATGTTTTTTTCACCATGGATCTTCAAGGGTTCACCCAGCGTACGGGCAATCTGATGCTGCGGATGCAACGAAGCGTAGAGGTCTTGAAACACCATCTGCACGTCGCGGCGTAATTGGCCGGCGAAGCGTTGCTGTGGTTGCAGAGGCTGGCCGAGCAAGCGTATTTCTCCGCGCCATTCACGTTGTAAACCGGCTAGTACGCGCAACACGGTGGACTTGCCACAGCCGGAAGCACCAATCAGGCTGAAGGTTTCCCCGGCTGTGACGTCAAAGCTCACCGATTCCACGGCAATTTTGTGGTCGTTGCCCTGTGGGAAGCTGACCTGCAAGTTTTCAATTTCAATCAGCGCCATGTTAGCTCCGGGTAAAATCGATGCTGCGATCCAGCACTGGCAAATCCTGGCCGTAGGTGCTGGCATTCGGGCGGCAGGCCCACAGCGTGCGGGTGTAAGGATGGGTTGCTAGCGGCAGGTTGGCTGCGATCCCTTGATCCACCAGCTTGCCCTGATACATCACCAACACCCGATCGCAGCGTTCGGCTACCAGCGGCAGGTCGTGGCTGATCAGCAACAGCCCCATGTTACGCCGGGTAGTTTGTTCGATGATCAGATCGAGGATCTGATTACGCAATCTGGCATCCAGCGCCGAGGTTGGCTCATCGGCAATCAGCAGTTGCGGATCGTTGACCAGCGCAATCGCCAACATGGCACGTTGCCCCATGCCGCCTGAAAGCTGGCCGGGGTAACTGTGATAGAGGTTCTCCGGCAAGCCGACGGCGGCCAGTGAGTTCAGCACCCGTTCATGGCGATCGGCCCGGGTCAGTGCGTTATGCAGCACCAGGGATTCTTCAATCTGCTTACCGATGCTGCGTACCGGATTCAATGCGTAGCGCGGATCTTGCAGCACCATGGCAATTTTGGCGCCGCGTACCTGGTTCCATTGGCGTGGCTGAAGCTTTAGCAAGTCGGTAGCACGATAGTGCAGTTTATCGGCGGTGACGATGCCCGGCTTACGCACCAGCCCCATCAAGGCGCGGGCGGTCATCGATTTGCCAGAGCCGGATTCCCCCACCAGCGCCACTTTCTCCCGGCCAATGCTGAGAGAAAGGCTATCCACCACCTTGTGGCCGTTAAATTCAATACTCAGATTCTGTGCTGTCAGTAGGGGGTCAGTCATGATGTGGATCCAGTAAGTCGCGCAGGTCGTCGCCCAACAGGTTAAATGCCAGACTGCTGATCAGGATCGCACAGCCAGGGATCGCGGCGATCCACCACTGATCGAAGATCACCTGCATCCCATCGGCGACCATCGATCCCCATTCTGCCATCGGCGGCCGGGCACCTAGCCCCAGGAATCCCAGACCGGCGGCGGCTAGAATAATCCCCGCCAGATCCAAAGCCAACCGGACGACGGCAGAAGGCAGGCACATCGGCAGTATATGGCCCCACAGCAGGCGTGGCCCCTGAATGCCCATCATTTCGGCGGCAGCCAGGTAGTCGCTTTTACGCAGCAGTTGGATCTCGGCTCTGGCCTGACGGGCATAGGCGGGCCAGGTGGTGAGTGCCAACGCCAACGCACCGTTGACCAATCCAGGGCCGAGCATTGCCACAAAGGCGAAGGCCAGGATCAGCCGTGGCATCGACATGACCACGTCAGTAAAGCGCATCAGCACGCGCTCCAGCCAGCCGCCGTAGTAGCCGGATAACACACCGATCAGCAGGCCAAGCGGCAGGGTAATTGCCGTGACCAGCAGCACCAGCCCAAGGGTTGGTCGGGTGCCGTAGATCAGGCGGGAAAGCACGTCGCGGCCGTAGCTGTCGGTGCCAAGCCAATGGCCCGCGCCAGGCGGCAATAGGCGGTTGGCAGCGTTTTGCCAGTTGGGATCAACAGGTGCCAACCAAGGCGCGAACAGCGCTATCAGCACCAGTAACAGCAGAATGGTGGCTCCGCAGGTGGCGGAAGGCGAACGTTTAAGTAGCGTCATGGTCATTGGCGCGCCCTCGGATCAAGCAGGCGTACCAGCAGGTCGGTGAGATTGTTGATAATGACAAAGCACAGGCCGATCAGCAGCGTACCGCCCATGATGGCGGTGGTGTCCCCGGCAAATAGCGCAGTGGTCAGATAGCGGCCAATGCCAGGCCATGAGAACACGGTTTCGGTCAGAACCGCCCCCTCCAGCATGCTGGTATAAGCTAGGGCGATCACCGTCAGCAGGGTACCGCTGATATTGGGCAGTACGTGGCGGAACATGATGCGCATCTCGCTGGCCCCTTTGGCGCGCGCCAGGGTGATGTACTCTTTATTCAGTTCGCTCAGGCAGGCGGAACGGGTCAGGCGGGTAATGCTGGCTAAAGAATAATAAGCCAGCAGGCAAACCGGCAGCACCAGATGTGCCAACGCATTGCGCACGGCCCCCGCATCGCCGGAAAGCCAGGTATCAATCAGCGCGAAGCCGGTTTTGGCCTCCACGGTGTATTGGTAGATATCGTCTAACCGCCCCGGCCCGGCGCTCCACTGTAGCTTGGCGTAGAACAGCAACAGCAACAGTAGCCCCAGCCAGAAGATGGGTACCGAGTTGCCGAGGAGGGTAATAAAACGCACGCTGATATCCAGCTTGCTGCCGGCAAAACGCGCGCACAAGACGCCGGCCATTACGCCGAGCGGGGCACCAATCACTAACGATAGCGTTGCTAATTCCAACGTGGCCGGGAAAGCATGTAGCAAATCCAGCAACACTGGTTGGCCGGTGGCGCTGGCGGTGCCGAGATCGCCATGGGCCAGCCGCTCCAGATAGTGCCAGAACTGCACCGGTAAAGAGCGATCCAGGCCAAGTTGCTGTTTTACCTGCTCATAAGTGGCTGTGCTGGCGTGATCGCCGACGATCTGCAACACGCGATCCACTGGCGACAGCGCAGACAGTAAGAAGGTGATCAACAACAGGCCGAACAGGGTCAGCGCCAGCGTGAGTAGCCCCTGCGCCAATCCCCAAAGACGACGCCAAGAACGGCTTCCTGGCGTGGATTTTATTGCTACCGACATGACAATCCTGATTATTTGCTAACGCGATCGTAATAGACCATATCCGCATTCAGGCCCTGTTGATAGCCTTTGACGTTATCGCGCAGCACCACCTGCGTTTTGGCCTGATCGATAAACACATACGGTGAGCTACGCTGTAATTCCTGCTGCATGGCGGTATAGAGCGCGGTGCGTTTGGCTGGATCGGCCTCTGCTACTGCTGCCAGCGTTTGTTTGCTCAACCCAGGGATCTGCCAACTGTTCAGCCCGGCTACCGTGCTGCTTTTGCCATCGTTATAGGCGAAGGCGCTGGCATTGGAGTGCGCATCGAAGTAATCCGGGATCCACAGGCGGATCGCTGCCTGATGTTGCTTGGCGCGTACGCGGGCATAGACCTGGCTACCGGCGGCAGGCAACAGATCGAGCTTCACGCCACCTTGGGCAAAGCTTGCCTGCAACGACTGGGCGATGGTGATAAACGGCGGTTTGTTTTCCACGTCCAGCGTCAGGCTGGCATTGGTGATCCCGGCTTTTTCAAGGATCGCCTTGGCTTTGGCCGGATCGAAGCTGAACGGGTTATCTTCCAGCGCCCCCGGCAGGCCGACCGGCAGGAAGCTTTGATGGACGAAGTATTGCCCTTTCAGCAGATCTTTGGTGATGCCTTGATAATCCACCAGATAGCGGGCTGCTTCCCAGAAGGCCGGGTTCTTGAGCAGCGGGTTGGCGGTATTTCCGGTGTTGAACACCAGATAGTTCTGCTCGGCGGAAGGGATTTCCAGCACCTTCACACCAGCCTGGCTTTTCAGCGCGGCGGTTTGATCCGGGCCGAGTTCACGCGCCACGTCGGCATCCCCTTGCTGGATTAGCAGACGGCGCGCACTTGGGTCTGGCACGTTTTTGATAATGATGTTGCTTAGCAGTGGCTTATCGCCCGGTGAAGTTGGGTTGGCATCCAGCACGATCGCCTGATGCGGCTGGTAAACCCGCATCTTGAACGGGCCGCTACCCGCAGAGTGCATCTTCAACCAAGCGTTGCCAAAGTCATCACTCTTCACGTTGGGCTGCACGGCTTTGCTGTCGACGATTGAAGCGATCGGCGTCGAGAGGATATTCAGGGCAACCGCCGGGCTGACGTCTGCCGTCCAGCTCAGTTGCACGGAATGGGCGTCGATCTTTTTCAACTGCTGTTCGATGTTGTCCGGCTGCCAGCCGAGCACGTTGAGGATAAACGCTGGTGACTTGTTCATCTTCACCGCGCGGGTGTAAGAGAAAATCACGTCGTCGGCGGTCAGCGGGTTACCGGAGGAAAACGTTGCCTGTGGGCGCAGTTTGACCGTCAGGGTCTTGGCGGCGGCATCATCTTGCCAGCTTTCCGCCAGCACCGGGATCACCTTGGCTGGATTATCACGATCGGCCTGCACCAGGCGTTGATAGAGGCTGGGTAGGGTCTGGATGCTGGAAAGCTCATTGGCTTCCGCCGGATCCAGGCTCACAATATCATCCAGTGACTGCACCACCACCAGCGTATTCGGTGGCGTGGCGGCCAGTGCCGTGGTGGAGAGGGCGGCAAGAATAAACAGCGGCAAGACTTTGGCTTTCATAGACGTTTTCCCTTAAATGTGCCGATAAACCAGAAAGGAGAAGAGGTTGTTATCGTTGGTTTTTTCACGGCATTTTCGCCGCCAGAATGACACGGTAGAACGCCGCTAAAAAACAGGCAAAGGTCGTTGTGTTATTTGATATAGCGAAAAGAACTATAAAGCCTGGCGGGAGGGTTAGCGAGTAAAAACCCTTCATATAGAAGGGTTTTTAGGGTTTATTTTAAAGCGTCTTGCTCAAAGTGGCGACCATCACTGCCTTGATAGTGTGCAGGCGGTTCTCTGCCTGATCAAACACGATGCTGTGTGTGGATTCGAATACCTCGTTGGTCACTTCCATACCGCCGTGCATGCCATACTGCTCGGCCATCTGTTTACCCAACGTGGTTTGATCGTCATGGAATGCTGGCAGGCAGTGCAGGAACTTCACCTGTGGGTTGCCGGTTAGTTTGACCATCGCCATATTCACCTGATACGGCCTGAGCAGGGCAATCCGCTCCTGCCAGACTTCTTTGGCTTCCCCCATTGAGACCCACACGTCGGTATACAGGAAATCGGCACCTTGCACGCCTTCGGCAATATCTTCCGTCAGGGTGATTTTGCCACCTGTCTGCTGCGCTAGCTCCTGGCATTCTGCAACCAGTTCGGCCTGCGGCCAACAGGCTTTTGGCGCGACCAACCGCAAATCCATGCCCACCAGCGCGGCGGCTTCCAACAGGGTATTCCCCATGTTGTTGCGCGCATCGCCAACGTAGGCAAATTTCACCTCGCTCAACGCTTTCCCCGGCAGGTGTTCACGCACGGTGAGCAGATCCGCCAGCAGTTGGGTGGGGTGGAACTCGTTGGTCAGGCCATTCCATACCGGCACTCCAGCATGTTCTGCCAAGGTTTCCACCAAACACTGGCCAAAACCACGATATTGAATACCGTCGTACATCCGGCCCAGCACTCGGGCGGTATCTTTCATCGACTCTTTATGGCCGATCTGGCTGCCGCTTGGGCCAAGATAGGTTACCTGAGCGCCCTGATCGAATGCGGCAACTTCGAAAGAGCATCGGGTACGGGTGGAGTCTTTTTCGAAGATGAGCGCAATATTCTTGCCTTGCAGATGGCGGGTTTCCTGGCCTTGCTTCTTGGCCTGCTTCAGATCGGCGGCCAACTGCAAGAAGGACTGGATCTCGCTGGGGGTAAAATCCATTAATCTCAAAAAGTGACGACTGTAGAACGGGTTCATCTGGCTCATCTCCGTAAATCCCTATCGTTTTGATTGAATTTAAATTCACTTTATATGTATGAATATTCAATTTCAACCCCAAGACAGAAATCTTTCACGTTTATCGTGGCAGCGGTGACAGCGGTGTGTGAAAATAGAAGTAACGAAGCCCATTTTATTGAGGATAGAGGCATGGCAAACCGCGAATTGCTGGAAGAACAACGTGAAGAAACCCGCCTGATCATCGAAGAACTGCTGGAAGACGGCAGCGATCCGGATGCGCTCTACACTATCGAGCACCATTTCTCTGCCGAAAAGTTTGAAGTTTTGGAGCAGGCCGCCGTGGAAGCCTTCAAGCTGGGCTACGAAGTGACCGATGCCGAAGAGCTGGAAGTGGAAGATGGCTCCATGGTGATGTGCTGTGACGTGATCAGCGAAGTTGCGCTGAATGCCGAGCTGATCGACAGCCAGGTAGAACAACTGGTGGCACTGGCAGAAAAATGCGGTGTCAATTACGACGGTTGGGGCACCTACTATGAAGATCCGAACGGTGAAGAAGGCGACGAAGAAGAAGACGGCGACTTTATTGATGAAGACGACGACGGCAAACGTCATTAATTAAATCCTGCGGGCTGGCGCAAGTTAGCCCCTGATAGAACCCGATGAAATACCAATCTCTGTTATCCCCGATTTTAAACTTCCTGCATTGTGAAACCCCGGATGGATGGATCGAAGCGGCCCGTCGCCCGGAAAACCTGCCACTGTTGCTGACCGACCACTTGGTATGCGAGCTAAAAGCAGCGCAGACCGGCATGTGGCTGATCCGCCGCTATGTGGCCGATAAAGAGAGTGGCGATGCCCTGTTGGCGCTGCTGAGGCCCTATGAGGCGTTTGTGCACGAGGCGCAGGAAGTACCGGAAGAGCTGTTCCGCCAGAGCGCGTTTACCAGGAAGATCCTACCGAAGAATGGCTCGGCCTATGGCCAGGATCTGGTCGACAAAATGGTGTTGTTGATCAAAGAAGAGCTGCATCACTTCTCGCAGGTGCTGGAGATCATGCAGGCTCGGCAGATCCCTTATAGAAAGATAACTGCCAGCCGCTATGCCAAAAGCATGATCCGCGAGGTGCGCACTCACGATCCGGCCACTCTGATCGATAAGCTGATCTGCGGCGCGTATATCGAGGCCCGCTCCTGCGAACGCTTCGCCAAGCTGGCCCCGTTCCTGGACGATGAGCTGAACCGGTTTTACGTCTCGCTGCTGCGTTCTGAAGCCCGCCATTACCAGGATTACCTGACGCTGGCAGAGCAGATTGCCGGGGGCGATATCAGCGAACGCGTGGCGTTTTTTGGCCAGTTGGAGGCGGAACTGATCCGCTCACCGGACACCGAGTTCCGTTTCCACAGCGGCGTGCCGGTGGCGTGAAGGGATTACAGCGTTTTCCCTAATATCAAATCCACCGCCTTCTCGGCCAGCATAATGGTGGGAGCATTAGTGTTGCCGCTGGTGACCTGCGGCATCACCGAACAGTCGACCACCCGCAGGTGCTCAAAGCCATGCACTCTTAGCTGCAAGTCGGTCACCGAGTCCTCCGTATTTTGCCCCATCCGGCAACTACCCACCGGGTGATAGACCGTCTTGCAGAAGTTACGCACAAACTCCTCCATCTGCGCCTCATCGTTCACCCACGCCGGTTGTGGCATCAGCAGATCTTTAATCAGCGGCTTGAGAGAGGCGGTTTCCAGGAAGCGCAGGCCAAATTTCACCGCGCGAATGCTGCCCGCCAGATCGTCTGGATGACCAAGGTAGTTGGCCTGGAGCTTGACCGGATCGGCAGGGTTGCGGCTACGTAGCTGCACCTGACCGCGCGCTTTGGGTTGCAGATAGCCTACCTTGAGCGACATGCCGTGGATCGCCGGTAGCGGTTCGCCTGGCACGTCGTCCCAACTGTCCAGTATCGGCAGGAAATGCACCTGTACGTCTGGCCTGCCATTGCCCAGGGAGTCTGCAAAGGCGGCACCCTCCAGTACGTTAGAGGTCAAGACGCCGCTGCGAAATGCCAGCCACTCGGCTCCGTGGCGTAGCGCTTGCAAGCCCCGATCGGCACCGAACAGGCTGACAGGTTCACGGGTACTGACGTTAATCGACATATGCAGGTGATCGTGGAAGTTTTTGCCCACCGGCAGATCGGCCAGCGGCGTAATACCCAACTGCTCCAGATGTTCGCGCGGACCAATGCCGGACAGCATCAGGATCTTCGGTGAGCCAATCGCCCCGGCGCTGAGGATCACTTCCTGGCTGGCGTGGGCGACGATCTCATTGCCACCGTTCAGGCTGTAGACCACTCCAGTTGCCACGTTGTTTTCGAACGTGACGCGATGCACCAGCGCGTTGAGTTTCACCACTAGCCGCGAGTTATCGCGCACGGCTTGCAGATAGGTGCGGGAGGTGCTGGCGCGTTCTCCATTGTGGGTGGTGGTTTGGTAGAACCCTACGCCGTGTTGGCTGGCGCCATTAAAGTCGTTGCGATAGGGCAGGTCCAACTCCTGGCCCGCGCGGATAAATGCCATGCTGAGTGGATGGCGATAACGGTTCTCGCTGACGGGCAACAACCCTTCGGTGCCGTGATACTCATCCGCCAGGCTTTCATTGGCTTCGGCGCGTTTGAAGTAGGGCAGCACGTCCTGATAGCTCCAGCCGGTACAGCCATACTGTTGTGCCCAGTCGTCGTAATCCTGCGGTTGGCCACGCAGATAGATCATCCCGTTGACCGAGCTACTGCCACCCAGCACCTTGCCCTGGGCGATTTGCATGCGGCGGTTATTGGCGTGCGGCTCTGGCTCGGTTTCATATGGCCAGCTCTTCTTGGCGATGATCTTGGCGACCCCGGCGGGCATTTTGATAAACAGATTATTGTCGTCGCCACCGGCTTCCAGCAGCAGGATGCGGGCCTGGGTTCGGCGGATGAGTTGGGCTGCCAGCACGCAACCCGCTGAGCCTGCGCCAACAATGATGTAATCGAAGTTATTTTCTGACATGACCGTTCCCTGTGCGTGATGGTTGGAGACTGTCATGGCAGAGTAACTCAGAGGAAGGGTAGGTCAATTTACGATCGTTAATTTATTAACGAATATCACAATAAATTTACATTACAGAACTGAGCATCAGTTTAACTGTCTGAAATATAAAATTACCGTGCGAATTTTTGAATAATGTTGATGTTAATAATTTTTGTGTGAGTGATGTGTTCTCTCCCTCACCCCAACCCTCTCCCCAAGGAGAGGGAGCCGATAGGCGCAGTTGTCAGGTAAAGAAGTTAATTGGTAACAGGGGGGATATCGAGGGTGTATACCGTAATTAAGTTGTGGCACATTCGGTCCCCTCTCCCTGTGGGAGAGGGTTAGGGTGAGGGGCCATTGCGGCGGTTAAAGCGCCTTCAGCATGGTGACTTCGCAGTCGCCGTGGCCGGTATTGCCCATGGCACAGCCGATATGCTCAAAACCAAGATGTTCATACAGACCGATCGCCTGCTGCAACGTGGCGGTCGTTTCCAGATAACAACGGCCGAACCCCTGCTGGCGGGCAAACTCCAGCGCCTGCAGCGCCAAGCGTTTTGCCAAACCTTTGCCACGCAGCACCGGCAGGAAATACATTTTCTGTAATTCGCAAACGTCGATCTCACCGCCCTGCAGCGGCGCAATGCCACCACCACCGGCAATCTGACCGTCTATCTCCACCACCCAGTAAGCACTGCGCGGTTGGCTATAGAGTTGGAACAAGGCGTCCAGATTGGGATCGGAAACAGTATAGCCTTTATCCGCCGTCAGGCCATGCTCGGCGGAGACTGCGCGAATGACGTGAGCAATAGCGGCATTGTCATCGTCTGTGATGGGGCGCACCAGCAGGTGCACCGGAGTAGCTATAGTCATAACTTTTACTCGCCAGGGATAAATCCACCGATGGTGAAAGCCGTGATTTATCGTGATATGAAGGGTTTATTACGCTGTAATACCACTTTCCACCGAGGGATTGCAAGTTGCCGCTTCATGGCAGGTTGCAGATCAATACTGGGCCCTGAGTGCCGGAAATCAGCATCATATGTTGGTCAATTTCATCTATCTTCAGGAAAATAAAGCTCTTGGGTAATGTGTAAGACAGATGTTTGGCCACCAGATCGTCTGTCAGGTTATCATGACCTGCCTTACTGAAGTTAGCGACGGTGACCTCATAGATATCGCTATTACTTTTGTTTCTATAGTTAAAATCTATCGTCCTGGCTACGGTATATCTCTTGCCATCGTTGAACACTTCCCCGCGCATATCTTCGTAACCATAGCCCGTATCGATAAAATTAACACGAAGAAATAAGATATATTCGAAATTATGACTGTCATCGTTTAATTTGAAGTTGATGGTTGCCTGACATACGTTATTATGGAACTTATGTGCGGAGGATGAAGATATAAATAAATAAGTGCCTAATACCGAGAGTGAAATAATAAAAAAACAAGTGATATGAAGGTATAGTTTTCTTTTCATGATGTTACCAGCTCACTCTGGCTGTGAAACAGTTATTGGTATCATCTGCCTGTTCGCATCGGGTTAACATGCTGTAAATGCCTTTTTTTTCCTTGATCTGGCTTGTATTATTGTAATAATAAAAATAAACATTATCGCCACAGCTGAGCCCAAACATGTTGGCCATATTATTAACCCTCACCATGGCATCGCTATCTTTCCGCTGACTTTTTTTACTGTCGGTGAGGTAATATACCGGGCACTGGTCAATACTCCCCAACTGTAAATGGTTTTGCTGTACCGGTGATTTGAAGTGTGGTGTTATCAACCGCGTCAGGGTGATAGCTGCCAGCAGGATAAGGGCGTATACGGCCAGGTGCTTTTTTATCTGGCGTGTAGGACTCCTTGCCATTTTTACCAAAGGGTCATCGCTAAACTGAGGAGGATTTTCGCTGTGTGTCCCCCTTGCGGATTGCTCTGTAGCCGGGTCCACTATGGTGATGGCGATATCCAAAGAGAACATATACCCCTGCCTGGGCACGGTAATGATGGGTTGCTTGTTTAGATGCTTGAGAAAAATCCCGCGCAAAGTACTAAGGTACTGATTTAACGTGTGTGATGAACCCGTTTTGCCATAGTCATCCCAAACTTTGGCTAAAAATTCGTCTTTGGTGATCAGTTGACCCTGCTGACTGACTAACAGCAAAAGAATACGGTTTAACACCGGGGTCAACGTAACAATATCTTCAGCCCCACTTTCCAGAACACGTATCGTTCCATCGTCAGGCTGGTACAGAATGTTATCATCAAAGATGTAGTTCACTTGATGTCCTTGGCTGGAACCCATTTGAGTCGTATGTCTTTTATTTTCAATGTAAAACCTTTAAACCTTGAGATCAGGTTTAACTCGCTGATAGTGAATGCTAACCATCGAAGGAAGCGCGCGTTCTCTGTTTATAATCAAGATGAAATTTCTTATCTCCTTGAAAATAAATGTTTTTCGCATCAAGCGTTTTGAATGGGCAGAATTTTCATGGCAGGAAACGCGATCCTCTGAAACCGACGATGTAAACATTATCAATGATTATGCGCGTACGTAATTATAAACCATGTCATCAAAAATTCAATGATCAGTTTGTTACTTTCTTATTGAATTCTCATGCATAAAAGTTGAAGTATATGATGAAAAATAACCAAGGCCAGCATTTTTTGTAGACGTTTATTGCGCTGTTGTTGAGATGTTTAGCCATCAAATGGCGATTTCTTTACAACTTACCGAGATTTATGGCGTTATGTGTCATTAATGGCGATAAAACAGTGGAATATAATTATGAAATAGAATGGGTGGAGATCTTTGGTTTGCTATAAAAGATAATTGTTATTAAATATTAACTATGGATTGTTTGCAATAAGCCAGCTTAATATTCTGCATTTTATGACCTATGCAAGTAGGTATTTTGAGTGATTGTGCTACTCGGTTAGTGAATTGTAATAACCTGCTCATCCTTTAAGATTAAACTTAGTTTTATAGGGGGGCTTATGGGGTATAAAAAAGGGAGTAATGTCAAATGCTGTGGCTATGCATTAGGCGAGAATGTTTTATTTTATTTTAAAGATAACGTTTTAATTAATTTCAGTAAAAGTAAATTTGGCCGCGTGCAGATAAGGGCAACCATGGCTAATCTGCTGTCCTACTTGCTGGTGAATTCGGCTAAAAATTACATTGCCGATGATGAAATCATGTCCGAGGTATGGGAGCAGAACAATTTGCGCGCTTCTTCACAACGGTTATGGCAGGTTTCACGCGATCTGAAGTTTAAATTACATGAAATTGGTTTGGAGGCGGAGCTTTTTACCCGTGTCGAGCGTAAAGGATTTGCCGTTAACACTAGTTTAGTGGTGCCTATCTATTGTGAGTACGATCCTTCGTTTCCGTTTGTGCTGAGACATTAGATAACGCTTAACCCGATTGCTATAGCTAAGGGGCGCAGAGAGCTCATGAAGCTCCTGACTCACTGGTTACGCTTTAAAATTGCTGTTTTCCAGTCAAACTAATAGAATTATTGCGATTGCTCAATATAAAATATTGCACAGTGTTCGTTTGATGCATTTAAATGATTAGGATAAGGGTTTTTTAACGAGTCGTGCAGTTTTTTATGGCGAAAAGCATCTATTTCATCAAAAAGAATGTTTTAAAAAAACTCCGCGGGGATAATTGGCTCCACAAATTCGTAGGGTAAGTCACCGAGGGAAATACGCACTCCATTCAAATATACCAGTTAGATAATACATCCTTATGCTGGTGTGGATGAGTGGTAAGGTATTGCATGGTGATAGGGGTTTGAAGGTTTAAATATAAAATTAGTCGGTTGCTGCTTGTCTGTTTTTAATACTCATTAATGTATTTTTTTTTACCAATTAAGTACCGCTGTAAGCCTTACATAGGTATGTTTGGCTCTTTTATCATTAAATAAATCAAGGAAGTTAAAATGCGTAAATCTCTATTAACTATGGCTCCTGTTGCACTGGCACTGCTGGCCTGTTCCGGCACGGTTAATGCCTCCTCTAACGCCCAGATGACCATCACGGCTAACGTGGTTGCCGCTACCTGCGACGTGTCCGTATCCAGTCCTACTCTGGACTTGGGCAACTACGCCAAATCTGCCTTCACCGGTATCGCCACCCCGGTCGCCAGCAGCGTTAAAACCTTCACCGTTGGCTTGAGCAACTGTGATGCGCCAATCGCTGCAGGTGACACCGCAAACCTGGTGATTTCTGGCCAGACTCTGGGCGGTAACCCGAACATCTTTAACAGCACCGGTACTAACACCGGCGTGATGATTAGCCAGGTTTCTACCCCGGCCACCTACCTCAAAGCGGGTGACAAACTGGCGGTGGCTACCGCGGGCGATCCTGCTGCTGCCGGCGATTTTAATGGAAAAGCACTGAGCCTGCAGGCTGGCCTGGCCTCAACCTCTGCGACTCCGGATATTGGCGCGGTTAGCGCTCCAGTTGTCTTCAGCTTTGCCTACAACTGATGATTTTCAGCGGGCCTCTCTGGCCCGCTTTTTCCGGAGGCGATATGCCACGCTTTATTTCATGGTTTTCGCTGCTGCCCGTTCTGTTTGTCACCGCCTTCCAGGTGCAGGCTGATGGTTTCGGTATTAACGCCACCCGGCTGATTTACCCCGAAAATGCCAGCAGTATCAGTTTGACCCTGCGTAACACGCAACCCCATACGCCTTATCTGGTGCAAACCAGCATCAGCCGCCAGCAGCAGACGCTGGAGCCGGCACCCTTTACCGTTACGCCACCGCTGTTTCGCCTGGAGCCGATAAGCGTTAACCAATTGCGCATTGCCTTTACTGGTGCATCACTGCCGGGCAATCGCGAATCCGTTTTCTATTTGCATGCCAAAGCCATTCCGGCGGGTACGCAGGCAGGGGCTTCACAACAGGATGATGGCGTTCAGGGCAGTGCCCGCTTTGGTGTCGGCAATATCATCAAGCTGTTTTATCGCCCGGCAGGTCTGCGCGGTTCCGCCGAAGAAGCACAGCAAGGGCTGCAGTTTACCCGTGTTTCGGGTGGGTTACAGGTCAGCAATCCCTCTCCTTACTTTGTCAGCCTGGCGATGTTGGAAGCAGACGGCAAAAAGCTGGCGCTGGATACCCCTGCTGCGTTGATGCTGGCCCCCGAGGGTAGCCATACCTGGCCTGTTTCTGCCGTTCGCCAGGTCAAATGGCAAACGATTAATGATACCGGAGGCACCAGTGCGTTCAACGCGACCCTACCTTAACGGACTGTTGATGGCCCTGCTAACCGCCGGCGGCCTGATGTCGGCAACCGCTTCTGCCATCACGTTGAATTTTTCCGCCACGCTGTTTAACGGGACCTGCTCGCTCAACCTGGACAAAAGTACGCTGCCCCTGGGAAACGTGTCACTTTCAGAGCTTAGGCCAGCACAGCTGTTCATTGCCCAGCCGTTTACGCTTACCGTATCCGACTGCACAGGCACCGAAGGCGATAGCCTCACGCCAGTGGTGGCTATCAGCGGCCCGGGCGTCAGCCAGGACAACCGGTGGCTGTTTCGTCATGCCGGTTCGGCAGACGGTGCCGGGATCATGGTCATAAAAAGTGATTCCCTGCCTGCTCACAGTCAGCCGGAAATCAAGGGTGGTACTGCCCTGCCGCTTGCCTCCGTAGGCAAACTGCCCGTCGCGCAGTCGCACACATTTTACGCTGGCGTCAGCTGCATGAGCACCACCCGCTGCACCGATGTTGGCACCGGGGCCATTACGGCCAGCCTGATGTTTATTTTTGCCTATCAGTGAGGGCGTGATGAGACTCTCCTCTTTCGCCGTTGTACTGGGTGTGCTGCTGATGCTGCCCGCGTTTTTTGCCCAGGCGCAGCAGGGCGGCATCAGCCTGAACCAGACCCGGGTCATTTTTGCCGCCACAGACAAGGCGCAGATTATCACGGTGAACAATGCCGATAGCCGCAGTTGGCTGATCCAGAGCCGCATGGAGGCTGGTACAAAGGGTGTGGAACCCCCTTTTATCGTGACGCCGCCGCTGTTTAACCTTAAAGGACAGAGCAGCCAACTGCTGCGCATTTTACCCAAAGATCACTCCCTGTCCACCGATCGGGAATCGCTGTTTTACCTCTCGGTTACGGCTATTCCGTCGCAGGCCGGGCCGCTACCGGAGGAGGGGAAGCTCTCTCTTGGGCTGCGTTTTGTCCTCAAGCTTTTTTATCGCCCGGGTGGATTGGCGATCTCGCCCGACGAGGCCGCCTGCCGTTTGCACGTGAGCAGCGATTCACAGGGTTTGCGGATAGCCAACCCCACGCCCTATTTTCAGACCCTGGGCAGGCTGTCGGTAGATGGGCGGGCGGTGGACATTGAACCCCAGCAGTCGATGGTCGCGCCCCAGAGCAGCCTAACCCTGGCCAGGCAGAGCTCCGCTCAGCGGGCAAGCTGGCAGACCGTCACCGATCACGGTGGATTGTCCGTGCCCTGCAATCAGACACTTTGAACAATAACGGATAGACATTATGACGCGTTTTTTATACCTCATCATCGCCAGCCTGCTGCTGACCGTCGGTCCTGCCGCTGCCAGCGCGCAAGACAGCGACCCAGCGGGTATCTCGTTTCGCGTGCTGCGGGTCATTTACCCCGAGGCGGAAAAAAATGGTGTGACCCTGACGGCGTACAACTCCACCCCGGAGGCTTATCTGATGCAGTCGTGGGTTCGCCCGGTCGATCTGACGACCGGTGATGTCGACCTTCACACGCAGACTCAGCCTGCCATGCCCTTTGTGGTGACGCCGCCGCTGGCGCGGCTGGAAGCAAACGGCGAGCTGGCTCTGCGCATCCGCCGCAGCGACGTTCCGTTGCCGAGCGATCGCGAATCGGTGTTTTTTATCTCGATGAAGGCCATGCCGCAACAGCAGGAGGAGCAGCAGCAGGAAAAAATGGTGATGACGGTGGTGAGTAACCTCAAGCTGTTTTACCGCCCTGCCGGGCTCAGTAAACGAGCGGTCGAAGAGATGGCGCCGAAGCTGACGTTCCAGCGGGAAGACAACCGCCTGGTCGCCAGCAACCCGACGCCATATTGGTTGACCTTCTCACACCTGGCGGTGGCCGGTGTTGAACTGGGTAAAGCCGATCTGCGCCTGATGGTGCCGCCTTTCGGACAGCAGTCTTACCCTCTTCCTGCAACCCCGCAGGGCAAGGTGACCTGGAAACTGATTGATGAGGACGGCTGGGACACGCCCGTTGTACAGCAAGCGCTATAGCATTTTTACCCAGGCCTAGCCTGGACAGGAACAATTATTCAAACGGATATGAACACCATGAGAATACATCCTCTTGCCGCCGCACTCTCGCCGCTGCTGTTTGGCAGTCTGTTTACCGTTGCTACCCCGCTAGCCTGGGGCCGAGACTACTTTGATCCCGCTTTGCTGTCGCTGGACGGCCAGGCGGTGGTGACCGACTTGAGCGCCTTTGAAACCGCAGGGAAAACGCCTGCGGGGACCTACCTGGTCACGCTATTGGTTAACCAGCAGGATCTGGGGCAGTTCAACATCGTCTTTGCCGACGATGCGGGTGGCAAGGCAATGCCGGAACTGACGCCAGCGATGCTGGCGCAAGCTGGCGTCAACGTCGCCGCGCTACCCACGTTCAGCGGCCTGCCGGCTGATAAGCCGATCAACGACCTGAAAGCGCTGATCCCCGAGGCGCGGGTGCACTTTGATTTTCCACAGCAGCGTCTGGAGCTGAGTATCCCACAGATTGCCATGAAGCCACATGCCCGGGGCGCGGTCGATCCCGCCAACTGGGATGATGGCGTCTCGGCTTTTATGCTGAATTACTCCCTCAACGCCGGTCACAGCCGACAGAACGGACGCCACGGGCAAGCTGACAGCGATCAGAGCAACCTGTTTGGCAACTTTCGCAGCGGGCTTAACTGGCAGGCGTGGCGACTGCGTAGCGACATGAGCTATACCCGCAGCGAAAGCCGTAGCGGAGATAACGATACGCAGCGCGATGAGAAAATCCAGTTTTCCAGCACCTATCTGCAGCGGGATATCCGCGCCTGGCGTGCGGATATCCTGGTCGGCGAGAGCTTTACCGGCCACGATGTCTTCGACGGTATCCCTTTTCGCGGTGCCAAACTCAGCTCCAGTGAGGAGATGTTGCCGAGTAGCCTGCGTGGCTTCGCGCCGGTGGTCACCGGCATTGCCCAGAGCAACGCCCGGGTCAGCATCAGCCAGAACGGCAACGTGGTGTATCAAAGCTATGTTGCGCCTGGGCCGTTTCGTATCGACGATCTGTACCAGACCGGCCAAGGCGGTGACCTGACCGTCACCATTACCGAGGCGGACGGCAGCGTACGCACCTCGACCCAGACCTTCTCGGCACTGCCGGTGATGCAGCGCCCTGGCGGGCTGAAGTATGAGCTGACCGCAGGGCGCTACAACGGTGGCGTGACGGTTGGCTCGCGCGAGGCTGAATTTGCGCTGGGTACGCTGATCTACGGTCTGCCACATAACGTCACGCTGTACGGCGGCGGGCTGGTCGCGAAAGATTATCTTTCGGCGGTGGGCGGCAGCGGCGTGTCGCTGGGGGCGTTCGGGGCCTTCTCTGCGGATATCACACTGTCATCCGCCACGCAGCACGAGGGTCAGAACCGCAGCGGGCAGTCCTACCGCATGCGCTATGCAAAAAGCCTGCTCGACACCGGCACCTCGGTTGACCTGACGGCTTACCGCTACTCCACCCGCCATTACCTGAGCTTTACGGACTTCAACACGATGGGGTACGGCCTCAGTGAGGGGCAGGTGCCCTGGGCACAGTCGCGCAAGCGTTCGGAGTTCCAGGTGCGGGTCAGCCAGCAACTGGGTTCCTATGGTTCGCTCTACCTTGCCGGTTCGCGCGAGGATTACTGGGGCCAGGAAGACACCAACACCACGCTGTCGGCCGGTTATAACGCCAACTTGAGGGGCGTCAGTTTCGGGCTGGCCTACAGCATCGACCGGATAAACGCCAGCGGGGAGTGGCCGCAAAACCGGCAGCTGTCGCTGAACGTTCAGGTGCCTTTCAGCCTGTTCAGCCCGGCAGCGGCCGTCAGCCGCAGCTACGCCAGCTATCAGTTGACCCATAACAGCCAGGGGGGCGTTCAACAGCAGGCGGGCATCAGCGGTACGGCACTGGACGACCGTCTGTCGTACAGCGCAATGGAAGGCTGGGGTAAAGGGAACAATGGCACCGCGACCAGCACGCTTAATACCGGTTGGCAGGGCAGCAAGGGAATGGTCAGCGCAGGCTACAGCTACAGTCGCGATGTGAATGCGGTCAACCTGAGCGGCAACGGCGGGGTGGTGATTCATCCCGGTGGCATCACGCTGGGCCAGCAACTGGGCACCTCGGTTGCGCTGGTGAGCGCGCCGGACGCCGGGGGCGTAGAGGTGATGAATGGCAATGTGCGAACCGACAGCCGGGGCTACGCGGTGGTGCCGTATCTCTCGCCCTACCAGAGTAATGCCGTCACGCTCAATCCGTCGACATTGCCGGACAACGTGGATCTGATGCAAAGCAGCGTCAACGTGTCCCCCACCAAAGGTGCCGTGGTGATGACAAAATTCGCCACCCGCGTCGGTTATCAGGCGCTGATCACGCTGACCCGCGCCGGGCAGCCAGTGCCCTTTGGCACGCTGGTCACGCTGGAGGACTCCGGTGATGAAAACCATAGCGGGATTATGGGCGATGCCGGACAGGTCTGGCTGAGCGGCCTGCCTGAACAGGGCCGCCTGCGGGCGGTATGGGGGCCGGGTACCGACCAACAGTGCCGGGCAACCTTCGATCTGGCCCGCGTCACGGTATCAACAAACAACCCGGTGCGTCCCCTGAAAGTTCATTGTGAGCAATAAAATGAAAAAAATTATACGTAAAATCAGTATGCTGGCCTTGATGGCCTCCGCGGTTTCCCCAGTCTCTGCCGAGGTGATCACCATCGGTAAAGGCAGTGGTGTGGTCTGGGAGGGGCTGCCCTTTAATCAGACGCTGAGTGGCTCATTACAAGACTCTGAGCTTATGCCCCGGTTTGGGCTGTTGTCCGTCTCCAGTTTCGAAGGTGTGTGTATGTCCACCAGCGCTCTGAAAAATATTGGTGGCCATATGGCTCTGCCTCTGGGGAATTCAGGGGCGGGGCTTGTCCCCCGCGCCACCGGCACAGCGACCTATTATCGCTATAACGGTAGCTATGAAACCCTGACGGGAACCGTCGGCCTTCCGGAGACGAAAGGGAGCACCACGGCGGGGGTAAGTACGACGTCCCCCAGTGGTTACGTATGGTGCCTCCCCCCGGCCATGACTAATGATTTCACTTTCTACCGTTCCGCTGGTCCCAGGACTGCGACCCTGTCAGGAACCTGGGTGATCGTCGCTGACGGGAATCAGAAAAGCGTAGAGGTGAGCGTGACTGCGATGTATTTTGGGAGCTATTCCAGAATACCACAAGGGGATAAAACCGTAGGTATTCTACCGACGAATATCACGCTGCGCATCTCCACGCTGGAATGCACGGTCAGCACCCCCACGGCGATTAATTTTAATGGCGTGATGCGCGACACGAAATCGGGGGCCGAACTCTCCAAGCTCTCCTATCCACTTGTGGCGACCTGCGGCCAGGTATCGGACAGAATCAACGCCAATATCAACCTGCAATTTCGTGCCTTAACCGGGCTGGAATCGGGGAATGTCGCCAGGCTCTCCCTGAACCAGGGTGGCGGTTACATTACCGGTGAGATAGATAACGTAACGGGAAGCGGACAATGCACTGCCGCAACCGGCATACGCTTTGATAACACGCCGATAAAAATAGGGGCTATCACCAGCGGCGAAGCCAGCAAAACCCTCACCAATCAGGTGACGTGGCGGTTGTGCTCTGGGGGCAGCAACCTGCCGACGGGGCCGGTAGACGCGGCGGCGGAGATGCTGGTCACCTTCAACTGATATAAGACAATATGGCCAACAGCCTATCCTGTAAGGGCTATTTCACCTGCTATTTTACACTCGGACAACGCTCGAAACCCTCAGGTACTGCTGGTACCTGAGGGTTTCTGCGTATTAGCCCCTCTGCGTTAATAACGTCTATCGAGATAGGGGTCAATAATGGCATGTCGTCAATTTATCATTTCAAAATAAATCTTTTCCTGATCAGGATTTTATGGTTTTTAATTCTTTTAAAACATTAAATAAGTTATAAATTAGAGTAATGTTTCATAAAAACAATTAAAACCAATATAATATTCTTTATAATTGAAGGAGGCATTAAGATATTTCAAGTCGATAGCACGGTCATTCAAACGTAGCTACCCACACCCTGTGTGACTAACGCGGTCAGTTAGGGCTAACCCTTTCCTTCTCACCTGTAGTGAGGGCCTCAGGGCAAACTAATATCCCGCTTATTGTTTTATTTTAGGGGTAAATGTTTATGTCCTAAATAAGGTCATTGTTGTTTGTGGTTATTGGTTTTTAACGAAAAAAATTGAATTATTATCCCATGGCAGGATTTTGTAATAAAAACAACTCTAGTAATAGAATGTTTGATATAAAATTTTGATGAAATAGCCTTATGGCTATCTATATTTAACATTTTTTAGTTTCTTGTAAGATCGGCCATACAGGGAGTTATAATCACGTATAAAGGAGCAAGGTGTTTCTATGTTTGCAGGTACTAGATTCTCATTATCACCCTTTAATCGAGTAAATTTAAGACCCTACGGTTTTAGGCTTTCAGAAAAAGTTATTTACCTCTCAGAGGAAAGGTTGTTAATTAACCATGATAAAGCATCTCTGGTTCGCATCCAATTACGGCAAACCATGGCCAATTTGTTACTGTTTCTTTTAAATAATGCAGACAAAAAATTTATTTCTGATGATGAGTTGATGGAGAAGGTCTGGGAAGAGAATGAATTAAGAGCCTCTACACACCGTTTATGGCAGGTGACGCGCGATCTTCGCCATAAATTGATTGAGGCGGGGCTGGAGAATGATCTTTTCTGCCGGGAAGGGAGAAAAGGTTTCGTTGTCAATCCTAAAGGTATTAGCCCTTTATTCCACTCGCATAGCGTGGATGTTGACGAGTAAGCACTTTGGTTGGTTAATTTTGCAGCACATTTTTCATTTCTCCAGGACTTTAAGGTTCAACTATGTCTAGACGATATTTTTTTTCTGATGACTTCTTTTTCCTAAACGGTATGCGTGAGTACTATAAGGATAGTCATTCAGTATTTGATTTTATCAATACTTGCGACGGTATGACCATCATCAAGGATGCAATTAAATCTTCGCGCAGTGATGATGTATTTATTCTTGCATTTGAGTGCAAGCAACTCTTAAAGGAGTTATTGCTGCTGGACAGCGACAAGTGTTTTAACTTTGTTATTGTCATCGACACACCTTTGAGTGCCGCAGGGGTAGCTATAGGCAGGTGGGTGGTAACCTCTAAATTCAATACGTTCTATGAGATGGGCCAGGCGATAGGGCCAAAATTGGCAGCCAGGAAGCCGCTCTTTTTTACCGAGCGTGAAAAAGAGGTATGGACATTACTACGAAGCGGCAAGACGGTCTATAAAATTGCCAAAGATTTCCGCTTGTCGCCTAAAACGGTCTATGGCTTAAGGTCTACCGCTCAACGGAAAATCTGCTTTGAGAGAAGAAACGAACTGGTTTATATCAAGTATGGTCGAGTATTTCACGGTTAAACCGACATGTTTCAAGCTGCGTTGTTCGGCGTGGGTCAGCGGAAACAAAAAAGCCAGTCAGCGTTAACTGACTGGCCAGATTATGATGGTCCGACCGGTTTTAGTGGTGGACCTGAGAGAAGCATTACAGCGCGGCGATGGTCGCCTGCTGTTCCTGTAGCTTCACTTTGCCTTCTTTACAGGCTGCCAGGCGCTCACGCTCTTTGGCCACCACCGCTTCCGGTGCGCGAGCCACAAAGCCTTCGTTGGACAGCTTGCCTTCGATAGACGCAATCTCACCATCCAGCTTGCCCATCTCTTTCGACAGGCGCGCGATTTCCGCATCCTTGTCGATAAAGCCTGCCATCGGTATCAGCAACTCGGCACCGTCGACCAGCTTGGTGACTGAAACCGGGCCTTTCTCGCCTGCAGGCAGCAGGGTGATCGAGCTCAGGCGCGCCAAGCGTTCGATAAAGCTCTGGTTTTCCTGCACACGACGTTGGGCATCACCATTGGCGTTACGCAGCAGCACTTCCAGCTGTTTGCTTGGCGAAATATTCATCTCGGCACGGATGTTACGCACTGCAACGATCGCCTGCTTGATCCACTCCAGATCGTTCAATGCCTGCTGGTCTTCCAGCGCGGCGTCGAAGGCCGGGAACGGCTGCAGCATGATGGTATCTGCGGTTTCACCGGTCAGAGGCTTGACGCGCTGCCAGATGGTTTCGGTGATAAATGGAATGATTGGGTGCGCCAGGCGCAGCAACGCTTCCAGCACGGTGATCAGCGTATTACGTGTGCCACGCTGTTCCGCTTCGCTACCGTTGATCACCACCGGCTTGGTCAATTCCAGATACCAGTCGCAGAACTGGTTCCAGGTGAATTCGTACAGGATGCCCGCTGCGATATCGAAGCGATAGGTGTCCAGCGCCTCACGGTAGGCTTTCACCGTACGGTTGAATTCTGCCAGGATCCAGCGGTCAGCCAGGGAGAGCTGCATTTCGCCGCCGTTGAAGCCACAGTCGTGCGCTTCGGTGTTCATCAGCACAAAGCGGCTGGCGTTCCACAGCTTGTTACAGAAGTTGCGGTAGCCTTCCAGGCGCTTCATATCCCAGTTAATGTCACGGCCAGTAGAGGCCAGTGCTGCCAGGGTGAAGCGCAGGGCGTCGGTGCCGTGCGGTTCAATGCCGTTCGGGAACTGCTTCTCGGTACGCTTGCGGATTTTCTCTGCCAGCTGCGGCTGCATCATGTTGCCAGTACGTTTCTCCAGCAGGTCTTCCAGCGAGATACCGTCAACCATATCCAGCGGATCGATGACGTTACCCTTCGACTTGGACATCTTCTGCCCTTCGTCGTCACGGATCAGGCCGGTCATATAGACGGTCTTGAACGGCACCTGCGGCTTGCCGTTTTCGTCTTTGACGAAGTGCATGGTCAACATGATCATGCGGGCAATCCAGAAGAAGATGATGTCGAAGCCGCTGACAAGCACGCTGGTCGGGTGGAAGGTCTTCAGATCTGGAGTCTGCTCTGGCCAACCCAGAGTAGAGAAGGTCCACAGGCCGGAGGAGAACCAGGTATCCAGTACGTCTTCGTCCTGGTTCAGTGCTACGTCGGCACCCAGGTTGTTTTCGCGGCGCACTTCTTCTTCAGTGCGGCCAACGTAGACTTTGCCTTCGGCGTCGTACCAGGCCGGGATGCGGTGGCCCCACCACAGCTGACGGGAGATACACCAGTCCTGAATATCACGCATCCAGCTGAAGTACATGTTTTCGTACTGCTTAGGCACGAACTGGATCTCACCTTGCTCAACCGCTTCCACTGCGACTTTCGCCAGCGGTGCGGTACGCACGTACCATTGGTCGGTCAGCATTGGCTCGATAACCACGCCGCCACGGTCGCCGTAAGGTACGGTCAGGTCGTGAGGTTTGATCTCTTCCAGCAGGCCGAGTTCGTCAAAGGCGGCAACCACGGCTTTACGCGCAGCAAAGCGCTCCAGGCCACGGAACTGCGCTGGCAGCTCACCGCTGTAGGCGGTGCTGACTTCACCCAAGGTGTCGAATACCTCGGCCACTTCGAGGATGTCACCGTCGAAGCTCAGGATGTTGATCATCGGCAGGCCGTGACGCTTACCTACCTCATAGTCATTGAAGTCGTGCGCCGGGGTGATTTTCACGCAGCCGGTGCCTTTCTCCATATCGGCGTGCTCGTCACCCACGATGCGGATGCGGCGGCCCACCAATGGCAGAATGATCTCTTTGCCAATCAGATCCTTGTAGCGTGGATCTTCCGGGTTTACCGCTACGCCGGTATCACCCAGCACGGTTTCCGGACGGGTAGTGGCAACCACCAGGTAGTCTTTGCCTTCCGCCGTTTTTGCCCCATCGGCCAGCGGATAGCGCAGGTGCCACATAGAACCTTTGGACTCGCGGTTTTCTACTTCCAGATCGGAGATGGCGGTGCGCAGTTTTGGATCCCAGTTCACCAGGCGTTTGCCACGGTAGATCAGGTCTTCTTTGTACAGGCGGACAAACACTTCTTTAACCGCGTTGGACAGGCCTTCATCCATGGTGAAGCGCTCGCGCTCCCAATCCACGGAGTTGCCCAGACGGCGCATCTGGCGGGTGATGGTGCCGCCGGACTCGTCCTTCCACTGCCAGATTTTATCGATGAACGCATCGCGGCCATAATCATGGCGAGTTTTATTTTCTTCTGCGGCGATCTTGCGCTCAACCACCATCTGGGTCGCGATACCGGCATGGTCGGTACCGGCTTGCCACAGGGTATTTTTACCCTGCATGCGCTGGTAGCGGGTCATGGTGTCCATGATGGTCTGCTGGAACGCGTGGCCCATATGCAGGCTGCCGGTAACGTTCGGCGGCGGGATCATGATGCAGAAACTTTCCTGGCTGGTATCGCCATTCGGTTTGAAATAGCCCTGGCTTTCCCAGTGATCGTAAAGCTTCTGTTCGATCTGGGTTGGGTCATAGGCGGTATCGAGATCGGTGTTGGTCTTTTCCATTTTTATTTCAAGGTTCAGTTAGTTGGCGGCGTGGCCGTGGTCAAATGGAAGCCGACGCTGCGATAGGCTTTGTAACGTTCGCGCGCCAACTGTTTCAAGGTGTCTTCGTAAGGGACGAAGTCTACCACTTCATGGAAAGCAGTAGCAAAATCTGCAAACTGCGGCAGCAGGGCGATCAGCAGATCGCGCGGGGCATTACCGCGTTTGCCTGGCCAGCACAGCTCGACCGGCGCACCAAAGTTTGGCCCTTCGCCTGCCAGATTGTGCGGCACAAATTGGTGTGGCTCACGTTGCCAAAGGGCTTCGTCGAGCCGCTGGGCCTGCTCCTGGCTTTCACAGGCGATCAGCACCCGCTTGCCAGCGCGCCATCTTTCGGCGGCAACGGCACAGGCCACAGCCTCGTGTGCGCTGAGCGCGCCAGCGGGTTCTGCGTGTTCAAGAAGGTAGAACGTTGCCTGTTTCATGATTAAATTCACCGTGGCCAAAAAATGTAAGGGCACAGCGTGCTGTGCCCTCGGTGATTATACCTGAATTACCGCGCGGATTTAATCGTCGCCGTTTAGACCAGCACGATTGAGCAGGAACTGCGCCAGCAGGGCTACCGGGCGGCCAGTGGCCCCTTTGGCCTTGCCGGAGCGCCAGGCGGTACCGGCGATGTCCAGATGCGCCCAGCTGTACTTGCGGGTAAAGCGTGAAAGGAAGCATGCGGCGGTGATGGCACCACCTGGGCGGCCGCCGATGTTGGCCATATCCGCAAAGTTGGAATCCAGTTGCTCGTAATACTCATCGCTCATCGGCAAGCGCCACGCACGGTCACCCGATTGCTCGGAAGCGCCGATCAGCTCGTGAGCCAGCGGGTTGTGGTTCGACATTAAGCCGGTGATGTGGTGGCCCAATGCGATCACGCAGGCACCGGTCAGAGTGGCGATATCAATCACCAGCTCTGGCTCGAAGCGTTCTACATAGGTGAGGGTATCGCATAGCACCAGGCGGCCTTCGGCGTCGGTGTTCAGCACTTCAACCGTCTGGCCCGACATGGTGGTCAGCACGTCACCTGGGCGATAGGCACGTCCACCCGGCATATTTTCACAGCCAGCCAGCACGCCGATCACGTTCAGCGGCAGGTTCAGTTCTGCTACCACACGCATGACGCCGTACACGGTTGCAGCACCGCACATGTCGTATTTCATCTCATCCATGCCGTCGGCCGGTTTGATCGAGATGCCGCCGGAGTCGAAGGTTAGCCCTTTGCCTACCAGCACGATCGGCTTAGCGTCCGGGTTAGGATTTCCCTTATATTCCATCACCGACATCAGTGATTCATTTTGCGAACCGGCACCGACCGCCAGATAGGCGTTCATCCCCAGCTCTTTCATCTGCTGTTCGCCGATAACGCGGGTGGTGATGTGGGTGCTGAAGGCGTCTGCCAACTGACGAGCCTGTGAGGCCAGATAACCGGCGTTACAGATGTTCGGCGGCATATTGCCGAGATCTTTGGCGGCCTTGATGCCGGAAGCCACGGCCAGGCCGTGCTGGATGGCACGTTCACCGCTGGTCAGTTCACGGCGGGTTGGCACGTTGAACACCATTTTACGCAGCGGGCGACGTGGCTCCACCTTGTTGCTCTTCAACTGATCGAAGGTGTAGAGCGTTTCTTTGGCTGTTTCTACCGCTTGGCGCACTTTCCAGTAAGTATTGCGGCCTTTGACGTGCAGTTCGGTCAGGAAGCAGACGGCCTCCATGGAACCGGTGTCGTTAAGGGTATTGATGGTTTTCTGGATCACCTGCTTGTACTGGCGCTCATCGAGCTCGCGCTCTTTGCCACAGCCAATCAGCAAGATGCGCTCGGAGAGAATGTTCGGCACATGGTGCAGCAGTAACGTCTGCCCGACTTTGCCTTCCAGTTCGCCCCGGCGCAGTAGTGCGCTGATATAACCATCACTGATTTTGTCGAGCTGTTCTGCGATAGGTGACAGGCGGCGTGGTTCGAAAACACCTACTACAATACAGGCGCTGCGCTGTTTTTCCGGGCTACCGCTTTTTACACTGAACTCCATGCACTCTCCTGAATCTTAAAGACAACGGCGAAAGCTACGGCTAGAATGATCGACTCCGCCAAGATCTTCCGTCATTGAGTTAACTAACTAGGTTAACCTGAACGGCGTAAACGTTCTGTTTTGGCTACTATAGGTCTGTTCCTATAGGATGGCCAAACAGCTTGATGTTCTAATACTATTTTAGCTGTGAAGGTTGCCACATGATGAGAAAAAATGGCGGATTAGCGATGAAACTATCGATTTTCCTGCAAAAAGACAAGTTTTCACAGGCGTAATAAGCGTGATCATCATTAGATATCTGGTACGGGAAACGCTGAAGAGCCAAATTGCCATCCTGTTTATCCTGCTTCTGATCTTCTTTTGTCAGAACCTGGTCAGGGTGTTAGGTGATGCGGTAGACGGCAATATCCCGACAAATTTAGTCTTATCCCTGCTTGCATTGGGTGTGCCGAAGATGGCGCAGCTAATCTTGCCCTTAAGCCTGTTTCTTGGCCTCTTGATGACGCTTGGACGGTTGTATACCGAAAGCGAAATCACCGTTATGCACGCCTGCGGTCTGGGGAAACGAACCCTGATCATTGCCGCTATGGTGTTGGCGATCTTTACCTCGGCAGTGGCTGCGGTAAACGTCTTCTGGGTCGGGCCATGGGCGGCCAGCCATCAGGACGAAGTGATTGCCGAAGCCAAAGCCAACCCCAGCATTGCCGGGCTGGCTGAAGGGCAGTTCCAGCCCTCACAGGATGGTAACGCCGTGCTGTTTGTCGGCAGCGTAAAGGGTAACACTTTCAACGACGTGTTCCTGGCGCAGCTACGCCCGAGCGGCAACCAACGCCCTTCGGTGGTGGTGGCCGAGCATGGAGTGATCAACCAGGGGCGCGATGGATCGCAGGTCGTTACGCTGGACAAAGGCACCCGGTTTGAAGGCACCGCGCTGCTACGTGATTTCCGCATTACCGACTTCAACGACTATAAAGCGGTTATCGGCCATCAGTCGGTCACTATCGATAATACCCAGTCTGAGCAGATGTCGATGCGCACGCTGTGGGAATCGAATGAACCGGATGCTCGCGCCGAATTCCACTGGCGTCTGACGCTGGTCGTTTCCGTGGTGTTGATGGCGTTGCTGGTGGTGCCGCTTAGTGTGGTCAACCCGCGGCAAGGACGTGTGCTGAGCATGTTGCCAGCTATGCTGCTGTATCTGATCTTCTTCCTGCTGCAGACCTCGCTGCGTTCCAATGCCGGTAAGGGCAAGCTGGATCCGCTGGTGTGGATGTGGTTGGTGAACCTGGCGTACTTCGCGATTGCTCTGGCACTTAACCTGTGGGATACCGTGCCGATGCGCAAACTGCGTGCACGCCTGAGAGGAGCGGCCTGATGTTTGGTGTACTGGACCGTTATATCGGTAGAACGATTTTCAACACCATCATGATGACGCTGTTCATGTTGGTTTCGCTTTCCGGCATCATCAAATTTGTCGATCAGCTACGTAAAGTCGGGCAGGGTGAATACTCGGCGCTGGGCGCGGGGGTGTATACCCTGCTCAGTGTGCCAAAGGATATTGAGATCTTCTTCCCGATGGCGGCGCTGCTAGGGGCATTGCTCGGCTTGGGCACCCTGGCTACGCGTAGCGAACTGGTGGTGATGCAGGCTTCTGGCTTCACCCGGCTGCAGATTGCCGGTTCGGTGATGAAAACCGCTATTCCGCTGGTATTGCTGACAATGGCAATCGGCGAATGGGTGGCACCGCAGGGCGAACAGATGGCGCGTAACTATCGTGCGCAGCAGATGTATGGCGGTTCGCTGCTCTCTACCAAGAGCGGCCTGTGGGCGAAGGACGGCAATGACTTTATCTACATCGAACGGGTGGCAGGTGAAAAAGAGCTGGCTGGCGTCAACATTTACCACTTCAACGATCAGCGCCGGTTAGAGACGGTCCGCTATGCCGGTACCGCAGATTTTGAAGACGGCGCGTGGCAGCTTTCGCAGGTGGATACTTCCGATCTGACCAATCCGAATCAGGTCACCAGTACCCAGACGCTAACCGGGGTGTGGAAAACCAACCTGACACCGGACAAGCTAGGCGTGGTGGCGTTGGATCCGGATTCGCTTTCCATCAGCGGCCTGCACAACTATGTGAAGTACCTCAAGCAGAGTGGCCAGGAGGCCAGCCGTTACCAGTTGAATATGTGGAGCAAGATTTTCTCGCCGCTGTCGGTGGCGGTGATGATGCTGATGGCGCTGTCGTTTATCTTTGGCCCACTGCGTAGCGTGCCGATGGGCGTGCGTGTGGTGATCGGTATCAGCTTCGGCTTCCTGTTCTACGTGCTGGATCAGATCTTCGGCCCTCTGAGCCTGGTGTACAGCATGCCGCCAATTCTAGGGGCGCTGTTGCCAAGCATGTTGTTCCTGTTAATTAGCCTTGTGCTGCTGCTGAAGCGTAAATAGCTGGCTATTCCCCTCACCCTAACCCTCTCCCAAAAGGAGAGGGGACTGACCGTGCTATAACTTGGCTACGGCATTCGTCCTCAGAATCACTCCTGTTAGAGAGCAACCTCTGCACCTGAACACAACTCCTGAATGGCTCCCCCTCCCAAAGGGACAAGGACCGTTCGTGTTCGTTGATTACTTTGCGTAATACTGTGCCTTTCTTGTTCTTACTCCCTACTTTCCGAAGCTGCGCTGGCTAACTACACACTCAGGACTGGCTCCCTCTCCTTTTTGAGTGAGGGGAGGCATATTGGTGCGAGCTTGAAGGGAGATTTCCAGCCAACAAAAAAGCGCAACGTTGCCGCTGCGCCTTATTTTGTAGAGCCTGAAAGCTTACATCTGCGAGAAGATATTCATGATGACGCCGCCGCTGATGATCAGCGCCATGGCGAATATGGCAGGGAGATCCGGTTTCTGCTTGTAGAGCAGCATGGAAACGAAGGTCACCCCGACGATGCCAAAGCCGCACCACAGCGAGTAGGCGACGCCCACCGGGATAAACCCCATCGCCTTGGTCAGTGCGAAATAGCACAGGCAGTAAGCGCTAATTACCAGCACCGAAGGCCCCAGCTTTTTAAAGTTGTTGGTTTTTTTGATCATCGAGGTCCCGGTGATTTCCGAACCAATCGACAGTGCCAGCCACAAGAAGCCAATATTAAACATAGTTGATACCCTTATTCTTCGGAGGAGCCCATTTTGGAGAAGAGGTTCATGATCACGATGCCGCTGGCAATCACGATCATGCCGATAATGGCTGGCATATCAGGGTGTTGGCCGTAAAACACCATGCCCAGGCTTGAGACCAGTAAAATCCCGGTGCCTGACCAGGTGGCGTAAGCCAGGCCGACAGGGATGTATTTTACCGCGTTGGATAACGAGTAATAACAAACGCAATACAGCACTACGATCAAGCCGAGTAATAACGTCTTGGTGGTACCTTCGCTGTTATCAAACATTTTTAAGGTAGAGGTGGCCGAGGTCTCGGAGAAGATGACCAATAACATCCATACCCATGCTTTTGCCTTGGTAGACATAGAGTTCGCTCCTGATTAATAATTATTGATATAAAGTAAAATTTTGAAGCTTGGTTATTTTTTTCCTCGGCTATATTCCAATGCCAAATCGGTCAGCTTGGCCCCCGGTGGTGAACGACCGTTGAGCCGCTTGAGTTCGCTAAGCGTTACGTAGGCCTGTGGCGGCGCTGCCAACGGCTCCGTGGTTGCGGGCTGGGCCGATAACATCCGATCCAACGTACAGAGCTCAATACCTTGTGCCGCCAGCTTTGGCAGATAATCTGCCTGGGGGGCGTTTTCCCCTGCGCGGTTCAGGCCTTTCAGCTGATTTAATTCGCTGGTCGGGTTGCAGTTATAATCCAGTGCCATTATTGGCCTGCCGCTCATACAAGCCAGATGAATAAACCGTGCAGCGTCAGACTGTAATAAACCGTTGGCCACTTCCGCCGCTGTCGCGAAATCGAGAAAAGGGATTAATACTCGCTCAATATTATCCAGCGCGCCGGTTTGACTGATTTCCGCCAGCGAAGTGATTGGCCCTAGTTGGCTCCAATCTGTTTCTGCGTGAAACTGCCGGGCATTATCGCTAAACAGGATCACCGGCGAGAACGCCTGGCAGTGCTGCAAGCGCGCGCGGATAATTTCGTGGTAACCATCCGCTGCGGTTAACAGCACCAACGCCCGTGGCCGCATCCGTGAGAGCACTTCACTGACCAACTTATCGATGATTTCGCGCTGCATCATAATTGCCGCCTTAGGGAACGATAACCACGTTGTCACCGGAAGCCAGCCCGGCGGCGTTGGCTTCATCGGTATCAATGTGCAGCTCCAGAGCAAAGCTGGCTTTGATCCGCACGATGACTTCGTCGAAGATCAGTCCACGTACGCCTGCCGCTTTCACCCGCACTTTCTGCCCGTTCTGCACGCCCAACCTGGCGGCATCCTGCGGGTTCATATGGATATGGCGCTGGGCACAAATCACCTGTGAATGCAGCGAAACGTAGCCCGCCGGGCCAGCCAGCATGGCGTCACCGGAGGCGTTCAGATTGCCGGATTCGCGTACCGGAGCCTTCAGCCCCAGGGTAAAGCAGTCCGCCTTGGAGATTTCCAACTGAGTACATTCGCGCGCTGGCCCCAACACCCGCACCTTGGAGAGCGAGCCTTTTGGGCCGACGATCATCACGCACTCTTTCGCGGCGAACTGCCCAGGCTGGCGTAGCTCTTTGCATGGCGTCAGCCGATAACCGGCACCAAACAGCGTTTCAATATCCTGCTGCGACAGATGGACATGCCGGTTAGAGACCCCAACCGGGATGGCGATGCCGGTGGGAGAAGAATAGTTCTCTGCCAGGTTATGGCGGATCCTTTCCAGTAACGACTCATTAAACATACTGTTATTCCTACCCGATCTCAGAAGCTGTACGGTTATTTAGACTCTTTCTTGCCGCCGGTGCGTGCGGGTTTGTTGTCGGCAACAGGGGCTTCGACTACTGGCGCTGCGGCCTCTGCCTGCGGGGCGGCCACCTCTATTACTGGCGCAGGCGGTTCTTGCTGCACCTTGGCCGCTGGCGGCGTAAGCTCCTTGCCTTTCAGCCCGGTCAGCAGCGCGACAACCTGTTTTTCCGGGCGGGCAATCACCAACTGGCCTTTGATAAACGCCGGTTGTCTGATCACTGCCACACCGCTGTCGATGGCGGTTTTCACCGCGCTGATTTCCCCGGCAAAGAACACGCTAACCAGGCCGGAACCAATCTTCTTGTACCCCAGCACCGTTACCGCAGCGGATTTACAGGCCGCATCGGCCGCGTGGATCGCGGCGGTCAGGCCATAGGTTTCAATCACTCCCAGGCTTAAGTTCATCTCAATCTCCTTAGTGCCTTACCAGGCGGATATCAAAGTCAAAGCGCTGGAAAAAAGCCGCCAGTTGGTCCAGTTCTTCATTGCTGTAACTTGGGTCGTCTTTGACCGGATAGATCATGTCGAGCCGCTGGTATTTGTTTTTACCCAGTTGGTGATAAGGCAAAACGTCGATGCGGCTGATATTGCCTTTGCGTGCCAGGGCCATGACATAGTCAATGGCACCGGTGATGGCATCGTAAGAATCGTTATAGCCGCGTACCAAAGGCATGCGCACCACGATATGGCTGCCCAGTTCCACCAGGCGCTCCAGATTTCTTTTTACGCCTTCGTTGCCAACGCCAAACAACGCTTTATGCCGTGCGCTATCGATATGCTTGATATCGAACAGGAACATATCGGTGCAGGTCGCCAGCTTTTCATAATTGGCTAAAGTGGTGGTGCCATTGGTTTCGATGGCGGTGTTGATCATCTGTTTTTTGCATTCGGTCAGCAGCGCGGCCGCAAAGTCGGTTTGCAGGCTCAGCTCGCCACCGCCCAGGGTGACGCCACCGCCAGAGGCATGATAGAAATCGACGTCCTGCAGGATGATATCCATCAACTCCTGCACCGTGACGTCCTTACCCATGATGTCCAGCGCGCCAGAGATGCAGACCTCTTCGCACTTGCGGCAACCGATGCAGTCTATGTTGCGATCGAGATGGTGCTTGAGATCGCCTTGTGCATTCTGGATCTGGGAGTGGATCCCCACCGGGCAGACATCAACACATTGCCCACAGTCAACGCACTTATCATGTGAATACATCACCTGGAAATTGCTGGTGAGCCCCTCGGGGTTGGCGCACCAGGCGCAGAGGATGTTACAACCTTTGAAAAAAATCAGGGTGCGAATACCGTCTCCGTCATAGATCGAGTATTTCTGGATATTGAATATCCGACCCTTTTTCTCCAGCGTGTTATCCATACTATTTTCCCCTTTCTTCGAAGGCTGATGGGGTAAGACATCCCTGTCTTACCCAAGACTAAAGTCAGAACTTCTCGATCACTGTCCGGCTGATAATTTCGTCCTGAACTTCTTTACACAGCTCAACGAAGTAAGCGCTATAACCCGCTACGCGGACGATCAGGTCGCGATATTTCTCTGGCTCCACCTGCGCCTGCTTCAGCACTTCGTTATCCACGTAGCTGAACTGCATCTGGCCGTTGCCCAGAATGGATGCGGTACGCAGTAGGGTGATCAGCCCGTTCTTGCCTTCCGGGGTATCGAGCAGCCCTTTGAGGAACTTGAAGTTGTGCACCATGCCGATGTTCATGGTTTCCACGTTCATCTTGCTGACGGACTTGATGATGGCGGTTGGGCCCTGTTTGTCCGCGCCCTGCGTCGGGCTGATCCCGTCGGAGAGTGGCATCCAGGCCAAGCGGCCGTTTGGCGTTGCGGCGGTCAGTTCACCGATCGGCGTGTTGTTGGAAATCGACAGGGTGCCGTGGCTCAGCGTGGAGTAGAGCATCTTGTACTTGCGGCACTCGCGCTCGGTCCACTCGGTGATGTCCAGCGCGTACTGATCGACCGTGTCATCGTCATTGCCGTACTTCGGCGCATTCAGACAGTCGCGGCGCAGCTGTTCAAAACCTTCAAAGTTGGCCAGCAGCGCGTCACGGACCTGCTCCAGGGTGTATTTGCCATCCTGATATACCAGCTTGCGGATCGCGGCCATGGAGTCGACATAGGTCGCCAGACCGGAGAAGATCAACCCCGGACCGTGATTGATCACCGCGCCACCGGCGGCCACGTCTTTACCTTGTTCCATACAGCCTTCTACCAGCAGCGACATTAGCGGTTTTGGTGCCACGTCGCGGTGGACACGCTGGCTGATCACGGTGCCGATAGCCGACAGTTTGACGATGTGCGCGATCTGCGCCTTCACCGCATTATCGAACTGTTCGTAGGTTTTCAGAGTGCTCAACTCACCGGTATCCAACCCTTGATAGCTGTCGAACAGCACCATGCGGCCACGGTTGAGCACGAACTCGATGGCAATCGGCCACTGGGTATAGCCGGTGGAGGTCCACTGATAGATGCGGCCGGATTTTTGCGGCTCTACACAACCCATCAGGCAATAGTCGCGCGCGTCTTCAAAGTCGAAGCCCTTGCGCAGCATCATCTTGATATGTGAATCATCAAAGTGGCAGGCCGGGAAGCCCATACCCGCTTTCACCACGTCGACGATCTTCTCCATGTACTTCTGCGGTGACTGGTTATGGATACGGCACGCCAGCGACGGCTGGTACACTTTGACAAAGCGTACGGCGTCCATGATCAGGTAGGTCAAATCGTTACAGGCATCGCCGCCGCTGCGTTTCTGCCCGCCGATGGTCAGGTTGATAAACGGCTGATAACCGGCGAAGTACTTGGCGCCCAGTTCGCTGGACATCCACATCAGTTCGGCACACTTGATGATGAAGGCCTGCAACAGTTCCAACGCCTGTTCCTGCGTCAGGCGGCCAGATTCGATATCGGCCTGGTACATCGGGTAGCAATACTGATCCAGACGGCCCAGCGACAGCCCGGTCTGGTTCTCTTCCACTTCAAACAGTGACTCCACCGTCCAGATGCTTTGCAGCGCCTCTTGCAGGGTCTTCGGTGGGTTGGCAGGGACGTTCTCGTTGGTTTCTGCGATGGTCAGCAGCTCGGCACGGCGTGCCGGATCTTGCTCAACGGCAGCCAGTGCACGGGCCTTGTCGGCGATGCGTTTGGCGTAGGCCACCACACCGTCACAGGTTTCAATCGCCGCTTTGTAGAAGTAGATCTTGTCGATATCCGCCGGGTTTTCCATGCTCAGCGCCGTGAGGTGCTGCTGGGCATCGGCCTTGATGCCGTTCATCCCTTTGGTGAACAGCAGAATGTCGTAGCCTGGGCAGGTGTCGCCGCCGCCGTTAATCTGGTGGTAGGAGAGGTCGCTGACAAAGGTTTCGCCGCTGAAGGCCCAAACGCCCGCTTCGCGGTATTGTGCTTCACAGATCTCATCGAGTGAACGGCCTTCCCAGAATGGCACGATCTCTTCGCGGATCGTCTTCTTGTCGGCCTCGGAGATAACGAATGGATCTTGTGGACGGGTCCCCATGGTATCCAGCTCGTCACGCACCCAGCGCCAGGCGATATCTGGTGAGAACGCCCCTGCACGCGGTTTGCCGCACGGATGGCCGACGATCAGCTCATCTTGCTGGATCAGGATAGGTGCGGTTTCACAGGCAGCACGGAAAGACTTGGCGCGCAGCAGAATGGTTGGCAGACCTGGGTTGTTTTTTGCCATTTCGGTAAAGGTGATGGCGCGATAGATAGAAACGCTAGGGCGAGCATCGAGGTAGTTGTCACGCAGGCGTTGCAAGCGCGGCGTCAGCCCTTCCATCAGTTTGTGCGTTGCCACGTCTTGCGCGGAGGCCGCCACGAACGGGGCCGATGGCGCACTGTACTGCGGGCGAGCACCTGCCTGGCCAGCAAACAGTTTTACCTGCAAGTTGCTGTTGAGTGTCATCAGGTTGCTACGGGCTGCCAGCAACATGGCGGACAGATCGTTGATCACCAATGCCGGATCGTCGAGGCGCACGCCGTGCAGCATGGCGTCAAACATCGGGTAGCCATCCAGCTCTCGTGGTGCGCGCACTTCGGAAAGCTCACAAAGTTTCAGCCACAGGCACTCGACGATTTCATAAGCCTGCTCCGGCGTCAGTACGCCACGGGTGATGTCTTGCTGATAGAAGCTGTACAGCAGTTTGTCGAAGCCGCCTGGGTAAACCGCGTAGCTGCCGTTTTCCAGATGTAGCGCCAGTTGGAAGAAGTAGAACGACTGGCAAGCCTCTTTAAAGCTGCTGGCCCCATAAGCAGGGACTTTCTTCAGCATGGCGGCCGCCTCTTGCAGCTCCGCCTTGCGGTACGGATGGTTTTCTACCGCAGCCATGTTTTCGGCTTTGCTAGCCAGTTTCTGCGCCAGATGCATCGCTGCATTGCAGGCGTAGATCATGGCGCGGCATTGGTTGACTTCGTCCAGCCCAGAACGGCTGACGGCGCTGCCGATGCTTCTGGCGCGGTCTTCCATTTCGGCTTCGATGGCGAACAGCCCTTTGGTGATCACCGCCAGATAGTCCGGTGAGGTCTGGCCAAATGCGGTGAAGGCCGAAGGACTGCGCAGTTCGCTTTCGCTGTGGAACACGGCGGCGCGCGGGGTGGAGGATTGGCTGCCGATGATCAACTCATCGGGGCCGATATAGCCGGGCAGTTGTTTGACCAGCTCATTGAACAGCTTGGCATTCTTGACCAACTGCGGCATACCGGCCACATCGCCACCCAGCGTTTCCAGAATGGCGGCACGTTCGGTGCTGATGGTGCTGTTTTGGGATAAGAGTCTTTCTGCCAGCAGTTTTACGCGTGGCGTCAGTGAATAATGGGCCATGTTCAAATCTCTCCTGATGTCCTGCGGCTTTCACACAAATTGGCAAAATCCGTTGACTGTAATGAGTGCGTTATTGAAGCTGTACCGGGCCGCCGCTGTAGGCGAGGCGGAACAGTTTCTCCAAATCTGCCGCGTTAACGTCGCGCGGGTTGGTTGGCGTGCAACTGTCGTGCAACGCCTGCGTGGCCAGTTCGCCAAGGCAAACCTGGAAGCGGTGTTCCTCTACCCCTGCGGCTTGCAGATTGGCCGGTAGCTGCATTTCCTGTTTCAGCGTTTCGATCGCCACCAACAGGCTATTGACGCCATCACGAACTGAGGTGCTTGGCAGCCCCAGCAGGCGCGCCAGGGCGGCATATTTGTGCGCCGCCGGGGTGTCGCAGTTGCCGTCAACATCGGCATTGAAGGCGACCACCGATGTCATTAGCAGCGCATTGGCTCGGCCATGCGGGATGCCAAACATGCCGCCGAGGGCGTGCGCCAGGCTGTGGGTGATGCCCAACGACGCGTTGGTGAACGCCATCCCGGCCATGCACGATGCGTTATGCATTTTTTCCCGCGCAGGCAGATTGCTGCCCTGTTGGTAGCAGGTCAGCAGGTGGCCGAATACCATCTGCACCACTTTTTCGGCCATCGCATCGCTGAAGTCGCTGGCCTTGCGGGAGACATAGGCCTCCAGGGCATGACACAGCACATCCATCCCGGTATCGGCGGTAATGCTGGCCGGCACCGACTTCACTAGCTGAGGATCGAGGATGGCGATGTCGGGCAGCATGAACTCGTCCACCAACACCAGCTTTTGGCTGCGGGACTTGATCACCGAGAAGCTGGTGACTTCGGAACCGGTGCCGCTGGTGGTAGGGATGGCGACAAAACAGGGCTTGCTACGGCCGCTGTCTTTACGGCAATGCCACAGCGCATACATCACCGCCTTGGCGGCATCGATGACCGAGCCGCCACCCAAGGCAATCACCAGGTCCGGGTAGTCGTCATCCATCAGCTTCATGCCGCTGACGATGGCGGAAATATCCGGGTCTGAGGCCACCTCGTCATACTGACGGCAGCGGATCTGCTGCTGTTGGAGCAGGCTGGTCACCCGCTCGGCCAAGCCAAACTTCACCATCGCCTGATCGGTGACCAAAAACGCCGAGCGTCCAGGCAAGCTGCTCAGCGCGAGCAGCGCATCCTCACCGAAATGGATTTTTGGCTTAATCAGAAACTCATTCATGCCTACTTCCTCTTACTCTTAACGCTCCCGGTGAACCTTCTCGACAATGGCAACGATCGACATGGCCTTGTAGCGGTCTTTACTCAGTGCGAAATACTCTTCCACCAACACCAGATCGTTTTCACCGGCACCGACGCTGTCGACGGCGACGTAAGTGCGATCTTTGATGGCTTCCAGGTCGTCACCCAGAGCTGTGACCAGCAGCAGGTTACTGCCGCGTAGTTCGTCACTTTTCTGCGTGGCCACCACATGGCCGGTTACCTTTGCGAGGATCATGTTTTCACCCTTGGTTGATGTGTTACCGGGACAGGCGTCCAAGCACTTCCGTAATGATCCGTTCGACGTTCTCTTCGGTGATGTCATTGGCCGCGGCGTTAACCACTGCGCGGGTGACCGCCCCGAAACGATCGTCGCCTTGGGCATACAGCGGTGCCGGTGCGGCCTGCGGGGCTACCGCCGCCGTTGGCGCTGCAAAGCGGTTATCGTCGAAGATGCTGGTGCTATGGCTGGTTGGCGCACTGCACGTTTGAGCTGCGGGTTGTGGTTGGCGCAGATCCTCGATGCCACGAACGCCATAGCCGACTTTACGTACGTTCAGCAGGTTCATCGGGCCGACGTTGTCCGAGCTGGAGCCGCCACCAACGGCACCGCAACCGAGCGTTAACGCAGGTATAAGATTCGTGGTTGCGCCAATGCCTCCAAGCGCGGCGGGCGTATTGATCAGGATGCGGTGCACCGGTTTCTGTAGCGCAAACTCGCGGATCACCTGCTGGTTCTGGGTGTGGATGACTAGCGTATGCCCTAGGCCTTCGTTGGTGAGTAGCTCCACCACGCGGTCACAGGCACTCATCCAGTCTTCTTCGATGTACAGCCCCAGCACCGGGCAGAGTTTTTCACGGGCGTAAGGGTTTTTGCGCGAAACGCTGTTTTGCAACGAAATCAGCACTCTGGTGGTCGCAGGTACGCAGAACCCGGCGCGTTCGCTGAGGTAGATGGCGGTCTTGCCCACCACTTCAGGATTAATCATGCCGTTCGGGCGTAACAGGATGTTAGCCAGGCGGACAGACTCATCGTCATTCATGAAGTAGCAGCCCTGGGCCAGTAACTCGCGGTGTACGTCCTGATAGATGCACTTTTCCACGATGATCGACTGTTCAGAGGCGCAGATCACGCCGTTATCGAAGGTCTTGCTGGTGATGATGTCCTTCACCGCCTGCTGGATATTGGCGCTGCGTTCAATAAACGCCGGGCCGTTGCCTGGGCCGCCGCTGATGGTTGGCGTGCCGGAACTGTAAGCTGCACGGACCATGCCTTCGCCGCCGGTAGCCAGGATCAGTGCGACGTCTTTGCTGTGCATCAGGGCTTTGGTGGCTTCCAGCGTCAGCTGGGTCAGGCCATCAACGATACCCGCTGGGGCACCGGCCTGGAGCGCGGCCTGTTTGACGATCTCAATCGCCCGCTGGCTGCACTGACGTGCATTAGGGTGCGGGGAGAAAATAATGGCGTTCCCGGCCTTCAGCGCGATCAGCGTCTTATAGAAAATGGTTGAGGTTGGGTTGGTGGACGGCACCAGGGCGGTAATAACCCCTAACGGGACGCCCACGTCCATGACTTTATTCTGCTGATCGTCACGAATAATACCGACGGTTTTTAAATCCTTAATATGCTCAAAAACTTTTTCAGAAGCGAAAATGTTTTTTAACACCTTGTCTTGCCAATTGCCGAAGCCGGTTTCTTCATGGGCCATCTTCGCCAATTCTTCGGCATGCCTGGCCGCTTCGCTGGCAATATGTTTAATAATGCCGTCGATCTTTTCCTGTGAATACTTGGCAAACAGCAATTGCGCCTGTTTGGCATTTTTAATCAGCGTGCGAGCCTGCTGAATGGATTGTAAATCCGGATCTAATGTGGTCATTAGTCTATTCCCCTGAATAGGAGTTTAATTTTTTACTTGCTGTAATCGGGTAGAGTACTTATCTGCCACTGCCGGTAATCAGGCTGAATTACGCCTTATGCTGTGAGGCGATTTTCTCAATATCATTATGTGGGCGTGCAATAACCCGTGATGAAATGACTTCGCCAATCCGGCTGGCGGCTTCAATACCGGATTCCACCGCCGCATTAACGGCACCCACGTCGCCTTTCACCATCACGGTGACCAGGCCGGAGCCGACGTTTTCATAGCCAATCAGTTCAATATTGGCAGCCTTACACATGGCATCGGCGGCTTCGATAGCTGGCACCAACCCTTTGGTTTCGATCAATCCGAGTGCATCTTTCATCAGTGAATTCCTTGTTATTCGGTGATTTTGTACTGCGAGATGATTTTCTGGATATCGTTATGCGGGCGGGCAATCACCAGTGAGGTAACCACTTCACCCACGCGCTTGGCCGATTCGATACCGGAATCCACCGCCGCCTTGACCGCGCCAACGTCGCCTTTCACCATCGCGGTAACCAGGCCGGAACCGACGTTCTCATAGCCGATCAGTTCCACGTTGGCCGCTTTGCACATCGCATCGGCGGCTTCAATACAGGCCACCAGCCCTTTGGTTTCAATCAATCCTAATGCGTCACCCATGATCCGTTCTCCTCAGAAGCGTTGTTTACGCTTTATGCTTAATCACGATTTTGTTGATGTCGTTGTGTGGGCGGGCGATAACCAGTGAAGTCACTACTTCACCCACGCGTTGTGCGGATTCCACGCCGGAATCGACGGCGGCTTTTACCGCACCGACGTCACCTTTCACCATGGCGGTGACCAGGCCGGAACCGACGTTTTCATAGCCAATCAGTTCGACGTTGGCCGCCTTGCACATGGCATCCGCCGCTTCAATACAGGCCACCAACCCTTTGGTTTCGATTAAGCCTAATGCATCACCCATTGTTGTTTCCTCCACAAAGCCGGTTTATGAGTTGTCATCTGCTGTGCCGTTCGGCCATGAGGGGATCAAGGTTTCCGACGGCTAAGGGCACTATACCCCTCCGGTAGTTATTCAAAATATAAATTCATTAATCGATATCTATTTAGTTTTTTGCTCTAATAATAAGCGTTAATTTATCCTGTTTTTATCTGTTTACTCTGATAATCAGCCCGATAATAGTTCTGCTCCCTGGCAAGAAATGGCGGGTTTTGGCATTCACTCAAGAGCGGAAAATAATGTTAAATCTATGGTATTCAAATGGGTTTTTTAGGTAGCGGAGGGGCTTGCAGACTGTGGAGTAGCGCAGGTTTTTTTGGGCAGTTGTTAAGGTCGGCAATCTCCCCTCACCCTAACCCTCTCCCGCAGGGAGAGGGGACTGAAAGTGCCACAGATTAGCCTCTGTACCTAACTTCGGCTCCGTACTGGCTCCCTCTCCTTTTTGGGAGAGGGTTGGGGTGAGGGGAAATAGCGATCGTCGAATAACCGACAGGCATTATGACTATCAGGGGTGTTTTTAGGAGATAGTAAGGGCTAATGAGAGGCAGGCCAGAGGCTTATGACAAAGGGGAACAGCTTTGCTGGGGAACAGGCGTTACTCTAACTGGCTGCCGGGTTTCAACGCGCAGATAAACAGTGGGGAGTTGATCGAACTGAGCAGCACGGTGTCGGCATTAATTTTCTCCATCGCCAATTGTAGGCCGTAGTGGCTGTCTGACATTTCCCGCATAAAGTAATCAAAGATCACATCGGGTGATTGATCGATAGAGGACTTACTGGAAACCCAGTGGTTGATCTGATAATAGCGGGCACCGGGGGAAACGCGCTTGCTGGTATAATCAAACTGTACGTAGCGTTGCAAATAAAGCCAGCCTGCCTCCGAGTCTGAATATCCTTCCACCACGATGGAACCTTTACCTTTGGCATTAAAGTTAAAGTGAATATTGACGTTAACGGATTCAGTGACGGTGTCTTCAAAATGCATAATGGCTTTGGTTGAGCAGTTTAAAATGTCATCGCGCCGGATAACATTCTGCTTAACGGTGATAAATAGTGAGACCAGTAGCAATATGATAGAGACGGCAAACAGCCTTCTCCCCCAGCCCATTGTTTTCATAATTTATTTCCATGAATAATAAAAATAGTTATCGCAGTAGCTGAATGTATTATCTTGATGTTTGGCACAGTGTGCGAGAAACGTCCGACCTAAACCGTTGGATTGCAGCTTATCACCATAAAAGAACAGAAAACGTTCGTCTTTATCATACTTGATGTTCTTTTTTTCTTTGACGGCAATAAAGTTTATCAGGTAATTCTCGCGCATTCTTGGGTTTATCATGGTGTCGGTGGATAACACCTCAATGGGGTCCTGCGCGACGGGGGTGAAGGTGAGAGGGGTCAGGCTACCGTTGTTACTCCAAGACCAGCCGATCAGCGCGATGGCCAATAGCGATATCATCGCCCCGGCATAACCCCAGTAGCGATCGTTGCTGGTGATGGCCGCCGCTACTGGCGCTGGCTCTGGAGCTACCTCGGCAGAGGGTTCCTGTTCGCTGGCATGTATCACCGGATGCACCAGGGAGTCATCGATCACCTCGATCGTCAGCTCTGGGTTGATTTCCAGCCGGCCCCGGGCCACGGTGACGATCACGTTCTCAATGCCATAACGGCGGAAGGCTTTACGCAGGATGCTCAGATACTGGTTCAGATTGCTGTTGGAGGACATCAGCCCGTTGTCGTCCCAGACTCGCTGCATCACCGTATCGCGGCTGATCACGCCAGGATGCTGGATCATGAAGAACAGCAGGGCGTTGGCAGTGATGGTGAGCTGGCTATCTGACTTGCCGCCATCGTCCAGCTTTAGCGAGCCTTCAGTGGCGTCATAAATAAGGAAGGCATTAATTTTGTATTTCATTATCGCCCCTGGGTGATTGGCTACCCGCGAACCGCGGAGGTTAAAGCTCCTCGAAGGTCATTGCCGCCAGCCTCGTCACCAATGCAAGCCGCTCTTCCGGCGTCATAGTGACTCCTTCCGTGAGTTCAGATAGCCATAGGCCGTCTGCACCATAGCGCACCAAGTTACCTATGTAGCTGCGATCCAGTTCATCGGCGTTGGCCAGATGTTGCAGCACCCAGTCCCGCCAGCATTTACGCAACACCATTTCATGCGGCATGGCCAGCGACAGCAGGGCCAATTGACGGCTGGTGTCGCTTTCACTGATACCTGCCAGGTACATCAGATAGGCCCGGGAGAAGCGCCCGCGTGGGTTATCGTCCTCGGCCATTAGCGCCATAATGCCGCGATCCATCACGGCCAGCAGTCGAATAAACAGCGCGTGGATCAGCTCCTGCCTGCCGGGAAAGTGGTGCAGCAGCCCGCCCTTGCTGACCCCAGCCTGTTTGGCGACGGCGTTTAACGACAGCGCGGCAATCCCATCTTTGGCTGCGATGATACTTGCGGCTTCCAGCAGCTGCTCTTGCAGCCGTTCCGGGTCTTTTTTGCGATGCACGTGGGTATTCATGTGGCGATCATACCGACCAGTCGGTATGTCATTTTTGATCGAGGTCAATACGCCAACCCTAAAGGTCTGACCAATCCTGAATAATGATAGGTAGGTCAAACTATTTTATTTATCAAGTAATTAGAAAAGTTTTTACTAGCTTAATCGAAGCGGGGATAGGCGTGGAAGATAATTTATGGCACGTGCGGTTCCCTCTCCTTGTGGGAGAGGGTCAGGGAGAGGGGCGTTTACAACAACCAATCCAGCAGCAAAATACCGACCAGGCTGATCGCCCAGGCTATAGTAGTGGGCACTGACCAGACCATCATCTGCTGCTTCACGTCCTTAATCCCCATCATCCTGTTGACTACCCAGAACATGCTGTCGTTAAAGTAGCTGAAGAACAGCGCGCCCATGGTGGCGGCCTGCGCGGCAGCGAGCATACTGACGCCGGGTAACTGGCTGACGATAGGGGCTGAGATAGAGGCTGCGGTGATCATGGCGACAGTGCCCGAACCCTGTATCAAGCGCACCAGCGTAGCGATAAAGAAAGGGATCAATACCGGGGACAGCGGCAGATTGGCGACGTGCTGCGCCAGCAAGGTGCCGGTGCCACTTTCACGCAATACCGCCCCTAGCGCGCCACCGGCACCGGTCACCAGCAGGATAATCCCGGCGGCCTGCAAGCCTTCCTCCAGTCGCTCCAGCGTCTCGTGCTTGTCGACCTTGGGCATCAGGGTGTAAACCGCCAACAGCACGCTGATGGCCAACGCAATCACCGGTGCACCGAGGAAGGCAAAGGCTTGCCCCCACAGGCTTTCCCCCAACCAGGCCATTCCTTCAGTTTTGGCCAGCATATTGTTCACCGCGTTGATAAAAATCAGCACGATGGGGGCGATGATTGGCAGCAGCGATAACGTTAGGCTTGGCAGCGCTTTGACTTCTTTCTCAGCCAGATAACGCTGGTGGGCGGTTCGTAGGTCTTCCGGCTCATCTTCCTGGTTTTCCGGTGTAAAATCCGGGTAATAGGTACCGAGCCAGCGCGCATAGAGCACGATGCCGATCACGCAGGGAATGGCTAACACCAGCCCGGCCAGCATCATAGCGCCGATATCCACGCCGAAGATCCCCGCCACCCCTAATGGACCCGGTGTTGGGGGCACTGCGTGATGGGTAATGATCAGGCCGCCCGCCAAGGCTACGCCGAGTGTCAGAAGATTGCGTTTGCCCTTCTTGGCCAGTGCCTTGACCAGCGGATAAAGGATGACGAAGGCCGAATCGACAAAAATCGGGATGCTGACGATATAGCCGGTGATCGCCAATGCCCACTCCTCGCGCTTTTTACCCAGCCACTTGATAAAGCTGAAGGCGATCTGCTCCGCCGCGCCGGAAACCTCCAGCACGCGGCCCATCATCACCCCCAGACCAATAACAATCCCGATACTGCCGAGCGTGCTGCCAAACCCTTTGGAGATGGTATCCACCGTCTGTATGGCACTCAGACCGCCGCTGATCCCGGCGATGGAGGCCGCTGCCAGCATGGCGATCAGCGCATGAACCCGCGTGCGCAATACCAGCCACACCAGTACGAACACGGCCACCGCCAAACCAATGATGGGAGTATAAAGTGCCATAATCAGCTCCCGGCCTGTGGCATCTCATCGCGCACAAAGGCGCGGATGACCTGCTGGAAATTTTCATCGGCACAGAACCCCAACGCCAATGCACGTTGTACATCGAAGTTGCCTGGCCAACTGGCGACAATACGATTGATGGCTTCATCCGGCACGAAACTCACCTTGGCACGAGCCTGCTCACCGGCTACCTCCTCCAGTGCGGTTAGCATCTGCTCCACTGTGACGCTGATGCCAGGCAGGTTGACGATGCGCGAGGTGCCGAACCGCGCAGCGGGCAGCGTGGCGGCATGGATAAAGTTGCGTACTACGGTGCCAGGGCTGGACAACCACAGCGCCAACTCTGGGGAGACAGGACAGACGGAAGGCTCCCCGTGCAGTGGTTCACGGATGATGCCGCTGGCAAAGGAGGACGCTGCCTTATTCGGCTTGCCGGGGCGCACGCTGATGGTGGGCAGACGCAGCACCCGCGCATCGACAAATCCTTTGCGGGCGTAATCATTGATCAACAGTTCACACAGAGCCTTTTGTGCACCGTAGGAGGATTGTGGCTGCACGGCGCACTCATCGGTAACGGTTGCTGGAAGCTGGCCGCCAAACACCGCCAGCGAGCTGGTGAAGATAAACTTCATTGCCGGGGCATTCCGGCGCGCGGCTTCCAACAGTTGGCGAGTGGCGTCAAAGTTCACCTGCATCCCGAGATCGAAATCGCTTTCCGCATGGCTGCTGACGATGGCGGCCAGGTGAAACAGCACGCTGCAATCGCTGTCGATCAGCCGATCGGCGGCATCGGGTTGAGTGAGATCGAGCGCCAGGCAGCGAACTCGCGGATCGGCTAGCGGGGCGTTAGGTTGTTGGATATCTGCCAGCACCAGTTCGTCAAAAGGTAGCGTATTGTCTTGCAGCAGCGCGGTTGCCAAGCGTTGACCTAAAAAACCTGCTCCGCCAGTAATGATGACCTTCATGGTTATATTCCTTTTTTTGTAGGGGTTGTTATCAGAGGTTGATGCTGTGCAGCCGCACGCCACGCTCTTGGAGTTGTTGTTGCGTTTCTGGCGGCAGGGCGGCATCGCAGATGATGTCGTCGAGCGCCGCCAGTGAGCAGACGCGAAACATGCCGTACTTGCCGTATTTACTGCTATCGGAGACCAGCACCTTGCGCCGGGCCACGTCCAGCAGCGCCTGTTTCACCAGCACTTTCTCCTCGTGTGGGGTAGACAGACCATGTTCCAGATCCCAGGAACTGGTGCTGATAAAGGCCACGTCGATATTCAAGGTGCGCAACAGCATGGCGGCGCAGCTGCCGACGCAGGAATAGTTGCGTTGATCGATTCGCCCGCCGGTGTGAAACAGGTTGAGCTGTGGGCGGTTCATCAGGTGTTGGATAATGGAAAAATCGTTGGTGACCACGGTCAGGTTGAAGCGCTCGGCCAGCTGGCGAGCGATCTCGAAGCTGGTGGTACCTGCGTCCAGATAGACCACCTGGCCATCTTCGACCAGCTCGGCGGCATATTTGCCGATGGCCCGTTTTTGCCGATGGTGCAGTTGGGCCTTCTCTTTGTAGGCCAGCTCCTGGCGTAGCGCGTCACTCAGGCGCACACCGCCACTGACGCTAATCACCTTGCCTTCTTCTTCCAGTTGATGGATGTCGCGCCTGACGGTCATATGTGAAACGCTCATTAACTCGGCCAGGGCCACGATGGTGACCAACTGATACTCATGTACATAGCGATAGATAAAATCGCGGCGTTCCGATGGGATCATGCTCAACTCCTGGTCGGTAGCGATGGTGCCGCTGGGTGGCTGTTATTTTTTGTTATGTTATTAATATTCAATCATTTGATTTAACAAATAAACGAGGGTTGTCACATAAGGGAGGTGGGGAGTGGCAGGATGTATTGTTATAAAATTATTTATATTCAATATGTTGTGTTTTTATTTTGCGATGTCGGGAGTCACAGAAGGTTGTGATGAAAAGTGTGAGGTGTAACAAAAAAGTGCAGGCTGGTGGTGAGGAGATTGCCGGGCTCGGACAGCATGCTGACAAACTTCAACGGTGCAAAACGTAGGGGCGCTGCATGCTGCGCCCGTTAATAGCTTGAGCCCTGCACCACTGTTCCAACACCTTTCTAGCCGCGTTGACTGGGTAAGTCCAGGGTAATAAATAAGCAGAGAAAGCCGAAAAAATCGACGGATGACGTTTTTTTCAACATTCAACTCGTTGAATGCTTGATAAGTGTTGCGCGAGGCAAGTGGGAAGGTATAATGCCCACGTTTTCCGCATACTACTTCAGTGCCGAAGTGGCGAAATCGGTAGACGCAGTTGATTCAAAATCAACCGTAGAGATACGTGCCGGTTCGAGTCCGGCCTTCGGCACCATTAGTCAGTACGCAAATCAAGTCGCCTTCGAGCGGCTTTTTTTGTGCCTGAAATCCAACATCCGCAAAGCTTTCCTCGCATTTCCTCAATCTGATGCAACCCAGTCTAAAACCGGATACATATGCTGGTTCAACATTGCTTATAGACTCATGGCCGTACTATGGAAGGATCATTACTATGGCCCTGACAAGATCCTGAGTTGCCTTACAGCTCAAGCTATTAGATCAAAGTCCTGCTCTTACGACCAGGACTTTGCTTTCAGTCTGAAAACAGCCTACAGGCTGTTCATTACAGTGGTTAATTATAGGTGATAGTAAAAACAGTGGCGCCGTTTGCGATACCCGCCGTCACATTGCTCTCATACTGAACATACCGGGCTTTAAGTGGGATCACGTACGATGAACCATCTTGGGTCGGTAAGTTCTGGAGGTCAAAGCCACCGGTACCGTCAAGATTGATAGAGCTGGCGGCATTTCTCTCTGAGAGTTCAATACCAATTCCCGAAGCTGAGTTTGGCCCGCTTTCCAACTTGGCCAGCAAGGGGTTACTCTCAACCACGCCGTGCACGCTGTTAAAGCTGATTGCGACCTGATTGGTTTCATTTGAACCTTTGAGTACACCAGTACGCTCGGTAAATGTATAGTCGCTATAACCCACGAAAGGAGGGCAGTCTTTTAACGTAATATCAAAATCTTCCCACTGAGTCACGCTGCCGATGCCGGTAAATTCGGCGTGCTGGTGCGTACCAAGCTCGACATCAATAACCGATTTGGCCAACTGACAGGTTTTAGTATACATAGTGGTTGCGCCGCTAAAATTAAGCGTGACAAAGACATGTTCAACGACGAATGGAGACTTTGAACCAGAGGTAATCTTAAAAGTGGGAAATGAAGACCCCAGCACCTGTTGGGTTCCCGCGGCGATCGGCCCGGTTTTAATGAGTTCGACGTCAACTTGCCCCAGTTGGGCTATCCCTTGGGTCATCGTTCCCCAACCAATTTCAAACGTTCTTTCCCAAACCCCAGGAAATGCCGCGTTCTTATAAAGTGAGCCAGAAATGTAAAAAATAGCGCCAATACCGGGTACATTTGTCGGGAAAATATCCTTGCCACCAGAGCGCGTCGGCGCTCCCGACGGCGTGGCGATCACCTCGACCCGGTTAAAAGCATTCATCATCGGTTGTTCCATATCAGTTACGGTACAGGCATAGCCGGTAGAATAACCTTTGCTCATGAATCGACTTGCATAGAGCACCTTGCCAACGGGAACATCTTCCCCCACCGTTGATATGCCAGGCCCAACGACCGGGAACGTCAGGTTTTCATTGAAAAGGTTAGCGAACTCGCAGGTTACCGCCTGCGCCTGTAGCGCTGCCAGTACCAGAGAGCCACTCAAAAACTGGCCAATCGGCCTGGCGTATTCTCTTAGCCCCGAAAGTAGGTGCGCCGTCGTTTTCATCATTAAATCCTTTATTCTGCTGTTAACGCTGTGGTCCGGATCGGTGCCCGTTGTTTCGGTCTCCCGGCGATGTCTTTATGCCACAGTTACTCGCAGCGCGAGTTAAACCTAATGGCATTGCTATTTTCCAGATCCACATTGGCAGGCAGCATATAGCGTACCTGGCACTGTTGGTCCGGTGCCTGTCCCCAAACGACCTTGATGGTTCCTTCTGTTGACGGTACACGGGCAAACAGCCGCCCTCCTTGCCCTACGACGCCGATACGCCGTGAGTCGCTGTCAAACGCTTCTGCACCGAACGGCATCGGCTGACCGTTGGCCATTGGGGCACTGATCAGCGCCGGGTATCCTACGGTGGTGTCATACTTCACTTTCACTACCGCTCCGCTGTAGGGGGCGACTTTCTGGCTAGTCAGATTCAACTCGACGTTGTTCGACAGCCCCTTCGGACTGATTTCCACTTCGTTAAGCTGATAAGCCGTCAGGTATGGGATAACGGCGTAGCCAAAGCTGTCCACTTTGATACCGGGATAGCTCACCATGCTCGCACCCTTCGCCCCTTTAGCTTCGACCAGGGCATAGGTGTCGCCACTGTATGGCGACAGAGTCAGCCCCCCTGAGTGCGCTACCATGGCGCCGCCCATGCCTGCCGACCAGGTTTCGTAATCTTTACCCGTACCCGCCAACGCGCTCACGGTGGTATACCGGGTGCGTGCCGAACCGTTCATGACAAGGCTACTGCTATTCCTGTTGCTACTGCCGCCGCCACCCTGCCGGTTATAGCCCGCCGTGACGTTGTAGCTGTATTCGCTCTCGGCCCCCGAAGTGCCTGAGGCAAACAGTTGTTCGTTAGTTGTGTTGCCCGGCCCGCGCGTAAATCGGGAGCCTATCTGGCTGAAGCCCAACAGGTCGTTCAGTGGCAGCGTCAGGTTGAGCATATAAGTGTTCTGAGATCGGCCAAATGCATCCTGATTGCGGCTCACACTCAGGTTGTAGCTAAGATCCTTATAGTGGTTGGTATAGCCGAACTGGTACTGTCGGTCAGTCGATGAGTCATTCCAGTAGGCCTGCTGCCATGCGCTGACGTAAAGCTGCCCCCAACCTTGCGGCAGCGGCTGTGAAGCGCTGACCAACAGACGGTCTTTAGCTCGTTTAAAGGTCCTACCGCTGCCGTTTCCTGAGTACAACTCAGCCGTCTGCATGGCGGTCATAAAGTCCATAAAGCCGTCGGTGGAATAGCGGTAGGCGGCTATCGACAGGTTACTGCCGGTGCTCTGTATGAGTTGGCTATACTTAAGCTGGTAGCTATCTCCCGACATCTTGCCCCAGCCTTCGCCCAACCGGGGACGCGCGTGGGTGACATCCATCGAGAAGGAACCGAATAAAGTCCCGAAAGAGGCACCGCCCATTATTGCCTGATAGGCTCCGTTGGCCTGAATGCCGCCATATAATGTCATGGCATTGTTAATGCCGCGCCGGTAAGAGGCTTCCAGCAGGGTCGGTTCTCTACGCAGTTGGCTTGAGCGTATCTTGCCGTAGGTCATGCTGTAGTGGTGTGAACCGGGGCGTAGCTGGTTACTGGTCGCTGCATAGGGGACCTGGAAATTCTGTTGCCAGCCATCGGCTTCCTCGATGGACACATCCAGACTACCGCCGTAGCCGGTTGGGTACAGATCGGTGATTTCAAACGGCCCCGGCGCTACCGAGCGCTCGTAAATGACGTTGCCATTCTGACGGATAATGACCCTGGACGCCGAACGAGCGATACCTCTGACCACTGGCGCATAGCCCCTGACGGAGTTCGGCAGCATCTGCTCTTCATTGGCTACCTGCACACCACGAAACGACAGGGTATCGAACAGCTCCCCCTTGGTGTTGGCATCGCCAATGATCACCCGCCCGAGAATGGCGGGAATGTCCCGCTGCAGGTAGGTGTTGATGTTGTTATAGGTGCTGTTGGTATCCGTGGTTTTGGTATAGACACCGTTGTGGCGGAGGTACCAACCTTTGAGATTAAACCCGCCGTTGATATTGCCGTAGAGCGTATCATTCTTTTTGCCGTTGTAGCGGGTGCTGCCAGCGTTAAGGTTGTAGCCCAGAGTGGCCGCCGTGATGCCCGTATCCCACTGCTCGGGATTGACGTAACCGCGGGGGCGGTTAACGCGTAAAATCTCCGGCACGTTGAGGTTCAGCGCTTGTTCATTGGCATCAAACGCCACACTGCCTTCCGGCAGCAGTTGATTCAGGGCCAGGCACGTATCATCCTTGCCTGCCGCTTTCTGAGCTGCGATCATTTTTTGTGCCTCTGGAGTCAGCCGCTCAACGTTGATATCCAGCGTAGCGAGTGCGGAGGGTTTAACGCAGATATCCACCTGCGGCACCCGTTTTCCCTGCACCATCCTATCCTGCACTGTCACATCGTCTCGTCCGATATGGCGGCCATTCACGTTAAGTTCGGCGCTGTATTTTCCCGCTGGTGCCAGGTCTTGATTGTAGCGGGTCAGGTCGATGCGCTGCTGGCTGCCAGGGCTCATAAAATTGGGATTGAACTCAATGTCATCGTCCGCTATGGCCGCTCCGGCGAGTGCAAGCAGGACGGCGGCGGCCAGCGGCGACAGTGAATGATGGAAAGAAGGCATGTGAATTCCTTATCACTAAAAACCCTAACAGGGCTGCGCAATATTCAATCAAGAAAAAGCAGTTTTATTTGGCTTATTCCAGCAACAGCGCACAATGCACGCTTTACGTTTCCACTCAGCGGTGGTTATGGGGCGACCAACTGTGATGTGGGATTAATGCCACCAAAATCGTTGATGTATGAGGGGTAGATGGTGCTCAGGATTTTTTTCATTGCGAATACGGTTTTCCCGCCGGGAGCAATCATGCCGCCTTTGCCAATAGGCCGTTTGCCTTCTTTATCTTCCGCAATATTAGCCAGTGACACGTAGTACGGCGTCGGGTTGGTTCCCTCCACGCCGCCACTCACCTTTTTCCAGGTGACAGACTGGCCAGCCTGGTTTGCATTACCCGCCAGGCCTGCTGGGCGATAAAAAATCTTGATACGTGAACGGAACGCCATCTGTAGCTGGTTTTGCTTCTCTTTGCTCAGTGGCGGCACTTCCAGTACGTTGAGCCAGAACACAGACTCTTTATCGGTTGGCAACGGCTCACCGGTATACATCAGGCGCAGTGTCTGCCCCTTTCCAGCATTGATACGGTTGATCGGTGGTGTAATGGTGAAAGGGGTGCGGGCTGTTTCCGGCAATGCATCTGGATCGCCGTCGTCCACCCAGCTCTGTGCCAGAACAGGCTTATTCCCACGATTATCGATTTTCACCATTACCTCACGTTCCGTCGCTGGGTAAATAACACGTGTACCGGTAATGACAATTCCCGCCACTGCTGGGGCCGTCAAAATAAAGGTTAAAACGAACGCGGCGGCGCTATGGCAAATGGTACGGCGATTCATGATGGTTTCTCCCTGAATGCGGGGAGCTGTCAACTGCTCCCCGTTTAAAGCTCGTCAACACTCAGTCTGTTGCGATCAAAGACTAGAAGTAGTTAATGGTAAAATTGACGGAGCTTGCCACCAGACCTGCTGTTGCTGCGCCAGTCGCATAGTATTCAACGGCGTACGGCAGTGTGGCTGTACCTGAGGTTAGGTCATAGGTAGTGGAAGACGTATGCTGTTCCGGGCTACCAACCTTGATAGCGTTACCGGTTGGGGCGTCAATCAGCTGTAACTGAACATTGGTAGCTGCAGTATCACCGGTGGCAGTATTGTTCAGACGGTAGCCGATCGGATCAACAGTTGAGCTGTTTTCAAAGAAGGCCGCTGCATTGGTCACGTCAGCTGAGCCGGTACAGTTGCTCAGCTCAATGTTAAAACTGGTACGTTTGGCAGTCGCGCCGACAGCGCTCAGTTGGCTTTTATCAACGGCTTTCAGTACCACGGTGGCTGGGCTGGCATTACCATCGATAGTAATATCGCAGGTTTTATCGAGAACTTGACCGGTAAAGTTAACGGTGCCGTTTGACGCCGCCTGAGCAGCGCCCACGCCAAAAGTAGCCACTATCGCGGTTGCCAAAAGATATTTACTGTACTTCATAATTAACTCCATTTAAGTATTACATCGTCATTTAAATTTGGAATAGCCAACCTGTTCGCGTGACCTATCAATTAGACTGGTTATTTCCTTTTCAGTGCAAACGAAAAAGTGGAACTCACGTTAGGACGCTTTTATTTCTCGTTTTATTTACACTGGTATCCTCACGGTTAACTGAATGAGAATTTTTCCCTCAAAAATAAAAAATATCATCACGATCGCTATTTTAGAGGTGAGTTTTACTAGCAGATTTTCGCTTCGTTTATTCCAAGGTGGTGATATGGAACTCGGTGTTATTTCAAGAATCCTGAATCTTCTTAAATAAGTCTAGTTACACTTTTGTTATGTTTTTTTGTTTTGAATTTAAAATAATTTGAGGCTATTTTCATACCTCCAAGGAGTAAAGATGGCTCGCCGTTTATTATATAACCTCATTTCAGCCACATCCCGACAGAGGAGAATGCTAGTGGCACTATTACATGCTCTTAACCCTAGTGAAATACTAATTTTACGTCTGATTGCATAAATGTACTTGTTCGATAGACTCAGCTGTTGGGCCACTTCTTTATGTGAAAGCCCCGCTCCAAGGTAAAGAAATACCTCCGATTCTTCTAAGGGAAGTTGATGCCGGGCTGACTTTTTATTTTTCAATTCATTCAGTATGTTAATGAATTCTTCTGTTGATGTTTTCCAAGGGATAAACCAAGGGGTATACATAGAACCCGGTATAAGACTGGCCCCATATTTCACCATGATAATAAGGCGGCAGAGTGATAATCCTGGTTTTCGCATGATCTCCCGACGCTTGGTAACATTGAATATTGCCAGCACTATAACATCATTAGGTTCTGGATTGAGGATGAAAACATCATGATTGACATTGACATAAATTGATCGTTCTTTAATGGTTCCTGATAAAGCATCTTCTAATCCGTTCAGAAAATAACAATCATCCGAGACAAAATAATATTTCATCAAGTTACTACCTCCCTTAAAGATAGCCTGCATATGGATATCATATAGACTTCGCAAACAATCTTGAGCTTAAAAATCACAGAGAATATTCCTTCCCTCTGGCCTTTTAAGTTTTAACTGACTGTAATAATTATTGATAATCGTTTAAATCAATTGGATTTACTATCAGTGATAGTTTTTAACTATCAATATCTTGTGATCGATCGATATAATCGAACGTTTGGTGTTGTGAATATCCTAGTCATTTGAATTATTTTATTCGCGATAAAAATAAAATGAATTTCTTAATACTATTTTAAATAGTAAATAATAATCATGGGTTTATGCGTTTTTTAGGATTTTTCTCATTAGTTGTGGTTTTTGAATTAAAAAAATATATAAAATGATTGTGGAATATTCTTATAATAAATGTGGCCAATGAAATGGAAAGGAAAGGGTAGTTTTTTCCAGAATATGTAAAAATCCAACGGCAAAAAAAAGCACTTTTTGTGATCTAAATCAAACTTCAATCTGTTGCGCTAAAAGAAAAAGAGTAACTAAAAATAGGTATTATTTTTCATTGATGTTATGAAAACAATAATTAGCTGGTGTTGAACGAGGGATGTAAAGAAACTCCAGTATGTTTGCTATATTTTGGCGGCATTAATAAGGGAAAATTGGTAGCTTTTCTCTGTCCTTATCGCGAGGTCACTCACGCTTGCGGTGGTCACTTTTCATCCTCGACTCCCTACGTTCTCATTGAAAAGGGGCGATTGCCTATAACATTGAGAATGATGAGCCAGTAGATGCAGGGGATATCGGCCACTAAATGTATCATTCGAAATGTTGGAGTGAGCTCCAGAGACAACTGAACGCTGTTTTTTTGCCTAGGAGGTACTGGACTAACAGGGGGTGAGGATTATCATACTGTCGAGACTACAGATCTAGAGAGTGTGCTATGCAACATATTATTGAAGGTTTCCTCAGTTTCCAGAAAGAGATTTTCCCGCAGCGTAAGGAGCTCTTTCGCAGCCTTGCCTCCAGCCAGAACCCTAAAGCGCTTTTTATTTCGTGTTCTGACAGCCGCCTGGTACCCGAGCTGGTAACCCAGCAAGATCCGGGGCAGCTATTCGTTATCCGTAACGCAGGCAACATCGTCCCTTCCTTTGGCCCGGAGCCGGGTGGGGTGTCGGCGACCATCGAATATGCGGTTGTGGCGCTAGGCGTTACTGATATCGTGATTTGCGGCCATTCTAACTGCGGCGCTATGAAGGCTATAGCTTCTTGCCAGTGCCTTGACCCGATGCCTGCGGTTGCCCACTGGCTGCACTATGCGGACGCGGCAAAAGCGGTGGTAGAGAAGAAAACCTGGGCTAGCGAAATCGACAAAGTTAACGCTATGGTTGAAGAGAACGTGATAGCCCAGCTAAATAATATCAAGACTCACCCGTCCGTTGCCGTTGGGCTGCGCGACAACGCCCTACGCCTGCACGGCTGGGTGTACGATATCGAAAGTGGTGAGATCCGCACGCTAGATAAAAATACCAAGAATTTCATTTCGCTGGCGGATAACCCCGAGGTGTACTTCGAATAACAGATGCTTGGCTATGAGTGGGATCGCTCCTGGCCAGAAAGCCAGGAGCCTTCTGCCTGGCGTCCTTATCTGCTATATTCGCCAGGTGGAAATTATTTAAGCAATCGGGGGTAGGTCGTTAATGGAAAACGAAGAACATATCAGTAACATTATAAAAACGCACCTCGAAGCGACATTAAACGATCTCGGGGAATTTATCTGGGCGTATGTGGTGTTATCGAAAAAAGATATGTCCTGTATCTTTGGGGTAACCAACTATCCTGGTGAGTGGGTAGAGCATTATAAAGCCAATGGTTTGCAGTATACCGATCCGGTGGTGATCACTGCGCTGAACCGGCTGACGCCTTTTTCCTGGGATGAAAATCTGATGACGGGGGGAGGGTTTCATTTTTCCGAACTCTTCGAGCGGGCCAGGAAATTTGGGCTGAATAACGGCTATACGTTTGTATTGCATGATTATAATAATAACCTGGTCACGTTATCTTTTATTCTTGCTCCTGAAACCAGAGCGGAATTAACCCAAACGCTGATCAAGAATAAAGGTGATATCTCTGTATTACTAGCGTCAGTGCATGAGATCTATCTAACCCTGAATTCGCTATCAGAAAAAAACGCCTCTCGCTCGGAAAAAAGCGCCCAATTTACCGAACGAGAAAACGAAATCCTCTACTGGGCCAGCGTGGGCAAAACCTATCAGGAGACGGGGATGATCCTCGGGATCACTACGCGTACGATCAAGTTTCATATGTCTAACATCGTCAAAAAACTGGGAGTCGCAAATGCCCGGCATGCAATACGTCTAGGTGTGGAACTTCAACTGATTAAACCGGTTAGTTGATTACAAAGAAGGCTCAGCCGCCAGCGGCCACTCGTTCAGCCTGGTTTCGTCTGCTATGCTGTGCTTGCTGAATATCTTGGCTTTTAGCTTCCTCTGGCTCTCAGAGTCGACATGGCCGAGCAACAGATAGACCGGCTCATCTTTCTCCGAAACACCGGTTTCTAACACGGTGACATTCCAACCTGAGGTTCTGATGATGTGCATCATCGCATGGCTGGCGACGGCAAGAATGCCATCATAGTGATGTTGCCGTGCGTAGTTAATCAGTGAGAGAAACAAAGCCATAGTGACGGGAAACTTACGGCCTAACAGCGAGTGGGTTCTTTCTTTATCCACGAAGAAACGCGTGGATTCAATGTAGTTGCCTTCTGGAATGTTGATATTGTTAAAGAATGAGGAGAATGTACTGTTCAACATATTTTGGTATTTCATGTCTATCATCCTGGTTCCGCATATAATCATGCCGTTCTCTACGCCAAAAATATAATTGGTCTTGTCATTATCAAACTGATCGACCTCCTTGCCGTCAGAGCAGTCGACAGCCCATTGCAGTCTGTCTTTAAAGGTATTTTTTCTTAACATAAAGAGATCTTCAGATTTCTCATTGCTCATTGAAGCATAGTTAACGCTGTAAATATTAAACATAATGTCACCTGTGAATGAATATATAGAGATAAGTTCATCCGGTAACATCAGTGAAGTTTCATTAAGAGCATGCCGGTACAAAGGAATGATAATGCTTTTTAATAGATTTACGCTAACCTTATTATAGGAATAAACGGGTTTTTAGCCGGTGTTGGGTGGGGCGTTTTAGGCGACACTCTGGGCTTAAAAGTGATATGTTTCTTACCACGTGCGGACCCGAGGGAGCGGCAACGGTAACTTTTACCCATTTTTTACAACTTTATACAGATAACAGACAACTCGCCGGCCGATAATGGCAAGAATGGATTCGATTCTTTTGACAAGGAGCTTCACCATGGATCTGAAATGTATTTTTGCGTTATTCACCCTGTCGGTGCTGCCATGGAGTGCCAGTGCCGCTCCGGCTGCCCCCAAGGTCGTCGTAAAGTCTGAAGTTGCCTCGCCAGTTGTGTTGGAAAATACCCAAGATAAAAACTACCTGAAAATCTCGTTGGTGGGCTATCCGCTGCCGCAGGAAAAACGCAGCCCGATCAATCTGGCGCTGGTCATCGATCGCTCTACCTCAATGAGTGGCGATCGTATCGAAAACGCCAGAAAGGCGGCGATCGCCGCTGTTAACATGCTCAACGGTAATGACACGCTTTCGGTCGTTGCCTATGACTCGGGAGTTGAGGTGGTGATCCCGGCTACCAAGGTCAAAGATACCAAAGAACTGATTAATAAGATTAACAAAAGTATTGAGCCGCGTGGGATGACGGCGCTGTTTGCCGGAGTGAGTAAAGGTATCGATCAGGTGAGCAAGCATCTGGATAAAGAGCAGGTTAACCGAATTGTTCTGCTTTCCGACGGGCAGGCCAACGTTGGGCCAACCTCCAACAGCGAGCTGGCCGAGCTGGCCAAACTGGCGGCCAAGAAAGGCATTGCTATTACCACTATCGGCATTGGTGATGGTTATAACGAAGATCTGATGACCACCATTGCTGGCTATAGCGATGGCAACCATGCCTTTGTTGAGCAATCCAGCGATCTGGAAAAGACCTTCGCCCACGAGTTTAACGACGCCATGTCCGTGGTGGCGCAGGATGTGGTGGTGGTGATCAAAACCGCCGATAAGGTTACGCCGGTTCGTCTGTTGGGGCGTGATGGCAGCATCAGCGGCAATACGGTCACCGTAAAACTGAACCAGCTGTATTCCAATCAGGAAAAATATGTTCTGCTGGAAGTAATCCCGGCCAAGGGCAGCAACGCCCAGAGCAAACCGCTGGCCGATGTGAACGTGCGTTATGCCAACCTGATCACCAAACAGGTGGATACCTTCAATGAGAAGGTGGCGGTACGTTATAGCCAATCCGCTAAGGATGTCAGCGCAGCGCAGGTTGATGAAGTGCTGGTGGAATCGGCCATTCAGAAGGCGGCAATTGAAAATGAGCGCGCGGTAGAGCTGATGGATGCAGGCAAAATGGAAGAGGCCAAACAGGTGTTTAGCGCTAACGCGGCAGCCTTGGAAAGCCTACCCGTCAGCGCCGCCCCAGCAAGACAAAAAGCCGAAGCCAGCGCGCAGAAGAACAAAGACCTGATGGGTAAAATGGAGAGCGACAGCAAGGAATCGACCCGTAAGGCAGTGAAAGAACAGAACTACAACATCAAAACCCAGAAGAACCAGTAGCAGGGAGCCAAATGAGACAGCGTACTTCCAGAAGTTTGACGGTTTTTATCATCATCACCGTGGCGGTCTTCAGCCTGATCGCCTATCTGGGAGTGCGCACTCTCGAGCACGAAGTGTTACTACGCCATTACCAATCCCAGACCATGGCGCAAACGCGCGTTACGCAAGCCAGCGACAGCGTTATGGATATTCTGCGGCAGAAAGCGACGCGGCTGGACGCTATCACCGACTACATTCAACCCAACGAACAGGCGCTCAAGGAGCTGATTGAGAAGGATCACGACATTGATGGAGTGTTTGTCCTGCAGAAAAATCGGTTGTTGTATCCCAACGAAAACGGCCCGCTGAGCCAAAAAGAATTAGCCTGGGTTCAGGCCATTACACCGCTGGTGAACGATCCTTCCTTGCTTTACGGCCACAGCGTAAAAAGCGAAATCGCTATCCCACAATCCGGCTGGTATATCACCGGCGAGGTGCAGGAGCCGCTGTTGATCTACTGGCGCACTATTGGCAGCGAGACCATCGGATTTCGGATTCCTTATATCAAACTGCTATCGGACGTGATCAATGCGGTTAACTTCGATTTTGGCAAAGACACGCTGGTGCTGGTAGAGAACGGACGCCTGCTGTACCAAAGCAATCCTTATATCGAGCTGGGAAACCTGCAGCCGTTGGCCGAACAGAGCCTGCCTTATCCGCTTACCGGCTGGCAGGTGAGCTATTACGGCAAAGCGGCCAGTACTACGGCGGTCTACCTGTGGGGCGGAGCGTTTATCCTGCTAATGCTGGCCATCATGAGCTTGATCATTTTCCGCCTTTACCGGGAATACACCCAGACGGCACGGCTGGCGCGCCAGCAGGTGGGTTTTGTCAGCCAGGTGTCCCACGAGCTGAAAACGCCGCTGACCAATATCACGCTGTATGCAGAGTTGCTGAAAGAAGAGCTGGATGAACAGCACAATGAAGGACTGCGTTACCTGGACGTGATTATCGGCGAGAGCCAGCGCCTATCGCGCCTGATCCAGAACATTTTGAGTTTTACCCGTGAGCCGAAGCTGCACATTCAGTCCATTGACCTCAACCCGCTGCTGACTAATATCGCGCAGACTTTCACTCCGTCATATCAGGCCAAGGGGATGACGATTTCCCTCTCATTAGGCGAAAGCGTGGTGGTGCAGAGTGATATCGATCGCCTGACGCAGATTATCAATAACCTGCTGAGCAATGCGGAAAAGTATGCCACGGCCGGGAAACAGGTCGATGTGCAGGTGGAGTGCAGTGCGGACAATGTGGATATCCACGTGCGGGATTATGGTGCCGGTATCGCCGAGAAAGAGCTCAGGATGATTTTCCTGCCCTTTTACCGGGTGAAGTCAGGTATTACCGAGGGCGTATCAGGCACCGGCATTGGCCTGACGATTGCCCAGCAGTTGGCGCACAGCCTGGGCGGGGAGATCCTGGTGGCTCAGCAGTCGCCTGGGGTGCGCTTCACCTTGCGGCTGGCACGTAACCTGATTACAGCACCGTAGCCGCTGTATTTGGATAAGTGCCGCAGAGTGACTTCTATACCTGACAACAACCGCGCTCTAGCTCCCTCTCCTTTTTGGGGAGAGGGTTGGGGTGAGGGGAAAACACAGCGCTGTAGCCGATGATATCGCCCACATCAGGCGGTAATCGCCACCGCTAATAGCATTAACTACAGGAAGTCGTAATGAAAATACTGGTCGTTGAAGACGATACGAACATTCGCCAGGGATTGGTAGAAGCGCTCTCCCGTGAGGGTTACAGCCTGATCGCCGCAGAGAATGGCAAAGTGGCGCTGGAGATGTATCAGCGGGAAAAACCGGATTTTATCATCCTCGATATCATGATGCCGGAGCTGGATGGCTACTCGGTATGCCGGGAGATCCGCAAACAGGATGAGCAGATCCCGATTATCTTTTTGTCCGCCAAGGATGAAGAGATCGACCGGGTGGTCGGGTTGGAGCTAGGGGCAGATGATTACATCAGCAAGCCGTTTGGCATTCACGAGATCCGCGCCAGGATCAAAACCATCGCCCGGCGTTGCCTGCGCAGCAAGACCGCTCTGCCTGATGTCAGCTTCTGCTTTGGTGATTTAACCGTGTACCCCAATGAGCTGTGCGCTCAGCGCCAGACGGCGAGATTGGAGCTTTCACTGCGTGAGGTGAAAATCCTCGAGTGCCTCTATCAGTACAAGAATAAGGTCGTCACGCGCGAGATGCTGTTCGATGCCGCCTGGGGCTATGACTTCCTGCCTAATAGCCGCACGCTGGATCAGCATATCTCCAAGCTGCGCAAGACCATTGAGCTTGATGCGAATAGTCCGTTGTTGATCCGCACCGTGCATGGGATGGGGTATCGGTATTTGGAGTGAGTGCTGGGTGATTAAATATGTGTCTCACTCCTTAAACACCTGTCCCCGATGCCACTCCACAAACGTATCCAAAGGATAATGTTCGGCGATCTTTGGCAACCGAATCGTCTTCCCAGCTAAGTCCCAGAACAAGCGATCGACTATCTGGCTGCCGTTCACACCTGCTGAAACCAACAGTTTCATGCTGTCGTCGAGCCCGATAGCTCCCATATCAAATGCGGAATGGTGCAAAGAACACAGCGCTAATCCGTTGGTTACGGTGCAGGGGCCGCCGTGTTGCTTCCATTTGATATGCGCCGCCTCTAAGCCAACGGGCGTAGTGTCGTGTTGCAGGTTGTAGCCGCAAACTGCGCATTGATAGTTATAGGCGCGTAATATCGTTTGCCGGAATGCCGGGTCACGTGCTTTACGTATTCCATCAAGCTGAAAGTCCAGGCGGTTGGCTATCAACTCTTGAACGCTGTCGGGGAAATGCTCACACAGAATTTGCTGTGCTAGCTTGTCGATCAGAGCCGGTTGGCTGCGTAACAGCTGGTAGCTCTCTTCGTCGAAGCCACCGCTGACACCCTGTTCGATAATCTCTCGCTTTGGTGGCTCTTTGCTGCCTTTCTGCGGGCTGCAAAGCTCAGCATTGTGTAATTCCCAGAACCCATCGCCGCGTAAACGCCAGAACGGCATGGTGGGGTAATGGTCACGCCGCTGTGGGCCGAAGCTATTGAGTAATGCCAGCAAGGGGCCGTGGATTTCTTCGCCGTAATTGAACAGCCGATCGTGCCCTTGCTGATATTGGTATAGCACGTACAGCAGCAGTAACGGCTTATGTGGTGCACGCTGATCGCCTTTGCGCCACACGGTCAGATGAGATACGGCGGTTTGCAGTTCCTGGCTGGTTTTCATCGGTGCATCCTAGCGGGCGGCGAAAGTGATTGCGATCATGCTCGCAAAAGGGAAGGGATTCAACAGCTTCTAGGCAAGAATCAGCCATTCAGCACCACTTTTCTGATTTTCTTACAAGGTCAGCGGGAGTCTTGATTTCAACGCGTGATCGGTTTGACAAGCTGCCACTCGGCCCCCAGCCTGATGGCGTGTTTGGCATTAGTCACGCCCATCTTTTTCACAATATTGCCAATATGGAATTTTACCATACGGATCTTCACGTCTAAAATAATGGCAATTTCATGGTAGGTTTTACCCATGCTGGCCCAATAGAGCACTTCGTTCTCCCTCGTTGACAGGGGATCTTTTTCTATGTTGGAGTTATCGCGATTATTTCGTGCGGTTTCCTGGTGCCGGGTGGTGATCCTTTCGTGGATGTTAGCCAACAGCATCTGCAAACGGGCTTTGTTAGGGTGTATTTGGCTCTGTATATCGATGGATTTGCTATCATTAATCGTCAGCGTCAGCATCGCCAGATTATGATCGTAGTCATGCAATACAAAGGTATAGCCAGTGGTAATATTATAGTTCTTTGCTTGGTTGAATATATCTGAGGGCTTGAGCCGTGAATTTATTGGTGTGCTTTCATCCCAGGAGAATGGAGAGACCCTTTGCAGGGCGGAGAGTACCACGGGGTCGATGCATTGGTAGTTTCTTTCTTTCTTTATAGATATCAACCCATTGCGTTGGATAGTTGGAGGTTATCAATGTCTCCATAAAGTCTTTCTTTTTAAGTATCATATAGGCGTAGTTGAAATCGCCAAATTCCGCTATTGGTTTATCCAGATGGTTTTTAAATGTTTTTTTTCATCGTGGCTAGCAGAAAATAATGTAGACATCAAATTACCTCAGCCTGAAATAATAACGCTACTAACATAACTTGTAGGTAATAGTCTAGCCTAACCGTTATTGAACGCAAGATAATATACTGGCTTGCCTGCGATTTTCGATAAAATAGCAAAAAAAACCTGACCTCGTTGGGTCAGGTTGCCACATTGGCCAACACCAGGGAAATTTTTACTGCCATTATCTTAAAGCTATCTTCCTGGTTGAGGCAAGCTCTCTATGATGGATTTTGGCTGTCTATCACCATTATTCGGTCTAGGATTAGTATTGCCTTACGTTGATCATTGCAGCGGCACGGCATCTGCATTGGTATTCTTGCTCCTAACTCTTGGCATTATCCGAGGTAGTTACTTAGGGCTGCGTTGGTCACTCACCATTTATTGATCATTATTTGATCAATTGTAGGCCTGTTTTTCTAACGAAAAACTCTTGTAGGGCCTCAATATAACCATATTGAGTCCGCGTTATTGCTGTTAACAGCCTGCTATAAGACGTTAGTCGGGCTGTTGATATCATTGGGTTGAACAGGTCTGCCATGCTGGCGTGCAGAAGAAATTAAAGCGTAACCCCAAGCCTGCTCTATGCCTTGCCCAATAAATTGTTGTCACGGTGACTCGAAGCTTGATCCTCACCGATAGCTAAAAAGTGAGGTCTCAGCATTGAGCTGGAGGCCTTGAAATGGCTCTCAAACGGGCTTGTTTGAGATAGAAATGATTTATTTTTAATGAAAAAGTGATGTTAATCACAAATAACAACCCTAGGGTCGTTCATTAAATAGTCATTCTGTTGCCATTATGTTGCATTTTCGTGTCTGCTAAATGGGGTGAGAACAGACTATTCTGGCTAATGAGTCAAGCAGCTCGTTTTACCGTTCCCAGTATGGAAATATTCTTGATTACCCTTCCGAGTTATTTGCTTGTTAATACCCTTTTTCTACCGCTGTTTCAGTAGGTGATAAGAAAAGATTTATTTTTAAATCAGGATAAAAATAGAGAATATTCTTAGTTTACTATAAGCCTCCTAATTTGTTATTTGAACTTGAATATATACCATTAATCCCCGCTGCTGCCTGAATAGATAATAACAATTTGATAGGTATTGGCGATGAATATGTGCTTATGCGATCGTTTTAACCGATTTTGAATAATTGTTTTTCGCCATTAATATTGTTTTGAAAGTTAGGAAATAACTTAGTTTTTGAAAGTAGTACTCTGCTTGTCCAACGGCGTAATGGAGTTGGTAAATGAAGAAGAAAGGAAGGGAATCTTATGCTAAAGATAGTAGATTGTGGGTATCCTCCACAGGGCGGTACTCGCTCAAAAAGACCTTTAACCTGGCCTGATACCAATAAGTATTTCCATGAAGGTATCGTAGGCTACTGTGACTCAGTTAATACTTCCCCAGAACAACTCAAAGTCGTATTTATTGACTTTCAATTGGCTAACCTGCGCCTTTTTCTGGATCAGGACTGGCTAATGTATTCCGCTTGTAATCGCGTTGTGCTGGTAACCGATAGTTACCTGTTGCCGTTGGCAAATTACTATAAGAGTATGTTTCGGCAGGTTGATTCTGTGATCCAGAGAACGGGGGCATCCAGTGATATTTTTGCTAAAATCGATCATGTTATTGCCGGGGAACAGGTTTCTTCAACATCGCAAGTCAGGTTGTCTTCGCGTGAGATATGTTTATTACGTACTCTGATCCATGGTGTCACTGTGGGTGATCTTGCCAGCAGGTTGCGGCTTAGTCCTAAAACAGTTTATGCCTTGCGTCATAATATTTTAGGCAAAATGGGGTTGACTAAAATGAATGATATTTTCACTCTGGCCTATCTTTCTGTCAGATAAAACATAACTAACCATATTGTCATATGGTTATCAAAACCAAATAAAAATGCGATGCTTTTATATCGCAGGGTTTTTATTATTTAATTGCCGTAGGACCTTTTCGAAAATTTGGTTTTCGAATGCGCCCTTGTGTCGCATTTATTGTGCCACGCCAGTGAATATTGGCGGGAAATTAATTGATATAAATAAAGGAAGAAATTTTATGAAGAAGTTAGCTCTGGCTTTGATTGCAGCTTCAGCGTTGGGAACAATTAATCTGGCTAATGCGGACACTCGTACTGCGAACGCGACAGCGTCTTGGGATGCAAAAGCCATTAAAGATACCAGCAGCATGCTAGTTGTTACCCCGATAAAGTCACTGACCTTTAATTACGCAGAAGGCCTTGAGCGTTTTAACTCTCAAGACGGCGCTTTCGATATCACCATCGCTGGCCAGTCTGGCGCGAGTGATTTCAAACTGACCTCTAAAATCATCTCCAACACCCTGAGCCGCTCAAGCGATGACTCTGCGCTGACCGTTGGTGTCAAGTGGAACGGCAAAGCACTGTCTGAAAGCAGCGAGATGGTGATGATCGATACTTCTGCAGGTATCAGCGCAGGTCTGTCTGCTCTGGCCGTGCCAGGCGCTTATGCTGGTGCTAACCGTACCAGCACTCAGGGCGTGTTCGCCTTTGATATCGCGAAAGCGACCGTTGCGGGTGCTGATACTGCGTTCAAAGATCTGACCGATGGTTACTGGGATGGCAACGTGAACGTTGAATTCACAGCAACTTGGGACGGTACTTTCACCACCACCACCCTGTAAGTGATTTTTGTTGTCTTAACGTAGTCAGGATCGGGGTGGATAGCCTCGATCCTTCTGGAACACATGATGAACAGATGGTTTCCTACGCTGATGTGCTCAGCACTATTTTATTGTACTCACGCCGGTGCAATTAACGTTGGCGCGATTACATCAATCATCTCCCCTGACCAAAGCGTTATCGCCAAGGAGGTGATTAATACTGTGGATGATGCCCGTCTGGTCAGCCTGAGGGTAGAGCGAATTTCCTCCCCGATGGAGGGGGGCAAAGTGATCCCAATGGAGAGCAAACAGGAAATCATGGCCACGCCATCCAACCTGATTTTACCCGGCAAGGGTAAAGATGTTTTCCGCGTTTTCTATTCCGGGCCGAAGGACGATAAGGAGCGTTATTACCGTTTAATCTGGAATGATAATCCGGTAACCGAAGAGGGACTGTCAAAGACCAAAAAAGCCGCTTCGGCAACTACCTCGGCAACCATAAGTACCATTATGGTCGTCACACCACGGAAGGACAAGTTCGATTATCAATACCGAGATGGTGTTGCTTATAACACCGGAAACAGTTCTTTCCGCGTGGTGGCATTTGGTCCCTGTAAGCAGCCTCAGACCAGTGATGAGAAAACTAAAGGATGCCGTGAGCGTTATTACGTTATGCCGGGATTAGGCGTGCATTTGAAATTTGTTGATATCAATAATCAAAAACTCAGCGTTGGCATTTGGCACAACGAAGATTATATCAACGTGAAATAGCCTCTTTACTCATTACCTGCATCGTGAATGTTATTCAGGTGTGGATTAGGGGGCTATTTGGGGAAGCAAATGGGTAATAATTTCATCTTAAGGACAAGAACCAAGGCTGTAGCGCTATGTATTGCTGCGGCTCTGATGTCTATGCAGGCTAACGCCAGAAACCTACAGGATGTTCGTTTAGGAAATTATCTTATCCCGGGGGTATTTGGTCAGGCTCTGACCGAAGGTATGACCATTCCTGTACTGCTACGTTACAAAGGTGGTGACCAACAAGAGAAACAAAAGGTAGCGGATGCGCTAGTGGTGCTGGAAAAAGACCGCCTGATGATAAGAGATATTACGCTGGCGGAAGAGTCTGAAGGGGCTACGTTGGCAGAAACGACCCAGACATTGATCCGCGGTCTGAAAGATCGTTTCTTTGATCAAAATACCCATATTGCCGTTTCGTCCGATGCCGATCTGAACCTGAATATCCGTTCATTTGTACTGACGCTGGATGTGAGTGAAAAAAGCTTAGGGACCGCTATTATCCCAAGAACGAGTCTGCTGGGACTCTCTTCGGTGCCGCATTTCAGTTCGGTGCTGAATTACGATCTCGGAGTTTACCGCTCGCAGTTAAAAAAAGGTGAGAACACCTCGAATAATTATCTGACCCTGGATAACACCTTCGGCTTTGCGGAGCATCATTTCAATGTGAACGGCTCGTTTTACGGTATTGGGGAGTCCCAGCAGGATTCTCAGCTTTACCGTGCCATGTATGAACGGGACATGAACGGACGTCGTCTGGCATTGGGCTTGGTTGACACCTGGAACCTGCAATCGTTGGGGAGCCTGTCGGCACTTAACTCCAGCAAGGTGTATGGCGTCACTTATGGCAATAAGTCTGCTACCAAGATCCAGAATACCCAATATTCGCTAACGCCAATTACCGTATTCCTACCTAGCGCGGGTGAAGTCCATATTTACCGGCAGGGGCGTCTGTTGAGCATCCAGAATTTCCCGATGGGCAGCTTTGAGGTCGATACCAGCCGTCTGCCGTATGGGATTTATGACGTTGATGTCGAAGTAGTGATCGACGGCAAAACCTATTCGCGTATGCGCCAGACGATCAATAAAGCCTTCTCTGGCAGTAATGGCGTGGCGCAAGAACTTAACTGGCAGCTATATGGCGGATATGTTAATTACGACAACCGCAATAACCGCAATAACCGCACCAACGACAGTACCACCAACGAAACCTATCTGGCGGGGGCGTCGGCGGCCTTGTCGATCCCGGAAATTCTCAAGATCGCCTCGGTCCCGGCGATATTTGGCCTGGCGGTGCAAACCTCGACCTATACCTTCGACAAAAAGGTGGTGAATGAAACCTCGATAAACCTCAACGTGAACCAGTTCGCTAGCTTGGGCTGGCAGGGGTTGCTGTCACAGGGCGGACGTTACCGCAATATTTTAAGCGCCAGCCTTATGTTACCGAAAGGCTTCGGCAGCGTGTGGGCCAACCGGGAGAAGAGCCATATCGGTAAGGGGTTGCCGGTCTATGAGTCTGACAGTTATTCCTATGGTGGTACCCTGAGTTTGAGCCGGTTCTTTGAACGTGGTGGGCAGCTTACGCTAAGCCGCACGGTAGATAAGCGCGAACGCAGTACCTCTAACAACCTGGAATACTCCACGTCACTATTTTCCGGGCGTTATGGCACGGTCAATCTACGCGCCGGTATCCAGCGTTATCGCTATGATTACCAGTCCAATAGCACCAACCAGCGCTATATCTCGCTGGACTTCTCTTTGCCACTGGCCGCCTGGTTAAGCACCGGAGTGTCTTCCAACAATGGCAACGTGCGGGCCAACCTGTCCGGCAACAAGAGCTTCGATGACTCGGCGTTTACCTCTGCCGGTTTCAACCTGGCCAAGCTGGTCAAGGATAAGCACAACGGTGACAGCGATTATTCGGCCTCTGGCTATGCGGCCTTCGATACCAAATACAGCGCGGGCACCTTGTCGCTCTCACGGCCTGACAACAATCGCCTCAATGGCAACCTGACTGCGCGCGGTGCGGTGGCCTACAGCGATAAAAACTTCGCCGCCAGCGGTATTCAGGAGAAGTCCGGGGTGTTGGTAAAAACCGGCTTCATCGACGATGCGGTGCTGTCGGCTCAGATCGATGGCCGCAGCTATCCGTTGAGCGGTAAGAATAACTTTATCCCGTTGCCGCCGTACTCGAGTTACAAGGTTGAACTGATGAACGATAAAAACTCGATGGACAGCTTTGACATCGTCAAGGGACGCACTCGCAATGTCACGCTGTATCCGGGTAACGTCGCTGTTTATGAGCCGGAAGTGAAACAGTTAGTGACGGTGTTCGGCCGTATGACCATGGAAAATGGCCGGGCGATCGCCAATGCTGCTGTGCGTAACCACATCGGTAAAACCATTACGGATGCGACGGGCGCCTTCCAGATGGACGTTGATAAACGCTACCCGAGCGTGTCATTGACCATGCCAGATAATGGCATTTGCGAAGTCGATCTGGATTTGGCCAAGGCCAAGGGAGTGAAGTGGGTCGGCGATGTGGTGTGCAACGTGCAGACCATACTGGCACAACGATGAGTAAAGGGTGTGACATGAAACTGCGTAATATTTGCCAGTTGGCTGGGATACTGATGCTGGTTGCCTTCTCTAGCCAGGCGGCCAACGTGAGCAACAGCTATTTCTTTATCGAAAATCAGGTGGATGGAGAGTATTTCATCACGCCACAGAGCACCGATCCCCGTTTCAGCGGGGCCAACGCGTTTACCAAATATGCGTCAGGCGATCAACGCAGTTTGGGCTATATGGGCTATACCGGGCTGATCCAGACCAATTCGTTCGCCGATATTTGGCTGGAGGATTCTCCCATCGCTCGGCCATTTATCGGTAACCGCTGTATGAATAATGGTACCGCTTGCCCCTCTAACGGTTATCTGCCGGGCTATATTGGCGATAATGGCGTTTATCATGTGGCGGTTAACACCAGCAACGGCGAAGCGCGTTATGGACGTGGTATTTTCTCTGATTCGGCTTATGAGTATTTTAAAAATGTGTCGGTAGGCTCGACGGAGATTTATAAATACCGTTTCTGCTCTACCCGCACGGACTACAACCCTGCAGCAGGGCAAAGCTGTGTCAGCGTAGGCGGCTCGCAGACCAGCCATGAGTTCACCATCACCAAAGCGGGTAATTTACGGTTGGAATCAACCAACGCATTGCAGGAAATTTTTATCGACAGCAATGGCAATCCGGTGATGGGAACGGGTTCTCAGTTCTGCTCGGTGGGCTACATTGGCTCACTGAGTGGCGCGATCTGTAAGCTGGTGTCTTATCAGATGCAGGGGAGTACCCTTTCGCCGATGCGCATGAACATGAAGCTCAACACTGCTGCGCTTGGGTTTACGCCTGCGGCAAATACCATTCGCCTGAGTGCCGATGGTGCCAGTGATTGGGTGAACTACAGCGCCACGACCAACGCGGCGAATTTGATCAAAGCCGGTAACGGCGGTATTTATGTCTTTTTATCGCAGACCTTCCTGAAGAACCTGATCGATCGGGGGGTGGATCTGAGCCACAGCCAGGATTTCTTCACTTTCCTATTCACCAGTACGGTGGCACCACAGTCCGGGTATTATGAATTTTCGCCTTCGAATACTATCTTGCTGATTCCGCGCGATTATGGGATTAGCATTATCTCCAAGGATCTGGTGCTTAATCCCAAGCGTGAAGGCAAAGTCGGCAGCACAGAACCGCCGATCGTGTTCGACTATATTGTGACTACCTCTGGCCCAAGGCAGGCTGATAGCATTACCGCACAGGTTTACGGTCCGGCAGGGCAGGTCAATGGGCGGCCATACTGCGTCTTTTCCTCTACCGACGGTAAGCTTAGGGTGCCGTTCTCGGCCTATCTGGCTTATACCGATAACGTCGGGCAAGTGGTCCGCACGCGTGCCAGCTGTGATGATGTACCTATCAGCCTGAATGCGGCACGTTGGGTAAGAACCGCCTGGCCAGTTCCCTCACAAAACGACGGTAGCTTTTATCGTACCGAGTTGTCTCTCAGCTTCCCGATGAATGAGGGCAATTCGATGTGGACCCTGGATGGGCGGGATTGGATGGGGATTGTCAGCGCTACCGGTGAGGTAAGGGTCAGAGCGGTCTGGACCGGCCCTGATATCCAATAGGATTGAAAATGACGATAAGACTAGGGTGGTGGCTAGCGGGGCTGATGTTGGCGTTTCCGGCGCAGGCGATTTATCTCTCGTCCGGAGTATTTACTCTGGAGAGCGATCGTACCTTCTTCTCGCGCCAGTTTGTTAACAACACCAAAGAGACCAATCTGTATGTGATCGCTGCCTATCAGATTGCCAAACCTGGGGTTGATGAACAACCTCAGCCGCTAGAACAGGGCGAACTGCTCTATACCCCACTGCGTAAGATACTGGAGCCGGGAGCGTGGGAATATTTCAAGATCTTCTATCGTGGTCCGGCGGACGAGCGCGAGCGCTATTATCGCATAGTGATCCAGGAGATCCCGGCCAACTTGATGGAGATGCAGGGGGGAGACAAGACACCGCTGGTATCCCCGACCATGGCGCTAGATACCATCATGGTAGTGCGACCGCGCAAGATGCGTTTCACTTATCACTATGATCCGCTGGCCGGGGTGTTGAAAAACACTGGCAATACCTATTTCCGCGTGATGATCCATCAAGGCTGCGACGGGGAGGATGACACTGCCAAGGTATTCAATCTGTTGCCGGGGGAAAGCTATCGTGGCACCGATCTGCGTGGGCAGAATCGCAAGTTTATTATCGGGTTCAACAAGTATCAGCGTCTTGGGGAGCAGTGTTTCGAGCAGGGGCAGGGATAAGATCCCCACCCCAGTTCACCACCAAAGCTAGACTTCCTTGCGCCCCAGGTAGCGCTCTTTCATCAAAGAAACGCCAATCGCAATATCCAACACCGGGGAAGGCGGCAGGTAATTTGCCTTACCGAGTTCCTGCATCGCGCCAATCAGCGGATGGTCGATCCCCAGCGCATAGTCTGCCAATAACGTCCCGGCAATAGTTTGCTTGGACACACCTGCGCCGTTACAGCCCCCGGCGGTATAAATACCTTTCTTCAACTCACCCCAAACTGGCGCGCCATTGCGGGTGACGCTGATGGTGCCAGACCAGGTACTGGTCAGCGGCACATCCCGCAACTGCGGGTAAATCTTGTTGAAAATCTGCTGATGCAACAGGGTTGCCTGATAGGTCTGCGCAGCGGTGATCCGGCCGTTTAAGGCTGGAGTCACATGTTGGCGGATAAGGAAACGGTGATCCTGGGTATAGCGCACCGTTGCTCCAGCGATCGCGTTGACCGGCGTTAGCCCCCAACTGCTCATGGTTGGCAGCTTTTGGCGTTGCTCTGCGGTTAATGGTGCGGTGATGCTGGCGAAGGTGGCCATTGCAGCCTGCTGGCTGGTGACTGGAGCCAACTCTCTGGAGAGGGCGTTGGTAGCTAACATCACGTTGGCCGCTCTAATCGTGCCGAAGGGGGTGACCACCTGCGTCACACTATCATGCCGGATCGCCATCACCGGGGTATGGTTATACATCGTCACGTTGTCCGGAAGATTATTTGCCAGACCAACGATCAGGCTGGCAGGATTAACCAGGATCGAGCTTGGGGTATAGATGCCCTTATTATAAAAACGAGTACCCAATTTTCGATACAGCGCTTCCTTATCTAATATTTGATAAGGCTCGTTCATGGCATCGAGATTGTCGGTATATTCTTTGAGCACCCGCTGATTAGTGGCGTCAACCTGGCAGTGATATTTGCCGGCATTCTCCCATTCGCATTCGATCCCCTGTTGCTCAATTTGCTGGGTTAATTGATTGATCCCTTCTTGTAATAAAGAACGATACGACTGGGCTTTTTTCAACTCCGCCGTAGAGCTGCCAATATTATGAGGTAAGCCGATAATAAACCCTGAATTTCTGGCCGAAGAACTCTCAGCCGCACAGGCTGCATCAACGATGATGATCTTCAGTTTAGGATCTTGGCTGGCTAGCCTTCTGGCGAAGGAAATCCCGGCGAAGCCGCAGCCTACGACCACCCAGTCAGCCTCGGTATCGCCGATCAGCGCTGGGTAAACGGTGGGGTGCAGGTCAGATTTTAACCAACCATTTTGGTTTTGATTTAACGGCACCGATGCATATTTCAAACTCAAGGTCCTTTTTAAAATGTTTGCCACTCAAGGTCACTAAATAGGGTTATAAAACATTTAACCACTCTGAACCAGCAGATTCAGCCGTTGCTCATTCATCTCAATTTATTGACGGTAAGTTATTTATAAGCAACCGTTAAGCATTGAGGTGCCTCATTGGATTACCGCATTTTGACAATTGCCTGGGTAGTACAAGCGGGACGATCCTCTGCGGTTGAAATTGAGATCACTGAGCAGATTTATTTCTGATTTTTTCTTGTTTTCCCTTTATTCCCCAGCCATAGCTGTTTAGTATCGGAATTGATGAGAATGACCCATTTTCTGAGGTTTTCTTCTGAAAATCGACTATCTCCGCCCAAGATGTTGGAGTTATTAACTGCATTATGATTGTAACTTAGTTGATTTAACTATCCTAAACGGATTTCTAAAAAATATAAGAACGGAAATATTCTATGTCACAGATGTTAGCGCTTTTGATTGTAATGGTGATTTTATACCTGGGAGATGCGGTATCCGTGCGTACTAAAGCCTGGATCCCTTCTGTATTTGTCTGTGCGGTGCTGTTCCTGTTCGGCTACTGGACGTTTTTCCCGAAGGATATCGTCAGCCTGGCCGGTATCACACCGGCGGTAGCGGTGATGCTGATGTATCTGCTGATCACCAACATGGGGACGCTGCTTTCGGTACCTGAGCTGATGCGGCAATGGAAAACTATTGTGATCTCGCTGGCGGGGATCGCTGGCATTATCGCCGCCGTGTTTGCGGCCTGTATGCTGATGTTTGATATGAATACCGCCATCGTGACCATTCCGCCATTGGTTGGTGGCATCGTTTCGGCGTTGATCATGTCGAAGGGGGCAGCCAGCGCGGGCCTGGTCGATCTCTCGGTATTTGCTATCCTGATCTACGTAATGCAAGGGTTTGCCGGTTATCCATTAACCGCCATCATGCTGCAGCGGGAAGGCAAACGCGTGCTGAAAAAGTATCGCAATGGCGAATGGCACGAATCTGCCGCGCAATTGCCAGGCGATAAAATGCCAACCACGGTCAGCGCGGAAGAAAAAATGCCGCGTATGTTTGGCCTGATCCCGGCCCATTACAACACCAGCTACTTCAAGTTCCTGCGCCTGGCGTTGGTAGGTTACCTGGCTTATCTGGTATCAGACCTGCTGGCCCCGGTGGTCGCCATCAGTCCGTTCGTGCTGTGTTTGCTGTTTGGCGTAGTGGCCGCCACGATCGGTTTCCTGGAAAAACAACCGCTGCAGAAAGCCAACGGATTCGGATTTGCGGTGATGGGGCTGATGCTGTTTATCTTTGACACCCTGAATAGAGCAACCCCGGAAATGCTGCTGCGGCTGGTATTCCCGATGCTGGTGCTGATCGCCGTTGCAGTGGTGGGCATGTTTATCGTCTCGTGGATCGTGGGTAAATTCCTTGGCGTCAGCATGGAGATGGCCTTCGCGATCTCCCTGACGGCGATGTATGGCTTCCCGGCGGATTACATCATCACTAACGAAGCGATCACTGCGCTGACCAAAGACGAAAAAGAGCGTGAGATCCTGACGCACCATATGTTGGCACCGATGCTGGTCGGCGGATTTATTTCCGTGACGATGGTTTCCGTGGTGTTGGCGGGCGTTATGGTCGGTTACATCACCCCAATCGCAGGATAAGTCATGAGCTATGCAAATCAGCTGCGTATTCAGCAGCACCTGGAACAACTGGCCGAGTTCACCGCTACGCCGGGCGAAGGCACGACGCGTATGAGTTACAGCCCACAAGGCCAACAGGCGCGGGCCTATATCAAGGCACAAATGGAGGCGGCTGGCCTCAGTGTACGTGAGGATGCCATCGGCAATATCTTCGGCAAGAGTCAGGCGCAAGACCCGGCATTGCCGAGCGTGATGATCGGCTCCCATTTTGACTCGGTGCCCAACGGTGGTGCTTTCGACGGCCCTGCCGGCGTGGTGATGGGTTTGGAAGTGGCCAAGCTGTTTCAGGAACATCGATTATTGCCGCGTTATCCGCTAGAAGTGGTAGCGCTGGTGGAAGAGGAAGGGGCCAGCTTTGGCCGTGGCCTGCTGGCTTCCTGTGCGATTGCCGGTAAGGTGGATGCCCCAGAGCTACACCGCCTGCGCGATAGCCAGGGGCAATCGGCAGCACAGTGCATGGCACAGGTGGGTTTTGATGCCGATCGGGTGGCCAGTGTGGTGCGGGAGCCGCAAACCCTCAAGGCGTTTATCGAGCTGCATATTGAGCAAGGGCCGGTGCTGGAACAGGAAGGGTTAGACGTTGGCCTGGTAGACGTGATCGTCGGTATCACCCAACTGGTCGTCACTATCACCGGTAAGGCCGGACATGCGGGCACCACGCCGATGGATCGTCGCCATGATGCGTTGGTGGCCGCCAGCCAGGTGATCGCCCGCGTTGGCGATTTTGCCCGTGAGGCCGGTGATGAAACTGTCGCCACCACGGGGAAAATACAAGTGTTCCCTAACGGGGCGAACGTGATACCGAGCAAGGTGATCTTCACCGTCGATATCCGTTCCAAGCGGCTGGATAAGTTACAACAGGTGGTCGAGCAGACCAAAGCCTGTATCCAACAGCGGGCTGGGGCGGGGATCGCCTGCCAAATTGAACAACCGTTGCTGGTAGAGCCGACGCGTCTGCACAGCGGTATCCACTGCCAGCTACAAAAACACAGCGAAGCGCTGGGCCTGAGCCACCGGACCATGGTCAGCGGAGCCGGACATGATGCGATGATTTTTGCCGGGATCACCGATGTGGGACTGGTGTTTGTTCCAAGCAAGGACGGCCTGAGCCATCATCCCGACGAGTGGACCGACTATGAGCAAATTCAGAAAGGCATCGACGTTATTTTTCAAACGGTAAAAGAGATCACAGAGGCAAGCAGTTATGACTAATCAAGCTATCGCGCAATCCATTAAAGCCCACGTGGAGGCGATGATTGCGTTCCGTCGCGATCTGCATGCTCACCCGGAACTGCCTTGGGAAGAGGTGCGTACCACTCAGAAGGTGGCGCAAGCGCTGGAGGCGATTGGTATTCCTTATCGTCTGACGACGCCAACGGGCGTGATTGCCGAGATTACCGGTGGGCAGCCTGGCAAGACCGTGGCCCTACGCGCAGATATAGATGCGTTGCCGGTACAGGAACTCAACGACTCATTAAGTTACAAATCGCAAACCGACGGGAAGATGCACGCCTGTGGGCACGATGCCCACACCGCCATGCTACTGACGGCAGCGAAAGCCTTGTATGAAAACCGTGAAAGCCTGCGTGGCAACGTGCGGCTGATTTTCCAACCTGCCGAAGAGATTGCTCAAGGCGCGCGTGAAATGGTGAAGCAGGGCGCGATCGAAGGCGTGGATAACGCGTTTGGCATGCATATCTGGACCACCAGCCCATCGGGCAAGGTGTCTTGTAATGTCGGCTCTACTTTTGCTTCTGCGGATTTGCTTAAGGTGAAGTTCAAAGGGCGCGGCGGCCACGGCTCAATGCCAGAGGCCTGTGTGGATGCAGCGGTCGTTGCTTCGGCCTTCGTGATGAACGTGCAGGCGATCGTTTCCCGTGAAACTTCTCCGCTAGAGTCAGCGGTGGTGACCATTGGCAAAATGGAAGTCGGCACCCGGTTTAACGTGATTGCCGAAAATGCGGTGCTGGACGGCACGGTGCGCTGCTTTAACGTCGAAGCTCGTGAGCGTATCAAGGCGGCGATTGAGCGTTACGCAGAGCATACGGCGGCCATTTATGGCGCGACCGCTCAGGTGGAATACACTTATGGCACCTTGCCTGTGATCAACGAGGAGCGCAGCGCGTTGCTGGCACAATCGGTAGTGTGTTCGGCCTTTGGTGACGAGGTGCTGTTTGCCGAAAAACCGACGACAGGCGGTGAGGACTTCAGCTTCTTTATTGAAAATATCCCCGGCTGCTTTGCCCTGTTAGGTTGCGGCAACCCAGAGAAAGGCACGGATTGGGCGCACCACCACGGCTGCTTCAATATCGATGAAGACGTGATGGCGACCGGCGCGGAACTGTATGCGCAGTATGCCTGGAGCTATTTACAGCAGGATGCGTTTTAAGCTGGGCAACATTGAGTGCGGCGTTCGCCCCCTCACCCCAACCCTCTCCCACAGGGAGAGGGAGCTGTCCGGAGCGCTTGATTGGCTCGTGCTGCTTCGGAACGTGACGATTAAGAAGAAGGGTGAGGTATTACGCAGAAGAACCAGCGAACTCGATCGGTCCCTTCATAGGGAGAGGGAGCTGTCCGGAGCGCTTGATTGACTCGTGCTGCTTCGGAGCGTGACGATTAAGAAGAAGGGTGAGGTATTACGCAGAAGAACCAGCGAACTCGATCGGTCCCCTCTCCTTTTGGGAGAGGGTTAGGGTGAGGGGCATCACTGTACTTATCAGTCCTCCGGCCCGCTCATCTCGCCGATAAAGTCTATTCTGTCACTGAGCCAGGTGTTAACTATCGCATCGGCGGCTTTGGCCGCATCGCTGGCCGAGAAATGCTTCTCGGTTTGCAACCAGCCCATGGTCGCCAGACGTGCCGGTTCGATGGCGACCAGCAACTGCTCGCGTTGTTCTTTCGGCCAAACCTTATCATCAGACCAACTGCGGATTAGCTGTGCAGGATCGCCCGTGGCTGGCGTGTTCTGACTTGGTTTAAGGAAATCCTCGGGAGAGACGGTGGCGCGCAGGCGGAACATCGCCCAATCGGCATAGCTGGCAAAGCGAATGGTGCCGCTATTTTCACTGGCCTTGCCAATCATCGGTTCTATTAACTTAGTAAGTTGCTGCCAGGCTGGCCGTTCGAACAGATCTCCCTGCGGTGAGCAAATGGGAGCCTGTGAATCACGAGACGATCCATATAATGCCCCAAAGGCTTCATAAGCCGCTGCGCCTTGCTGCTTGAAGATAAAACAGTGCACATAGGGGCGGCCATCGGCGTTTTCATACCCGGCTCGCTCAATGGTCATACGCAATAGCGTCAAAACCGCAACATCATGGCCGGTCTTGGGATCGTTCTCGATATCATGTAACACTGACTGGGAGAATGTGTCGTCGTTCATCGCCTTGATCACGCTTTGATGCCTGGTTTCTACCTCTGCATCTGTGACCTTGCTGGTGGGGGCAAACTGATGCAGGTAAATCAGCCAGGCGGAGGCCAGCGGGCTGCGATACTGCTGCAACTGCTGTGCCGCAGCGGCTGGGTCTGCCGGAATGCTGGCGATGATGTTATCTAGCGCCGAGGCGCCGTGTTTGGCGGTATTCTGCAACTGTGCGGCGCGTTGGCTAAATAAATCGCTCAGGCAGCTTTCCTGGCCGTTGCAGGCATCACGCTGCTTCAACCAGCTACGTTGCTCGGTGCGTAACTCGTCGGCCTGATCCCCTGGCAGGCTTGCCATTGCTAACCGGTAATTTTCGGTTAGTTGGCTGTCGAGGCTGCTAAGGTCTGGATTATTGCAGATGCTATGTTCGACATCGCTGGTGGCTTTGGCACAGTCGAAAGAGGCGGCGTGCGCTGCGGTGCTGGCCCCGAACGCCAGGCATAGGCAGAGCAACAAGCGCGATAAAGGATGGCTGGCCAATGTTGTACCACGGTGAGGGTTAGCGCGTTGAAGCCTGGCGATCATGCTGAGTTCCTTTTGGTTGTCCATTGGTTTGCCCAGTCACTATTTTTAGCTTATAGCCTATGTTTTCTAACACCTATGGAGTTGCTCTAGGCCAAAGCAGAGATGTATGAACCAAAGCGACTATCCTTTTGCACTTCGCGCTGCAAAAATAGCCTTGGCATCTTCATGTTCAACACTCTCCCCGTTCGCTATAGATTGACGGGCTGCATTGACTTTTTCTTCCAAAAAATGGCGATACTCATGGCGTTCAATATATTGTCGCATAAGCTCACGAACAACTTGTGATGCTGGGCGATGCTCCGCCTCGGCGGCAGCCATAAAAGTATCGCGAAGTTCGGCTTCAAGCTTCATGGTAAAAACGGCCTGTTTACTCATAGATAAATCCTCATCAAGGTACTAACTAAGTATATACCTTTTTATTGCCTTGAAGAAAATGACAGGGCGCTTTAATTGGGGAGACAATACCGCAATAAATCCGTGCAAAAAACAGACTGGATGGATTTACAAGAAGTTGTTCCATAGGTTGGAATTGTGATCGCAAAATGCGGTAGAGACTTGCAGATTATGAGGGCTAGCTTAAAGTCTTTGCTCTATCCTTACTCGATTTTATTACTTATATACAATAGATTGGGAGCGATTCCATTGTATCTATGTAATAACTCCATGGAAGGAAGGCGACTTTCCAGTTCTAACACCCAAAACCGCCCGCAACTCATCAACCCAGCGCAGCAAACCCGGCACGGATTTCATCTTCCGGCAAATCAATACCGATAAACACCATCGTGCTTTTGCACTCTTCTTCCGGTAACCATTCACGGTCCCAGTCGGCGTTATACAGACGCTGTACGCCCTGGAACAGCAGGCGGCGCGGTTCGTCCTTAACCGACAGAATCCCTTTGTAGCGCAGCAGGTTATCGGCGAACTTCAGCAATAGGCCTTCCATCACCTCGGAAATCTGCATCAGCTCCAGCGGCTGGTCGTGATACACCACAATCGACTGGATATTATTTTGCGCCTGCGGAATGCGGCGGAAAACGGGGGTTGCCAGGTTGAGCTTATCGTTAAGCACAAAGCCTTCGATATCAAACAGCACGCCGAGATCGATATCGCCGTGCGTCACCTTATAGACTGGCGCGCGGGCGTTCATCAGTTGCAAACGCTGGATCAGCGCTTCGTTATCCGTTGCCACATCGGTCTTGGTCAGCAGGATGCGGTCGGCATAACCCACCTGGGCTTGCGAGATAGTGAACTGGTTCAATTGCTGATCGGCATGTACCGCATCCACCAACGTGATTATCCCGTCCAGCAGGAAGCGTTGGCCTATGACTTCGTGCGAGAAGAAGGTCTGGGTGATCGGGCCGGGATCGGCCATGCCGGTGCATTCAATAATCAGCCGGTCGAACTCCAGTTGCCCTTGATCGACACCATCCAGCAGATCCAGCAGCGCGTCTGCCAGTTCGTTGGATTTACTGCAACAGATACAACCGTTGCTGAGGGTGGTGATGCGGCTGGCACGGTCACCGATCAGCGCATTATCAATCGGCACCTCACCAAATTCGTTCTCGATGACGGCAATCTTGTAACCGTGGTTTTCATTCAGAATGTGGCGCAGCAGGGTGGTTTTGCCCGCGCCCAAAAAGCCCGTCAGGATGGTGACTGCAATGGGTTTCATGCCTGGTCCTTACTCACTTAACTAGCAACAGCGCATACCGCCTTTGCCATCGCCACCGTAGCGGGCATCCTGGCGTTCGCGGAAAAATTCTTTATAGGTCATCACCGGCTTGTCCGGATGGTTGTCTTGCATATGCTGGACGTAGGTATCGTAGTCAGGCACGCCCACTAACATGCGTGCAGCCTGCCCGAGATATTTACCCGCCTGGCCGAGGTTTCCGAACATGGGTCTGCTCCAAAGAAAAATTACCCTACATAACGGGCGCAGTATGCAGCGCCCTTACGATGGCAAAACGGGCACCGTTTAGGGTGCCCTTACTCTATCTATATTATGCAGGGTATCGATCAAATCACCATCAGTGGTGCGACGAAACTTTGACGCCACCCTCAGGAACCGGCACGTATGGCGTTTCCTGATCGGTACGTTTCGGGTTTTTGTGCGCCGCCATGGCGGTTTTAATACCGAAGAAGATGATGCTGTACACCACCAGCAGGAACAGGATGCTCAAACCGGCGTTGGTGTAGTTGTTCACCACGATATGGTTCATGTTGGCAACCTGCTGTGCGGTCAGTTCAGCACTGCCTTCGGCGATTTTGTTTCTGTACAGACTGGCCTGGTAGAAGAAGCCTTCCAGCTGTGGATTGTCGCTGAACAGCTTCAGGCAAATCGCGTAGGTAGTACAGATCAGCAGCCAAACGGCTGGGATCACGGTCACCCAGATGTACTTGGTGCGCTTCATCTTGATCAATACCACTGTGCTCAGAACCAGTGCTACCGCAGCCAACATCTGGTTGGAGATACCGAACAGCGGCCACAGGCTCTTAACGCCGCCCAACGGATCGACCACACCTTGATACAGCAGGTAACCCCAGAGTCCAACGCAGCCCGCAGTACCGGCAATACCGGCCACCAGCGAATCGGTTTTCTTCAGGAACGGCACGAAGTTACCCAACAAGTCTTGCAGCATAAAGCGACCAGAACGGGTACCTGCATCCAGAGCGGTCAGGATGAACAGCGCTTCGAATAGAATACCGAAGTGATACCAGAAGCCCATGTTTGCGCCAGGGATGACCTGGTGGAATACGTGAGCGATACCGACTGCCAGAGTTGGTGCGCCACCGGCACGGTTCAGTACCGAAGGTTCGCCGATGTCTTTGGCCGTTTGCAGGATCTGCTCAGGGGTAATCACAAAGCCCCAGGAGCTGACGGTTGCGGCAGCATGTGCGGAGACATCACGCAGAGAGGCCATGATCATCGGCGCATCTTCGGTGCCCAGACGGTGCAAGTCTGGCATGGTGATGCCCAGTGCTGCCGGTGGGGTGTTCATGGCGAAGTACAGGCCAGGCTCGATGATGGAAGCCGCGACCAGCGCCATGATGGCGACGAAAGATTCCATCAGCATGGCGCCGTAACCGATATAGCGGGAGTCCATTTCGTTGGCCAGCAGTTTCGGTGTGGTACCTGAAGCGATCAGCGCATGGAAGCCGGAAACGGCACCGCAAGCAATGGTAATAAACAGGAACGGGAACAGGGTGCCTTTCCAGACCGGGCCGGTGCCGTCAACAAACTGCGTTACCGCAGGCATTTTCAGCTCTGGGTTGAGGATCACGATACCGATCGCCAGCCCGACGATCACGCCTATTTTCAGGAAGGTGGCCAGATAGTCACGTGGAGCCAGGATCAACCATACCGGCAGTAGGGCAGAAACGAAGGCGTAACCAATCAGCGTATAGGTGATGGTGGTATCTTTAAAGGTCAGCGCCGGGCCCCAGTATGGGTCGTGGGCAATCACGCCGCCGAACCAGATAGAGGCGATCAACAGTACTATACCGATGATCGACACTTCACCCACTTTACCAGGGCGCAGGAAGCGCATATACACGCCCATAAACAGCGCGATTGGCACGGTGGAACAGACGGTGAATACGCCCCATGGGCTTTCGGCCAAGGCTTTCACTACGATCAACGCCAGCACCGCGAGGATGATGATCATGATCAGGAAGCAGCCAAACAGCGCGATAGTGCCAGGGATTGGGCCCATTTCCTTTTTGATGATCTCGCCCAATGAGGCACCGTTACGGCGTGAGGAGATAAACAGCACCATAAAGTCCTGTACCGCCCCTGCCAACACCACGCCGCCTAGCAGCCACAGCGTACCCGGCAGATAGCCGACCTGTGCCGCCAACACTGGGCCAACCAACGGGCCCGCACCGGCGATTGCCGCAAAGTGGTGGCCGAACAGCACGTTTTTATTGGTGGGGACGTAGTTCAGGCCATCGTTGTTCACCACCGCCGGTGTGGCGCGTGTGGCGTCCAACTGCATCACCTTGGTGGCGATGTAGAGACTGTAGTAGCGATAAGCCACCAGGTAGACCGCTACCGAAGCAACGATGATCCACAGTGCACTAATGCTTTCGCCACGGCGCAATGCGATGACTCCCAGGCAGGAAGCCCCGAGTATCCCCAGCAGCATCCATGGGAGGTGTTTTAAAATTCCCTCGCGTTTCATGAGGTATCCTTATCCTATCTGCAAAAATTGAGTGATAAATCCGATTCTTAGATGTCGGACATTTAGCTGTAGTGTCTTCCCCTGGCTAGGGTCAGGTTTAGGAACAGCTCATCATTGCCAGGCTGGATAGGGAAAGACATCTGAATTTCAGCCAGCGGTTTTATACGCTGGCGAACGGTTGGAATGGCGGGGCGAGTGGTTTAGGCGGAAGTGCGAGTGGCGAAGGCGATCAGGTTTTGCTCTGTCTGGGCGCTAGCCAACTGCTGAACCATCCAAGGGCTGAAGGCCCAGGGGGTTGCCGTTACCGCAGCGATCAACGCGCGTAAATCAACCCAGTGGAAGTCCATCACTTCATCTGCTCTGGCTGCAACGGCACCCGTAGCCAATGCCGCGTAAACCGGACAGATTTCGTTTTCCATAATGCCGGAGGCGTCGGTCTCGCAGTAGCGAAAGTTGGGGGCGACTGAGGTGATCTGTTCAACGCTCAGGCCCACTTCATACAGACAGCGTTGCTCGATGGCGTGTTCGACGCTCTCTTGCCACTGCGGATGGCCACAGACCGAGTTGGTCCAAACGCCGGGCCAGGCCTTTTTGCTCAGCGCTCGGCGGGTGATCAGCAACTCGCCCTGCGGGTTGAAAATCCAGGAGGAGAAAGCCAGATGCAGGGGCGTTTGTTGCTGGTGGGCCGCATATTTTTCCATCACGCCGGTGGGTTGACCTTGTTCATCAAGTAAAACGACATGTTGCTGGGTCATGAAAATTCCAATTTAATCGCGATGTACGACTATGACTATAACACCCGTCTTTCAATGTAAGGGGCACTTCATGCTGCACCCATTCAGTCTCTATTTCGCACCTCGTCCCAACTCAGCCCAAAGCGCGCCAGGTATTTACGCAGCCGGTCGGCATCGTTGGGCTGCTTTTTCTGCTGGCGAGAGACGGCAAACAGCTGTCTACCCGCTTCGGAAAGTGACGTGGAAGTTCGGCATACTTTAAGCACCGTCTCCAACTGGCTTTGCTCAAACAAATCGATATCGGCCAGCTCGACAGGTAATTGCACGGTGGTGTTCCCTTGCCAATGGGATTTCAGCCGAGCTATCTCTTCATCGACCAACGGCAGGTTGATGCGCCCTTGCTCTGCCAACGTTGCCATGCGTGCGATGGAAGATCCCAGTTCGCGGAAGTTACCGCGCCAGACCGCCTGCGGGGAACGGGCAAAAGCCAGATAACGCTGCCTGGCGTCTTTGTCGAAACGCACCTGGGTCTGGTTACTGCGGGCAAAGCGTTGTAGCTCGTAATCGATATTCGGTTCGATATCCTCGCGGCGCTCGGCCAGGCCGGGCAGTGGGAAGGTCCACATATTGATACGGGCGTATAAATCCTCACGGAAACGGCCCTGGGCTATCCAGTCATGCATATCGCGATGGGTACCGGCAATCAGTTGGAAGTCGCTGCTGGCTTCTTTATCGGAGCCAAAGGGAAAGAAGGTCTTCTCCTCAATGGCTTTCAGCAGCATCGCCTGTTCGTCTAGCCCCAGCTCGGCGATCTCATCAAGAAACAACATGCCACCGTCGGCTTCACGCAGCAGGCCTGCACGTGCCTGCAACGCACCGGTGAACGCCCCTTTTACATGGCCGAACAGGGTCGACATGGCGTTATCGCCGCGCAGGGTGGCACAGTTCACGGCCACAAAGCGGCCTTTCACCAGATGGCGCGAATGCCGGAGTTGGTAGATACGCTCGGCCAAAAAGGATTTACCGGCTCCGGTGGGACCGGTGAGTAACATGGGAGCATTGGAGCGCAGGGCCACGCGCTCAATCTGGTCGATCAGCGTGTTAAAGGTGGCGTTGCGCGTTTCAATTCCGGCCTTGAGAAACGACACCGAACGCTGTTGCTCATGCAGAAAACGGCTGGTGAGGGCGGTATAGCGACTGAGATCCAGATCGATTACCGAGTAGATCCCTTGGGGAGATGGGCGATCGGCTTTGTCGCCGGGAGCGGTTTGCAGCAGTTGGGCGGGCAGGTAGCGTGCTTCTGTCAGCAGGAACCAGCAGATCTGTACCACGTGCGTGCCGGTGGTGATATGCACCAGATAGTCTTCGTTCTCGGTATCAAACGGATAGCGGCTAATGAAATCCAGAAAGGCGCTGTAAACCTCTTCCAAATCCCAAGGATCTTTAAGGGGCACTTCCTGTAACACCACCTGAGTCGCGGGTGAAACCGCCGCGATATCTTCTGCCACCTGCTGCGCCATGCCTTTATCGCGCGGCTGATGTAACAGCTCCAGGCGATCGATCGGCAGATCGGGCTGCTGGCACAAACCCACCGTTGGCCGCCACTTGCTCCAGCGGTTTTCCCGTTTGCCACGTTTATCCAGCGTGGTGCCCAGCACCCCGATCACGACTCTGCGTTTCATATTATCCCTTGCGATAAAATACTATCCTGAGGGATAAAATAACGGCTTGTAAGTATTATCGCCAGTAGTGGATGGAAATTATTTATTGGTTAAATATCAATGTGTTAAATTTTAAGATGTTGTTTTTACAGAGTTGGCACGCCTTTCGCTATATCCACTACGTCAAAAGAAAAAGGATGACTAAAGAATGAAGAATAATTATGAGTTGATGGCACCGGTTAACAGTGCACCAATCAAAATGTGGACACAGGGCGTGCCCGTTGAGCCAGAAGCGCGTGAGCAGTTGCTGAATACGGCAAAGATGCCGTTTATTTTTAAACATCTGGCGGTGATGCCGGATGTGCATTTAGGTAAAGGTTCCACCATTGGTAGCGTGATCCCTACCCGTGGCGCGATTATCCCGGCGGCCGTAGGCGTGGATATTGGTTGCGGCATGATTGCGGTGCGTACTTCGCTGGTGGCATCCGATCTGCCGGATAGCCTGGCCGGGATGCGTAGCGCCATCGAACAGGCGGTGCCGCATGGGCGTTCGTCGACCCGTTCAAGAAGAGATAAAGGGGCCTGGGAAAATCCACCGCAAACGGTCGATCAGCATTGGGCCACTCTGCTTCCGCGCTTTAAGCGCTTGACCGACAAATATCCGCAGTTGCTGAAAACCAACAATTATCAGCATCTGGGAACGTTGGGAACGGGTAACCACTTTATCGAAGTCTGCCTGGATGAAACGCAGCAGGTGTGGGTGATGTTGCATAGCGGTTCCCGTGGCGTGGGGAATGCCATCGGTTCGCTGTTTATTGCTCTGGCACAGCAGGATATGCAACAGCATATCGCCAACCTGCCGGATCGTAACCTGGCCTATTTCGAGGAAGGCAGCCAGCATTTTGACGATTATATGGAAGCCGTGGGTTGGGCGCAGGATTTTGCCCGTCATAACCGGGAAGTGATGATGGAGCACGTGCTGGCGGCGCTGTCACGTATCGTGACCAAACCGTTCACCACCCAGCAAGAGGCCGTGAACTGCCACCATAACTATGTGCAACGTGAGACGCACTTTGGTGAGCCGGTGTTGGTGACGCGTAAAGGGGCCGTGTCTGCGCAGAAAGGGCAGATGGGGATCATCCCTGGTTCGATGGGGGCGAAAAGCTTCATCGTGCGTGGATTGGGTAATGAAGAGAGCTTCTGTTCTTGCAGCCATGGCGCAGGCCGCACCATGAGCCGTACGGCGGCGAAAAAACGCTTCACCGTGGCCGACCAGATCCGGGCTACCGAACATGTGGAATGCCGTAAGGACAGCGATGTGATCGATGAGAGCCCAATGGCATATAAAGATATCGATGCGGTGATGGCGGCACAGGCCTCACTGGTAGAAATCGTCCATACCCTGCGGCAGGTGGTTTGCGTAAAAGGATAACGTGATGGAACAGCAACTAAACGGCGTGGACAGCGCTATGCGGGAAAGAGTCCGACAAGTGTTGGGTGAGGTAGAAAAACGTTATGACGTGCGGGTGCTTTATGCCTGCGAATCTGGCAGCCGTGGTTGGGGTTTTGCCTCGCCGAACAGCGATTACGACGTACGCTTTTTGTATGTCCACCCGCCGGAATGGTATCTGCGGGTAGAAGCGCAGAGGGATGTGATAGAGCTGCCAATCGATCATGAGCTGGATGTCTGTGGTTGGGAATGGCGTAAGGCGCTCGGCTTGCTGAAGCGGGCTAACCCGACGCTGATCGAGTGGTTGGATTCACCAGTGGTGTATCAGGAAGCCCCCGAGAGCGTCGCGGCGTTGCGAGATGTGGTGCCGGAGTGGTTCTCCGCGCAGCGGGCGCGTTGGCACTACCTGTCGATGGCCAGGAAAAACTTCCGTGGCTATCTGCAGGGTGAGCAGGTACGGCTGAAGAAATACTTCTACGTGCTGCGTCCGCTACTGGCTGTGCGCTGGATAGAAGCGGGCAAGGGCGTGCCACCGATGCGTTTTGACCCACTGTTGGCTGGCACGGTGGAGGAGCCGCTGCTGTTGGCGGAAATCCATGAATTACTGGCGGCGAAACGGCGCGCAGGCGAGGCAGAGTACGGCCCGCGTAGGGAAAGGATCCACGCGTTTATCGCACAGGAACTGACGGCGGATGCCCGGCAGGAAGCCTTGCCCGACAGCCAAGCCCGCAGCGATAAATCGCTGGATGAACTGCTTTATCGCACGGTGATGGTGTAATCAACCGGGGAGAAGGAAGGCTCCCCGGTCATGAAATGATAAGGACAAAAAATGAAAACATGGTTAACACGTTTATTTGGCAAGGATATTCCAACGGCTTTCCCGGCTCCTTGGGCGGTCGACCGTACGGCAATTTATCGTTGGTTGGCACCTTGGCAGCATAGTACCGAGCCATTGCCCGCGGAAGTGCAAACCTTGCCGGATGAGCCCCCGGTTATTGATGGCGAAATCCGTTGGTCGGCAGGGGCGCTTGATGGAGTCTTTGGTCATCATGGGGGCACAACCGAAGATGAATCGCCGGTTGAGGCCATCATGGTTGCACTAAGAAGTGTGTTGCGTAAGCCGCAGCAGCAGAATGTCGAGCAGCTCTATAATCTGTTGTGTCAGGAAACTCCGTTAGATTATATCGATGCATTGTTGCCTGAGGTTGCGCAGGATCCGCAGTTGCCCGCCAACAAATTGCAGGCGTTGGTGGAATGGTTGGCCACCGAAAGCCCGGATCGTAACGTGGTCAAGGTCGCCATGGCGCTGTTGGCCCTGTTCCCGACGCAGAAAAACTGCCAGATAATCAACGTATTGGGAGGGTATGACGAGTTCACACTCTATGCCGTAGTGGCATTAGGATCAATGCTACCCGCCGATGAGTATGAAAGCGCCTGGCTTGCATTGGCGAAGCGGACTGATGGTTGGGGAAGAGTACAACTGATCGAGCGTTTACCCACCCCCTTGACGCAACAAAGTCGCGATTGGTTGATCTGCGAAGGTTATCGTAACGCGGTGATGTATGAATACACTGCCTGGCATTGCGCTATCCATGGACAACTGCTCCAGGCAATGCAACGGCAACCTGATGCGGCGCTCTTATTGGGCGCTGCGGAGATTTTGCAGGCGTTAATTAATGGCGGTCCGGCGCGGGATATGCATGATTATGACGAGGGCGCACAGGCTTGCGAATGTTATCTGCAATGCTTGTTAGCGGCTCCTCCGGCAGAAATACAGCATTATCTGGCGGCGGGTGATATTGCACGTTTCGCACAGGAACAAAGTGGCGCAGAGAATGCCACGTGGACTCAGGATCAGTGCGGGCGGCTGGTTGAACTGGCCAATGCGGTTATGGCACAGCCGCAATGGTCAGGTGTTATCGACAATAACTTGCAGGGGAGTGACAAGTATCTTTTCAATCTGGCCGTTGCCGCTAGCCGGTTGCGTCAGCAGGATCCATGGGAGGCCATTTACTCGCGGCAGTCAGCAGATCCAACGGATGACAGCTGGTATCAGTTAATGCAGACCGACCAGCCAGAGCATATTGCCAGAGTGATTTCTCTGGCCGAACAGCAGCTCGATTTAGGGGCTATCGCCACCGGTCCAGGAACGGCGATGGGGCTAGGGTTGGCTTACCGACAGCATCAGGCGCTGGATTTTGTGCTGCAGGATCTCAAAAAATTCCCCGGCATGGGCTGGTCATTGTTGGCAGTAGGGTTACGTAGTGAGGTGATCCGTAACCGGCATATGACGCTGAACGCTTTGGAAGCATGGCCACAGACTGCTTGGTCACCTGATATGTTACAGGCTTTGCTGGCGGGCTTACGTAATGAACCCGATGAGCAGGTGCGCGAGCGGCTGCAAGCGTTGTGCGCAAATCTGAAGATTGCGACAGACTGAATCTATGTAGGCTTGGCCAACCGCCCAGAGAGTCATCCTCAGGGCTTTTCAGTTTTTAGCGAGAAAAATTTTTTGCCGATGATAGGCCAACTGGTGTGCATCTGGAGGGAGGCCTATTGGCAGCCTTAGCCTGCGACCTTCATATTTGGCAAAGTTCTCTTCGCTGATGGCGCTTTTTAGTTGTTTAAGGCGTGGCGAAAGCACCAGCTCAAGGTGTTCATTAAAGGTGATTAACCCGCGATCGAACGCTTTGTCGTGCAGGTTGGACAGACATAAGCCGTTGTTGGGGTTGAGCCGATGTTCAACGGTATGCTTCCACGGGCGGATATGGCTGGCGACCAGCAGCATCGGTTCTTCCAGTTCGGTCAGGCAACAGCGATTTTCATAGGCATCCAGCACCCGTTTGCGGAACAACTGCTGACCAACGCGCGCATTGATGATGGTGGTTCTTTCTCTGCCACTGAAATCTTCTATTGCGCTGTCATGTAAGGCCGTGACCGGAGGCTCCAACTCTGTCATTGTCAATTGGCACTGTCGTTCAAAGGTGTCACTGTCGAGGTTCATTTCCTGCCATAGCGCTTCATCTGCTTTGGATGCCCTAGTCAGTCCACGACGGCCAGAGTTAACGATAAACGGATCCAGACTGGCGATATTCACTAACTTCATTGCCAATGCGGAAGGTGAGCGGCCGATTAACCCAGCATAGTGGATAATGTCGGGGTTTTTGGCGCGTAATTTACCAAAGGGGATTTGGCTGTATAGCGTAAAAGCTACCAGCAACTGTTCCCGTGTCCAGAGATTTACGGCAGCCATCAGGGCCTCGTCGTGGCATAACTTAATGGTGTTAGTTGAGCCACTTACTATGCCAGGCACATTGGTGATTGCCTACTTTCATCGATAACCTTCAGCGCCCCTACGTGGCGAGCCGGTGAATAAATGTCTGTAGTCTCGCGAATCTGCGGATTTTTGCCAGGGATTAACGACGTCCGTGATGATCTTTTCCATGATCCTTCCCATACCCATGTTTATCACCGCCCTTGTGGTCACCTCTATTACCATGCTCCTTGCGGGGCGGCACTTTATGACCCTTATCGTTGTCACCATCACTTAGCAGTGCCAATGCGACCAGTGCACCTAGCCCGATCACTACACCGGTGATCGCGACCTCATCGTTGGTCATATTGGCACACCCCACCGTCGACAAACACAGCAAACCAATCAGCGGATTTCTCAAAGACTTAACCATGATCATTGATCCTTTTTACGGTCAGTTAGCTATCCATTCAAACTACCGATACCGTAGGACATAGCGATCGCGGGTTCAAGATAAGCTCAGGTAAATTAAGCGATAAGCTTCGTCAAGGAGCTTGACGTGGATTGACATTAGCGGGAGAGAAGCGGGAGCCAAAGGGTAAAAAGCCAGATTGAGACTATTCTTCTCACCCCAGCGCTGTGGCTTTCAAACGCTGGCGTAAACCGTTGCACGTTCGATTCCCTCTCCTTGGGGAGAGGGTTAGGATGAGGAAGAATAATGCTTTTATTTCAACGCAATGCGGATCACGTCATCTGGATCGGTGGCTTCTTTTTCACGGTTTGAAGCCTGCTTCACGCTCACGTACAGCGTCTTACCATCTGGTGACAGTGCCAGGCTGTTCGGATGCGTTGGTGTCTTGATGGTTTCCAACAGCTTGTAGCTCTTGGCATCGATCACGCTCACAGTGCCCGCTTGGCGATGAGTAACGTACACTTCATTGCGCGCTGGGTTAAACAACACGGCCAGGGATTCCGGTACGTCGATCTTCTGCAGAATGTTGCCGTTGTTGGTATCAACAACCAGTACCTGCGGCTGCTTTGAATCGGTGATGAACGCACGGTGGGTTGTCGGATCCAGGCTGATATTCAGGAAGAAGTGTTCCTTCGACTCATCCAGCTTCTTACGTGACAGCACCTTGTCGGTTTTGGTATCAATAGTCACCAACTCGCCATCGGCATTGGTCACATACAGGCGGCTTGCTGCTGCATCCAGCGCCAGCCCGGTACCGTATTTACCGGTTTCGGTAATGGTGGTGCGGAGAGTCAGATCCTTGCCATCCACTACCCAAACCACGCTGGACTCGCCCAAGCCGGTGATATAGACGGTGTCTGTGGTCGCATCTGCCACCAGCTCACGTGGGGCCAATGGTTTTATGGTATCAGAGCGTTTTCGCGCATCGAGCACCAGGCGGCCTTTCACTTCGCCGGTTTTGCCGTCGATCGCGGTCAGCGAGTTACTGGTGGTGTTACCAAAATAGAGAGTATCGGTCTTGGTGTTGATAGCGGCACCAAACGGTTTGATATCGTTATGAATGATCTGCGTGATATCCAGCGTTTGTGGGTCAAGGCGATAGACGATGCCGCCCTTATCCAGCTTGCGGCTCTGTGAAGTTGCCAGATACAGCGCATTCTCGCCCTGGCTGTACACCATCTCGTAAGCGCCTTTACCTACCGGCTTACGCAGCAGTTCCGTTTCTGTCTGTGCCATTACAGAGGTGGAAAACATCAGGCTGCTGAGAAGCAACAGAGGGTAAACCGCACGTCCGCCAAACTTACGGCTGGTGGTCATCATAGCGTTCATAAAAGCTCCATTTGATCAAAATACAGGCCGCCACCGGGCTGCTGCTCGGTGGCTAAATCGGGCTCAACATTGAATCGAAAGCAAAATCTGGCCGGTCATGTCATTGCATGCGGCTCACTATATTTGTGAATGATAATCATTATTCTTACGGAAGGGGAGCACTTTTGTTGCTTGGGGCGATAAGAGTCACGTTTAGGGCAATCAGAGAGAGGAGAATATCCGGCCAGTGTCTACTCTTCGGTCAGGATCAGGCCCAGACGCTCGGCGGTCTTTTGGATAATTTGGCCAATGGCTTTATGGCTGAGGAGACGGCTTGAGGGTTCGGCTATCGAGAGTTCACTATCCATGACCCGTTGGCCGCCAAACAGGATCATGGCAAAATGATCGTCATTTCTTTTTGAGTACCACTTCATTCCGTCAACGTTATGATGCTGTTGATAAATAGTCTGTGACCAGGCTCGGGTTTGCGAGTATTCGAGCTGGGTACTGCCGATCAATTCATCGCGATCGATGCCCATATAGAGGCAGTCCTGTGCTCGGCAACTGACGACGTTCAGATCCCGCTCCAGTTTCAACTGGATGTAATGCATATGGGTAAATGGGCGTAAATCGAAGAATTCTGTTTTGCCGGTGGCGACCACATCGTGAAAAACCGATTCCGCGATAGCGGCTTCGCAACTGCTGGCCAGGTACATGGTGGGGATCAAACCCAAAGCTGCATCCCTGATAGGGCTGAAACGGGCTCCGTACTCATGAGGAAGTAATATTCTGCCGGGATTAAAACTGTCACCGGGGTACTGCGCATCATGGCAGCGATGTAACACCGTGCCTTTGGGAATGACTTCGATTCTTACCCGCAGGGTCTTGCCAGGGGCGGCTATCTTGCGGCCAAGAAAAACGGGTGAACCAAAATCTTCCTTTTTGGGTTCACCCTTCTGTTTAACTTTGTTCTGCTCCATCGACGATCCTTTTCGCTTCATATTCCGCCGCCGCAATCACGTTGGCTGGATATGACTGCAACATTTCCATGGGACGGCGGCCAGCTAACAGGTTGTTTGACGTCGCGAACCACTGGGCGAGCCCCCAGCCGCGTTTCAGGTTTTTAAAGCTGGCGAGCAACACTGCCATCACGGGAAGAGGACGATAGTTATCATCCAGCGCATAACGGGGAAAGAGTTGTGTTGCCCCTTTCTTCAATGAAAATATGCGGTTATGGCTTTTCCATTTGCTTGGCTGGGCCGAGGGATTCTCGGTAGCAAAGCCTGCCAGATGGGAAATCTGCTCTGCCGTGAGCCATTCGCTGGCCGCCAGGATGTGCTCACGCCCGCGTTCCACCTTGGAAATATCAACCAAGCCACTGTGATTGACGGGCTCTTGCGTATCCCGCGGAAGAATTATCCGGGTAGTGTCATCCGGATTGATTTGTTGCTCCAGGCTATGAAACATGGCTTCAAAACGTGTCTCGTCGATGTGGCAAACGTCGCCATGATCATTTTCAGCTTCTCTAACCTGGCGGAGAGTTTGCAACATGATTTTCAGGTGTTCTTCAACCACACCGAGAGACGTTGAGTTGTCTATATCAACTTTCAGCTGAAAGAAAGGCTTCTGCGCCTTCATTTTCCTTTTACTGATGACCATCTGCAGCCCATCTTTCCTGATCCTGAGGCCATCTCTGTTAATGTCGATTTCTCGGGCCAGCATTCTTTTCTCCCGTTAGCTAAAGCTAACCGTTTTAACCATTCTAACCAAACTATCCTCAGTTATAGCAGGTTGAGTAAGAATTGACCAGAACAGATGCTGGCAACATGATCAGTCGAAGTGAGGGCTCACAGCCTTATCGCACCAGCAATTGCTTGATCTGCTGCGGCTTTTTCCGCCAAATAACGGGCCGGGGGCGTACCAACTGCTTTACGGAACATGGTGACAAAGCCACTGGCGCTCTCGTAGCCAAGATCTAACGCCACGGTCTGGACGCTTTCACCCTGGGTTAAGCGTTGTAGAGCCAGCATCACATGTAACTGTCGCCGCCAGTGACCAAAGCTCATGCCCATCTGTTGTTGCAGCGTGCGGCTGAGCGAACGTTCGCTCATGCCAATGCGTTGCGCCCACTGGCCCAGAGTGGATTTATCGGCCGGATTGGCCAGCAGTTGCTCGGTCAATTGGCGGATGCGGGCATCATTGGACACTGGCAGGTGCAGGTTCTCCAGCGGCGCTGCGGCCAGTTGGTCCAACAAAACCTGCGCAATACGCCCTTCCGGGCCCTCTTCCGGGTAGAGAATATCGAACTGGCTGGCCTGCAACAGCAACTCTCGCAGCAACGGTGACACCGTCAAGGTGCAGCAGTTTTGCGGCAAACCAGGGATGGCGTCCTGCTCAACGAACAGGCAATAGCACTCGCTTTGGCTGGTGGCCCGCGCGTTGTGGCTGACGTTACTGGGCATCCACAAGGCACATTGTGGCGGCACCAGCCACAGGCCATTTTCCACTTCGCAGCGGATCATGCCGCGCACCGTGTAAATCAATTGTGCCTTGCGGTGGCGATGATGGGTACATTCCCAGTCTTTCTGCACACTTGACGCCTGAACCGCGAAGATGGCGCGTGGCACGTTATCGATATCGGGTCTGGGATCCTGGCAGGTGGCTTTCATGAGAATAATTATCATATTGGCGTGTTTGAGCAATATTATGTCTTGATTGTGCAATGTGGTCTAGCGCCAACGTCGTTAGAGTAAGCGCCACTGGCGTGTTTTGTAGTAACACGCTCATGACCGACAACGCAGAGGAGAGGCCATGCACCAGGAAAATGTCATCAGTCAACTTCTGGCCTGGATTGAGCAAAGCCTGGATCAGCCTTTGACGCTGGACAGCATCGCGGCCAAATCCGGCTATTCCAAATGGCACCTGCAACGGATGTTCAAGCAGCACACCGGTGAAGTGTTGGGGACCTATGCCCGGCGCAGAAGGTTGACGGCGGCGGCGCGTGAGTTGCGCCTGACCAGCGCCACGGTTGCCTGTATCGCAGATAAATACCAGTTTGATTCCCAGCAGACCTTCACCCGTGGGTTTAAAAAACAGTTTGGTTTACCGCCAGCGGCCTATCGCCGGAGCCTGGACTGGCCTAGTTATGGCTTGCAACCGCCGTTGAATATGGCCAACGAGCCAATGCCTGAAGCGGAGATTATTGTGCTGCCTTCAATGAAACTAGTCGGCCATACGCATCAGGGTAGCTGCACGTTGGGGCAGTTGGGGCCTTCGAAAAAGCTGTTGCGTCAACATGCCTGGCGGCATTTGCTGCATCCGGAACAGGGATTACCCGCCGTCGCCTATGGCCTGATGAGCCTGAAGGCAGACACCCGGCAGCGGGATCGTCAACAGATGGTGTATACGGCGGCACTGCCAGAGGAAGAGGCGGCAGGTGAAACGGTGACGATCGAACCCGGGGAGTATGCCCGCTTTGCCTATCAGGGGCAGGTTGCAGGGTTACAGAACTTTATCGCACGGTTGTATGACACAGCTATTCCGCAGATGAATGCGGTACGGCGGCCAGGGCAGGATATTGAGCGTTTTTTCCCGGCATTGGGCGTTTGCTACGGTGACGATCAGGCGGCGATCAGCTGTGAATATCTTATCCCGATCCGCCGTGGCGAAGAGGGTAGTGGGCTACGCTAGGGCAGGAATTTACCAAAAGGACACTATTCCCTATATCCGGCTACAAAAAAGTGAGGTATTTGCGTTAGTAATGTTTCCATCTTGGCGGCAAGTGCACATATAATGCGCATCCGGTCAAAGCAGGCCGGGCAGAACACATACTATTTTTAGCCAGTGCGGCCACCACTTTACTACGAAGATGAAAATGAGCATTCGCGCGTTATTAACCCTGTTTACCGCTCTGGTTGCATTCAGCCAGGCTGCCTTCGCCGTTGTATACCCTTTGCCCGCCAAAGACAGCCGTCTGGTTGGGGAAAATATTCAGATCACCGTGCCTGCAGACAGCAAACTGCCGCTGGAGAGCTTTGCGGCTCAATACCAGATGGGCTTGAGCAACATGCTGGAGGCTAACCCTGGCGTTGACCCTTTCCTGCCGCTGCCAGGCAGCACGCTGACCATTCCACAGCAGTTGATCCTGCCAGACGCCCCGCGTGAAGGCATTATCATCAACAGCGCAGAAATGCGTCTGTATTATTACCCGAAAGGCACCAAGACCGTCGTGGTGCTGCCGATTGGTATCGGCCAGTTGGGTAAGGATACTCCGCTGGACTGGGTCACCACCGTACAGCGTAAGAAGGCTGGCCCAACTTGGACGCCAACCGCTAAAATGCGCGAAGAGTATGCCGCTGAGGGTGAAATCCTGCCAGCCGTATTCCCGGCAGGCCCGGATAACCCTATGGGGCTGTACGCGCTCTATGTTGGCCGTCTGTATGCGGTCCATGGAACCAACGCCAACTTCGGTATCGGCCTGCGCGTGAGCCACGGCTGTGTGCGTCTGCGTGCTGACGACATCAAATACCTGTTCGACAGCGTACCGGTAGGTACTCGCGTGCAGTTCATCAACGAGCCGGTGAAGGTTTCCGTAGAGCCAGACGGTTCACGTTACCTGGAAGTGCACAACCCGCTGTCTGCCAACGAAGATGAGCTGAAGTCGAAAGAACCTGTGCCAATCACCATCACCGCGCCGGTTGGCAAAGTGCTGATGGATCCAGCCGTTGACCAGAGCGTTGTGGACGCGGCCATCAAGGCACGTTCCGGTATGCCGGTTAAAGTGAACTGATTTAGACTGTTGCTGTAAAAAAGACGCCTGCGGGCGTCTTTTTTATGGGAAAAACTCAGCGTGTTCGCTTGGCCACCAAGGTGAACTTGTAATCTTCGCTTTTAAAGTAGTTGCGGCTGAACTCAAACACCGTGCCGTCGTTGAGAAAACCGGTGGAGACCTTCTCCAGAATTGGTTTCTGCGGATCGATCCCTAACGCCTTCACCACCTCTTCACTCGGCATTACTGGGATGATTTCCTGTTCGCTGCGGTCAATCACCCGCTTTTTAACCTGTTCGATGTAGTGATATTTGGATTTCTGCATCACTTCGTAACTGAGGTCGGGGAACAGCGCCAACGGCATCCAGGTCTCTTCCAGTGTGACCGGTTTTTGCTTGATATAGCGCACCCGTTTGACGTAATACACTTTGTCTTCAGTGGTCAGGTGCAATGCTTCCGCGATGGTTGGGCTGGCCTTGGCGACTTCAAAGATCAGCACGTCGCTGTGGGTTTCCACGTTGCGGTCCGCCAACTTTTCATAAAAGCTGGTGAGCTGATAGATATCGTAATTGACCTTCTCTTCTTTGACGTACCAGCCACTGCCCTGAATGCTCTCAATCACCTGCTCTTCGGTCAGCAATTTCAACGCCTGGCGCACCGTTACCCGGCTGACGTTGTACTCTTCGCGCAGTAAAGCTTCGGTCGGTAACGCGTCGCCGGGTTTCAGTTCACCATCGACAACCTGTTGGCGCAGGGTATCCGCAATCTGGCGATAAATAGGCTTTTTGCTCACGCTTGGGTGTCCCCCGGTTGGTTGTTGGAGCTGCTGCCCGCATTCTAGCCTTAGGCAAGGGATAAACAAACCAATAACGCCATATCTCGTTAAGTTGTCCTTTAATTGAATTAATACAAATATAATACAAAATTGCATTGATTTGAAATTGATCACAAATTGGTATGGGTTGTCTTGGTATGATCGCCGCCTGTTTATTGACGGAGCCGCCCTGGCTTCAGCGTGAGGATAAAGATGGACCTGAGCAGCCTGACCCACCCCAGCCTGATAAACCTGCAAGTGGCCTTTGCGGGGCGCGATCAGGCCATTCATCAGCTTGCCGACCAGCTGGACGCGCAAGGCAAATTGCATGACAAAGCGGCTTTTCTCCGCGAGGTCTTTGCCCGGGAAGCGCAAGGCCCTACCGCGTTGGGGGAAGGGTTGGCGGTGCCCCATGGTAAAAGTGATGCGGTAAAGGAAGCCGCATTTGCCGTTGCCACGCTGAACACGCCGTTGGAGTGGGAAGGGATCGATGGCCCGGAAAGCGTCAACCTGATCTTCCTGCTGGCGATCCCACAGGCGCAGGCCGGTACCACGCATATGCAATTACTGACCAGCCTGACGACGGCGCTGGTGGATGACGATATCCGTGCGGCAGTTCTAAATGCTCGTATGCCGGAACAGTTGTTGGCCCTGTTGGCAGGAGGGACGCCGGAACCTGCACCCAAACCGCAGGATGATAGGCGGCCTACGGTGGTGTGTGTCACCGCTTGCCCGGCCGGTATCGCCCATACCTATATGGCGGCGGAATATCTTGAAAAGGCGGGTCGCAAGCTCGGCATCAACGTGTATGTTGAGAAACAGGGAGCCAACGGCATCGAAGGCCGTTTGACGGCGGAACAGCTAAATAGTGCTACAGCCTGCGTGTTCGCAGCCGAAGTGGCGATTAAGGAAGTAGAGCGCTTCAACGGCATTCCCCGTATCGCAACGCCGGTGGCCGAGCCAATCAAGCACGCCGAACGCATTTTGCAGCAGGCGCTGGCAGCGGGCCAATCCGCTGACGGTGCCGCGCGGGTGCAGCAAAGCGAAGTGCCGGTGCAGAAAAATAGCCTGAAGACCGAACTCAAACAGGCTTTACTCAGCGGGATCTCTTTTGCGGTGCCACTGATTGTGGCGGGTGGCACGGTCCTGGCTGTTTCGGTACTGCTAGCACAGATCTTTGGTCTGCAGCATCTGTTCGATCAAGAGAACTCCTGGCTGTGGATGTACCGCAAGCTGGGCGGCGGCATGCTGGGTATCTTGATGGTGCCGGTATTGGCGGCTTACACGGCATATTCGCTGGCGGATAAGCCGGCCCTTGGCCCAGGCTTTGCGGCCGGGCTGGCGGCAAACATGATTGGCTCCGGCTTCCTTGGCGGTATTGTTGGCGGCCTGATCGCCGGATATCTGATGCGCTGGGTGAAGAACCATCTGCGCCTCAGCCCCAACTTCAACGGCTTCCTGACGTTTTATCTTTACCCGGTGATCGGCACGCTGGTAGCGGGCAGCCTGATGCTGTTTGTGATCGGCGAACCGGTAGCCTGGTTGAACAACAGCCTGACCGCCTGGCTTAACAGCCTGTCTGGTACCAACGCGCTGGTGCTGGGAGCGATCCTCGGTTTTATGTGTTCGTTCGATCTCGGCGGCCCGGTGAACAAGGCGGCCTATGCGTTCTGCCTGGGGGCGATGGCCAACGGCGTGTTCGGCCCCTATGCGATCTTTGGCGCGGTCAAAATGGTCTCGGCGTTTACGGTTACCGCTTCAACGATGCTGGCACCGCGCCTGTTCCAACAGTTCGAGATTGAGACCGGCAAATCGACCTGGCTGCTTGGCCTGGCAGGTATCACCGAAGGGGCGATCCCGATGGCAATTGAAGATCCTGTGCGGGTGATCGGTTCCTTCCTGGTGGGATCGCTGGTGACCGGTGCGATCGTCGGTGGAATGGGGATTGGCCTGTCGACGCCGGGTGCGGGGATCTTCTCGTTGTTCCTGCTGCACGATAATGGCCTAGGTGGCTTGCTGTCGGCAGCCGTTTGGCTGGGGGCGGCGCTGCTTGGCACGGCGATCTCCACATTGGTGCTGATCCTTTGGCGGCGTCAGGCGATGAAGCAGGGCAAATACACTCTCGTTCAGCCGCAGTAAGTTGATTTCCCCTCACCCTAACCCTCTCCCACAGGGAGAGGGGACTGAATGTGCCAAAGGTTGACTTCAGTGCTCAACCACAACGCCATACTAGCTCCCTCTCCTTTTTGGGGAGAGGGTTGGGGTGAGGGGCTTGGTTACGTCATCTTAGGAATTGATTATGAAAGCTGTATCACGTGTTCACATTACACCGCATATGCATTGGGATCGTGAGTGGTATTTCACCACTGAGGAGTCACGCATCCTGCTGATCAACAACATGGAAGAGATCCTGACCCGGCTGGAAACCGATCCCGAGTACCGTTTCTATGTGCTGGATGGGCAAACGGCGGTGCTGGAAGACTACTTCGCCATCAAGCCAGAAAATCACGAGCGGGTGAAAGCGTTGGTGCAGGCTGGCAAGCTGATCGTTGGCCCGTGGTATACCCAAACCGATACCATGGTGGTGTCAGGGGAATCAATCGTGCGTAACCTGATGTATGGCATGCGCGACTGCCTGTCCTTTGGCGAACCGATGAAGATCGGCTATCTGCCGGACTCTTTCAGCATGTCTTCGCAGTTACCGCATATTTTCAACGGGTTTGGTATCACGCGCGCCATGTTCTGGCGCGGCTGTTCCGAGCGCCATGGCACCGACAAGACCGAATTCCTGTGGCAAAGCAACGACGGTAGCGAAGTGGCAGCACAGGTGCTGCCGCTGGGCTACGCCATTGGCAAATATCTGCCTGAAGATGAGGCTGGGCTGCGCAAACGGCTGGACAGTTATTTCACCGTGCTGGAAAACGCCTCTGTTACCCAAGATATCCTGTTGCCGAACGGCCACGATCAGATGCCGCTGCAACAGAATATCTTCCAGGTGATGGCCAAACTGCGCGAGATTTATCCACAGCGTGAGTTTGTCATGAGCCGATTTGAGGAAGTCTTTGAGAGAATTGAAGCCAGCCGTGAGCGTTTGGCGACGCTAAAGGGAGAATTTAACGACGGCAAATACATGCGTGTGCACCGCACCATCTCGTCTACCCGTATGGACATCAAGATCGCCCACGCCGAGATCGAGAACAAGATCGTTAATATCCTTGAGCCGCTGGCCGCGATCGCCTGGTCGCTGGGCTTTGAATACCATCACGGCCTGCTGGAGAAAATGTGGAAAGAGATCCTGAAAAACCACGCTCACGACAGCATCGGCTGTTGCTGCAGCGACAAGGTACATCAGGAGATCATGACGCGCTTTATTCTGGCGGACGACATGGCAGAAAACCTGGTGCGCTTCTATATGCGTAAGATCGTCGATAATATGCCGGTACAGCACGCTGATGCCGACAAACTGACGTTCTTCAACCTGCTGCCTTACCCACGTGAAGAGGTGATCAACACCACCATTCGCATTCGTGCTCAGCAGTTCTCGCTGGTGGATGAACAGGGTCAACCGGTGGAGTACTTTATCCGCGCCGCGCGGGAAATCGATCCTGGACTGGTGGATCGCCAGATTGTGCATTACGGCAACTACGATCCCTTTATGGAGTACGATATTCAGCTCTATCACCCCTTGCCAGCGATGGGATATTGCACCCTGCATATTCATGCCAATCAAACAGGGCAACAACGCCAAGCTGCGGCGCAACTGGCAGGGCTGTTGGAAAATGACTATTACCGCATTGCTCTGAATGCCAACGGTACGTTGGATATTACTGATAAGCAGAGTGGCTATCGCTATCAGCAGGTGTTGCAACTGGAAGATGGCTCCGACGATGGCGATGAGTATGACTATTCGCCCTCCCGTGAAGAGTGGTTGCTCTACTCTACGCAAAGCGCAGTGGCTACCGCCATCAAACATGAAGCTTGGCAGAGTATCGCCACACTGGAACTGCGTATGGCATTGCCTGCCAATCTGCAACAGCGCGCGGAGCGCCGTAGCGAGGGTTATCTGGATGTGCAGTGCCAGGTGACGCTAGCCCACAACAGCCGCCGGATCGACATTGAAATGGGGTTGGATAACCAGGCCGACGATCATCGCCTGCGGGTGTTGATCCCAACGCCGTTCGCCAGTGAAAGCGTGCTGGCGGATAACCAGTTTGGCTGCATTACTCGTCCGGTGGACGATCCGGCTATGGCCGTTTGGCAACAAGAGGGCTGGAAAGAAGCGCCAATCCCGGTGTGGCAACTGATGAACTTTGCCGCCTTGCATGACGATCTGTATGGGATGGCGCTGTTTACCGAGGGGTTGCGCGAGTTCGAGATTGTCGGTGAGCGCCGCGATACCTTTGCCCTGACGCTGTTGCGTTCGGTAGGTGTGCTGGGTAAAGAAGAATTACTGTTGCGGCCGGGACGCCCATCCGGTATCAAACTGCCAACGCCAGATTCCCAGATGCGCGGCAAATTGCATTGCCGGTTCAGTTTGTTCAGTTTTGCAGGCTGTCCGCATCAGGCGGGGGTGATGCAACAGGCGCGGGCCTATGTGACGCCGGTGCGTTGCTACAACAAGATCCCATTTGATGCGATGAAGCTCAATCTGGCGGCCTTCTGCACGCCGCTGCACTTTAGCCTGCTTTCGATGCCTGAGTCAGGCCCGGTGTTGAGCGTATTGAAGAAAGCCGAGGATGCCGATGCTTTGATTATCCGCGTGTATAACCCTTCGGAACAGGTGTCGATCGGCGGAGCATTAACGTTGGAAGATCCAGTGCAGGAATGGCTGGAAACCGGGATGGATGAACAACCGTTGCCACAGCAAGGCATAGCAAAAGGGGAATTCACTACCTTGGCCCCTTGCCAGTCGAAAACCTTCCTTTTTATCCGATAAGTACAGGTCAGAGGCGTGAGTTGCCACGCCTCTGAATGCTGCTATAAATCGAATTGACGTGCCAGGTGGTCGATAGCAGCGCGCTGGAACTGGTTGAAGGTCTCGCGGGGTTGCTGTTGCTGAATAAATCCCAGCAGTGGGTCTTGTACCTCGGTGCGTATGCCGCTCAACTCTTCCATTACTGCCAGACCGCAGAATGGCACGTAGGCTTCCGCATAACCTCCTTCATGCACCATCACCAGTTTGCCACCACAGAGTCTGTCCGCAGCATCTTGTACCTGGGCGGTCATCGCGCGGAAGCTGTTGCTGTGTAGCTGCATCCGTGCCAGCGGATCGATGGCGTTAGCATCGTAACCACAGGCGATAATAATCATCTCTGGCTCGAACTGCTCCAGTGCCGGAATGACGATCTGTTGCATGGCGTATTGATAACCGTCGTTACCGGCCCCGGCCAGCAGCGGAATATTGATGTTGTAACCCGCCCCGGCCCCTTCACCGCGATCTTGTTCGCCAGCGTAGCCCGCCGGGAAACAGCCGTCTTGATGCAACGAGATGGTCAGCACATCGTCGCGATGCCAATAAATATGCTGGGTACCATTGCCGTGATGCACGTCCCAGTCGATCACTGCCACCTTGCCAAGCCCGAAGCGGTCTTTGGCCCGTTCGATGGCAATGGGAATATTAGCCAGGAAGCAGAACCCCATCGATTGATCCGGCAGGCAGTGATGACCCGGCGGGCGTGACAGGGAATAGGCGTTGTCCAGTTCGCCCTTCAATACCGTCTCGACCGCAGCGCAGGCCAGCCCAGCGGAAAGTTTGGCAATCTCATAGCTGCCTGGCCCCAACGGTGCCTCTTCCCCCAACATGCCGCCGCCGTTATCACTCAGTTGTTTGAAACGTTGCAGGTAATGTGCAGGATGGATACGCAGTAAATCTTCCTCATCGGCCAGTTCGGCGCTCAGTAACTTGAGCTGGTGTGATAAGCCGGAAACGTCCATCAGGTTTTTCATCCGCCGCTTGGTTTCCGGCGATTCGGCATGTCCTGCCCCGGAAGGGGGTTGTACCCAGCCGCCCACCGGCAGCGTGGTGGCATGTAAGCCGGTGCTATGCCAGAAACAGCGTTCATCGAAGAAGAAACCGGTTGTTCTTTTCACCTTATGACTCCTGTTAAACGGCGCGGCGTGCGCGGTGAAGCCAGCGAGATCAGCAGCAGTGACAGCAGCGCACAGCTCAGCGCCCCGATCAGCAATGCGTTGATCCCGCCGGAAGATTCGATCAGGTAACCTGCCAACGTGGGGCCAATGGCCATGCCGCCGCCAATTACCAGATTGATGCTGTTCATCAGCTTGCCGTTGTTATCCAGCACCGAAACGCGCGCCAGAATAAATGGCAGCACAAAGGTCCAGGTAAACTTGAACATCACAGCGGCGAGGGTGAAGCGAATGAATAGCGGGTTGCGGCTCAGCAGCAGGACGCTGGCAATCAGCAGGCCGTAGCCGATCCACAGCAACGGCTTGTGGTTGCGTCTTGCGCCAACCAGTGCCGCCCCGCCAGCGCCGATGATGCCAAACAGGGTGGCGGCGGCCAGCACCTGCCCGCTGTGCACCGGTGAAAGGCCCGCGGCTTCGGCGATAGTGCCGATAAAAGTCCAGACCGCACTCAAGCTGATGTAAAAGGCTAATACTGCCAGCACGGCAAACAGTTTGTAGATGGACGGGCTTGGGGGTATCTGGCTGGCCGCGCTGTGGCTATGGCGGAAGCCGCTGGGGAACGCGCTCAGCAACGGCAGGCAACACAGCATGATCGCCGCCAGGATCAGGTAAACCGCCATCAGGCCGAAATGAGCAAACAGCGGGGGCAATGCCAGCAAGCCGAACACGCCTAGCAGCAGTTGGCCCAGTACCCAAAAGGCATAGACCCGGCTGGGGTTAGCGGTGCCCGCCGCGCAGGAGATGCAGAGGATCATTAGTGTGCCGCCGGCCAGTGAAGCGATAAATCGCAAGACCAATAGCAGGCTGAAATCAGTGGCCATGGCAGAGGCCAGATTGCCGATCAGGAAGACCACAGCCGCCAGCGTGGCGATCTTGCGCCAGTTGATCCTGCTGATCCACCACCAGGCAGGCAGCGTGGCGATGCTCATGGCTCCCAGTTCGGTGGAAAACAGATGGCCGATCTGGCCAGGCGTGAGGTGCCACTGGCTAGCTAACTGGGCAGCGACGGCGGGAGCGGTCATCAGGATCCCTGGCGCGATGGCGGCAAACACGATAATCGCCGTTAACAGCCTGGGTGGGCAGGGGAGCAAGGCCCCGGCAGAAGGCACAGAAACTGCATCACTGGACATCGTCGTTATCCTTGAGTTTCGTCAATCGTTACCCTCCACGCTTTTTAAGCATGGGGAGGCCGCGCCAGCATTGGCGGATGGTTGATTGTTGCTGCTTTAGTCAGGTTCAGCCGTAGGCAATAAAACCGCTGGAGACTAGTTCGGTGCGGTTGACCACGGCGGTTTTGGCAAAGATGTTGCGCATATGGGTTTTCACCGTCGATAGAGAGATACCGAGCTTCAGGGCGATACGCTTATTGCTGGCCCCTTCACGCACCATATTGACGATCTCCTGCTCTTTGGCGGTGAGCAGTTGGGTTTCACTGTCTGGCAGCAGGTCGCGGGTGGCCAACTCGATCAACGGCAGCACCGCACGTAAGCGGCTGCGCTCCAATTCGGTGAACGGTGTATCACGGATCAGAGAAACCCCGGCAATGATCCGCTTACGCTGGCGGATAAAAATCTCCGTCATGTCACACATACGATTGGGCAGCATAAAGTCGTGATAATAGTGGCGGTTATTGGCGATCGTCGCTGGTGTCATGTTCACCATCTGAATATCTTGCTGGTGGAAGTTGGCCGGTTTTAAGGGATCCAGCTGTTGAAAATGATCCAGATATTGCTGATGGGTATCATCGCTAATGCCATGAAGAATGTAGTGATCTGGCCGCAGCTCTGGGCCCACCAGATAAAAAACCCCGGCAGAAACTGGGATCAGATGCGCAATGGTATTCAGACAGCTTGAGATAAAAGCGTCGTTACGCATGAAGGATGATGTGATTGTCATAATGCATTTTCCTCCGTTGATCGCTCAGTCCCCTGAAGGACACCTGCAAAGGTATCTGGACAATATGTGAACGATACAAGCATAGGTGTAGCAAATACGCAACACAATTAAAACATATTAACAACGTGAGCCGGATTGCAATAAAATACATTAATAACAACATCCCCATGCTGAGTGGTGGGGTATCCAACAGGTAGTGAGTAGCAGTTTCATTAACACATTAATGAAATGGGCCGAGCGGTTACTACTGAATTTAAAGTAATTTCTCGTTGATAGAGTTTTTTCCCAGTAACTCAACTCTCCCATTAACTCCTCTGCCTCTCTCGTCCTTTAGGACGATAGCCAGCCTTTTGCTTTCCTTCCTATAGTGAGATTACCGCCCTTGGCGGCTACAACACCGGGTAAAAACCACTATAAGAGGAAATAACCATGAACCTGTCGTCGCGGCTCAGTGCCCAGCTAGAACGGGGCAAGGTCGGGTTCCCCACCACGTTAGCCAGTTCGGTTGGGGTGATCATGGCCAGCCCGGTGATCCTCACCGTTACCAGCGGTTTTGGTATCGGTGGTGACACCTTCGCGCTGGCGATGCTGATCGCCTTTATCATGATGCAAGCCCAACTCACCACTTTCTCTGAAGCGGCGGCGATCCTGCCCACCACCGGCTCGGTGTATGACTATATCTCCTGCGGTATGGGACGCTTTTTTGCCATTACCGGCACCCTGTCTGCCTATCTGATCGTGCATATCTTTGCTGGCACCGCCGAAACCATTCTTTCCGGCATCATGGCGTTGGTGAACTTTGAACATCTCAACACCTTGATGGAAAGCCATAACAGCTCGTGGATGATCGGTGTGGGGCTGGTGATCATCTTCGGTATTCTGAATGCCTTTGGCATCGAAGCCTTCGGTAAGGCTGAGGTCGTGCTGACGTTCTGCATGTGGAGCACCTTGATGATCTTTTCGATCGCCGGGTTGCTGTTACCGCATGCCGTACCGCTAGAAGGCTGGTTTGGCACCACGCTGGATGTCGGCGATCCTCTGGCGGTGTTCAGCCTGGTGGGTATGGCGATGTTTATGTTCGTCGGCTGCGAGTTGGTGACGCCGATGGCGCCGGAGATTAAACGCTCTCACTGCGTGATTCCGCGCGCTATGTCCCTGGGATTATGCGGTGTGGCGCTGTGCATGGCGTTATACGGTGCGGCATTGAGCCACCAGGTGGAAAACGTGGTGGTGGATGCGGCCAATAACGTGCATCTGCTGGATACGCCGATGGCTATCCCGGCATTTGCTGGCCAGATCATGGGTAACTTCGGTAAATACTGGCTAGGCGTCGGGCTGCTGTTAGCCGGGGCGGCCACTATTAACACCCTGATGGCGGCGGTACCACGTATTATTTACGGCATGGTGCTGGATGGCGCTATGCCGCGCATCTTTGCCTATCTGCATCCTCGCTTTAAAACTCCGGTAGTCGCGATTGCTGCTGCGGTATTAATCCCCTGTGTTCATGCTTTCGCCATTCAGGGCAATCTGGACCGCATCATGCCGATGGTGTTGGCCGCCGTCTGTGCCTGGGGTGTGGCTTATCTGCTAGTCACCTGCTCGGTGGTGATCCTGCGTATTCGCCGTCCGGATCTGCCACGCGCCTATAAATCGCCGTGGTTCCCGCTGCCGCAGATTGTCTCCAGCATTGGTATCGTGCTGGCGATTTTCTACATCACACCACCAGGCATGAACCCAAGTGATGTCTACATTCCATTCGGCATCATGATTGGTCTGACCTCCGCCTATGCGCTGTTCTGGACCCTGTGCGTGCAGAAGGTGAATCCGTTTAAACCGGTACCGGTGGAAGAGGTGCTGGAGAGCGCCTTCAACAAGGCAGAAGCTGCGGAGGTGGAATTTGATCGGCTTACTTCCCTCACTTAATCGTTATTGGCGGCGTGACCCTCCAGGTTATCAGGCAGGGACCACGCTCAACCGGTTGACGGCGAACCTGCAGCCTTACGCCTGTGAGCGCGTTGCCGTTAATCAGTTACGGCTCACGCTGCCACAGGGGCCGGTAATAGAGGTGGCAGAGCAGGTGCAGTCGTTGTTTTTGGCGCACATCGTCACCCACCGTTTCCGCTTGCAGGGAAACACACGTTTTACCCAGCCGCTGGTGCTCGACATCATCACCGGTGGCTGGCTGCGTCGTAATGGCGTGGTTTATCGTACTAAGGCCAAACATGATGGTGCCCAGCAGTTGATTGCCGCGTTGCGGCAATACCCACAAATCGGCGACACGTTAGCCAAGCTCGATTTCCGCCGTGCCACGCTCACGATAACAGAGGGCAACTGGCAGTTGGATATTGAGCATTTCGCCGCTTCCGAAGTGGTCAGCCGCCTACCCGCCAGCCGTCGCTATCTGCGGTTGGAGGCCGAGCAGCGGCGCTTGCTGCTGAGCTGTTTCCTGATAGTCAGCCAGTTGATGGAGAAATGCGATGAGTAGAGTGGTGGTCATTACCGGCGGAGGGACTGGCATTGGTGCCGCCTGTGCCCGGTTGCTTACGAAGGAAGGCGACCAGGTATTTATCGTTGGCCGCCGCCGCGAACCGTTGAACGTTTTGGCTTCGGAGATTGGGGCACATGCCGTAGTTGGGGACGCCGCCAACGGAGCCAGTTGGCAAACCGACATTCTGCCAGCGATTTTACGGCAGGCCGGACGTATCGACTGCCTGATCGCCAGCGCTGGTGGAATGGGGGTGGGCCGTATCACTGAAGTCACCGATGCCCAGTGGCAACAGGCGCTGGACAGCAATCTCAATAGTGCGTTTGCCAGCGCCCGGGCCTGTTTGCCAGAGCTGGTGAAAAGCGGCGGCAATTTGCTGTTTGTTGCATCGATCGCCTCGTTGGCCGCCGGGCCGGAGGTATGTGGTTATGTCACCGCCAAACACGCGCTGATCGGCCTGATGCGTTCCATCGCCCGTGACTATGGTCCACAGGGCGTGCGTGCCAACGCGGTTTGCCCCGGCTGGGTGACTACGCCGATGGCCGATGAAGAGATGCAGCCGTTGATGGCGGCACATAACTTAACGCTCGAGCAGGCCTATCAACATGTCTGTCGCGATTTGCCGCTGCGCCGCCCGGCCAGTGCGCAAGAGATCGCCCAGGTGTGTCGTTTCCTCTGCTCAACGCAGGCGTCAATTATTACCGGCGCGACGCTGGTGGCCGATGGCGGTTCCACCATTGTCGATGTGCCGACCTTAGCTTTCACTTCCCTGTAAGGAGATTGTCATGAGTTCAGAAGCGGTATTTATTCAGGTTGGCGCACTGGCGGAAGGTTTCGCTCCTCACAGCCATACGCTGGAGCAGCAGGATTTGGCCGGTACTACGCTGGCGTTCCATTTTGCCGAAGGGGAAACGGTGCAGTGCCACTTTAACGACGATCAAACCCTGCTCTGGGGAGATCAACGGGTTGATTACCGTGCCACCGGCATTCGTCCGGGGATCCTGTTTATCGATTTCCTCGATCCGCAGCGGCCCAACGGCAGCGTTACGCTGGTGTGCGATCGTCTGCAGGGCAACTTTACCGCCGTCTATGGTCAGTTGCCGGATGAGTCACCGACTCGGCTGGACGCCTTTAGCCGGGTAGAGCAGGGGCTGCCGCTAACGGCGGTGAATGCCGAATTTCGCTTTGGCCGCCTGGATAACAGCGATGCACCGTTGCCGCAGTTTACCGACGAACTGATTGGGATGCGTAATATGTACACCTACAGCCCGACGGAGCGCTATGAGCATATTTATCTGAACAATAATTTCTACGCCTGGCAGTGTTTGGACGGGGTCGAGAAAGGGCTGGCGGATGTTGATCGCTGCCATTACGTCAAAGTGGCGGAGAAGCTGTACTTGTTCGTCTGGCGCGAAAAGATCATTCCGACGTTAGGCGTAGTGATGATCGATCTGCAAGAGCTGCGCACCGATGGCAAGATCCTCGGCTATCAGGGCAATGATTTCAGCAGCCTGAGCAACTTTGCCGTGGGCGCTCACGCGCAGATCCTTAACACCACGCATTATCCTAAGGCCTGAGCCGATGACGGCGATTTATGCCAGTGATGCGTTTGCCGGGCGGGTGGTGCTGGTGACCGGCGGTGCGCAGGGCATTGGGCTGGCGATCGTCAGCGCCTTTGCTCGTTTAGGGGCCAAGGTGGTGATGGCCGATCTACAATTGCAAAAGGCGCAGGAGGCGGCTGAAGGCCTGTGCCAGCAGGGTTGGCAAGTGCAGGCCGCAGTCTGTGATATGGCCGATGCAGGGCAAATCATCGAGGTGGTAGAACAGGCAGCGCAGCGGCATCAACGGCTGGATGTGGTGATCCACAACGCCGCTTATTTTCCGCTGAGGCCGTTTAACCAGATTGATGCCGAGCTGTTGCAACATACCTTGAGCGTCAATTTGATGGCCCCTTTCTTTCTGGCACAGGCGGCGTTGCCGTGGATGAAGCGCCAGGGGGGCGGACGTATTCTGGTGACATCGTCGGTCACAGGGCCGAGAGTTGCCTACCCAGGGTTGGCGCACTATGCGGCTTCCAAGGCGGGGGTTAACGGCTTTATTCGTGCCGCCGCATTGGAACTGGCATGTGACGGGATCACGGTGAACGGCGTGGAGCCGGGGATGATCCGTACGCCAGCGATGGCTAATCTGGGTGGGGAATCGCTGAATCAGGCAATTGCCGCTGCGGTGCCGTTGGGCAGATTGGGGGAGCCGGAGGATATCGCGGCAGCGATGGTCTTTTTGGCTTCACCAGCGGCGGGTTACATTACCGGCCAGACGCTGGTGGTGGATGGCGGCGCGTTATTGCCGGAAGCCCATCCTGTTGTTCACTGAGGACGCCCCTCACTCTAACCCTCTCACAAGGGGCGAGGGGGACCGATCGAGTTAGTTTTTAGTTACAGAAATCTACCTGACCGTTGCACCGTTTCAGTTCCCTTTTTGCCGGGGCGACAGATCGAACACAATACCTAATCACAACGTCGATCGGCTCCCTCTCCCTGTGGGAGAGGGTTGGGGTGAGGGCTATTTATGAGCAACCACGTTGGTAACTTGTTGATCCCCTAGGCGGATCAGCTCGTCGAGTAGCTCCATCAACTGATCCATCTTCTGCTTCGAGAATGCTGCTTCTATTTCCCCATACCCCTGTTCCACCTGATGGCGTGCCAGTTCATACAGTTCCTGGCCCTGCTGCGTCAGGGACACGTACAGCTTACGCTGATCGTTAACCGGCTTGAGGCGAAAGATCAGCTTATCCCGCTCCATGCGCGACAGGATGCCGGTCAGGCTGGGGCGCAGGATACAGGTCTCTGCGGCCAATTCGTGAAATTCAATAGAACGGCTATCGGCCAATACGCGAATGATGCGCCATTGCTGTTCCGTCAGGTTGTGGCTTTTCAGGATCGGGCGAAAGAACCCCATGGCGGTTTCACGCGCCTGCAACAGGGCGATGGTTAACGATTCATGCATGTCGATGGCCTTGGCTTAATTTTATTAACAACTTAATAGTAGCCAATTTTTGACCGGCGGAGAACGGCAAAACGCGATCCGTCACGTAAAAATCCTGCAAAAAAGGTTAATTTGCTGATTAATAACGCTAATGTGCATAATTTGTGAATATTTCGTTATCACGATCACAAATTAAATTAACAACGTTGCGTAAATGCTGAACAGCGTATAAAAGTGTTCATTAACATATTAATGATTGAAGATTCGTACAAGGAGTCTGCATGAAAGGCACCGTATTTTCCGTAGCACTTAACCACCGCAGCCAGCTTGATGCCTGGGATCGGGCGTTTCGCGCCGCCCCTTACCAAACGCCGCCCAAGACGCCGGTGTGGTTCATCAAACCGCGCAATACCTATCTTGCCAACGGCGGCAGCATTCCGTTCCCGGCTGGTGAAACCGTGCAAAGTGGCGCAACGCTGGCAGTAGTGATTGGTAGCATCGCCCGCAAGGTGGCAGCGGATAAGGTGACTGATTATGTGGCCGGTTACGCCTTGGCAAACGATGTCAGCCTGCCGGAAACCAGCTTCTATCGTCCGGCGATCAAGGCCAAATGCCGCGACGGTTTCTGCCCGTTGGGAGAGGTTGCTCCACTGGCTAGCACCAGCAACCTGGAAATCATCACCGAAATCAATGGTGTGGAACAGGATCGTTGGTCAACGGCCGATCTGGTGCGTTCGGTGCCGGAACTGATCGCCGCCATCAGCGACTTTATTACCCTGCAACCGGGGGATGCGGTGCTGATTGGCACGCCACATCAGCGGGTTGAGATCAAGCCGGGTGACCAAGTGACGGTGCGGGCCGCTGGTTTGCCAACCCTTACCAACCACGTGACGCAGGCAGGAGAATAACCATGAGACACGCTCGTATCCGCCATCATGGCCAGATTGTTAACGTCACCGTAGATGACCAGTTAAGCGTTACGCTGCCCGATGGCAACAAACTCGATGAGTACGATGTGGAATGGCTGCCACCGGCACAGGGCACGATATTTGCCCTCGGCCTGAACTATGCCGATCACGCCAGCGAGCTGGAGTTTAAAGCACCGGAAGAGCCTTTGGTGTTCCTCAAGGGGCCAAACAGCCTGACCGGCCACCGTCAGGTTTCCGTGCGACCGGCACAGGTGGAATACATGCACTACGAAGCCGAGCTGGTGGCTGTGATCGGTAAAACCGCGCGTAACGTCAGCCGCGAGCAGGCGATGGATTACGTGGCCGGTTACACCCTGTGCAACGACTACGCCATCCGCGACTACCTGGAAAACTACTACCGCCCCAACCTGCGGGTGAAAAGCCGCGACACCTTGACGCCAATCGGCCCCTACATTGTCGATCGTGACGATGTCGCGGATCCGCATAACCTGACGCTCAGTACCTACGTTAATGGTGAACTGCGCCAGCGCGGCACTACTGCCGACATGATTTTCGACATCCCGTACCTGATCGAATACCTGAGTGAATTTATGACGTTGCAGCCTGGCGACATGATCGCCACCGGCACGCCGAAAGGGCTGGCCGACGTGCAGCCTGGGGATGAAATTGTGGTGGAGATCGAAGGCATTGGCCGCTTGGTTAACCACATCATCAGTGAAAAAGATTACGAGGAGAGCAAGGGATGAAAACCATCAACCATTGGATCAACGGCAAGAACGTCGCCAGCAAAGAGTATTTCACCACTACTAACCCGGCTAACGGCGAGGTGCTGGCGGAAGTGGCGTCCGGTGGCCAGCTCGAAATCGATCAGGCGGTAGCGGCAGCCAAAGAAGCTTTCCCGAAATGGGCCAACACGCCGATGAAGGAGCGTGCGCGCCTGATGCGTCGCCTGGGTGAGTTGATCGACCAGAACGTGCCGCAGATTGCTGAGATGGAAACCGCCGACACCGGATTACCTATCCATCAGACCAAAAACGTGCTGATCCCACGCGCCTCGCACAACTTTGAGTTCTTTGCCGAGATCTGCCAGCAGATGAATGGCCGCACCTATCCGGTAGACGACAAGATGCTCAACTACACGCTGATCCAGCCGGTGGGAGTCTGTGCGCTGGTGTCACCGTGGAACGTGCCGTTTATGACCGCCACCTGGAAAACTGCGCCTTGCCTGGCACTGGGTAACACTGCGGTGCTGAAAATGTCCGAGCTTTCGCCACTGACGGCGGATCGCCTGGGTGAACTGGCGCTGGAAGCCGGTATTCCTGCCGGGGTGCTGAACGTAGTGCAAGGTTATGGCGCGACGGCGGGTGATGCTCTGGTACGTCATAAAGATGTGCGTGCGGTGTCCTTCACCGGCGGTACTTCAACTGGCCGCCGCATTATTGAAAGCGCCGGGCTGAAGAAATTCTCGATGGAACTGGGCGGCAAATCACCGGTGCTGATCTTTGAGGATGCTGATATCGAGCGGGCGCTGGATGCGGCGCTGTTCACCATCTTCTCGATCAACGGTGAACGTTGCACTGCGGGTTCACGCATCTTCATTCAAGAAAGCATCTATCCGGAATTCGTTAAACGCTTTGCCGAGCGTGCTAACCGCCTGCGCGTAGGCGATCCGATGGATCCCAATACCCAGGTCGGCGCTTTAATCAGCCCGCAGCACTGGGAAAAAGTCTCTGGCTATATCCGCCTGGGTATCGAAGAGGGGGCAACCCTGCTGGCAGGCGGCCCGGATAAACCGGCTGGTTTGACCCACGGCAACTTCCTGCGCCCAACGGTGCTGGCCGATGTTAACAACAATATGCGTATCGCGCAGGAGGAGATCTTCGGGCCGGTGGCCTGCCTCCTGCCGTTCAAATCAGAAGAAGACGGCCTGCGCATGGCCAACGATGTGGAGTACGGCCTGGCGTCGTACATCTGGACGCAGGATGTCAGCAAAGTACTGCGTCTGGCCCGCAATATTGAGGCGGGTATGGTTTTCGTCAACACCCAGAACGTACGCGATCTGCGCCAGCCTTTTGGCGGGGTGAAATCCTCTGGCACCGGCCGTGAAGGCGGTGAGTACAGCTTCGAAGTGTTTGCCGAGATGAAAAACGTTTGTATCTCCATGGGGGATCACCCGATCCCACGTTGGGGAGTGTGAGATAGCTCCGTGCCCTTTAAAACAACAACCAATGACTAGACCCATTAGATTTCGGACTGCAGCTAGGCGACAAGCTTGTTCATCCCCAGGAGCTTACTTTTAGTAAGTGACTGGGGGTGAGCAAGTGCAGGTAACAACGCTGCAGTTCGAAAGATGATGGGGATAGGAGGACATATGGGTAAATTAGCTTTAGCCGCAAAGATCACGCACGTTCCCTCGATGTATTTGTCTGAATTGCCCGGTGAACATCACGGCTGCCGTCAGGCCGCCATTGATGGTCACAAAGAGATCAGTGCCCGCTGCCGCGAAATGGGCGTCGACACCATTATCGTGTTCGATACTCACTGGCTGGTGAACAGCGCCTACCACATCAACTGTAACTCGCATTTCAAAGGGCTTTACACCAGCAACGAGCTGCCGCACTTCATTCGTGACATGACCTATGAATACGACGGCAATCCGGAACTGGGGCAGATGATTGCCGATGAGGCCCGCAAGCTTGGCGTACGTGCCAAGGCGCACGAGATCCCAAGCCTGGAGTTGGAATACGGCACGCTGGTGCCAATGCGCTACATGAACAGTGACCGGCACTTCAAGGTGATCTCCATTTCTGCTTTCTGCACCGTGCATGATTTTGCCGATAGTCGCCGCCTGGGTGAAGCGATCAAAACCGCGATTGAGAAATACGACGGCACCGTGGCGGTATTGGCCAGCGGCTCGCTGTCACATCGCTTTATCGACGATCAGCGTGCAGAGCAAGGCATGAACAGCTACACCCGCCAGTTCGACCAGCAAATGGACGAACGGGTAGTGAAACTGTGGAAAGAGGGGCGCTTCCGCGAGTTCTGCGAAATGCTGCCGGAGTACGCCGACTACTGCTACGGCGAAGGCAATATGCACGACACCGTGATGTTGCTGGGCTTGCTGGGCTGGGACAAGTATCAGGGCAAGGTGGAGTTTGTTACCCCGCTGTTTGCCAGTTCCGGGACCGGCCAGGTCAACGGCATATTCCCGCTTCCTGCTCAAGCCTGAGGATACCCAATGCCCCATTTTTACGCTGAATGTACCGACAACATCCGCCGGGAGGCGGATTTACCCGGGTTGTTCGACAAGGTTAATCACGCGCTGGCGGAAACCGGCATCTTCCCGCTGGCGGGCATCCGTAGTCGCGCTATCTGGTTGGATACCTGGCAAATGGCTGACGGCAAGCAGAACTATGCCTTTGTGCATATGACGTTGAAGATTGGCCACGGCCGCAGCCTGGAAAGCCGCCAACAGGTGGGCGAAATGTTGTTCATCCTGATTAAGGATCACTTTGCCGCGCTGATGGCCAAGCGCTATCTAGCCCTCTCTTTCACCATGGAAGAGCTGGATCCGGTGCTCAACTATAAGCAGAACAATGTCCATGCGCTGTTTAGCAAGGACTGAACAAGGAGTGGTAAATGCTGGATAAAGACGTACTGAGCCGAGCCGTGCAGCGCCTGCATCAGGCCGAGCAGAGCCGTGAACAGATCCGCGCGCTATCGCTGGATCATCCGGAGATCACTATTGAAGATGCCTATGCTATCCAGCGTCAGTGGGTTGAGCTGAAGATCGCCGAAGGGCGCACTCTGAAGGGGCATAAGATCGGGCTGACCTCGCGTGCGATGCAGGTCAGCTCGCAGATCACCGAGCCGGACTACGGCGCGCTGTTGGATGATATGTTCTTTAACGATGGCAGCGACATTCCGATCGATCGCTTTATCGTGCCGCGCGTCGAAGTGGAGCTGGCGTTTGTGCTGGCGAAGCCGCTGCGCGGACCGAACTGCACGCTGTTTGATGTCTATAACGCGACCGATTATGTCATCCCGGCGCTGGAGATCATTGATGCTCGCAGCCATAACGTCGATCCGCAAACCCAGCGGCCACGCAAGGTGTTCGACACTATTTCCGATAATGCGGCCAACGCCGGCGTGGTGATGGGCGGTAGGCCGATCAAGCCGGATGCGCTGGATCTGCGTTGGATCAGTGCCTTGCTGTATCGCAATGGCGTGATTGAAGAGTCCGGTGTGGCGGCGGCGGTGCTCAATCACCCGGCCAACGGCGTGGCCTGGTTGGCTAACAAGCTGTCACCGCATGACGTGGAACTGGAGGCTGGGCAGATCATTCTTGGCGGCTCCTTTACCCGTCCGGTGGCGGCACGGCGCGGCGATACCTTCCATGTCGATTATGGCCCGATGGGTTGTATCAGCTGCCGGTTTGTCTGAGGAGAAACACCATGTTGACTAACCATTTCAAGCAGGCTCTACAGGAAAAACGACCGCAAATTGGCCTGTGGCTGGGGCTGTGCAGCAGCTACAGCGCGGAACTGTTGGCTGGAGCCGGGTTCGACTGGCTGCTGATCGACGGTGAACACGCGCCTAACAACGTGCAAACGGTATTGGGTCAGTTGCAGGCCGTCGCGCCTTATCCCAGCCATCCGGTGGTGCGCCCGGCCTGGAACGATCCGGTGTTGATCAAACAGCTGTTGGACGTCGGAGCGCAAACCCTGCTGATCCCGATGATCCAAAACGCTGAACAGGCGCAGGCGGCGGTGCGGGCTACCCGTTATCCACCAAACGGTATTCGCGGGGTTGGCAGCGCGCTGGCCCGCGCTTCACGCTGGAACCGGGTGCCGAATTACCTGCAGCTTGCCGACAGCCAAATGTGCGTGCTGGTGCAGATAGAAACCCGAGAGGCGGTGAAGAATCTGGATGCCATCCTGGAAGTGGAAGGTGTGGACGGCGTCTTTATCGGCCCAGCGGATCTGAGTGCCGACATGGGCTTTGCCGGTAATCCGCAGCACCCGGAAGTGCAGCGCACTATCGACGATGCCATTGCCCGCATCTGTGCCGCAGGCAAGGCACCGGGCATCCTGATGGCACAGCGGGAACTGGCGCAGCACTATCTGGCATCTGGTGCGTTGTTTGTTGCCGTTGGCGTGGATACCACCCTGCTGGTGAGGGCGGCAGACTCCCTGCTCAACAGTTTCAAACAGGATAAACCGGCGGAACAACCTTCCCAGGGCGTTTACTAATCGGAGTCATCATGAGCAACGTCGATTCGCTCAAGTCGGGTAACCCGGCAGAGCAACATAAAGCGTTAACCGCCACCGAACAGTCGGTGATTAAAAAGTTATTTCGGCGCCTGATTATTTTCTTATTTGTGTTGTTTGTTTTCTCGTTCCTTGATCGCATCAACATCGGGTTTGCCGGTTTGACCATGAAGCAGGACCTTGGTCTTAGCTCCACCATGTTCGGCCTGGCCGCAACGCTGTTTTACGTCACCTATGTTTTCTTCGGTATCCCCAGCAACATGATGCTGAGCAGGGTGGGAGCACGGCGTTGGATCGCTACCATCATGGTGCTATGGGGCATTGCTTCTACCTGCACCATGTTCGCCACTGGGCCAACCAGCCTGTACGTGCTGCGGATGATCGTCGGTATTACCGAGGCGGGCTTCCTGCCAGGGATCCTGGTGTATCTCACCTACTGGTTCCCGGCGTTCTACCGCGCCCGGGCCAATGCTTTGTTTATGATCGCCATGCCCGTCACGATGGCGGTGGGTTCGTTGGTGTCCGGCTATATTCTGGCGCTGGACGGCATGATGAACCTGAAAGGTTGGCAATGGCTGTTCATGCTGGAAGGGATCCCTTCGGTGATCCTCGGCGTGGTGGTGTGGTTCTATCTGGACGACACGCCAGCCAAGGCCAAGTGGCTGACCAGCGAAGAGAAGGCCAGCCTGAAGGCGATGATGGAAGCTGACAAACTGCAACTGGTGCAGCCAGAAGGGCCAAGCAGCCACCGGGCGTTGCAACAGCGCAGCCTGTGGCGTGAGGTGCTGACGCCGGTGGTGCTGATGTATACGCTGGCGTATTTCTGCCTCACCAATACCCTGAGTGCCATCAATATCTGGACGCCGCAGATCTTGCAGAGCTTCAACCAGAGCAGCAGTAACATCATGATCGGTTTTCTGGCGGCGATCCCACAAATCTGCACCATCGCCGGTATGATCTGGTGGAGTAAACGTTCGGATCGCCTGCAGGAGCGTAAATTCCACACCGCGCTGCCTTATCTGTTTGCCGCCGCGGGTTGGCTGTTGGCTTCGGCAACCAACCACAGCATGATTCAACTGTTAGGGATCGTGATGGCGTCGGTCGGTTCGTTTACCGCGATGGCGATCTTCTGGACCACGCCGGATCAGTCGATCAGCTTTGAAGCTCGTGCGGTGGGGATCGCGGTGATCAATGCCACCGGCAACATCGGCTCGGCAGTCAGCCCGCTGCTGATCGGTTGGTTCAAAGACGTGACAGGTAGCTTTAACTCCGGACTCTATTTTGTCTCGGTGTTGCTGATTATCGGGGCCGTGCTGGTCTGGCGTATCCCGATGAAGGATTCACGCCCACGGGCCACGCCTTAAAGAAAAACTCAATTAATTAAAGAACGATAATGCTTGAAGGAGGGGGGGTTGAGCTGGCAATCTTTTCCCTTTTCGCCTATGCCTTCTTTCATTTTCACCGGGGGACAACGTGCAGAAAAGTACCGGCTTTATCGCTAATATCGATATTGGCAAAGAGTATGACACGCGTTACGCCGCTGATGAGGTGCACTACGAAACCTTTGCCGGTTTGGCGGCGTTTTTTGGCCGGGATATGCAAGTGCACTGGCACGATCGTTTTTTCCAACTGCATTATCTGGCCACCGGCAGGATAGAGCTGCAATTGGACGATCAGCACTATTCGGTGCAGGCTCCGTTGTTTATTCTCACTCCACCCTCCGTACCGCACGCCTTTTTCACCGAACCGGACAGTGACGGCCACGTGTTAACGGTACGCCAGGAACTGATCTGGCCGTTGCTGGAACGCCTGTATCCGGGCAGTAATCTGGCGCTGGATATGCCGGGGATTTGCCTTTCGCTGGCCGCAGTGCCACAGGAGTTGGCGGCGCTTGGGCATTATTGGGAGCTGATCGCCCGCGAGTTTAGCCAAAAGATGGCCGGTCGCGAGCAGACGCTGGCATTGCTGGCGCAGGCAGTCTTCACGCTGATGTTGCGTAATACCTCATTGGACGACAAGGCCGCCAGCGGCGTACGCGGCGAGCTGAAATTGTTCCAGCGCTTTAACAAGATGGTGGACGAGCGTTTTCGCGATCATCTGTCTGTGCCGGAATATGCCCAGTCGCTGGGGGTGACGGAATCGCGCCTCAACGATTTGTGCCGCCGTTTTGCTAACCGCCCTCCCAAACGATTGATCTTCGACCGCCTGCTGCGTGAAGCCAAACGGATGCTGCTGTTTAGCGCCTGTACGGTGCATGAAACGGCTTATAATCTGGGGTTTAAAGATCCTGCTTACTTTGCTCGCTTCTTCAATCGGCTGGAAGGGTGTTCACCTTCCGCCTATCGCACAGCGCAAAATTCCCTTTAGAGCCTAGCCCAGTAGGCTCTTAATCATAAGTTGTCTGCGAAGGTAGCTATCTATTAGGCTAACTGTAGTAAAGGCAACAACGCTTATGACAGGGTGTTCTTGCATTGAAAGTAAATGTGGGAGCCATTGGAGAAGATATAGTCGCCATTGCTTTGGCGGGAAACCAAGATGTTGGCGGTCTCATTAACCTTTAGGTAATACAACGGGAAAATGAGTTTAAGGTATTCATCATTGGTATTATCGACACTAGAAATGTTGATTGATTTAGTGATCATCTGTGAGTAGCAACAGGTTTCCTGTGAGATAAAGGAGACGCTCCTGCTAATGTTGGTTTCAATTCCGTTGCGGCGAAGAGTTCCAGCGATTGTGGTCAAGATGTTATCATTTGTCCGCGAGATGTTGATAATAACGTTGGTCATTAAATCGTTTTCATTGTTGTTAATAATCACAAAATTGGCGGTACACGCCATCGGATAACTCTTATTTTTTGTGTTGAGATAAGTGTAGGCTATTGCGGTTATAATGCAGACGATAGAGGCTAGAATAAGAATTGTTTTAATTTCTTTGGTTTTATTTAACAATGTTGTAATAAGAGGTGCATTCATTTCTTTTATTCCCTTTTTTAATCTCTTTTTCGCATGCAATCAGCGATATGCGCTTAACAAAATCCTTTTTTGTAAAGTAGGCATAGGGGCTTTTACTACAGTTAATCGGGGTGGTAGCGATAAAATTTTTATACTCATCCACAGAGGTAGTGCTAGCGTCGAGAAAAACAGAGCAACCTTCGAGTTGTGCGACCTTGGTGTAATCCAAGAAAAAATCAGTGGCCTCTTGGTTTTTTTGCCCAGAGGCAATCGGTATCGCGATGGCCACCAGCGTCGCGATCAGCAGCAGCAATAGATAAATAGAAAGTTTACTGGTTTGCATTACTGCGCCAGTGTCTGACAGGTTGTGTTCTATGTGATTGGCAAGCACCGTTTCTGCAATAAAAGGCTCTTGGTTCAATGATACTTGTGCTTCATTGGCAACATCCTCCTGTAGAAGGATCGACTCACTGTCAACCTGTGCCTCCTGCTGACGTGCAATTTTTTCTACCTGTATCGAGCCGGGCACTAAAACGCCTTTCCTGGGAACGGTTTTTACAATTTCAGAGACGAGCCCCACTTCTTTTAAATTTTTTCTCAGGTAGAGTACCGTTTGATAAAACGCGTTATCGGTTGCTGTTAGTCCATACCGCTCCCAGACGAATTCATAAATTTCTTTCTTGGGAACAATATTTCCCTTGTTTTCTAACAAGATAAGCAGACACTGCCCTGAGGGGGTCAGCATACTCACTGTTATATTATTCTTTATGGAATGTAGAGAGTTTGATTCGGGATCAAACGTAACATCACTGTTAATGAAGTAGAGTGTCATATTCCTTTGCCGCAAAATTCACTAAGATTCAACTTATTTCTAACCATAGAATAATCTTATCATATCGCGATTGTTAAAATAAAGGTAATTTTTTCTTTTGTTTCTTCCGGATTTAGGTGTCTGGTTTTAGTGTAACCTGTTGTTTTTAATTTATTTTTTAATTAAAAAAGAAAACTAAAGTTTATCTGATTAACGCTATCTTCGGTATCGTGCAATGATTATGTCACCAAGCAACAACGTGCAGACTTGTTGTTGATTCATTAGTAAGTAGATGTCTTCTTGTTAATTGTTATATCTGATAACTATTGATAAAGAGTATGACATTGCCGAGTTGCTTGTCTTGGCTGGGATGCCTTTCCTGTTAAAAGGACAGAGTACACCCCCTTAAAATAAATGTTTTGAGTTTTTGATCGTCTATAAAGGAATATGAAATGAAATTGAACAAATTCTTGGTTGCTGCTGCCTCTCTGACTTTTGCTGCTGGCGCTTTCGCTAATAGCGGTAGTGGTAGCATTCCTTTTAAGGGTTCTATCATCGAGGCACCTTGCTCTATCGACACCGAAGCAACAGAAAAAGAAGTAGATCTGGGTCAGGTATCTGATGTTTTACTGGCCGCTGGCGGTAAATCACATTCAAAACCTTTTGATATCGTGTTGAAAGACTGCAGCATTGCAACCAAAACCAAAGTTAAGGCCACTCTGAGCGGTCTGCCTTCTGCAATCAACCCTGATCTGCTGGGTATGTCTGGTCAGGCTCAAGGTGCAAGCATCGCAATCGAAGATGCTTCAGGTGCTCTGGTTGTTCTGGGTCAAGCATCCAAACCACAGACTCTGGTAGTGGGTGACAACACAATTCACTACAACGCCTATCTGCAAGGTGATTCTTCTGTAGCTGTTACACCAGGTAACTTCACTGCAAACGTTACCTACGGTTTGAGCTACGAGTAAGTAACAACATCAGGCATAGGTAATGTAGTACATGCCTGATCAATGGTTGCTGATGTAGTCAAAGGTTTTCACATTGCAGGTAGCTGAACGCTGAGTCGGATCTGATGATCTTGTATTCGTCTGGCTTTACGTTGTCTGCATGTTGAATACTTTGGGACCCCCGGTTGCATAGTTATCTGTGTTGCTGGGGTTCCGTTAGTAATTGCTGTATCAATGTAACTCAATTATATAGAGTATATATTGGTATTTCGGAGGTATGGAGCGCGCTGTCTTCAGTTTAAGATATTAGGGATACATATTTTAACGGGATTAACGGATGATCAGAACCACAAATGTATTCTTATTCCTTCTGTTCGGTGGAATATCATCTTCGACGGCTCTAGCACATTCCTATACGGATTTTGGGGATGTTGATATACAAGGGAGCATCATTAGCGCCGCTTGTACGATAGATATCGATAGCCGCGATCAATCCATTGATATGGGCACTATCCCTATAGGGGAGATAACCAGAAATGGTCGCAGCGTGGCAAAACCCTTTTCAATTCGGTTGACCAATTGTGTTCTGCGTACTGCCGATGCTGGTTTGTCCAACGGGCAATATTTTAAAGTCACCTTTGATGGCAGACGTGATGGCGAACTTATTGGCATTGACGGTGAGGTAAAAGGCATCGCTCTTCAAGTCAGTGATGATCTGGGGAATGTTGCGCGACCGGGTATCCCTTTACCTTCCGTTATGCTTACCTCAAATGAAAAAATTCTTAATTACTCGCTATATCTGGTGCCCAATTACCAGGATTTCAGGAGTGGTGAGTATCGAACCACGGTTCGGTTCAAAATGGATTATTACTAATAAAGCGGAATTTATTGATGGCCAAGGAAAATTCAGTTCCCCGTTTTCGCGTACGCGAGCTGTGGCTTATTATTGCCTTGACTCTGGGCAATTCCGTCGGTTCTTCTTTTGCTGCTGATGAGATTCAATTCAACACCGATGTGTTGGATATAAAAGATCGCGACAATTACGATCTCAGCCTTTTCTCTCGTGCCGGGTATATCATGCCTGGTACCTATACGCTGATGGTTAAAATTAACCAGCAAAGTCTGCCAGAAGAACTTCCGATCCTGTTTTCCGCTCCAGTTGACGATCCAAAGGGCAGTGAGCCGTGCTTGGCCCCCAGGCTGATCGCCGGGCTCGGTCTTAGAGAGAGCTATCTGGAAAAATTGAGCTGGAACGCTACCAATACCGCCCAGCAATGCCTGGATCTTAGCACACTCGAAGGCTGGGTAATAAGACCCGACTTATCAACCGCCACGCTGAATCTGAGCGTGCCCCAAGCCTATCTTGAATACAACTTCAAGGACTGGGATCCGCCTGCGCGCTGGGATAGCGGCGTATCGGGTGTCTTGTTTGATTACAATACCAATGCGACGCTGACTCGCAGAAAATCACAATCGCAGGAATATCGTGTCAGTGGCAACGGGACGACTGGGGCCAACCTCGGTGCCTGGCGTTTGCGTGCCGATTGGCAATTACAAATGCAACATCAGACCGGTACCATCGAGAGTCAAAGACAGCTGGATTGGAGCCGCTATTATGCCTACCGCACTATTCCCAAGTTACTGGCGCGCTTGACGGTAGGGGAAGGCTATCTTAACTCGGATATCTTCGATAGCTTCCGCTTTACCGGTGTTTCGTTGAATACCGAAGATCAGATGTTGCCGCCTAATTTACGTGGCTATGCGCCGGAAATCACCGGCGTGGCCAACACCAATGCCATCGTGACGGTGCGTCAGCAGGGCAGAGTGTTGTACCAGACGCAGGTAGCCCCTGGGCCGTTTCGTATTCAGGATCTCAGCGATACCGTTAATGGGCAGTTGGATATTGAGATAGAGGAGCAGGATGGCACTATTCGTAAGTCGGTTATGAATACGTCCAGCATCCCTTATCTGACCCGTCCTGGGCTATTGCGCTATAAAATGACCGTCGGACGTCCAAGTAATTGGCAGCACCATGTTAATGGGCCGTTATTTGCTACCGGCGAATTTTCCTGGGGCGTCAGCAACGGTTGGTCACTGTATGGCGGCGGCGTAGGTGGCAGTGATTACAATGCGCTGGCCGTGGGTATTGGTCGCGACCTGATGTCATTTGGTGCGCTGTCGTTTGACATAACGCAGTCACATGCTCAATTGCCCTATGGGGATACGCTGACCGGGGGATCTTATCGCCTGAGCTACTCCAAACGCTTTGATGATTATGACAGTCAGGTGACTTTTGCCGGTTATCGTTTCTCCGAACGTAACTTTATGAGCATGTCAGATTATCTGGATGCGCGTGAATATGGTGGGCGTGGCCGGTCAAGTAAAGAGATGTACACCATCAGCTTTAATCAGCAGCTGGTCGATCTTGGCGTCGGTCTATTCTTGAACTATAGCCATCAGGGTTATTGGGATACGTCGACCAACGATCGCTACAGCCTGTCCTTGTCCACCGGTTTTGATATCGGTAGATTTAAAAATCTGAATTTATCGCTTACCGGTTATCGTAATCAGTATAACAACACCAATGATGATGGTGTTTATTTATCCCTGTCTATGCCTTGGGGGCTTTCCAGTACCGTCAGTTATAGCGGTAGCTTGAGCAATGGTAGCCAGTCTAATCAGGTTAATTACAGTGAGAGACTGGATAACGCCGACAGCTATCAGGTCGGCGTTGGCAACACCCGTTCTGGCGCTAGCGTCAATGGCTACTATAGCCATATGGGGACGCTGGCGCAGGTTAATGCCAATGCTTCCCATCAGGCAGGAAACTATAGCTCGGCCGGCATCTCGCTGCAGGGGGGGCTAACGGCCACCTCAGAAGGCGCTGCTCTGCACCGCATCAGCACGATGGGGGGCACGCGCATCATGGCGGATACCGCCGGTGTGGCGGGGGTACCGATCCGTGGTTATGGCGCGGGTGCCACCACCAATGCCTTTGGTAAGGTCGTTATACCCGACGTTAATAATTATTACCGTAATAGTATTAGTGTCGATCTGCAAAATCTTGGCGATAACGTTGAGGTGACGGGCGGCTCTATCAAGCAGGCCACGTTAACCGAGGGCGCTATTGGCTATCGGCGCTTTGAAATTATCGTCGGTGAAAAAGCCATGGCGATTATTCGCCTTGCCGATGGTTCGGCTCCACCATTTGGTGCCACGGTATTAACCGATAAGAAAATGGAAGCGGGTGTCGTTGGCGACGACGGTACTGTTTACCTGAGTGGTATTCAGCCCAACGGTGAAATGCTGGTGAGTTGGGCTGGCAAGGAGCAGTGTCGCCTGACTTTCCCGGCCGTATTGTCACCGCAAATATTGCAAAGTTTGCTGCTGCCTTGTCGATAACAGGGTCTAGGAATTGGTTAACAGCACCATCAATACAGATTTGAATTGAGGATATGAGAGCAATGAAACAAACCATTACCACCCGCTGTGTATTGGGAACATTACTGCTGACGCTTGGCCCTTCGGCGGCTCAAGCGGCTGTTGCCCTGGATCGCACCCGCGCTATCCTCAATGAGGGGGATAAGTCGGTGAGTATGAACGTCACCAATCAGAGCAACGACACTCCTTATTTGGCGCAGGGTTGGCTTGAGGATCCGCAGGGGAATAAGGTCAACAGCCCCCTGGCGGTGCTGCCTCCGGTGCAACGTCTGGAACCCGGCGCCAAGACTCAGGTAAGGGTGCAGAGCACGCCTGCTGTGGCGCAGTTGCCGCAGGATCGAGAGAGCCTGTTCTACTTTAACCTGCGTGAAATCCCACCTCGCAGTGAAAAATCGAATACGCTACAGATTGCTCTACAAACGCGTATTAAGCTGTTTTACCGGCCTAAGGCCATCGCCGCGACCCAGCGCGATATGGATAACCCTTGGCAGGAGAAAATAACCCTGCAACGCCAGGGCGATCGCTATCAGGTGCATAATCCTACGCCGTACTATGTCACCATTGTTGACGGCGGCAGCACCAAGGGTGCCAACTTGCCTGGCTTCGACGCGGTGATGATCGCACCTAAGTCATCGGCAACGCTGAACGTGGCCGCCAGTAAACTGGGTAATGCGCCAGTGCTCACCTATATCAATGACTGGGGGGGCCGCCCTCAATTGACGTTCAATTGTCAGGGAAACACCTGCCAGGTAGATCTTGGCAAGCGTAGTAAATGACCTTGATGCCAAAGGGAGAGGGGTGATGGACGTGAGAGGATATGTAGGATGCTGCCTGCTATTAATGGCGTCCTGTGCGCTGGCGCAGGAAATACCGGTCAGTAATTGGGATTTGGATGATACTTATGGGCAGTTGAATGTCTATGGCGTGTTGACGGAAAATGCTTGCCGTTTGGAAATGGAGTCCGAGCGGCAAGAGGTCAACCTGGGTTACCAGACCTTAGACCGGATGCTGCACACGGGCGATCGGGGCAAGCCGGTTGAGGTGGAAATAAAATTGCAAGATTGCCTGCGTGCCGTCGCAGGTAACCGCGATACAAGCGATGGCAGTAAGGGGTGGAGTTTATATCAGCCTTCGGTGTCCGTTTCATTTTTAGCCACAGCGGATGAGAACTCACCTTCGCTGGTGAAGGTGAACGGCGTTACCGGTCTGGCATTGCGTATTACGGACAAACAGCAGCATGATGTCCCGCTGGGTGGTCGGGGGGAGCCGCTGTTATTAACCCCCGGGAAGAATACGCTGACGTATTATTTTACGCCGCAACGAACGACTGCCCCGATTATATCCGGAGCGTACCAAGCGAATGTCAACTTCCACTTGAATTATGACTGATATGAAAATAAATAACTGCGCATTATCAAGTATGGTGCTAGGGGTGGTGAGCTGCCTTTTTGCCACGCAGGTTATGGCTGTTAAACCTCCACCGTTTACTGCAGAGCTTTCCATTAGTGGTGAAATTCAGCTTCCTTTGCCTTGTAAAATCATGGGTGAGGGTGGGAAAACCCAGATCACGGTGGATTTTGGTGATGCAGTCAGCACCACCAGGATTGACGGGGTTAACTACCGCCAGCCGATTGATTATTTTGTTAAATGTGAAGCTGGCGTGACAAATGTCCTGGCGCTTAAGATGACGGGCACCTCAGCAGATTTTGGTACTGGTCTGCTAAAAACCAGTATTCCTGGTCTGGCGATTAAACTGACGCGTGATAGGGATACTGTGGTCGCTCTGGATGAGAAAGTTCCTCTTAAACTGACGTCTCAGGCACAGCTGTACGCAACGCCGGTACAGGACGGCAAGACAACTCTGCCGGGGAAGGAATTCACCGCTTCGGGAACATTACATGTCGTTTATTATTAACGGGAACGGGGAAATAGGATGAAACTCTTTCTGTAGCTATTCAGTATGCTGGCTATCTTCCCTGCATATGCCGTAGAGATAGATGTGAATTTTAGAGGGAAGTTGATTATTCCCCCACCATGCGAATTTAATGATGGGGTTAAAAAAGACATTAACTTTCTTGATGTAGGGATTAATAAGGTCAATGGCATCAATTATCAACAGACGATTGATTATGTTATTACCTGTGAAGATAAGTCGCCACAATGGGCGATGACCTTGACGCTTAGTGGTGATAAGGCCGTTTTTTTAGACGGCACCATCCAAACTGATGTTGATGGCCTAGGGATCCAGATAACGATTGACGGTAAGCCGATGATGTTGGGTGAAGACTTTCCGATCAACCCAGCCGCCCTTCCAGAATTAAAAGCCGTTCCGGTGAAAAAATCGGGAACAGAGTTGCAGGAAGGGAAGTTCAATGCGACAGCAACTTTGCTGGCACAATATCAATAAATTAACTAGGAGGTCGTGTTGTCTAGTCGGACGTTTTTTAACTATCTTTTGATTGTCAGTTGTCTTGCCTTGACGCCATGCCTGACTCGCGCTGCGGATAAAAATCTTTTTATGGAGGGTACGCTGATTGCGGATCCTTGCATTGTTGCTCCAGGTAAAGAAGTGATTGAAGTGGATCTTATGGGGATACCGGAAAAAAACGTGTATGACTACCCAAGAACCCGAACAACGCCTTTCACCATTGAGCTAAGTGAATGTGATTTGAGCCTGGGCAATACGGTTAAAATTTCTTTTGCTGGCTCGGAAAGCCTGCAATTGCCAGGGTATTTAAATATCGTTATTGCTGGTAAAAAATCGGGCGCAGTTATTGGCTTGGAAACGTCAGAGGGGGAGTTCCTGCCAATTAATAAAGAGCTCAGTAAGTCATATGATTTGATGGCGGGTACGACGCTATTATATTTTCGGGCATTTGTTCGCGGTGAACCTGAAACGGTTAAAAACCAGAACGTCGTACTGGGTGATTTTGACCATACTATTGCTACCTTTAATTTAAGTTACGAGTGATAACTGCCCCTTTCTTGCTATTTTGTAAATAACATTTTAGCCAAATGCCATAATTTATGGCATTTGGCATATTTGTTAAGACGAGTTTCATAGAGGGGCCATAACCCACTGACTATTGGTAACAGTTGATTGAATTAAGCCACTCATACGCTGGTGTTGGCATATAAGTCAGTCACTGATTCACTCCTCATTGCATTCTTATAAATCCTATATTTTACAAGCATCACCTGGGTTGTTCTGGCATTCATTTTTCTCATGGCATTTCTTTTATGTGTGCTGATGGTTTTTACGCTAATATTTTTAATTTTGGCGATTTTGGGGATAGGTAATCCTGTGGCAATATGTTTAATGATAGAGAATTCTTTTTCTGTCAACGCGAAGCCTGGTCTGAAGCTATAGCAAGTACGAGAGAGTCGATGCAGGAAGTACATCAATTCCATTTTTACTTCCTTTTCATTTATCAGTATATTGATTAAGTGGCAGTTGTTTTCTCCATTATTACCATGGAAATAATTTAAAATATGTTCGTGACCAATTATTATGCAGCGAGATGTGGGTGTGAAATCGATATTTATGATGTCGCTGTTAATGATGTTCTTATGGCTAAAGCAGTAGATGTCTATAGTGTTTCCGTGTTCGAGCGTTAAATCAATTTCATCGATCATGCTCTGCAGGGCTATCTTGGCAAACGTATTATCGCAGTGTATTTTTATAAGGCTACTATCCATGACATCATATCCTTGATTGATAAATAATGAACTTACCTGTACCTGGTGAAATAATAGCATTTTCAATTATGACTGTTTACTGCAATTTTATTTTGATACTTTATTTTGTGTGATTTTTCCTGTGATTATTCCTATCTTTTATTTTGGGGTTTGGCTATGTGGGGTTAAATAAAAAATAAGATAACTAAAGATAATGTGATGTAGGCTGTATGGTATAAGAGTGGGTGTGGATTTATATACTTGAAATTTTGAGTTGCATCATCCTGAACAGACATTCAGGCTAGTGGATCGTATAAAGGTAGTTCAATCAGTAATACAGCTTAAAGATATGACAAGTATACAATAACTTTGAAATAAGGATGACGACCTTGCTTAGCTCCGTAGTTCCTCATGTTAGAGCCAGGATGGCTCTTAGGCTAGCTGCTCTGTGTTTTCTCTTTCCTACCATTGCGAACAGCTATCCCCTTGGCGGAAAAACGCCCAATATAAAGCTGTATTACAGTTTGAACCAGAAAACCAAAATATTTATACTCCGGGGGGTTGAGTTAAAATCGGCGCTTACCGATGAACCGGTATACCCCTGCGATTTCAATAACAGTTCGGGAAAGGATTACTGTGCTACCCAGTTTACCTGTGGCACAGGGGTGAACGGCGATATAAATGATCCAGCAACCATTCATTTTGGTTATCGGGCTACCGATCGTCAAATTTATAACGCCATGTTGGCCAAGGTGGGGCAAGAAATAAAAGTTTTTATCGGTGGCCGATGTTTGGATAGTGAAACTACTGGCAGGCCGGGTGAAACTATGAAGATCATGACAACTGCGGTTAGTACGCCAGCACCCCCAGGTTCGGGCGGAGGCGGGTCACCACCGTTGCTGTCGCAAGTGTGGGGGGATGGCAGTACCGAAAAGGTTCCTGATGAACCCGATATCGATCCGGGATGTACGGTCAATGACACATCATCGAGTAAGGTGGAAATTCGCTACGGCACGGTCTTATCGGACACGGCTCACAATCTGGAGCAAAGCGCACAGATAAAGTTAAACTGTAAGGCAGATGCGTTTATGAAGCTTAGCGTGCCGAACGATCAGGTGCCGTTGCGAGCCGACGGTTCACTGTCTACCCAGATTCATTTTAGTAAGCCCAGCAATCCAGAAAAGATCCCTGGTGCGCTCGGTATCTTTACCAAGATACTGAGTAAAGAATCCACCTTTATCAATGTCGTTTCGACGCTAAAGGTACAGGGAGAGCTGGAAGGGGGGCCATTTAATGGTTCTACCGTGATCAACCTAGAGTATTATTAAGCCGTTGCGTTATTAATGGCCCACCTGATGGTGGGCCATTATGCGTTAGCCTTTATTCGCTACTAGATCGCCCACCAACCGATTGACCGGATCGCTCATATTGGTGAATTTGGTCAACTCCGAACGGGTCACCACCACAAACACGCCGATATTTTGCTGTGGCACCATCGCCATATAGGTAATAAAGCCGCCGCCGCCGCCGGTTTTCTGGATAATCCCCGGCAGGCCGTCTTGCGGTGCCATATAGACCCAACCCAGTCCCAAAGCAGCGGCTTCACCCGGCACGTCCATGCCTTTCAACGACGTTAAATCACGGCGTTGGAAATACATGGTCTGTTCGCTGATGGCGGTGGATTTGGGCGAACCGGCCACGTTGGAGGCGAGGAACTGCTGCATCCAGCGTTGCATATCACGTGGCGTCGAGTAAACGCCACCGCTACCGCTGGCGGCGGTGGTATCACGGCAGGCGCTGGGCCCGGAGGCGGCCACCATCAGGCGCGAACACTGCTCGGCGCTCGGCGTCAGCGTGGTATCGACCATCCCCAGCGGGCCGGTGATTTTCTCGCGCAGCAACGCGTTATAAGGCTTGCCTGCTGCGCGTGATAATGCATCGGCCAGCAGATCGTAAGCCAGGTTGGAATAGGCCGCCCGCACGCCCGGCGGCACGGTAATGGTGGCATGAGATAACCACTGCCAGCGCTGTGCCTTGGTCGGCCAGGTAAACACCGGTGTTTTTGGCGGCTTTTTGCCGGGCTGTTCACGCGGCAGGCTGCTGGTATGGGTGGCCAGATTCAGCAGGGTGATCGGCTGGCTGGCGTTATAAGCCGGCACCTTGGCGCCTTTAGGCGCATATTTGCGCAGCGGATCGGTCAGTTTGACTTTACCTTCCGCCGCCATTTTGACCATCACTTCGCTGGTCATCAGCTTGGTGATAGAGGCGATGCGGATCAGGGAATCTGGCCGTGGACGCAGATCGTTGCCGGGTTTGGTATCGCCAAAGCTGCGGTTAACTACCTGATTGTTGTCGATAACGACCAGTGCCATACCGGTTGCGCCGCTGTTATAGAAGATATGTTCAGCATACCGATCGACAATTTGTGAGGTGAGTTGCGCATCGGCCGCCTGGCTGGCCAAGGGGGCGGCACACAGGCCAAGTGCCAGCAATAACGTGGAGAGTGAGGTCTTCAACGGTCGTGTTCCATATAAAAATGTGGCAGGGAAGGCGTAAGTTGTCCGCTAGTGTAATGCGCTACGGAGCGATTGGCATGTGGTAAAAGTGGCGACAGGTAAAAGTTTTTCACCTTTCCCCTTCCGGCGAAGGGGAAAGGATCAGGTGACTGGCTGCGGGTGGGGGGCTAGCTGAATATTATTGCGGCCACTGTTTTTGGCCCGGTACAGTGCGGCGTCGGCCGCACAGATCGCAGAGTCGATATCCAGCTTATCCAGCGCAGAAATCCCGGCGCTTAACGTTACCTTGGTCGTCTCTTGCGCTTGGAAACGATGGGTGATGGTCAATTCTTGCACACATTGGCGCACCTTTTCTGCCAGATAGGCCGCGTAGTCTTCACCGACGTTGGTCAGCAGTACCAAAAACTCCTCTCCGCCGTAACGTACCACGATATCCCTTGAGCGCACCGCATCGCGGATGGCTGTTGCCACTTGGACTAGTGCTTGATCGCCCAGGGTATGGCCGTAGCGATCGTTGTAGACCTTGAAGTGGTCGATATCGAGTAGCAGTACAAAGTGGTTGCCCGAGGTTGGCGAGAGCAACTGCTCCAGTTTGCTCTCCAGCCCACGGCGGTTATACAGGCCGGTTAGCGGATCAATCATGCTCAGATCGCTGAACTTATCCCGTTCGTGATACAGGTTGGCCACCAGATGTTGGGTAAACATTTCGCTGCGCTTCAACAGCAAATGATGCACCGAGAAGGCGACGATCGGCAGCAGAGTGGTGAACAGAATACGCATGGTGTTATGCATGCCGTCCAGCCACAGGATGATCAGCGCGGAGGGAACGGCGTGCAGGCAGAAGGCCAGCAGGTTATCTGTCAGCGAGATCGCACTGATAAAGAAAATACTGAACAGGCTGATCAGCAAGAAGCTGTGGTTGTCACTGGCCGTAAGCTGGCTCTTACAATAGATGTGCGCCGCCCATAGCAGCCCAAGGATAATGGCGAGCAGGTTGAGCCTTTGGACATAGTGGCGGGGCGAATACAGCGTAAATAGCATGGCCGCCATGCAAATCGCCGGAATGCACATCAGCGGCAGCGTGAAGGCCGGGGTCTCTTTAAAAGGCACGAATAAAGCAAAAATGGCAGAGGCTGCATTCATCAACAAAAAAAGAAACAGGGATAAGCGCTGTTTGCTGGTTTGCAGTTGCTGATAAGAACGCGAGTTCATACGGGGATCACTCTTTACCAATGGGGCCGGTCGAAGGAAAAATGTTAGACAATGCCTGCTGAATAATTACAACTTGTTATTATTAACAGACTATAAATGTTAAGAATTTTCTTATGTGAAACTAACATTTTTCGCGCAGGCTGTCATCCGCGTTCAGCCGGATGTTGAAAAGAGTGCGGGTCCAAAAAAAGTGTTATATGATATTGGTTATCATTATCATTTGAAAGGTAGGGTTATCATGTTAGCTGCCATGGTTACCGCTTGTGGATTGTGGGGCATCAGTTGGTGCCTGGGGAATCGGCTTGCCAGCGCCTGGGGCGTGTTGCTGCCCTGTGCCATGATGCCATTTCTGGCGCTGATTGACCTGGATATGATGCAACTGCGTACTCTGATCGTGGTTGCCATGCTGGCCACGTTGGTGATGCTGTTTAACAGCCGCTGGCGTCATTATCTGCTGCTCCCTTCCTGCCTGGCTCTAGCCGGTGGACTGGCCGCAATCAGCCTGCATTTCAGCTTTAACTGAAACGACAAAACCACGCCTGAGCGTGTGGGTTTTTTCAGTGAGTTTTAATGCAGAAACAGCTAGAGGAGAACTCATCAAGTGGTGCGAAGAGAGGGACTTGAACCCTCACGTCCGTAAGAACACTAACACCTGAAGCTAGCGCGTCTACCAATTCCGCCACCTTCGCACAGTCTGATGTGTTGCTTTGATGTCGATTTATATCACCAGCTTGGTGCGAAGAGAGGGACTTGAACCCTCACGTCCGTAAGGACACTAACACCTGAAGCTAGCGCGTCTACCAATTCCGCCACCTTCGCATACCAGATACGCTACCGGAGTAACGCTACCACGGAGGCGAATTCTAGAGATTTTGGCGGGTACGTCAATAGTTATTTCCCGGATTAGCGGCGTTTGCTGTAAAAAACGGCATATCAGTGGTTTTTATGGCCTTCAAACAATGTAATCAGCCAATCAATCAATACCCTGACACGCGGCGCGAGGAAACGGCCAGGTGGATACATGATGTAGATCGGCATCGGCGGTGGTGGCGTATCGGCCAGCACTTCCACCAGTTCACCACTTTGCAACCAGGGGGAGATGATATAACGCGCCGCTTGGATCAGCCCCAACCCGGCACGACAGGCACTGGTATAGGCATCGGCCCCGCTAACGCTCAATCTGCTTGGCAATTCGCGCAGCTCAAGGCGGCCATCACGGCAAAATTCCAGCGGGTAGTTGCGGTTATTCACCAATGAGAAATAGCCCACCGCCCGATGATGTTGCAGCTTATCTAACGACTGCGGAGTGCCAAATGCCTGTAAATAATCGGGAGAGGCACAGGTGAGCTGTGGCAGTTGGGCAATCCGCCGGGCAACCAGCGTATCGTCTTCGGTCTCCCAAGCCCGCAGCACGCAATCTACCCCTTCGCGTAGCAGATCGACGTGGGTGTCGTTGGCCCCCAGAGCAATTTCTATCTCTGGATAGCGTTGATAGAACTCATCCAGCGCCGGGATGACGATTTCCCGCGCCAGCGAATGGGGCATATCGATCCGTACCTTGCCGGTGGGTTGCAGCTTATGGTGGCTGAACAGGGTATCTGCTTCTTCCAGGGCGTCCAGTAGGTGCAGACAACGATGGTAGTACAGCATCCCCTCAGCAGTGACCTGTACCTGGCGCGTGGTACGCACCAATAATCTGACGCCAAGCCGCTGTTCCAGGCGTTTGAGCACGTTGCTAACAGTGGCACGTGGCAGTTGCAACCGTTCGGCCGCGCGGCTGAAGCTGCCTAGTTCCACGATCCGGGTAAAGATGCGCATAGCCTGAACCTGATCCATTTTGCCGCCCGCATTGTTGGTGATTTATGAACAGTGATGTGCAATCTGCATTATTTATCTTTGTGGCATAAACAACCAGACTTTGTTCCGACATCCATGTTCAACAAGGACCACACAATGCAACAGCGCAAATTAGGTACTAATGGCCCCCTCGTTTCAGCCCTGGGTTTAGGTTGCATGGGGATGAGCGATTTCTACTCCACCGGTTATGACGAGCAGGAAGCGATCGCCACGCTGCATCGGGCCCTGGAACTGGGGGTGACTCTGCTGGATACAGCAGATATGTACGGCCCGCACACCAATGAACAACTGATAGGCAAGGCGATCAAAGGCAAACGCGACCAGGTATTTCTGGCCACCAAGTTCGGTATTGTGCGCGATCCTGCCGATCCTACTGCGCGGGGGGTGAGCAGCAAACCGGGCTATATCCGCCGCTCGGTAGAAGGCAGCTTGCAGCGGCTGGGGGTAGAAACCATCGATCTTTACTACCAGCACCGGGTCGATCCGACGGTGCCGATCGAAGAGGTGGTTGCCACTCTGGCGGATCTGATCCAAGAGGGCAAGATCCGTCATATTGGCCTGAGTGAAGCCTCGGTTGCCACGTTGGAACGCGCTCACCAGGTGCATCCGATCACCGCGTTGCAGACTGAATATTCCTTGTGGAGCAGGGATGCCGAGCAGGGGCAACTGGCCGCTTGCCAACGTTTGGGCATTGGCTTTGTCGCCTATAGCCCGCTTGGGCGTGGTTTCCTGACCGGGGCGCTCCAGACTATCGAGGACTTGGCAGCAGACGATTTCCGCCGCGACAATCCACGTTTTCAGGGGGAAAACTTTGCTCGCAATCTGGAGTTGGTAACCAAGGTCAGTGAACTGGCCAGGCAGAAAGGCGTGACCCCGTCGCAACTGGCGTTGGCCTGGGTGATGGCGCGGGGGGAAAACATTGTCCCAATTCCTGGCACCAAACATCGGCGCTATCTGGAAGAGAACGTAGCGGCAGCGGAGATCACGCTAAGCGAACAGGAACTGGCGGCGATCGAGGCGGTATTCCCACCGTCAGGCGTGGCAGGTACACGCTATACAACGGTGGGTATGGAGTTGATTAACGGCTGATGGCATACCTTTGGGAGATATGTTTGTCAGTCAAGGCGAGCAATATCCCCTCACGCCCAACCCTCTCCCGATGAACAAATCGGAGGTGTCGGGGACACTTGTGCGAGGGAGAGGTGTGGGTACGGAGCTGTGTTCAAGTACAGACGTTATTCAGTAGCATTGCTGTATAAGTAAGGTGCTGTAGTCAAATGGTGGCACGATCGATTCCCTCTCCCTGTGGGAGAGGGTTAGGGGCCTTGTTACCTTTTCTTCTTCGCATCGCGTGGCTGGCGGGCCACGGTGGCTTTGTACACCTTGAAGCGGCCATTCTGCGCCAACACTTCATGGCTACCGAAGGTGGCATCCAGAATATCCGGGTAAGGCAGGAAGGCGTTGGCGACGATGCGCAGTTGACCACCGATTGGCAGGTGTTTTAACGCCCCGCGGATCAGCGTTTCTGCGGCGGTCAGACTGGTGGCCAGGCCGTCATGGAACGGTGGGTTGGAGATGATCAGGTCAAAGCGGCTGGTAATGTCGGAGTAGACGTTACTGACGATCACTTCCCCTTCGATACCGTTGGCAGCCAGTGTTGCTCGGCTGGATTCTACGGCAGCGGCGTTGACGTCGCTGAGGGTCAGCTTCATTTTCGGCGACAGTTTAGACAACACCGAAGCCATTACGCCAGCACCACAGCCCACGTCCAGCACTTTGCCTTTCATGTGTTTTTCCAGCGTGGAGAGCAGCAGTGAACTGCCAACGTCCAAGCCGTCACGGCTGAACACGCCCGGCAGCGTCTTCACTTCCAGATCGTGCAACTGATAGCTTTCCCACCAGTCAGCCAGATCAAACTGGGTTTGCACATCAATGCGGCCATGATACAACCCACAGCGGCGAGCGCTGTCGATCTTGGCAAGCTTGGCGTGGCCTTCCAGGGTTTGTTCCGCGCTGCGCACGCCGCTGCGGTTTTCACCGACGACAAAAATTTCTGCGCCAACTGGCAGCAGGGCCAGGATATTGCACAGTTGGAACTGTGCTTCCTGCTTGCTCTTTGGCCAGTAATACACCAGCGTATCGCACTCGGCGACGAAGGCAGGATCGACCGTCAGGCCGAACTGTGCATTCTCTCCCATCGTCCGGTTCAGTAACTGCCAGTGATGGTATTGCTGGGTGTGGACACGCACATCCGCGGCCTCGAATTGGGCCGGCAGGGTATCCTGCAGATCGCCGGCAAACAGCACGCGGCGTTCCATAAATTCATCACTGTGGCGCAGCATGACTTCACTGGCGGGGGTTAATGCAGACATCAGTTTTCGGCTCCTCAAGATTTAGCCGGAGATTATAGAGCTTTGTGGCCAGATGTTCGACGGGTTTTATCCCCTTCATCTTTCAAGCTGCAGCGTTGTTACCTGCGCGCCCTTACCCCAGTCACTTAGTTAATCTAAGCTCCAGGGGATAAGGGCGCTTGTCGCCTAGCTGCAGCTTGAAATCTATTGGGGATAAGCAGCGGTGATAATTTGAATAGTTAACGGGTAATAGCGCACACCCCGCGGGTTTGTTAGCATAGCGCGGCATAGGGCAGGTAGGGTGCGTCACACACGGGGATCGGCATGGCATCAAAACGCGACTGGTTGTTACAACAGCTGGGGATTACGCAGTGGACATTACGCCGCCCTGGAGTGTTGCAGGGGGAGGTGGCGGTAAGCGTCCCCCCAAACGTGCGCCTGCTGGTGGTTGCGCAGGCATTGCCAGACCAGCACGACCCGCTATTTTGTGACGTGCTGCGCAGCCTGGGGCTGACAGCGGCACAAACCTATGGCCTGACACCGGATCAGGTAGCGATGCTGCCACAAGATACCGAGTGCAACAGTTGGCGGTTGGGCGTCACGGAGCCGTTAGCGGTGGCCGGCGCGCAGCTACATAGCCCGGCGCTGGCCGAGCTTTCTCAAGATGCGAGTGCGAAACGAGCACTTTGGCAGCAGATTTGTCATCATGAACAGCATTTCTACCCTGACAGCGGCCGATCTGGCCACAGCCTTCAAGATTGAACAAGCCAGCCATGCGTTTCCCTGGACCGAGGCGACACTAGCCAGCAATCAGGGTGAACGTTACCTTAACCTGAAACTGGAAGCTGAAGGGCAAATGGCGGGTTTTGCCATTACCCAAATTGTGCTGGACGAAGCCACGCTGTTTAATATTGCCATCCATCCAAGCTGGCAGCGTCGAGGCTTTGGCCGCACTTTGCTGACTGCCGTGATCGAGCAATTGGAAGCGCGTGATGTGTTCACTCTGTGGCTGGAAGTTCGAGCCTCCAACCGCGGTGCGATAGCACTCTACGAAGACCTTGGCTTCAATGAAGTCACGGTGCGCCGCAACTATTACCCCGCAGCCAGTGGCCGCGAAGACGCGATCGTTATGGCGCTGCCGTTGGGATAGCGACTTATAGTTCCCTTGTGCAGCCGATTTGGCCTGCCATTATCTTATGCCGAAGAAACCATTGATTGTCACCGGTTGGTAAATCAGCGAAAATACTCGGCTACTATCTTTTTATTACCGCTTTGCCTGGCGCCACGATTGGCGCGTTGTGATGATGAGCAGGGCGGACTAACCATAGAAACGTGAAAAACATGTCTCCTAGTGAATTCGCCCGCGAAGTTGCGAAAAGAAGAACTTTCGCCATTATCTCGCACCCCGATGCGGGTAAAACCACCATCACCGAGAAGGTGCTGTTATTCGGACACGCTATCCAGACCGCCGGTACGGTAAAGGGCCGCGGCTCCAGTCAGCACGCCAAATCCGACTGGATGGAGATGGAAAAACAACGTGGTATCTCGATCACTACCTCGGTGATGCAGTTCCCGTACCGTGACTGCCTGGTTAACCTGCTCGATACTCCGGGGCACGAAGACTTCTCCGAAGATACCTATCGTACCCTGACGGCGGTGGACTGCTGCCTGATGGTAATCGACGCCGCAAAAGGCGTTGAAGATCGTACCCGCAAGCTGATGGAAGTTACCCGCCTGCGTGATACACCGATCCTGACCTTCATGAACAAACTTGACCGTGACATCCGCGATCCGATGGAAGTGATGGATGAAGTTGAGCGCGAACTGAAAATCGCCTGCTCGCCGATCACCTGGCCGATCGGTTGCGGCAAGTTGTTCAAAGGGGTTTACCATCTCTATAAAGATGAAACCTATCTGTACCAGACCGGTAAAGGCCACACCATTCAGGAAGTGCGCATCGTTAAAGGGTTGAACAACCCGGAGCTCGATGCTGCCGTAGGCGAAGATCTGGCCGCCCAGTTACGTGATGAGCTGGAACTGGTGCAAGGGGCTTCCCATGAGTTTGAGCAGGAAGCCTTCCTGGCAGGCGAACTGACCCCGGTGTTCTTCGGTACCGCTTTGGGTAACTTCGGTGTCGATCATATGCTTGATGGGCTGGTGGCCTGGGCGCCTGCGCCAATGCCGCGTAAAACTGATACCCGTGAAGTAGTCGCCGCCGAAGAGAAATTCACCGGCTTCGTGTTCAAGATCCAGGCGAACATGGATCCTAAACACCGCGACCGTGTGGCGTTTATGCGCGTAGTGTCTGGCCGCTATGAGAAAGGCATGAAACTGCGCCAGGTTCGTACCGGCAAAGACGTGGTGATCTCCGATGCGCTGACCTTTATGGCCGGTGACCGCTCGCACGTTGAAGAAGCCTACCCAGGCGACATCATCGGCTTACATAACCACGGCACCATTCAGATCGGCGATACCTTCACCCAGGGTGAGGATATGAAGTTCACCGGCATTCCGAACTTTGCGCCAGAACTGTTCCGCCGTATTCGCCTGCGCGATCCGCTCAAGCAGAAACAGTTGCTGAAGGGGCTGGTCCAGCTGTCGGAAGAGGGGGCGGTGCAGGTGTTCCGCCCAATCGCCAATAACGATCTGATCGTCGGTGCGGTGGGCGTACTGCAGTTTGACGTAGTGGTTGCCCGTCTGAAGAGCGAATACAACGTGGAAGCGCTGTATGAATCGGTGAACGTTTCCACTGCCCGTTGGGTAGAGTGCGACGACGTGAAGAAATTCGAAGAGTTCAAGCGTAAGAACGAGCTGAACTTGGCGCTGGACGGCGGCAACAACCTATCGTATATCGCACCAACCATGGTTAACCTCAATCTGACGCAAGAACGCTACCCAGAAGTGGTGTTCCGCAAAACTCGCGAGCATTAATCTCGTAAACAGGGCGCTTCTAAGCGCCCTGTGTTTTCCTTCTTCAGCCCCATCCTGCTAATTATTAAACCCTTCTCACTAATTCTTTCGTCTAAACCGAACAAGATTTTTCTGCGTTCTGGCGGCAAATTTTCGCCTATGGTCTATATTTATCAGGGTGCATAGCGGCATCTGAGCGTAAAACACTATTGTATCCACATATTTTAGAGAGTTATTCGGTAGTGTTGCCGATCGGAGACAGTCCTATCTTAGTAATATCAACAAGATAGTGATATGGATCCCAAATCAACGGCCATGTGTCTCTAATAGGCGACGGTTTTTCGCTTAATTGTTGCTCAATTGTTTTGTTGTTGTTGATTTTTAACGGCGTTTTTAACTTGGCACGGGTATTGCAGATATACTTACCGTAGAGCAATAGTCCGGTCGTGAACGTTTAATTGTATAGAGATCGTGAAGTATTCATTTGAGTTTGCCGCACTCTGGCGGCACCAGAGCCCACAGCAGTTTGGGGTTCTACAACAAGAAGGAAGAGATCGATGAAAAATACCAAGTTTGCACATTCGCTGATGGCAGTCGTTTTGGGTTCGGTACTGGTTAGTGGTTCGGCCCTGGCTGAAGAGACCATGATGAACAAAGCATCAGGCGTCGTTGATAGTACTGGTGCCAAAATCGATAGCTCCATGAAAAAAGTCGACAACTATATGGATGACAGCGGCATAACGGCTAAAGTTAAAAGTGCGTTGGTTGACGAGAAAGCCATCAAAAGTACCGACATCTCGGTGGAAACCGAAAAAGGTGTGGTGACGTTGAGCGGTTTTGTCGCCACTCAGGCTCAGGCTGAGCAAGCGGTTAGCGTTGCAGGCCGGGTGGAAGGGGTTAAATCCGTCAGCGATAAGCTGCACGTGAAAGATCAAGCGACCCAGTCGGTGAAATCCTATGCCGGTGACGCCGCTACTACCAGCGAACTGAAAGCTAAACTGCTGGCCGATGACATCGTGCCTTCACGCAACGTGAAAGTAGAAACTACCGATGGTGTGGTGCAGCTTTCCGGTGAGGTGAAAACCCAGGCGCAGTCTGACCGTGCAGAAAGTATTGCCAAAGCCATTGATGGCGTGAAAAGCGTCAAGAACGATCTGGCGGTAAAACCTTAATCGTCAGTAACAGTAAGCGTTAACTCCCAGGCTAACGCCTGGGATGTACTACCAGAAATAGAATAATCCGCAGTTTTAAGCCGCACCCAGCTGGGGCGAGCCAAACGCGAAATTTTTATCACCATGGTAAGGAGAGGCTTATGTTTCGATGGGGCATTATATTTTTAGTTATTGCATTGATCGCCGCAGCACTGGGTTTTGGTTCATTGGCAGGTACTGCTGCCTGGGCCGCCAAAGTAGTGTTCGTGGTAGGGATCATTCTGTTCCTGGTCAGCCTGTTTACTGGCCGTCGGCGCCCTTAGCGTTACTTTAAACTGTAACAAAGCTTGATTCCTTTCCTTAACGCCAGGAGGCAGTTCATGAACAGCGACATCATTGTTGGCCGTTGGAAACAGCTGAAAGGCCAGGTTTGGCAGGCATGGGCGGAGTTTTCCGGCAATGACGGCCTGTGGCTGGCAGGGAGCAATGACTGCCTCTCTGGCGTATTACAAGAAGATTACGGAAGAGAGCAAGAAGAGGTATCCTCGGGAAAACGGCCACATTGAGGATACGGGGTTGGGATACAGAATACCCATCACGCTCGGTAATATAGAACCCCTGGCGTATAAACCATTCCGGCCCGGTAAAATGGCGCTGGTGTGTGAGGGCGGCGGACAGCGCGGTATCTTTACCGCCGGCGTACTGGATGAATTCCAGCGCGCCCGCTTTAACCCTTTTGATCTGATGATTGGCACCTCTGCCGGTGCTCAGAACCTCTCGGCATTTGTTTGTGGCCAGATGGGATACGCACGGCGGGTGATCACCCGCTACACCACCTCTGCCAATTTCTTTAACCCACTGCGCTTTGTACGTGGTGGGCACCTTATCGATCTCGACTGGTTATTGGATATTACCTCACAACAGCTGCCGCTGGCTTTTGACGCGGCGGAAAAGCAGCTGATTGATGGCCGTGAATTTCTGATGTGTGCCTGTCGCAGCGATGACTTTACGCCGGTTTATCTGCCTGCAGCACGGGATAGCTGGTTACCGGCCATCAAGGCCTCCAGCGCCATCCCCGGGTTTTACCGTATGGGCGTAGAGCTGGATGGCATCAGCTATCAGGATGGCGGCATCAGCGATGCCATCCCGGTGGAAGAGGCCTATCGCCGTGGGGCGGATACCATCGTGGTGATCCGCACCGTGCCTTCACAGATGATGTATACGCCGAAGTGGATGAAACGCATGGAGCAATGGCTGGGTGAAAGCAGCCTGCAGCAAATGGTGCGGGTGTTGCAGCATCATGAGCAGAGTTATTTGCGCATCCAGCAATTTATTGAAAAACCCCCCGGTAAACTGCGCATCTTCGAAATATTCCCGCCTAAGCCGCTGGCGAGCAATGCGCTCGGCAGCCGTTTGCCCGCGCTGAATCGCGATTATCATCTGGGCCGCCGTTGTGGACGCTATTTCCTGGCGACGGTTGGCCACTGGCTGCTGGAGCAGGAAAAGAACGATGGCATGACGGTAACAACATCACTTTCCCGTCGTCTGATCCAGCCGGAAACCGTGCGGATGCCTTCGCCGATTATTACCGATGTGCTTAACCCGCAGGGCCATGTCGTGCAGCCTGAAGCGCCACCAAAAATCATCCTGCCAGGTGACGGAGATGTGCTGTGAGTTACGCGTTTACGGATACCCATTGCCACTTTGATTTCCCGCCTTTCAGTGGGGATGAGCAGGCGAGCCTGGCATTGGCCGCGCAAGCCGGGGTGCAGCAAATTATTGTGCCAGCGGTAACGGCCGATCGCTTTGTGCGTATTCTCAAACTGGTGCGTGAACATACTCCGTTGTTTGCCGCGCTGGGGTTACACCCGCTGTATATCGCCCAGCACCATGATGAGCAGCTTGAACAACTGGCTGGTTGCCTGGCAAGCAAGCCGCATAAGCTGGTGGCGCTGGGGGAGATTGGGTTGGATCTATATATGGCCGAGCCGCAGTTTGAACGCCAACAGGCGTTGCTCAAGGCACAGCTGAAGCTGGCTAAGCAGTATGATCTGCCGGTGATCCTGCACTCCCGCCGTAGCCACGATCAGTTAGCTGCCGCATTGCGTCGTACTGAGGTACCGCGCCGTGGTGTGGTGCATGGATTTGCTGGCAGTCTGGCTCAGGCGCAGGCCTTTATTCGCCTGGGTTATTACATTGGCGTTGGCGGCACGATCAGCTACGAACGGGCGCAGAAGACCCGCCAGGTGATGGCGCGGTTGCCGTTGACCTCGCTGCTGCTGGAAACCGATGCGCCGGACATGCCGTTGGCGGGTTATCAAGGGCAGCCGAACCGGCCCGAACGGGCTGCGGAGGTGTTTCGGGTACTTTGCCAACTGCGGCCTGAATCTGCCGACGACATTGCCGAACAGCTACAACAAAATAGCCAATCCCTGTTTGCATTGGATCCACCCCTTCCCACTTTAAATGTGACTTGAGTCACGCTGTGTGATTTTCAGTTACTTCCACTTGTATATATTTGTGACATAAAACGAGTCTCATCCCGCCTCGCTCAGTATAATTGCGTCCCATTATCGCCCTTGGGCAACCCGCTTCATCCAGCGGGCCGTGGGCATTTCTTCTTCGCAACAGGGACATACTCGTATGCAACTCTTCATGAGCCTGGTCGGTATGGTGGTCTTGATCGCCATTGCGGTGCTGCTTTCCAGCAACCGGCGCGCTATTAAACTGCGTACCGTACTCGGCGCGTTTATCATCCAGATTGGCATTGGCGCGCTGGTGCTCTATGTCCCGATCGGGCGACGTATTCTTGGTGGCATGTCGGAAGGGGTGGCAAACGTCATCGCTTACGGTAACGAGGGCATCTCTTTCATCTTTGGTGGCCTGGTTTCCGACAAAATGTTTGAAGTGTTCGGCGGTGGCGGCTTCGTGTTCGCCCTGCGTGTGTTACCGGTAATTGTGTTCTTCTCCTCGCTGATTGCGGTGCTCTATTACCTGGGCATCATGCAGGTGGTGATTAAGCTCCTAGGCGGTGGTTTGCATAAGCTGTTGGGTACTTCGCGGACCGAATCGCTGTCAGCCACGGCCAATATTTTTGTGGGGCAGACCGAAGCGCCGCTGGTGGTGCGCCCTTATATCGCCACCATGACCCAGTCGGAGCTGTTTGCCGTGATGTGCGGCGGCCTGGCTTCGGTAGCCGGTTCCGTGCTGGCGGGCTATGCCCAGATGGGCGTACCGTTGGAATACCTGATCGCCGCTTCCTTTATGGCTGCACCGGGTGGGCTATTATTTGCCAAACTGATGGTGCCGGAAACCGAAAATACCCAAGACCGAGCCGATGCGATGAAGCTGATCGCCGAAGACGAGCGCCCGGCAAACGTCATCGATGCCGCTGCCTCTGGTGCGGCCTCTGGCATGCAACTGGCGCTAAACGTGGGGGCGATGCTGTTGGCATTTATCGCTCTGATCGCGCTGCTTAACGGTATTCTTGGCGGTATTGGTGGCTGGTTCGATTTCCCGCAACTGTCACTGGAGCTGATCCTGGGCTGGGTGTTCTCACCAATCGCCTTCCTGATTGGTGTGCCTTGGAGTGAAGCGATGGTGGCGGGTTCGTTTATCGGCCAGAAGGTGATCGTTAACGAATTCGTGGCCTACATGAACTTTGGGGCTTACCTGCGTCCGGATGACGTGGTGGCCGCTGAGGGGCTACAGGTGTTGTCACAGCACACCAAGGCGATCATCTCCTTTGCGCTGTGTGGGTTTGCCAACCTGTCTTCCGTAGCGATCCTGCTGGGTGGTCTAGGCAGCATGGCACCAGGCCGTCGTCACGATATTGCCCGCTTCGGGTTGAAAGCGGTGGCAGCTGGTACCTTATCCAACCTGATGAGTGCCACCATCGCCGGATTCTTCCTGGCGTTGTAAGCTATACTTGGCATCAACAACCAGGCTCCTGAAGGGGCCTGGTTGCCTGCAAAAAGGGCATTCGCCTGATGACCGCCGTCTCTTTAGTGAATTTGTGAACAGTATCGCGTTATTTTGTGATGATCTTCACATATAATTCAGTCCTGTTACAGTGCTATCCTGTGTAGTGTGAATCAGAACACAAATATGCCAGAGTGATCGTGTTCAAATAGCGATGGCTGGCTATTCGAAAATCGAAGGGCTATGTGCGGTGAGAAGGATCTCAGTTGCTGGCGTGGGAAGACTATCCCGCGTGCTATCTTCAAGGAACCAAGTCCGCTCGCCAACATCAGCATGCTCAGTTGGAGAGTTTTATGACCGAATTAACCGCAGCAGCGCAACGCGCGCTGAACCTGATGGATTTAACCACGCTGAACGAAGATGACACCGACGAGAAAGTGATCGCGTTGTGTCGTCAGGCGAACAGCCCGGCAGGCCATACTGCCGCCATCTGTATCTATCCGCGTTTTATTCCGATTGCCCGCAAAACGCTGCGTGAGCAGGGGACGCCAGATATCCGTATCGCCACCGTCACCAACTTCCCGCATGGTAATGATGATATCGACATCGCCGTGGCTGAAACCCGTGCGGCCATCGCCTACGGTGCCGATGAAGTTGACGTGGTATTCCCTTACCGTGCCCTGATGGCCGGTAACGAGGAAGTCGGGTTTGAGCTGGTCAAACAGTGCAAGCAGGCCTGCGCCGCTGCCAACGTGCTGCTGAAAGTGATCATCGAAACCGGTGAGCTGAAGCAGGCGGAACTGATCCGTAAAGCCTCCGAGATCTCCATCAAGGCCGGGGCTGATTTTATCAAGACCTCTACCGGTAAAGTGCCGGTCAACGCTACGCTGGAAAGCGCTGAGCTGATGATGACCGTGATCCGTGATATGGGCGTAGGCAAAACCGTTGGCTTCAAGCCAGCCGGTGGCGTGCGTACCGCAGAAGATGCTCAACAGTATCTGCAACTTGCCGGGCGTCTGCTGGGCGAAGACTGGGCCGATGCGCGCCACTTCCGCTTTGGCGCGTCGAGCCTGTTAGCCAGCCTGCTGACCACGCTGGGGCATAGTACCCAAGCTGCTGGTAACGGTTACTGATTTTCTCTCACGTCTTGTTGCGTTGGGGCTGCCAAGCGGCCCCGTTAACGCAGCGCGCAGGCGTATCGAATGACTCTATTTAGCTAAAACAGGGGGCTACTTTGTTCTTGGCACAAGAAATAATCCGTAAAAAACGTGACGGGCAACCGTTGAGCGAAGCCGAGATCCGCTTCTTCATTAATGGCATTCGTGACAACGTGGTGTCAGAAGGCCAGATTGCCGCGCTGGCGATGACCATCTATTTCCACGATATGACCATGCCTGAACGCGTTGCGCTGACCATGGCAATGCGTGATTCCGGCACGGTACTGGACTGGAAAAGCCTGTCGCTGAACGGCCCGATTGTGGATAAACACTCCACCGGTGGCGTAGGCGACGTGACTTCGCTGATGCTTGGCCCGATGGTGGCAGCCTGTGGCGGCTACGTGCCGATGATTTCAGGCCGTGGTCTGGGCCACACTGGCGGGACGCTGGACAAGCTGGAAGCGATCCCAGGCTTTGATATTTTCCCTGATGACAACGCGTTCCGTAAGATCATCAAAGACGTTGGCGTGGCGATTATCGGCCAGACCAGTTCACTGGCTCCGGCAGACAAGCGTTTCTACGCGACACGTGATATCACTGCTACCGTCGACTCCATTCCGCTGATCACCGGCTCTATTCTGGCGAAGAAACTGGCCGAAGGGCTGGATGCGTTGGTTATGGACGTGAAAGTTGGCAGCGGTGCCTTTATGCCAACCTACCAGCTTTCTGACGATCTGGCGCAGGCGATCGTGGGCGTTGCGAATGGTGCCGGTTGCAAGACTACCGCGCTGCTGACTGATATGAACCAGGTGCTGGCTTCCAGCGCTGGTAATGCGGTCGAAGTACGTGAAGCGGTACGCTTCCTGACCGGGGAATATCGCAATCCGCGTCTGCTGGAAGTGACCATGGCGTTGAGCGTGGAAATGCTGCTGTCTGGCGGCCTGGCCACCGACGATGCTGATGCGCGCGCCAAACTGCAGGCGGTGCTGGATAACGGCAAAGCGGCTGAAATCTTTGGCCGCATGGTGGCGGCGCAGAAAGGCCCAAGCGATTTTATCGAGCGTTACGACAACTATCTGCCAGCCGCGACGTTAACCAAGCCGGTTTATGCCGAGAAACCAGGTATCATTACTGCGATGGATACCCGTGCACTGGGTATGGCTGTGGTGTCACTGGGCGGTGGCCGTCGTCGCGCGACCGACAGCATCGACTACAGCGTGGGCCTGACCGATGTGGCCCGCCTGGGCGACACAGTCGATACCCAGCGTCCATTGGCGGTGATCCATGCCAACGACGAAGAGAGCTGGCAGCAAGCGGCGGATGCGGTACGCAGCGCGATGGCTCTGGGCGACAAAGCGCCAGAAGTCACGCCGGTGGTTTACAAACGCATCACCGAATAACCTCTGTCTAAAGAATCAGGAGTGGCAGCGGCCTTTTCGCTGTCGCCCTCAGCGTGAATACGCAGGAGAGTATGATGAAACGTACATTTATTATGGTATTAGACTCATTCGGCATTGGCGCGAGTGAAGATGCCAAAAGCTTTGGCGATGAAGGTTCCGATACCCTTGGCCATATTGCTGCTGCCTGTGCGCGTGGCGAAGCCAACGTGGGCCGTAGCGGCCCGCTGACCCTGCCAAACCTGAGCCGTCTGGGCCTGGGCAAAGCGGCGGAAGAATCGACCGGCAAGTTCCCGGAAGGATTGGATAAAGACGCGGAAATCATTGGTGCTTACGCCCATGCCAGCGAGCTTTCCTCCGGTAAAGATACGCCATCAGGCCACTGGGAAATTGCTGGTGTGCCTGTCTTGTTCGACTGGGGCTACTTCTCAGACGAACACAACAGCTTCCCGCAGGTACTGCTGGACAAGCTGGTGGCGCGTGCCAACCTGCCGGGCTACCTCGGTAACTGCCATTCATCCGGTACCGTTATCCTGGATCAACTGGGCGAAGAGCATATGAAAACCGGCAAGCCGATTTTCTATACCTCTGCGGACTCGGTGTTCCAGATTGCCTGCCATGAAGAGACTTTCGGCCTGGATCGCCTGTACGAGCTGTGTGAGATCGCTCGCGAAGAGTTGACCGAAGGTGGCTACAACATCGGCCGTGTGATTGCCCGTCCGTTCCTGGGTAATAAGCCGGGTGAGTTCCAGCGTACCGGTAACCGTCACGATCTGGCCGTGGAACCCCCGGCTCCAACCGTGCTGAAAAAGCTGGTTGATGAGAAGGGTGGCGAAGTGGTTTCCATCGGTAAGATTGCCGATATCTATGCCAACGTGGGGATCACCAAGAAGGTGAAAGCTACCGGGATCGACGCCCTGTTCGACGCCACTCTGGTCGAGATGGAAAAAGCCGGTGACAACACCATCGTGTTCACCAACTTTGTTGATTTCGACTCCTCGTACGGCCACCGCCGTGACGTGGCTGGCTATGCTGCCGCGTTGGAGCTGTTCGACCGTCGCCTGCCGGAGCTGCTGAAGCTGGTGAAAGGGGATGACATCATCATCTTCACCGCTGACCACGGCTGCGACCCGACCTGGCCAGGCACCGACCACACCCGTGAGCATATCCCGGTCTTGGTCTATGGCCCGAAAGTCAAACCAGGTTCGCTGGGGCATCGCGAAACCTTCGCCGACATCGGCCAGACCGTCGCCAGCTATTTTGGCGTGTCGCCGATGGATTACGGCAAATCCATGCTTTAATACCGCTTTTAATGACGCTGGCCTTCACGCCAGCGTCTTTTTTTCCATGAATTGAGGAAGTGATTATGGCAACGCCACATATTAATGCTGAGATGGGTGATTTCGCTGACGTAGTGCTGATGCCGGGGGATCCGCTGCGGGCAAAATATATCGCAGAAACCTTCTTGGAAGGCGCGGTGGAAGTGAACAACGTGCGTGGCATGTTGGGTTTCACCGGCACCTACAAAGGTCGTAAAATCTCGGTAATGGGCCACGGCATGGGCATCCCATCCTGCTCTATCTATGCGCGTGAACTGATTGCCGAGTTTGGCGTGAAGAAAATCATCCGTGTCGGCTCTTGTGGCGCGGTGCGTGATGACGTCAAACTGCGTGATGTGGTGATCGGCATGGGGGCTTGTACAGATTCCCAGGTTAACCGTATGCGCTTCAAAGGCCACGACTATGCGGCCATTGCGGATTTTGACATGGTGCGTAATGCGGTAGATGCTGCGGCTGCTCAGGGCATCCCTGCACGCGTGGGTAACATCTTCTCCGCCGATCTGTTCTACACGCCAGATCCGGATATGTTCCAGGTGATGAAGAAGTACGGCATCCTGGGCGTAGAGATGGAAGCAGCAGGCATCTACGGCGTGGCCGCAGAGCTGTATGAAGAGTTCGGTAGTAAGGCGTTGACCATCTGCACCGTTTCTGACCATATCCTACGTCACGAGCAGACCACCGCTGCCGAGCGTCAGACCACCTTTAACGAGATGATCGTTATCGCGCTGGAATCTGTCCTGCTGGGCGACAAAGCGTAATGACCCCGGGGGCGCAGCACGCTGCGCCCCATTTTATCTATTCACCAAACTATTCATCAGCCGACTTGCTACGTTGCTAACCTATGGAGAATCTGAACTGGCGCGGCATGCAGCGCTCCTACGGCCGAAAATGAAATTGTCACTTTGTCATCAATCTCAGAATCCCTTCAGTTTTTCTTCGTCTCTTCCTGCGCTGCCGGTTTCTCGTCATCACCATCGTCTACCGTGCTACCTTCTGCCAGCGGCGTGTTGGCGGTTAGCAGGTATGGCGACTGCTGCCAGCGGCTGCGACGGCCTTGCAGCAGGGTACGGGCCAGAATAATGCCGATGGCCAGCGCCAGCAGGATCATCAGGCGCAGCAGGTTGGTGGTGTTATCCACCTGTTTGGATTCGGTGGCCAGCACGTGAGTATCCAGCGTTACGCGGATAAAGCCCAGTGGGCCATCTTTGCCCTGGATTGACTCGACGAGCTGGTGGTTGAAGTAGCTGCCCGCACGTTTGCCATCCAGCGCCAGGCGATCGCGCACGCTAATCTGCTCGCCGGAATGGGCGATCAGGGTGCCGTCCAACTGGTAGACGCTGGCGTCCAGAATACGGCTGTGATCGGTCAGTTGCGTGAGAATGCGCTCAACCTGCTGATTGTCTATGTCGCTGTCGCCATCCATCAGCGGAATCAGGCTAAAAGCCACCTGCTTGGTCAAGGTTTGTGCCAATTCTTCCACCTGTTCCGATCGCGCCATTTGGTGGCTCAAGCTAAAATAGGAGGCACCTTGCATCAACAGCACCAGCAACGCCAGGCAAATCAGGATAATAGCGGTGCGATGCAGGCGGAATTTCAGTTTAGCTTTAGCCATTAGGCTTCCTTTAGGGCGGTCATCCGGGAGTCACGATTGACCTCCTGGCTGTGCGGTACCGGGATGTACCAATACCGCGAGCGCATGGATGCGCTAGAGCGGCCAACTAGAGATTCATAGGGTAATATGTTGCCAGAAGCAATGGCGATAGGATAGCTTGATGCGTCGTTTTATCATGCAGTGTTATTCAGGAGTTAAGGATGTCAAATAGTCTGACCTATTGCGATCTCCCCGCGGAGATCTCTCAATGGCCGGGGTTGCCCCTTTCGTTGAGCGGTGACGAAGTCATGCCGCTGGATTATCGGGCGGGCCACACCGGTTGGCTACTATATGGCAGAGAACTGGATAAAGAGCGCATTACTCAGTTCCAGCGCAAGCTGGGGGCCGCGATGGTGATCGTGACGGCCTGGGCGGTGGAAAATTATCAGGTGGTTCGCCTGGCGGGGACGCTATCTGCGCGCGCCAAACTGTTGGCGAACGAAAACGGGCTAGACGTTGCCCCACTGGGCAACATCCCTAACCTGCGTAAGCCGGGCCTGTTGGTGATGGATATGGACTCGACGGCGATCCAGATTGAGTGCATTGACGAAATCGCCAAGTTGGCCGGGGTAGGCGAGCAGGTCAGTGAAGTGACCGAACGCGCGATGCGCGGCGAACTCGATTTTACCGCCAGCCTGCGCCAACGCGTAGGTACGCTGAAAGGGGCCGATGCCAATATCCTCAAACAGGTGCGCGACGAATTGCCGTTGATGCCTGGGTTGACCAGCCTGGTGCGCAAGCTGCAGGCGCTGGACTGGCACGTCGCCATTGCCTCCGGCGGCTTTACCTATTATGCCGAATATCTGCGTGACAAGCTCAAGCTGGTGGCCGTGGCTGCCAATGAGCTGGAGATCCGCGACGGTAAGCTGACCGGTGAGGTGCTGGGGCCGATCGTGGATGCGCAATTCAAGGCCGATACTTTGGTGGCGCTGGCAGAGAAGCTGGGGATCCCACCGCAGCAAACCGTGGCGATCGGCGACGGTGCCAACGATTTGAAAATGATGCAGGTAGCTGGGCTGGGTATTGCCTATCACGCGAAACCTAAGGTTTATGAGAAGGCGCAGGTCTCGATCCGCCATGCCGATCTGCTGGGAGTGCTCTGTGTGCTCTGCGGCAGTTTGAAACACGATGTGAGGTAAGCTGTGGCAAAAGCAGTAAAACGGGCATTTGTCTGTAATGAATGCGGCGCTGATTATCCGCGCTGGCAGGGGCAATGCAGTGCCTGTCAGGCCTGGAACACCATTACAGAAGTGCGTCTGGCTTCAGTCTCCTCTTCCGTTGCCCGTAGCGAGCGTTTAAGCGGCTATGCGGGCGATGCCGGTATCAGCAAGGTGCAGAAGCTTTCGGACATCAGTCTGCAAGAGTTGCCGCGTTTCTCTACCGGCTTTCTGGAGTTTGACCGCGTACTGGGGGGTGGCGTGGTGCCGGGCAGTGCGATCCTGATCGGCGGTAACCCCGGCGCGGGGAAAAGTACGCTGCTGTTGCAGGTGCTGTGCAAACTCGCCGAGCAAATGAAAACCCTGTACGTCACAGGTGAAGAGTCGCTGCAACAGGTCGCGATGCGTGCCCATCGTCTTGGATTGCCCACTGGCGGCCTGAACATGCTGTCGGAAACCAGCATCGAGCAGATCTGCCTGATCGCCGAGCAGGAGCAGCCGCGGCTGATGGTGATCGACTCGATCCAGGTCATGCATATGGCGGATATCCAGTCATCGCCAGGCAGCGTGGCGCAGGTGCGTGAAACGGCGGCCTATCTTACCCGCTTTGCCAAAACTCGCGGCGTGGCGATTGTGATGGTTGGCCACGTCACCAAAGATGGCTCACTGGCCGGGCCGAAAGTCCTCGAACACTGTATCGATTGTTCCGTGTTGCTGGATGGCGATGCCGATTCCCGTTTTCGTACGCTGCGCAGCCATAAAAACCGTTTTGGTGCGGTCAACGAGCTGGGCGTGTTCGCAATGACCGAGCAGGGGCTGCGTGAGGTGAGTAACCCTTCCGCGATCTTCCTCAGCCGGGGTGATGAAGTGACTTCCGGCAGTTCGGTGATGGTGGTCTGGGAAGGCACCCGGCCACTGCTGGTTGAAATCCAGGCGCTGGTCGATCATTCGATGATGTCAAACCCACGCCGTGTTGCCGTGGGCCTGGAACAGAACCGTTTGGCAATCCTATTGGCGGTGCTGCATCGTCACGGTGGCTTGCAGATGTCCGACCAAGACGTTTTTGTCAATGTGGTGGGCGGCGTCAAGGTTAGCGAAACCAGTGCCGATCTAGCGTTGCTGCTGGCGTTGGTGTCTAGCCTACGCGACCGCCCATTGCCAAACGATCTGGTGGTGTTTGGTGAAGTAGGGCTGGCAGGGGAAATCCGCCCGGTGCCTAGCGGCCAGGAGCGCATTTCCGAAGCGGCCAAACACGGTTTCAAGCGGGCGATCGTGCCACATGCTAACGTGCCGAAGAAACCACCGGCCAATATGCAGGTGTTCGGCGTCAAGAAGCTGGCGGATGCGCTGGACGTGCTGGAACAGTTTTATTAATTGCCGCCCGCTGCGCGGAATATGCTATTTTGTTTAGCATAATAAACGGGAGGGTTTATGCGGCAGTTCGATTACCTCAAGGCAGCGATTAAGCAACAGGGATGTACCTTACAGCAGGTAGCTGATGCCAGTAGCATGACCAAAGGCTATCTCAGCCAGCTGTTGAACGACAAAATCAAAAGCCCGAGCGCGCAGAAGCTGGAAGCCCTGCACCGTTTCCTGGGGCTGGAATTCCCACGCCGTGAGAAGAAAGTCGGCGTGGTGTTTGGTAAATTTTACCCGCTACATACTGGCCATATCTATCTGATCCAGCGCGCCTGTAGTCAGGTTGACGAGCTGCATGTGATCCTGTGCCACGATGAGCCACGCGATCTGTTGCTGTTCGAGAACAGCTCAATGTCACAGCAGCCGACGGTCAGCGATCGTTTGCGCTGGCTGTTGCAGACCTTTAAATACCAGAAAAATATCCATATTCACTCTTTCGACGAAAAGGGTATCGAGCCTTATCCGCACGGCTGGGACGTGTGGAGTAACGGCGTGAAGAGCTTTATGGAGCAAAAGGGTATCGTCCCGAGCTTTATCTATTCCAGTGAAGAGCTGGATGCGCCCCGTTACCGCGAACATCTTGGGATTGAAACCATCCTGGTGGATCCCGAACGCTCCTTTATGAATATCAGCGGCAGCCAGATCCGTCAGGATCCGTTCCGCTATTGGGACTACATCCCGACTGAAGTGAAGCCGTTCTTTGTGCGTACGGTGGCTATACTGGGCGGTGAGTCCAGCGGTAAGTCAACGCTGGTCAATAAGCTTGCGAACATCTTCAACACCACCAGCGCCTGGGAATATGGCCGTGACTACGTCTTCTCCCATCTCGGGGGTGACGAGATGGCGTTGCAATATTCCGATTATGACAAGATCGCGCTTGGGCAGGCCCAGTACGTGGATTTTGCGGTGAAATACGCCAATAAAGTGGCATTTATCGACACCGACTTTGTCACCACGCAGGCGTTCTGTAAAAAGTATGAAGGGCGGGAGCATCCGTTCGTTCAGGCGTTGATCGACGAATACCGTTTCGATCTGGTGATCCTGCTGGAGAACAATACCCCTTGGGTAGCCGACGGATTGCGCAGCTTGGGTAGCCCGGTCGATCGCAAGGCGTTTCAGTATTTGTTGGAAGAGATGCTGCACGCCAATAACATCGAATATGTTCACGTAGAGTCGAGCGATTACGAGGAGCGCTTCTTGCGCTGTGTCGAGCTGGTGCAGCAACTGCTGGCGGCGGACGCGAGCCGGTTGGTGAAGTTTTAGACTGGTTAATGTTGTGCCCCTCACGCTAACCCTCAGCCCAAAGGGAGAGGGAACCGATCGAGTGTGTTTGAAATTGTAGTAACTCACCTTCGACGAGGGGACGATGGAATTTGCTGAGATGTTCTTTTTACTTTCAAAAGCGCAGGGGCTAATCACTGCTCTCCCAAAGGGAGAGGGAACCGATCGAGTGTGTTTGAAATTGTAGTAACTCACCTTGGACGAGGGGACGATGGAATTTGCTGATATGATCCTTTTACTTCCAAAAGAATGGGGGCTAATAGCTCCCTCTCCCTGTGGGAGAGGGTTGGGGTGAGGGGACATCGTTTAATTATCATGTATATAGCAATTCATTAGTACCTGATAAAGCGACATTCCCACTAACTTAGTAAGTTATCACCAGCTTGCCCTGCATATGCCCATCCAACAGTTTGGCGTGCGCGGCGGTCAACGTGTCCACCGTCAGTCCCTGTAGCGTTTCACTCAGCGTGGTGGTCAGCTTGCCTGCATCAAGCAACTGCGCCACCTGCTTGAGGATCTCTCCCTGCTGAGCAATATCCGGCGTGGTGAACATGCTACGGGTGAACATGAATTCCCAATGCAGCGCCGCGCTTTTCAGCTTCAACGCATTTTGATCCAGCGGATGGCTGTTCTCGACGATGGTGCAGATATGGCCGAGCGGTGCGACCAGATCGCTGATGGCTTGCCAATGGCCGTCGGTATCGTTCAAGCACAGGATATAATCCACGCTCTCAATCCCTTCTTTAGCCAGGTTGCCTTTCAGGTCGCGGTAATCCACCACCAGTTCAGCACCCCGTTCGCGGCACCAGGCAGCTGATTCCGGTCGAGAGGCCGTAGCGATAACTTTCACCTTGCTACGCTGTGCCGCCAGGGGGATCGCCAGCGAGCCGACGCCACCGGCACCGCCGATGATCAAAAGCGTTTTACCGGCAACCGCATGCTGAATATTCAGGTGTTCAAATAGGGCTTCCCACGCGGTGAGCGCGGTCAGCGGCATCGCGGCGGCTTGTGCCCAATCCAGGCTGGCCGGTTTATGTGCCACGATACGTGAGTCAATCAGCTGATGGGTGCTGTTGCTGCCTGGACGGGTAATATCCCCGGCATACCACACCTCATCGCCGGGTTTGAACCCGCTGACGCTGCTGCCCACTTCAAGCACCACGCCGCTGGCATCCCAGCCGAGAATGCGTGGCTGCTGCAAACCATTCTTTTGTAGGCCAGCATGAACCTTGGTATCGACCGGGTTAACGGAAACGGCTTTCACTTCCACCAGCAGATCGTATTGACCCGGTGCGGGTTTTTTTGGAGCGATCTCGATAAAACTGGCTGGATTTTTCGGATCGACGGCAATGGCTTTGATTAACATAATTGTGCTCCTTCGCATGAATAGTCCCAGTGTAGACCCTGAGGAGTAGAGTGATAAGATGAACAATAACTAACTAAGTGTTCGTCTGAGGTGAACAATTATGTTCAAGCAGTTGCAGGATATGGCGTTGTTTGCGCTGGTGGCAGAGTGTGGCAGTTTTACTGCGGCAGCCAAACGAGCCGGTCTGCCTAAATCCAGTGTCAGCCAGCGTGTCAGCCAGTTGGAGTTGAAGCTTGGCCTGCGCTTGCTCAACCGCACCACCCGGCAGTTAAATTTGACCTTTGCCGGTGGGCGCTATCTTGAACATTGCCAGGAGATGCTCTCTGCTGCCGAACGGGCCGATCTGGCCTTGCAGCGCTTACGCGATAATCCCAGTGGCCGTCTACGCATCTCCACGCCAGCCGGGCTGGGGGCAACGTTGCTTCCGCGTCTGGCGGCAGATTTCCAGCGCCAATATCCGGATGTCTCATTGGAAGTGTCTGTGTCGGATGCCATGGTGGATATGGTGCAGGAGGGTTTTGATGCGGCATTGCGTACCGGCAGGCCGCAGGATTCTTCGTTGATTGGCCGTCGTCTGGGGCATGCTCCCCGTTATTTGTTGGCTGCACCGGAGTATCTGGCTCAACACCCGCCATTGCTGCATCCGCAGCAGTTGCAGCAGCATCTTTGCATCGCTCACCGCGCCTGGCCTGCCTGGATATTGCGCAGGGGTGAAGAGTACTACCGTTGGCAATTGCCGCTGCGGCATACCACCGATAATCTGTTATATGCGCGCGAATGTGCCATTTTGGGGGCGGGTATTACGCTGCTGCCTGCGTTTCTCAGCCGCGAAGTGGTCGCACAAAAGCAATTGGTGGAAGTGTTGCCGCAGTGGCAGGCCGAAGGCAATGAACTGTATCTGGTTTATCCGAGCCGCAAGCTTAATTCTCCGGCTCTGGCCTGTTTTATCGATGTGGTGATCCAGCATCCGGTCTTTGTGGACTATGCGCAGGCACTGGATTGGGGATAACAAAAAGCCCGCAAAATGCGGGCTTGAGAGTATAGCTAGCCAACCAGATGTTACTTGGTGACTTTCTTGTACTTGATACGGCGAGGTTCCAGCGCATCGGCACCCAGAGTACGTTTTTTGTACTCTTCGTATTCGGTAAAGTTGCCTTCGAAGAACTCCACCTTGCCTTCATCCTGATAGTCCAGAATGTGGGTGGCAATACGGTCGAGGAACCAACGGTCATGCGAGATCACCATCGCACAGCCCGGGAACTCCAGCAGGGCGTTTTCTAACGCACGCAGGGTTTCGATATCCAGGTCGTTGGTGGGTTCGTCAAGCAGCAGCACGTTGCCGCCAACCTGCAGCAGCTTGGCCAGATGCAGACGGCCACGCTCACCACCGGACAGTTCGCCCACGCGTTTGCCCTGATCGACGCCCTTGAAGTTAAAGCGGCCAACGTAGGCACGGCTTGGCATTTCGGTGTTGCCCACGCGCATGATGTCCTGGCCGCCGGAAACTTCTTCCCACACGGTTTTGGAGTTATCCATGCTGTCGCGGAACTGATCGACCGAGGCCAGCTTGACGGTATCGCCCAGCACGATGCTGCCGGAGTCAGGCTGTTCCTGGCCGGACATCATGCGGAATAGCGTGGATTTACCCGCGCCGTTCGGGCCGATGATGCCAACGATAGCACCCTTAGGTACCGCGAAGGTGAGATCTTCGATCAGTAGTCGGTCGCCGTAGGATTTACGCAGATTGTTAACTTCAACCACTTTATCGCCCAAGCGGGTGCCCGGTGGGATAAACAGTTCGTTGGTTTCGTTACGTTTCTGGTATTCGGTGCTGTTAAGCTCTTCAAAGCGTGCCAGACGGGCTTTGCCTTTAGACTGACGGCCTTTGGCACCTTGACGCACCCACTCCAACTCTTTCTCGATCGACTTGCGGCGAGCAGCTTCGGTTGAGGCTTCTTGCGCCAGACGAGCGTCTTTCTGCTCCAGCCAGGAAGAGTAGTTACCTTCCCACGGAATACCTTCGCCACGGTCCAGCTCCAGGATCCAGCCAGCCACGTTATCGAGGAAGTAACGGTCGTGGGTGATCGCCACCACGGTGCCTTCGAAGTCGTGCAGGAAGCGTTCAAGCCAAGCCACGGATTCGGCATCCAGGTGGTTGGTCGGTTCGTCCAGCAGCAGCATGTCTGGCTTTTCCAGCAGCAGGCGGCACAGCGCTACGCGGCGGCGCTCACCACCGGACAGGTTGGCGATTTTTGCATCCCACTCCGGCAGGCGCAGTGCATCGGCGGCACGCTCCAACTGGGTGTTGAGGTTGTGGCCATCGTGAGCCTGAATGATCTCTTCCAGACGGCCCTGTTCAGCGGCCAGCTTGTCGAAGTCGGCCCCTTCTTCTGCGTACAGCGCGTACACTTCATCAAGGCGCTTAAGGGCTCCGACCACTTCTGCCATCGCTTCTTCAACCGATTCGCGAACGCTGTGCTCCATATTGAGCTGCGGTTCCTGCGGCAGATAGCCGATCTTGATGCCCGGCTGCGGGCGAGCTTCCCCTTCGATATCGGTATCGATGCCGGCCATAATGCGCAGCAGGGTAGACTTACCGGAACCGTTCAGGCCCAGTACGCCAATTTTGGCCCCAGGGAAGAAACTCAGGGAAATATTTTTCAGAATATGACGCTTCGGCGGAACCACCTTGCCGACGCGGTGCATGGTATAGACGTATTGAGCCACGTTGCTCCGAGCCTCTCTATCAGTTTTTATAGGTTGTCTGGCGGCCTGAGTGTAGCCCGTTTCAGCACCGGTTCCCAGATCCCCCTATGACGATCGCCAAGTATAACCGCTAATGCCCAGCATAAGGTGAACTTTGCTGTTTCTTAAGGGGTGACGACGATCGCCACGCGACGGTTTTCAGCGCGGCCGCTGGAGGTGGCGTTACTGGCTACCGGTTGGCGTTTACCCATGCCACGAGTTTCTATATTGGCACGTGGGATGCCGATACCGGCCAGGACATCGGCCACGGCGTTGGCGCGGCGCAGTGAAAGCTGGTCGTTGTAGCTGTCTTCACCGTAGTTATCGGTATGGCCGTCTAGGCGGAATTGCACTATGTCAACGCTCTTCAGTGCCTTGCCCATCTTCTCGACGATTTCGGTACTTTGCGGGCTTAGTTTACCGACGTTGTTACCGAACAGCACCTTGTCGGAAAAGCCAAATTCCCAACCGTTATCGGTCAGTTTGAACCCTTGCGCCTGCAGTAAGGCGATTTGTTCAGCCGTCAGCCCCTGAGGTTTGCTCTGGCAGCCTGCCAGCGTGAGCAAGGTGATAAACACTAACGCCAGTAGGGAATAAGACCGTTTAAAATTTTGCTGTAACATTGATTTTTCTCTTTATGGTTGTTTGAGGCTCGGTACTGGCGCTATTTGCGCATTGCTAACCGCCAGCCTCCGTGGGATAGGTGTTTTGCCCGGTACATTGCGTCATCCGCTTCGTTGAGCAGTTCCTGAGTGGTAGAGGCATGTTCAGGATAAAACGCGATGCCGATACTCAGTGCGGCGATCACTCTTTCCTTGTTGGGCAACACAATGGGTTGTTGCATACACTCGATGATGATGTCGGCAATCGGCAGCACATCGTTGGTGTCTTTGAGCGGTGCCAGCAGGATAGCGAATTCATCGCCCCCCATGCGGGCTACCAGATCGTGCTTGCGCAATCTGCTACGCAGGCGCTCTGCGATGGTGATCAAGACGGTATCACCGGCAGCATGTCCATGGTTATCGTTAACCTCCTTGAAACGATTGCCGTCGATAAACAGTACCGCCAGCTTTTCATCGGGTTCGAGCTCTGACAGTGTGCGGCCCAACTGAGCTTCAAAGAAGGCCCGGTTTGGCAACCCGGTCAGGCTGTCGTGGGTGGCTTGGTGGGTTAATGCGTCATTTTCTTGTTGCAGATGCTGTTGCCAGGCTTCGATTTCATCCAGCAGGCCATTAAAATCACAGCTCAGTTCGTGCAGTTCGGCAATCGGTGCTGAAGGCACCCGCAGTTCGAAAGTCCGATCGCGGCGTACCGTATGGGCAACATTGGTGATATCGTCCAAGGAGGTCACGATCCCTCTGAGCATTCTGCGGGAAAGCACCAGGGCGCACAACGTACTGAGCATCAGGCAGGCAATCATGCCTACCAGGCCGCGCAGCAAGAATTTCAGCAGACTGCTGCCGTTGCCGGTCAGCCAAACCAAGCCGATCTGTTTGTCTTCACGGGCGATGGGCAAAACCACCGCTTCCGGCAAGATCCAGCGGGCCACCATCTGTTCCAATCCATGCAATGGGCTATCCGCTGGGTGGCTCCAACTGGCCAAGGCGACACCTTGCATATTCAGGATTTTAGCCTCTGACACTTCTTCGTTGGAAGCGATAAGTATCAACGCCTCACGTGCGGCAGGGCGGTCCTCAAATACGACGGCGGCTTCAGCGGTATAGCTGATCGAGCGGGCGATCAGATGCAGGTTATGGTTGGCATAGGCCCGTAAGGCAAACAGTGCCAGCAATGTCAGGAAGATTCCTGCGGCGCCGACGGCGATCAACGCTAGGCTCAGGTTCATCCGTTGCAGCACTTGGCCCAGCGTAGGGCGGGACGTGGTCGAACCTTTATGACCTAACAGTTTCATTGCGGTGTCCCCTTTTTCCGTGCCAACTGCAGCACGTTGGGGTGAACACGCACGCCACTGCGCGCCAGTGAGTCCAGATTCACTTTAAAACCCGCCTGATCGTTGCTGATTTGCAAACAAAAGGCACTGCCAACAGCACATTCCATATCCTTTTCGCTGATGCTGAGGATCGAGTGACCCGAAATCCGGTGGAAGAAATCTTGTTTCTGAGCGACATTCACGTCGCCTAAATACACTACATCGCAGCTAGTTGCCAACTGCGGGTTACCTAACTCGATCCGCTGGGTTCTGATTGGCCGCGCTGCCGTCAGTAATATCGGGTCGAACAGACCTTCGGCATACTGGACTGGCGCAATCACGCACAAGCGGATCGGATCTGGTGTGGCGGGCCAGCGAGCATAGCTGATAATCCCCACCACCACGGTGGTGACGGTATGAATGCGTTTTTGGTTGGGATCTTGTGTATCAGCCCCGGCCAATCTGGGAAACGTCAACATAGCCAGCAGCAAGATGGGCAAAATGCGACGCGACCAGGCCGGGTTACTGTATAAACCCTGCATCCTGATAGCCAACCCTCTGGCCTTTAACGACATCTTCATCCGCCATTCCTGCCTACGGCCGGCTTTGTGGCGCGGCAGTCTGATACTAATTAATTGAACCTAGTCGAAAAGGGTAAAAGCTTTGCCACTTACAATCAATCCATCGCACCACCCAAAAAGCGTCACCTGACCGCCTTGGGGGCGAATTGTATTATAAGAGCCGTTTGTTGTGCGCTTTATGCTCGTTTTTATGAGATTTTTCCTAGGTATTTTTAACGTCATAAAACGCCCGGCAGGTTTTGCCGGGCGTTTTAGTGAAAATTACGAGTCTTTAGGGGCTTATAATAACGTTTTTCGGCTCGCTTTGATGCGGTTAATCACCCATTTTTCTACTTCCACGATCAGGAATAGCGCAATGGCTATCATCAGCGTCACGCCCCAATAGAACAGCGGCAGCGGTGCGGTGCCAAACAGCGCGTTCATAAACGGCAGATAAATGATGGCCATCTGCAGCAGTAACAGCACGCCACTCACCAACCACAGGCCCTTATTCAGGAACAGTTGGCGGTTGAGCGGGAAGCGGTCTGCGGTGCGGCAGTTGAACATGTAAACCCACTGTGCGGTGACCAGGGTCTGCAGCAACACGGTGCGGATCAGCTCGCTGCTGTAGCCGCGTGGTGCCATCCAGGCTTCCAGTGCGAAGGCGCTGATGGCGATCAGTACGCCGACGAAGCCAATGCGCCATATAGCGTGCAGATCCAACACGTTGCTACCCGGAACCCTCGGTTTACGGTGCATCAACCCTTTTTCAGCAGGCTCATAGGCCAGGCCGAAGGACAAGGTGGTGGAGGTTGCCATGTTCATCCACAGGATCTGGATTGGCGTCAGCGGCAGCATGGCACCGGCCAGAATGGCGATAATGATCAGCAGGCCCTGTGCCAGGTTGGTAGGCAGCACGAACAGGATGGTTTTCTTCAGGTTGTCGTAAACGCGGCGGCCTTCTTTTACCGCGCTGGCGATGGTGGCGAAGTTATCGTCGGTCAGCACCATATCGGCGGCTTCTTTAGTGACCTCAGTGCCTTTGATCCCCATGGCGATACCGACGTCGGCCTGTTTCAACGCTGGCGCATCGTTGACGCCGTCGCCGGTCATCCCCACCACTCCGCCTTTATCCTGCAGAGCTTTTACCAGACGCAACTTATGTTCCGGGCTGGTTCGGGCAAAGATATCGTAACGCACGGCGGCCTCTGCCAACGCCTGGTCATCCATATGTTCCAACTGGGAACCGGTAATGGAATCCTGGCTATTACCAATACCCAGCATAGCCCCGATGGCCATGGCCGTTTTTTGGTGGTCGCCGGTGATCATCTTCACGCGGATCCCCGCTTGCTGGCATTCGGCGATAGCAGCAACCGCTTCAGGACGCGGTGGGTCCATCACGCCAGCGATGCCGATAAACACCATCTGCTGGCGGATATCGCCATGATCCAGCTCCACTTCGCCGTCTGGCGTAGTTTTACTGGCGGCGGCCACCATACGTAAACCTTGCTCGGCAAAACGCGACATCTCCGCTTCCCAGTAGCCGCGGCGGAAGGGCTTGATGCCAGAATCGGTCAGTTCGAATTCGCACAGTGAGAACAGCACGTCCGGTGCGCCGGTAAGGAACACCTGATTGTTGCCTGCTACCTGGCTACGTACCGCCATATATTTGTAACTGGAGTCGAACGGGATTTTAGCCAGTTGGCGAGCTTCACCTATCTCCAATCCGGCCTTCATCGCCAGCACTTTGAGTGCGCCTTCCGTCGGGCTGCCAGTGATCGCCCAGCGGCCGCTATCATCCTGCTTTACCTGGCTGTCGTTACACAGGGTGATCGCGGTAATGAACTGGGCTAACGGTGGGATATCTTGAACTCGCGCTGGTTTGTTACTGTCGGCAAAGAAAATGCCACCAATCGGTTCATAGCTTTCCCCTTCCACACGGTAGGCATGGTCAGCCATGATGACATTTTTTGCCGTCATTTCGTTCATGGTCAGCGTGCCGGTCTTGTCCGAGCAGATCACCGTCATCGAACCCAGGGTTTCTACCGTAGGCAGTTTGCGGATAATCGCGCGGTTACGTGCCATCGACTGCACGCCCAGGGACAGGATAATGGAAATGATGGCAGGCAGGCCTTCGGGTACCGAGGCTACCGCCAGGCTGATCAGCGCTACCAGCAGCTCACCAAGCGGCATATCCCGCATCGTGAAGGCAAACACGAACAGCAACACCATCATCACCAGGATCAGGATGAAGATGTTTTTACCCAGGCGATCCATCTGTTGCAGTAACGGGGTACGCAGGGTCTTAACGGTCGAGATCATCTCGCTGATGTGGCCGAGTTCGGTATAGCCGCCAGTTGCGATAACCACGCCCTTGGCATTCCCGGCGCTGATGGTGGTCCCGGAGAACAACAGATTGGTGCGATCGCCAATCATCACTTCATCAGGGATTGCGTCGGTTTGCTTCGAGACCACGGTAGATTCGCCGGTCAAGATGGCCTCTTCAACCTGAAGGTTGTGAGATTCCAGTAGCCGCAGGTCGGCGGGAATTTTATCGCCAGGGCGCAATAATACGATATCCCCCGGGACCAAATCTTCCGCATTCACGGTGTGGTTAATTCCGTCACGTACCACAATAGCTTGGCTGGAAAGCATATTCTTAATGCCTTTCAGCGATTTTTCTGCGCTGTTTTCCTGCACAAAGCCGATAAGGGCATTGATCACGGCCACGCCGAGAATAACCACCGTATCAATCCAATGACCCATAATGCCTTTGAGGAAGGCGGCGGCCAGCAGAATATAAATCAGCACATCGTTAAAGTGGGCAATAAAGCGCATAAAGGCGCTTTTGCCTGCCTGCTCCGGTAGGGCGTTGGGGCCAAACTTCTTCAGCCGCTCGGCGGCTTCCTGCTCGCTCAGGCCTTGTTGCTGGCCGTTCAAATGCTGAAGCGTTTGTTCAATATCATATTGATACCAGGCTTTTTCCGGCTTGGGCGGCTCTTGGTATTCAGTGGGGGAATGTTTTGGCATTGAGTGCCTCTCCTTAAAGTCGTTCGAATCTAAGTTCCCATCTGTGTCGGCAGCCCTTTTGCCGGGTTGATATTCCATTGTTTTCTGTCACACAGACGTCAAGGCTAATAATTTTCAGTTAGCTGCTGGCCAATTATCTGCCGCGTGATAGTAAATAATCGCAAACTTGAGTTTTTGATCTGAGATAATAAAATCAAAGTAATAGGAATTGTTTTAATCAGTATGGAAATGTTTCTGTATTAATGTCTCTGTAATGTCATTTTTTGTATAGGAAAATGCTCTCCTACATAGAAAACTATAGAACACCGGCGTTATTGTGTGATGAAAAAATTCCCCATAATCCTGTGATTTTTCAAAACATCGTCTTGTTCTTCCGTCTATCGCGATAGCCTGACAGCGTGGTTTTCACCTCCGTCGATAAACTTGTTATAAAGTAATGAATGGATATGCGTTTTTGCTGTCTATGATTAATACCTGATGCCAGCCCATGGTGGTGGCACGGTTTTGTTCCCGGCGTGGTTTCCCACGATGGGTGTGAGACACTCGCAGAGCAGGATCCACTGGCCCGTTGACTGCTGACGCGGCGCGGCAGCGGGGTGGATCGGTTCTGGCAAGCTAACCCAGCGAGGAAAGAGTAAGTATGGTCAAGGTGGACAAATGGCGGTTGTGGGCTGTGGGCTTGTGCCTGACGGCATTTTCTGGTGCAACATTGGCAGACTCCTTGGATGCCGAACGCCAGCGTTATCTACAAATCAAGCAGGCCTGGGACAGTAAACAGATGGATGTGGTGGCGCAGTTGATGCCAACGCTGCAGGATTACCCCCTGTATCCTTATCTGGAATATCGCCAGTTGACGCAGGATCTCAGCACGGCCAGTGCGGCTCAGGTCCAGCAGTTTTTGCGGTTGCATCCTACGTTACCACCCGCAAAATCGCTCTCTGCCCGTTTTGTGAACGAGCTGGCGAGCCGTCAAGACTGGACTACCTTGCTGGCCTTCAGTCCGCAAGAGCCTAAACCGGTCGCGGCGCGCTGTAATTTCTATTACGCCAAGTGGGCCACCGGCGATCAGCAGGCCGCCTGGGCTGGTGCCGATGATATCTGGATGAGCGGTAAAACCTTGCCAGGCTCCTGCGATAAGCTGTTCAGCGTCTGGCAGGCTGCTGGTAAGCAAACGCCGTTGAACACGCTGGCGCGGATGAAGCTGGCGCTCAAAGAGGGCAACAGCGGCCTGGTGAACTACCTGTACCGCCAACTGCCAAGCGATTATCAGACCATGGGGGATGCGCTGGTACGGTTGCAAAACGATCCCGCCACGCTGGAAGCTTTCGCCCGTAGCGTCGGCCCGACAGATTTTACCCGTTCGGCTACCACCATCATATTCGCCCGTCTTGCTCGTCAGGACGTAGAAAATGCTCGAGCCATGATCCCAACGCTGGCCCGCCTGCAGAAAATGAGCGAAAGCGAGAAGTTGGCAATGGAGGAAGAGGTGGCCTGGCGGTTGATGGGTAATGATGCCACCTTTGAGCAGACCCAATGGCGCGATCAGGTGATCCTGCGCAGCCAACAGCCAGCCTTGCTGGAGCGCCGCGTGCGTATGGCGCTGGGCGTGGGCGATCGTCAGGGGCTGAGAACCTGGCTGGCACGCCTGCCTGAAGAATCTCGTAATAAGGACGAATGGCGCTACTGGCGTGCCAGTGTAATGATCGATGAAGGTAAACGCAGCGAAGGGGAAGCGATACTGCGTAGCCTGATGAACGAACGCGGTTTCTACCCGATGGTGGCGGCGCAAAAACTGCAGGTGCCTTATCCGGTGATGGTCGCCGTGGCGGCAAAACCGCGCACCGATCTGGTGAGTGGCCCGGAGATTGCCCGGGTGCGTGAACTGATGTACTGGAATATGGATAACCTGGCGCGCAGCGAGTGGAGCTCATTTGTCGCCAGCCGCAGTCGCCCGGAACAGGAAGCTCTGGCCCGCTATGCCTTTGAGCAGAAATGGGCCGATCTAAGCGTACAGGCGGCCATTGTTGGCAAGCTTTGGGATCATCTTGAAGAACGTTTCCCGATGGCCTGGCCACAGGAATTCCGCCGTGCTACCGAAGATAAAGGCATTACGCCGAGCTATGCCATGGCGATAGCCCGCCAGGAGAGCGCCTGGAACCCGAAAGCGCAGTCGCCGGTCGGGGCTGCAGGTTTGATGCAGGTCATGCCGCGTACCGCGAAACATACGGTGGATCTGTTCGGCATCCCAGGCTACAGCAGCCCGAGCCAGCTGTTTGATCCGCAAACCAATATCACCATTGGCACCAGCTATCTGGAGTCGGTGTATCAGCAATTTGGTCGCAACCGCATTCTTGCGTCTGCGGCTTATAACGCTGGCCCATCACGGGTGAATACCTGGTTAGGCAATACCGATGGCCGGGTGGATGCCGTGGCGTTTGTGGAAAGCATTCCGTTCTCGGAAACCCGTTCTTACGTGAAGAACGTACTGGCCTATGACGCATTTTATCGTTACTTCATGCATCGACCAGTGAAGGTATTGACGGATGCCGAGTGGCAGAGACGCTACTAATTATCGATAAAGTAGTTACGTATTTAATACCGCACCACGAAAGCCAGAGGCAGGTGGGGGCCATGCAGGTTAGCCGACCGTTGAGCGCACGGATGCGCGATTCGAGCCCTCAGGGATGAGTTTACGGCGTGTCGGCGTTCTGCATGGCCTCCACCTGTGTGCAGCTATTTAGCTTTGCGTTAGCGGCATTTTGACGGCTACCTGGTCTATGCTATGCTGCTGTACTAGTTAAATAGTATGGTGGCTGGCATGACGCAATTATCGCTAAACGACCCCGCTCTTTCAGAACAAGGCAATGAAGATTGGCTGCGCTTTGTCGCACTGCTGCAAAGCTCGTTCGATCAGGATTTACACCAACCGTTGATGCAACTGCTGTTGACGCCGGATGAGCGTACTGCGCTGGGGACACGGGTGCGGATTATTCAGGAACTGATGCGTGGCGAAATGAGCCAGCGCGAGCTGAAGAATGAGCTCGGGGCAGGTATCGCAACCATCACCAGAGGGTCAAACAGCCTGAAGATGGCAACGCCAGCGCTGAAACAGTGGCTGGAACAGCAACTACTGGGGTGAAGCCATCACCCCGGTGGCTTATTGCTGCGGCGTATTATTGCTGCTATGGCTGCGGTAAATCGGATTGTGGAACGGCACCAGTGCCAGCAGCAGTGCCTGATGGTAAACGCTGGTACGGCTCAGCCGACCGTCGGTAAAGATACCGATCGCTCCCCCCTGACGTTTGACTTCGCTATTGCCGGTGATCAAGGTCATTTCATCGCCTAACTCGCGACCAGCTCGAATACCCTGTAAAATTGATTCTGGCAGCATCAGGCTGGCAGAACGCGATTCACCACGGGTCGTCGGGTTTTCTACCGTCATCCAGGCGAACGTCATGTTTTCTTCGATCCCGGCTTCTACTCCGACCCAAAAGTCGGCTTCTGGCCGCACCTGCCGGGCTTCCATCACGCGCTGGCGTGCGCCGGTACGGGTTTCGGTATTACCAATGGGTTGCAGGGAAACTCCGCTGGCGACGTCAACCGATTCAATGCGGCATTGGTCTGCGCCAAAGGTATCTTCAAAAGCCAGTTGAATAGCCTTGATCTTTGCCGGGTTGGTAGTTGCAGCGATAACATGATACATAACGGCTTTAGCTTCCTTAAAGTGGGGCTGTGTCTTGCCATGATTTTTGATGGCGGCAAGTTATGCGAAGTGCAAGGCACGAGCCACAGATAAACTCAAGTTTCACGCAGTATAACGGAAAAGCATAATGTTACAGGTATACCTCGTTCGCCACGGCGAAACGGAATGGAACGCAGCACGTCGCATTCAGGGTCAATCCGACAGCCCATTAACCGCCACTGGCGTTCACCAGGCTCATCTGGTTGGCAAACGCGTTAGCCGTGAGGGCGTGACGCACGTGATTTCCAGCGATCTGGGCCGCACCCGTCAGACCGCGCAAATCATTGCGGACGCTTGCGGTTGCGACGTTATGGTAGATGCCCGGCTGCGTGAGCTGCATATGGGCGTTCTGGAAGAACGTTTGATCGACAGCCTGACACCGCAGGAAGAGCTGTGGCGTAAACAGATGGTCGATGGTACTGCTGACGGCCGTATCCCTCAAGGTGAATCTATGACGGAGTTGGCCACGCGGATGCATGCGGCGCTGACAGAGTGCCTGAAACTGCCGCAGGGCAGCAAGCCGTTGATTGTCAGCCACGGCATTGCGCTGGGGTGCCTGATAGGGACGGTATTAGGGTTACCGGCCTATGCAGAGCGCCGTCTGCGTTTGCGCAACTGCTCGTTGTCACGCGTCGATTATCAACAAAGCCCCTGGTTGGCTCCGGGCTGGATTGTGGAAAGCGCGGGCGATATCTCGCATCTGGATATGCCCGCGTTGGATGAGTTACAGCGCTAACGGCGGATCGGGATCAGATAGTCACAACGGATCTCGCTAGGTGGCTGAGGCGGACGCCGGTCACCTTGCGGATAGAAGCGCTCGATATCGTGCCCTTTGCGGCGGGTCAGTTCCAATGCTGGCAGGCAAGTGCCGTACAGTATCAGGATAAAGTCCTGCAGGCCGGATGCTGGCCCCTGATAGCTGAACATGGCATATTCACCGCCTTGCAGCGTGATCGGCTGGCCTTCCTGCACCTTGGTCGGCATGTGTTTTGCCTCCAGGGCAGTGGTATACAGTACCTCCTGCTCGTCGTCTTTTTCCTGGCTTGGCCGCGAGTGGTGCAGGCCGTAAAGCACCGGTGGCAGGGTTTCTATCTGCCCCAGGTACTGTTGCCAGAAATGGGTACGCAGTTCGGAGCGGAAGTTGGAGATCTGCTCTAATGTACAGGAGTAGCTCTGTGTCAGGCCGATCAGGTCCAGTTCTGGTAGCGTGACAAACTCTGGATGTGGCAGCGTAAATGCGCCCAGACGTATTGGCGGGCACATGCCGAAGGCGTTCCAGTCTTCTGAACGGCGATACAGCGCCGGGGTTTGCGCAAACTGTTTTTTGAATGCGCGAGTGAAGGTCTGCTGTGAGTCGAAACGATACTGCAAAGCAATATCCAGAATAGGCCGACTGGTGAGGCGCAATGCGACGGCGGCTTTGGACAATCTTCTTGCCCGAATATAGGCCCCGATGGCGTTCCCAGTGATATCCTTAAACATCCGTTGCAGATGCCATTTAGAGTAACCCGCTTTTGCCGCCACGTTATCCAGTGACAAAGGTTGGTCCAAATGGCTTTCCAGCCAGCTAAGCAGATCACGAATGATACCGGCTTGATCCATAGATCTTCCTCGTAGAGCTTCAGGTTCGGAACTCGAACTGTTTGATTTGTCATGCTGATACCTGATGCCCACTGACTTATTGAAAAATCAGTTGCATTACATACGGCGCTTTTGCGATATGCGTTGCGGGAAGCGGGGGAAAACTGGTGTTAACAGGCATTAAGCGATGACGATGCCGCATAATAGCAACTTTTTTCCTCCACGACTCCCAAAGATTTTTTTCGCTCTCTGTGCTAAAAAGAGCTGCCTGGGCCGAGGAAAACCCATTTCT